>ERZ1684501.1-NODE-1-length-423116-cov-186.060719_pt1 | contig 423116 bp, 500 predicted proteins | sample MGYA00580191_ERZ1684501 | MGnify/ENA primary metagenome ERZ1684501 (study PRJEB41475, sample SAMN08455322) | hot springs metagenome | biome: temperate mixed forest biome [ENVO:01000212]; feature: neutral hot spring [ENVO:00002181]; material: water | place: New... | reverse complement strand
CGTCGTCGGCTTTAAGGGCGACTACGCCGTCGCGCGCTATAGGGAGGTTCAGTGCACTGTCGCGCCCGACATAGCTTATTGTACTCCAACCGACTACTACGCCGTCTTGTACGTAATGAGGCCCAACGTCACCCGGCCTGAGTCCTACGGCGATGTGTTGCCTCTGGACAGCTATGTAGGCGACATGTTCAACTTAATCACACAAGTGCCCTGGGACAGCCGCACTAAGTATGGAGGGACTTACGTGTACGTGAGCTCTCTTATGACGGTCTCTGAGACTGGTAGCATAGACATTTTCTCAATGTCTGTGCCGATGATAAGGCCGCCGCCGGGCGAACAGGTGAAAGACAACTTTATATACAAATTGGCGGCAGGCGTTGGCGTTAGTAAGCAAATTACCGCGCTGGGCACAGCATACGCCGCGTTAACCCCATCATATAAGAACAATCCGAAGTACTTTATATACGCCGTGTACTACCTGCCCCCCGTGAAGTTTGAATACCAGGGCGGCTACTACCCGCTCCCCTCGCTGTTCGTAGACATCAAAGTGGATGCCACGGCGCCTAGAGGATGATGCGCGGCCGAGCGCCTGCGCCTAGCGATGGCGACATCGACGCTAGACGGCACCTGGCAAACGAAAATGTATTTGTTCGCAGTTAATTTAATTCATTAACGATGGTGCGTGACGAGTTGGTGAAGTACCTCTTTTTCCACTTTGTCCACTTGGGTTTTAACCCCATTGTGCATGTCACACATCACGCCGCCTATGGCCTCTCCCTTGCCTTAAACATCTCCCCCGACCTCTACCGCTACGACGAGCCGTGGCTCTACGGCCTCTCCCTCTTCCTCCTGTCCTCCCTCGCCTTCGCCCTGGCGCTGAAGGGAGCCAAGGGCTTTTTCAACGCGTTCCTACTCGGCCACAAATACGCCCTTGTCTACTTCTCCATAGTATACTACGAGGCTGTAAAAACCGCGGCTGTGTTCCCCCTGGCCGCAGTCTCCTTCGTGGCCCTCGACTTCCTCTTCCACGGCCTCACCTACGCCTTTATAAGACTGAGGCAGACGCTGGGCAGACTCGCCGAAGCACAACCCGCCTAGGCACGCCCAGCCGCGCGCCGACACGCATATAAACGTGGAGCGTGGCGTGTATATGCTCCGCACAGCCGTCGCCTTGTTGCTGGCCGCGGCGGCTTTAGCCGCTGTGGACTTGTCGGGCCTTGTGGACGTGGTGTACAATAAATCTTCGTTTCTTGAGCGCCTTGCCCCCACCTACCTCTTTGAGGTAAATGGGTGTAGAGTGTTGGTGTACGTGGTCAACTCTCCGTTGAATATGTATGACGAGGTGCACTACCCTCGCAACGCGACGGTGAGACCCCTAACCTCGGCCGAGGTGGAGAAGTTGCTAGACGCCCTCTTCCAAGCCCTTGGCCCAAGCGCCAAGGCTGAGGTGGCTGTTGAGACAGAGAACACGAGGGAATACAGAGAGCTGCAAGTCAAGGTTAGGAACGCCACACAGTTGGCAGAGGAGGCGCGGAGGGCCGTGGGGGCCGGCTTCTACTTGGGCGCCGTAGACGCCCGAGAGGCGTTGAAGAGTGGCGCAAGGCGGGCGGCGTTCTTGTACCAAGTGGAGTGGTGGCGCAGAGACCTCGCCGTCATCTTTACTCAGTCCTACTCATTAGCCCGCTTGGAGGTAATGGCTGTCAACCTCTCCTCGGCCGTGGAGGCGCTGGAGAAGGCCAGGGAGGCGGCCGGCGAGGTGTGGAACAGCGTAGAGGTGAGGCTCTGGCACGGGCCCTACCTCGTCCCAGACGACACGAGAAGTGCCTTGACAAAGGCGGCGCTGACGCTTGAAGGGGAGCTTGGGAGGTCCGATGGGGTTATCCTCGTCTTCTCCGTGGGCAACGTGGGCCCCCTCTACGTGATGGCCCCATACCCCAACGGCACCGCGCCGGATAGGGCCACTGCAGAGAGGTTCGTCCGACGCTTTGTGGAGCTGTCAGGCTTCTGCAAAAGCCCGCTTGTGGTGGAGTTTTTGCCAAATACGGTGTACAATCCGGTGGTGGTAGTATCTTCGACGGAGTATTCGCCGCCTCCTCAGCCGAAAGCCACCACCATCGAGACGACCGCCGTTGCAATCGTGGCGGCTGCCGCGGCGGCCGCCGGCCTCTTCGTGCTTGCAAGGCGGCGTAGATAGCCCGCCCTCTTTTTCCCCTGGGGAAGGCTTTTTCCAAGATAGTAAATCTCCCACGTGGGCAAGAAAAAGGAAAAAGACCCCCTAGAGGGGCTGGAGGGGGTGGGGCCGAAGACGCTTGAGAGGCTTAGGGAGCTGGGGGTGACTTCTGTGGAGCACTTGGCCGAGTTCACTGTTGAGGAGCTGTTGGAGGCTGGCGTTGAGTACGAGAGGGCCGTCAAGATCCTTCAACAGGCAATTCAGCGCGTCGGCACGACGCGCCCCACGACGGCTAGAGAACTCCGCTCCCAACAGCGGAGGGCTTTCAAGACCGGCGTCTCAGACTTCGACGAGAAGACGCCTTGGCATGGCGTTAGGGAGGCCTTCATCTACGAATTCGCCGGGAAATTAGGCGTGGGCAAGTCAATGCTGGCCCACCAGCTGTCAGTAGCGGCGTAGTCGAGGCTGTGGCAAAAGCTATAAACGCCCTGTACCGTGAGAGGGGAGTGGAGAAGAAGGTAGAGGTGAAATGTGACAAACGCAAAGACGTGCCCTATATCAAACTCACAAACGAAGACTTGAGGCTATTAGGCGTGGGGCCGACGCTATAGCCCTTTATATTCTTCCGTACAGCCGCGTTACTTCTCTCAGCTTCCGCAGGGGGGCGCGGGGCGGTTGCTCTGCCAGTCTCCAGCGCCAGTTTCCTCCGACTGTGCCCGGCTTGTTCATCCTGGCCTCTGACCCTAGGCCAAGGACGTCTTGCATTGGCACAATGGCTACGTCCGCCACAGACATGTGGGCGAGGCGTATTAGGCACCAGTTTATCTCGCGGGGGCGGCAGTTGCCGTACTTCAACACTTCCCGCCGCGCGGCGGGGATCGCCTCCTCTGTGAACCACCCCACTGCCGTGTTGTTGTCGTGGGTCCCCGTGTAGACTAGAGAGTTTTTGACGTGGTTGTGGGGCTTGTGGGGGTTGGCTGAGTTGCCGTCCCAGGCGAATTGTAACACGCGCATGCCTGGGAGCCCCAGGGAGTCCCTCAGCTCCTCTACGTCTGGCGTTATGTAGCCCAAGTCCTCTGCCACTAGCCTCCCCAGGTCCACCTCGGCGGCCGCGGCGTCGAAAAGTCTCTTCCCAGGCCCGGGGACCCAGCGCCCCCCGGCGGCTGTGGGCTCGCCGGCTGGCACTTCCCAGTACGCGGCGTATCCTCTGAAGTGGTCTAGGCGGACGTAGTCGAAGGTGCGTAGGGCGTGTTTCAGGCGGCGTATCCACCACCGGTACCCCTCTCTCTCCATCTCCTCCCAGTTGTACACTGGGTTTCCCCAGAGCTGCCCCGTGGGCGAGAAGTAGTCTGGGGGGACTCCGCCCACGTAGAGGGGCCTCCCGTCTTGCCCCACTTTGAAGAGGCGTGGGTGTGCCCAGACGTCTGCGCTGTCTGGCCCCGGGTAGTAGGGCAAGTCGCCGATGAGGAATATTCCGAGGCTGTTGACGTATTCCTTGAGGCGGCGCCACTGGGTCCAGAAGACGAATTGGGCGAATGCGTAGAACTCCACGCGGTCTCTCGGCGCGTTGCCGCGTGGGGGGTGTGGGCCGTGCCTCTCCCTCAGTGCCATGTATGTCGCGTATTCCCCCAGCCACTCCCACTCCTCTTCCATGAACGCGGTGAAGTCCTTCAGCCTCCTGTGGCGTTTGTAGGCCTTCTCAATGGCCTTCGTCTTTACCTCCCAGGCGGCTTGGTAGTCCGCGCGGGGCGTGGGCGGGCACTGGGGGACTTGGTCTATTAGCCCGTCTCGCTTCATGAGGTCTAGGCTGACTAGGCGGGGGTCTCCGGCGAAGCTGGAGGCGGCGCTGTATGGGGAGTTTTCGTATTCTGGCAGTGTGTGATTTATGGGGAGGGTCTGCCAGTAGGTCTGCTCTGCGTATGCCAGCGCCTCTGCGAAGGCGTACGCCTCTGGGCCTAGGTCCCCAACGTAGCAGCCGCCTGGGAGCGAGATGATGTGTAAAAGGACTCCGGCGCCTCTGAGCATTAGAGGTTGAACTCCACGACGCCGCTGGTGGTGGACTCGGCGAGTACTTGCTCGTCTATTTCAATGTAGTAGGTTACCTGCGCCGTGTAGACGTAGTTGTTCCCCTCTTCCCCCGTCGGAGTCGTGGGTATGACGGCCTCCATCACTGCGCGGCCCTTCACCTCGCCACCCTTCAGCAACGGGATCTCAAGCCTGGCCCTAATGGCGCCTCCCTCGGTCTTCACATCCCACGTCTTTTGCCCCTGCTCGAGGCCGTAGTCGGCAGCGTATATCTGCACCAACTTACCGAAGTTAGAGCCTGACTCGTCGAGCACCACCGTGGTGCCCGCCTCTCGTGGCCAGCGCTCCAGCTTCCTCAGCCTGGCCTGCTCGTCTGCGCCTTTGGAGATTCTTATGGGGACCTCCACCCTCCTCTCGTACACCTTATACATGGCAGTGGGTCGGGGTCGTGTTTATATAAGTTCTGGCCGGCGTATTTGTTGCACAGCCTTTTTATATCGGCCCGTATTTTTCTTTGTGAGTCTTGAGCGCTACCTCTCCGCTGTGAGGGCTCTTGTGGCTAGGGAGCTGGTGGCGAGGGGGCTGAGCGTCAACGAGACGGCGAGGTTGTTGGGGCTTACACCCGCTGCTGTGTCGATGTATGTGGCTGGGAAAAGGGGCGGCGATCTTGTCAACGAGCTGGCGAGGGATGAGGGGGTTATGGCCCTTATTAAGAGCCATTGTGACGCCATTGTTGACATGGCGGCTAGGGGCGCCAAGGGGCCTGTGGATTTGACTGAGTTGGCTAAGGTGGTGGCTAGGCTGGTGGAGCAGAGGCGGCCTGAGGCACGCCTTGAGGACTTGATTCGGGAGCGTATTAGGCTGGAGCAGGAGACCGCCACTAGGGCCATGGCGTATTCTTACAAGACTCGCAACCCCCTTGTGAGAGCGTTGTTCATGCAAATAGCGACGGATAGCCTCCGCCATGCCGAGATTTTGACCCTCATTTTGGACTACCTGGGGGGGCGGGTGAAGGCGGAAGATGTGGACGTGTCGTCGGAGGAGTTGGAGAAGTTGGCTGAGGAGGAGCTGGAGATGCGGGAGAGCCTCGCCGAGCTTTACCGCTCTCTTAGCCCGTTGGTGAGGGCGCTTGTCCTCTCCATTGAGCTCGACGAGCAGAAGCACTACCAGTTGATTAAGGCGCTTCAACTTGCCGCTGGCCGGGGAGGAGGGCAGGCCTGACCTTTGTCAACACCTCCCTGGCGAGCTCTCTCTTGTGGGCTGGGCCCAGTCTCTCTACGCCGCTCTCTGTCACCACGATGTACTCGTCTTTTAGCGTGCCGAACCCCGTCTTTGAGACGTCGTGGGCTAGGGCCATCAGCCAGCCGCCGGCCCTCAGCCTCGCCCTGGCCTTTTCCACGAGCTCTTCCTCTGACGCGCCGTACTCGGCCTTGAACCCCACAACCACCGCGCTTGGGTTTACGCGCTTCACCTCTTGCGCAGTTTTGGGGGCCTGCCTCAGCGTGACTTGGTAGACGGGGAGGGAGCTATCGATTTTGCCTGCGGCCTTCCCCTCTACGTAGAAGTCTAGTGGCGCGGCGGTGAATATGAAGAGGTGGTGTTCCCTCGCCCTTGCCATTACTTCTCTGTGCATGTCTAGCACAGACACGACTTTTACCACTTCTACGCCCGGCGGTGGGCGCAGGGGGGTGGGGCCTGTGACTAGGGTGACCTCGGCGCCTCTGGCGGCGGCTTCTCTTGCGAAGTAGTACCCCGTCAAGCCGCTGCTCGGGGTTGTGATGTATTTTACGTCGTCTATGTGCTCGTGGGTGGGCCCCGCCGTTACGAGCACTTTTACGCCGGCGTAGTCTCTGGGGGCTGTGGCGTCTATGACGTATTCGGCCACCTCCTCGGGCGGGGGGTACTTTGCCTTGCCCTCTTCTACTACTGGCGGCACAACTGTGGCGTACTTCCTGAGTTTCTCCACGGCCTCTTGTACTTGGGGGGAGTTCCACATGGCTAAGTTCATGGCGGGGACTACCACCTTTTTGGCGCCGCTGGCCGCCACTGCGCATGTCAAAGCCGCGTTGTCCGCAATGCCGAGGGACAGCTTCACTATGGTGTTTGCCGTTGCCGGCGCGGCCACCAGCAGGTCCGCCTCTGCGCATATCTCCACGTGTTCTGCCGCGCCGGTCAACTCGACGACGGGCTTGTTGCCTGTGGCCCAGTGGAATAGGCTGGGCGAAACTAGGCGCGCCGCCTTGGGGGTCATGAATACGTGGACGTCGGCGCCGTGGCGTATGAGCAAGCGGGCTAGGTCGATAGACTTGTAGAGCGATACTCCGGAGGATACGAGCAATACGACTCTGCGCCCCTTGAGTAGAGAGCTGTATGTGCCTCTTATCGCCGCTACTTCGCTCATCTGAGTTTTCTGTGTATTGGCATGTTCATAAGGGCTAGGTGGACGCGGCCCGTGTAGAACGCGGTCTTTACCCCCCTGGCCCTTAGCCTCTCGTCTACCTCCGAGGGCGTGAGGGCGTGTGGGTCGTATCTCAAAGAGCCTAGTATGAAGTTGACGGCGTAGCCGAAGGAGGGTATCCACACCTCGTACTCGGCCACTATGGGGAAGTTCGCCTTTACGCCTTTGAGGACCATGTCGTACTCGGCGGGGAAGTAGAAGCTGTTTCCCGCCTGTGTGACCACTACGCCGTCGTCGTTTAGTATCCGCCTAATTTTTGCGAAGAACTCCCGGGTGTAGAGCTGTTTTGCGATGTCTGAGCTGTATGGGTCTGTCAAGTCCATTATTACCACGTCGTATTTGTCGCCCGCCTTGATTGCCTCTTCCACGTAGACGAAGCCGTCTTGTATTACCACCTTTGCGCGGGGGTCGTCGAAGGCGCCTTGGTGCATCTGGGGGAGGTACGCCCGCGACAGTTCTACCACGTCGCGGTCTATGTCCACCATCACTGCCCTCTTCACCGTGCCGTGTTTCAACGCCTCTCTGAGCGTGGCCCCCTCTCCGCCGCCGAGTATTAGCACGTCGCGTGGGTTGGGGTGCGTGGCCATGGCTGGGTGGACGAGGGACTCGTGGTAGTACTGCTCGTCGACGTAGGAGGACTGGATGTAGTCGTCCAAGATGAGGACGCGGCCGTAGTCCTCAGTGTCGGCTATTATGATCTCTTGATACGGCGACTTTTTAACTGAGTGTATTGCGTTTATCTTTATCAAGAGCGAGGTGTTGCCGCTGAGGGGCTCTATGAGCGTTATGGGGCCGGGCATCTTGCGCATAGCCCTATGTGTTACCCTCTTCTTAAGTTTTCGCCTATGAAGCGTATCACCTCGGTGTAGATCCTCACCCTGTTTTCCACCTTGGCTATGCCGTGCCCCTCGTCTGGCAGTATTACGAGCTTCACCTCTCTGCCCAGCTCCCTCAGCCGCTGAACCAACTGCTCGGCCTCGTACACGGGCACTCGTATGTCGTTTGCCCCGTGGATTACCATGAGGGGGGCCTTTATCTTCTCGGCGTGTGTAATGGGGCTTAGCTGGAGTAGCAGATCTCTGTGCTTCTCCAGAGAGCCGTACTCCGCCTCGCGGTACTTACGCCTCCAGGGCGCCGTCTTCTCTAGGAAGGTCACAAGGTTGAAGATTCCCACCATCTCTACTCCGCATGCCCAGAGGTCTGGCGCCGTTGCCAACGCCATGAGTGTGAGGTAGCCCCCGTACGACCCGCCGAGGACGCAGGGCTTCTCCTTGGCGATTCCCTCGCTCTGTAGCCATTTGGCGAATGCTTCGACGTCTTTAATTGCGTCCCAGCGCTTTTCCACGTCGTCGAGGTGTACAAAGGTTTTGCCAAAGCCGGTGGAGCCGCGGTAGTTCGGCGCCGCCACGACGTACCCCGCCAGGAGGAGGGCCGCGACGAGGGGCTTGAACTCGGGCCTGTCCTGCGACTCGGGGCCGCCGTGGAGGTACACGACCACTCCTCTGGCCTCTCCAGGGGGGTTGTAGATGTTGGCGTATATCTTCAGCCCGTCGTGGCTTTGGTATTGGACTATCCGCGGCTCTGGTATTGCGTCTAGGGGGGTGCCGTACTTGGGCGAGCTGGTGATCTGCCTCACGGCGCCCTGGTAGAGGTACACCTCGTGTCCCTTGTTTATGGAGGATAGAGAGAACAGGGCCTTGCCTCCCCTGTACTGTAGCGCGGTTATCACGCCTGTGGGTATCGCCGCCCTGTGTGTAAGCGCCGAGGGGATGTGCATGAGGTAGAGGCCCGAGGCGCCTCCCTCGTTTAGGGTAAAGGCCATGTACCCCCCGTCTACGTCGAAGTGTTCTACGTCTCTGTCGAGTTGTACTACGTACTTCCACTCGCCAGTGGACAAGTTCATGGCCGCCACGCCCACGTACTCCCAGGCCATGTTGGTGAGGAAGTAGAGCCTCTCGCCGACTAGGCGTGGAGAGTAGTTGAGAGCTTCTCCCTCGTGTTTTGTCAGCTCTCTCACCTCCCCGTCTTTGTACCAGAGTATAGTGCTGTCGAAGTTTGTCTCATAGTGCGTGATAAAGATGCCTGCCTCGTTCCACTCCTCCACCACGTTTATGCCAGCCAGCTGTAGGGCCAGCTTTGTCTCTCCGCTCTCCCTGTCGTATATGTATAGGTGGAAGTTCTGCGGATCGTCTCTCGTCGAAGTGAAGGCCAGCCTTCTGCCGTCTGGGGAAAAGGCGCCCAGGCTGTTTACGCCCTCTGTGGAAACGGGCACAACATCGTTGCCCACGGCTATGTAGATCCGCCACTTCTCGTCCCCGTTTTGGTCCGCCGCCAGCGCCAGTGCGCCGTCTGGCGCAACGCGGTAGTCTCCCACTCTGCCGTCCCACGGCAGAACTACGTCGTGTACGCCGCCCCTGTTGACCCACAGTTGCATTTGGCCAGTCACGTCGCTGAGGTAGTACACCTCGCCTCTTGGGCCAAACCTAGGCGAAGTTGCTGAGCGTATTGAAAGCGCCCGCTTCACTAGCCACTCCATGGCTTCGCCAATTGGGGACTATTTAACGCTATAGTTGCTTTTAACCACGCATATTGACGTGAAGAATGAGTACATTGCGGCACTAGTGTACTACGTGTATAAAAAGGCCAAGACAGACAGGGGCACCGCCGTAGTTGTGCGCACCGCAGAGATATGCGGAGTGGATAGGCAGTGCGGCTGGGCCATGCGAGTGGCCATGATGACGCTTGTGGAAGCCGGCGTGGCAGTTAGGCACAAGCCCGGCGTCTACATGATAGACAAAAACCTGGTAGATAAAGCGTTGAACATTTTGAGGAGCTTTGTGGGCAGGAGGGGCAGGCGCGCGCTTCTCCTCGTAGAAGAAAAGCTTGGGGACAGGTCTCTCACGAGACGGTGAAGGCTGTTTAATGATCGCCAGCGCTCCGAGCCAGGGCGCTGTACCGCAGATGGGGTACTGCCAAGGCGGGGCCCCACAGATGGCTACAAAGGCCGTGAAGACGGGGCCTAGGACGTGAGAGATATTAAGTTACGAGTTTTTCTTGCTAGTGTATACTCCAGAGGAGGTTAAAAAGAGGGAACTGGTGGACATAGTAGTTGCTTTGTTGACGCTGACACTCGGATTTTCCATCGCCATGGCGAACGTAAATCTTGCACATATTGAAAATCTTGCACGCATTCCTCTTTTCTTCCCAATAGCGCTTTTCGTTCTGCTATTCGCCTTCATTGGACACGAACTGGCCCATAGGCAAGTCGCCAGGAGGCTCGGCTACTTTGCCTATTTTCAGGCCGACTACCGGCTCTTACCCCTGGCCGTAATTTTGCCGCTTTTCGTGGGCGTGGTGTTCGCCGCGCCGGGGGCCGTGGTCATTTCGCCATTTAGGTTCTATGGCCACGGCGACGAGAGGCGTGACATATTTTTCATCTCCGCGGCTGGCCCGTTGACAAATATAGTGTTTGCAGCTCTGGGCCTAGCCGCATATCTGTGGACTGGGTACGGGCTACTTCTAGGCTTTGCATATGTGAATGCGTGGCTTGCTCTTTTTAACTTGCTTCCACTGCCGCCGCTTGACGGCGAGAAGATTATAAAAACTAATTTGCCCATGTGGCTGTTGTTAATTATCACGGCCGGCGCTTTGACGTGGCTTACATTGTGAGAGTCTCTGCGCCTGGTCGACTGGATTTTCTAAATACGCACCAGGACTACAAGGGCTTGCCTGTTGTGTCCATTGCCGTTAATCTGAGGGCCTATTTGACGGCGGCGGAGGGGGGCGGCAAGTGTGTTGTCTCGTCTAGAAACACCGGCGACGTGTGCGAGTTTGAGGTAGGCTAGCGGCCGAGGGGGAGGGGGGTTCTGCGACTATATGAGGGCGGCTGTGCTTGCCGTGGGCGCAAGGCGGTGCTTCAGGGGGGAGTTGTATTCACAGATCCCCATAGGGGCCGGCATGGCGAGTAGCGCCGCCATTTTGGTAACCGCCGTTGCCGCGTTGTTAAAGCTTAACGGTGCCTCTCCCTCTCTCTACGACGTGGCAGAGCTCGCGTATGTGGCAGAGAGGGAGGTCCTCGGCGTGCCCTGTGGGCGGCTGGACCAGTACGGCTCGGCGTTTGGCCACGTCTCGCTGATTTACCCAACGCCCCCAGTCAAGGTTGAGAGGCTGGAGCTTCCAGGCGGGGTCTTCGTGGTGCTCCACAGCGGGATTAGCCACAGCACAGCAGAGGTTCACACAAAGAGGCAGGAGGAGCTACAGAGGGCTGTGGAGTTGTTAAAGGAGTGGCTAAGGGTGGAGGCGTCGGGATATTGGGACTTCCCGTGGCGCGCGCTTCTCAGCCACAGAGATGTCGTTGATCAATTGCCAGAGCCGCTGAGGAGCAGGGTCTTGTTTACACTGGAAATGGAGGAGTCCACTGAGGAGGCGGTAGCAGTTTTGAAAAGCGAGATGCCTCCGCTGGAGAAGCTTAAACGGGTGGGCGAAGTAATGACGCGGCAACACTGGCTATTGTCAAAGCTTTACGAAGTTTCTCTGCCCCAGCTAGACCGACTGGTAGAACGCGCCTTGGCCGCGGGCGCATACGGCGCAAAGCTCTCTGGCGCAGGCCTCGGCGGCGTAGTAATAGCGTTGGCCCCTGATATTCACACGGCGCAGAAAATCGTCAAGGAGTCAGAGGCGCCCTCGTGGTGGATTGTGGAAGTGGATAGGGGTCTGGAGTATGGAGATTAGGAAGAACCCCCTCACTGGGGAGTACACCCTCGTCTCGCCCCACAGACTCTCTAGGCCGTGGCAGCCCGAGGGCTTTTGCCCCTTCTGCCCCGGCGCGCCTGAGACAGGCCACGGCTGGGACGTCTTGTTGCTGCCCAACCGCTACCCCGTGGTAACCCCCACCCCTCCGAAACCATACACCGAGGACTTCTACGTAGCTCAAGAGGCATATGGCCGCGCCTATGTGCTCGTGGAAACTTCTCAACACGACGTAGACGACTTAAGCGACTTGCCAATAGGCCAGATAGTTAAAGCGTTGAAGCTCGTGGTCGAGGCGGCGCGGGAGTCAGAGCGGGATGAGAAACTGGCCTACTTCTTCTACTTTAGAAACAAGGGGAGGGAAATCGGCGTGTCGCTTACCCACCCCCACTCCCAAATATATGTACTCCCCGTAGTGCCGCCTAGGGTAGCCCTGGAGCTGGCCCACTCAAAGAGGTAGTATAAGAGGCGTGGCGAGTGTTTACACTGCGCCATTGTGGAAAGAGAGGATAAACGTGTCATATATGAAAACCGCGGGTGGAAGAGCTTTACTCCGTACTACGCGAGGTGGCCCTTCGAGGCCCACGTCTATCCAAAGCGGCACGTGTCTTCTATAGTGGAACTCGGCGAAGACGAGCTGGTGGACTTGGCAGACGCCCTAAAAAAGACGCTATGCGCCTTTAAAAACGTCTTGGAGAGACCAATGCCCTACATCATGGTAATGCACCAGGCCCCCCTCCGCCTGAGACTCCCCTACTACCACCTACACTTCGAAATATACGGCATGTACCGCCCCGACGGGAGGCTGAAATACGCCGCCGGTGGTGAAACAGGGGGAGGACTATTCACCCTTGAGACAACCCCCGAGGAGGCCGCGCAGAAGCTGAAGGAGACAGCCGCGAGGCGGTGTTAGAGCATTCTCTTAATTAAGTCGTTGATCAAAGGCCCTCTGTAGCCCAAGTCGCCTCCCACAGAGAAGTGCAATTTTACACTGTTGAGGCCGCCCCTAGGCGGATGTAGGCGGAAGAAGGGCTTTAGGTATGGAATACACGGCGGCCGTTGCCCCTCCCTAGCCTTGAAGTCCTTTTTACACGCAAGCGTCTCTATCTCCCCGGAGACGTACGCGAGGGCCACTTCCTCAAAGGAGTTCCACCCCCACTTCTGGAGGTATTCAAGCGTAAGCGGCTTGTCGCCCACAATTCGCCCCCTCTTACGCAACACCTCTGCGAGAGTATCTGCGTCAATTTCCCCCCAAGTGACCCAGTCATTCACCCTTTCTATCATGCCCATGACGCTTGGAGAGCCCACTACCACCACCATGGTGAACTTCCTCCTAAGCCTCAACAAGTCAAGCGTCGCGGCAATGTCACCCGGAGTGGTGGGTATACCTCTGAGCCTAATTACGGCGTAGCGGGGGTACACCGTCTTTTGCTCAATTGCCGCCATCATAGCTTGAAGTAGTAGGTGTTTCTAAGAGCGTTGAACACCGCCAGCGCAAAGTTCAACGTAGTTCTAGTGTCGCCTCTAGTCTTTGTCCACACGTCCTTTATCCCCGCCAGACGTAACACCACCTTGGCCACGTCGCCTGCCACAAGGCCCACGCCCTTAGGCGCCGGGATTAACGTCACTTCTACGCTCCCGGACTTCCCACTTACCACAAAGGGCACGCTGTGGGGCTCATCGCAGGAACACTTCCAAGAGCCGCAGCCGCGCCTCACGGGCGTAATGTTCAACTTGGCCTCCCTAGTGGCCTTCTCAATGGCCTGCCTCACCTGTCTAGATTTCCCAATTCCCACGCCGACGTACCCATCCTCGTTGCCCACCGCCACCACCGCCTGAAACTGGTTTCTCTCGCCAGCATGCGTCTGGCGTTGGACTAGGTTTAGGTTTAAAAGCTCCTGCTTTAGTCCCGGGAGCAGAATATCCACAATCTCGGGCTCCTTTATTAGGAGGTTGTTCGCAAAGATCTCATCTATAGTCCTTATCTTCCCCTCTTTCACCATTCTCCCAAGAGCCGTCTTAGGCTCCCAAAGGCTTAAATCGACGACGCTCACGAGGCCTCTAAAACCGACCAGTTTTTATACTTTAAACCTCACCTTCCACGAGTGTCTAATACACTCGCTGGGCACGAGTCCGCGTTTTACAAACTCCACCGTACGCGGGTCAGAGGGGTAGCCACTGCCGAAGTCCCCCACCTCCCTCTTCAACAAGTCTATCAAGCGGTCTCTCACCACTTTGGCCACTATACTCGCCGCAGCCACCTGGGGCACGCGCTCGCCCTTGTTAAGCGCCACTATGCGCTTACCAGTGGCCATAGACAATGCGCTTCCATACCTCTCAGGCTTCACATCTGGCGAATCTACGTAGTACACATCGGCAGGGCACGTGGCTAACAACTTGGCAGTGTAGTCTATCTCAAGCGCGTTGAGGAGGCCCTTAGACGTATACATGTCCACTATGTGCGGCTCCACTACTATGTAGTTTACGCACTCCGCCACCTCCAGCACTCTGGCAAACACCCTCTCCCTAGCCCCAGGGCTCAAGGCCTTGGAGTCCCTAACCCCCACCCCTAGGAGGATGTCGCTGTCGCCAACTACCACAGCTATCACTAGCGGCCCCACCAGCGGCCCCCTACCCGCCTCATCGACGCCTCCGATCACGGTTAAATAGGGTCTGCTCAATAAATCTTGTGGAAATCCCACAAGATCTCAAGTCGTATCTACAGGTGGAGGTGGATCAGTGGGACGTGGCGCATATAGTGTGTATAAAGTGTAAAAAGAGATTTTTCACAGTGAGAGATGCCGCGATACACTTGTACCGTGTCCACGGGGTAAAAGTTGCCCAAAAATATGCCGAGGCTTAAACGAGCTCAATGGCCAGGGCCGTTCCTCCACCTGTGCCGTGGCAGAGTGCGGCGATGCCTCTCCTCCCGCCCATGCGCCTAAGCACCGATATGAGTGTGGTGACAATCCTTGCCCCCGAGGCGCCGAGCGGGTGGCCGAGGGCAATGGCGCCGCCGAAGACGTTCAACCTGTCGTAAGGCATGTTGAAAAATCTGTGGAATAGCACGTTGTTCACGGCGAAGGCCTCGTTGTTTTCAAAGTAGTCAAAGTCGTTAATTCCCATGCCCAGCTTCTTCAGTAGCTTTTGAACAGCGTAGAGGGGGGCCTCGACGAATCGCCAGGGTTCCACCATGTGCCAGCTGTAGCCAAGGATGCGGGCCACCGGCTTGAGACCGAGCTCCTTCGCCTTCTCCTCAGTGGTGAGCAGGAGGGCGGCGGCTCCGTCGGACAGCTGGCTGGAGTTCCCCGCGGTCAACACGCCGTCGGGCCTAAAGGCGGGCTTAAGCTTGGCCAATTTTTCAAGCGTGGTGTCCGGCCTAATGCCCTCGTCTCTGTCCAACTTTACGCGCACTCCGCCTAACTCGCCGTCTATGGGCTCCATTTCTTCAAACCACCTGTTCTCAGTGGCCCGCCACGCCCTCATGTGGCTCTCATAAGCCACCCAGTCCAACTCCTCCCGCGTAATTTTGTGCTCCCTAGCCACTAGCTCGGCCTCCTCGCCCATGAGGAGCCCGTTGGAGGGGTCCGTCAGCCCGTCGTATACCATCAAGTCCCTGAGCTCGGCCCGCCGCCCGATGAAGTGCCTCAGCCCCCACCGGGCGTCGTCTGGAAGACATATAGGCGGCGTAGACATAGACTCGGCGCCGCCGGCGATTACGACCGAGGCGTCTCCCACAGCGATTTCCCTATACGCCTCTATAATGGCCTGCATCCCCGAAGAACAGACCCTGTTCACCGTATATGCGCTCACCTCCACCGGCAGGCCAGCCAACAGAGCGGCGTACCTCGCCAAGTTTTGGCCCATGCCCCCCTGGAGGGTGGAGCCAAACACCACTTCGTCCACTTCCTTCCCCGTCAGCCCCGTCCTTTCCAGCAACTTCTTTATGACAAAGGCGGCTAGGTGGGGAGTCTTCACGTCCTTGAGGGCGCCTCCAAACTTTCCAATGGGCGTCCTAACGAAGCCGGCGATAACTATCCCCATGGCCCAGCGGGCCTGAGGGTTAATAAGCCTTGTCGCTAATGTTAATTACCTAATTCGCCTGCCGTCTCTAAAGAGCTTCACCCCCTCCGGCTTCAGGAACACCTTGACTGTGCCGCCCTCTGCGGCCTTGCCATAGGCCACGGCTCTGAGCTCCGTTTTGCCCCACGTCACAACGGCGATGGGGGTAAAGCCTAGGTATTCCACGAGCTTCACGCGTGCTGGCGGTAGCGCGACGTCGTTAGGCGACAGGGGGGCCTCGGCCACGTACACGTCTGTGGGCCTTATGCCAACTTGCAACTTCCCCTCCGGCGCCTTCACGGGGATCTTTAAGTCTCCCAAGTCGACGTACTCGCCCCTCCCCTCCCCCTCCACCACGTTTATGGGAGGGTCGCCAAAGAACTGAGCCACGAAGAGGTTCGCCGGGTTGTTGAGAACCTCGTCTGTGGTGCCTATCTGCTGCACCTCGCCGTTGTTTATCACCATGAGGCGATCCGCCAAGGCGTAGGCGTCGTGCTGGTCGTGGGTAACCAGGATAGTGGTAATTTTCAACTTCCTCTGAAGCCCTTTCACAAACTCTCTGGCAGAAATCCGCAGCCTTGCGTCTAGGTTAGAGAAGGGCTCGTCCATGAGCAAGACCTGTGGCTCTTTGACCAACGCCCTGGCTATGGCGACTCTCTGCTGTTGCCCTCCAGAGAGCTGCCTAGGGTACCTGTCCAGGAGGTGGGCTATCTCAAGCGCCTCGGCCACCTCCTTAACCCTCCGCTGAATCTCGTGGCGAGGCAACTTCTTGATCTTAAGCGGGAAGGCTATGTTGTCAAACACCTTCATGTGCGGGTAGAGCGCCCAGTTTTGAAACACCATGCCCACGTTCCTCTTGGCAGGCGGCACGAAAACCCCCTTCTCCACGTCTACCACAGGCTCGTCTCCAAAGAGGACGCGGCCCTTGGTCGGCGTCTCAAGCCCAGCAATACACCTTATGAAGGTCGTTTTGCCAGAGCCAGAGGGCCCCAAAACCACTAGGAACTCCCCATCCCTAATCTCCACAGACACGTCCCTCAGCGCGTATGTGTTAGGAGGAAAGACTTTCTCAAGCCTCTCCACCAGTACAGAAACCACAGTACCCTGTACAAAGAGATTTTAAAGGTGTATCTCGCTCCAGAGTGTGGCTCAGCGACGTGGCCAAGGCGGCCGAGGTCATACGCCGGGGAGGCTTTAAGGCTATTACGCACGGCGGAGTTGCCCACGCCGATGATACAATCGCCGCGGCCCTGCTCCACAGGGCAGGCGCCGAGGCCATATACCGGCTAAACGAGGCGGAGGAGGTGCTGGCGGTCGAAGGCGACGTGGTGCTCTTCGACATAGGCGACTCCTTCGCGGCAAGACTGCCACAGCGGTTCGTGGTGCTAGACCACCACGGAGTCGGAGACCCGGCGGAGGAGCCGTCCTCCGTGGTTCAAGTGGCCCTGGCGGTGGGGGCAAGGGCCGGCCCCCTGGTGCAGACCCTGATAAATTTCGTCGACCTCTTCGACCGCTTTGGACCATCCGCCAAGAGGTGGGCGGGGCCCTACGGAAACTCGTTGAACAACGGCCTCGCCAAGTACTTCGGCGACGCTACGCCGAAGGGGCTGGTCAAAGAGGAGAAGTTCCTCTCGCTGGTGGCAGACGCCTTTTACTCCACGCTAGACGTAGACCTCACGGCGTTTGGAGAGGCGTTCAGAGTGGCCGAGAAGCTAAAGGCGGCTGACTTGGCCGAGCGCTTCCCGCGCACCTTCCACCTCCTCCGCCTAATGCTCCAAGCCGCACGCGACCCCCTCCCCACGTCTATGTCCAAGGAGGCGCTTGAGATGGGGTTCGGCATCGACTTTGGCTCATATGCTCTACTGGCGGTGCCAGAGCTAGAGCCATACATAGTGAGGGGGCTTGAGAGCCACTTCTCTGAGGCTAGGCGGGCGGCGGAGGCCGCAGAGAGGGGCCGCTACACGGTAGTGAAGGGGCCCGTGACCGCGGTGGCCGTGGAAGACCACGTACCCCCCGGCCCGCTGTACAATGCACTACTAGATCTCGGCGTGTTGAACGGCCCCGCCTTTATAGTGGTAAAGGACAGGAGGAACCCCGGCGCCTACACGCTCTGGCGTCCCGACAAATTTGCAAAAGAGATAGACTTCAGGCGGCTGGAGGGGGACAGAGTCGTGTTTAAACACGCCTCAGGCTTTTTGGCCGTGGTCAAGGCCGAGAGCGCAGAGGAGGCGGCAAAGTACGCAATGTCCCTATGGACATCTTCGACGACTTAGAACACTCCGACTTGGGAGGCGCCGCGTTAGACGTCGGCGCTGGGTGAGGAAGCACTACGCGCTATTTGCTCTCCCGGGGGGTTGAGAGTATGCGCCGTGGACATTGACCCAGGCGCGGTTACTTATCTAAAAAAGGCGCTTAGAGAATTTGTCGAGCTGGGACTGCTCGACGTGCGGCTGAGGGCCGCCGAGACGCTCCCCTACGGCGACAAGGAGAGCGACTCCGCCGTGTCTGTAGCCGCGTTGCACCACTTTAAGGACATCTATGCCGCCTCGAGAGAAATGGCCAGAGTCACCAGAAGAGTCGTCGTCGTGTACGACTGGACTCCAAACGCAAGCGGCGTGACAAACCCCCACAGCGCCGAGGAGCTTAGGAGAAAGATGGGGGCCGACCCCGCCGCGGCGAAGTCGCTCGGCTACGCGGTAATAAAACGCCTGTGGTACCGGCTAAGCAAAATATATTAAGAAAGGCGCAGAACTGGACATGCGGCTAGTCGTCCTTCTCACACTGGCGGCCTTCCTTGTACTCGCGGTTGGCCCCATAAGGCTGGAAGTCCAAAGCGTGCTCGTATCGCCAGTCAACACCACGTTGATTGTGGACTACGTGAAAGCGGCTAAAAAAGCCGTCTACATGGAGGTGTATGTCTTCACGTATAAGCCCTTGGCAGACGCCCTCGCCTCCGCGGCCAAGAGGGGTGTTGACGTAGTCGTCGTATTGTCGGCCCGAGTTTACGGCGGAGTGCCACAGTCGGCAAAGGAGATAGCCAGCTACCTAGAGGCCAACGGGGTGAAGGTGAAGTGGAACAGCGACTTCCCCAACGTACATACAAAGCTCTACGTAATTGACAACGAGACTGTGATCATCGGCAACATTAACCCCACTGCGTCCGGTTTTACAAAGAACAAGGGCGTTATGCTCGTAATAAAAAACGCCACATTGGCGCGTCAATTGGCCACCATCGTCTTAAACGACTACCGCGGCGTCTACCCACGGTACAATTACCCAGGCGTCTTAGTCTCGCCGATAAACTCCCAAGACGGCCTCCTGTGGATTCTCTCACAGCCCGGCGTCAGATACATAGCCATGGAACAGATCTACGTCGACTCAGGCCTCGTCCCCTACATAGTCAACGGGCCTTATTACGCCGTCGTGGCTAGGACAGACGCCGACATAAACGCCGCCGTAGATGAAGACCTCGTGGCTAAGATAATAGTGGCGGGGAACTACGTGTATGTGGGCTCTATAAACATCGGCTACTACTCCATCCAGAGAAACCGCGAGGTAGGGCTACTTATAGAAAACCCGGGGCTGGCCCAGAGATTAAAAACGCTGGTCATGAAGTGGTACCAGGAGGCTGGAGGCAAGGTAGAAACGACGACAGAGACCTCGACCACCATAGCGCCTCCCTCTACGTCCACTGCTCCTAAGGCGCAAAACGCCGGGAGGAGCTACTCGCTGGACTTATTGATATGGCTGGCGATAATAATAATCGCAATTCTCTTCGTCATTTGGGCCAACAGGAGGAGGCCCTAGGCTAGGGCCTCTGGGGTAGAGGTGCCCAGCCTCACTCTGGCAGGGTCTTCTCCGAATCCAATGGCCTCAACTATCGCCCTCGCCTGCTCCTTGGTCCTAATGCCCCCGGCCATCTTCACGCCGAGCTTGTACCCACGCTCTTTCACGTATCTGGCAATGGCGGCCGCCCTCTCGGGCGTTGAAGCCACGGGGTTACCCAGCTTCGCGGCGTAGGCCTCCTCGGCGAAGCCCGTCGAGCTCTTGATGAAGTGCGCCCCTGCCTCGGCAACTATGTCGTACAGGGTATACCTCTCCTCATCCGTCAAATAGGGCTCCTCCACTATCACCTTCACTACCCGGCCCCCAGCCGCGCCCACGACGCTAATCAAGTCCCGCCTAACCTCCCTCCAAGCCCTAGACTTTACAAGGCCTATGGGTGCCACAACGTCGAGTTCCTCCGCCACCTCGGCGAGCTTAGAAACTAGACCCGCCCGGGCCCAAGTGGGCAAGGCGCCAAACGGAAAGTCTACAACTACGCAGAGCTTAACCCTCTTTAACAAGGGCTTCACATAGGCGGCATAGGCGGGGTTTACACAATACGCGGCGACGCCCAGCCGCTCGGCCTTTTCCGCGCCCTTGACCACTTCCTCGATGGAGAGATACGGCTTTAAGAGGGCGAAGTCTACCAAGTGTAGCATGTGGGACAACCCCTAAAAGTTAAAAAACGTATCTATAGCCAAGACGTGGAGCTGGTGAGAGCACATATATTTGTCAGAGGGAAGGTACAGGGAGTCTTCTTTAGACAGTCCATGAAAGATGTGGCAAATAGGTACGGGGTCAAAGGCTGGGTTCGGAACCGGCGTGATGGGAGGACCGTGGAGGCTGTGCTGGAGGGGCCCAAAGACGCCGTGTTAAAGGTTATTGAGTGGGCGCGCGTCGGCCCGCCCGGGGCCAGAGTAGAAGACCTCGAGGTCAAGTGGGAAGAGTACAAGGGGGAGTTCAACGACTTTTCTATCTTGCCCACTGAGTAGAGGCGGGGAATAGGGCCTGCGAAATTACGTCTGCACATTTGACGCACTTAACCGCATCGGGGTCGTGAAGTCTCCGCTCTAGGCAGTAGGCACATTCTAAGACACCCTCAGCGGGGTTGCCCACAACTTTCTTGACGAGAGAGGGCAACGCGGTTAGTAGGGGAAGTGGGGCGTAGGGGTCATAGCCCTGTAGGCCCATCAACAGCGCTCTGACTGCCACGTATGCGTTGTAGCAAGCCCACTGGGCATCTCCCCTTTCAGCCCCCCTGAGCGCCTCTTCCATGTGTCTCACATGTCTTTCAAGCCACTTGGGATGTACGGGGGGCATCGGCACTTTCCGAAATTGCGTTATTTACATTGTGTTCAACGGTGTCAACACAGCTTTGTCCTTTTGTGGGTGCGCGTGATATATGGCTGTCTTCTCCATGCCAACGTCCTTGGCGAGGATGCGGGCTGTCTCTTCGCTGTGTGTTTTTATGAGGACGTATTTTCCCCTCTTGGCGGCGGTTGCTATTATTCTAAGGAGGGCCAGCTGTGCCCCTGGGTGGAGGCGGGCCTCTGGCTCTTCGAGCACTACGAGGAGGGGGTCTGCCTCCGAGGCCAGGGCTAGGGCCGCTACGATAGACTCGCGGAGCCCCGAGGGCGCTTGTTGGAGGCGGAGGCGCTTGCCGGTCCAAGTTCTGATGTGTACTGTGTATAGCCCGCCCTCCTGCACTAGCTCTAACGAGGCGCCGAGCTCCGCCAAGAGGGGTTCCACGAGCCTCATGTCCACGCGCCCCCTGTATGCGTACTCGGCGAGGCGGTAGAAGAGGCCAGCGTACTGCTCGTCCACCCGCGACACCTCCTTGGACATAGTCACGGGCAACGACAGCCTCAGAAGCGCCCTAGAAAGCCCCGCCCTGCCGTCGGGAAACGCCGCGGCGCTGGCGGAGAAGAGGAGGGGGCCAAAGGCCGCGCGTATATACGCCGCTATTATGCACGCGATGACTTTTGCAACGTCGTAGGCCGTGGAGACCGGCTGAATCTTCTCCTCACAGGGCACCCTCAAAACCCCCGGCTTGAGAGTCTCAAACCGCAGTCCCTCGAGAAACTGCGCATAGGGGGCGTGGAACACCTCCACTCTCTTCTCAGTGACCACGACCTCAGCGGCCGAGTTGGCCCCTTTAACGGAGATGTACGCCTTGTCTGCCCCCCTCCTAATTAAGTCAAAGAGGTCGGCCAGGTATATCTTCCGCAACGCCTCTTCCAAGGCCACGGCCAGGGCCTTGGGCAAGGCATCTATGTACCTCTTGACAATTTTCACAAGTCTCTCATGGGCATCCGCCCCCGACTTAACCATCTCCACCACGTCTTCCACGTCGTCAGCCGTGGCCGCCTCAAGCTCTCTATTCCTCCTAAAGTTAGGCGTTGTGGCAGCCAAGGCCCAGATTAAATACGCCAAGGTGGACTTGCCCACGTTGTTCTTGCCCACGATAATGGTCAAAGGCTTGAGCTCAACTTCCACGTGTTCAAACGGGCCAAAATTCCTCACGGCAACAAACATATCTAGAGTAATGCCCCTTTTAAAAAGCAGTAAGGCTCATGAGAAGCGCCACGAGAGATGATAGGACAACGGCCGCCTCCACCCTGGCTCCACGCCACAGCGCCAATGACGCAGAGACGACAACGACGAGAGTCGACACGGGTTCCGCCACAAGGGCTGAGACCAAGGATTTAAAGCCCAGTGCTATGAGTATAGCGCGAGCCGCCTTTGCCCCGCCGCCAAGCCTCAAGTAGAAGCCTGACAGCCGGAATAAGTACGTGGCTAAGGCCACGGCGGCCACTGCGGCGTCCATGTCCAGTCCGTATGCTACGCGGGCTGGGGCCGCTAGGGAGAGCAACCAGAGCGCCACGAACACTGTCACTGCCCAAGCCACGGTGCTTACATTTGCCACAGACTTCAGAGGACGTAGCGAGACGGCTAGGAGGAGGACTCCCAGCACGGCGTCGGCGTTCAGCTTGGGAACAAAAAGTCCCAGCGTTGCCCCAGCCGCTGTGCCCAAGACCCAAGCTGCATAGGCCACTGTCTCTACCCCTAAGACGCGGCAAGGGTCTGCGGCACCGTGCGCAATGGCAAAGACCTCGTCCGTAAGCCCAAGCGCCAAGAGGGGCCTCAGCCTCTTAGCCGCCATCGCCGAGCCGTAGGCCAAGTGTCTCAAATTCACGGCAATTGCAAACAAGGCGCCAAAGACGGGGGCGTCTTTTAAGCCGAGTAAAATAAATTGTGCTGCTCCTGCGAAAATAAACGCGCTTGAAATCACGGCCAAAAGGGCTGGAAGACCAGCCGCCGTCCACGTCGCCCCAAAGATTACGGACACCGAGAAATACGGCAGGAGTAGAGACAAGCCAGCGGCAACGCCCCCCTTAAACTCTTTCAAACAGGAGGACATAGGTGCCTCCGTCTCCATAAGTGTGGTAAACTCTGGATTTCTCAACAAGCCTAAAGCCCGCAGATTTGGCAAGTCTCACAAACTCAGCCAAGTGCGTCTTTTTCTCCTCGTAGTACATCATCCCCAGGTACATCGACAGAGCCTCCAGTTTTGCAAATTCGACGAAGGGGTGGCCCTGCGCCAGCTCGAGACCAGCCCTGAAAGCGGCCGCGTGCTCGACTACCCTGGCCATATCTCGGGCCAAGTATATTTCCAAGAGTGGCACCGCGAGCGCCGGGTCGACATCGCGTGGCCAAATGTCTAACACATACGCCGCATGGTGCCTCGCCACGTTTATCACCCGCTCCTCCTCGTCTTCAAACTCCCCTGGAAATTCGTCTGCCACTATTAAAAAGCCGCCGGACTTTAAGACGGCGCTCACCTTCTCCAGAAAGACCTCAATGCCGATACGGTGGGGGGACCCCATGGCGACTACGGCGTCGTAGCTCCTAGAGACGTCGAACTCCTTCAACACTTGCCTACACTTGCCCTTCAACATCTCCCAGAACGCGGCCTCGGGCTCTACGCAATCCGCCCGGTAGAACAAGTGGTATCCAGGCCCGGTGCCCACGTCGAGTACCTCCCTTACGCCAAGTCTTTCGACTAACTCGTTTATGTACACGATCTGTCTCCCATAGCCTGGGTGGTATACCTCGTATCTCGCGTAGTGGGCAGGGCTGAAAATTTCCCCAAACGTCGTCTCAGCGCTTCCAACACTCACGTTGACGTCCATATATATGCCAAAGTACGCCAACGTCTCCACCGCCAAAAACTTCAAGGGGCCATCCTCCTCTGCGTACTTTTTAAGAGTTTCAACGTCTATACTCTTCAACGACTGTAGCAACCGCTTATGAATTTCACTGAGCCATGGGGCAATTTCCACCTCTGCCCAAAACGACCTATAGATGTATCTCCCACGTGTTGTCCCAAAGTCCCTCACGTCCCCACTAGACCAAAGCCCCAGCGGCCCAGGCGGGCGTTTCACCACTCTTACGCCTAGAGGCAACTCCGCTGACTCCTTCTGCGCATAAACTAGCCTAACTATGAGTCTCGTCTCTCCGCCAAACGGGGCATAGAAGTGGGGGACATTGCCCGGGAACTCCGTAGCTTCTCCCTCGCGTAGAAAAATAGGCGAATCTACGGGGCCCACCACCGCCGCGCCCTTTGCGACAAAGACATACTCGCTTACGACGCCGACGTGGGGCCGCGAGACGTGGACGGCGTATGGCTTAAGTCTCATTAAGTACGCTTCAAAACCGTCTCCCCGTTCGATTAATAGAACGTCAACGGAACGCTCAGACACCAAGACCCACTCTGGCACAAGAGCCCCAAAGCCAACCTCCAAGGCGTTTGCAATCTTCCACAAAGTAGTAACGCTAGGCGCCACGCGACCCATCTCTATCTCATACAACGTAGACTTTGACACACCCGCCCTCTCCGCCAACTCGCTCAGCGATAGCCCACGCTCTCTCCTCAACGCCGCAATTCTTTCGCCGACGCTCCGCTTCAAATACTCCTCCACGTTCTAAAAATAGAACAAATTAATATGTTTTTTCGGAGAAGCTAACTGGATTTAGAAAGCCTCTGTAATACCTTTGCCTCCAGCCGCTTAAGTATTTCGTATATCTCTTTCAGAGTGTTGGCGTTTCCGTCTTCCACTTCGTCGAAGACCTCCTCTATGTACGCCAGCTCGTCTCTAATGGCGGCGAGGAAGTCCGCCCCGCCGGGGCCCCTCTCAAGCTCCTGCAATAGTTGGACAAACTCTGGATTTTCCTCAAGCTCCTTTAGATATGCCTCCCCCGCCTGCGTCAAGGCGTATACCTTCTTCCTACGCCTCCCCACATACACCTCCCTGGCCTCCACAAGCCCCTCGGCCTCTAAATACGAGAGCAGTGGGTAGAGAGAGCCGGGCGACGGAGTGAAGCGACCGCCAGTAAGCTTGGCCAACTCCTTGAGAATCTCGTAGCCGCTCAGAGGTCTCGACTTAAGCATGTAGAGAACTACCCCCTTGTAGAGGCCGCGCCTACGTTTAAACATTCCTCCTCGCGGGGGCTAGGTCGGGGATGGGAGGCGGGTTAAGCTTGTGCCTATTCCGCTGCACTCTCTGGAGCACTAGGTCAACCACTGGGCCGTACACCCTCTTCACCTCATCCACGGGCTTCCCCATGTCAAATACGGCGAAAAGTATGGGGTCTATTACGTCGTAGGTAGCGCCGAGCTCCGCCTCGGCCATGTGCCCAGGCCAGAGCCGGGGGCTACTGGGCTTAGCCGCTATTTTAGAAAAGCCCAGCCGCCTAGCCATCTCTCTCACCTGGAGCTTGTAAAGGCCGCCGATGGGCAACAGATCCACGCCGCCGTCCCCATACTTGGTGAAATACCCCAAGAGAAGCTCGCTCCTATCCCCAGTCCCCAACACCAGCAAGTTGTCCCTATTGGCGTAGTAGTAGAGTATAGTCATCCTAATCCTCGGGAGGAGGTTCCCCGACGCCAGCCTATCCTCTACGTAGTCCGGTATAGACCTCTTAAAGCTCTCCACAATCGGCGTAATGTCCACCTTCCTCATGCGAATCCCCAGCCTCTCCGCCACCTCCTCGGCGTCTCGCACATCCTCCACAGGCGTAAAGACCGACGGCATTATCAACCCCAGAACTCTCTCACTCCCAAGCGCCTTGACCGCAAGCGCCGCCGCCACCGTGGAGTCAAGCCCACCGCTAAGCCCCACAACTACGCCCCGCGCACCTGCCTCACCCACCTGCCTCACTATAAACTCTACAATTATTGAAGCCGCCTTGTCGTAGTCCACCGCGTCGACGACAGACTTAGGATCCACAGACAGAAAACAAGACACCTTTTTAAACAACAGAACCCCCACGCGATGCCCTTTCCCCGACATTCCCATGGGTCCCAATTCGCTCGCACACGAGCCCAAATCGCCTCTTCTACGACTCGTCAACCTTAGCCGTAGATTTTTGCCGCTCCTTAGCTTTACACACCTGTGACGCCGTTAACTCTCGCCGGGTTAAGCCGACGCTTTCAATTGTGCCCAGTTAACCTGGCTCTAGGCAGTTGAAATATTACAGGTTAACGCGGCCCTGTTTTAAATTCGCCGTCTACGCCTTCAACTCTCTCGTGCGTGTTAGCTTGGGCAAGCTAACACGCGCACCCCTGCCCGACTGTGTGGACCCATTTGCACAGATTTTTTCTTTATTCTCACCGGAATATTCCTATGGGAATAGAAGAGGAGGTGTTGCAAGCTTAAGTGGGCATGTGGCTGGCTGTTGGTGTACGGCAGAGGGGAGAACGACGATTGTATAGACATACACAAACTACTGTACTTTGTAGCTCAACGCTGAAGGCCCTTGGGACGAGTTGGTGGCACTGGACGGGACGCTGAGGGGGCGGAGGCCGTCCTTAGAAGGGGCGGCGTCGTTGTTATAGGCGAGTTTCAACGCCTGCTTGTCGGCTACCACGACCTAACGTCTACGTGGCCTAGATTCGGCGTTTTAATTGTCGCGGAGTCTGGCCATGGCATTGTGGAATAAATGTTCTCAAAGAAGAGTCTTCTCTTTGGTCTGCTTCTGTCTACCTAATTGGACCTCCAGTTTACAATATTTGGGAGATATAAACATGTGTTTTGCTGATTTTTACAGAGTTTAAATAGCGTATTGTTTTGTTCTTGTCTGTTGTTTACCATCTATGTGGCTCTGCCTCGCCGAGTGATGCTATTCTTAGTCTTTCTTCTCCACCTACCTGTTTTATTATTACCGCCACTGAGGCTGGTACAAGCTCTTCCCACTTGGGATCTCCGCGTATAATCAACTCGCGTACCCTTGTGGAGCTGTAGAGGTCTCTGCGGTACAGCGGTTGTTGCCGCACCTCGTAGCCGGCTTGTCTAAAGAGGAGGGCTACGAAGGGGTTCCCCGTGTAAACCACGTGGAACGGCGGGACGTACGACTTGACCCTCCCAAGCCACTCCAAGTTGTTCTCCACGTTTGGGATAGGCACAATAATGACGCGGCTTAGGTCAACTCCGCCCTCTCTAAGGGCCTCCCGAAGCATCCATATCCTCTCCCCCGCGGTGAAGGGGTCCTTAGCTATGTAGTTAAATTGTGCGGAGCCCACTGCGGCGATGACTTCGTCGACGTCCTTCAGAATTTCTCTAATGGCGTATACGTGGCCCCAGTGCGGCGGCTGGAAGCGGCCGGGGAACAACGCACGTGTTAGCGACGTTTTTTCAGCCATGCAAAAAGCAGTAGTCCAAGAGTTAAAACTAGTATTAACGGGTTCACCATTGGGTTTATGACAACGTTTACAGCTCCAAGGGGCACTAGAAGAATTCGCAGGTATGTCGGTATTGGCCCATTGAGATATCCCACAACGCCGGCGGCCACCGCGTACATTCCTATGATGCCTGAAATGAAGTTTACCAATATGCCCAACACCGTGTATGGAGTCCAGCTGTCTACTGTCACGAGGAGTAGGTCTGGGTGAAATGCGAACATGTATGGGCCTAGGTAGCCTGCCAGCGCTAATAATGACGCATAGAGACCTGTTCTGAAAAAGTTCCCCTTGGCTATTGAGGAGGCGGCATATGCGGCAAGAGCCACTGGCGGAGTGACGTCTGCGAGAATTCCGAAGTAGAATACGAACATGTGTGCCACTAGCAGAGAAGTTGCTGGGGCGTAGCCCAATTGTTGCGCCGCGGTCGCTATGGCAGACGCCGATACTAGAGAGGTAATAATGTAGTTGGCAGTAGTTGGGACGCCCATTCCCAAGACGAGACTTATGGCCATTGTCATTACGAGGAGCGCGAGGAGGTTACCGCCGGCCAGTTCTAGAAGCTTAAAGCCGATAGCTGTAACCTGCCCCGTGTATGTGAGCACACCTTGGACAATGCCAGCGGCGCTAGCCGCTAGAAATACTGTGCCAGCCGTGACGCCAGCGGAGACCAACGCCTCGTAAGTCGCCTTTGCAAAATTTCTCATATCACGCTTTACCACCCCCACTAGTGCTACTACTAGGATAGACAGCACGCCCATTAATATTACAGACGCGTAGAAGTCCAGCCCTACTAGTAGCAGTATAGAAATAACCGCGGTCAATATCAATAACGAGAGCACTCTGGATACTAGCGTGACAGTTTTTTCTCCCACAAGCGCGGCCACTATGGCCGCTGTTAGCGACGCTATTGCAGAGTGCTGAGGAGGTATTCCAACCACTAATAGATATGCTATGAGGGGAATTGGGAGCAAGAGATAGATGTAGCGGAGCAGCGTCCTTAGCCGTGGAAACTCCTCTTGTAGAGGTTTAATACCAAGTCTCTTAGTAAACAAGTCTATGAATATGTATACGCCGATGAAATATAGAAGTGCGGGTAGAAAGCCAGCTATCATGATATCTCTGTAGGGTCTTCCAAGCGCTTCTGCCATTATGAAAGCCGCGGCCCCCATTACGGGCGGCATTAACTGTCCACCAGTTGACGCCGCGGCTTCTACCGCGCCTGCTAATTCAGGCGGAAAGCCTGCACGCTTCATCATTGGAATAGTAAAAGTGCCCGTTATCATTACGTTGGCTACAGAGGAGCCAGAGGAAGTGCCGACTAACGCGCTAGAAACCACGGCGACTTTGGCAGGCCCGCCAGGCTTTTTGCCCAAGAGTGAAAGCACAAGTTGCGTTATATACGTACCAATGCCTAGCCGTTCTAGAAAGGCGCCTAGGAGGATAAACGCATATACATAGGTAACCATCACAAATAGGGGTGTCCCAAATATCCCCTCCTTCGCCAGGTAGAGGTGGTTCACAAGAGCCACTAATGCCCTCTCTAGAGGATTTGCCGACATAGAATACGCCTCTAAGCCGTATACAATTCCGTAAGCTATGAAGGCCAGCGCCACTAATGGAAGCACTATTCCCAAGGCTCTCCTTGTGGCTTCTATCAGTAGCGAAATAGCTAATATCCCCATAATTATGTCAATGGGAGTTGGACGCCCTACTCTGTATACAAGGTCTTGAAAAACTACTACAATATAGAAAAATGATATAAAGCCCACTAATGCAAGTATTATATCGTAGAAAGGTACCCTATCTCTTCCCCTTTTTCTCCCAATTGGATATGCTATAAAAACCAGGGCCAATATAAGAGCTAAAACTATGGCTTCTACCTGTTGCACATCCAATGTTGTCTTTAGCCAGGGTACGTATATGCCTAACTTAGATAATATTGTATAAAAGTATAACAAAAAGCCCATTTGAAAACCCAGCTCGATTATCGCAATAGATATCGACAAAATAGAAATTAATAAGATATATGGTCTAGATAGAATACGTATATTGCTAGCCATATCCAGCGCCGGGAGACCAAATAAATATGTTAAACACGCCTACTATGCCTACATCCCCCACCGGCGTTTCTACTACGCAGTGGTTCACAAGGTCGCAGTACATGGAGACGTGAAATCCTATGTTTCTTGGCGTAAAATCTCCCAGGGCGCATGGTATTCCGTATCCACAAGCTCCGCCATAATCTGCAGAGACGATATAAATTCCAGTATTGTTAACGTGGAGTTTTTCAATTACAGGCACTTTCTCAACACTGTGAATATATTTAATAGTTAAGTTAATTGGAGGTTGAAAAAGCATCGTTGTATTACTAGTTGTAAAAACTACTAGAGGAAGATGCCATAATATGAAAAAAAGTATGCTCATTTGAGGAGGCCCCTCTCCCTGAAAAACTTCTCGGCGCCTGGGTGTAGTGGTATTGACATTCCTTCAAGAGCCTTCTCGATTGAAAACGTTGAAACTCTCGCATGTACTCCTCTAAATTCATCTATGTGATCTACTATTGTCTTTAGAAAACGGTATACAACATCGTCAGGGACGTCGGCTCTGACCGCTATCATTGACATAACAGCTACAGTTTGCACATCTGCATCCATTCCCTGGTATGTGCCTTTTGGAACTACATCTCGCACATAGAACTTGTATCCCTGTTCTAGAAGCTTGTTATACACTTCGTCAGGTATCGCTACTAATCTAACTGGCGTAGTTGTAGAGAGCTCAACCACGGCAGAGGTCGGATAGCCCGCTGTGAGAAATGCCGCGTCTATCTGCCTAAGTTTTAGCAAGTTCGCCGCCTCGGTAAAAGAGGCATATACCTTTTCTACCTTGTCCCATATCCCGGCGGCTTTGAGTATCTGTTCTGCGTTTATAGCTGTGCCAGAGCCTGTGGCTCCCACGGCAACCTTTTTGCCAGCGAGGTCGTATATGGTCTTTATTGGGCTATCAGCTAGTACAACAATTTGGACAGTTTCTGGGTATAGAGTCAACACGCCCCTAATATTCACCTTCCTACCTTCAAACATGTATAAACCGTTAAAGGCGTAGTATGCTATGTCGTTTTGTACAAAGGCAAAATTAGCGTCACCTTGGTCTAGGGCATTTATGTTAGCCACAGAAGCTCCGCTTGTTCTAGCTTCTGCGGATATATAGTCTCCCGCATATTTGTTTAACATTTCGGCGAGTTTAGACCCTATGGGGAAATACGTTCCACCGGTGCCGCCTGTAAATATTATGACCTTGTATTTCTGCGGTGGCGTAGTTTGGGTAGGAGGTGGTGAAGTCTGTTGTGGAGAAGTTGTTTGTGTTGGTTGCTGAGTTGGAGGAGGTTGGAGTAGAAGGGCTAAAACGGCCACTACCACCACAAGCGCTACTACTATTGCAACTATTGTACTCGTTTTCATGTCAATCCTCTTTTTGTGATTTTTAAATGTTTAATTATTAAGGGACTGACAATTCTATATAGTGTATATAATGCCTGAGGTGCCTATTGTCCGCTTGTACTTTTCCCACCTGGCGTAGTACTCCCTCAACTTGTCCAAGTCTTTTGTAAATAGGTCTCTTATGTCGTCTATGCCCAGGAGTATCATGGCCACGCGGTCTAGGCCCCACCCCCATGCCAACACTCTGCTGTTTTTCACGCCAAGCGGCTCAGTGACCTCAGGCCTAAATATGCCCGCGCCGCCGAACTCCACCCAGCCGAGGGTTGGATGCTCGGCGTAGACCTCGACGGAGGGCGAGGTGAAGGGGAAGTAGGCTGGCCTAAACTTCACTCTCCCCATGCCGAGGGCCTTGGCAATTTGCTCCAGCTGGCCTAGCAGGTGCTTGAAGGTGAGGCCCGGCCCCACCACTATTCCGTCGAGCTGGTGGAACTCCATGCTGTGCTTGGGGTCGAGCTTCTCCGGCCTAAACACTCTGCCAATTGTAAACACCTTGTAGGCCCCCTCGCCCCTCTCCGCCAACGCCCTTATGGTGGTGGCCGTCGTCTGTGTGCGCAAGACGAGGTTGAGCGCCTTCTGAGGGCTCCACTTGTAGCGCCACTTCTCCTCGTGCACCCTCCCCACCGCCTCCATGAGGTGTCTGGGGGGCTCCTCCCGGGGCCCGTCCCAATGCACGTAGAAGGTGTCGTGGACCTCCCTAGCTGGGTGGTCTTGGGCTTGGAAAAGGGCGTCGAAGTTCCAGAACTCCACCTCGAGTATGGGGCCTCTCACTTCTTCGAAGCCGAGTCCCACCATGACCTCTCGGACGTAGTTTAGGAACTCGTTGAAGAAGTGGGGCACGGGGGCTGGGTACTGGGGCGGCTCTATGGAGAGGTCGAAGGGCTTTAGGTAATAGTCGCGCCAGCGGCCAGTGGCAATGTCCTCGCTCGTCAACGCGGTCTTAACCTCAGCCGGCTTTACTGAGTCAAGCGGCACCGCCGCTTTTACGTATATCAGGGTCTTCTCCACCTTCTTCACGAGCTTTCGGCGTAGAAATTCTTGGAGGAGGTCGGGCGGCGCCGAGTCCAGCTGGGCGAGCGCCCTCTGCTTTTCCTCAACTGAGGCAAGCACTCTCTCATAGACATCTCTACTCAACTCAATGACGCCGCCCCTGGGCTTGACGCCTAGCTTTGCCAAATTGGCGAGGGCTAGGGGGGCCTCTGGGTGTTTAAGTTCTATTACACATCGCGCCTCGTCACAGACAGCCGCCTTGAGGAGTTTGTACTCTGGGAGACCTTCTCTAACTCTGAGCGCCCCCTCCTCTGTGAGCTCGTAGGCAACCGCGTAACGTTTATCTACTTGGAGCACCCCCTTGGCCCTTCCCTCCTCTACATATCTCATCAAGCTCTCCTGCGGCACGCCTAGCTCGCGGGCTATTTCATCTAGTAGCCGCCACTCCTGCGCCCTTTTTACAATTTCATACAGCGGGGGAGGTAAAACGAGCATGTGGTCTGAAAAATGTGGGTTTATGTATTGAACTAGCGGCCCTTGAGGAGGGGCAGTGGGGGTTCCTCCTCTTTCTCCTCCTCTCTGGCCGCCTTTGTCTTAAACACCTCTTTATACAGGAGGTCGCGCAGCGCCGCTCTAATCGCCTCGCTCCTATTGGGGAATATGCCGCGTCTCACCAGCTCGTCAAGCTCCTCGAGCATTTTCTTTGGCACGTGGACGGATATGAGCGTCATTCTGTCCTGGCTCTTGCTCCTCGGCATGTAGACTATTTTCCCCGCGTTAATAAAGGTCATTCCCCGATAATACCCCCGTACTATGCGCTTATCTTAAGCTTGGCCGAGGCAATTGCTTTCAAAAGCTGTTCCAACACGGCGTAGCGCGGCAGTGTGGCAAGCCGCCTCGCGAGTTTTTTCAACTTCTCCAAGTCCTCCTCCGATAGCGGCCTTAGACGGCCCTCCTTGTCATAGGAGAGCCATCTCCCACGCTCATATATGTAGCCCATGTCGCCCATGTAGATCTCAGCGTAGAGCCCCCTGCCCCTGCTCTCTGCAAAAACAACCACGTCGTCCACCTCCAATTCCATGTAGGTGTTCTTTAGGGTAAGCCTTATGAAGGGGGCCCTAAGTCTCACGACCCAGTGTTGATACTCCTATATAAAAATAACCGTCAAGCAGCCTCCGGCTGCCCCACTCCAACGGTGTTCCCCACCCCCACCAACAACACGGACTCCCCCACGCCCACGTTGTTGACTATAAATTCGAGGACTCTCTTAGTGGTCAACTGAACCGCGTTGTATATTTCACTGGTCATTGTGGTCAGCGCCTCAGACTGCCTCATCTTTATCAGGTAGGCGTAGAGTGGGACGTTGTACTTAGTGGCGTAGGTCTCTATGTTGAACTTCTCCACGCCCACCCCTCCCATGGCCACGCCGACGCCCTCGGCCACCTCCCCCGTCTTCTCGCCCTCCAGCCTCAGAGCCGCGTCCACAGTAATAATGTACTTAGGAGTCGCCTTCAGCGTGTTGAAGACGTACTCCACAGCCTCGTCTAGCCTTCCCACTGTGCTACCGGGCCCCCTCGCCTTCACCACGTAGACCCTCCTCCCCTGGTAGTCACACTCGGCCACCACGGTGTCTTTCACGTCGTGGTAGTACTTGACGGCAGAGCACTGGCTGAGCACGTTGTAGGCCACCAGCGGCCCCGCGCTGTCGCCTATGGGGATCCCCTTTATGAACGAGCTGACCGCCTCGTTGACCGTGTCCGTCAACTCCTTCAACAGGGGTAGCAACATCGTGAGCTGAATCACTAGGTAGAAGGCCTTATACCTCTTGGCGGTCTTATAGTAGTGGTCAACCACCTTGTATATGAAGTTCATGTAGCGGAGTGCCTCCACGGCGGTGGCCAAGTTCTTGACGGCGACGCCGTCTTCCACAATTTTGCCGATCTCCCCCTCGTAAGTGCTTTGATACGTGTTCAAGATGTGCTTATACTTAGGCACAATCCCACTGGGGTCAAGCGACGTTGGCTCAATCACGGCGAAATCCACCATCCTCTTCAACGTCGACTCCAACTGCTGCCTTTGCACATCACGCTTCTTTGCTTTCTCAAGCGCTGAAAGCACGTTGGCAGAGGCCGTGTTCAACAACTGGCCCAGATACGTCAAAAAGCCGCTGACCTGGCTGAGGTATCTCCACATCTGGAAGTCCTGCAGAAGGAAGATAAACGCTATCCATATGAACATCGTAATTAAGTACCACAGCGGGTCTGTTCCCCCAGCCACTTGCGCAAACATCGTCTAAGGCTACTTATGTCTTTAAAAAAGTTTCAGAATTCGAGGGCTACATCACACGTCACTTAGAATCCCCTCATCACACCTCTACCACATCTCCACCCTTTATAACCTTCTCCCCAGACTCCCTCTTCTTAACCCCAACCACAAATGCCGCAGATGCGCCAACTATGATGGCCGCGGCGAGTATTTTTAAGAAGCTCTCCCTAGCCAGCGTGGGAAGCCTAATCTCCGGCGCCAGCGGGGCCAGATACTTGGCCCCGTTTACCTCCACGACCACCGCGTTGTCTACAGCGACTACCTTGGCCACGCCGTTTGTGCCATAGAACTTAAGCGTCCCCACGTATACCACGAAGGCGTGAATCGGCGAGCCTAAGAGGTCCACGACTCTGACCTCTTTGAAGAGGGTAGAGTTCACCTTGATCACAGGCGCCGCCTTGGTCTTCAGCTCCGCCACCACGGTGCCGTTTATGAAGAGGCGGACCATCACGTTGTCCCCCGCCTTGGCAATGGGCGGCTCCACCGCCGCGGTAATGGGGGCTTCTACAGCCACCTTAGGCTTTACAAGATCCGTGTGCGCTTCTAATGTGCCTTGTCTAACGGCCGCGGGGTATTTATACGTCGTCTCATTCACGTCGATGTATACGTAGTATCTCAAGCCCTCTACGAGGCATTTACCCACCGGATATCCCCCCTCGGCCTCTACGTAGGAGACGGGGAGCTCTACGCCGTCTATGCTCCAGGCCTCTGCGCCTCTGTAGAGCCAAGTCGTGACGTTGTCCGGCAAATAGTAGTACTGGAGCACGTACTCCTCCCCGCTCTGCAGTTTGACGTAGACTAGGAGGGGGCGTTGCAGGGGGTTTGAAACAGTGGCCGTGCCCGCGCACTCGCCCACCACAGGTATCGATATGGGCTCAACCACGAGACGAGGCTTTCCCACAACTGCAGATTGGTTTGAGGCAAAGAGCAGGGGTATGTCAGGCGTCCACGGCTTTACTCCCTCCACCCGCACCCCCCTCGACGGCACGTATATGTAGTAGTCTGGCCTATCGCCGGTGAGGCTTATGTACGTGACGTTCACTATGCCGTACCCCGAAACTTCCACGTGGCCGTATGCTATATACTCCTCTACGTAGACGCCTTGGAAAGCCGTCGAGTTAACTCTGTATACAAAGTCTCCAACAACCCTCGGCGGCAGTAGCGATTTGACCACAAGGATGACCGTGCCGTTAACCTCCAGCGGGAATCCCTGGTATAACAACGCCGAGTCTTGCCCCTTGACGGACACGGGGATTAGGGGGCCTAGGCTCCTCCACTTGTCCACTTTAACTGAGATAAAGTCCCCGCACGCCGTCCCGCTGACGTACTTGGGCGTGGGGTACCGATTTAGCTGTGGCGCAATTACTGCCCCGTTGTTTAATACCACGTAGACGGAGGATATGCCCCACGGCGAAAGCGGGTCGATGTACGCGGAGAAGTTGACGCAGCCGCCTATCTGCGCAGTGTATACGTAGGGGACGTATGGTATAGGCACCGCGGCTAACGTGGCATTTATGGCTAAGAGCAACAGTCCTAACATATAGCCATACGCGCCGGTGTTTAAATAGGCAAGCGACACGATTAAGACGTTCAAAAAGGGAGGCGGCGACGGCATACGGCAGAGGCGGGGCGACTTTTGCACAGCTGGCAGTCTTTGGCGCATGGCCGCTCTCCCTGTCCCCTCCGCCGCAAGCTCGGGGGTGGGCCCTGGCTGTGGCCTCATCCGTCACTCTTAAATAAGGCCCTTTTGAGTTGGGCGTGCGGTGGAGTCTCTACGCCACGTTGTACCAGATTGGGGTCCTCACTCTCGGCCTCCTAATCCTCGGGGCAGAGAGGTGGATCGCCGCCGCGCTGGACCTCGTGTTCATTCTGATCGCAGTTGTGCTTTTCAGAGTGGCGCTTAAGGACCTCTCCGCCTCTCTCGACATTGCCGCAGATGAGAGGGAGAGGGCAGAGGTTAGGTTACTACAAGCGTTGCTAATAGCCACATTTGTGATCGCAGTTGGAGTTCTTGGATACGGCTTTCTAAAGTCGTTATTCCCCTTTCTCTAGCTTGTTTTTACACTCCTCAAGTTGCGCCTTTAGCTGCGCCAGCATAGCCTCTCTCAGCAAGAGGCTACGGTAAAACGCCAACACCTCTCTCTCCTGCTCCACGACGCGCCTCTCCATCTCGTTGAGCCTCTGCTCCTCCTCTATCAGCCTCTTGGCAAATCTGCCCAAGTTGTCCAACAGCTCTACCTCCTTGGCCCTCACGGCCTCCTCCAGCCTCCTCAGCTCCTCCTGCTTCTTCGCCACGGCGTCTTCAAACACCTTGTACTTGGCTACAAGCTCCTCGAGCTCGGCCCTCCTCTTCTCAAGGGCCTTCTGCAACTCGGCGAGCTCCTGCTCCTTCTGAGCAAGCTCGGCCAGCCGCTTCTCCACCTCAGCCGCCTGCGCGAGGAGGGCCTTGGCCCTCTCCTCCTGCTCCGACAACTGCCTCTGCTTCACCAGCAACTCTTGCTCAGCCTTCTTTAGCTCAAACTCCTTTCTCAAAAGCTCCTCTCTCAACGCCCTCAGCTCCTCCTCCTTCTGCGCCACCTCCTGTTGCCTTGCGGCCAACAGCGCCAAGGCCTTCCTGGCCTCCTCAAGGGCCGACTTTACGGGGTCTGAGAGCTCCGCCGTCTTTTTCAAGTTTTCCAACATAAGCGCAAGCTCGCCCTCCCTCCTCCGCAGAGCCTCCTCTCTCGTCTTAAGCTCAGACTCCTTATACGCAAACTGACGCATCTTGTTCTCATACTCCTGCATCTTGGCGTTGAAGTCCTTCATCAGCTCCAACATTGCCGAAGCCACGCTTCTGATCTGCTCACTCTGGGCCTTCAAGGCGTTGAGCTGCTCGGCCAAGCCCCCCACCTTGGCGGCCACGTCCTCAAGCTTTTCGGCGAGAGAAATGAACTGGTTAGTGGCATCTGTGACAGCCTTCGCCGAGGCGGAGAGCCGCTCCGCCAGCGCCGAAAGCTCCGCAAGTTTTTCAGAGGAGGCGTTGAGCTGGGCGACGGTTCTGCTGAGCTGGGCCGCCCCCTCCGCCAAGTCCCTCGACACGCGGCTGAGGAGCGAGGCGAGGCCCTCCACAGACTTCTTCAAGTCCAGCGAGCTGGACTTAACCTCTGCCACCACCTCGTTCTTCGCCTCCTCCAGCCGAGCCGAAAGTGCGACAACGTCGTCTGAAAGCTTCTTTATAACATCGTCGAGCTTCTTCCCGGCGTCCTCCCGCCTAAACATAGCACATTGGGCGCACGGCTATAAATTCCTTTTCAACAACTCCTGCAACGCCAATATTTTTTCCAACAACAAGGCGCACAGCTCCTCTCTTTTGTACACCCCCTCGGCAATTGCAGACCTCAGCCAACTGGCGTTTTCCAAAACTGCGGCCACCGCGGCGTTTAATTTATCAAGCTCTTCCCTCAAACGGGCAGCAAGCACATCGGCGTCAGACACACGGCTTTCAGACTGCCGCTTAGCCAGCTCGGCCACCTGTTGTTGCAACTTAGCCACTTCCCTGCGCAACTCCTTCAGCTCGTTGAGAATTTCCACCACGTAGTCCGGGTAGCCAAATTCCTCAACCACGCCTCCTACAGCATACATCTTATAAAGGTGACTCAACGCAGCGGCCATGGGGTTCATATCCCCCAAGGCGAAGATTAACGCGAGGTACGTGTCGCCAGACGCCTACATCTACGGCCCCACGGCGGTGGGCGAGGACTCGTACATCGACGCGGCGGTGATAGGCTACCCCTCGAGGGCCAAGCTATTGACCTTCAAGCCGCCCGACGAAGTGAGTAACGGCGCGAGGATAGGCAGAGGAGTTATCGTAAGAAGCGGCGTGGTGATATACGAGGACGTGGAAATCGGAGACGGCGTGGAGTTCGGCCACAACGTGTTAGTCAGAGAGTTGACCAAGATTGGAAGCAGCGTGAGAATCGGCACACAGACCATAATAGAGCGCGACGTGAAAATCGGCGACGGCGCCTGGATACAGTCCTTGGTGTATATACCCAACGGCACAGTAATAGAGGAAGACGTATTCATAGGCCCCAACGCTGTTATAACAAACGACAAGTATCCCCCTAGCAGGAAGCTTGCACCAGTGGTTATTAGAAGAGGCGCAGTCATAGGCGCCAACGCCACATTGGTAGCCGGCATTGAAGTGGGGGAAGGCGCGGTGGTGGCGGCAGGCGCCGTGGTGACTAGAGACGTGCCGCCGGGCACCGTCGTAGCCGGAGTGCCAGCGAGAGTGATAGGCAAAGCAGAGGAGTACCTCAAGAAAAAGTCTGTATACGAAGGCGTCACATAAGGCGGTGCGGGGTAAGCCAGCCTACGAAAACACCGCATACGAGAGAGGGCCTAGGGCGGCTTCTTCAAACCATGTGTCAGCGCAAAAAGAGTATCATAACCAAATGGTGTGAGCCAAGTAGCTCACAAAGATGGTGAATTGCGCGGTAGGGTCGAGAAAGCGCTACGCCCGGCTTAGCAACTTCTTCAACACGTAGGGGAGTATGCCCCCGTGCTTAATGTATTCGACTTCTGCCCACGTGTAGACGGCGGCCCTCGCCTTTATCTCGTCTACGCGTCCGTCCCGCCTGTGTATCCTGATCACGACCTCCTTCCCCGGCGCCAGGTCGGAGAGGCCTAGTATGTCAAAGGTCTCAGATCCGTCAAGGCCCAAGTCGTCTACTTTGACCCCGGGCGGGAGTTGTATAGGCACAATGCCGACCATTGTGAGATTAGACCTGTGGATGCGCTCAAAGCTCTCTGCTATGACTGCTCTGACTCCCAACAGCTTGGGGCCCTTGGCCGCCCAGTCTCTGCTAGAGCCAGCGCCGTAGTTTTTGCCAGCGATTATGATCACGGGGGTTCCCTCCTTCTTGTAGGCCTCAGCCGCCTCATAGACGGTCATGACCTTGCCCTCGGGGAACTTTATCGTCAGGCCGCCCTCCAAGTTGCCGATCTTGTTTCTATACCCCTTGCTCGAGAACGTGCCCCTGACCATCACCTGCCAATTGCCGCGCCGTGCGCCAAAGGTGTTAAACTCCGACGGCTTTACCCCCAGCGATAGTAGGTACTGCCCGGCTGGGTTGTCCTTAGTAATGGCACCGGCGGGCGAGATGTGGTCGGTGGTAATGTTGTCCCCGAGGATGAGGAGCGGGCGGGCGCCCCTTATGTCCTCAAGCTTGACCTCTGTCTCAAACAGCGGCGACGGCTGAATGTAGGTGTCGTCTGGCCTCCAGGGATAGAGGAGGCCGGAGGGGGCCTCGAGGGCCTTCCACTCTGGCACATATTCATCTACTCTGCTGTACTTCTCCACGTAGATCGCGGGGTCGAGCCACTCTTCGACGACTCTATTCACCTCCTGCGGAGTGGGCCAGATGTCCTTTAAATACACCGGCTTGCCGTCAGGCGTCTTGGCGAGAGGCTCGGAGTCTAAGTTCTTGTTGACTGTGCCAGCGAGGGCGTAGGCCACCACGAGGGGGGGCGAGGCTAAATACGCCGCGCGGACGTCGGGATGCACCCTTGCCTCGAAGTTCCTATTCCCAGATAGCACTGCGGCGGCCATTATGTCGTGCTCCTTTATCGCCTTTGCCACAGGCTCGGGCAAGGGGCCGGAGTTGCCTATACAGGTGGTACACCCAAAGGCCACGACGTGGAAGCCCAGCTCATCTAAGTACTTCTGCAACCCGCTCCTCTCGAGGATCTCGGTAACGGCCCGCGAGCCAGGCGCAAAGCTGGTTTTTACATACGGCGGAGGCCTTATCCCAAGCTCCACAGCCCTCTTGGCGAGGAGGCCGGCCGCCACTAGGAGGTAGGGGTTGCTGGTGTTGGTACAGCTAGTGATCGCGGCTATTACCACGTCTCCGTCTCCGAACAAGACCCTCTTCCCATCTATCTCTATCTCCACGACCTTCCGACTTCTCTTCTTCCTCTCCTGTAGAAACTCGGCAAAGCTCTTGGGAACCTCGGCCAGGGTCCTCCTCTGCCACGGAAGCGTTGGCCCTGCCACGTTGCGCTCCACGGCAGAGAGGTCGAACTCCACCACTTGGCTATACTCCGCGCCCTCTACGCCGCCGAATACGCCTTGCGCCCGGTAGTAGGCCTCCACTAACGCCACGTGCTCAGCCGGCCTGCCCGTGGCCTTGAGATACGAGAGGGTGTTCTCGTCCACTGGGAATAGGCCGGTGGTAGAGCCGTACTCGGGGGCCATGTTGGCGATGGTGGCCCTGTCGGGGACGGCCAACTTCTTCACTCCCTCGCCGAAGAATTCCACAAAGGCGTCAACCACGTCCACCTTGCGGAGGGCCTCGGTAATCGCTAGCACTATGTCAGTCGCAGTGACGCCGGGCCTAGGCTCGCCGTACATGTGGACGCCCACCACTCTCGGCACGCGGATCGTGATGGGCTCTCCCAGCATCGCGGCCTCCGCCTCTACGCCGCCCACGCCCCAGCCCACCACGCCGAGGCCGTTTATCATAGTCGTGTGGCTGTCCATCCCCACCAACGTCTCAAAGTAGGCCAAGTCCCCCTCGGTCATCACGACCTTGGCCAAGTACTCCAAATTCACCTGGTGTATAATCCCCGTGCCGGGGGGAAACACCCTAAAGTTCTTAAAAGCCTGCTGCGCCCACTTCAAAAAGCGGTAGCGCTCCCTATTTCTCTCGATCTCTAGCTCAATATTCCGCCTAAGGGCCTCCCTAGAGCCCCAGAAGTCCACTTGCACCGAATGGTCAATTACCAGATCCACTGGCACCTGCGGATTCACAATAGAGGGGTCTTTCCCCATCTTGGCCACAATGTCCCGCATCGTGGCCAAGTCAACGACGGCGGGAACCCCCGTGTAGTCCTGCATAATTACGCGCGAGACCTTGATGGCCACCTCGCCCTCAGGCGCCTTGGGATTCCACCGGGCAAGTCTCTCCAAGTGCTCCCGGGTTATATCCCGCCCATCTAAGTTCCTCATTACGTTCTCTAACAATACTCTTATAGAGTAGGGCAGTCTAGCCACGTCGTACCCCTCCCTCTCAAGCGACTTAAGCGAGTAGATGCGGAAGCTCCTCCCTCCAACCTCTATCTTCTCTATAGACATCGTGAGTACAACCAACGTGATAAATAACTATTTTTCCGAGTTATGTCGAACAACGGCTTCGCGCACCTCCCTTGCAGTACCCACCAGCAGTATCGTAGAACTGTCCACCGAGTAGGCGGCGCCGCAGTAGGGGCACTGGTGAGTCTTTGCGCTTGCCCTGGCGGCGCTTGCCTTGCCGCAGCGCGGACAGACAGTGGCTATGTAATTCAACGCCTTCTCTCAAGCACCCTCTTTATAAGCCTAAACGCCTCTCCCACGCGGTATGTGAAACAGGGGTATTTCCCCACCTTGAGCAACACCCCGCCTCTGGCCTCTGGCTCACAGAAGGCGGAGGTGACAAAGAGCAAGCCTCTGTGTTTTACAACCGCGTAGCCCTCCCGCAGAGTTATTCTCCCAAACTGCTTAACCGAGGGGATTTGTAATGTTACATATTCCACGGGCTCGGCCACGGGGGCTATGGGCTCTACGCATACGTCCACGCGCTTGAAGTAGACGTCGAAGGCCACGTAGGGTGGGGCTGGGTGTGACACAGGGGCGCATATGGAGACGTCGGCCAGCAGGTGTCCACCTCGCCAGTTTATGAGTAGTAGGCCGAGGGAGGGCGGCTGGGGAAGCGGGCACAGCTTTGCGTCCCACCTCTCCTCTAGCCACTTGGCAAATTGTGGAAACTCCTCGGCGATCCACCTCCGGAGCGTAGTGGGGGCCCCGAGGTCGATCCTATACTTGACCCTCCTCTGCACTAGCCCTTGCACATAGCTCTCTCTAGGCACGGCCTTGTTTGAATACTTATAAATAGCCCAATTCGTGGGCCTATGCCGATGTACTTTAGAGAGGAAGAGGAGTGGGAAGAGGAGGAAGAGCTCTGGGAGGAGTTTGAAGAGGAGTGGGAAGAGGAAGAGGAGTGGTAGAACTTTTTCAAAAATAGTCCCTTTTGACCCTTTACATTTTTATAATATTATGTAAATGTTCTACAAGTGGGGCTTCTGCAGGTACAAGGCAGTAATCTAAGGGTTTTTGGGGGTTAAGCTTTTAAATTGGGGAATATGTGGGGCACATGGCGGGGGGCGTGGGGGGCAGAGTGGTAGTGGGGAGACACATATACGGCAACTTGTACGGGTGTGACCGAGAGGTGTTAAAAGACGAGGCGGCTCTTATAACAATTGTGAAAGAGGCTGTGCGTGTGGCAAACGCCATGTTGCTCTCAATAGGGTCCTACCGCTTTGGCCCCAGTGGAGGACTCACAGTATTCGCCGTAGTGGCCGAGAGCCACATATCAATCCACACTTGGCCAGAGCATGGATTTGCCACAGTAGATGTATATACGTGCGGCGACCACACTGACCCCAAGGCGGCCTTTGACTACATAGTATCTAAGCTAAAGCCGCACAGAGTAGAGGTGTACTTCGGCGACCGCTCGATGTACAGCGAATAAAATTTTTATATAAAACAAAATTTTGAAAAATATGGTTACATATTTTAAACAGGCGTATATAGAAATCTCAACTTTTATCGCAAAAGCTCTTGAAAAAATAAACTTGGAAGAAGTTGAAAAATTTGTAAAATCAATAGAAGACGCGTACAAGACGAATAAGAAGATTCTTGTTGTCGGCGTCGGCAGAAGCGGCCTCGTAGGCCGCGCCTTCGCCATGAGGCTACGCCACCTGGGAGCCAACTCTTACGTGCTAGGCGAGACCATCACGCCGTCTGTAGAAGAGGGCGACTTGGTGGTCGCCATATCTGGCAGCGGGGCCACACAGATAATAGTGGCGGTGGCGGAGGCCGCCAAGAAGATGAAGGCCAGGGTAGTGGCCGTGACCTCCTACTACGACTCGCCGCTGGCACGCCTCGCCGACTTAGTCGTCTATGTGCCAGGTAGAACAAAGCTGGCCTCAATGGACGACTACTTCGCGAGACAAATCCTCGGAATCCACGAGCCGCTGTCCCCCCTCGGCACCCTCTTCGAAGACACCGCAATGGTCTTCCTCGACGCAGTCATAGCAGAGCTCATGAAGCGGTTAGGCAAAAACGAAAGCGAAATGGCAAAACGGCACGCCAACATAGAAATTCCCTAACCCTCCGCGGCGCTCCACAAGCAGCAGAGACTGGCGCAGTTGCTCCGCGTGAAGCACTCATTGGCGCCGGCAGGCTGACCCACCACTGTCACAACACAGTTGCAAATAGCCTTGGCGACTCGTGGAAGTATTTCCGCTAGAGGGCCCAGGGGCGTCAGCCGTGTCACCTGCGCTCATCGTCGCCACACACCTGCCCTCATCAGCACTTAGCTTGTAGCCACCAATTTATATACCGTTTGTAGTGGGCATTGTGTACTACCTACACCCCGAGAAGGCCCTCGCCTCAACTACGACAGACGTGCGATACGTCAAAGCGCTTATGGCGAAGCTACTCGGCGGAGGGCCCGTGGTCTTCGGCAGAGGAGACGAGGAGGTGTTAGCCTTGGCAGGCTTCTACGACGACGACTGGCCCGCGACGAACTTTCTCTCCCTATTGATCTACAAGTGGAAGAAGGGGCAGGTGGAGCTTCCTCCCACCGCGGCGGCCCCTGTGGTAAACGAAAGAGCCTTTATACGTGGAGGGGGGTGGGAGGTGTATTTCGACTTCTTAGAGCTTAAAAGCGCCGAAGCGAGAGAGGTCACGCAGTTCTACCACAAGGCCAGGCCGCGCGTAGTGGCAGTGTTCCTAGGCGGAAAAGAGTTCGAAGTCGCCGCAACTACGGAGGCGGCGGCCAGCGCCCTAGCCGTGAAGAAGATCACGCCCAATCCACACACCCCCGAGGGCGCCGCCACGCTGAAGTACAGCCACGCCATAGTAATAAGGATCCCACACACGCCAAGAGACTTCCACATCTACCTAAGACATGTGGCAAGCCTGCTGAGGCAAGCCGCGGCGCTGCCCCCAGTGACAAAGCCCACGGTGAAGGTGGCGACCAAGGAGATATACCTACTACACGGGGGTAGGCAGGTGGACGACGGCGTGTTGCTCGACAACGAGGTGCACCACTTTATATGAAGGTATTTGTCGGCATCACCGGCGCCTCTGGGGTCATATATGGGATAAAAGTTCTAGAGCTCCTCCGCCGCGCAGACGTCGAGATTCATCTCTCAATCTCGCGCACCGCGGAGAGGGTCATAAGGCTTGAGACAGACTACGACGTGGGGTATGTAAAATCGCTGGCCCACTACGTCTGGGACGAGAACGACCTCACGGCGCCCCCCGCCTCGGGTAGCTTTGGAATAGACGCGGTGGCAATAGTCCCCTGCTCTACCAAGACTCTCGCCGCAGTGGCCCACGGAATAACACACAACTTGATCGTCAGAGCGGCCGAGGTGGGGCTCAAGGAGAGGAAGAGGGTAGTTCTCGTGGTAAGGGAGAGCCCCCTCTCCCTAGTCCACATTAAGAACATGGAATTGGCCACGCTGGCCGGGGCAGTGGTAATGCCAGCGGCGCCCGGCTTTTACACAAGGCCCAAGAACTTGGACGAACTAGTGACAACCTTCGCCGGCAGAGTATTAGACGCACTAGGCATAAGACACGACTTTACTCCTAGGTGGAGAGGCGCCAACCCCCCATGACGCTTTTCAACAAATCTGCTACGTGGGGAGCCTCCCGTTCCAAGATCTCTATGGCGCGGTAAATGTCGTCGTCGGGATGTATGCCATAGCGGAGAAGCGAAAAGGCAGAGACGCCCAAGAGCTCTCTCACAGTAGTCACAGACAACACAATACCTTATTATAAAACGCATACGGTATAGGCGCCTTTACATAATGGAAAGCCCCGCCCTTTAGGGCGGGGAGGAGGCCAGATAATGAAAACTCCACGGGAATAATCGTTAAAGCTCCTCATCCAAACTATTGAGAGAGTTTCTAACTGCAGAGCTCGAACCCTAAGCCCTGGCCGGCGTAGCCGGCGGGGGTTGTTCCCAGGTCAAGGGGCTAGGGGTGTAGGGCTAGGGTGTGGACTAGTGGGACAATCGCTGGCACGAGGAACGTCAAGACTACGCCGTTGGCGAAGGCGTATAGAGAAAAGGAGGGGCCGTAGAGGGCTACATAGAGGGGAAGCGTGTTGTCCATGGTAGTTGCGCCGCCGGCTGCCAGTACGCCGACCCGGCTGAACCTCCTGGCGAGTAGGGGCCCCAGGAGGAAGGTGAGTTGCTCCCTCAAGAAGTTTACAAGGAGGCCGTAGGCCCCGCCGACCTCATCTCCGGCACTCGCCAAGTAGGGGCCAGTGAAGGAGTACCACCCTAGCCCAAATGCCACTGCTGGTGTAATGCCGAGCAAGAGAGTAAAGAGAGGCGCCACTGCCGCAGCCCCCGCCAGCGCCACGGCGGGCGCCAGGAGGGCCCTCTTCTCCCACTTAAGCCCAACCCCGGCCATGTCAATCCCAGCTATGAGGAGGAGGAAGATCAGGAGGGGGTCTATCAAAGCGGCGTAGTTGGCCTTGTAAAAGCCGCCGACAACTAGCCCTGCCACGAGCGACGTGGCCACGTAGATGGAGATAGAGGGTCGCCCCACTGAGCCCCCGGCGCCGCCTCTATCCACAAGCGAGCCCAAGACTGCGGTGACTACCACAAGGGCCAGGGCGTAGAGGAGGGACACGACGAGGAACGTGGCGAGATTTCCCAAGACAACGCCCGCCGCATTTGCAGAAACGAAAAACACCAAAGCCACTACAACGACGGTGAAGAGGAGTTGAGGAGGCCTCTTCTTAATTATAACGCCGATGAGATACCCAAACGCTATTGGCGCTACGTATTTCACTACCTCAAACACGTGGCAGAAATTGCAGGGGGTAAAAATGCCTATTCCACCTCAGCGAGGCGAGCTGGCCCACGCCTTCCCTCGACTCCGGCCCCTATAGTTGCTTAAAAATACAAATAAAGACGTGGTGAGAGAGAGGGAGAGTTCACTGAAAGTATTAAAAGAACGAAAGATACGCTTTCTAAATCTGGGAAGTCTAAAGTATTACGAGGGTTCTGAAAGTGAGCTGAAAATACTCCTAAGCGTGACGAGGGCCAAGTGTCACCTCTGCGGCGGGAGGGTAGAAGAGGTGGGATACGCCAGAGTTGGCAACGGCATAGAGCTCGTGCTGTGCAGAAAATGTTTAAGAGACTACATAGAGTATGTGCTTGGTGAGGGCGGCTGTCGCTGCTGACAAGTGACGAATACGTGGAGCCGACTAGGCCACCTCAGCCACCCTCTTGAATACTTCCACGAACCTCTGACTCAAGTCTACGACCTCGTGCCTGCCCACTACGTTGGACACCACAAGGACACAGCCAGTCTTAAACCCCTTGGCCCAGCCGAGGGCCATGGCTACGGCGCACTCCATCTCCACCGCCATGGCGCCTCTGTGTCTCCAATACTCGGCGAAGTTGGGATCCTCGGCGTAGAAGGCGTCACTCGAGACCACGTACCCCACTGGCGCATTGAGGGCCTTCGCGAGCCTCAGAGTGAGCTCGGGGTCGGCTGCCAGGGGCGGCAGTGCGCCGGGGAAATACGCGCCGAGGACGCCGCCGGGGTACGCCGAAGCCGCCGCGGCCACTAACACGGCGCCCACGGGCAGGTCACCAAAGGACCCAGCGGTGCCGATTCTCACAAAGCGCTCCATACCCAACATCTTTAGCTCCTCTAGGACAATGGCCGCCGAGGGGGCGCCAACGCCGTGTACGGCGACTGTGACACGCCTTCCGCCAACCCAGCCAGTGTAGACGGGAAACCTGTTTCTATTCACAAGCTGGGCCTCCTCCATCAGCGAGGCAAAGAGCTCAGCCCTCCCTGGATCCCCCACGCCGATGACGAGGGGCGCAATGTCCCCCTCCTTTGCCCAAATGTGGTAAGGCATGAGTTATAAATAGCCCGTGTTCAAAAGTGTGACGGAAAACGTGGGCTTGCATTTCTCCAGCTGGACTAAGGCGGTCGTGTGCTGGACGTCTAGTGGGGCCCTGAAATGAGGCGAATGGGCTAACAGTCACAGCGACCGCAGTCTAAGACGCATTTCTACGAGGCCAGGTGTTAAGGGGCGAGGCTCTGCCCAGCCTCGCGCCAGCCACCCCTCTCCCTCTCCGCGAACACGAGATCGTTGCCATGTCCTCTCTCGCGGCCAGCATAGGGCTTCTTCAGGTTTGAGGCGATTAATGGGTTTACGCCTTCTAGCAAGGCTTGCCGTAGCTGAATGTCCAGAGGTTTCCTGGCTTGGCCATTGTTGGGCGGCTAGTTGGGGCGTCGTTGTTGCAAACCTGCGCAGACGCCAAGGGCGGCTGGGGACGTCGTACCCCGCTCAGTAGAAGATGGGAGTTTGCGCAGGGCCTCTCGGGCCCAATGAAATATAAAGAGCTCGTATATCTACGCCATGGAGTTGGAAACTTTGACTAAGGCGCTGGGCGTGTCTGGGTTTGAGGATGAGGTTAGGCGCGTTATAACTGGCGTAGTGAAGGAGGCGGAGGTGGACGAGTTTGGCAACGTGGTGGCTAAGGGGCGTTCTAAGGTGGCGTTTGTGGCTCACATGGACGAGGTGGGGCTCCTCGTCACGTCTGTCGAAGAGGATGGTAGGCTGAAGTTTAGAAAGGTGGGGGGCGTTGACGACAGAATTCTCCCAGGCACCGCCGTCGTCTTATACAACGAGTCCACGCGTGTCGAGGGGGTCATAGGCGTGGCGCCGCCCCACTTTCAGCAACAGCAACAGCAGGTGACGTGGCAAGACCTCTACATCGACGTGGGGGCCTCCAGTAGGCAAGAGGTGGAGGCCATGGGGATAGGCCCCATGACGCCTGCCGCGTTTGCCAGAAGGTATGCTGAGGTGGGGCGCTACGTGTCTGCCACAGCACTCGACGACAGGGCCGGCTGCTGGGTTCTGCTGGAGGCGTATAGGAGGGGCGTAGAGGCCACGTACGTGTGGACTGTGCAAGAGGAGGTGGGGCTGTTGGGGGCCCGCGCTCTCTCTAGGAGCTTGGAGGGGCGGGCGGTGATAGTAGTAGACACCATGGCATGTTGCCACCCCAATTGGACAGGGAGCGTGAAGCCAGGGCAGGGGCCGGTCCTCCGCCTTTTCGACAGCTACGGCGCGTATAACAACAAGCTGGCTAAGAGGGTTCTCGAGGTGGCCAAGAGGAGGGGGATACCGATTCAGGTGGGCTCAGGCGGCGGGGGCACCGACGCCGCGGCCTTTTTCATGGCCGGCGTGCCGGCTGTGGCAATCGGGATATTGACCAAGTACTCCCACTCGCCTGTGGAGATGGCCCACAGAGACGACTTGAAATACGCAGTGGAGCTCGTCGCGGCGCTTGCCGAGGAACTGTTTTAAATCGGCTTATGAGGAGGCTGTTAATAGCCCTGCTCGTCCTCCTAACGGTGGCCTACCTGGGGATAAACGCGGTGGGCCTCCCGCCGCTCCTCGTGGCAGAGAACTTGGCGCTGGCGGCGGCCTACGCCGCGCTGGCCTTGGCCTTGGCGAGGCGGTGGAGCCGGACGTCGCTCATCATATTGCTGTTTCTCCTCGCCTTTAATGCCGGCAGAGTGTCTAGAAGCGTGTGGTCGCCCACCACCGGCTGGGCGCCTCTTGCCCTTGAACATGTCCCCCTCTTGGCATACCTCCTCATCTTGTCAATACTCACGGCGGTGGCTTTGGCGAGACAGTAGGCCCATTCTGCGCTTGGGCGCCGCAAATGGGGCTAAACATCGGCATAACGCTTCACCAGCTACATTTTAATAGGGGGACTCAGGCGGGGGCATGAGGTTACCAATTCTTATCATAAACTTTAAGGCGTATCGCGAGGCGGCTGGGAAGAGGGCTGTGGAGCTTGCCAAGGCCGCGGAGAAGGTGGCTAAGGAACTTGGCGTCAGTATAGCGGTAGCGCCCAACCACCTCGAGCTGGCCCTTGTAGCGGCGTCGGTAGACATCCCCGTGTATGCCCAGGGAGTCGACGTAGAGAAGGCTGGGGCCTACACAGCGCATGTGGCTCTTGAGAACTTGAGGGAGGCGGGGGCGGTGGGGGTTATCTTGAACCACAGCGAGGCACCCCTCAAGCTCAACGATTTGGCTAAGTACGTGGAGGGCGGAAAGGCGATGGGCTTAGACGTCGTTGTCTGTGCGCCAGACCCTCTGACCTCGCTGGCGGCCGCGGCGTTGGGGCCTCACGCCGTCGCCGTAGAGCCGCCGGAGCTCATTGGCACAGGCCGCGCCGTGTCTAAGTACAAGCCAGAGACTGTGGTAAAGACGGTTGAGCTCGTCTCTGCCCACTTCCCCAATGTGGCCGTGATAACTGGCGCGGGGATTGAAAGTGGAGAAGACGTGGAGGCCGCGCTCAGGCTTGGGACAAGGGGGGTCCTTCTCGCAAGCGCCGCGGTCAAGGCTAAAGACCCCTATCAGAAGATTATGGAGCTGGCAAAGCCCTTGGTCGCGGCAGGGCCGCCTTAGGTGTCTGCCGCTCATCCGCCCCCATCCGGGGTGCGTATTTATGCGCTTATGTTTATAAGTTTTTCACATATTCGGCCCACAGCTCTAGTTCTCCTACGTCGACCCTCGTCCTTCTCCCAGCCTCGTCTTCTACGTACGCCTCCGCGATTTTGACAACGTCGCCGCTGACTACCCCTCTTATGATAATGCGCCTCCTCTCAGCGCCGAGCTCCGGGTTTGAGGCCGCCTCGGCTATGGATGGCGTTGTAAATACGATTTCGACCTCTTTCCCCACACGCCGCACTTCGTACTGCTCGCCTAATTTGTCTAGCTTTTCCAGGGGGATGTAAATGTTTTTCACCTAGTTGGCTAAACTACGTATATATATGTGTTTTCCATAGTGGTCATGCTACCGCCTGCAGTACTAAGACAGCTGTATGTGCAAGGCAGTCTGACGAATACCCCGGAGGGGGCAACTTTTAAGCTGAAGAACTCGCTGGCCCCGGCGACGGTTGTTGGGCTCGAAGTGTCAGTGGACGGGCAAAAGGTGCCCAGCGAGAAGATCTACGTAATAGCCGGAGGACAGAAGAGGGGAGTTGGCGAGCTGGCTTCAAGCGGGCAGAGATTCGCCGTGAGAGACGAGGTAACCATTCTACTAGCGGGAGTGACTCTCGCCCCAGGCGCCCATCGTATCGACATAAGGGCTAAGACTAAGGAGTGGGGCGATTTGGCGTTCGACATCACTGACACGGTGAGATAGACCTAAACTTTTCCACAAACCTCTCCAACGCGTTTTTTAGTTCACCCAATTCGTTCGACAATTCCGGCGCCGCTTGTGCTAGAAGCAGTGCCCCAGCTATGGTCCTAATGCCCGCGGAGGCCACTCTCACGCCGCCCCACTCAACTGCCACGCTACCGATCGCCATCACCTTCCCCTTATTCTCCGCCGCCACGATCGCGTCTTCAAACGGGTAGGCCACATACGTCAGAGTGAGTGCGTGGCCGCTGTAGGGCATATAGACTTTTTTGACGTGTTTTCTCACGGAGAAGGGGCCCAGCCTGTCCGCCAGGCGGCCCCATCTACCGTTGGCCGCGTCTATAAAGGACACGTGGTTCCTAAGCCACGTAAACACGTCCCCCCTCTCCCCTGGCGCATAGTCGAGGGAGAGTACTCTGCCTATCTCTGCGCCGAGGTAGTCGTACAGCTCTAGGTAGGGCCTAATTAGGGGCTCCAACGCCTCTGGAGAATCTATGACCCTCTCGTCGAAGCCCCCCGCGGTGCGGCCCACGGCCACTGCGCCATTCTCTCTAATTATGATAGTGGCTTCTTGAAACTCTCCCCACGGCGCGCATAGGGGCACGATCAGCTCCACAGCCCATTGAGAAAAAATATTTATAAACTAGGCATAGCGAGGGGGACGTGCCGACGTTTAAGCTGGTGCTATCAGACCCCCTCTCGGGCAAGGCTAGGCAGTTCGAGATAAAAGATCCCCTGGCACAGCGATTTGTGGGTCTTAAAATAGGCGAGGAGATAGACGGCACCGTGTTGAAAGAGCTGATAGAGCTTCCAAAGGGCGTCAAAATAAGGATAACTGGCGGAAGCGGCGTCGAAGGCGCGCCAATGCACCCAGGCGTCCCAGGCCCCGTCAAGAGGTACATCCTGGCCGACGGGCCCCCGGGCTATAGGCCGCGGAAGAGGGGTATGAGAAAGAAGAAACTGGTGAGAGGCGACACAATAACCGACTCAATTGTGCAAATAAACGCAGTCTTAGTCTATCCAGAGGGCTACAGCGGACCGCCGGCAATACCTCTTGGGGCTAAGGAGTTGGAAAAACTGAAGGGCGGAAAAACAGAGGAGGCGGCCGCCTCCCAGTAGCTATTTTACAATTGACTTGGCTATAACCAAGGTAGTAGTGCTCTTAATCTTTGGCATCCTCCTAATCTTCTCGCTGATGAGCTTCCTCAAATTCTCGGCCGTATCTGCGGAGATCCTAACGACGACGTCGTAGGGGCCGTACACTATCATAGCCTCCTTCACCTCGGGCAACTTTATCAACGCCTCCATAACCTCGTCCTCTGCGCCAATCTCAGTGTTTATGAACACAAACGCCTCGACCATGGTACTTACAAATACCCAATTTAAATGCTTTTTATTCCCAGGTACAGCTCCGCCAAATCTGCCCTAGCCAGTAGCCCAGAGGGCGGCCCCTCATAGGCCACTTTGCCCGACACCAGCAGGTAGCAGCTGTGCGCAATTTCAAGGGCCTTCTTCGCATTTTGCTCAGCGAGCACCACTGTGTAGCCCATTTCCGCCAACTTTTTCACAAGCTTCAACACTTCCTCGGCGAATTTGGGGGAGAGCTGGGCCGTGGGTTCGTCGAACATGAAGTACTTGGCGCCTCTAACCAGCGCCATTGCAACCGCCACCATCTGCCTCCACCCGCCGCTGAGCTCCAGCGCCCTCCTATGCAACAAACCCCCAATCGGCACCACCTCGAGGATTTCCCTAAGCCTCTCCTTATACTCCCTGCTGTCAAGGTGGTAGGCTGCCATGCGCAGATTCTCCTCCACTGTGAGGTTTTGAAAGACGTTTTTAACCTGGGGTAGGTAGGCCAGCCCCAGCCTCGCCCTCTCATGCGGCGCCATGCGCGTGGCGTCAACCCCGCCTATTTCCACAACTCCCCGGAAAATCTTAGCAATGCCCGCTATCGCCTTCAGTAGAGTGGATTTGCCGCTGCCATTGGGCCCCACCACCGCGGTTATGGCCCCCTGCTCCGCCTTAAAATTGACGTCGAATAAAACCTGCAATTTGCCATACCCCGCGTCTAGCCCCTTCGTTGCTATCATTGGCCCAGGTAGACCTCTGCCACTAGGGGGTGTCTAAACACCTCGCTGGGGGCGCCCTCCACTACGACCTTCCCCTCATGCATAAAATAGGCGTAGTCCACGTAGTCGAGAGCTATGTCGAGTCTGTGCTCCACGGCCATGACTCCCACGCCCCTCTGCGCCACGGCTCTCAACGCGGCAAATAACTCCCGGGCCAGGGCGGGGTTAAGGCCTGCCCCCGGCTCGTCGAGGAGTATCACCTCTGCCTCTGCCACAAGGGCCCTTGCCAGCTCTAGCAATTTGAGCTGACCGCCGCTAAGCTCTCCAGCAGGCCTATCCCACATGTGAGCCAAATTCACGAGCTTTAACGCCTCATACGCCTTGTCGGCAAGCTTCCTCTCGGCCTCCCTCCAGCCCCACCACTTGGGCGTTTCGCGCTGCAGCACTCCCATGATTACATTATCCAACACAGACAGCCTCTGCGCAACCCTCGGCGTCTGAAACGTGCGGACTATGCCGAGCCTTCTTCTCTCAAACGGCGCCGTGTGGGAGATGTCGCGCCCCTTGTAGAATATGCGCCCCCCGTCCTGCCTCAAGACCCCTGTGATGACGTTTATCAGAGTAGTTTTGCCAGAGCCGTTGGGCCCCGCCACCAGCGTAAAAAAGCTCGCCCTCACCTCCACGGTGGCTCCATCTAAGGCCCTCAACCCGCCAAAGCTCTTGACGATGCGCTCAGCTTTTAACAATGGCCCAGATTTCATAGTCGCCGCTCTCTCTATCCCCAGCCTCGTTCAGCTTAGTATAGCCAGACGCGCCGAAGTACTTGGCCGCCACCTGTGGAAACACTTGCCACACCCTCTCGCTGTCGGCTGAGCCCGCTTGGAGTATTGAATATGTTATTAGCCACACGGCGTCGTAGGCGTTGTACGCATATGAGTCAGGCTCTCTCTTGTACTCGCTTAATATGTAGTTGCGCACCCGGTCGTAGTATACGCTCCGCGCTGGGGCAAACTTGGGGCTCACAAAGCCGCCTACCTTGACCGCGAACTCCGCCGCCGCTGGGACAAGGAGCTCGGAGAGCCCCGTACTTCCATCGGCCCCATACCACCTAACCTGTGCAAGCTCTGGGTAGTTCTTCGCAGTTATAAAAATGGTCTGCAGCTCGGCGAATCCAAACGCCGCGACGGCCACCTTGTCTGCCCCATATTTTGCAACAACGTCTTTGACCTTCTGGGCCAACACGCTGACCTCAGTGGAGAACTCGCCCTTCTGCGGGTCATAAGACGAAGCCCTAATGACCTCAAAGCCCCGGGACTTCGCCATGTCTTCGAGACCCTTCACCAGCCCATTGCCCCAGTCGTCGTTCCTCCAAATTACCACAACAGCCTTAATACCGTCGTCTTGAAGCACCTTGGAAATAGCCTTAACCTGCTTCGTGTCGTCTGGCGGGAGCCTAAAGACGTAGTCGCCAGGTATAGCCAAGGCCGGGGCAGTGGAGGAGACAGAGATGACGAGGAGCTTGTTCTCATCCGCATACGACTTCATGGCGCGGACCTCGCCCGACGTTCTAACTATGTAGAATTTTATGCCGCGGCTGTGAAGAGCCTTCATTTGATCAAGGGCCTTTGTGGGATCCGCAGCCGTGTCGGCGACCACGACTCTCACCCTAAACGTGGCATTTATCTTAGTCAAGTACGCGTTCACATCCTGCTCCGCCAGTCTAGCCGCGGCGGCGGCCAACTCGCCCAGAGAGGCAAGTCTCCCGCTGAGCGGTTGCAAGACGCCTATCTCAACCACGGTCTGCGCCTGGGTGGGTTGCACATTTACGATGACCGGAGTGAGGTAGCCTTGTGGAGGAGTCTGCGGCGGAGGAGTCCCCCTCGCCACCTTATCCTCCGCTGAGATGTACATGCCGACTAGTTGCCACTTGTACTGAGACGTGGCCGGCGAGGTAGGCGTGGGAGATGGCGTGCTAGTGGGCGTAGGCTGGGTTGTGGTTGTTTTTGGCGTCTGCGTAGGGGGTTGCGGAGGGGCTTGTAAAGCTAAAAAGTACGCCAAACCCGCTAATATGAGTATTGCAACAACTATCCCTATTATAATTCCCCTGTTCATTTCCCCTATAAAACTTTCTATTTTTAAGTTTTGTCTGAGGGGAATGTTTATATGTACGGGTTTCACGGCGTCAATGCGCAAGACTGTTGCCCTAGTCTTCGCCGCGTGGGCGGGGCTTTCTGCCTTTTTCTGGCCAAGAGAGGCAGCTGACGCAGTTTTATACTCCTCAATTCTAGCCCTTGCGGCTCTTGGGCTAACTCTGGCGTATCAAACCACGAAGGTGCCCAACTTTGCCCATGGCGCTTTGATAAACGTCGGCGTCGTATCGGCGCTGACTGTGGCCCAGGCGTTTGGCAAGCCGACTTACTACGCCCTCTTGATTGGCGTGCCGCTTGCCGTAGTCTCAGCCCTGGCGCTCTACCTAGTCCTCCTCCCCCTCTACAAGAGGGGGACGCAAGCGGAAGTAATGATGATGGCAACCATGGCCTTCAACATAGTCTACATAGGCCTTCTAAACGCGTACGCCGACTGGGCGGGCAGGTCCATGGGGATATTTATGAGAGGCATAACTCTGAGGCCCTACGATGTGGCCATCGGCTCTGTGCCCGGCGCCTACATAATCGCGCCGGCGACCACTGCGCTGTTCGCCCTACTCCTGTACCTATTCCTAAAAACCAAGGTTGGAACCGCGCTGAGAGCTGCAGTAGAGAACGAGGACTTGGCCAGGACGCTGGGGATAAACGTGGAGAGAGCCTATGCCATCGCGTGGGCCATCGCCGGCGCCGCCGCGGGAGTGGCCGGAGTATATCTTCCGCTATACATAGAGGCCACCCCCGACGTGGGGTGGCTCATGCTTGCGAGCTTCTTCGCAGCAAGCATAGCGGGGGGCCTTGGGAGCATTTACGGCGCGTTGGCCGGCGGCTTCCTAATGGGATTCGTCGAAACTCTGGCCACGCTACAGTTCGCCACGCTTCTCAACTGGGCCTTCGGCATACCGCAGTACCAGATCACTGCGTACCGCCCCCTGGTGCCCCTCCTAGCAATAGCGACCGTCCTATTGATATCGCCTAGGGGACTCCTAGGGAAATGAGGCAAGTCGTAGGTCTCGTCGTATATCTCCTCGGAGCGGTCTTGGTGGCAGCCACGGGAAGGAATTGGCAGAGCTACCTCTTGACGACTGCCGTGGACCTGGCCATATACCTGGCCATAACCCTCACGGTGAACTTGGAAGCGGGCATCGCGGGAATTCCAAACTTCGGCAGAGTGCTCACAGTTGCCCTTGGGGCCTACGTGGCAGGCGGAGTTGTGGGCCGCCTCGCCGTGCTTATTACTGGGCAGAGCTTGGACTACGCGGCGGACAACCCCGCGGCAGTCTCCGCCCTCTCCCGCCTGCTTAGCCCAGGCCAAGCCGCAGGCCTTTTGGCCCTTGCCTTTCTCTTGGCCGCCGCGCTTGGGGCCGCGGTGGGGTACCTCACCTCTCTGCCTGCGAGGAGGCTGTCGGCGGACTACCTTGCCATAACTCTCTTGGCCTTCGGCGACGTGGCCTACTACGTGGGGCTGAACTATGAGCCTCTCGTTGGCGGCACTCTAGGTGTGGCGGCGCCTCCCCTCTACGAGAAGCTCTTCGGAGGCGGCGCGGCCAGGGCCGTCGGCGCAGCCGCAATATCCCTCGCCGTGGCGATGTTGATATATGCGTTTGTGGAGAAGATTGGGAACTCGCCATTTGGGAGGGCTTTGAGGGTACACAGAGAGGACCCCGAGCTGTTGTCAGTTCTGGGAAGAGACCCGGCGGAGCTGAGGGGCTGGACAATGGCCGTGGGCGGGGCTCTCTCCGCCGTGGCTGGAGTCTTGTATGCGTACTACGTCGGTGCGGTCCACCCCAGGGGGTTTGAGAGAGTCACCTTCACCTTTTACCCATGGCTAATCATGATACTGGGAGGCATGGGCAACAACTTAGGCGTGGCAAATGGAGTCCTCATATTTGTCACCATATACCGCCTCCTCGACGTATATAAGTACGAGATAGGCGCCGTCGTAGGCTTTGACCCCGTGTGGTTGGGCTACATGCTCTTCGGCGCCCTGGCCCTCGCCATAATAATTGCCGCGCCCAGAGGCATTGTCCCAGAGGAGGCCAAGCCTCTAACAAAACCCTCAGTGCAACACGGCAGTGGAGCTATTTCAAGTAGTAAAGGCGACGCCGGGGGTTAAGAGGGCCCACAAGAACGTCAATTATGGACAAAAAGGCTGTGTGGATAGGCGGAGACGCGCCCTCCGGCGTCAAATGTACACGAGGTAGGACGCCAGTGGGGCAGGGCTTACATAAGGCTTGAAAACAGGGCCGTAGGCCCTAGTAGCCTCGTGGCGGCTCGCTATATATACAGGGCACTGAAAAGCGTGGTGTTGATGACCACGGGGCAAGGCGAAGGTGGTCGTGGGGACCTTTGCCGCTTATGATCAGCTCGTCCCATCCTCTTCACAGCTCGGATAGCAGCCGCTTCACATCACGGCCACAACCTTTTATAGATATTTTTGTCTTTTGTTCCATGGAGCTAAAGCCGCACCATTACGCGGTCCTTGCAGTGTTGTCACGCGGCGCTAAGACGGCTGAAGAAGTTGCCGCAGAGCTCGACATAGAGCCGCACGACGCCGAGGCTCTGCTGGGCACCCTAATGGCGTATGGACTAGTGGAGAGGAAGGAGAGAGGTCTCTTCTTCAAGAAGGAGGTCTATGCCCTCACGGAGAGGGGGTGGGAAGTCTTTGCGCAGTGGAAGCGGGACGTAGAGCAGAAAATTGAGAAGGCAGCGGAGTTGAGGCGCGCCGGGAGAGAGGAGGAGGCGGAGGCCCTCCTAGGCCCAGTGGTCTCCGTGCTCCCCGTTCTGCTGGCGCTTGGGCTTATAGACCTGGCTCTGTGGCAGTTGGCGATGGGCGAGGCAGAGGAGACAATCGACTTCGACGCAGGAGAAGACTGGGCGTTGTAGTGAGCGCCAGGATTTTAGCCGCCGCTGCGCTGTGGTCTACAATAGGCGTAGCGTCTGTGTGGGGGAGAGACTACATCTGGCTGGCGTTTTTTCGGTCCATCGTGGCCGCGGCTGCTGCGGCCGCATTGAGAGCCCCGGCGAATAGGGCGGGCTTAGTGCCCGGCCTCCTCCTCGGAGGTCTCTTTTCAGCGTATCCTGCGGCGGCCTTGTTCGCCGGCGTGGGGCCCGCGGCGTATCTCTTGTACACGGCTCCTCTTTGGACTACTACGGCCTTGGCGCTGTGGGGCGAGAGGCCAAGCAGGGCCGACCTCGCCGGTGTCGCCCTTGTTGTAGCCGCCGTTGCTGTCGTGCTACTCGCCTCTCTACACGGGGAGATTTCGCCCATAGGCGTCGCCGCAGGCCTCGCCTCGGGGGCCTTCTACGGGCTGTACATTGCAACCGCCAGGAGGCTCGCCAAGGCAGGGCGCGAGAAAGCGGCGTCTCTAGGCGCTATGATATATACGCCATTAGTCACGGCGCCCCTTGCCCTGGCATACTTCGCGACTTTCCACAAGTCGCCCACCCCAACTGCCGTGGCCGCTGGTCTCTACATGGGCATATTTACAACCCTCGTCCCCTACATCCTCTTCGCCTCAGCCGTGGGGAGAGTCGGCGGGGCCAGGGCCTCTGTGATTGCCTCTGTTGAGCCAGTGTTAGCCGCTGTCTGGGGCGCCTTGCTCTTCGGCCAAATCCCAGGTGTCTACACGCTGGTCGCATACGGCCTTATTACCGCGGCGACGTTGCTGGCGTTAAGCAATAAATAGTCGCGGCTTCTCTCGCCCATGATTAAGCTTGCGCATTCCCCCGACGCAGATGATGCCTATATGTTCTACGGCATTGCCGCTGGCGCCGTGAAGCTCCCGGCGCCGTACGTGGAATTTCTCGCCGATATAGAGACGTTAAACAAGCTGGCCATGGAGGAGCTATTGGACGTGACCGCCGTGAGCGTCCACGCGCTGGCCTACATATGTGGCCGGTACTACGTGATGAGAGTTGGGGCTTCCATGGGAGACGGCTACGGCCCAGTGGTCGTTGCCAGAGAGACAGGCGAGCTACGGTGGGTCGCCGTGCCAGGCCGCTACACGACGGCGGCGCTTCTGCTCAAGCTCGCCATGCCGAAGGTCAAGACGGTGGAGGTGCCCTTCGACAAAGTCCTCGACGCAGTTGCGGCGGGGGTTGTCGATGGCGGTGTGGTCATCCACGAGGGGCAGATCACCTACGGGAGGTGGGGCCTCCGCAAGGTCGTGGACCTGGGGGAGTGGTGGTGGCGCGAGACGGGCCTCCCCACGCCGCTGGGCGTGGACGTGGTGCGCAAGGCCCTCGGCAGAGAGGTGGCGGCAGCCATTGCCAAGGCGCTGGCCGACTCCATAAGATATGCCGACAAGCACAGAGAGGAGGCTCTGAAGTATGCGCAACGCTTCGCCAGGGGGCTCACCCTGGAAGACACGGCCAAATTTGTCGACATGTATGTAAACGCCTACACGCGGGACATGGGCGCGGTGGGGGAGAGAGCCATCAGAGAGCTTCTTCAGAGGGCCGCCGAGGCGGGGCACGCGCCGCCTTGCGAAGTGGAGTACATCTAAATTTATTACGGGGTTGTAGTAGCTGTGCTCTTTGAGCTCGCCAAGAGGGAGGCTGAGTTGGCCAAGGCGGCGCGACATAGGAGGCTATTTGTGCTTGTTGGTACCGACGACAGGGCCTTGGCTGAGGCGGCTGCGGAGGTGTTGAGGGGGTGGGAGGCGGCTGGGGGCGGGGGGGAGGGGCTGTACATGTTCCAGCCCGAGTTCGCTGATGCGAATAAGAGGATGAATTACTTTAGGGACGCGGTGGAGGGCTCTCGGCTGGAGGTGGACTTCAGGCCCTACAAGGACACCCCCCGGATATTGGGTACTACGTACGACTTCGCCGTGCTAGACCTTGTAAACGACCTCAAGCCTAACGACGTTGGGCGGCTTGGCGGAGTTGTGCGGGGCGGCGGCTTTTATGTCTTTCTAATGATGCCTCTAGAAGCTTGGAAGCGCTATGTGACAAAGTTCCAAGCCACTCTCCTCGTGCCGCAGTTTACTCCCAACGACATTAGGCATAGGCTGAAGGAGCGGGTGTGGCGCAGCTTCTACAGCCACAAAGGCGTCGTGATCTACGACGTCGATAAAAGGGCCCTACTGAAGTCCTCGGGCATAGAGGAGGCTCAGCCGTATGAACCCAAGCGGCCTGAGCCCCCTGAGAAGGCGGTTCTGCCGCTCAAGGTCTACCGTCTAGCCGCAACGCAGGACCAAGTGGAGGTGCTCAAGCTCTTTGAGGTGCTTTACAGCAAGCCTAAGAAGAAGCAGGCGTTGGTCATCATAGCGGATAGGGGGAGGGGGAAGAGCGCCGCGGTGGGGCTGGGCCTCGCCGGGATTGGGCACAAGCTTAGGAAGGCGAAGGCTCGGGTGCAGATCGTGGTGTCGGCCATGGAGTACTCCAACTTAGAGACTCTCCTGGAGTTTGTAATTAAGGGCCTCGAGGCGCTTGGCTACAAGCCCGGGGTGGAGAGGGAGGGGGGCGAGATTAGGGCGATTAAGGCCCGGGGCATTTTCGTAGACGTGGTCACGCCCTACATGTTGCTCAAGAGGGAGAACGCGGACATAGTCGCAGTGGACGAGGCCGCGGCGGTGCCGCTCCCCGTGTTATACGCGGTGCATAAGAAGTTCGACAGGCTGGTGTTCGCCACTACGATTCACGGCTACGAGGGGGCAGGGCGGGGCTTCTCAATCCGGTTCCTCAAATACCTCAGGGAGTCCAAGGACACAGACGTGCACATATTCGAGATGGAGGAGCCCATCCGCTACGGCAGAGGCGACCCCGTGGAGGAGTGGCTTTTCGACGCCTTCCTCCTAAACGCCGAGCCTGCCAAGATAGAGCCCGCCGACGTGGAGGCGGCTAAGGCGGGCAACGTGGTGTATCTCAAGGAGGAGGACGTGATGAGAGACGAGGAGACTTTTAGACAGTTCTTCGGAATCTACGTCCAAGCCCACTATCGGAACGAGCCAGACGACTTGGGCATGTTGCTAGACGCCCCCCACCACACGGCCAGGGCTCTGGCGCTTCCCAACGGAAAAGTAGTAGTCTCAGTGGAACTTGCCTTCGAAGGCGCGCTGGACGACGCGTCTATAGACCAGGCGCTTAGGGGGCTGAAGCTACCCGGCAACATAATACCGGACAGGTTCCTAAAGTACTGGCGGTTGCCAGAGTTCGCGAAGTTGAAGGGGTGGCGCATAGTCAGAATAGCCACACACCCAGAGCTCCAGGACATGGGATTGGGCACTCTTATGCTCAAGAAGCTGGAGGAAGAGGCTAGGGCATTGGGGATGGACTGGCTCGGCGTGGGGTTCGGCGTATACGACCGCCTCTTGAAGTTCTGGATTAGGAATGGGTACATCCCAATACACCTCTCGCCGGAGCGGAACCCCACCTCAGGGGAGTACAGTGTATTGTTGGTAAAGCCGCTTAACGAGAAAGCAGAGGCCTTTGTGAAATACGCCAATGTTGAGTTCAGGAGGAGGCTCATCCACTCCCTCATGGGCCCATACAACGACATGTCCCCCTCCGAGGTCCAGCTACTCCTCGAGGACTGGGGGTGGGACATAGACGGCGCAATTGCCCTCTCGAAAAACCAGTTGGACCGACTTGTGGCATACGCATATGGGCCAATGACCTATGAAAATGTGACAGACGCCATCTACACATTAGTGGCCCAGTACTTCTACAGCTCGCGCCAGCGGAGGCCAACTCTCCCCGAACCAGCCGTGAGGGCGTTGATAAGCAAGGTGCTAGAAGCAAGGCCTTGGAAAGAGGCTGCAGAAGCCGCCGGGCTACGCAGAGGAGACTTAATGCTAATCTTGAGAGAAATCGCCAAAGTCCTCCTCTTCTACTACTACGGAGGAGAATTCGAAGTGCCCCTATTCGTCGTGGGGACAGTCAAAGGGCGAGAAAAAGACTAGTGGCGAAAGCCGACGCCTAATATGTACAGCCCGGCGCTGAGTATATAACCCCGTCTCTTGCGGCGTAGCATTGCGCCTCTGCGGCTTGTTCCGCGTTTGTAGAAACATGTTCCGCGTTTTGTTCCTCGCGTAGTCTAAATAAGCTCCCTGTACGGTTGAGACACATGCCCAACTACAAACTACTACTGGTACTGGCCGTGGCGCTAGTGGCGTTCGCCAGCGCTACTAATACGAATACCACAAGCTTTGACTTATGGCTCAAGTGCAAGGCCATTGAGCTCTACTTAAACGTCACGGGGGCCAATGCCACAATTCCATGCGACCAAGTATTAAAACAGGTAAGAACAGTTAATTTTACAAAGGCGCCATTGCCAATGATAGGCGTTGGAGAATTGAGAAAGTTAAATGTGTCTAACCCAGGGCAAGTCTTCAACGAACTCAAGGAGATTAGGAGAAAGGCCTTGGCCAATCTGACTGCCCACGTGAAGAAAGTACAGCACATGACTTTGAGAGAGTTAAACACCACCGGGCTAGAGGAGGCCTACAATGCCACAGGTCGCGCAGTAGAGACGTTAGGCCGCGTGGCAACACTCTTGAGGAAAGTCAACGCCTCTCCCGTGGCCGTGGTTGCTGTAGAGAGAGACTTGGAGTGGATAAATGCCACTCGCCGACTTCTATGGACTTTGCGGCAAGGCGATAGGTGGATTATAACAGCGGTTGGCAATGCCTCCGACGCGGAGATTGAGGAGGCGTTGAAGAGAGTGGAGGAGCTTAGGAGAGAGTGGGCCGCCTTGTGGGATAGGCTCGAAGAGTACAAACTGGCTTGGCGGGAGTTAGTCCGAAGGCGGGCGGAGAGGTGGCTAAATGAGACAAACTCAACTCTCTGGGACATATGGATAGCGGCAAGAATAAACCGCGGCGAAGTGGTGAAGTACATCAGAGCTGAAAACTTGACGGCGATAAGAGAAATAGCCCAGAGGGCAAAAAGGGAGCGCCCAGACATCGTAGAAAGAGAAATTAGGGAAGCAGTCGAAAGAGGTAAAGGACAAGCTGGTCGCGGCCGCTAAACCCCAATTTTTATACCCCTCCCCTTCTTTCTTACATGTCGGCGTTGCTTAATCTTACTGCCCCGCCTCTTCTGCTTCTGTTTTTGCCGGCGGCTTTGGTTGGCAATTACACGCTTCCCGCGCCTCCGGCGTCTGAGGTGGCGGCTTTTTCGCCCGGCGGGGCTCCTCTGCCCACTTGGGTCTTGAACGGGACGCTCTACGTGTTGCAAGGCGGCGAGCCGGCGGTGGCTGTGTATGTGCCGAGGTTTTTCAACTCCAGCGGAGTCTACAGCGTGGAGGTGGCGGAAGGCCCCTTTGTGGCACAGGCGCCGCCCGGGGTAATGGTGGTAGAGGCTAGGCCACAGCCGGCGAGGGTGGCTGTGAACAAGACGGGGCTATACCTATACTTCGACACAGGGGCAACAATTGTCTACCAAGCCTTCACCATACAGCCGACTCCGACGGCAAGCCCACCTCAAACTACGCCGGCTACGACGATAAGTCCACCTCCAGCGACGACCAGTACGCCGCCTCATGCCACAACCACCACGACGCCCTCGATTACAACAACGCCTAGTCCAACCTCCACCGCTACGCAAACCCCTACAGCGCCAGTTGAGTGGTTGCTTGCAATCGTTTTAGTGATCGTCGTAGTGGTGATAGTGGCAATAGTCAGAAGTAGAAAGAGGTGGCGTTTTTAGCGGCTAGGCTATCCCGTTGCCACCGCTGTTGCAACCGCCGTAAAAACTGCTACGCCGCCTAATATTTGCTTGGCGGTGAGGCTTTCTAAGCCGGTGGCTTTTGCGTATAGCTGTGCTATTAGGGGCGAGAGAGAGACGACTATTGTTGTCAGCGAGAGGCCTGTCCTTTCCACAGAGAGGGCGAATAACGCCGAGCCTACTCCTAGGTCTAGCACAGAGGCCGCCGCGAAGGGGAGGGACTTTACCACTCTTATTCTCCGCGTTAAGAGGCCGTAAAGCCCCAGCGCGGCTGCGGCGGAGGTTGCCCTTAGGTAGGCTATGGCGACTGGGTGTACGCCTCCTAGAGAGGCGAGCTTTATGGCCGACATGCCCGCGCTCCACGTCAGGGCCGTCCCCGCCGCCGCCAGGAGGCCGGGCACGCTCAGCCTTGCCTCGCCGCCTTTTGTCAAAAGCGCGACCCCCACCACGATTAAGATTGAGGAGAGGAAGAGCATGTGGGACACAGACTCGCCTAGGAGTAGGGCAAAGTACTGGGCAATTATTATGTAGGTGTACGCCAGTGGGGCCGCTATAGACCCCCCGACCTTGGAAATGGCATAGAAATAGAGACTGTCGCCGACTACGAGAGTTATCAACCCGCTGAAAACTGCGGCTAGAATGCCCGGCGAGGGGGCTGTGAACAGGGCCGCTGGCCACATGGAGAGAGCCACGTAGGCCAGTCTGGAGAAGTTTACAGACACGGGGTCTAAATCCGCCATGTGTCGCTTGTACAGGAATATCACTAGCCCCCAGATGGTGGCCGCGGCTAGGGCCGAGAGAACCCCTAAGAGGTCCATTAGAGGGGTCTAACGGGCGTTGATGCGCCGCAGGCGAGGCAGTGTAAGACGAAGATGCGGCCCTCCCGCCTTAGCTCTGTGTCTATGGAGTTGCACACTGGACACACCACGTAGTACTTAATAAAGCGCTCGTAGACCGCCTCCACCACCTTAGGCGACTTTTCCCCATGGAGAGTAAAAACGTCGCCCTCCACCGTGCCGGGCACCGCCAGCTCCTTCTGGAAAAACTTGGCCATTAAGTAGACGTCTCTGTTTAGCCTCTTCGCAATGGCGCCGAAGTTCTGTATAATCGTCTTCCTGGGCATATTCACCACCTCTATCTTAGGTATCTCAGCTCGTCGTTGCGCCTTTGGTGAAACTAGCTTGTACGCCCTGTCTAAAAGTGCCAAATATTCGTCGTCCATCGGGGAAAAAGTGTGAGCCCTATTTAAATTTGCGGCCTAAACCAATAAGTTATGTAATTCTCGCCGGGCCTTCTCCCCACTACAAGCCTCATTTTCATCCCTGGCCTCAGCGTCTTGGGGTCTGCCTCAACCCACGCAGTTATGTTAAACCCGTCAGCCATTCTAACTATGCCCACAACGTAGTCCCCGTGATAGCTGAAGCTAGCTGGCTTTACATTTATCACAGTCCATGTCAACAACTCGCCCTCTGGAGTCACTTCGCGCCACTCCATGTCAGAGGATTTGCACTTGGGGCAGTCCGCCTGCGGCGGGAAGTATTTAGCGCCGCACCTCTTACACTGTGTGTAGAACAGCTTCCCCTCCGCCAGCCCCTCGACAAATTTGGCGATCTTGTTCACAGAGAGTGTAAACCTTAGACGCAACTCGCGGACGTCCACCCACAGCAACGCGCCTGTTTTTGGATCTTTGTACACGGGCAGTCCAGTGGCATTTATCAAAGCCTCCAGTTGCGCCAACGGCTCTTTATACAGCTTGTCAAGAGTCTTAGTCACAGCCGCGACGACGTTTTCCCCAATAGGTTTGCCGCCCTCCATGGCCTTACAGACCTAGTATTGTCACAAAGGCGTAGTGTCCCGTCCCCCCGATGTTGTGCGCCAGTGCCATGCCTTTTCTTATGGGCGCCTGCCTCCCTTTCTCGACCTCTTGCCTAAGCTGCTTCGTCAACTCGGCTATCATTGATACGCCAGTGGCGCCAATGGGGTGCCCCTTGGCCTTCAGCCCCCCGTCCAAATTCACCGGTATTAACCCGCCTATGTAGGTCTGCCCCTCTCTAATCAGCTTATATCCCTCCCCCCGCTTCGCAAACCCCAAATCCTCATACGCCATAATCTCTGCTATTGTAAAACAGTCGTGGACCTCGGCCACGTCGAGGTATTTTACAGGCTCCTGGGGGTCTATCCCAGCCTTCTTATAGGCCATCTGCGCGGCGATTTGCGCCGCCTCTAAGCCCACAAAGTCCACTCTTTTGCTCAAATTGGCCGTGCCATTGGCATAGCCGATGGCCTTTATCCACACAGGTGTGTCAGTGATTTTTCTCGCCACCTCTTCGCTGGCGAGTATCACCGCCGCCGAGCCGTCTGTAATTGGGCTACTGTCGTACAGCTTAAGCGGCCAAGCCACATAGCGGGAGTTTAGACACTCCTCGACTGTTATAGCCTTCTGAAACTGCGCCTTGGGGTTCAACGAGCCGTAGTAGTGGTTCTTTACGGCGACTTTGCACAAGTCCTCCTCTGTGGCGCCGTAGCGGTTCATATAGGCCGTGGCGTAGAGCGCATAATAGCCGGGGAAGGTTAGACCGAAGTTTTCAAACTCCCAGAAGTAGTTCCCCGCCCTCCCTATGAACTCTACGACGGTTGGAGTGGGGGACTCGTTCATTTTCTCAACGCCGATAGCCATCGCTATATCCACCTCGCCGCTTGCCACCATGTGATACGCAGTTCTCACGGCGGCGGAGCCCGTGGCACACGCCGCCTCGACTCTTATCCCACTCCTAGGCGCCAAGCCGCAGTACTCTCCCACCACAACCGCAGGCAGGGCCTCGGAGGACCAGCCGCCGACGTTCCCCACAACAAATGCTTCAACGTCCTCGGGACCCAGCCTCGCGTCGTCTAAAGCCTCTTTCACAGACTCCCAGGCAAGCTCTTGCAGAGAGACGTCTGTCCTATTGCCAAATTTACTAACTCCTACGCCAACGACTGCAACTTTTCTCATATGGAAAACTTTGGAAGAGGATAAAAAATTACTTTAGCTTGTTAGTGCAACTAGGTTACAAACTTGGCAATTTCGTCAGGTATTTGACCCTTCTCCTTTAGAATTCTAATGAGCTGGCGATATGCCACAAGCTTCTGGATATTGTTAGCTCCCTCATATATCTGGGTAATCTTCACATCTCTCAAGTACCTCTCCACGCCGGTTTCTACGATGACGCCAACGCCTCCGTGGAGGTTTATGGCCTCGGAAATAACCTCCTCGGCTACCGAGGTGGCATAGTACTTGGCGAGGGAGGCCACAAAGGTGAACTCCTTCCTATTCTCATCCGCGAGCTTAGCCGCCAAGTAGGTCAACAGCCTCGCCGTCATAATCTTCGTCATCATCTCCACAAGGCTGAACTGTATGGCTTGAAACGCCGCTATGGGAAGGCCGAAGGCTTGCCTCTGGTGAACATACTGGAACGCCTTTTCAAACACGCCCTGCATCATGCCGACTGCCTGTGCCGCGACGCCTATCCTCGTTCTATCAAAAGTCTCCATGGCATACAAGAAGCCCATGCCCTCCTCCCCAACCCTGTTCTCATCTGGCACCTCCACGTTCTCAAACACAAGCTCACAGACGTGGTTGCCGTGTAGACCCATCTTGTGGTAGCACTGCTCTATCTTAAAGCCGGGAGTGCCCTTCTCCACTATGAAGAAGGTGAGACCTAGGTACCGCAACTTTTTATCCGGCGGCGGGTATGTCCTGGCAAGCACAATGAAGTAGTCAGCCACATCTGAGCTACTGATAAACGCCTTTCTCCCATTTATAACCCACTTGTTGCCCACCTTTTCAGCCTTTGTCTGAATGCCAGCCACGTCGGAGCCGCAGCAGGGCTCTGTGACGGCAAAGGCGCCGAATTTCTCGCCTCGGGCAATAGGCGGGACGTACTTCTGTTTCTGCTCCTCTGTGCCAAAGAGCAGTATGGGGGTTAAAAACAGCTCGTTGGTGCCAAAGTAGACGCTGAGGCCGGGCAGAACGCGGCAGAACTCCTCCGACATGATAACCGCCATTCTGTGATCCCCGCCCTGGCCGCCGTACTTCTCGGGAATTCCAATGCCGAAGAACCCCTGCTCCGCAATCTTCTTCAACAGATCCCACGGAACCTCGTCTTTTTCCTCAATTTCCATGGCCTTGGGCGCCACTTCCCTCTCCACAAACTCCCTAACCGCCTTCCTAAACATCTCATGCTCAGGCGTCAACACCACCGAGAAGTCCTCCACTGAGTCGAATGGGAACACCATGACCGCCACCTAGCGCCTATTTTTAAGTGTTAACTTCGTCAAAACACACACCCCAATCGTTCCCTGAGCAAAAAAACCTTAATAAGTAGCTACACACTGTAAAATGTGACAAAGGAAGTATTTGAAAAATATATTGCAACGAGGATATGGGCTAAGAACTACGACGAGGGGGTCCCCCCCGAGGTTCAAATTAAGCCAGAGCCCCTCTTCTCCTACTTAGACAGACAAGCCGCAGAGAGGGGGAGCGCAACGGCGTATGTGTACTTCGGCAACAAGATAAGCTTCAAGACGGTGGGAGACCACAGCGATAGGGTGGCAGCGGCGCTCAAGGAGTGGGGGCTAGGCAAAGGTGACGTCGTTGCGCTATATTTGCCTAATACGCCTGCCTTTCCGATTATTTACTACGGCGCCTTGAAAATAGGCGCAGTGGTAAGCCCCATGAACCCCATGTATACCCCAAGAGAGGTGGCGTACCAAGCCAAAGACGCTGGGGCCAGAGTCATCTTCGTGGCCGACGTGTTGTACAAAAACGTGGAAGAGGCCGACAAGATGCACAAGTTCGACCGCGTGGTGGTAGTAGAAGTGGCCGAGTACATGCCGGCCTTTATCAAGCCGCTAGCAAAAAGGCGGCTAAAGCCCCCAAAAATCCCCTATGGGGGACGCATCGTGTCCTACAAGTCTCTGCTATCCCACAAAGCCACGTCGTACAGAGCGGCTGTGGACCCCAGGGAGGACTTAGCCGCGCTCATGTACACCGGCGGCACCACCGGCGTCCCCAAAGGCGCCGAAATAACCCACGGCAACATATCGTCCAATCTACAACAACTTAAGCCGCTCTACGAGGTTGTAAAGAGGAGAAGAGGAGAACAACAATTGGTTATGATGGGCGTACTGCCTTGGTACCACATATACGGCCAAGTCACAGTCATGCACTACGGCATATTTGACGGCGCCACAGTGGTAGTAGTACCAAGGCCGGACATAGAACAAATTATGAAGTTGATACAAAAGTACAAGGCACATGTGCTCCACGGCGTACCTACCCTATATAATATGATAATAAATCACCCAAAGGCGAGACAGTACAAACTGTCGAGCCTCGCCTTCTGCATATCTGGGGCCGCGCCTCTCCCCGTGGAGGTGGCTAGGAAGTTTGAACAGTTAACAGGCGCAGTGCTGAGGGAGGGGTACGGCCTTACTGAAACAGCGGTTGTTACACACGTCAATCCTCTATATGGCAAAGCCAAGGCGGGGTCCATTGGACTCCCCATACCTTCTACCTACGCAGCTGTGGCAGACCCCGACAAGCCCATCCTCCTGCCCCCAGGACAAGTGGGGGAAATCGTCATATCGGGTCCCCAGGTGTTCAAGGGGTATCATAATAGGCCGGAGGAAAACGCCCAAGCCTTCTTTGAATGTTGCGGCTTGAGGTGGTTTAGGACAGGCGACATGGGGTACATGGACGAGGAGGGATACTTCTACATTGTGGACAGGAAGAAGGACATGATTAAGTACAAGGGCTACTCTGTGTTCAGCAGAGAGATAGAGGAGGTGCTTTATCAACACCCATGTGTGAAAGAGGCGGCGGTAATAGGCGTGCCGCATCCAGAGGCAGGCGAGATACCAAAGGCGTTTATAGTCCTAAGAGAGGAGTGCAGGGGCAAGGTAACACCTGAGGACATAATTAAGTGGACAGAGGACAAGCTCGCCCATTACAAGAGGCCGCGCGCCGTTGAGTTCAGAGACGAGTTACCTAAATCCGCCGTGGGCAAAATCCTAAAAAGAGAGCTGAGGGCCGAGGAGCTACGCAAGCTACAGGAAAGCGCGGCAAAGGCTTAAATTACCGCCCTACCCCGCCGCTGTGAAAATTGGAAACCTAGACGTCAGTAGTATAGGCGTTGGGGCTTGGCAGGCGGGCGCCGCCGCTTGGCGCGTCGACCTCGCGGAGCTTCGGAAGGCCTACGAGTACGTCTTAGACAACGGCGTAAACTTCATAGACACGGCGGAGATCTACGGGATGGGTAAGAGCGAGGAGTTCGTTGGCGAGCTTGTGAGGAGTAGGCCCCACGTGGTCGTGGCGACGAAAGTCGCTGGCTTTAACTGGGCAAAGGCGGTCAAAAGCGCCGAGAGAAGCCGTAGCAGGCTTGGGAGAATAGACTTGCTTCAGCTCCACTGGCCGCCGCCGGCCTACGTCCCCCTCTGTAAAGCCATTAGAGAGCTTGAAAAGGCGGCGAAGGCAGGCCTAACCCGCGAAATAGGCGTAAGCAACTTTGACGCCTCGCTTATGGAAAAGGCGCTGACCTGCACCAAGAGCTACCCCATTGTGTCAGATCAGGTCGTCTATAATCCATTGCAGAGGGCCGCGGAGCCCTTGATAGAGCTGGGGAGAAGGCGGGGGTTCGTTGTTATAGCGTGGAGCCCTCTCGCCAAGGGGGCGGCGGTGAAGGAGCAAGTGGGCGACGACCCGGCGAGGAGGCTGGACCCGGCGGTGAAGAGGGCCAAGACGCCCCAGGGCAGAGCCGTTGTGAAGGCTGTGAGAGAAATTGCAGAGAGGCGGGGCGTCTCGCCGGCTGCGATGGTTTTGGCTTGGCATAAGGCTAAGGGCGTCATCCCCATCCCCGGGGTTAAGACCCTCGCGCAGGCTAGAGAGGTTGTGGAGGCGCTTGGCCTTGAGCTGTCTGAGGAAGAGGTGCGGCGGATAGACGAGGTCTCTCAGCCCTTCTTGGAGGGGGACATATGGCCGGGGGTTATGCGGGCGATACCTGGCTTTTTACAGAAGTTGGCATTCACAATTGCCAGAGTGTGAATTTGGCTATAGACGTATACATACTTTAAATACATCTCCAACTAGCTTCTATGCCAAAAGTTGCAGTAATAGGAGCTGGCACGATGGGCCATGGAATAGCTGAGCTGTTTGCAATTGCGGGCTACGAGGTTGCCCTCGTCGACGTGGCGGAGGACTACCTCAAGAGGGCCTTGCAGAACGTTGAGTGGTCTCTCAAGAAGCTTGCCGAGAAGGGGCAGATCAAGGAGGACCCCTCCGTGGTGCTGTCGAGGGTTAAACCAATAGTCAACGACGTGTGCAAGGCCGTGGAGGGGGTAGAGCTGATGGTTGAGGCCGTTGTGGAAGACATCGAGGTCAAGAGGCGTGTCTTTGCCGAGGCCGACCGTTGCGCCCCGCCGGAGGCAATCTTAGCCACCAACACATCTTCGCTCCCCATTACGGAGATCTCGGAGGCCGTGAGGCCAGAGAGGAGGAGCAAGGTAGTGGGCATGCACTTCTTCAACCCGCCGGTGTTGATGCCGCTTGTGGAGGTGATAAAGGGCGCGTATACAAGCGACGAGACTGTGAAAAAGATTGTGGAGTACGCCTCTAAGCTAGGCAAGCAGACCGTCGTAGTGAACAAGGACGTGCCCGGCTTCATTGTGAACAGAATCTTGGCGAGGGTAAACGATGCGGCGTGTTGGATGGTGGCCAGGGGAGAGGCCACGGTGCAGGAGGTGGACTCCGCGCTTATGTACAAGGCGGGCTTGCCCATGGGCGCGTTTATCCTACTAGACTACACGGGCATAGACGTGGCGTGCTTCATTGGAGACGCCATGTCGAAGAGGGGCTTTAAGACGCACCCATGCCCGCTGATTGTGGAGAAGTGCCAGCAGAAGAAGTTCGGCGTCAAGACAGGCGAGGGCTTCTACAAGTACCCCGCGCCGGGCAAATTCCAGTGGCCTGAGGTTCCCAAGAGCGCTGGCGAGCGAATAGACGTCATCGCTCTACTGGCCCCCGCGATAAACGAGGCCGCCTACCTCCTGCGAGAGGGCATAGCAACGCGCGAAGACATAGACAAGGCGGTAAAGCTCGGGCTTAACTGGCCCAAGGGCCCCCTGGAGTTTGCAGACGAGTTCGGCATAGACACGGTGGTTAAGGCGCTCGAAGAGTGGAGACAGAAGACCGGCTTCGAGGAGTTTGAGCCCGACCCGCTACTCCGCGACATGGTGGCCAAGGGGAAGCTTGGGAAAAAGACTGGGGAGGGCTTTTACACGTATGTAAAAGCTGAGGAAAAGAAGTTGGAAACCATAATAATCAGGTACGAGCCCGGCGTGGCGTGGATTATCTTGAATAGGCCAGAGAGACTCAACGCCATAAGTCCAAAGATGGTGGAAGAGCTGTGGAAAGCCCTCGACGAGATTGAGCAAATGGACTACGACAAGGTGCGCGTCGTCGTCATCACGGGCGCTGGGAGGGCCTTCTCCGCAGGCGCCGACGTGACAGCCTTTATGGGCGCCACGCCTGTCACAATATTCAAGACTTCGAGGAAGTTGCAGATGCTGTTCGAGAGAATTGAGGCGCTGGATAGGCCCGTGATCTGTGGCATAAACGGCTACGCCCTAGGCGGAGGACTTGAGCTTGCCATGTCCTGCGACATTAGAATAGCCGCGGAGACCGCAGAGCTAGGCCAGCCTGAGATAAACCTAGGCTTTATCCCAGGCGCTGGGGGCACGCAGAGGCTGGCGAGACACATCGGGAGAGATAGGGCTAAGGAACTGATATTCACTGGCGACAGAATCCCGGCCCGCGAGGCTGAGAGGCTAGGCCTTGTGAACAGAGTAGTCCCGGCCGACAAGTTTGAGCAAGAGCTAAGGGCCTTCGCCAATAAGCTGGCCGAGAAGCCGCCTTTGGCGCTGGCGATGGCCAAATACGCCATAAACTTCGGCATAGAGGCTCCGCAGTGGGTCGGCATGATGCTTGAGGCGGCTCAATTCGGCCTTCTCTTCACCACCGAGGACGTCATAGAGGGCGTATCGGCGTTTCTACAGAAGAGGAAGCCGCAGTTCAAGGGGAAGTAACTCCCTTAACTTTTTTAAAGCCCCCTCCTCTTCCCTCCAATGGACGACTTCTTTGAACTGCTGAAAAAATTGGCGGAGGCTAGGGGCCCCTCGGGCTTTGAGGACGAGGTGAGGGAACTCGTGGCAAGGGAAATGGAGCCGTTTGTCGACGAAGTCGTGGTAGACCGGTGGGGCAACGTAATCGGCGTCAAGAGAGGCTCCACCAACTACAGGGCCATGGTGGCCGCCCACATAGACGAAATTGGGCTAGTGGTAGACCACGTAGAGAAGGAGGGCTTTCTCCGCGTGAGAGGCATCGGCGGGTGGAACGAGGTCACCCTAGTGGGCCAGAGAGTGTGGGTGAGGACTAGAGACGGCAAGTGGATACGCGGCGTCGTCGGCGTCACTCCTCCGCACATTACGCCGTCTGGCAAAGAACGCGAGGCCCCCGAGATGAAAGACTTGTTCATAGACATAGGGGCCAGAGACAGAGAAGAGGTGGAGAAGCTGGGGATCACTGTAGGCTCGGTGGCTGTGTTAGACAGAGACGTGGTCAAGCTTCAGAACGACGTTGTGGCTGGCAAGGCGTTTGACGACAGAGTCGGCGTCGCCGTCATGTTGTACGCGCTGAGGATGCTCAAGGAGACTCCCACGACTGTATACGCCGTGGCCACTGTGCAAGAGGAGGTGGGGCTGAGGGGCGCGCAGATAGCGGCGGAGAAGGTGTCCCCCCACTACGCCATTGCTCTCGATACCACCATTGCAGCAGATGTGCCAGGGGTGCCAGAGCGGCAACACATAGTAAAAGTGGGGAAGGGGCCCGCGATTAAGGTCATCGACGGCGGCAGAGGAGGGCTGTTCATAGCCCACCCGCCTCTGCGCAACCACATTATCAAAGTTGCAGAGGAGCTGGGCATCCCCTTCCAACTGGAAGTCCTCTACGGCGGAACCACAGACGCCATGGCTATAGCGTTTAGGCGAGAGGGCGTGCCCACTGCGGCAATCTCCGTGCCAACGCGCTACGTCCACTCCCCCGTGGAGGTTCTGAGCCTCAGCGACGCCGTGAATGCAGCGCGGCTATTAGCCGCCGTGTTAGAAAAAACTAAGCCTAATATTATAGAGACCTTCCTTGATAAGAAAATCAAGTAATGAAATATAGGATAATTGGCGAAGTAATTATAAAACTGTTTTTTATAACCGTTCTCTCATTCCTCATATACTACACAGTTAAGGAAGTCTTGCCGCTGTTCCACATAGCCATACCCCCAGAGTATATAGACTTCGTCAGGGGCTTGATCGTAGCCGCAGCCGGCATCATCGCAGTAAACGTAGTAGGCAACGCGGTCATACTGTACCTAAAGCCCACCATACGCGAGAGGGCATACGCAGTGGGAAACACAGTCAAGGTAGTGGGCTTCCTATTCGTGATAATACTCGCCCTCGCCACGTCCAAGTTCGGAGTAGAATTCGCGGCGCTCGGAGGCACAGTGACGGGCCTCGTGCTCGGTCTCGCCCTCCAGCCAGTGCTCGGCAACCTATTCGCCGGACTGTTGATCTTGGCAACGCGATTTGTCACAGTGGGGGACGTGGTTAGAATCGCGACATCGCAGTTGCCGTACCAGTGGGCGTTTCTCCCCGGCTACAAGTACTTCTCTCCCGACTACGTTGTGCCAGGCTTCAAGGGCAGGGTGGTGGAAATCGGGCTCTTTTACACCACCCTCCTCTTGGACACAGGCTACGAGATACGGGTGCCTAACTCAGTCTTGTTAACTGCAGGCGTAGTGGACTACACGCCCGCGTGGAGCGAGAGTCAGATAGTGCTGGTGAGAGTGGAGCTCCCCCTATCCGTCATCGACTTGGACAAGGCCGCGGACGAGATTAGGGAGGAGCTCAAGGACTTCGACGTAGTCGCCGTGGATTTCACAGAGCAAAGCGACAAGGATTTTGTAATAGTCAGAGTAAAAATCAGAGTGCCGCTCGGCAGAGACTGGCGGCCTGTCAAAAGCGAGGCCCTGAGAAGAATTTTGAAATACCGGGAGAAAAAGATCAGGGAGAATATGTACAAGTATCTGTGCTTGACTAGGGGCGTTGCGTGCGACAGATTTCTGCAACAGGCTGGCTAGACTCCGAGGTAGGCCTTCTTCACGTATTCGTCTTGTGCGAGCTCCTGTGGAGCCCCCTCCTTGACTATGTGCCCGTTTTCAAGCACGTAGGCGTAGTCGCTTATTTCCAGGGACGCGGCCACGTTTTGTTCCACTAGGAGTACAGAGACCTCTTCCTTAAGCCTTCTCACCACGTCGAATAAGTCGGCCACTACCTTGGGCGCGAGGCCGGCGCTCGGCTCGTCTAAGAGCAACACCTTGGGCCTAGACATCAAAGCCCTGGCTATAGCCAACATTTGTTGCTCCCCGCCGCTCATGGTCCCAGCCTTCTGCCTCCTCCTCTCTCTAAGCCTTGGGAAAAGCGAGTAAACCCACTCCAAGGTGTCTAACGCCCTCTCCCGAGCCCTCTTCGTATAAGCCCCCATCAACAAGTTCTCTTCCACAGTCATCTCGGTGAATAGGCGGCGGCCCTCAGGAACAAGAGCCATGCCTAACTCAACCTTCTTATGCGGCGGCACATCGGTCACGTCTTTGCCGTCTAAAGACACCCGCCCAGCCCAGGGCTTCACCACCCCCATGGCCGTGAGAAGCGTGGTGGTTTTCCCAGCCCCGTTGGAGCCCAGGAGCGCCGTCACTGTGTTCTTCTCCACCCTCAACGAGACTCCGAACAACACCTTCAACTTCCCGTAGCCCGACTCCAGTCTTTCAAGCACTAACGCCATGGCCTCCCCAGGTAGACCTCGACCACTCTGGGATCGTTTAACGCCTTCTCAGGGGGGCCCTCCGCTATTATCTTCCCCTGGTGCATTACGACTACCCTGTGCGCAAGTCTAACGACGGCCCTCATCCTGTGTTCCACAAGCGAGATGGCAGATATGCCCCGCTCCTCGGAGAGACGGCGGAGAAGCTCGACAAATCTGTCTATCTCCGTCGGCGTTAAGCCGGCCATCACTTCGTCTAAGAGGAGGAGCTTGGGGTTGCTGGCAAGCGCCCTGGCCAACTCCAAGAGCCTAAGCTCGTTAAACGTCAACTTCCCCGCCAGCTGGTCCTTCTTAGAGGCCAGACCCACGTAGGACAACGCCTCCTCAGCCGCCTCCCTAGCCTTGTGCAAGTCTAGCCCTCCGTTAAACACCGCGCCCACCACCACATTTTCAAGCACAGAGAGCTCTGGAAACGGGCGGGGGACTTGGAAGGCCCTAGCCATGCCCAACCTCGCCCTCTTGTAAGGCGGCAGGTCTGTGACATCTCTGCCCTCAAAATAGACTCTGCCCTCGTCTGGCCTATATACGCCGCTTATTATGTTGAGAAGTGTGGTCTTTCCAGACCCGTTGGGCCCAACCACTGCCAGAAACTCCCCCTTGCCCACCTCTAGCGACACTCCATCCACCGCTCTCAGCCCGCCGAATTTCTTAACCACGTTTTCAAGCCTCAGAATCATGGCACCCACTCTCTGACTTTTGCTGGTAGGTATTCTTTCAGTGTCCCAACGATGCCCTTAGGCATGAGAATTACCACTGCCATGAGCAACAACGCAGTAGCCAATACTTGGTAACCTGGTGCAAAGAGCCCCACGAGGTTTCTGACTAACACATAGAGGAGGCCGCCCACTATGGGCCCAGTGACTGTGCCAGCGCCGCCTAGAAAAACGACCGCCAAGCCGTCCAGTATGTACTCGATGAAAAACACGTTTTCTGGAAATATCTGCATATTACCAAGTGGGAAATGCGCCGCGCCAAGGAGGCCGGACAGAGAGGCGCTCGTAATAAATGCCAATAACTTGTACTTCGTCGGATTTATCCCCATGACCTTCGCCGCGTCTTCATCTTGGCGGACAGCCGCAAGAGCCAGGCCAGCTTTACTGGCCTGAATTAGGTACATTGCCACCACTGCGATTAGGCCAGTGGCTATTACCAGCGTTGTGGACCCTACATTGGCCAAGAACAACGCAGTGTCTCTACCAAAGGCCTTGAACATGCTTGTGCCAAGGATAAGGCCAGCGCCGCCGCCCCAAATGTTTGCCCCGATTATAAGATGCTTCAACCCCTCGTTTACCCCTATTGTGGCTATGGCAAAGTAGGCGCCTCTCAGCCTAAGCGCTATGCCGCCCACAGCGGTGGCCAAAGCGGCCGCCATAAGTACGCCGAGTAGAAGGCCCATCGGCAAAGCGTATATGCCCAACTGCGGCCAGTAGTACACGACAATCCCGAGGCCGTAGGCTCCCATGGCCAAAAAGGCGGCATAGCCGAAGTCGACGTACCCCGTCAAGCCCACGAAGATGTTGACAGCCTGCCCCAGTGCCATGAAGAAGGCGAAGGTGGCGACAGCCTTGGAGTACTCGGGGTACAAAACCGCCACGGCTATAAGTAGGAGGTATATGGAGAGGGGGAGGTACGGCTTCATAGCTTCAACAGTCCAGTGGGCTTAAACAGCAGTATTACTAGCAGGAGGACAAACGCCGTGAAAAGCGCCATTTGCGAAGGCTCGGCGAAGCCAAGGTATGAAAAGGCGTAGAACCCCACAGACTCTATTATTCCGAAGATTAGCCCAGCGACGTAGGCGCCCAGCACAGAGCCCAGGCCGCCCAGTACGGCAATTACAAACCCAATCAGCGTGTAGGGCCCTCCCATGTACGGATTTATGCCAACGGGAATGAAGAGAGTTAGAAGTACACCGCCCATGGTAGTTATGGCGATGCCCAAGGCCGCGGCGAAGGCGTACACCCTATCAACGTTCACTCCCACTACTTGTGCGCCCACTGGGTCCTGCACCACTGCCCTAACGGCGCGGCCCAGGTAGGTCTTCTTCAACATAAAGTCTATTGACAAGGCCACTACGAGCGCAAAAACTGCGCCCAGGGCCTTGCCGTAGTCTACCTCGAGGCCGGCGACTGAGAAGCTGCCGATAGACCACCTATATCCCACGAAGTCGGGACCCCACAACACGCGGGCCACCTCGGCTATGAACATCCCGAGCGCAAACAGCGCCACCAGCGTATGCAACTCCCCCATCTTCCTCAGCGGCTTAATAACGCCTAAGTAGACAAGGTACCCCATCAATGCGCCAAGTCCAAAGCCCAAGGCCGCGGATAAGAAGGGCACGATGCCCCACAGCGTAAACGCGAAAAAGGCCGTGTAGGCGCCTATCATTATGAAGGAGCCATGCGCCACGTTGGCCACTCTCAACACGCCAAAGATGAGGCTAAGCCCGAGGGTGGTCAAGCCGTAGATAGAGCCGATGATAATCCCAGAGAGGAAAAAAGGGAGTACGTCCATTTACTTACAGACGGCGCCGCCCAGCTTCGCCTCCCACGTAAGCGAGGGGTAGGCCAGCTTGCCCTCGGCTACGGCTGAGGGCCACACCACAACCCTTGTGCCGTTCTGCCACTGGGTGACTACCATTGAGTGGGCCACGTTTAGATTCGTGGCGGGGTCTAGCTTAAACTCGCTGAAGAAAGTCATAAACCTGGCGTTTTGCAAGGCCTTTAGCACATCGTCGGAACTCGCCGACTGGGCCTTGTAGACTCCGTATAACAACGCAAGGACGCCCTCCGCGGCCCACGCGGCGTGATAGCCTGGGTCCACCTCTTTGCCGCTCATCTCCTTAGCCACCTTCTTGAAGTACGTTATGAACTCCTCTCTCGTGGGGCCAAACCACTCGACTCCCCTCTGCTTGGCTAACTCCGGCGTGTAGCGGACTCCGGGCTCCCAGTGAGACGGGCCCAGTATACACTCTGCTAAGCTCTTCAACGACGTGTAGAACTCGGGCACCAGTGGGGCCACGGAGAGGGCGATGGCCTTTGCGTTCGCCTTCTGCTCCGCCAACTGTTGCACGGCCAACTGCCCATCGGCGAAGTGCGACGCCACGATTATTACATCGGGGTTCGCTTGTTTAACCTTGAGAATCTGGGGCGTGAGGTCCTTGGGAGACGAGGGGTACACCTCGTATACCACCACCTGGAGGCCGAGCTTCTCGGCGTACGCCTTTGCCCCCTCTGCCACCTGCCTATTAAACTCGCTGTCTCTGTACAGAATTGCCACAGTCTTCACCGTCGGATCCCTCTGCTTTATCATATCGAGGACGGGCACCATGTACTGACTCGCCACCGCGGCTACTCCTAAGACGTACTTAAACCCCTGTTGGAATATGCGGTCGGAAGAGGCCCCCACCACCGCCATGAGGACGCCGTATTTCTCAGCTATTGACGAGACGCCGAGCGCCAAGTCGGAGCCGTAGGGGCTGAGGAGGAAGTTCACCTTGTCCTGAGTGATAAGAGACTCGGTGATGCTCTGCGCGAGCTCTAGCTTAGATTCGCTGTCCCTATACACAAGCCTCACCTTCACCTTCTTACCACCGCAGTCTAGCCCACCCTTGTCGTTAATCCAATTGACCACAGCCAAGGCGCCCCAGAGCGAGTACTGCCCCTCAGCCGCGTATCTCCCAGAGATGGGCATTGCGGTGCCTATCACAATTTCGTCGGGACATTTGGCAGAGGGAGAAGGCGAGGGTGCAGTCTGTGTAGTGGTCGTTTGCGTCGTTGTGAGTACCGTCGTCGTTTGTGCCGGCGTAGTGGCCGGCTGAGTGGTGGTTGTGGGTTTCGCAGTTGTAGGTGTTACCGGTGCGGGCTGTTGAGGCATGAGGAACCAAGCCGCTACTCCAATGGCTATGATAGCAACTATGATGGCGGTTATTATCATTAGGTTTTTCATCTGCATAAAGGGAAGATTTCAAATGTTTAAAAACATATTTACCGCCGCTAGACGTAGAACCTAGGTAGAGCAAATCTAGGGGTAAAAGGTGGGGATCTCTCTTACTACGCTAATCTCTCTATGTCAGACTAAGTAGTGCGCCGATGTCTCTATATAGTATAGGTTTCTAAAAGCGTTAAGAAAAACAACTAAAATTTTAAATTTTTGAGATATCTATAAAGATAGCTATGTCTCAAGCCAAAATTGACTGGAGCTCTTTGTACAAGAAGGAGGATTGGTGGGCTCTGTGGCTTGGCCTATTTGTGTTTCTACTAGCCGCCGCCTTTTTACTAGGGTGGGCGCCTAAGGTTAGTGTGTGGCTCGACCCGATGAAAAGCGTCTCTACCGCCAGTAAAGATTTTGCATATCTAGGGGGCTGGAGTATTCTCCTCCTCTACTTCTTTACTTTAGTAGTTTTGACTATAGCGGCGGCGATTATGAAATTTGACGTGAAGGCTTACGCAGTTGGCTACACTGTTATCTTTTGGCTGTCTTATCTCATGTGGTGGATTGGACACAACGCCTATATAGCCGCCACTCCTGACCAATACCCCAAGTTTGGCATAAACTGGAGTCTTAGCTTGACTGGCGAGGCTGGCTACATCTTCGCGCTTCTGCTAGGCTTAATAATCGGCAACGCGTTTAGAAAGTTGCCAAAGCCGCTGGAGACGGCCGCCAGGCCTGAGTGGTATATTAAAACCGCTATTGTCCTCCTAGGCGCAGTCATCGGCGCCAAGTCTCTAGCTAATCTCCAAACCGCGGCGGAGATTCTGACTAGGAGCCTTATAGCAATAGTGGCCGCCTACTTGATCTACTGGCCTATTAGCTATTGGGTGTCTAGAAAGCTGGGCTTAGATAGACAGTGGGCCGCCGTGTTGGCCTCCGGCGTGAGTATATGCGGCGTGTCTGCGGCTATCGCCACGGCTGGCGCAATAGGCGCACCCGCGGTGATACCCGGCACCATAGCCTCTATAATTGTCATATTCGCCGTAGTAGAACTCATTATCCTCCCGTGGATAGCTGCACAGATTTTGACTTGGGCTCCCCTAGCAGCTGGCGCTTGGATGGGGCTCGCCGTTAAAACCGACGGCGCCGCCGCCGCGTCGGGCGCAGTGACGGACGCACTCATATCGGTCGTGGTTCCAGAGGCTAAGAACTGGGTTACTGCGACGGCAGTTACAGTCAAGGTGTTTATAGACATATGGATAGGCTTGTGGGCCTTTATAATGGCACTGTGGTGGGTCACTAGAGTGGAGAGAAAGCCCGGGGAGAGGGTGCCTGCCATAGTTATCTGGTTTAGATTCCCGAAGTTTGTAATTGGCTACTTTGTCACTATGCTTGCGCTTATGGGACTGGCGTGGTTCATGCCGCTTAAACAAGCCGCGGATTTAGCTAACGCAATTGCTGGACAGTCAGACGTGTTGAGGCAGTTCTTCTTCCTCATTACCTTCACCTCGATTGGGCTAACTACAAACTTTAGAAAGTTTAAGGAGATTGGCGCTGGCAAAGCGGTGTTGGCGTATGCCATTTCGCTGTTAATAATTATAGTCATTGCACTGGCGCTGTCTATTGCCTTCTTTGCAGGCGTGCCGCTTCCCAAATCCTAACTTTTTTAAATCCAATACAGCCTATAACATTTTTTACAAACTTCCGGCGGCTCTGGTGGAATTGTCTCTATTTTTCTAATCTCGTACCTGTGGACGAATTCTCTGTAGCTCTTCTTCTTAATTATGTCGGCTAGCCTTTCGTGCCGTATATTTCCAAAGGCTAGTCGCGGCGCTTTTTCGCACCTTCCCTCAAAACACCTCTCCGCCGACAGCGTAGAGAGGCCTAAGTATACGCAGGAGTAGACTGAGCCATCGACACCTATGAACAACGTCGAGGTGGGGGCCTCTGGACATTCCGCATGTTCCCAAGGCGTGTATAGGCGGTGGAAGAGCGTTATACCCACTTCCCTTGCCACCTTCTTGGCGGCTTCTACTACGGCTAACACGTCGTCTGGCGGTGGTTCAAACATCTTTGAAAACACTTTGAGCCCCCAGAGGTCTGGGCGGGGGATATAGCTGAGGTTGCTTAGGCGCACCTCGTCCACCCCTACCTCGGCCATTAGTTTTACAAACTGGGGCAATTCGCGGTAGGTGTTTTTCAACATCATATATATGGCAACAGTTCTCGTCTTCGCTGAGGCGTTTTTTACCACTTTTACAAAAGTCTTGAGGTTTCGAAGAACAGTGACAAAGTCGTTTCCCACTCTGACTCTATTGTGCGTCTCAGCCGTCGCCCCCGCGAAAGTCACCGCCACGACGTCTACCCCTACTTTTACAACATCCTCCGCCACTCTTCCCAGCAGTAGCCCATTGGTGGTAAAGCTGACTTTGTAGTAACGCCTCGCCTCTTTTAACATGTCTAAGAAGCGTGGGTGCAATAGGGTCTCTCCCCAGCCCTGTAGATGTAGGTGTTTTACGCCGACTTCTCTCCCCTCTTGGACTATTTTCTGGAAAAGCGAGAAGTCCATAAACTCCCTCCTCCAGTCGCTATAAAGCGCGACAGGGCAGTAAATGCAATGAGAGGTACACGCCGTCGAAACTTCGACCTGGAGTATGGAGACCACGAGACCTATCCTTTTATTTACTTTAAAACTACTTAAGTATGTGGACGTCGCCGAGTTTAAGAGGTGGATGTTCATGGCGGAACGCACGTTGGAGTCCGCCATTAGGGACATGGAGGACGGCGACTATAACTGGGCCTGTTTTAAGGCGCACCAAGCCGGAGAGTTTGCCGTTAAGGCCGTCCTGTACGGCATAGGGAAGCCCGCGAGAGGCCATGCTATTACTAGGCTTCTGAGGGAGCTCACTGCGTTTGTCCCCGTGGGAGGGGATGCGTTCGAGGACGCGGCGCTTTTAGACAAATTCTACGTGCCCACTAGGTATGTGGATGCGTGGAGCGAGGGTGTACCGTATGAGTATTACACAAGGCGCGACGCCGAGTTGGCGATAGAGGCGGCGAGGCGAATAATCGAGTTTGCAAGGGGGATATGGAGGTCGCTAGGTGGCGAGAAGAGCTAAGGAAGAGGGCACTCGGCCTCGCCTTTGAGGCCGCGGCGCAGGTACGCGGCACTGTGTTCCTCGTGGGCTCATACGCTAGGGGGGACTTCGGCGAGGACAGCGACGTGGACCTCCTGGTGGTTGCACACTTCACAGAGCCGCCGCATAGGAGGCTCCTGCGCCTCACTCTGCCTGTGGAAGTCATAGCCTTAACGCCGGAGGAGGCCCTTAGGGCTGTGGAAAAGTGCTACCCCATCGCCTACGATGTCGCGCTTGGGGTAGTGCTAAAGGACGATTTGTCTATCGCCGAGGTGTTAATTCAAAAGGCTAGGCGGTGTACTGCGGGAAAGAGTTATAAAGAGGGGTAGAGGTGGAGACGGCTCAGAGAGCCGCGCCAGCGGCGCCGTGAAGAGCCGCGTCGGGTCCCCCTTGTCTACACTATCCTCTTCCAGTACTTCATGGCGTCGCGGAGCACGGCGGATTTGGCCTCTTTCACCTCCTCAGGCGTGTAGGGCAGTACATCCAGCGAGAGCGGCAGATCCAGCCTAGCCTCTGCCTTGGCCACGAGCTCAAGCCTCCTCAGCCACGGCATGCCCCGGAAGCTGGGCGATACAATGACTACGTCTACGTCGCTGTCCACGAGCCAATCCCCCCTGGCCCATGAGCCAAAGAGGTAAGCCGCCTCAACCGCTATACCCATGCGCTCTAGCTCCTCCACCAGTAGCTTAACTGCTCTAACAGCTTTCTCCTCCGCCATATGCCAGCGACGCCAGTTTTACAACCTCTGCCGCAATCTCGACGGCGTATGCCGCCTCTAGCCTTGTGAAAAGCTCAGAGGGCGGGCCGCCGGCCGCGTCTGGGTACCTAGACGTGGCGTAGTACTTTGTCAAAACGGCGAGCCCCTCCACTAACTCTGGCGAAAGCTCGACGCCGGCGCCCCTCAGCTCGCGGTATAGCTCTAGCAAATTGTGCCTCTTGGGGGGCTCCTTTCTCAAGAAGAGGTAGAAGGGGGATTTCAGAGCCTTATCTGCCGCTTGATGTGAGTGAAATGCGGCGAAGCTGTAAAGCCCATTTTCAAATAACATCTTGGCAACTTTGCACTCGTGGACGGCCTCCCTAAGCCAGATCAACCCCTCTTCTCTCATACCTACGTCTACATACACTTTTTTATCACTATGCGCGGAGTGCTTGGCTGCCTTAGACACGTTAGACAACACGCTCTCTCTGGAACGCGGCTACTCCAGAAGCCCTCAGGGACACCTTTGTTCATTCTCATCGCGTAGAACAAGCGGAGGTCTTTACTCCCAGAGGTTTTGGCTGTATGAGTAGCTCGTATCCGGTGCCGCCCCATGGAGGCCACGGTAGGGTGCGATTGGACGAGGCCCGTCTATCGTCGCCAGCATCTGCTATTATCACAATGGACATCTAACCGCTCTCTTAAAGCGTATAAAATATGCCGCTTTGACATTACGCCGTTTTTAGATAAATTGTCTGTAGAGGTTGCCGTAGTGGCCTATGTGCCCCCTGATTTTTATCTCGTGGCCGCACTTTGGACATCTTTTGCCGTCTAGCTTCACTTCGACTACTCTGTCGGCGAATCTCTTTATTAGTAGGGCGCCGCATTTGGGGCAGTAGGTGTGTTGCGCCTTGTGGCCGGGGACGTTGCCCACGTAGACGTAGTCCAGCTCCCTCCTAGCCCTCTGCCATATCTCCTCCAGCAGTTGGACGGGGGTGGGCGGCACGTGGGGCATCAAGTGCGCCGGGCGGAATGCCGTGATGTGCAACGGTATTGACCTATCCACCTTGGCGACGGCCTCTACGACGGCGTCGGCTTCGTGGTCGTTGACCCCGGGTATCACCAAGTACGTCACCTCGACGTGTACGCCCCTACCCCAGAGGTACTGGATTGTATCCACTACGCCGTGAAAGTCCGCGGCCAGCCAGCGTCTGTAGGTCTCTGGTCCTCCCTTTAAGTCCACGTTTGCCCCCTCCATCCCCGCGGCTATGAGCGCGTCTAAGGCCTCGCGGGTTAAGTAGCCGTTTGTATTAATCGACTTGTGGAGGCCCGCGGCGCGTTTAAACACGTCCACCGTGTATTCCAGGAGCATAGTCGGCTCGTTGAAGCTCACGTTGATTCCAGAGTCGCCGTTTTCCAAGGCCCACTCCACCACTCTCTCCGGCGGCGTATATGCGCCGGAGTACACCACCACCTTGCTCAAGTGCCAGTTTTGACACCAAGCGCAGGGGAAGTTGCAACCCCACCCGCTTATCGTCAACGCAGAGGTCCTCGGGTAGAAGTGGTACATCGGCTTGATCTCCATTGGCCGAGACTCCGCCGCGGAGAGGAGGCCGTAGGTGGCGACGTAGAGCTTTCCCCCTTTGGCGAACCGGTTTTTACAAAGGCCCCAGGCCCCCTCGCGCAACGTACACCTACGTCTACAGACGAGGCACCTCACGCCCGAGCCCACGCGCTCAAAAAGGGGAGATTCAACCACGTGAGGCCCCGCCGGGCTCGGAGGCGGCGATGCGCGCGGCCAGCTATAGGCCACAAGCTAGTACGTGTCTAGGTGTAAAAGTCTTAGTCCTCTGTTCTGAGAGCGCCAAGAATATGCAGGCCGGGACCGACAAGCGGTAAGGGGTAAGTTAGCCTCTATCTCTCGCCTAAACCCCACGGCTAATAATTTGACTTTCAGCTTCCGCATCGCAACGCCTACGGCGCTTAAGGTCGTCTAAAGTGCCACATACGCCGGTGATAGAGCTATGTACAGCTTGGCGACTAGAACCACGCCGCCTTGTTTAAGTCGGCTGTATAAGCGTTGTAACCCTCTCACCTGGTGTGCGAAACGCTGTAGTTTTTCAAGGAGAGGAGCTAAGTCTGCCCCTACGCCAATCTCGCAGACAGACGCCGCCTTGGCAAACTTCCCAGAGGGCGCTATGCCTCTCGCTCTATCCGAGGCCTAGCCTCTGTACCTTACCCCGAGCTTGAGGGTCGCAACACTAGCTAATATGTCGTCACCTGGAAAACGACTCCAGCAACCTGAAGTAGATGGCTTGGTTCAACGGCCAGCAGGCCGCTTTCAAAGCTGTTCTTGTCGGCGGCGTTTGAATCGACTTAGATTCTAAAAACTCCACGTGCTTAGTCGCATAGCTGTTCAACGGCGTATTGATTCCTGGAGCTTCCTCGTGTTGCTCCTTCGAGAAGAGCCGCGTGAGCTAGGGCCCCTGAGCGGCCTTAAAAACGATGAGCTTTTGTCCCAGCTATATCCACTACTTAGCCGTGTAGAATGCGCCCCATGCCAATGTTTTTGAGCCTCTCCTCTGCCGCTAAAAGTCTCGACTAGCCCCTATCATAGCGGTGAGCGACATCTACCGTATAGAACTGAACAAAGGGGAAAGGCGCTTGAGGTCTCGTGCCTCCGGTTGCCTAGTCTCGTGCCAGTGTAGACGTCCTCCTCTTGTGCTATAACACTTGACAAGTCTTAGAAGTCTCATACCGCTATGTTGAAATATTGCTAAAAAGCAACGGCCATGGAGCCCACGGCCGTCGTGCTTTACGCAGTCTTGTTCTTAGCCGCTTGGTACCTCTTGGCGTCTTTCCTGGCCCGATTTGTCAATAGGAGGGCCGTGTCCAAATGTCCATGCGAGGTGGTACGCTACTTGGGAGATCCCTCCTCGCTTTACGTAGACCTCAACTGCGGTGGGAAAAAGGTGGAGGTGTACATGAGGAGAGAGCCGTGGGACAACCCCCTCAACTTGGCCGCCTTCTACCTGCTCAGGAGAAGAGCCTATACGGCGGTGCGGTTTAGCTTGGGATTTGACGCAGGCGTGATGGACGCCTCGCGGCGCGGCGCGGGGAGAAGAGTTGGGAACTACTACGTGGTTAACACGTCAACTCCCAGGGAGCTGGCGGAGAGACTGTTAAGCCTCGCCGATGAGGCTGGAGTTTGGAGAGTCACAGTGTCGGGGGAAGTGGTCCAGCTCCTATGGCGCGGCAAAGACTGCAGCTATGTGGAAAAGGCATTATCTATAATTAAAAATATAGCCAAAGAACGATAAAGACTTGGGACACCCTGTTTTTCTCTTTAGAAGTTAACGAAAGTAGGTTTAAAAATGGAATAAAATGTTGTTCCATGTTAAACACGCCGGCCCCCTATATCTTGTTGGGATTAATACTATACTTTTTGACATATTGGTTCTACGCCAGGTGGGTGGACAAGAAGATTTGGGAAAGCGATCCCAATAGGCCCACGCCGGCGAAGCTCTACTTCGACGGGGTGGAGTACTTCCCAGTGTCTAAGTACGTGCTCTTCGGCTACCAGTTCAAGTCGGTGGCGGCGCTTGGCCCCATTGTGGGCCCCTTGACGGCCGTCCTCTTCTTCGGCTGGGTGCCTGCCCTCATCTGGGTGATATTAGGCAATATGTTCATTGGGTGGGTACAGGACTACAGCTCCATGATGCTCTCCCTAAGGAATGAGGGCCGCTCAATGGGGCCGATAACCTACAAACTGCTTGGAGATAGAGTTCGGAAGATCTTGCTGATATACCTAATCTTCTACCTGATAATCATAACGGCTGTTTTTGAGTGGGTGATCATCGACGTGTTGAACAGAGTGCCTGGGACCTTCACCGCCGTGTTGTTTGTGTTCTTAGGCGGCATAACATTTGGTACTCTCATATTCCGCATGAGGATGGACGCCCTCTTAGCGACCCTCGTAGCCCTTGCTATAGTGTTCGTGGGCTACTTCACCGTGGCGCTGGTTCCCGCCGTTAGGGTGCCGGGGACCAACTTCCTGGACTCGCCGGACTTCTTCAAGGCACACAACTTTAACCCGGCTTTGACGTGGCCTGGCACGTTGACCGTGGCCTTCTGGCTGGTGGTGCTCTCCATCCTCTACTACATAGCCGCTGTGACTCCGATGCCCAAGTTCCTACTGCCCACCGTGTATGTGGGGTATCTCCCGAGCATTATCGCGCTGGTGCTTGTCTTAATTGCCGCGATTTTTACGCCGTTGACTGGGCTGACGATACAGCAGACGCCCGTAAAGGCTCTCTACGTAGATCCGCTTCAGAACCCCCAGGGCGGCCCGCTGTGGCCAATACTCTTTGTGACAATTGCCTGCGGGGCGATCTCTGGCTGGCACAGCCTAGTCTCGTCAGGTCTAACGCCTAAGCAACTCGAGTATGAGACAGACGCCTTGCCAGTGGGCGGAGGGTCCATGATGACCGAGGGCGCCGTGGCCCTTTCCTCCATCGCCGCAATAATGGTGCTCTCACAGCCCCCGGCGGGCGCCGCGGCGTATGTGCAAGGGGCGACACTGCTCACCAGCAAGCTTTTGAACGTCCCAGACGTGTACATGAACATCTTGTACGGCATCTTTGTGGTAGTGATGGGGCTTATAACATCGATGCTCTTTGTGAGAGTGTTTAGGCTGATAATGGCGGAGCTGTTTGAGGAAAGCCCGCTTGGCAACAAGTACATATCTCCCCTGCTAATACTGGCCATCGCCGGCTTCTTGGCATTTGTGGGCAGTTGGACAAATCTCTGGATATTCTTCGGCGGCACCAACCAGCTACTGGCCGGCCTAGCACTGTTGTTAATAGCAGTATACCTCGCTAGCGTAAAGAAGCCCACGGCCTACGTCTTTGTGCCAGGCATATTCATGGCAATCACCACCCTCGCCGCACTGGCTTGGGAGACGTACGTATATGGCCTATACGCCTACTTAGGCAAACCGATAGGGGTTCAAGCTGCGGCCGCAGTCTTGTACGGCAAAGGCATTGTCACAATTTCCAACTTGATCTCCGCGGCGTTTGGAGCGCTGTTGCTTGTACTAGGCGCAATAACCACGTATTACTTAATCACAGGCTGGATTAAGTACAAGAGGGGAGAGGCGGTAAAGAAATAAAAACCCGTACACGTTTTTTCCTATGAAAATCTTCGACAAGCTGAGGGAGGTGATAGAGGGGCTCACAGTCCACGGCCAGTCAACCGCAATACTTAGGGTGAAGGCCCAGATAGACAACTTGTTCATGTTGATTACCCTTGGCGACATGCTGGGCGTGCCCATCCTTCCGCCGTACTACTCCCTTAGGCTAATGCCCTACGTCTTTCCCAACATCCAGAACTGGAAGCGCTACATGCTCAGGGAGAGAGACGTCACAGACTTAGTGTCATGAAGGGCCTCAAGGGGCTTTTAGAGGAGAACCCGCGGCTCAAGGTGTTCATCTATGCCGGCAAAGGCGGCTTGGGCAAGACCACCCTCAGCGCCGCCACGTCAGTAAAGCTCTCCTCTCTAGGCAAGAAGACCCTCGTATTTAGCACAGACCCCCAGGCCTCGCTCAGCGACGTGTTTGAACAAAACGTGTTCGGCAAGGGGGAGGTGAAGATCGCGGAGAACCTATACGTGATGGAGATAGACGCGGACAAGAGGATACACGAGTACGTCTCCTCCATCAAGAAGAAGATCATCGACATGTACAAGCTCGACCGCCTGCCCCAGGACATCGAAGAGTACATAGACAGCGCGGCGGCTGAGCCGGCCATGTACGAGTCCGCGGTCTACGACGCCATGGTTGACGTAGTCACCGAGGGGAAGTACGACTACTACGTCTTCGACATGCCGCCCTTTGGCCACGGAATTAGAATGATCGCGATAGCAGACGTTATAAGCAAGTGGGTGGACAAGATCACCGAGCTCAGGCGGCAGGCCTATGAATACGGCAGAGTGGCCGCGTCGCTTAAGAGGAGCAAGCTGACCTACGAGGACGAGATCTTGCAGGAACTGGAGTACATCAGGGGGAGAATACTCAAGTTTAGAGACATTGTGATGAACACTGAGACTACTGCGTTTCTCATGGTCATGACCCCCGAGAAGATGACTATTCTAGATACAGAAAAGGCGCTTGAAATGTTCCAGTCCCTGGGACTGAAGTTGACTGGCATAGTGGTGAACCAAGTATACCCGCCAGAGCTCGCCTCTCGCCCAGATGCGCCGTCTTACCTAAAGAAGAAGGTGGAAGAGCAGAAGAAGTACATAGCCGAGATAGCGGACAAGTTCGGTAAGTATGTGATAGCAGTTACGCCCATGTTAAACAGAGAGCCCAAGGGGCTAGACACCTTAAAAATCGTGGCCGAGGAGCTCTGGAGCCCAAAGAAGAGACTGGAGGACTACATATGAGACAGCTCCTATCTCAGCGGGGCATTAAGTACATCTTCTTCGGCGGGAAGGGCGGCGTGGGGAAGACCGTGGTCGCCGCAGCCACGGCCCTCTACGCCGCCGAGAATCTGGGCGAGAGGACGCTCTTGGCCAGCTTCAACCCCGTCCACTCTCTCACGTCGCTCTTCCAGCAAGACCTCTCCGGAGGAGTCATAAAGCAGGTGCAAGGCGTGAAAAACCTCTGGGCAATAGAGGTGCAGTACGACGACATTGTGGAAAAGTACAAGGCCCGCATCACGAACTTGCTCAAGGAGATGTTGAAGATGGCGGAGCTCTCGATCGACATAAAGCCTCTTGTGGACATAGCCACTACAAACCCGGCCTTCCACGAGGCGGCTGCCTTTGACAAAATGATGGACGTGGTGTTAAAGGAGGGGCCCAACTTCGACAGAGTCATCTTCGACATGGCCGCTGTGGCAAACGCGGTGAGGCTGATAGGCCTCTCGAAGCTGTACGGCGCCTGGCTTCAGAGGACGATAAAGATGCGCAGAGAGACCCTCTCGCTAAAGGAACAGCTCTCATTTAGAAAGGAGAAGGTGGCCAAGGAGATTGAGCAAGACCCAATCCTCCTTGAGCTACAAGACTTATACAACCGCTATATGAAGGTTAGAACCGTCTTGACAGACCCGTCCTCTACGCGGTTTGTCTTTGTAACTATACCCACAATCCTCTCCATATCGGTGGTACAGAGATTCGTTGAAATGGTTAAGGCGTATGAGATACCGTTTGGCGGCGTCGTCGTAAACATGGTGCTACCCCGCGAGGAGGCCGAGGCCGACGCCACCGGCTACATAAAGAGCAAGTACGAAGAGCAGGCGAAGAACTTGGAGCTGATAAGGTCCGCCTTCGGCCCCCACATACTCGCAGTGGTGAGACAGTTCCCCGAGGAGATAGTGGGCCTGGAGAGGCTGAGGATGTTTACAAAAGAGCTATTTTCATGAAAGTTCGGCAGGCTGTACGCGACTTCTTTTACGGCCTCCTATTCCTAGACCTATACAGAGAGGTCGCCAAGACGTACCTACAGTACAAGTTGTTGCTACACTTATTGACCTTCGGCGACTTCGTGGGCGTGCCGCTCTTGACCACATACTACTCCCTACGCCTACTCCCCTACTCGCTACAAGAGCTGTACGACCTGAGGCGCGAGGCGGCACGCGAACACGACATATTTGAAGAGCTGGCGGAGTTCGATGTCCACTGAGTTCTCCTGGCACGCAATAGCCGTAGGGAACAGGATGCTGGGGCCCTACAACTTCCTAGTCCTCACAGCTCCGCCGACGTGGCGCATCGTCATAATGCCCATGGCCTCCGATGTGTTTAAACACAGAGAGGTAGACGGAGTCAAGTGGGTGAGGGACGGGGAGGTAATGCACTTTGTAAAAGACGGAGGAGAGGCCTACGTGCTCAGGATAAGCGTAAAGCCCGGAAGGAAGGAAGCCGAGGGGGCCCCCATAGCCATCAACGGGCACCACGGAGTGTACCAAGTGAGGGAGAGGGGCGATAGGTACCACTTGACAATTCAGTTCTACTGCGACCGCACAGACCGCACGGTTAAAATCACGCTCGAGGGTCTGAGGGACTTGTCTATTCTGAACTACGTGGGGCAGAGCCGTTGCCACTAGCCGGGGGCACAATCCAGCGATCCACGTACCTCTTCATGTTCTGTAAGACTACGATGCGGCTGGGCTCGTCGTCGTCCATGTAGACAAAGTCGGCGCCTATCCTCCTCAGCTCCTCCAAGAGCTTGTATGCCCAAGCCTTGACCTCCTCATGACTCAACATGTCCTCCCTCTTCAGCCTAAAGGTGGAGTGGCCTAGGTGCATGTAGCTCTTTACCTCGACGAAGTGGGGGTTGCCCCTCTTAACGAGCTCGGCGAACTGCGGGATGTACCTCTCGTCGTAGTTCAAACTCCTTATCAGAGTAATCCTCATGACGGTCCTCGTGGGCACCACGGCGAGTAGGTCAAGCGACTGGAGCCACCTCTCCCAGGCGTCCTCCCTGTTGTACACGGGGACGTTCACCCTGTAGTACAGCTCCTTGTTGGGGGCGTTGGTGGAGAGGTAGAGCTGCGTGGGGAGGGCGTCCTCTTCCCAAAGCCGCTTAATCATCTCTGGGTGCTGGCCGTTTGTGACTAGGAATACGGACTTGGTCTCGGGGAGCGACTTTATCAGCTTTATCAGCTCGGGCAACTTTGGGTACATGGTGGGCTCCCCGGAGAGGGAAATGGCCCAGTGAGTAGGCGCCAGGGCCTCCTTGACGCGTCTCTTCCCCTTGGGGTGGCCCCAGTACCCCGACAAGAGGCGCTCCCTCTCCTTCAACACCCCCCTCACGATCTCCTCTGGCTCTAAGTAGAACCTCTCGTCGAGGACAAAGGCGTCGAACTCCTCCGTGGGGCGCCAGCAGTAGACGCAGCGGTTGCTACATACGAGCCCCACGGGGCTCATTTCTACACAACGGTGGGAGCCCCCCGCCGGCGCGTTGTAGAACTTCACCTTGTAGCAAGACTTGCCCCCCTCAATGGCCTCCCTAGTCCACTTGCAGAGCTCCACGGCGGCGTGGCCCACGAAGCCGTAGTGCCGCTCCACGAGGGCTCTACCAGCAGATGCCCTAATCTTAATCCGCGGCCCCTCCAACACATGGTAACGGCCAACGGGCTCAACTTCGCAAGACACAAGTAAACTCCGTTCTCTATATATAAGCTTGTCCAAGAGAACAGCGCAACACATATAAACGTGAGACAATAGGGGGGCATGCCAAGCGTGGTCGGAGACGTGGTGGGCTTGTTGGTAGGGTGGCTCGTGAGCAGCTTCGCGGTGTGGCTCGCGTTGAAGATTTTCCCTGGCAAGCAGAGGAGGGAGGACTTCGTAGGCGCGATGATTACCGCGGCTGTGGGCGCCCTCGTCTACTGGTTTTTCCACGCCGTGTTCCGCATACCCGTGATAAGCGGCATATTGGGCTTCTTCGTCTGGCTCTACGCCCTTAGGAAGATACAACATGTTGGCTGGCTCGGCGCCTTGGCGCTCGCAATACTCATCTACATAATAAACGGGGTGCTCAGCCTATTCCTCCCCGCGCTAAAACTCTAGCCCTTTTCCACCCCCTCTCCAGGGGCGTCAATCCCTCCATAGAAAACTTTATAAAGATCACTTGAAACGCTGATCGTCAGAACACTTGCACACAGACATTACGACTACAGCTTGACTATTAGGGGCTTCGCGGAGGGCTCTGGCATACCCTTCTCGGCGATTAGGCGCGCCGTGTATAGGCTGGAAAGGGAGGGAGTTGTCAGAGTGCTCAAGCTCAGCAATCAGTACGTGGTGAGGCTGAGGAGCGTTGAAAGGGCTTGGGAGCTCGGCTACTTAGACATGTCGTATGTCACATACGGCGCGGGCTACTTCGCCCCCTTCACCGGCTACAGGCGCGGCTTCTACCTAAGCGACGAGGTGTATATAACTCTCCCGTTTAGAATCAGGCGACACGAGGCGCTCACAAGGCTCATAGACCTCGAAATAAAGTCCCGCGCCGACATGGAGCCCGCCCTGGCTTGGATTGGGGAGTGGCCCCGCTTCACACTGCTCTTCTACCGCGCTACGCTACAGCCAGTGGACAGGAAGTGGGAGGAGGCCTTAAGACAACAGGGCACAGAGCCTACCCAGTGGCTCTCCCCGGCCTACGGCTTCTTCGCCTTCCTCATCTACGCTGTGAGAAAGCTGACGGGCGCAGACTGGAGGGAGGCCTACTGCAAAGCCTTGGAACTCGTCCGAGACTACGTACAAGAGACTAGGGCGGGGACAAGCCCAACGGAGGAATTCGTGGACAAGGTCCTGGCGGAGATGTCAAAATGGCCTTGTACAAAGTAGCGAGGTCTCTCAGGAGGAGCAGGCTGAGGCTGGCCATACTCAAGCTACTGTGCGAGACAGGGGAGCCCCTATACCCAGCCCTAATAGCCAAGGCGGTGGGGGCAAGCTACGAAAACGTGTTAGGAGCCCTACGCGGGCTGGGGAAGCGATACAAGCGCGAGGAATCCCTCCTCGGGCTCGGCCTGGTAAAAGAGGCCAAAGTGGGGGCCCAGAGGCTGTACTACGCCGACGAAGAGATCTGCAAAAACCTAGAAGACTCGCTAAACGGCCTCCTATAGGCCGCGCACTCTAATGCCCACTCCTATACGCGCGAGCCCAGGACTCCGCCTCAGCCGCCGCCAGCGCGGGCCGATGTGACATCTAGTCTGTCAGCGGACTGTACCTTGCCACTGGGCTCTCAGTACAGCTTAGGCAAAAATATCTCAATTGACGTGCTGTAAATACCGACGTGTACCTACAATACTACGTACAATTACAACTACTTTACAATTCATAATAAGCCGGACGATTTGCACGCTCATGGAACAGATTTGGCTCATCACAAAGCTCTCAGAGAACAAGCCGTCGACATCTCTGGCACATTGTGAGGCAGAGATCATTATATGGAGGAAAGAAATCCTGCGAAAAACCTCTAGCCTATCGCCATGAGTCTCTTCTTAAAACTATTAAAATATGACATTGAGTATACGAAAAAATACTGGAAATACTCTGTACCCTTCTATGTCTCCTATGTAATATCTGTAGTTATATTCCTCCTCATAAACTACCTACTCAAGGTACTCGTAGACTCCGCCATCTCTGGAAACCTACACTTAGTGACACTATACACCGTAGCCTTTCTCCTATTTATTACATTGGAATTTGTGTTAACCTTCCTCGCCGACTATATCTCCGACTTGTATAAGAAGGCTTTGGAGCTTGACTTGGCTATCCGCGTTGTGGAGAAGAGGGTTGAGGGGCCTTCGCATCAACCTGGTGAGGTCTTGTCTCGTGTCACTGCCGATTTGGAGAACGCGGTTTACGCCATTGCGACGCCGCTTTGGCTTTTCTTTGTCGTCTGGCGAGCGGCCGCAGTTGCCCTCTTTGCCTACTGGCTTCAGCCCCTCTCAATCCTACTGATACTCCCCTTCGCCGCGCTCTACGCCGTGTTGATGAAGAGGGTGGGGCCGCGCCTCCTAGACGCTAGGTCTAGGGAGAGGGAGGCATACGGCGGCTGGTTCAAGCGGTTGAAGGAGGCCGTGGAGGGGGCACACAGCCTACACCGGCTGGGGCTGAGGAGAGCGCCCAAGCCGTTGACAGAGGCCACAGCCACATACTTTGCCCAATTCAGAAAGTTCACGCTGTATAGCCGCTCCGCCTTCTTTCTCATGGAGCTGCCGGCCTACGTGGGGCCAAACCTCGTCTTTGTAGTTGCGCTGTTTTTGGCCCTCCAGGGGCAGGGCACCGTAGGTGGAGCCGTGGCTCTTAGAAATGTGTTAACCGGCCTCTTTGAGCCAATAGGCCACCTCATGTCCACCGTCGGCTCTTTTTACGTTATGGCCTCGTCTTTTCAACGGGTTGAGCCTCTTCTGCGCTCTGCTCCGCCTCGCGTGGCGAGGGGGGCTGTGGCCTACTTGAGGGATGCCGTCTTTTCCTACGGCGGCGGTGTTGTGGTGGAGGTGGTGGGCGAAGTGGCGGTGGAGGAGGGTGACTTTGTGTGGGTTAGGGGGCCTTCTGGGGCTGGGAAGTCAACGTTGGCCAAGGCGTTGTGTGGCCTTGTGGAGCCTGTGCGTGGGACGGCGGTGGCGGCTGTTGGCTGTGTCTACGTTGGCAACGACGACTATCTCTTCGACGCCACTGTGTACGAGAACATCGACCTTTGGGAGGGGAGGCCTAGGGGGGATGTGGAGTGGGCCGCCGCGGCGGCTGGGGTGGACTTCCCGTTGGAGAAGAGGTGTGGGGAGGGTGGTAGAGAGCTCTCCGAGGGGCAGAGGCAGAGAGTCCTCATCGCTAGAGCGCTGTTGCGTAGGCCTAGGCTTCTCGTCCTCGACGAAGCCACCTCCGGCCTAGACAAAGAGCTAGAGGCCAAAGTGTTGCAGGCAGTGCGACAAGCCGCAGGGGCAGTGGTAGTAGTGTCACACAGAGACACCCCAGCACAATACAGCAACAAGATAATAGAGGTGAGAGAGGGGAAGGCGTATATGACAACAGTCAATAAAGGTGTTAACGAGGGATAATTTCGCGCAGAGGTGAGCTTTCAGAGTCGCCGTCAAGTCGTTTATCCCTCAATAAACTCTATGGGAAGCTCGTCTTACGCTTTCAGCGGCATTACGTACAGGGGGTAGCTTGTGTCGCTTGTTAGCGTGTTGAATTGCGTGTGGTGGAGCGCGGAGTGGCAACGCGTTAGTCGGTTTGCTTGGGCGGTCTTGTGGCGGGGGCTATTCTCTCCGTGAGTTAGTGCACGACAATTGGGAGAAAAACTTATAAAGCGGGATGTGCGGGAAGTGCGGCCCCGGTAGTCTAGCCCGGTCAAGGGCCTTAGGCCGATTAAGGATGCGGGCCTCATATACGGGAAGTATAGGCCAATCGAGCCCGTGACCCGGGTTCAAATCCCGGCCGGGGCACTCCTGTAAAACATTTTTCCATTAAGATGGCGGAGCTTGAGAAGTGCCATATTGGCACAGTTCGTAACAATTTTCCTTTTGCGTGACGCGTCTGAAGTAGTTTACATAACTGCTCTCACGCATGGAATAGATCTCATGCGCATACTCTGTCGCTGTGCTTTAAGCAATTGAAAGACATCAGGGGGTTCAACTTGACGCTCACTGACGCATTTACAATTGGTGCTTTATCCGATTGTTACTATATCGACATCTGACTTGGCTAGTTTGGTGAGGGACTCATTGGGGGATGGATGATGAATGGCATGGCAAGGAGTCCCTGTCCGAAACCAGGCTCGCTGACCCCCCTCCCCCTCTGTCTCGAAATATGGTGAAGAACTATATAACTTTTTCCGCCGTTAGATTTCGGCAACCCCTTGGCGTTGATGGTCGTCAGGTCTCACCATACAAGTCTCAGATTGAGAGTCCCAATTACGACTTCGTCTCTGTGACGTAGTATGCTTTTACGCTTGACCCTCGGCACGTTGGGCGACCTTGGCCCTAGTGCGTGTCTCTGAGAATATACTGTACGACGTTTGTCTAGATCAAACTTATTTAAATTGAAGTGTGATAGTTGCTATGGAGGTTATTGTTAAACGTCTTGAGGGCGTTCCCCTCGTTACCGCCTACGTGTTTGAAGTTGGTAGCGCCAGAGTTGTCGTCGATCCTGGCCCCGCTTCGCTGTTTGAGCCCCTTGAGGTAGACGCAGTGCTTTGTACACACCTCCACTTGGACCACTGCGGCTCTGCTGGGCACTTGGGCAAGCCCACGTATGTGCATGAGAGGTATACTCGCCACGTGGTTGACCCCTCTAAGCTTTATGAGTCTAGTAGGGCGGTGTTGGGCGTCTTTGCGGAGAAGTTTGGCCAGCCGAGGCCGAATGAGGCTGTGATGGGCGTGGCCGACGGGGCGAGGCTCTTCGACGTAGTGGACGCTGTTCATACGCCGGGGCATGCTCCCCACCACGTGATGTACTACTACAGAGATGAGAAGGTACTGTTTGTGGGCGACGGCGCTGGGGTTCACATACCTGAGCTAGGCGTCGTAGTGCCGACGACTCCCCCGCCCTTCAAGCTCGACGTATACCTCCAGTCCCTCGACAGGGTGAGGGGGCTAGACGTGGAGAAGGTCTGCTTCCCCCACTATTACTGCACGCACGACGTCGAGATCTTGGAGAGGCACAGAGAGCAGGTCAGGGCCTGGGTTGAGGTACTGCAGCAGAACACCCACATGGACGTTGAGGAGGCTCTCCGCGCCTTGGCCAAGGCCGATGAAAACGTGGAGAAGGTGCTCGCCACAGGCGGCCTCTACCTCGACTTCTACCTCCGCTTCAGCGTGTTGGGCTTCCTCGACTACCTGAGGGGGAGGGGTTAGTCGGCCACCTCTTTTTCGTACATTTTAGCGATGGCGAGTAGCACCTCTTCGTCCCGCGCCGCGAGCTGTAGGCCTACGGGGAGGCCGGAGGTGGGGGCTGGGACTGAAATCGCTGGGTGGCCCGTGAGGTTGAAGAGCTCTGTGTATGCCAGTAGCTTGGGCCTCACCGCAACGCTGTCTGCCTCCTCTATCGGAATTGCCTCAGTGGCCGTCGTGGGCGTGGCCACCACGTCGTATTTCTTGAATAGCTTGTTGAAGAACTGGGTGGCCTCCTCTTTGACCTGTTTAGCCGTGATGTAGGCCACGGCGGGCAGGGCGGCGCCGGCGGCGAGCAGAGTGGCCACGTCTTTCCCCATCTTGTCCCCCACGCCCCTCAGCAGGTGGTAGTAGTTGGCGGCGGTCTCTGAGAGGAGGATGGCCGCCCTAGCCGACGCGTATTTACGCGCCTCGACGAACACCTCGTCTCTCACCCCGCCTATTCTCTCGAGGACCTCCACGGCCCTCCAAAACGCCTTTTCTACATGCCTAGTGTTCTCAGCAATCCCCATCAACACTGCGAAGCGGAACCTCTTGACCTCGGGGAGCTCCCTCTCAAGCCAGCCCACGGCAGCCATTACGCGGACTAGGTCGTCTACGCTTCTGGTGATGAGCCCCACGTGGTCTAAGCTCTGGGCCAGGGGGAGGACCCCCCTCGTCGGCAATTTGCCGTAGGGGGGCTTGTAGCCGACGACGCCGCAGAGGGCGGCGGGTATTCTCACAGAGCCCCCAGTGTCTGTCCCCAGGCCCACGTCGGCGACGCCTATGGCCACGGCCCCCGCGCTGCCGCCGCTTGACCCTCCCGTTATCCGCGCGGGGTCGTGCGGGTTTCGAGTTGGGCCAAAGTGCGGATTTATGTTCGTGGCCCCGAGGGCCAGCTCGTGCATGTTTGTCTTCCCAATCACCACCGCGCCCTCCGCCATCAACGCGGCAACGACAGGCGCAGTCTCTGTTGCAACCCGGCGCATGTAGGGGGCGCCGTTTGTAATAGGCATGCCCGCCACCTCTATATTGTCCTTAACCGCCACCGCCAAGCCGCACAGCTTCCCACACCTACCCGCCTTGGCCAACGCCTCAAGCTCCTCAGCAACCCTCTCGTTTATGTAGACGAAGTAGTTCAAGTCGGCGCGCCTCTTGGCCTCCTCAAGCCTCTTCTCAATCATAGGAGCTGAAGCCCCTCCAAGACCCTCTCCACGACTCTCTCAACCTCTACGGCATCCACGGGTATCTCCAAGTCCCGCAACAGGGCCTCTACGTACTTCAACTTACTCATGGCGGCACGTAGTGGCGTAGAACAGCTTCTCAGAGATCCAGTTGGCCTGCGACCCCACGTAGTCCACCTTCTTCCTAAGCTCGTAATCCCTTGGCTCAAGGGCCAGGAGGTCTAGGTAGAGCTTCTCAACCGCCTCTTTAATCCTGCTCGCCGCCTCTACATTCTTCCGAAGTAGCTCCTCCGTAGCTGTGCGCCCCAGCTCGCCTGCCACATCGGCTATCCCCATGAGGTACGTGTAGACATCTACCCCAAGCTCCTCCTTAGTCGGGAGACGCCCCTCCTTCAACAGGCTGTAGAGGGCCGTGGCCTCTACATACTCCTGCAGACCCGTGGTGGCGCTTCCATAGAACATTGGCCACTGCTCAATCAACTTCCTCAAGTGGACTACCACGTCGTTCATCTCCTTAAGCGCCTTCTCAGCCGCGGCGAAATCCTTCCTAATAGCCGAGTACACCACGGCCTTCGAGAGGCGGGAAACCTTGATAGAGGTTTGGACTACTTCATCCTTTGCCCGCTCGTAAGCCCTTAGGTCGTCGTAGAGGTTTCTGATGTCAATCACAACGGCCAATGAGAGCATGTTTATAAAGACACGCGGCGGCTCGCGCTCTACTCATTAGGCTAGACCCAACAGACTTAGGTCTTCGATGGTGAGGCAAATATGGGATACATTCTTTCTATCGTATTTCACCTCTTCTACCTCTCCACGCCTATTTCGCTGACAGTGCGTCTATGGCCTCTGCGGCTACGCGGGCGGCCTCGCCAGTGATCCACACTTGTTTACCGTCGTACTTCCCGCCCGCTACACTCTACCCTTCCTTTGTCACACGGCAGAATAGTAATTGGCGCCGTCTTTAACTGCGCGTAATGGGCGTTTCGCCAACGAAAATGGTAGTGATTATACGAGCCAAGCGGCGGCGATTAGGGGTGATAGGAGGAGCATGGGGAGGGGCAATGCCGGGCCGTAGCCCCACCTTTTTAGGAATACCTCGACGGTGAGGCGGAGGCCTGCGTATATCGACGCAACGCCTAGGGCCACTGCGGCCAGGGCCACGGCGCCTCCAAACGCCGCCAACTTCGCCGCTATAAAGGACAGGGCCATGGAGTAGACTACAAAGTCGCCGACTCCCAGCGAAAAGGTCCTCAGCCTCACCACGAAGCCGAAGAGCGGCGTGTCGCGGCCCTTGGAAGGAGGCGCCCCACTGCCGCCACCGGCCTCCTCCTTCGCCTTCTTTATCAACCTGCCGAGGAGACCCCGGCTTACCATGAAGTAGTCGTACACTGGCAACGCCACTAGCAGTGCCATCACTGTGACGCTTGGCAGAAGCCAGACGAACATTGAGCCGGCGAGCGCGCCGAGGAAGCCCAGGAAGAGGTCGCCCCTCCTTCTGCTCAAGAGGAATACCACCAACACGCCTACTGCGGGGGAGAGCAAGATGGCCCACGTGGCGGGCCCCGGGGGCAGGATCCCGTAGCTGTAGTAGAGCCAAGCGTAGAACTGCACGACGCCCAGCGCCAGTGTGAACCAGACGAAGTAGAGGAAGAGGTTCAACAGCCTCCTGCGGGTGAGGAGCAGGTATATAGCCGCCGTTGCTACCACCAGTAGTGTGAAAAACACGGCAAGGTTGTACAAAGTGGCGCCCGGGGTCTCCGCAGTGGCGTAGATCGCCGTGTCCATCTGCGGCTTTTCTACATAGGGGTTGACGTAGAGGGGGAGCGTCCCCAGCAACGCGGCCAAGGCGACGACCAGCAACGCAAGGACAACCACACACATGTCCGCTGGCGTATATATAACCTTTCACGTCACTACGCAAAAATTTTTAAACGGTACACCTCGGCGCCTTATGAAGGCTATTGAAAGACTCGGACGCTGGGCAAGAGAGCTCATGGAGCTAGGCATCGACGTGAGGCTTCCCCCACAGCTACTAATACCCCGCCTCTACTTCCTCGCGCCCCGACTAGCGGTAAAGCTCGCCGACGCTTCTTAAATACACGAGATTTAGTGCCGACAGTGATGAGAAACCCGGGTCTGTACTATGCAGAGGACATAGGCCGCTGATTATTTTATCAACGTGGCGACGAACTTCGCGGCGAGGCGGGGCCGCTTGGCGAGTGCCATAAACAGCGTCTTCGCCGACAGATTCTCCTCTATGTAGTCTCGCAGTACTCCGTCCTCCGCCAGCTCTAGCAGACCCTCGCCGCGCCGAATGAGCCGCTCAGCTAGAGAGAGGAGACTCCTTTGGAACTCCACCTGTCTTACAATCTTCTTTACTCGCCTTTTGTACTCCTCCAGCGGCTTCTTTGTGGAGAGGGCCTCGGCCAGGGCCAGGGCGGAGAGTATCCCCGGCCTAATCCCCTCGCCGGTTAGGGGGTAGACGAGCCCCGCCGCTTCGCCGATTCTAAATCCCTCGCCGTCGTTCAGCACAATGTCTGGCTTAACGGTGAGGGGGGCGCCTCGCACGTCTAGTATCCGGCCTCCGCCTAGCCACTTCTCCACGAACTGCCTCACAAGGGGGACTGGGTTCTCTACGCCTAGGAACCCCCCACCCACATTTAACACTCCTCCGTGGGGGAATACCCAGTAGAACCCCGTAGCCTCGCGTGGGAATATGAAGTGGACGGTCTCCTCGTCTGCCTTGGCTCCCGCCACGTAGGCTCTCACAACGGTTATTTTGACGCCGCGGCTTTGGTAGGGGCCGCCGGCCTTCACCACAACGTCGCCTTTCTCTGCCTGCACCTCCCTTGGGCGTAGTGCCTCCACCCACCTCTCCTTGTCAACAATGTACCACCTGGGCTTTGCGTAGGCCACTTCTCCCAGTTGGCTAGTCCAGTGGTAGAATCTGAAGACTTTGACCTTGTCTACCACGAAGCGGGGATCTACTAGGGGGGTCTCCACCGGCACTGCCTCGCCGCACGCCTTAAAGTACCGCCTAGAGATGTCTACGCCGGAGGCGTCTTTATATGCTCTTAGAAAGGCCGAGCCTGCGGGGCCGAGGCCTATGACTGTGACTCGTGGCTTCACGTCGGGGAGGGGATTTGCTAATATTAAGCTTATGCGGACATTCCAGGCTCGAAGGTCCACTCTCCAAATGCGGCGGCCTCTCTCAGCGCCGCGTCCTCGCGGATGATGTCGCGTATGGAGAGCACGCCGTAGAGTTTCCCGCCTTGCGTCACCACTATGTGACGTATGCCGAATTTGCGGAACACCTCCGCCGCCTCTGCCAAACTCCTGTCGTGTTCAAGCGTTATAACCCTCTTGGTGGCAATTACGTCGCAGGGCTGGCCTAAGTCTATGCCGTAGGCCACTGCTCTAACTACGTCGCGCTCAGAAACCACGCCGACGACCCTCTGGGGGTCACTCGGGTCGACAAGGACCACTAGGCCTACGTTGTTCTCCGCCATTAGCTTTGCCACGTCTCGTATTGAAGTGGAGGGCGTCGCCTTTATCACGTCTCTTTTTGCAAATTGGCCAATCATGGGAAATACGGGGAGTAAAAATATATTGAACGCGTATATGTGTCATGGACAAGGTCAGGAGCCACGAGTTGACCCACTTGGCGGAGTTGATGAAGCTCAAGGCGTCTGTCGAGTCGGAGTACCTGAGGGAGTTTATAGACGGGCTAATACGGGAGACGTACCTCCGCGTTAAGTTGCTCGACGCGCTGTCGCTCCCCGAGATGGCGCTCGAGGCCGCGGAGAAGAGGCATCTCGACGAAGTGATCAAGGCGCTTGAGGCCATGTGCGAGCACTACGAGGAGCACTTGGCCGAGGTTAAGAAGCTGAGGGAGGCCGCCAAGACGCCTCTTGAGCTCGAGGTGGTGCCGCCTTGGAGAAGTCGATAGAGAGGTCCCACATAACGGTGAGAATGCTAATAAACGCGCTGACAGAGGCCGCCAAAGCGTCCCAAGCCTCATAACCGCGCAAAAACGTACCGTTGAGCAGGGCGGAGGATGGGCGTGGCCCAGTCCTAAGGCAAATGGGGCCCTTGCAGGTGTAGTCTAGCGAATGTTGTTTGAGCGTAGACAAGATAGGGCTGGGGGGGGGGGGGGGGCGTCTATGGCGGTAGTCTTGCGATTACTTTTCTCACGGTCTTTCCGTTGGGGAGCTTGAATAGGGCTACTATGACGCCGGGTTTTCCGGGGGGTTGTAGAACCCAGGCCTTGGCTGGCTTGAGCAAGAATCGCTTCCCCTCGTAGACCACCTCGTATTCTTTGTTGAGTATTTCCTCTGCCACGTCTTGGTCCACGTCTGTGGATATATGTTTTTCTGATGGTTTTGCGGTTTAGACCAGCGAGCCGCTTATCGGCTTGTCTCTGCGTATTATGCCGGCTCTCAGGACGTGGTCTGCCAGCGCCACGGCGGTTATGGCCTCCAGCGCCACTAGGGCCTTTGGCACAATGGTGACGTCGTATCTGCCCTTGAACTCCAGCGTGGTGGGCTCCATTTTGCCCAAGTCGACGGTCTGTTGCGGCTTGCGCACGGAGGGGGTCGGCTTAAACCACACCCTGAAATACAGCGGAGCGCCCACGGTTATGCCACCCAGGAGACCCCCGGCTCTGTTGGTGGCCAGCGCCGGCCTCCCGTTGACAACGGTGATGGGGTCGTTGGCCTCTGAGCCAAACATCTTGGCCAAGGCCCTCCCGGCGCCCCACTCAAACGCCACTACGCCGGGTATGGAGAATGCGGCTTTGGCCAAGTCGGCCTTTATTTTGCCGAAGTGGGGCTCGCCGAGCCCCGGCGGAACTCCCAAGGCCCATACCTCTACCCCGCCTCCTATGCTGTCTCCCCTCAGCACAGCCTCCCTAATCCTCTCGATCATCTTCGCCAGGGCCGCGTCGTCTACCACGGGGAGGGGCTTCTCCCAGCTCTTCCTCACGTCGTCCACGGTGTACGTGGCTGATATCTCCACGCCGCCGAGCTCCACCACGTGGCCCAGCACCTCGACTCCCACGTGCCTAAGCACGGCCTTTGCCACCGCCCCCGCGGCCACTATGGCCGCCGTGGTGCGCCCAGAGGCCCTCCCCCCGCCTCTGTGGTCGTAGTTGATGCCGTATTTGAGGTAGTATGCCAAGTCCGCGTGGCCTGGCCTAGGCTTGAGCCAAAGCTCCTCGTAGTAGCTGGAGATGACCTTCCTGTTCCAAATGACTATGGCTATGGGAGTCCCCTGGGTGCGCCCATCTTTAATCCCCGAGAGTATTTCAAACTCCTCTGGCTCACACCTAGGGTTTAGGACAGGGATGTGGCAAAACATGCGCCTCTCAAGCTCCCGCCTCACGTCTTCCTCAGACAGGGGTAGGCCGGCGGGGACTCCGTCGACTACTACGCCTACTGCTTTGCCGTGGCTTTCGCCGAAGGTGGTTATTCGGAACTCTCGGCCGAACGTGTTCATAGCCCGAGGAACTGTAGCACGGCCCTCCTCATGACCTCTCTGTCTGGCTCTACCCCCAGCCAGATCCTCTCGGCGAGGGCGCCCTGCTCCACTAAGAGACTTACTCCGTCCACCACCTTGACCCCCCTCTTCTCCGCCTCTTGGACCATCCTAGTGCGGGGAGTGGGGGTGTAGACGAACTCCACGTAGAGGGCGGCCTTGCTCAAGTCGGCGAGTATTTGGTCGTGTATGGGAGTTGCGTTTATTACCACGTCGGCGGGCGGGGCCTCGCCCCATCTAACTGCGGACACTTCGCGGCTGAATTTCTCCCCAAACTCCTTGGCTAGAGCCTCAGCCCTCTCTGCCGTCCTGTTCATTATGTAGATCCTCCGCGCCTCGGCCTTGACTGCGGCGAAGGCGGCTGCCCTAGCCGCGCCGCCTGCGCCTATTATTAACACGTCGGCTCCCTTTATATAGTCCCCGGCGAGGTTATATACAGCTAGGGCGTCTGTGTTGTAGCCCACCAAGAGGTTCCTCTCCACGAGCACTGTGTTTACGGCTCCTACGGCCCTCGCCTCCGCCGCCAGGGCGTCTAAGTACTTCACCATCTCCTCCTTGTGGGGAATTGTGACGTTAAACCCGCGGAAGTTTAGGCGGGCGAGTTGGGCAAAGCAGCCGAGCTCTTCCCTTGGCACATCCAGCGCTACGTACACGGCGTCGATGCCAAGCGCCTTGAAAGAGGCCGTGTGCATGGCCGGGCTGGCCGACTTTCCCCTAATTCCCTTCCCAATTACGGCGAAGTACACAGAGAAGAAAACTATTTAAAAAGATAAGTGGTGGCCCCCATGCGTCCCCCAAGTGGTTGGGGTAATAGGCGCTGGCAAGCTCGGTAGTCAAATAGCTATTAGACTCTCGGGCAACGGGGTTAGAGTTGTGGCATCGGTGAAGAGCGAGAGGTCGTATCAACGCTTGTCTGCCCTAGGCCTCGAGGTGTACCGAGACAACAAAGTGGTCGTGGAGCTGAGCGACGTGTTAATACTCGCGGTGAAGCCGGCTAATCTGCCCGAGCTTGACTTCTACACGGAGAAGCCGCTCATCTCCTTCGTGGCTGGCGCAACCTCCGAGGCGCTTCGCAGACTGTCGGCTAGGCCCTACCGCGCGATGACGAACATCGGCCTAACCACCATAGCGGTGGCCGGCCCCTACGACAAGACTGTGGAAGAGCTTCTCTCTAGAATTGCCCCGACTATTTGGGTCGAGGAGAGGCTTATAGACCCGTTGACCATCCTCTTGGGGAGTGGGCCCGCCATAGTTGCCGAGTTAGCCATGGCGTTGATCCGCGCCTCTGTCAACATCGGAATACCTTGGGACGTGGCTAGGGAGATCACCCTCTCTCTAATGACCGCTCTCCCATACCTAGACGACAAGTTCGGCCTTGAGAAAGTGGCCCAGTACGTGGCCACGCCCGGCGGCACAACGATAAAGGCCCTCCTCGAGCTAGCCCCGGCGGAGGCGGCTATAGCAAGCGCCTTTGAGAAAGCGTATGAGCGCGTGTTAAAACTACGCCAACAGACCTCCTAGCCGCCTATTTTGACTACCCGCCTGCCTATGTGGGAGGCCTTGGGCGTCTCCTCAAGCAACTTGGGCAACTCGGAAAAGTGGTGCACTGTATACACAGGCTTGACCGCGCCAGAGGCCAACATCTGGAGCGCCGCCTCGAGGTCTCTCCTGCCTCCCTGGAGAACTGGCAGAATTTCCACCTGTTTCAAGATCAAGAGGCCTAGGGGCAGAGAAGCCGGCTTGGGGTCCACGTTCCCCACGAGGGCCACTTTGCCGCCCCAGTTCAGCGACCTAACCGTCTGCTCCAGCGTGGGCCCTCCGACGTTTTCAATGGCCGCATCTGCGCCCCCGAGCTTCTTGACCTCCTCAGAGAACGTAGCCGTGGTAACCACGTGGTCTGCGAACTTAGACACTGCCTCGGCCTTGGCGGGGCTGGTCACAGCCACCACCTTTGCCCTATAGGCCTTGGCCACTTGCACCGCGTGTATCCCCACGCCGCCCCCCGCGCCGGTCACAACGACCACCTTCCCAGGCCCCACCTCTGCCACTCTGGCCGCTCTAACCAAGGTGGAGAGGACACAAGCCGCGTAAGACGCCGCCTCGAAGGAAACTCCTGGCGGTATTTTTACAAGGGCCTTGTAATCCACTGACACATACTCGGCAAAGACTCCGGGGATGTCCTCCCCCAGGACCTTCCTATTCCTACACAGATACTCTCTGCCAGATCTGCAATACTCACACTCGCCACAGAACTCGTACATCATGCCAGCCACAGCGTCGCCTACCTTTAAGCCCTCTACACCCTCGCCCACCTCTTCCACCACTCCCGCAAACTCGTGCCCAGGCACTATTGGCAACTTAACCCGCTGAAACCCCTTATAGGCCAGGTAGTCTCTATAACACACGCCGGCTGCCATAACTCTTACTACAACGCGGCCGCGCGTCGCCCGCGGCTTTTCCACCTCCTCGAGAGGGGGCAGTTCGCCGAAGGCCCGTAAGACAAAGGCCTTCATATAGGCGGTGCGAATCCTCAGTTATAACAGTTCCGCCCCCCTACTCCGCCTCAACTGCCCTTACGCCGATGCCCAAAAGTCTCCTCATCACTCTGTCTATTAGCCTTATGTAGGCGCCCCTCTGCCCTATAAAGGCGCCGAACTCGCTTCTCTTTACTTGCACGAGTAGCTCGGGGCCTGCGAAGTCGGCATCGACGATGTGCTTCTGAATCCAGCCGATGGGGTGGAGCGCCCTAATCCACTGTTTAAAGTCCAGGGTCATTTCCAACACCCTCAGCCGCGCCCCCGCCTCCCCCTCAATGGTCTTAATCCGCTCCCCGCCCTTGCCCACCACTCTGCCCAGTTGCCCCTCTTTGACGACTAGGAGGGCGTCTGGCACATTTTCACTCTTTATCCCCAGCGCGTCTTTATCTGCGCGAAACTCCACGGCGGTTATTATGTCGGCGTCTGGCGCAAAGATGCGCGCAGTCTCGTATATATACCGCTCGGCGTCTGAGAGCGCCCTCTTGCGCATCCTCAGCTCGAGCGCAAGCCTAATCCCCCGCCTCGCGCCGGGCCTCACGATGTCCTTCACGCCGAGGTCCACTACCTCGGCCTTCTCCTCCCCCAGCAACGCCTCTCTGAGAAGAGTTGCCCCATCTCTCTCGGCGCCCACTGGCTTTTGGAAAATGGGGTCGCCGGCCACAATGAGGCGGCTACCTCTCCCAAGCCTTATCAAGATCTCCGCGGCGCTCTCCGGCTGCACGTTCTGCGCGTCGTCGAGGAAGATTACGCTGTCGTCGAAGGTCCTGCCGCGCAGGTACGACACGTCTGTGACAACCACCTTCTCCTCCTTTATGAGCTTATCCACATAGGCGCTGTCTGCGTAGGGGCCCAGGATGTCCCCCAAGTAGGCCGAGGCTATTCTGTAGTACATGTCTCCGAGGCGCTCCGGCGTCAGAGTCTCCCCCGTCGACACGTCCACGATTGGACGCGCGATGATGAATCGCTTAGCCTTCCCATTCTCCACAGCCCAAATGCCGTAGGCGATGCTCAAAAGCGACTTGCCAGTCCCAGTGGGCCCAAAGAGACCCACAAGCTCGTTCTCAGGGTCCTTTAACACATTTACAGCACGCTCCTGTCCCACAGTCATCGGCTTAAGCTTGTCAAGCATGACCGACCGAGGGCACAAGTTTAAAAACGTTAACAACTCAACGCCACAGCGCACAAGCGGCTTAGTCAAACTTAAAATAGACCGGCTCTGTGACGCTCATGGAGAGGCCGGCAGTGGCCGTGGCGGCCGCCGTGGTCAAAGATGGGAAGGTCCTTCTCATCAAGCGTAAGTACCTACCGTCGGCGGGCAAGTATTCCCTCCCTGGAGGTCACGTGGAGTTGGGAGAGAGACTTGAGGAGGCTGTGCTTAGGGAGCTGAGGGAGGAGACGGGCATAGAGGGCGTTGTAAAAAAGTTCTTGGCCCCAGTGGAGTACATAGAGCGTGAAGGGGACAGAGTGAAGTACCACTTCGTCATTCTCGTGTACTTAGTTGAGGGCGATGGGACGCCAAGGGCCTCGGACGACGCCGAAGACGCCGCATGGGTGGAGTTAGAAAGGGCGTTTGAGCTGGACTTAACTAAGACCACTAGGGAGGTGTTGAAGTTGCTGGCTGAGTCTGGCGGGAGGGGCTAGGCGTTGCCGCACTTCCCGCGGTGTTTTACTATGGTGTATGCCACCACGGCTATGAACATCAATGCGGTGATGAGCGTGTCTAGCCCCATAGCTCTTTTGCCAAGTCCTCTGCCGTCTTTTTAACGGCCTCGACGCTTGTCATAGTGGGCCTCCACCCCGTCAGCTTCATGAGCTTTGTCACTGCGAGTGTCATGTACTTCACGTCTCCGGGCCACCCCCTCCCGTCTGGGGTAGAGGGGACTAGCCTAATCTCGGGCCTTAGCCCCAGGACTTCTGCCACTATCTGCGCAATGTCCAATACCCTCACCGCGTCTACGTTGCCCACGTTGAGGGCTAGGAAGGGGGTATCCATCTCCTCGAACTTCTTCCACGCGGCCAGCGTGGCCTCGACGGCGTCTCTGACGTAGAGGTAGCTCTTTCTTTGCGTCCCGTCTCCCAGCACCTCAAGGACGTTGGGGTTTCTCTTGAGCTTCATGATAAAGTCGTATATTACGCCGTGCCTAAGCCTGGGCCCGACCACATTCGCGTACCTAACCGCGAGGCACCGGACGCCGAATAGCCTGGCGTAGGTGGCGCACATGACCTCGCCCGCCGCCTTTGCCGCGCCGTAGACCGATATTGGCTTATACGGCTCTTCCTCCGGCGTTGGAATGACATCGGCGTCGCCGTAGACGGTGGAGGATGAGGCAAATACCACAGTCCTCACCCCAGTCTGCCTCGCCCACTCCAACACGTTGAAGGTGGCTACCACGTTCTCGTTGAAGTGTACAATGGGCTCTGTGGTGGATAGGCGGACTTCGGGGTTTGCGGCGAAGTGGAAAACTACGTCGCCTTTGATCCCCGCGCCCCAGGAGTAGTCCTTGAGGTCTCTGACGTGGAGCTCTGCGCCTGGGTTGACAAACTCGCGTCTGCCGCTCGAGAGGTTGTCCACGACGACGACCTCGTACCCAAGCTCCACGAGCTTGTCCACGAGGTGGCTACCAATGAACCCAGCGCCGCCTGTTACAACAATTCTCATGTGGCAAAGGGCTACCCGCTTTTTAAAACTAACCTAGGGGCAAGAGCCGAATTGCCCACAAAACTTGGCTCACCTCCTAGCAACGCTCTTAAGTTTTGAAGATTGCAATCTGCAAGATTTGAATCTTGCAGATTTTAGTCTTGTGTGTTTGTAGACAGGTTTGAGGAGTTGCACATCCTTGAGGAGCTCTCTAAGCGGCGATAGAGTGGTGGCTATAGAGGTCAAGTGGGGGGATATGGATGAGGGCGAGACTCTTGAGATAGTCAGAGAGACTAAGAAAAAGCTCGGCGGGAGGGGGGGGGGGGGTGTACCTCGTGGCTGCCAGAAGGGGGCCCAGGGTAGGGCGCGTCATCACTGCCGAGGATATATTTGCCCTCCGCTAGGCGTATCTAAGTCGAATAATACGCCGGGGTCGTCCACCTCCACATATTTAACCTCGGCGTGTTCCGCAAGCGCCCTAAGCCCCACGTCGCCTGACAGTAGCTCCAAGGCCAGGGTGTATGCGTCTCTGCAACACGCCGCGGGGTTGCCCCTCGCCCCCTTGTACACGGGGAACACGATGCCTCTTTCACACGCCGACGCCACTGCGGCAACTGTGCGTGGGGACACCTCGGGCATGTCTCCCAGCATGAACACGAGGCACCTCTTGTCTATCAACGCGGAGACCGCAGCCTTTACGCTTGTGGAAAGCCCGAGGCGCCACCACGGGTTGTAGATAAAGCCGTCCGCCGGCCCCGCCGCCCTGCGCACCTCGTCGGCGGCGTAGCCCAAGACTACGTACACTTCCCCAAGCGCCTCTTTGGCAGACTCAACGACCCATCTCACAAGCGGCTTCCCCCTGTACTCTGCCACAAGCTTCAGCCCGCCGAACCTCGTGGAGGCCCCCGCCGCTAGGACTACCCCCGTGCAGACCACATTAGCTTGTACACGTACTCGGGGTCCGCCGGCGTTTTAACAATTCTGGCCCTGGGGTTTATCTTCCTAATGGCGTCTTCAACCGCGCTTATGACGGCAGGCGTTGAGGCAATGGTGGCGGCCTCGCCTATGCCCTTGCTCCCAATGGGCGTCGCCGAGGGGTGAGGCTCCTCTGCGAAATAGACCTCGAACCTCGGCGCCTCGTGGGCCGTGGGCACGTAGTAGTAGGCGAGGTTGGGAGTAATTAGGTTGCCCCCCTCGTCGTATATTGCCTCCTCGTACAAGGCTTGTGCAATGCCCTGAAGCGCGCCGCCGTGTATTTGACCAGCGGCCAGCAGGGGGTTGACCACTTGCCCCACGTCGTCGTACGACTTGTACAAAAGCGGTTTGACAAACCCCGTCTCTGGGCCCACTTCTACGACGGCTAAGTGTACGCCGAAGGGGAAGTTGGACTCGGCGTGGTATATGGCCTCAACTGTCAGCTGCGCCTCGGCGTCGCCCCTCAGCACTGCTTTAACCACGTCTTGTATCGTTGCGCTTCTGTCTCCGCAGTGGAAGACGCCGCCTCTGTACACGGGCTCGCAGTTCAACAACTGCGCCGCCTTCGACAACTCGGCCTTAAGCTTCCTCGCGGCGAGGATTGCCGCGGAGCCCCCCGCCGTTATTGAACGAGATCCCATGGTCCCAATTCCGTCGGGGACGTAGGCGGTGTCGCCCCAGTACACCCTCACCTTCTCTATCGGTATTTCTAGCTCGTCTGCCACCACTTGCGCGAGGGCGGTCACAAGCCCTTGGCCTGTGGGAGTGAGTGCGGTGTACACTGTTATACTCCCGTCGCGCTCGGCCCGCATGACCACGGCCTCGTAGCCAAACGTAGTTATTTCTACATATGCCGAAAGCCCTACGCCTATAAGCCTCCCATTCTTCTTCCACTCCTCCTCAGCCCACCTCTTGAGCTGGTAGTAGCCGAGTTTTTCAAGCGCTCTCTCGAACACGGCAGGGTAGTCCCCCGTGTCGTACGTGACGCCGAGCGGGTTCGTGTACGGGAGACGCTTGACCAAGTTCCTTCTCCTTACCTCTATGCGGTCTAGGCCCAGCTCGTCGGCCACTGCGTCCACTATCCTCTCGATGAAGAACGTCGCCTCGGGGCGCCCTGCGCCGCGGTACGCGCTTAGGGGGGTCTTATTGGTCAACACCGAGACCGCCCTCACCCTCGCCGCTCCAATGTCGTACGGCCCCGGCAACATCTTAGCCGCCGTGTCCGCCAGCCCCTCGCCCCAGTAGTAGGCCCCGGCGTCTGCGTACACGGTTCCCTCGATCGCCAAAATTCTGCCGCCGTTGTCAACGGCGACTTTGTAGTCTAGGACGAGGGCCCTCCCGTGGGTCGTGGCCTTGAAGTCCTCGCTCCTCGTCGCGACCCACTTAACTGCTCTCTTGAGCATATAGGCCGCCTTTGCCACCGCCACCTCCTCCGGGTAAACGAGGAGCTTTGAGCCAAAGGCGCCGCCCACGTACGGCTGAATAACTCTCACGGAGGAGAGGGGCAGGTCAAGCGCCTTAGCCACCTCTTTCTTAATGTCGAAGGGCACCTGCGTAGAGCTCCACATAGTCAACATCGCTCCGTCGTACACAGCCACGACGCCACGCGGCTCCATCGCCGCTGGTATAACGCGCTGGGTGGACAGCCTCCCCTCGAGTACCCGCGCCGCCTCTCTAAACGCGCCCTCCACGTCGCCACCTTGGTATACCTCGTCGCTTGCAATGTTGGAACCAAGCGACTCGTCCACCAGCGGAGCCCCGGGCTTCATTGCCTCAAATATGTCCAACACGGCGGGAAGCGGCTCGTATTCCACCACTGCCTTCTCCAACGCGTCGTAGAGCAGATATCTGTCTCTGGCCACTACCATTGCCACGGCCTCTCCCTGGTAGCGGACTTTCCCGCCGGGGGCAAAGCCGAGCTCTGGGCCAAACACTGCCACGACGCCTTTGGCCCCCCTAACGTCCGACAAATCCACTTTTACAACTCTGGCATGGGCGTACGGAGATCTGACGAACCCAGCGTATAACACGCCTGGGGGTTCTATGTCGTCTACATACTGCGCGCGCCCTCTCAAAATGACGTCGTCCTCGACACGGAGGATGGGCTTGCCGATGTACCTCATACCAACACCTCCTTTATGGCGTTTATGATGTTTTGATATCCCGTGCACCTGCACAGATTTCCGCTTATCCCCTCCACAACCTCCTCCTCGCTCTTGGCGCCGGACTTGGCCAAGTGGTAGGCAGATATGAGCATGCCCGAGGTGCAGTAGCCGCACTGAGCCGCGTGGTTCCTCTTAAACGCCTCCCTTATTTTCTCCATGAGCTCGTCGCTGTATTCGGCCGTGATGATCTCAGCGCCGTCCGCCTGGACGGCTAGTACGTTACAGCTTTTGACAGGCCTGCCGTTCATCAACACAGTACACGCGCCGCACGTCGCCGTGTCGCAACCTACTTTAACAGAGGTGTAGCCCAGCTCCCTAAGCACGTGCACCAACAGCCTCCTGGGCTCTACTTCTACCTCGTGGATGTTTCCATTCACCTTAAGCGTGATCTTCATAGCCTCTCCAAGGCCCTCTTCACTCCCACTTTCACAAGCGCTCGCCTATACTCAGAGGAGGCCCTGAAGTCGCTTGGCGGCTCCACCTCCTTCGCAGCTACCTCAGCTATTTCCACGACGGCGTCTTTAGACAGGCGGGAGCCCAGGGCGGCGGCCTCGGCCTTCTTAAGCCTAATGGGCTTGTCGGCGACGCCGGACGCGGCGATTCTAACCCACTTCACATGTCCCTCCTCCACCTCCGCCGCTACGGCCACCGCCACTAGGGCGAAGTCGTTGTGCCTTCTGGAGAACTTTACGAAGGCCACACGCGGCGGACATTTGAGCCTCACCTCCGTCAAAACTTCCCCCCGCTCCAGCGCCGTGGAGTAGGGCCCCCTGAAGAAGTCGTCCACTTCCACCTCTCTACGCCCAGAGGGCCCCTCGGCGACCAGCGACGCCCCGGCCGCTAGCATTGCCACAGGCCAATCGCCGAGGGGGTCCGCGTGGGCCAGAGAGCCCCCGACGGTGCCAAGCGACCTAATCTGTTGGTCGCCTATCCTCCTTGCAGTTTCTCTAAGCAACGGGCAGGGGGAGTTCTCCAGCTCGTAGTGCCTAGTAAGCGCGCCTATCTTTACCACGTCGCCGTATTGGACGTAGCGCAGCTCTCTTATTCCGCCGAGGTCTACCACAAGGGTCGGAGAGATGAGCCTGAGCTTGAGGAGGGGGATCAGCGACTGGCCCCCTGCCAGCGCCACTGCGCCTTCGGCGGAGAGGCGGCGAACCGCTTCGCCAACTGTATACACTTTTACGTATTCAAACTCCGGAGGATACACACCGCGATGTCCCTACTCCCTTTTAAAGATATCGCCTATACACTCCAGCGCCTTGTAAAACCTCTCGTAGGCCACGTCTGGGTCAATCAACGATCTACCAAGGTCGCCGCCCTCCTGCAGAGCTTTCATGAACTCGTCCAGCGGGGCCCTCTCCGCGTACCGTTGCGCGTTTTTGTCTCTGAGAAGCGAGAAGGCGTAGGTGGCGAGGTATTTGAAGGACGTGCCTCCATATTTGACGATCTCTTCGCCTGCCTCGGAGTACAGTCTTGCGAGTGCAAGCCCCACCGCGTAGCTCAACGCGATCGTCCTTGAGACATAGTAGTCGTGTTTAGACAAGTCGCCCCACTCCACTTCTGCGCCAAGGCTCCGCCAGAACTCAAAGGCGCGCTGAGCCCCGCTCCTCCCCGGCACCTCCATCACCAACACCCTCTGCCCCTTTATGCCAGAGGCGCCCGGCCCAAACAGGGGGTGGACCGTGGCCACCTCTGCGCCGGGGGGAAACCGTCTGTACACCTCTGCCAGCCCCTCCTTGAAGGTCGCTATGTCCATTACAAGTTTGCCGGAGGCCATGGGCGCGATATCACTTAGAACCTTCGCGGTGTCCCAAAAGGGCACGGCTACTAACACCACCTCGGACAGTTCCACAAGTGCCGCGAGGCTTCCCACGTCGCTCTTCGACTTGTCCACGTCGTATATCAACACGTCGTGCGCCTTGCCTATCTCGCGCCTAAGCCACTGCCCCATGGCGCCGCCTCCCACAATGCCCACTCTCACGGCTACGCTACGGGAACTCTTTCCCAAGAGCCCGGGCCAGCTCCCTCGCCTTAGCCACAAGCTCTCTAAACTGGTCAAAGGTGAGCTGTTGCTTGGCGTCGCTCCACGCTTTGTCTGGGTTTGGATGCACCTCGACTATTAGGCCGTCCGCCCCCGCCGCCAGTATGGCCAAGGCGAGCGGAATGACATAGCGCCGGTCGCCAGCGGGGTGGCTCGGGTCGCCTATCACAGGCAGATGGGTGTGCTGTTTTACGTAGGCGATGGCCCCCACGTCCAGGGTAAAACGCAGAGTGCGGTCAAACGTCCTAATCCCCCTCTCCACGAACACCACGCCACCATTCCCGTGGAGAGCCACGTACTCCCCCGCCAGTAGCCACTCCTCCACAGTGTTGCCAAACCCCCTCTTGAGCAGTACGGGCTTCCCCGCCCTCCCCAGCTTCTTTAACAACGTAAAATTCTGCATATTCCTGGCCCCCACCTGTATCGCGTCGGCGTACTTGGCCACCAGCGGGAGGTCCTCCGGGTCCATCAGCTCGGTGGTCACCGGGAGCCCAGTGGCCTCCCTAGCCTTAGCCAAGAGCTTAAGCCCCACCTCCCCCAGGCCTTGGAAGGCGTAGGGGCTCGTCCGCGGCTTGAAGGCCCCTCCCCTCAGCGCATGTGCCCCAGCCTCTTTGACGGCCAGCGCCGTGGAAATAATCTGCTCCTCTCCCTCGACTGAGCAGGGCCCCGCAATAATGAAGACCTTGCCCTCCCGCACTTCTCTATCCCCTATAAACACGGGCGTTGGATCCCTCTTCCACTCCCGCGACACTAGCTGGTAGTCGGTCTTAAGCTCCACGACGGCCTTGACGGGGGTCTTGACCTCAGTCCTCGCCCCCGGCGGCGTGGCAACTATGTAGTGCCCCCAGAGCTCTATATACCAAGCCGGCACCCCCCTCGACTCCAGCTCCTCCCTCAAGGCCTTCCCCCTCTCAGGCCCGTCGACTATATAAAGCATATACGGCAGATAAACCTTCTATAAAATTATTTGCCCCACGCCGCAGATAGGGATCCAGGGCCGTCACTTGAGCTTGGCCAACATGTTGATAAGCGCCTTGGCGACGGCGTCTTTTAAGGCTTGTGGCGATACGTCGCCGTTTTTGTAGTCGTTGGCAAGGGCTTGGGGGTCCTCGTACCTCCTGCCGCCCACCTCCAGCGGCCCGTGGTACGGGATCAGTAGATACGCCGCCAGCTCGTACACCGGGTTGAAGCGTACCTCCCTGGGAGGGCAGTAGGCGGCCCAGACCTTCTTCTCTACCTCCTCAGGCGGGTCTGTGACAAATATGGCGCTCTGCGGCTTAGACTTAGACATTTTGTACATGGCGTAGACCTCGTCGATCTCCCGGTGGGAGCCCTCCATCCGCCCCACGCCCGAGAGCGAAGTTATTATAGGGGTGTGGAGGGCGACGGGCTTTTTAAAGCCAAGCTTCTCAGCCACGTCTCTGGCCAACATGTGCGCCCTACGTTGGTCCACCCCGCCCACGGCCACGTCGACGCCTAGGTAGAAGATGTCCGCCACCTGGAGCACGGGGTAGAGGAGCTTTGCGAAGTCCAACTCCACCTCCTCTGCCCGCCTTCCCATCACCGGCGTGGTCCTCCTCACGCGCGCAAGCGAGGCCCCCTTGGCCACCCTCACCGCTAGCTCCCAGTAGGCTGGGTCCTTTGCCAACTCCTCCCCATAGACGTACTTGAACTGGGCCACCTTCCCCAGAAACTGCCTCACCTCGTCGCCGTGCCGCCTAAGCTCCTCCAAGCTCCCCTTGTCGTTTATCCACGCGTGCCAAGTGGCGACGAGCACCACCACGTCGAAGCCGGCCTCTTGCAACTCCCTGAGCTTATAGGCCCACACCAGCCACCCAACGTGTATAGGCCACAGCGGCTCAAACCCCAGGTACGCCCTGCCGCCCCCCAGCCGTAGGAACTCCTCCCTGGTCACCACTTCTTCTACGTTTTTAAGCAAGTGCTCCATGTAAAGAGAGACGCAACCCCTTAAATGTGTTAATTTTAAATAGGTGGGCATTTCCTGGCCCATGGAATCGGAGGGGTACGCGCTGTCGGGGTGGAAAGAGGGGTTTCAGAATTGGCGCCGCTGACGTGCAAGGCGCGTAGGTACATATTGCTCATGGCGGCCTACGACCCCGGCATGCATCTCGGCTCCTCGCTCTCCGTGCTAGAGATATTGGCGGCGCTGTACGGCACAGGCCGCGTCAAATTCAACGTGGCAAACGGCGTCAAGAATAGGAACTACCTCGTTCTCTCAAAGGGACACGCCGTACACGCCATCTACGCCATTGCTGCAGCAATGGGGCACTTGACCATCGACGAGCTGAGAGAGACCGGCAGCCTTGGAAGCCGCCTCCAAAACCACCCAGAGGTCGACACCCCCTACGTGGACGTGCCTAACTCAGGCTCCCTCGGCCAAGGCATAAGCCTCGCCGTGGGCCTGGCGCTGGGCCTCCGCCTAAGGGGGGAGGAGGGCAGGGTGTACCTAGTGACGGGGGACGGCGAGCTCGACGAGGGGCAGAGCTGGGAGTCCTTCGCCGTGGCGGCCCACTACGGGTTAAACAACCTTGTCACAATAGTAGATTTAAACGACGTGCAGTTGGATGGCCACAGCCACGAGGTGTTGAAGAAGGGGGACTTGGCTGGGCGGTTCAAGTCGCTGGGCTTTGAGGTACTGCAGGTGGACGGCCACGACGTGGGAGAAGTGGTTGAGGCCTTGGAGAAGGCGGAGAAGAGCGACAGGCCTGTGGTCATCTTGGCGAAGACCGTGAGAGGGAGGGGCGTGCCGTCTATTGAGGACACCGCAAAGCAGAGGCTCCCCCGCGACGAGGCGCTGAGCTACGCAAATGGGCCATGTTAGACATACAGAGCTTAACCCCACGCGAGGCCTTGGGCAGGGCGCTTGCGGATCTCGGAGACTTGAGAGAGGACGTAGTGGTCGTCGTGGCGGACACGGGCGAGACTACTAGGGCCAAGTTCTTCGCCGAGAGGCACCCCGGGCGCTTCTTCAACGTGGGGATAGCCGAGCAGGCCATGGTGGGCATAGCGGCTGGACTCGCCCTCGCCGGCTTTATGCCCTACGCCCTCACCTTCGCCGCGTTTTTAACAAGGGCGTGGGAACAGGCGCGCAACTCGGTGGACAGGATGGCCCTCCCAGTGAGGCTCGTGGGGACCCACGCAGGCTTCGCCGACGCCTACGACGGACCTTCGCACCAGGCGTTGGAGGACATAGCGCTGTTCAGAGTTTTGCCCAACTTCACAGTACTGGCCCCGGCCGACTCGTGCGAAGTGTATAGGGCAGTGTTAGCGTCGGCGGCTGTTAAGGGGCCGGTCTACATAAGAGTGGGGCGCGACTTCCACATCCCCACGACGTGCGAGCTATACGGAAGATTTGAAGTGGGCAAGGCGTATGTGGCCGTTGAGGGGGGCGACGTGGCCATTTTCACCACGGGCGTGGTGCTGCCCTTCGCCGTGGAGGCGGCGCAGATACTGCGCGACAGGGGGATCTCCGCCGCAGTTGTACACTTCCCCACAGTGAAGCCGCTCGACTACGCCACAGTGGAGAAGTACGCCCAGGCCACCGGCGCCGTTTTAACCGTGGAGGAACACATGGTGCACGGCGGCTTCGGCTCAGCCGTGGCAGAGTACATCGTTCAGACGAGGCCCGTGAAAATGGCGATAATGGGCCTCAAGTCATACGGCAGAACAGCCAAAAGCCCCGCAGAACTTTACACATACTTCGGCCTCACGCCTGAGAACATAGCCGCCAGGGCAGAGGAGCTGGTGAAACTGCGATGAGGCGCTTCTACTACCGGCACTCCCGCGGCGTGACCGAAGTGGCGGTGGGCAAGAGGCTAGACTACGCTACCTACGCCCCCTCGCCGCTTGTGCTAATCGAGGAAGGCCTCCCAAGCCCCCTGGAGGGCCCCTCCCTGAGGCTGAGGGGCGGGGAGGAGGTCAAGTCATTCGACTCCCTCCTCAGAGTCTACCAATTCCTCGCAGAGCAGGGAGCCGACAGATCTTCTACGCTGGTGGCGGTGGGAGGAGGCGCCTTGCTCGACTTGGCCACCTTCGCCGCGGGAACCTACATGAGGGGCATCGGGCTTGTACTGGTGCCCACCACGCTGCTGGCCATGGTCGACGCGGCGCTGGGAGGCAAGGGGGCCGTGGACGTAGGCCCCGTCAAAAACCTAGTGGGCGTCTTCTACCAGCCCAGGGCCATCCTCTGCGACTTGGAGTGGCTACAGTCGCTCCCAGACCGCGTCTACCGCTCCGCCTTGGCCGAGGTGGTGAAGTACGGAGTGGCGCTAGACGCCGACTTCTACCAGTGGCTGGCGGAAAACGTGGACGAGGTCCTCAGGCGGGGGGAGAGGGCCGTGGAGGAGGTGGTGTACCGCTCGCTCAAGATAAAGGCCAGCGTCGTAGAGGTGGACGAGTTTGAGGAGAGGGGGATTAGGCAAGTGTTAAACGTGGGGCACACAGTGGGGCATGCCATCGAGCGAGTCTTCGGCTTGCTACACGGCGAGGCCGTGTCTGTGGGCATTGTGGCTGAGCTTAAGATGGCCGAGGAGCTGGGGTACCTGAGGCGCGGCGCCGCCGAGGAGGTGGCCGCCCTGTTAACGCGCATTGGCCTCCCCACCTGCATAAGGGCCAGCGCAGAGGAGCTGGAGAAGGCCAAGTCCCTGGTCAAGTTCGACAAGAAGAGGCGCGGCGAGTACGTGCTAATGCCCGTGGTGGTTAGGCTGGGCAAGTGGGTTCTGGAGAAGGTCCACGTGGAAGAGGTGGAGCGCGCCGTGGGCTTTGTAAAATGCTCTGCGTAGAGCCCGACGTCTTTTCCGGGGCCTTCAAGGCACCGCCCTCTAAGCCCATCTCCCAGCGGCTCCTCCTCGCGGGGGCCCTCGCCGAGGGGGAGACCATTGTCAAAGGCGTGGAGCTAAGCGACGACGTCGTGGCCATGTTACGCGCAATACAGCCCCTCGCCCGCATTAGCATCTACAGCGGCGACGTACATGTGGAGAGGCGAGAGCCCGACTTCTACAGGGCGTTCAACGTGATGGAGAGCGGCTTCACACTGCGCACGGCCGTGGCAGTATACGCGGGGGTTCCAGGCCTCACCGCGGTGTACTACGGAGGGACGCTAAGGGGGAGGCCCATAGACGAGCTTATACAAGCGCTTAAGTCGCTTACAGACGTAGTAAAGGTGCCCGGCGCTATCTTCATTAGGGGGAAGAGGCTGAGCCGCTTTGAGGTAGAGGTGCGGGCCGACATATCCTCCCAGTTCATCTCCGGGCTCATGTTCCTAGCGGCGGCTGGGGAGGGCGGCGTCGTAAGGCCGGTGGGCGGCAGAAAGTCGTGGAGCTTCGTTGAGGCCACCACCTCTGTGCTCAAGCAGTTTGGGGCCAGGGTGGAGGTCGGCGATGTGATAGAGGTGGATGGCGGGCTTAGGAGCCCTGGGAACGTCGCCGTGCCTGGGGACTACAGCCTAGCCGCCTTCCTAATCGCCGCGGGCTTAATAACCGGGGGCAGAGTAGAGGTGGAGGGCCAGGCCAGCGACGTGGATAAGCAGGTGCTAGACATCTTCGCTGACATGGGCGCCCACGTGGCGTACGACGGCAGAAGAGCCACGGCGTGGGGCACCCCCAGCCGCGGAGTAGACGTGGACTTGGGCTCAAACCCAGACTTAGTTATGCCAGTGGCCCTCGTAGCCGCCTTTGTAGAAGACTGGACAGCAATAAGAGGCGTAGAGCACTTACGCTATAAGGAGAGCGACCGCGTGGCGTCTGTACTCGACGTACTGCAGAGGCTTGGCGTAGAGGCTACGTACAAAGACGGCGCGTTGCACATACGGGGCCCTCCCAAGAGGAGAAATGTGCAATTCCTCTCCCACGGCGACCACCGCATAGGGCTAATGGCCCTCGCCGCCAGTAAGGCAGTCGGCGGGTGTCTAGACGACGTGTCGCCGATATCCAAGTCGTGGCCAACGGCACCTCTCTACTTCATAGCCCTTCCAGAAAAATAGGCCAAAACGCGCCAACCGCCTTGGGACAACCCCCACCTCTGCCCCCCATACGGCTCTCATAGTCTCTGCCACCCTCTCTAAAGATAGCCCTCCTTAGACGGGGCTACCCATCTAGGCCCGGCTGAGGTGCTAGTAAGGCCATTTGTCTCTTGCCTACTCTGGGAAAAGTTTTTGTGCATGTGGGCAGTCGACTGTGTGGTCAAGGTGAAGTTCGCCGGGCGCGAGGTGGAATTTGTCGACCGCGAAGTGGCGCTTGGCCAGCTTAAAGAGGTCGCGGAGAGGGGGACTCTGTGGCCGGTGGTAATCTACGGTCCTGAGGGCTGTGGAAAGACGGCTCTCTTAAAGCAAGCAATGGCACTGTTTAAGGAGCTAGGTTACTCCGTCGTCTACGTCAACCCTCTCGGCGAGGTGGCTGGGCGGCTTGTCGCCACTGAGGATTTGAGGGATGTGGTGAAGAGGGCGTGGAGGGAGGTGCTCGGCGGCATGGTTAACCCGGCGGCGCTTGTAGACCTCGCGCTTGCAGTGGCGTCGAGAGCGCTGAAGAGGGGGAAGAGGAGAGTCGCCATACTCGCCGACGACGTCTTTCAAGCCGTCGGCGTAGACAAGGCCGAGCTCCTCGTAAAAACTATGCTTAACCTCATCGAATACCCGTCAGCTGACTACGACAAGATAGTCGTCCTAGTAGCCTCAAGCGAGGGAGTCACGAGAGAGCGTGTGGGAAGACACAGGTGGGCAGAGCTACGGGTCATGTGGAATATGCCGCGGAGCGGCTTTGAGCAACTCTACCACCTCCTCCCAAGCCCAAAGCCCCCCTTTGACGGGGTTTGGAGGTGGACTGGGGGCAATCCCGACGTGCTGGAGGGGCTTTTTGAGGCTGGGTGGGACGTGGAGAGAGTTGTGGAAGACTTGGCGGTTGACAAGGGGCTGAGCGCGGCCTTTGCCGAGAGGTGGGGGGCGCATTTGGCCAAGGCGCTGGAAGAGCCAGACTACCTCTGGGAAGAGCCAGAGGCAGAGGGGCTGGCAAAAGAGCTCGTGGAGAAAAACCTCGTTGTATTGTTGAAGGGGAGGAGGCCAGACGCCTGGGTCGACGAGCCGCCCCCCGAGCGAGACCCAGAGCTGGGGATAGGGAGGTACTATGCATGGCAGACCCCTCTGCATAGAGAGGCGGTGAGGAGGGCGCTGGAGCTGACCTAAGGCATAAGCCAGGGCCAGAGGCGCTTGTGCTAAAGCTACGCCGGTGGCAACGTGGCCGTGTGAACTTCTAGGGATCCCTCACTCTCTCTAGTATCTTTTTCGCCAGCTCTACTGTCTCGCGGTAGCGTTTGTTTTTTAGTATGTCCTCTATGACGCTTATGTCTATTGAGGCATAGCCGTGCACCAAGATATTCCTAAAGCCGACGATCGCCCTATACCTTCTGTAATCTTTCTCATCGAATATCCCCCTGCGCAACAGTATCTCCCCAGCCTCGGCATAGCTGTGGGGGCTCTCTCCCAGCTGTGCGGCGGCTCTTTGAACCATGTCTATGAGCGTCTGCGCCTGTATCTGCAGGGCGTGGGCAAACTTCATCAAGTCGCCGAACTGCGAGAGGTCAAACCCCTTTGCCGCCTCGTTTTCAATCTCGGCCGTAATCTTAACCAAATATTCGAAGAGTGCCCTCAGCCTCATCTTATGGCCTCCAACAACACCTCGTGTAGCTCCAACTTTTTATAGTCTATGTACCAGTCTTGGCATATGTTAAATATTCTAAGGACGTAGTCTATGTCCTCGACGTAGAGGGGTATGGCCTTTGGCAATGCGTCTAAGACGAAGGGACAGGGAGTGCGCGGGGTAAGCGGTATTAGGTCAATTTGATCCTCTGTAACGCCGAGGTGTTTAACCAAGGCCTCTAGGAGCTCTCCATACGTCTCTAAGTCGACAGGGGATATGATTATGTCTACGTCGCGCCCGCGCCTGCCCTCCGCCCAAGACCCAGTGAGATACGCAAATTTGACGTAGCGGCGCCAAGGAAAGGCCCTCAGCTTGTCAATCACACGAACGATTTTGCCCATGTATAAAAGCTAGAAAGAGGCCGCTCGGCGGCTTGCAAGAAAGGCTAATATATTCCCCTCTTCTTTGACCATGGTCCGGGTTAGGATACGCTCTCCGTCGTGGTACGACGGCGTAGACAACGCGCCGCACAGGGTGTACCTAAGGGCCGTGGGGTTTACAGAGGAGGACTTCTCCAAGCCCCTGGTGGGGGTAGCCGTGGCTTGGTCGGAGCTGGGGCCGTGCAACTACCACACGCTGGAGCTCGCACGGTATGTCAAAGAGGGGGTCAAGGAGGCGGGCGGCACGGCGCTTGCGGCGCCCACAATCGTGGTAAACGACGGCATTAACATGGGGACTCCTGGCATGCGCTACTCGTTGATCAGCCGGGAGCTGATCGCCGACTCGATAGAGGCGCAGTTCAACGCGCACGGGATAGACGCCTGGGTTGGGATTGGGGGCTGCGACAAGACTCAGCCCGGCATCATCATGGCCATGGTGAGGCTGAACTTGCCCTCGGTGTACTTATACGGCGGCTCCGCCGAGGCGGGGTGGCTGGGGGAGAGGGAGCTCACCGTGGAAGACGTGTTTGAGGCCGTGGGGGCCTACTACGCGGGGCGGATTACTCTTGAGGAGCTCAAAAGAGTGGAGGAGCTCAGCTTCCCCACATACGGCACGTGCCAGGGCATGTTCACGGCGAACACCATGGCCCTCCTGGCGGAGGCCATGGGAGTCTCCCTCCTAGGCTCGGCCACGCCCCCCGCCACGTCGGCTAGGCGCAGGAAGTTCGCAGTAGAGTCGGGCAAAGCCGCCGTGAGAGCCCTAGAGCTTGGAATTAGGCCGAGGGACGTCGTCACCTACGACGCACTGTACAACGCGGCAGTTGCGCTCTTCGCCACCGCGGGGTCCACCAACGCCATACTCCACCTCCTAGCCATCGCCCACGAGGCCGGTGTCAAGTTCGCCCTCGAAGACTTCGACAAGATCGGGAGAAAAGTGCCAGTGATAGCCGCGCTTAGGCCAGCGGGGCCCTACGCCATGCAGGACTTAGACAGAGTTGGCGGAGTCCCCAGACTTTTGAAAAAGTTGTACAAAGCGGGCCTCCTAAGGGGCGAGGCCCTCACCGTGGAGGGGGAGCCCATTGGCAAACTGCTCGAGCGCTGGGAGCCGCCCGCCGTGCCAGAGGCAGGCGTGCTGTACGACGTAGATAGGCCATACAAGCCCCACGGCGGCATTAGGATACTGCGGGGCAACTTGGCGCCCCGCGGCGCAGTGATGAAGATAGGCGCCGCCGAGGTCCTAAAGTTCGAGGGGAGGGCCCTCGTCTTCGACGGAGAGGCCGAGGCCTTCAAAGCCGTGGCGGCCGGGGAGGTGAAGCCGGGCCACGTGGTAGTCATACGCTACGAGGGGCCCAAGGGCGCGCCCGGGATGCCCGAGATGTTGAAAGTCACCGCCGCAATCGTGGGCGCCGGGCTGGGCGAGTCCGTGGCGCTGGTGACCGACGGAAGATTCTCGGGAGCCACCAGGGGAATCATGGTGGGCCACGTGGCGCCCGAGGCGGCCGCAGGCGGCCCAATTGCGCTCGTGGAAAACGGCGACCGAATAGTCATCGACGGCGAAGCCGGCATGCTCAAACTCGACGTCTCAGACGAAGAGCTAGAACGCCGCAGAAGGCAGTGGACGCCCCCACCGCCTAAGTACAAAGGCGGCCTCTTGGCAAAATACGCCGCACTGGTGTCACAAGCAGACCAAGGCGCCGTCACCACCCCAGAAACCTGCCAGTGCTAACGGCCAGACCTCCCCTAGATAGACAAACCGCCCCTTACACTCTCTAACGCCTTTTTCACCGCTTCTCTGTGTAGTGGGGTCTGCCACGCAAAATAGCGGCCAATGCCAAGGTCTGGGTCACGCTCGGGCGGCGGCTGGTCAATCCAGGCACGGGGGTCTCTTTCCCACACCTCTACGATTAGGTTTGCTTCTACGAGGTCGTTTATTAGGACCTCAGTCTCCGGGTATTTGTCCCAGAGATAGTCTGGATCCTCAACGGCTTTCTCAAGGTCGGCCCCCCACCTCTTGACGAGGGCTTTGACGCCCCTCTCTCTGGCAATCTCCTTGGCGACCGCGTCGGCAAAAGAGACAAACCTCTCCTCAAACTCCACAAGACGACCCTCCACCCCGGCAAGACGGCCCCTCACATCGGCCAAACCCTTCTCCACCTCCGTCAGCCTCCCCTCTAGGCCTGCAACTCTGCCCTCCACGTTGGCCAGCCCTCCCTCTGTCTCGGTGAATTTTTTCTCAGTCCAACTCTTGAACTCGGCGAGCTGGGCCTTGACTTCTTCCAGCCTTTTTTCGACGTTGGTTAGCCGGCCTTTGACCTCCTCTAGCCCCTTCTCTAGTCGCTGGAAGCGCTCATCTACCTGCCTAAATCTTTCGTCTATCTGTTTAAACCTTTCGTCTATTTGGGCGAATTTCCGCCCCAGCCAGAACATGGCGCCGCCTAACATGCTAATTATCGTGAGTGAAAAGAGCGCGACGTAGTAGACCACGTCCACGTCTTGGACGTCTCGCGCGTTTATATGTCTTTAGGCTACTATTTGCACCGCTTTGCACATTTGTACTAGTATTTCGAATAGTTGTTTGAAGTCGCCTGCGCGTTTTAGAACCCTTGCCTCTCTCTCGTCGTCGTATATTGGGAGGCCGGCGGCCTTTTTTATTCTGCCTATGTCTCTGCAGATTTCTAGTCTGCGTTTTAGTAGGTGCATGATGGCTCCGTCTACCCAGTCTAGGGCCTCTCTGAGGGTGGGGAGGTCTTGTCCCTGTGGGGCTAGGCCTATGGCGAGGAGGCCGGCGTAGTAGGCGTCGGGGGTGGTCTGGCCGGGGGCTGTGGCTTCGCCTAGGGAGACGTACATTATGGGGCTTCCCAGGGCGGCGGCGGCGAGTCTGGTGTAGACTCCGTGGGGGCCCATGGCGAAGGCCACTGTGGGCTTCTCTAGGGCGCCTATTAGGGAGAGGACTCTGAGCCCGTCGGCTGGGCCCCTCGCGTAGGTGGCTATTTTCACCACGTCGCCTATCTCGGCGGCTTTTCTGCCCCACTGCATCAGCACCTCCAGTGGGGGCGTCTGCTCGAAGTCGTGTTTGCTGGCTATTACCTTGGTGCCTCCGCTGGGGGCCAGCTCCCGGGCGGCGGGGGACTCAGCCTCGACGTCTATGTAGTGGGGCCTTAGTTCGAGGAGCGACGCGTAGAGCCTTATCCTCTCCTCCTCTGTCCCCCGCCAAGCGCCGCCCTCCTCCCTCCTTCTCACGGTGAATATGGCCACCTTCTTCTCCACGGCCTCCCTCAGCGCCTGCATCATCTGCTCGTCGACGCGCTCGGCGTAGTCCAGCCTGTACTCGACGCAGGGCGTCGGCGCCTCTAGCGCCCGGCGTATGTCGGCCACGCCTCTCACGGGCACGGCGCCGCATATCAATACCCCATGTCTCTGAGAACTGGTGTTTTTAAAACCGTTTGCACGCGCCTCCGTGGAGGGGCGGGCATACTTTAGGAGCGACGTGGTGGAGGTGTACGTGGAGGGGCGGGTGGCGTGGGATGTGGAGGAGGTGGCTAGGGCTGTGGGGCGGGGGGAGGTGGCGGTGGGAGTCTTCACCTTTGACTTCTCTCCCTGGGAGGGGGTGGCGGTGAGGAGGAGGGAGAGGTGGCCGGGGGCCCTCTTCGTGGTTGGGAGGCCCACCTCGCCGGTCTTCTCAAGGCCGGCGCGTTGCCGCGTGGAACACTTGGGCGGCTCGGGGGGCTTTCTTGGGGCAGCGGCGGCGGCTAAGGAGGCCTTGGCCCGGGGCGAGGTTTTCCAGCTCGTGTTGGCGCGGTTTGAGAAATACCTCGTGGAGTGTCCAATTGACGCGGTGTATAGGGCCCTCGCCGAGGCGTCTGAGGGGAGGTACCACTTCTTTTTCGAGGCTGGGGAGGTGGCCCTCGCCGGGGTGTCGCCAGAGGTCTTGGCAAAGGTGGAGGGGCGGCGGGTGTTGAGCGGGCCTATCGGCGGCACAAGGCCGCGGGGGCGCACGGCCGACGAGGACAGGGCGTTGGAGGAGGAGCTCGTGTCGAGCGTTAAGGAGAGGGCTGAGCACATAATGCTGGTGGACTCTGTGAGAAACGATTTGGGGAGGGTGTGCGCGTGGGGGAGCGTGAGGCCGGTGGAGGTGTTGAAGGTGGAGAAGTACAGCTACGTCCAGCACTTGGTGTCCTACGTGGAGGGGGTCCTCGACCGCTTCTACCGCCCCATTGACGCAGTCTTGGCGCTTAACCCCACTACCACGGTGGTGGGGGTGCCCAAGCCGAGGGCCATGTCGCTTATAGACATGCTCGAGGAAGAGCCGCGGGGGCCCTTCGCGGGCAGCTTCGGCGTATTGGCCAAGGACTTTGCGGACTTTGCCGTGGTCATTAGGAGCGTGTATGGGGAGGGGGACACGTTCTATGTGTGGGCCGGGGCGGGGATTGTGGCAGATTCAGACCCGGCGTGGGAGCTGAGGGAGACTGAGGTCAAAATGGCGCCTGCCAAGGACGCGCTGAGGAGGCTAGGTAGCTCTCCACCTCCTTAGCCACCTCGGCCGCATCTCTCGCCTCGGCCTCCCCCAAGAGGTACTTGTAGAGGGGCTTGTGGAACTTTTCTACGAACTTCATCCAGCCCGGGCCCCTCAGGGGCCTAGCGGCCTCTAGGAGGCCTCTGTGGCGCTTCCACTCGCCCCACTGCGCATCCAGATAGGGTGGGGGGTAGGCGTAGGCGTACAGCGGCGTGGGCCTAAGCCCTCTCCACGTCAGCCCCCAGATGCCGGAGATGGGGCCCCAGGGCGGCGCCTCAAGCGCGACGTCGCTTGCCCAAGCCGTCCACATGACGCCCCAGGCGTATGCGCCGGCTCGGGCCCCCTCCACGAGCTCTCTCGGAGTCCTCGGGGCGCATCTGTACACCTCCCGTGCGGCGGCCAGCGCGGACTTCACGTCGCGGTGGGTTAAGTACAGGGGGAGGAAGAGGTCTGTGACAAGGGGCTCCCCGGGCTTTGCCAATAGGCCAAGGCATTTGCCGAAGGGCGCCTTGAAGGCGGCTTGCACGTTGCCGAGTATGGGTAATATCCTCCCCGCCAAGTGCGACAGCTGGCTTGGCAGCAGGCCGGGGGGCTCGGGCGCCTCTCCCTCGGCCTCGTAGAGCCAGGGCTCCTCCACGTAGTAGACCCCCGGCTTCCCCTCGACGTATCTGCGGTAGAGCGACATGTAGTCCAGCTCCACGTATTCACATCCGAGGACCTTGGCCAGCGGCTTTAGAAAGACCGCGTGGTAGCCCTCTCTGCCATATAGCCTGCACGCCACAGGCAGAAAAGGTGCAAATAAAAATTCCACTTTTATATACTGCAGATATCTACCGTGGACTTTGCCTCTGTGCTAGAGCGTATTAGGGCGTCGGGGCCTAGGCACCGCCTCGACATAGGCGACCCCGACCTCCCGCCGCCGCCTGAGCTCTTGGAGGCGCTTGGGAGGGCGCGCGACTTTCGGTACGGGCCTCCCGAGGGGCTTCCCGAGTTTAGAGAGGCAGTGGCAGAGGTCTTCGGCGTTGAGCCGGGGGAGGTGGCGGCGGTGGCTGGGGGGAGGCTGGGCCTCGCGGCGCTTATGTGGAAGTTCCGGCGGGAGAGGCTGTTGACGCCGAGGCCCTTCTACCCCGGCTACTTGGAAATTGCCGAGGTCTTCGGCATAGGCCTTGGCTTTGTGGAAACGGGCGTGGGGTGGCTTCCCAACTTCTCCGAGCGGGGGGTCTACGTGGTTAACTACCCCAACAACCCCACGGGGGTGGTCCTCCCGAGGGCCAAGGTGAGGGAGCTGGTGGACGTGGCGTCTTTTGTCATAAGCGACGAGATCTACAGAGACATCGTCTTCGCGGAGTTCACATCGCCGGCTGAGCTGAGCTCCTCTGCGGCTGTGGTGTACAGTTTTTCCAAGGTCTTCTCTATCCCGGGCCTTAGAATTGGCGCCGTGGTGGGGCCCCGCGACGTGGTGAAGGAGGTGGCCAAGTTCAACAAGGCCACGGTGAACGTCCCCCCGACGCCTGTGCAGAGGGCCGTGGCAGAGGTCATACACATACTGCCTAGGCGGAGGGCGGAGGTCTCTAGGGCGTACGCGGAGAGGGCCCGGCTGGCCGCCGAGGCGCTTAAGCTCAAGTTCGTGGAGCCAGGCGGCGCGTTTTACATTTTCCCAGAGGTGGGCGACGGAGATAAGTGTTTTGAAGAGGCGCTTAAGAGAGGCGTGTCTGTGCTGCCGGGTGGCCTGTACGGCTTGAAAAGCCACGTGAGAATTGCCTTGGTGGAAGAGGCGCCGCGGCTGGCGGAGGCATTTAAGGCCCTCAACGAGGCGTGCGCCGGGGGGCCGTGAAGTGTGCGAGGGCTTGCGCGTGGGGCGGGGGGACTTTAATTAACGCCATTGCCACAGGTCTCGGCGCGGCTTTCCCTATCTCTATGAGGGTGGCGGCGGAGGTCTGTGAGGCGGAGCGCGACTCCGTCTCCACGTATGCCGACGTGGACGTGGGGCCTGTCTTGAGGGCCGTGGCCCTTGTGAGAGAGAAGCTGGGCTTGGGGCCTCTCTCTGTCAGGATAGAGGGCGATTTGCCCACCGCGGGGGGGCTTAAGTCGAGTAGCGCCACGCTAAACGCCGTCATTAGAGCCGCGGCGGAGCTCGCAGGGGTTAAACTCGACTTATTCGACGCGGCGAGGCTAAACGCGCAGATAAGCAGAGAGGTGGGGATAAGCGTGACGGGGGCCTTCGACGACGCAGTGGCCAGCGCCGTCGGCAGAGCGTACCTCACCGACAACCTCAAGCTAGTCGTGATTAGGGAGTTGGACGTGTCGGGGAGGGCCGTGGTGTTGATACCGCCGTGGGAGAAGCGCAGGCACAAGCTGGAGGAGATGAGGGCTCTGGCGCCCATTATCAGAATCGCCGTGTCGCACGCAGGGCTTGGCATGTGGAAGGAGGCCATGCTGATAAACGCGGCGGCCTACGGCTACGCCCTCGGCTACCCCCCAGACCCCCTCCTCGACGCGCTGAAGCTGGGGGCCGTCGGCGGAGTGTCGGGGACGGGGCCATCCCACGTCTTCATCGCAGAGGACCCAGAGCGGCTTGCCCAAGCCTTGGCCAAGTATGGGAAAACCTACGTGGTGGATATCCCGAGGGGGCCTTGCGAGGCGTAGCGCGTCACTGGCCAATTAGCCTCTCCACGTCGGATATGTAGCGCCTCACCTTCTCCACCTCGATCTTCAGCATTTCCAAGTCAATTATGCCGTCGTAGAACGTCATTTGGTGCAGATAACGCTCTCTCGCCCCGTACCTATCTCTAAGGCCAAGCCGCTCCACCTCAGGCCTCTCCTCAAGCTTCTCCAACAGCTTCCTCCTCTCCCAGTGGCTCGCCGGCACTACGTCGAACATGTACAAAATGAGGGCATTAGTGGCGCTCACCACGGCGTTCCACAGCTTCTCCGCTGCGTCTCTAATCCTAACCGCGTCCCCCAACTTGACCCCCTCCACAAGCTCCTCCACACCTCTCTTGAAGAAGTTCCACGCGTCTTCAAGGTACACCCTAACTCTTTCGCTCTTTTCCACGACCACGTATACCTAGAAGTAAAAATGTCTAGTGTCCGGAGCCCGCTTCACTGTGGGCGCTCGGCGCCCTCTCGCGGGCCGATCCTGCCAGCGTGTAACTCTGCATGAGTTTATTAAGTTGACGGCTCCGCTTGGGACAAGGCTAATGGGTTATGGAGACGTATGTGCCGAGCCTTGTGTGAACAGCTTTGTGTCTCTCTCCGTTGACCACCACCTCTTCTAGCCACTCGCCGAGTATGTGCACTGAGCGCCACGCCCCGCCTAGCTCTACCGCATTGCCCCGTCTGGAGACGGCGACCACTCCTTCGTCTGTGTAAATGGTCCATTTCCCCTCGCCGAATATCCACAAGCCGTCGCTGGTGGGCACAGCCGAATTTGCCCTAACGTAGAGCGGCATATCGACCTCCGAGGTCGTCCAGCTGGGGCCTAGGTGAGTTTTCCCCGTGGCTACGTCTATCCAGACGCCTCTGGGCAAGTACACGTCTCTGCGCACGGCGCCTTTGTCCACGATGGGGGCGTAGAGCAGGTGGGACCCCACCATGTACTCGTCGTTTATCTTAAACGCGTCTTCGTCGTCTGGGAACTCTACCCCGAGGGGTCTCACGATGGGGTGGCCGGCGAGGTGGGCCTCGTGGGCGAGGTGCCAGAGGTATGGGAGAAGTCTCATCCTCAGCATAACTGCGTCAACGGCCATCTGCCTGTACTTGGCCGGAAGTTGCGTGGGCTCAGCGTCTGTGGCCCCCTTGTCTCTGTGGACGCGGAAGATGGGAAAGAGCGCGGCGGCTTGGTACCACCTAGCTATGAGCTCGTAGTCGCCGACGCCGGCGAAGCCCCCCACGTCACACCCCACGAAGGGGACGCCAGAGGCAGAGAGGCCTAGGACGGCCATGAGCGTCAGCCTCAGCCCCTCCCACGTGCTGGGGACGTCGCCTGTCCAAAGCGCGGCGTAGCGCTGTATGCCGAGGTACCCGGAGCGGGAGAGGATGAACGGCTGTCTGCCAGCCGCCTCTAGGGCCTTGTAGGTGGCCTCTGCCTCGTAGTAGGGGTAGAGGCCACGCACTTTCTCGTGGGGCACCTTGGCCCCTCCTACCACGTGGTAGGCGCCGCGGGGCGCCTTGCAGAACAGCTCCTCCTTAGTGAGCCCGTGCGGCGTCGCCCCCGCCAAGGCGTATATCCTGCTCCTCGTCGCCAGCGCGTCGCAGTTGAAGACCGTGGGCTCGTTCATGTCTAGCCAAATGCCGTCTACGCCGTAGGTCTTAACGAAGTCTGCCACTAGCTCAGTCCACAGCTCTCTACAGCGTGGGTTTAAGAAGTCGGGCAAGGCGGAGAGGCCCGGCCACCCCTGGGCTAGGAAAAGTTCGTCGTTCTCCGTCACCAAGAGGCAGTTCAACAGCTTTCCAAAGGGCTTGTAGCCCGGCTCAGCCTTTATATAGGGGTCGAGTATCGCCACCACTCTGACCCCCGCCTCGTGCATCTCTTCCACAAAGCTCGGGGGGAACTTCCTCACGTCCCAAGTAAAGGGCCTCCTCTTGTCCATGTAGTCTATGTCGAGGTATACCGCGTCCACTGGGACCAGTGAGGACACCTCTCTCACCACCTCCCTCGCCGCGTCGTGCGGCTCGTAGCTGTAGCGGGAGAGGTGCACCCCCAGGGCCCACTTCGGCGGGAGGAAGGGCATGCCGGTGACCTCGCTGTATAGGCCGTAGACGTCAAGCGGCGCGGGGCCAAAGAGTATGTACAACTCGGGCAAGTCCTCCACGTAGACCACCACCTCGCTGTACCTCTCGCGCCCCACGTCCACAAAGCCGTAAGCCGGGCTGTTGACCACGAGGCCGTACGCCCTGCCCCCCTCCACAAACACCATGAAGGGTATAGACGCGTAGAGCGGGTCCATGCCGAGCTGGTATGCGTACAAGTCGTTGTTAAAGAGCTGGAACCGCCCGCGGCGCCTATCCACGGGGTAGGCCCTAGTGCCCAAGCCCAACACGTGCTCGTGAAGCCCAAGCCTCTTGCGGACAGTGGTCGACCCCGGCCGCGCCTCCACGGCCAGCTCCACCTCTATGCCACAACAAGACGCCTTGAGAGCCCTCCCGTCGAACTCGGCCGAGGGCTTGGGCTCGCCCTGGGGGAGGAGAAAAGAGAGAAATTGCTCCCCCAGCCTAAGCCTCACGCTCCTCTTCCCCAGCTCAAGCACAGAGGCGAAAAAGCCGGGGCTTTTAAAAGGCCTTAGACGTAATTTCGTTTGTAAGACGCGCAGCCAGAGCCTCCAGCTGCTTCCTCACCTCGGCAATCCTCGACTTGGCGGCCTCGCTCTGGGCGAGGTGCTCCAACTCCTTAGCCAAGACAATCCCCTCGTGTATATAGTGGTCCAGCCTCAGCAAGGCGGCCAAGTCCACGTCCTTATACAGCCTCTGGGCAAGCTCCTTCTCCAGACACTCCCAGTGCACAGGGCCCTTTGAGTAAAATGTGAACAACTGCCCCTCAATTATGTCGTCGCCGCAAACCACACACTTCCACCTCTTCCTCTGCATGGCCTCAACTCGACCTCCATTTATAAAGACACTTATAGACAAAGCCGTACCAGCGCAAAGACGGCTGAGTCAGTTTCGTTGATTACGTCTACGCCAACAAGAGGAAGGGCATTCTCAAAGAGCACTTAGCCGAAATTGTCGGGTCGTGGACCTCTCCGTAGACGCCGCTTAGCGGCTCTGCGACGCGTTGAGGGCCATAAGCTGGAATAGCGGTAAGACACCTGCTTAACCCCCTTTCTCCCTCCCTCTTCTTACTTTCAGCCTACTCTGTCAATTGTAAAGAGTTTCACCAAACGGCTTATAATGAGCTATAACAACAGTCAGCCATGGCTTGTAAAAACGACAAGCTGACAGCGACGATAAAGGCCAAGGTAGAGCCCACGCAAGAGCTGATAGAGCTGTTGAAGAAGTACCGCGACGGGTTAAACATGGCAATAAGGTGGGCAGTAGAAGAGGCGAAGGCAAAGGGCCGCCCACCGACGCTATCGGAAATATACCGGACCCTCTACGAGCAGTTGAAAGCCATGGGGTTGCCATCAGCGATTGCGGCGGAATGTTACCGCGAGGCTTTGGCGGTCGTAAAGTCGTACTTAGCCAAAGGTGCTAGGGGCAATACGCCGGTGGTGAAGAAGTTGCATATGTGGTTGCGCAGAGATGCCTACCGCGTGAGAGACGGCTACCTATACGTCACGGGTGGATACATGGCAAGGATTGTGGGCGTGGAGGTGAGGTACAGAGAAGGAGAGAGGAAAGAGGCAAAATTAGTATACCGCAACGGCGATATGTACCTCTACATAGCGGTGGAGGTGCCGAGGCAAACGCCGATTGAGCCAGGGGGCGTGGTGGCCGTTGACGTAAACGAGCGCTACGTCTACTACGGCAATTCGCTGTGGGTGAAGAAGGTGGAGACGCCGGTGGAAAAGGTCGTGTGGCTTAGAGAGCTAGCGGAGCGCCTCGTTAAGAGGCGCTCTACGACGCATCACCCGCCGTGGAGAAAGGGAAAGGAACTGCAGGCAAGAATCCGACACTACTACAAAAAGGCGAGAGACGTCGTAGAGGACTGGGCGAAAAGGACAGCTAAGAGGATTGTGGAAGAGGCAAGGGAGAGGCAGTGCGCCATAGCCGTAGAGGACTTAACTGGCCTAAGAGAGGCGATTAGAGAGTTGCCAAAGGAACATAAGACGAAAATGATGCTACTGGCCTACCGCCGTCTGCTGTGGTGGATAAAGTGGCAAGCCGTAAAGCGAGGCGTAGTAGTCGTCGAAGTAGATCCGAGAGGCACATCCACGATGTGCCCAAAATGCGGCGGAAAAATGGAAGAGATGGGACACAGACGCATGAAGTGCACTGTCTGCGGCTTTGAGGCTGGAAGAGACGTCGTTGCCGTGTTAAACATCGAAAGGAAAGCCCGCGAGAGATTGGGCACCCCCACTTTTTCTCCACTGCTCTTAACGCCGAGTTAATCCATATAAATCCATTCGTTCGTTCTCACATGGCTTGATGCCCGGGGGATCGCCCCCGGGCATTTGACATGGGGGGAACTCCGGCCTCCCCGACGGCCCCCCAAATGACGGATGAAACCCCGACCGATGGGGGGAACCAATGACCCGCCCAGGGGGGAACCCAGGGCGGCGAGGAGGTCGGAAAGACTTATAAAGCCCCACCGCTTCTCCCCCATGCCCTTTAGCCACACCAAGATCGTAGGACCCGCTGGGCGATATGGGGCGCGCTACGGGATGGGCATTAGGCGCAAAGTCACCACTATAGAGGTTAAGCAGAGGGGGAAGCACAGGTGCCCGAGCTGTAGGTCGCTGGTGAGGCTGGAGAGGCTGGCCTTTGGCATATGGCGTTGTCCAAAGTGCGGCCACACTTTCGCGGGGGGCGCCTACGTGCCGCAGACCATCTTGGGCAAGACGATAGCCCCCGAGGAGCTGAAGGGAGTCGAGGCAGAGAAGGCTAAATGGAAGGAGGCTGCAAAGCGCTGATAACCACCTCCCGCTCCCCCTCCAAGCGCACTCTAGAGCTTGTAAACGACCTCGCCAACTCTCTGCCGGGCGTCAGAAAGGTGGTAAGAGGGAAGCGGCCGTTCACCGCCCTGCTGGAAGAGGCCGTCCAGTACGGTGCGCGGCACGTGGTGTTGATATGGGAGAGGAGGGGCATGCCCTACGCCGTCTTGTTCTACGACGTAGCCCAGCGCAGGTGGAAGCCCTACGCCCTAAAAATCGCCGGCGTAAGAAGCAGGCGGGACTTCCCAGCCTTCGTCGCCAGAAGGCCGCCGGCCAAGACCGCAGTCGTGGTAGACCTAGCACAGAGCGAGGTTGGGGAAATATTCTCAGAGGTCTTCGGCTACCCCCTCCTATACAGCCTAGACGTGAGAGGCTTCGACACAATAATCCTAGTGAGAAGAGGAGACGGCCACCTAGTAGTGGAACTCCTAGGACCAGACTTGGGACCCCGCGCCTCTTCCATAAAAGTGGCCAAGGTGGTATACCGCCGTGTATAAACTGGTCGTAGAAGTAGACAACTGGGACTTGGCGCTCGCCGTATTCAAGACGCTTGAGAAAGAGGTGAGATTCAGAAGAGGAGAGCTCCACCTAGAAGGCGGAAAAATCGTGGCCACAGCCGCCGACGCGGCGAGCTTGAGGTCCCTACTCCACACAGTGTTCCGATCCCTATACGTAGTGGCCACGGTCGAGGAAATAGCCGCACGCCAACAACTCCCCACCCATCCTTAGGGGGCTACTAGCGAAGCCGTCCACAACAATCAACGCCATTTATGGCTACATAGACGTAGAGCGAAGGGCAGGTGAGGTGGCGCAAAGACAAAACGCCGTGTATCCAACTTGCTAACATCGATTTAGAGCCGTTAGGCCTGACGCGGCGCGAGCCATAGGCCTGCCACGTCTAGCAACGGCGCTAAACTTTTAAACACACGTTTAGAGACCGGTGGGGCCCGTAGCTCAGTCAGGATAGAGCGGCGGCCTCCTAAGCCGTAGGTCGTGGGTTCAGGCGGAGCCGCCTACGAATCCCACCGGGCCCGCCACTTGTCTTTACTTGTGTCCTTGTGTCTAACGGCAGACAGTGACATTGGCGTTTACTGTGTTTGAAGTGTGTACGGCCTATTTATGTGGCACATTTTCCTGTCTCGTGTTTTCTCTTTTGGAGGAGAGGGTTAGGCTGACTCTGTGGCGATTGGCGGCGGAGTTCGCTTACATGGCTTTGGTGGATACGCGTATAGTGCCTCCTCACAGCCTCCTGCGGCGGCGTGTCTCGCGGGTTGTGGCGCCTGAGTTTTTGTCTCTTTTGGCGCTGAGGGTGGGCGGCGACAATGTCGATGTGGCGCTTAACTCAATGCTTGGCGTACGCCTGGGCGGCGTTCCCCGCTGTGAGTTGTTGGAGGGGGTTATGCCCGAGTTGTACAAGCTCTGCGTGGCGCTCCGGAGTAGGGGGGAGGAGCCGATGTACAAGGCTCTGCCCGACGTGGTCGTGCCGCTGGCCGTGGCGTCGAGCGCGGGGGGCTTTGAGGAGGGGGACCTCCTCCTGGCCGCCTATCGGGCGGCGGCTTTTGGCAGAGGGCCCGAGCTGGAGAGAGTCCTACGGTACTTCTCGCGGTGGTACGTGGTGGCTAGGTTTTAGCTTTTTAAGTGGGGCCTCTGGTGGCGCTGTGTTTAAGAGGGGGGACTGGGCGCTTCTCTTGGAGGTGGGGGGTGGGTACAGGACTGTGGCTAAAGTCGGCGGGGGGGTTGTGCAAACTATTAGGGGCTTTTTGGATCTGGACGCGTTGGTGGGGGCGCCTTACGGCTCTGTCTTGTCCTCTTCTCTCGGCGTTAGGTTTAAGGCTCTTCCTGCGACGATTTTCGACGTAATTGAGCATCGCTTCAAGCGTAAGGCGCAAGCCATTTACCCGAAGGACGCGGTGCACATTGTGAGAGTGGCTGGGGTTGGCCCTGGGTCTAGGGTGGCTGAGGCGGGGACTGGCTCTGGCTTTTTGACGGCTGTGTTGGCGTGGTACGTCCGCCCGTGGGGGGTCGTCTACAGCTTTGAGAGGAGGCTTGACCACTTGAGGGTAGCTGTGGATAATATAAGGAGCGTGGGGCTTGACCCGTATGTGGAACTGCAACTTAGGGACGTCTCTGTCTCTGGCTTTGGGCTCGCGGGGTTAGACGCCGTGGTTTTAGACATGGGCGACCCCTGGGCGGCTGTCCCCTACGCCAAGGAGGCGCTGAAGCCGGGCGGCGCGTTGGCGATCTTTTCCACCACGGTGGAACATTTGGTGAAGAGCCTCGCGGCTGTGGAAGAGGCGGGGTTCTGCGAAGTGTCTGTGGAGGAGGTCTTGGCGAGGAGGTGGAAGCCGACGCTGGGCGAGGTGAGGCCGGAGACTTTCGGCGTGGTGCACACGGGGTGGATTATCGCCGCGAGGAACTGTTGACTCGCTCTGCGTAGCGTCCGGCGGCGCGTATCTTTGCCAACTCCCGCTCTACCGCGGCCGCCCTTTCCCCCATCTCCTCTCCGTAGCCCTCCCAGAAGAGGCGCTTCATTTCCTCGGCTCTGTCGCCGTAGAGGTCCAGCGTTCTAAATAAGACGTTGATGTCTCTGGCCATGAACACGGCGGTGCGCTTAGACCAGCCCTTCCTCACTTCGCCTAGGCCGAAGTCTATGAAGTAGAGGCTGTCCCCCGCGCGTATTATATTCGTCGGCGCCAGGTCGCCGTGGATTAAGCCGGCCTTGTGCATTACGCCGACTAGCCTCCCCACGTCTCTCAGGAGGCCGTGGGCGCCCTGGGCCAAGAGGTCTCTCAAGTTGGCGCCCTCCACGTACTCCATCACGATTGCCGCCTTCTCGGGGTCGAAGAAGTAGACTGCCGGCACTTTTACGCCTAGCGAGTGGGCTATGTACATGTTGCGCACCTCGTTTATTGTGCGCCTGCGCCTTATTTGGTAGTCGAGGGCGGGGTGTCTGTAGGCCTTTGGCTTACGCCACTTTAAGACGGCCCTTAGGCCGAACCACTCCACTAAGTACAGCTCTGCCTCCGCCCCCTTGGCTAACAGCGAGCCTTCCACGGCGTGGCGGCGACAGACTTTTAAAAATGTGCACATAGGGAATGTGTGGCGTCTTTATCGTCCTGACGCAGTTTTGGTGTGGGAGGAGCTTGTGGTGAGGGAGAGGCTTAGGTGGTACTACGCCGTTATGCGGAACATTGCGCCAGCCAAATACCACATTGCGGCTAGGGTTGAGGCCCCTCGCGACTTTGCGGCAATGGGCGACGGGGAGCTGTGGAAGTTGCACGAGGAGTTGAGCCGCGTCTTTGACGAGGCGTGGGCTGAGCAGAGGGAGAGGCCGGACTTTTCCCTTGCCTCTAGGGGGCTCCCAGAGGCCTCGTTTTTGGATGTGAAGATTGAGCTTGCTGAGAGGCAGTTGAGGAGGTGTATGTTGTGCGAACGGAGGTGCGGCGTCGATAGAACTAGGGGGAGGGGGGCGTGTCTCTTGGACGCCAGGGCCAGAGTTGCGTCGTTTTTCCACCACTTGGGCGAAGAGGCGCCGCTGGTGCCGTCTGGCACGATCTTCTTCGCCGGGTGCAATTTCAGATGCGTTTACTGCCAGAACTGGGACATATCGCAGGACCCCGAGGCTGGCGTCGAGGTTACGGCCGAGACCCTCGCGGCGATGCAGATCCGCCTCAGGGAGGAGGGGGCGAGGAACATCAACTGGGTCGGCGGCGAGCCCACTCCTAATATACCCTGGATATTGAAGTCGCTTAAGATCTTGGCCCGCCGCAGCGTCAATGTGCCACAGCTCTGGAACTCAAACATGTACCTAACCCCCGAGGGGCTCTCCCTCATCCTCCACGTAATTGATATCTGGCTTCCCGACTTCAAGTATGGGAACAATGCCTGCGCTTTGCGGTACTCAGTGGCGCCTAGGTACTGGGAGGTCGTCACGCGCAACTTCTCAGTTATATGCAGAAGGGGGGAGGACATAATTGTCCGCCACTTGGTCCTCCCTGGCCACGTGGAGTGTTGTACAAAGCCTGTCCTCAAGTGGCTTGCCGAGAACTGCCGCCACGCCCTTGTCAACATAATGGACCAGTACAGGCCTGAGTACCTTGTGCCAAAGTTGGACAAGTACAAGGAGATTAGGAGGCGCGTCTCCGAGGAGGAGATGGAGGAGGCCTACGAGTACGCAGACGCCCTCGGCTTGGCGTGGAGAGAGGTAACCCGCTAGATCCACGTCACGTCGAGACCATACGGCAGACACTCAGTCACGTCTAGAAGCCTCTCCGCGGCCGCACTGGCGAGGCCGTAACAGGGGTCGCATGAAAGCCCTAGCGACGTGCAGAGTATAACGAACAGTGCGCCCAACCTCTCGTCGTCGAGATGCAGGCACTCAGCCAACCTGCGGCTCAGCGCCGCCACGCCTACGTTTTTTAACGGCTCGCCAGATGCGCGTCTCACCGCCAAGCCGCACTCTCTCAACATCTTTTCCCCATTTTCCACATGTGCTAGGCGTTTTTAGGCACGTATAGGCAGTTCCCTACGTACGCAACGGTTAGCCCCTCAGTTTGTACAGCTTGACGCCGCCTTCTACTTCTACGTCTACTTTGCCTGTGAGGAGCAGTAGGGCGGGTATGTAGGGGCTTTCCTCTATTTGTCTCCTCATCTGGGGTTCTCTCAGCGCCGTGGCCCATTCTTCGTGGACTTTGCTCTGTGGCACCATTCTTAGGGCGCGTTCCACTAGCTTTGTAGTTGTCTTTATGCATTTTCCGCCGCAGTCTTGTCCAGCGGCGGCTACCTTCACGGCGTAGTATATCAGGGGTATGGTGATGCCCAGCTTCGTGGTGGGGTCTTTAAACAACACCACAGACCTATTTCTCCACCTAGAGACGAGGCGCCATATTTGGTCGGCCACGGCGTCTAAGTCCTCGCCTTTTACAACGCCGCTTCTGATGACCCTGTCCGCCACCTCCTCCTCGTCGCTTCCCTCCACCTTGAGCGACCTGAGGCGGACAACCACGTCGTAGTCGCGGCCGTCGGACCCCCCGCCTAACATGTCGGAGGTGTATAGCTCGATGGGTTTGCCAACGCCGAATATCCCCTTGTCCTCTATCTCGCCGCATGTGTAAACGGCGATGGCGGTGGAGTGGCCGGCCACTGTGGATTTCACAAGCGGGGGACCCGCGGCGTAGCATGTGCGCTCTCCTACTAGTTTGTACACTGCTGTGTGTAGACGTGGGGCGTAGCGGACGTCTGCGCTGTAGTTGTCCACGGCCTCGAGCACAGCCAGCTTATTGAACACGGGGCCTGAGGTGGAGGCCACCACTTTTACGCCGCGCGCAAGCTCTAGAAGCCCAAGCCCTCCTAGAGGCGACGAGATGGCAATTACATACTTCGGCCTTATGCTCTCTATACACTCCCCCAGCGATATACACAGCATGAGGTGTTACAGCGACGTGTTTATATACCTAGCGTCTTTTGAGGGAAAGCACTCTCGCAAGGACGGGGCAGCCGTTCCCCCCGTTTGTGCAGAACTTCTCCAACTGCCCCCTCCTCGTCTTCCACTCCTCTGGGGGCATCAATACGCAGCGAGGGCCGTCGGCTGTGTGGCGGTAGAAGGTGCAACGCATAGCCGCCCTTTCTCACAGTTTTAAAATCTCTTCGTTTCCAGCGCCGTGGAGTGCAACGCTGTGGCAGAGCTGTTGAAAGAGCGGAATATAAAGGCCGAGGCCCGCGGGAGGGAGTTAGTCTTGGCGACCGCCGGCGGGCTGAAGATAGAGTTTTGGTGTCCCCAGGAGGAGTTCCCCCACTTCGGAGACGTGGAAGAGCTCAGGAAGTGGCTCTCTCTAGACTCGGTGGACGTCTTAGTGGTGGTGTCTTACAGGCCGTACGTTGTCGTAGACTACGTCAACGCCATGCTTGAGAGAGCCTATAGGTGGTACGGCCTTAAATTCGACGTGAAGTTGCTTGGGCTGAGCTCCGTGGACATAGAGGTGGGGCTTGAGGACGTCTTGGGGAGGGCCTTTGTGGAAAAGCCGCATAAGCTCGGCGATGGAGTTGAGACCGACACGCCGTGTCCTCAATGCGGCAGAGACGTTCTGCGCTTGTATAGGCAAGAGCGGTTTTTCTCAAGAAAGTACCGGGGGAGGGCAGTGGAGAGCATATACGGGTGTAGGTCCTGTGGTTTTAGGGCTAGGAGGGTTGAGCTACTCGACTAGCTTGGCGTCTGGAGCTATCTCCTTAACCACAGCTCTTAGGATTGAGGGGAGCTCAGACTTGGAGACTCTCCGCTTTAACACAGCCACGGCGGCCTCTCTGTGTCCCCCGCCTTGCCCAATCCGCCTCGCTATAGAGGCGACGTCGAAGTCCCTCGACCTAAAGACGACATGGACGCCGTCTTCCTTCCTGGATGCCACTACGGCCACTCTACAGCCCACTGACACGAGTAGCGAAGCCACGTCGGACTCATAGGCGCCCACGTGAGTTGCGCAGATGAGGCCAACCGACGAGCTGTAGACCTCAAGACGACGAAACCCCTTTAAAAACGCCATAGTCTTAGACGTGTTCCACGCCTCGCCCCCCTCTTTTACAATGTCGCCGAGAGGTGCGCCGAGTCTTTCAAGGAGCTTAGACAAGGCGCGGAGAGTCCCCGCGTCAGCCCTCTTCAGCCCGCCCGTGTCAGTATAAATGCCGAGCACGGCCAGCTTTGCTACATCTGGCGGAATCTCTACGCCGGCTTCCTCCGCCAAGGTCAGCGCAACCTCGGTACAACTCGGCCTATTTACAACGACGCCGGGGACGTCGTCTCCCGCGTAGTGGTGGTCTACTCTAATGGCTCTCCCGGGGAGGGGCGGCACTTGGCTTAGGGAGGCCACGTCGGCGAGCACATACACGTCCACGTCCCTGGGCAAGTCCTCGGAGCATCCGCCGAGGGGAGACCCCTCTGGGCAAACCACGGCAACTACCTCCACGCCCAGCCTCTCCAAGACCAGCTTGAGCACCTCGGCGCACGCCAAGGCGTCTGCGTCGGCTCTCCTATGTGTCACAACGGCAGCCCTCCTAGCCCCGGCCAGCAACTCCCTCAGCGTTTCCAACATCTGTCTACGTCTTCCCGTGCCAGCGGCCACCCCTTCTCTCTAACGGCGTCTGCGAGACATATGCCCAGCTCAGCGGCCTCGTCCACCACCCTCTGTAGATACGCGTCATCCACTAACACGCTGGCATCTACCTCCACTTCAACGTCGACGCCCTTGTCCGTAAAAGACACAGCGACTATTGCGTACTTAAGCGCGTCGCCCAGCTTCTTCTCCAAAAATTTCTCAACCTCGGAAGAGATGAACGTGGATACTTCCACTACCCGCCGCCCTTAGCCGCCTCCTGGCCGCCTCTGAGCTTTGCCAGCTCCTTGTTCAACTCCTCCTTCAATTTCTCCAACTGCTCTCTGAGCATCGACTCCTGCTTGGCCAACGTCTTCACGTGCAGTTCGAGCAACTCCTTCCTATCCTTCAGCTCCTGAAGCGCCGCGTCTCTGCTCTGTTGGACGAGGAAGTTGCCGACGCTCTTGAAAATCTTGGCGTCTTGCGGCAATTTCTCAATTTCGCTTATGGCCTTGTCCACTTCCCTCAGCTCTGCCTCGTACTGCTGCTTTCTCAGCAGTACGCTCTGAAGCTGGGCTTGGGCTTGATTGTAGCGATTGGCAAGGTCTTGCAACGAGGGTGGTACTTGAGCCATGGGGAGTCGTACTATCTGTCTATATAAAGCTTACCTAAACGCGGAAGCCGCCTACTGTAGCACCTCCTTGAGCGACGCCAAGTAGCTTTCTCTGCCTCTCCAGGCTAGGTCTAGGGCGGCTTCAAGCTCTTGTTGTGTAAATGAGCCTAGGGTCTTTTGAATGGCGACTATTCTCTCCTGGGCGAAGGTGTAGGTGATGCGGCCGTCTAGAGACAGCTCTTCCTCGAATATGGGGTCTAGAAATAGTACGTTTGCAATTTTTCCTACGGACACCGCTATCGGCGCCTTTTCTAAGTCCAGCGGCATGGGAGCTCTGCTGTTCCGGTCTAGCTTCACGGCGCCTGTCTCGTCTTTTACCACGGCGGGGAGGGCGGCGTTCTTTAACGCGGCCACCGCGGCTAAGTTGGCGGCGTCGACGAGGTTGCCGTCGTCGTTAATGACGTAGAGGTCTACCCACAACACGTAGGCCTTCCCCCCCTCCACGGACAGCTTCTTAAAGTCGACGTAGCCGCAGTGTCTAAGGCCGCGGTCTACTACCCTGGCGAGCTCTATGGCGAATTCGTCGGGCGGCCCCACCTCTGTGTAAGGCGAAGCGTGGGGGAGAACTTCCGCGTTTACTACCAACACGCCTTCGTCTGGCGCGTCGGGAAACGGCTGGCCGAGGCCTATTTTGACGCCTGCCACCACGTGCGTCTTGCCGAGTTTTACCTCTGCGGACCCGTCGGCGGTTTTTACGATTCCAGTCTTCACCTCGACGGGCCTTACCTGGTCTACTTCTCTGCCGTCTATCCTGGCCTTCGACGCGATGAGTCTTCTTATCTGCTCCCGCCTTAGGTAGGAGATAAAGCGTTTTCCGTATGGAGATATCGACGCCATTATCTCCCGTATATCTCCTCCGCTATGGCCATGTACCTGTTTTTAAGCGCCTCTCTTGCCACTTGGTAGACGTACTCCGCGCCTTTCACCGCCAAGCCGAGCGCCTCTAGGAACTTCTCCCGAGTCCACGCCCCGTCTAGCTGGAGCAACGTGAACCGCCTTAAGTTCGGCATGTAGCCCACCGGCATGTCGCCCTCGCCGTAGTTGTCCTCGAGGCCGTTTAAGTCGAGCACCACTGTGCCGTCGACGAGGCCCACTGAGACGCCCACCACTAGGTCTCTCATGTATATCCCCGCGTCTGCCAACGCAAGCGAGGCCGCGGTGAGAGAAGCCACTCGCGTTGACCCATCTGCCTGTAGAATTTCGATGAACACGTCGATTCTGGAACGGGGGTACTGCTCCAACATGACCGCTGGCTCTAGCGCCTCTCTTAAAACCTTGGAGATCTCTATCTCGCGGCGCGAAGGCGTTGGGCTCTTTCTCTCGTCCTTTGTGCTAAATGGCGCCATGTGGTAGCGCACTCTCATGACTCCGCGGTCTGGGAGAGATAAGTGTCGCGGGTGCATCTCCCTCGGCCCATACACGGCCGCAACCGCCGTAGTGGCGCCGTAGGACACCACGGCTGATCCGTCGGCGTTTGAAACTGTGCCAACCTGTATCTGGACCTCCCTCATTTGGTCAGGCGCTCTGCCATCGGCGCGGAGCCCGTTCTGGAGTAAAGGCACTGGGGGCTTCTTCATGCCTGCGCTTGTTGTCTCATCTTCTTATAATTTTCCACCTCCGCCTTTACTCTGTCAGTTAGCCCCATGACGTGGCTCTCCGCCTCTATCTTCTTTATGAGACTTGTTAGAAATACCTCGTCTCTTGGGCTTTTGCACTTGACCCAGATGCGCCCGTTTTGGCCTACCACTATGTCGCACCCCACCTCGGCAAGCACCGCCAACATGCTACCCTTTTTCCCAACGACGCGGGGCACTTTCACCGGGGCTATCTCCACCACTGTACCGCTTTCCACTTTGCCCACTCTCTCCTCTTTTAGAGTCAACACCACGGGGTACTCGTCTGTTAAATCGACGTCTTTTACCTTGGCCACAATTACGTCTCCGATGTTTAAGAAGGTTGTGAGAGGCGTAGTTTCTAAGTCCACGTGTTTGTGGAGAGCCTCGCTTACTGGGAGGTAGGCCGGCATAAAGGTTCGGACGTCCACCTCCCAGCCCGTGGCTAATACGTCTGTTACGTAGCCGATTACTAAGTCGCCTTTTTTGGGCTTGTAGACTCCCTCCAGCGGGACTATCACAACGACGTCTTCTCTGAACTCCACGAGGCCCACCACGGCGCTTCTAATCTTTCCATTGTCCACATACACGGGTCCCTCCACTCTGCTATCTGCCGTGGCCACTAGGTCCCCTGGGAAGATCAACTGGCGGGGGGTTACGTAGTACATTAGTACACTATTTCAAGTATTTTGATGTCAACATCGCCGTGAGTCACGTCGTTTACCTTAGATATCAACACGTCTTGCAACCCCGCCGGTAGCTCCACCACGGCTTCCCAAGACCCGTCCGACCTGTAGCGCTCGTTTACAATTTTCGCCATCTTGGCCACTAGGCCCTTCACCTTCTGGGCGTAGGTAGACGACACCGAAAGAGACATACGCGCCGTGGCCACCTTTATGGGCAAAATTCTCTGTAGCTCCTTCAGTATCTCCTGCACCTGCTCCTCGGCAGGCTTAAAGGGGTCTATGGACACCCGCGCCTGTTCTAACGCGTTTTCCACCCTCTGGGGAGGAACCGGCGTCTTTGTCCTAACGTCTATACAGTTGCGGGAGATCCACTCCACTATCTGGCGCCTCTTGTCCTCAATAAGCCGCCTCCTCTGCTCAGCCGTGAGGGGGATTTCCCCCTCCTTTATGATTATCTCCGCTATCTTCCTCACGTCGGTAGTTCCAAACACCTTCTTCAAGGCTTGTTCAGAGGCGCGTAGGCCCTTCTTCGCGTCCTTGTACACCTCCTCGTGTATGAGGACTTTGTCTATCCCCAGGGGCTTCCCCATTTTCAGCTCCAGAGCCGCGTCGGGGTCTATGAGGATTTCAAAGTGCTCTCCCTGCCTGTCCAGCTTGGCCACGGCCACTTTCTTTGTCATCGGGTGGTGTCAAGCAGTAGGTTTATATCCTTGCCGCGCGGCGGCTACCTACAACATATTTAAAGCTATAATATGGCACTCCCATGTTTCCGCCAGCCATGGCAGGCTATGATAGGGCAATAACGATATTCTCGCCTGAGGGCAAGATATACCAAGTGGAATACGCCGGCGAGGCAGTGAAGCGGGGGTGGCCCACCGTGGGCGTCAAGTGCAAAGGCGGCGTGGTGTTGGCGGCAGAGAAGAGGAAGATCTCAGCCTTGTTCGACCCCACGTCGCTTGAGAAAATATACCTCGTGGACGAGCACGTGGCAATATCGCCGTCGGGGCTTCTGGCAGACGCCAGAATATTGATAGACTACGCAAGAGACGTGGCGCTGAGCCACAGATTTATCTACGACGAGCCCATAGACGTCGAGTATTTGACGAAGGCGGTGTGTAACCTTAAGCAACAGTATACACAGTTCGGCGGCGCGAGGCCGTTTGGAGTGGCTCTGCTAATAGCGGGCATCGACGGGCGGGGCGCACGCCTATTTCAAACAGACCCATCTGGCGTATATATCGGCTACTACGCCACGGCAATAGGCGCCGATTCTAGCACAATAATGGAGTTTCTAGAGAAGAACTACAAACACGACTTAGACATCGGCGGCTGTATAGAGCTCGCAGTTAGGGCTCTGGCCACCGCAGTGGAGATAAGCGACGGCACAAACGTGGAAGTGGCTTACGCCACAGTGGAGGAGAAGAAAGTAAAGAAGATGACGCCGGAGGAGGTGACCGAGTTAATAAACAAGCTCGGCCTTAAGAAGGCCTAGCATAGGCGGAGCAGCACGGCAAGCTCCTTAATCACCTCCCCAGGAGTCCTCCCCCTTTCGAAAAGCGCCGTGGATATGTAGAACTTGGCGGCGGCCTCGTCCACTTTGACGAATTCTGGGCTGGAGACCTTTTGCACAGCCTTTCTTAGACACTCTGGGGATGTGCCCGACGCGGTGCAGACGATTTCGCCCCCTCTTACATACTCCATGTGGCACTCTATCACTGCGCCGCCGCTTTGAACCACATAGACGCTCACGCGTGAGTAAAGCTAGAAATATTTGATATACTTTTCTCTGTGAACTGCCCCATTTCGCTTCTCTACGCTAGGGCCTATGTACACGCCACAGAGAACGTGGAAAGCGTGTTAAAGGCGCTGGAGTCTGTGGCACGCGGCAGGCCTGTCATCAAAAGCGTACAGGGGCACCACGGCAACCCGATACACATAGTTGAGGTGAGGTTGGAAGACTGCGAGGCGTTAGACGCCTTGAAGTCTCTGCTGTCTAGGCTAGACGACGTCGAGTTTCAACTCCTGCTCTCAGGCATCGATGAGGGGAGGCTCTACGCCAAGTTTGACAAACAACGCGCCTATAGGGGCGTCTTAAGGGTGTCGCACGGCGACGATGTAATTCACCTAGAGGTAAGGGCGAGGACCCTCCTCGTGCCCGACTTGAGGCAGTTCTTAGAATCTCTGAGGGCTCAGGAGAAGCGTTAAAAATAGACGCGACCAACGCCCCATGGAGCGTCTACCTGAAGACGTGGCTAAGAGGCTAAGAGACTTTCTGCAAAGACTAGAGGGGTTGGGGTCGAGGGCCATTGTGAACTACATTGCCTACGAGTTTGAGGTCGGGGGACCCTCCATCGAGATATTGGAGGAGGCCGAGAGATTGGCGGCTCGGGAAATAGAAGAGTTGAAATCCGTGGTGGAATTGATAAAGGAGCTTAAGGCGTTAATGGCGTAAACGTATCGTATACGTATACTTATACTCTAGAGATCTAAAACTATAGTCGATTTGTCCGCCCTTATCCACTCGGCTACCTCCTCTCTGTGGACCTCTGCCACGACCTTGGTCTTTTTCTGCCTAAGTAGCGGAGTTAAGGCCTCGGCGGTCTTGGGCGTGAGGCAGTAGTCAAAGTTTTCAATGAATAAGACGTCTGGCGCGAGCTCCAATGCTGTGGCCAGCGTCAGGAACATCTTTATTGAGCACGGGGCCTTGGAGAGGGGTATTCTGCCGCTTTTACCGTAGAGCACGGCGCCGATTTTGCCAGGCTTTGCCAATCCCACGGCAAGCGAGAGGCCGAGCTTTTTGACGTGTGTCTTAACTGCGTCAAAGGAGTTGGGCTTGTGGAGGGCGAGGTAAGACAAGACTTGGGCCAAGTTTCTCCCATGCCGGTCCAGCTTCGTTGACAGCTTTGAGGCATCTACGGCGGAACGGGGATCCACGTAGGGGCCTATGTACAACGCGTCTAATGCAAGCCGCCGCCTAGCGGTCAGTATGAGGTTATTTAACCGTTCTAAGTCCTCCTCGGCGACTATAGACACATGTTCCTGAGTTCGTATGATGGGCATAATGACGTCTGCGTCGGCTATAGAGACGTCGATTGGCTTAATTAGCCTGTGTATAGACTTAGACGGGACCCACTCAAACACGACCTCCTCCCCCCCAACGCTTATAGTCTGTCTAACGCGCTTCTTATCTAGGGAGAGGCCGTAGCTCACATCTCCCGCCTGTATAAACACATTTACATCTCTACTTATTTTTGGAATGTTTTTACCAATACTACTAATTATTTTATATAGTGTTTCCAAAAATGTTGTTTTGCCAGTCCCCACTATAAATGTTATATTTGTCAAATGTGCCGAGGCTCTTTTCCCCCCAATTTCGACTTCTACATACTCCACCATCGGCGTAACTTCATAAATATGTTATAAATGTAGACCGTGCTACCCATCGAGTTCATAGTAGAGGTATTTGTCACACCGCTGAAGGGAGTGCTAGCCCACGAATTAGCCGAGAGAGGCTTCTCCCAGAGCCGAATTGGCCAACTACTAGGAATCTCCCAGCCTGCCGTTAGCGCGTATCTAAAAACGCCGAGGGCGCAGTACGAGGAGAAACTTATGCGAGTCGTAGACAGGCGCCAGCTCCAAAGCCTTGTCAGATCGGCGGCGGCGTTGGCCGAGTCCTCCCCCGCCGAGGAGGTCCTCCGCTATATAGACAACTACGCGCTGTCGCTTCTCTCATCGCTACGCCTATGCCACCTCCACAGATCAATGTACCCACTCTCCCCGACCTGCGACATTTGTAAAGACATAAGCGTGCACACAGAAGCCGTCAAGCGGGTGGAGACCGCCTTGGCAATACTGCAAAACTGCGGCAACTGCCACAAATTGGTGCCTAAGGTCTTGATGAACATAGTGGAGCTCGGCCCAGAGGGAAGCGTAGGATTTCCAGGCAGGATATTCGTAGAGGGGACACGCCTAGTGGCCAGAGAGAGGCCTAGGCCCGGCGCATCGCGGTTTTTGGGCCGGCTTGTGGAAGAAATCAACGCAATACATGGCGAAGTGAGGGCGGCGGCAAATATCGCATATGTGGCCAAAGACTGCGCCGCAAAGACGATGGCCGTCGCCGAGGTGGGGCCCAGCAACAGCGAGGACGAAATCGTAGAGAACATCAAAGCGGCGTTCAAAAGCGGCGTATACGACGTGGTGTACGACATAGGCGGCAGAGGTATAGAACCTAACGCATACGTCTTTGGCACAGACGCGGTGGACGTTGCGAGCAAGATACTAGAAGTTGCCAAGTGCCTTGGCTAATTGCACGCGCCATGTCCCTCATACAAGCGATGCGGCCTTCTGCTCCTTAAGTGGCTTTTGGTTCTGGCACTCTCTAGCCACACGGGGCGGGGTTTTCAGTTGTAAAATCTTTTAACCTATGGAGTATCTATCGCCGTGTCGCTGTACACCTATGAGGCACTACCTGTAGCTGAGTGGTTTAGGCGTAACAAAGAGCTGGCGGGTTTCCACAACCCGACGAGGGCGCTCTATCAGACTATCAGAGAGCTTACTGAGAATTCGCTAGACGCCACCGAGACCTACGGCATACTTCCAACGGTGTATCTGCGGGTGAAGATTGAGGATGAGCAGAAGAGCTGGGTGTCCGTCTACGCTGAGGATAACGGGATAGGCATACCTGGGGATGAGATTCCAAACGTCTTCGGCCGCGTCTTCTACAGTAGCAAGTATAGGATTAAGCAACATAGGGGCGTGTTTGGGCTTGGCCTTAAGATGGTGGTGCTGTATGCCCAAAGCACTACGAATAAGCCTGTCTATGTCAGATCGGCTACGGTGAAGTCTGACAAGATATACGAGTATCAGATAATGATAGACACGAATAAGAATAGTCCAATAATCCTGGATAGGAGGGAGTACCCGAATAGGCAGAAGTGGCACGGAACCGCGGTCAAGGTGTACCTTGAGGGCAATTGGCTGGGGGCTAAGAAGAGGATTGAGGAGTACATTAAGAGGACGGCCATAATTGCCCCCTACGCGGAGATAGTGTTCAAAGGGCCTGACTTAGAGCTTTGGCTTAAGAGGAGGACGACGAAGCTCCCCCCGGCCCCCAAGGAGGGCCTTCCCCATCCGAAAAGCGTCGATGTGGATACCTTGAAGCAGATGATTCAAGCCAGTAGGGGGATGACTCTCCTCGAGTTTCTAACGGAGAACTTCGACGCCGTGGGGGAGGGCACTGCAAAGGCCTTCTTAGAGTGGGCTGGCTTTGATCCAAACGCGAAGGTGGCTGGGCTGACGCCGGAGGAGCTCGTGAGACTTGTGGAAAAGATGAAGCAGTACGAGGGCTGGAGGAGGCCTCGCGCAGATTGGCTGTCTCCCGTGGGCGCAGAGCTGTTGGAGATAGGCGCCAAGGCGATCTTAGGCGCAGAGGCCGTCTTCGCGGTTACTAGGAGGCCTGAGTCCTACGGCGGCCACCCCTTCATTGTCGAGGCGGCGGTTGCTTGGGGCGGCCAAATACCGCCTTCGGATAAGCCGATCTTGTTGAGGTATGCCAACAAGATCCCCCTCCTCTACGACGAAGGCGCAGACGTGGCTAGAAAAGTGGTGGACGAATTCCACTGGGATAATTACAAGGTTAAATTCCCAGCGCCTCTCGCAGTTATAATACACGTCTGTTCTACAAAGATTCCATACGCCTCGGCTGGTAAGGAGGCGATTGCGGAGGTCCCGGAGATTGAGAAAGAGATGCGTCTGGCGCTGAGGGACGCCGCAAAGAAGCTTAGGTTGTACTTGTCGAGGAAGGAGAGGGAGCAGGAGCTCTTAAACAAGTACATCTCGCTCGCCAAGTACGTGGACGAGGTTGCGCATAATCTTTCCATTGTAACGGGCGTAGATAAGGGGCGCCTCGTCGACAGCTTGTATAAGCTGATCGAGAAGAAGCTTGGCGTGACGGTAGAGGACGTGATTAAGCACGCCACTGCTGTGACTGCTCAGGCGGAGGAGTTGGCCGCCCCACAGTAGTGGGGTAAAACTATTTTTACCGCCTCTCTCAACGGTGCGTGGGCGATAGGTCGCAGTTCTTAAAGCGGCTTGAGAGCTGGGGAGCTGAGTTAGCCAAAGCCGTGCTTGAGCTGAAGGAGCCCGTCATGGAGATTCCGGCGAGGACTTTGAGCAACACCATCTGGGACGAGAAGGCGAAGATTTTGAGGCTTGGCAACGAGAAGATACATAGGCGGTTTCTAGACCTGAAGGAGGCGAGGCGCTTTATGCAGACTGTGCTCATGTTGCGCCTAATAGTTGAGGCAATTAGGGAGGACGTCTATCCTACGATAAGAGACTTGTACTACAACGGCAAGCACACGATAGTGTACAAGGACCCATTGGGGAGGACTCATAGGGAGAATACGTGGGATGAGCAAGACGAGTCTAACGCGGTGATTGAGGACATAGAAGTCGCGACTAATGTGTTGAGAGAGGAGATGGGGGTCTCGGCGGATGTTAAGGGGAAGATCGTAGGGCCCATCATAGTTAGGTCTCAGGGCTATGAGCTTGATGCAAGCAAATTCGGCGAAACTGCGTTGAGCCTCCCAGTAAACGTCGACGCGTTAGAGATTGTAAAAGTGGAGGCCGCCTACGTACTCGTCGTGGAGAAAGACGCAATTTTCCAGCGCCTGGTGAGAGAAAAGTTTTGGAGCCAGGAGAACTGCATCTTGGTAACTGCCAAGGGCATGCCCGACAGGGCGACGAGACGCTTCATAAGGCGCCTCAACGAGGAGTACAAGCTTCCGGTCTACGTTTTGACAGACGGCGACCCCTATGGGTGGTATATATACTCAGTGTATAAGTCGGGCTCTATTAAGCTGAGCTATGAAAGCGAGCGCTTGGCAACTCCCGAGGCTAAGTTCTTGGGCTTGACTGCCACAGACATTGACGCTTACAAAATATCCGATAACTATGTAATAGCGGCTAATGACCGCGACGTAAAAAGGGCGCAGGAGCTTCTACGCTATCCCTGGTTCCAGAAGCCGGAGTGGACTAAGGAGATAAACCTATTCCTGAAAAAGAAAAAGAAGGTAGAGATAGAGGCTCTCTCTACGCACGGCCTCAAGTTTCTCCACGACTATTTACGCGACAAGATAAGAGGGGGCAAATTCATCGACTAGCTGTCTTTCTTTAGTCGTAATATATTTATTTATGTTGTCTATTTAGATCTATGCGAGGCGAGGTTCGGAAGGTCCAGTTAACTGGCGGGGCTACCCTCATTGTTAGTCTTCCGAAGGAGTGGGCAAAACGCATCTCGCTATCGCCTGGGGATGAGGTGCTCGTGGTCACGCAGCCAGACGACACGCTGGTGATCATCCCTAGAAAGCTGGGGAGACGCGCGGGCGTGGCGGCCGAGCTTGCTATAAATAGGCCGACTTCTGTGGAGGAGATTGAGAGAATATTTATGGCGCTCTACATAGGGGGTGCCGAGACTATTGTGATTAAGTTCTCTCAAGAGGCAATGGGGTTGCGTAAGCAGATTAAGGACTTCATTAGGAGGAGGGTTGTAGATATGGAGATTGTGGAAGAGGCCAGCGATAGGCTCATCGTCCAGTCTATGATCTCCGCCACAGAGCTTGCAGTGGTGGATGTCGCAGCTAAGATGCTCAGGCTAGTGGGCAACATGTTGAAGGATTTAATGGCAGGGCTTGAGAGAGATGATGTAAACATGCTTAGGGACATCATTGAGAGAGACGATGAAGTGGATAGGCTGTACTGGCTTATGGAGCGCCAGCTTAAACGCGCCGCCATGTCGCGCCACGTAATGCTGGAGCTGAAGGTGGACGACCCACGGGACTTGGTTGAGTACGTAATAATCGCAAAGTCGATAGAGAGGATGGCGGACCACGTCTGTAGAATTGCCTACGTTAGCCAGGAGGAGAAGGTGAACACGCGGATAATAATGCCGCTGCTCAAGACTGTGTCCGACTTCCTCGCGCAAGTGGAGAACTCCATACTCGGAGACACTCCTCCGCAGAGAATCGCGGAACTGCAGAGCGAGATACTTGGGTGGAGTCAAAAGGTGAGGCGGGAGGAGACGCCGCCTGATCCGGCCACATCTATTGCCAAAGAAAGCGCTGTTAGAATAGGCGAGTATGTAGCCGACATTTTTGAATCTCTGGGAAGAATACGTCTCAAAGATAGGGCAATAGTCATCGGCGAGGTTGTCCACAAGCCGCAGTAACTGCGTAAATAGATTCAAAAAAGAGGTGTAACTTCTCTACTCTAACTATAGTGCACATGGCGTTAAGCGCCTCTGTGATGTGGGTCGCCCTGCCCAGGGAGCTGAAGACTAGTACCACAGTCCTCGGCCTATACATGGATATCCATCGTAAAACTTGTTGCGTTAATCCAAGGTCGTGTATTGACGGGTCAAGCGGCTCCTCGGGGGGCAGATATGGCAGATTTGACACCACCACGTCAGCCCTCCTCAGGGAGGTTGGTCCACTGCCGCAGATTACGTCAACCTCTTTTGGGCAGGTCTTACAGGCTTGAGGTTCTATATCTATTGCGAGTGTCCAGCGGCACCTAGTCGCCAATTTTCTCGCAATTATACAAGAGCCCGAGCCCACGTCTACACAGACGTCCCCCTCCAGCGTCTCTACGGCCCTTAGAGCCAGCTCTGTGTCTTCAGCAGGTTTGTAAATCATCTCGGGAACAGGTACACAAGGGCCGGTGCTACAAAGAAGAGGAGAAGCGAGTACGCCAGAGAGCTCTCATAAGGCGCCCCGCTTTCCAGCGAGTACGCAGTTGCAAAAACTGCGGCGGTGAGGAGCAGAGACACGAAGAGGAGAATTTGCGAGAAGGAGATTACATACGCAATGCCTGTGGCGTGTGCCACTTGTACTAGCGTCATGTGGACCGTGGGGTAAATGGCCAAGGGCAGTACTCCGACCACGATGTTTAGAGGCCTTAGTCTCCTTTTTGATGCGAGGTAGCCTGCCACAAGTATTAAAGCCACGGAGAGTAACGAAATGGCCAACGCGTGTTGTGTTTCTAGTTTTACAGAGAGGGGGAGGTAGTATCCCACGTAGGCTATTCCGAGAAGCGCAAGAGGGGGGTCTTGCAACGCGCCGAAGCTCAACGCCGCAATCCACGAGAGCAGAAAAGCGGCGGCGGCTACTGGGGCGTATGGCGAAAACAGAAACCAGACTACCAGCGGGCGTAGGCCTAGTAGAGAAAGGAAGTTCAGCGATTTCAAGGGCTCTATGGTGGAGACTATGGAGGCAACTCTTTCCCCCAGCTCTGTTAGGTATACCACCACGTCTTCTCTTTTAACCACGCCGAGTGATTCTAGGGCTGACAGCTCGTACAAAAGCGTGGACGAGGAGATTCTCAAAGCATTGCGGAGTTTTGACAGCGTGAGAGGGCCCTCTCTATGTAGCAAGAGTATTATGTCCCGCCTTCTGCCCGTCAAAACGCCACGTATTACGCGCTCCACGGAGGTTCAACTACACGGCTTAATATTGCTGAGGGCGCAATTGTTATAAACCCCACCTGTTGTGCGGTAGACATGGCGACAGAACAGACAATACTAGTGGGCAAGAAACCCACGACAAACTACGTAATAGCTACAGTGATGGCGTTCAACGCCGGAATTAAAAGAGTAGTGCTAAAGGCCAGAGGCGCCGCGATATCCAAGGCTGTGTCAACAGCCGTGATGGTTAGAGATAGGTTCCTGCCAGGCAAAGTCCAGATAAGAGATGTAAAGTTGCTCAGCGACAAGGTGCAAGGCCAAGGCGGCAGAGAGCGCACGGTCGCGGCCGTTGAGATAGTGCTCGAAATGGCCTAAGATTTTTTTCCCACCTTTAATGCACCTCCGGGACGTCGTAAGTTCTCTCGACGTCGAATATTTCGACCCGCCCTACGGCGAGTTCACCATTGCTAGAATATTGAAGGCTACTGAGGGGAGGAAGACGCCCGTATTCAGAGGCGTGGGAGATGGGTTTACTGGGGTGGGAAATCTCGTGGACACTAGGGCGAAGCTTTTCGCGTTCTTAGGCGTATCTAGCGACGAGGAGGCATATACAAAGCTCCTATCCGCTGTGGAGAACCCGGGTAGAGCGGAGTTGGTTTCCACCTGGCGCGACATGTACAGAGAAGTGGACTCTCTGCGCAAATTGCCCATGGTACGCTACTACGAAAAAGAGGCTACGCCATATATAACTTCGGGAGTTGTAATAGGCGTAGGGCCCCAAGGCGTCATGAACGCATCTATACACAGGTTTTCGCCGCTGGGAGATAGAAGGGCCGTGGTGAGGCTTGTCCCACGTCACCTATACCAAATCTACAAAGCCAACTTGCGCGACGGCAGAGAGACTCCAATAGCGTTGGCGTGGGGAGTCCACCCCCTCGTCCTATTCGCCGCCGCCACCTCTCCCCCCTACGGCGTGTTTGAACTAGACGTAGCCGCCAAGCTTATGGGCGGGCTTAAGATTATGGCGATGGACAACGGAGCAGTGGCGCCCTTTATGGCCTCCGTAGTTATCGAGGGGTACTTAACGGCGGAGTTGGCGACAGAGGGGCCCTTTGTCGACATAGTGGGGGTCTACGACAGAGTGAGGAAACAGCCCGTAGTTAAAGTTGAGAGGATTTACGTTCTGCGGGAGGAGGCATATGTGCACTACCTGCTCCCCGCCGGCTTAGAACACATAATACTTATGGGATTTGAGAGAGAGGCCAAGATTTGGAAGTTGGCGAAGTCGGCAGTGCCCGGCGTGAGGAAGGTCAGGTTGACCAGGGGAGGGTTTGGCTGGCTAGTCGCCGTAATTTCGCTGGATAAGTCTGTGGAAGGGGATGCGAAAAACGCCATTTTGGCGGCCTTCGCCGCTCACCCCAGTTTAAAAATTGCTATTGCAGTAGACAGCGACGTGGACCCAGACGACCCAGTGGCGGTGGAGTGGGCCATTGCCACGAGGCTGAGGGCCGACCGGGGCCTTTTCATAATCCCCTATGTGAGGGGGTCGACTCTCGACCCAGTTGCCCTCAACGAGGAGGGGCTTACCCATAAGATTGGCATAGATGCCACTAGGCCTTTAGACGCAGACCCTGCGCTTTTCGAGAGGGCTAGGATTCCAGAAGATTTTTAACATAGCTGTACTGCCCACCGTGGGACTCGACTATGTGAAAGAGCTTGTCTACAAAATTGCCGACGCCGTATCTGGCGGGGAGGTTGTCCCAATAGAGACGGCGCATATTTCCGGCGTCTCTTATATAACAATCGGCGAGTACGGTACACAGTTTTTGGAACATTTGGCGTCTCTGGGGGCAAGGGTTTCTGTGTTTACCACGTCTAACCCCTCCGCCGTGGACATAGGCGGCGCCCTCTCCGTCGACGAAAAGATCGCACGGGGCCAAGAGAGGATAAACAAGGCGCTTAGGACGATGGGCGTTAGCACGTTTTACAGCTGTGTGCCCTATGAATTTGTGCTAACACGTCAACGCACTTTCCACGCCTGGGCTGAGTCAAGCGCCGCTGCCTACATAAATACGTTTAGAGACGCTTGGTCTGATAAAAACCCAGGCCCACTAGCCCTCCTCGGGGCAATTGCGGGCTTTGTCCCTCGTACGCCTTTGTACACGCTCGAGGGCAGGCGTCCCACCGCCCTTGTAGAAGTTAAGGTCGGCCCCCTAGGTTCTCTTGAGGCAGGCGTTGTGGGGGCGTTAATCGGCGAAAAAGTGGGCACAGGGGTGCCGTATGTGAGAGGCGCCGTGTTTAAAGATGAGGAGAGCCGTAGAGAGTTTGTGGCGGCGCTGTCGACGTATTCAGCCATTGTTTTCGCGGTGGTGGAGGGCGTGACGCCAAATTGGCGGGAGTATAGAGAAATGTGGGACCCGACGGACAAGGTTGTTATTTCGGAGGAGGACGTGAATGCGTACGTAAAGGAGGCCGGCGACGTTGACGCGGTATACATAGGCTGCCCCTTTGCAGATGTAGACACGGTGCTGTGGGTTCTAGGCGAGGTGTCAAAAAGGGGGGCCGCCAAGAGGCCTATCTACATCTCTACTTCGCCTTCGACACTTAAGCAGTTGGGCAAACTTGTGGAAAAGGCCGCTGAGCTAAACGTGAAGATATTCGCCGGGTCTTGCCTCGTGGTCTCGCCACATACGCGGCGCTTCAGCTCCATAGCCACGGACTCCTTCAAAGCGGCGTACTACATACCCAGGCTCCACGGCGTGAAAGTAGTTCCGTGTAGACGTGAGAGGTGCATAGACTTGGCGTATGGCTAAACTTGTTCTGCCCCCTCCCAGCCCTAGCGTTTTAGACCACTTGCCAGCATGCCGTTACATCCGCGTGGGGCAGAGTCCCAGTCTTTGGGACCTCGCACTGCTACGGCGGCGCCCTCGCAGAACTTGCTCGTGGGCCGTCTTCTAAGTGGAAGAGAGATATATATGGGGGCTTCACTACGTTTTGTGGCTAGCGTGAAACCGGTCGTTAGGGCCAGTGGTGTAAAGCGAGTGGTTAGGGCCGAGGTTGTCAAAATAACGCAGCCGGTCTCTCTCCTAGGCGATTTTGACCCAGAGACTGGCAGACTCCTCGGCGTCGATGTAGTTGGAAAAATTGTGGCGTTGCCGTACGTGAAGGGCTCCACTGTGGGGCCCTACCTCATGTGGAGTGCCTCAAGGCGGGGCAAGACTCCCCTGGCCGTGGTGGCAGAGAAGCCGGACCTCATGTTGGTGACCGCTTGCGTTCTCGCAAATGTGCCGCTTTTCCAAGGCGTCATGGAAGAAGGCTGTGTAGAATTGGACCTAGAAAGTGGGGAGTATGTCAAGTGCTGATAGAAACCTACTGGCGTCCCTTGCCTTGCACATGTTGGAGGAGCTCGCGCTACGTAGAGGCAACAGAGTCAAGGTGAAGTATTGGAAGACCTACAGGCTGGCCGAATTTTGGCTGGGGAGCGACGTCGCACAGGCCGTGTTAAAGAGACTTGTGGAGGGCGGCTATGTGAAAATTGAGGGCGCCTATGTGGTCTTACTCAAGCCGTTTAAGCCATCTAAGACTCTCAACGAGGTCTTGAAATCCGCTTACAATCTTCTCGCCACAGCAAGGCGTCAATGATTTTCAGCGGTATGTTGTGTATATTTTCTCCGTGGAGAATTCTGCCAGCCAGCCACAGCACCGTGTCTATGTGAAGCGGCGGTATTCCGCTCACCTCCGCCACTCTGTTCCAAACCGCTTGAACGGCCTTATACTGCCTCATTGCGACGTCGGGAGGCACATCTATGAGGCCCGCGCACCACGTCAAGTGGGCAACTCTGTAGTCAACTGGTAGCGGGATCTCCATCGGCAACACCCTCTCCACGCCCCTACTACACCTATAGACATAGTTCAAGATCTTCACCGCGAAGACCACGGTCTTTTGCCCAGGATCAACGTCTAACAGCGCGGACATGCGCCTCCACGTCTCCAGCAGATTTTCCAAGTTTGGCCTATATCCACAGACTTTTCTCACCCGCCTCTCCCTAGCCTCTCTTCCGATTTTAAGAAACGGACTGGCGCGTAAGTAGGCGAGGAACTGTGTACAAACGTCTGTCACTCTTTGCCTAGAGAAATAGTCGCCAAAAAACTGCCAATGCTCCTCACCTTTGCCCGACAGCCTGTAGCTCACCAACGCGTTCAACATCGAAAGAGAGGCGCAGACCTCCTCCCCCTGCGCCTCCCACACTCTACACACGGCTATGTACTGCGGATCTCTCTTCTCAAGCTCTAGAATTGCGCCTAGTCCCAGCGTGCCTAAGGCCTCAACTACTCTTCTTAACGGCGACTCTTCTGCCATACTGCAATGGGTTCTTAATATTACACCCAAGGTTCGTGGGGCATAGGCCCCAGGAGTTCATGGTTTCGCAGCTGGGCACGGCGTACTCCTTCCTACCCCCAACTTTGCCAGCTATGTGTTGGACCTGGTACCGCGTAATCTTCTCGTTGAAGTCTGGCGCGTTCCGGAATAAGTCGACTATCTGTTCCACGTCCCACCCCCTCTTGAGCAAATACGTCGTTATGGCAAACCGCGCCGTGTGTGGCAGATTTTCCCCGGCCTTTAACGCGTCTAGTATGGCCTTCATACAGGGGGGATCTGGGCCTCCGGCGACGGGGGCCTGCGGAAGCGGCTTGTAGGAGTACTTCTTGACGAGGTCCTCGAGTTTTGACATATCGACCTTCATGGCGACTTTGCCCACGGCCAGCTCGTTTTCGTCTACCGTCTTTAATATCCGCTCCTCATACGCCTCCTCTAGTAGCCTATGGTAGTCTGCCATGGGCAAGAGCACCCACCCCCTGACTACAACTCGGTTTATCATTGCCCAATGGGGGTCCTGTGGCGCATACTTTAGATATGCCGGCCATCTAACGGCTATGGGGAATTGTACCACGGCTATGCCTGACATAACCTCTTGCGACGGCTTGGCGTAGATGCCTAAGTCTTTTCCAATCTCAATTTTGCACCCCGGGCTTTGAACGCCAGGGATTTTGTCTAAGAGACTTGCGAAATTTTTGCTCTCGTAGTCTGCAAATCTACGCAGTATGTGGCTACTCCCAGTCGCGGCGGCTAGGTACAGGGCCAGCCTGGCCACCACGGCACCCTCCTCTGGTCTGTCTAAACACGACTTGGCGTTAAAACTCTCGCGGGCCACAGCCCTCCTCACGCGCTCAATGGCTTTTTCCACTATATTTCTGTCGTCAAGCACGCCCTCTAATACGTACCCCCTTTTGGCCAAATAAGACGCAGACCTGTTTAAAAAGGGGAAGTAGCAGGCAAACACGTCGGCAGAAATATCGCAAGACACGTCTCTTACCCCGCTACGGCTTTAAAAGCTCTAGTCATGTATTACCGACATGTCTAACTTGGGGCTAAGCTCTTGGTATTTTCCACCTGTGGCTTTCGCAATCTGTTTCAACAAGTCGCTTTTCTCAACCGCCACGGCGTGGAGTCTCTTGAACTTTTTCACGAGACTCCAAGTTTTTTCAACATCGGCGGTTCTCCCATCAGTTATCAACACCGCCTCTCTAACGCCGTAGCTGTAGAGCACCTCTAGGGCAGACGCAAGCTCGGTGCCGCCCCCGGCGTATACGTACTCGAGAATTTCGAGCATCTCCCTAAGATACTTATGAACCTCGTAGGGAGTCCACATAAAGTCGGCGTCGACGTTGAAGAGCAACAACGAGACGCGGCCTCTGAGACTTGCCATCTGGCGCAAGTACCTCGCCACGGCGTTCTTGGCGACTCTAAGCTTCACGTCGCCCCACATGTACTCCTTCATGCTCCCCGAGACGTCAAGCGCTATGTACACCGGCTTATCCGCCGTCCTTGAATACTCCCTTACGAATATGTCGAAGTCGGAAATCGGCATATTCATGACGACCTTTCTTCTAAAAGCCGTGGCCGTCCTTATCAGATCTACATCGGCGAAAGGCGTGCCGGGTACATAGCCCCGCAGAGACTTCACGGCGCCCCGCACGTGCCACCCCTCGCCTCTGCCCACGACTCTGCTATACGAGCGCAAAATTCTGTCCCTAGGAAGGCCCAGCCTCCTAACTACCTCAAGCTTTACCCTGGGCGTGGCGTCCACTGGGACGTGTCTATTTACCAAGTGGGCAAGCGTAGGCGCCTTCTCGTCGCCCACCGAGCCTATGGCTAGCGTGGGCGCGCCTTCGCGCAACCTTGGGCTACACGTTATAGCTTCTCTTATAACCTCCTTCGCCGCAGAGGGGCCCATCTTAAGCGTGCCCGCCAAATTCTGTGCAATTATTTCAAGAACTTTTTCCCAGTCCACGTCGCCGAGCTCTGCCCGTACATAGACGTCCTCAATGCTGTATATGAGGCTACGTATGGAGAGGCCCCCGAGGCAGGAGTAGACAGCCGCTAAGAGCTCTACTAAGTCATTCATTTGCCGCTCTGTCGAAGATCTTTAGCAACACCTCCTTGGTCTCGGAGTCGAAGGGCAAGTTGTTGACCAAGCTCCTCCTCAAGTCCCTAAGCTCAACCTCCCTCCTCTGCGCCCATGCAAGCGCCGAAGCGTCGGCCAAGGCATAGCTAAGCGATCTCACAGACTGCGGATACCCGGCCTTCTTCGCCTCGTGGGCAAACTTAGACAAAATCTCGGCAAGCTTGGAGGGTATGTCCACCTCTAAGTCTCCCAAGGCCTCTCTCGCCTTCCACAGAAGGATGCTCTTTAGGAGCTCCCTGTCCGGCATCTTAACTTCTACAAACTTAAGTCTGTCGGCCAACGCCTCCGATAGCTCGTACACACCCTCGTACTCGCTGGGATTTGCCGTGCCTATCAAGACAAAGTCCGTCCTAATCCTATAACCCCTAATATACACGTAGTGCTCTTGTATTGCCTGTAGCAGTGCCGCCTGTGCGTAGGGGTTCAGCCTATTGAGCTCGTCCATTATTAGCACAGTGCCATGTGCTAATACTACTGGCCCAGGGATGTAGCTGAGGGGGTGGTCGAGCCCGGCTTGAAGAGCCACAGCTACATCGATATCCCCAACCAAGTCGACTGCGGTCATGTGGGAGTGGCATGCCACCTCGATGTACGGAGGGTCGCCCAGCGCCAGAGTCTCGGCGACGGCCTCCGCCAAGGTGGTCTTTCCCAGGCCCACTGGCCCCACTAAGACGACGGGCCGGCCGATCATCATGCCGCTTAACACGTCCAGTAAAACGTCGTCGAGTCCCTTAAGCACGCCTCCAATTCTCCTTCTTATCTCATCCACGCCCATTTTCTTGACTCTCTCCCTCACTAATCTCGGCATGTCGATGGGCTTCCTCTGTAGAAGCTCGGAAAGTCGCACGTAAGGCACGGCGAGTCAGTTTAAAAATTCAGCTCTCTACAGGTTTATAAACGCGTAGGCGAGTTTCCCAAATGTCAATCCGCGTCATGAGGAGCGGCGACGTATATCGCATAGAGGGGCCTGCCAAGGTTGTAGTAAAACGCGGCCGCGTATATGCCACAGGTGTCGTATACTCCGAGGGGCAGAGCTTCACAGTGCTTAGGGCTAGAAAACTCGTCATAAAGGCGGTGGAGGACTCGGAAGTGGAACTCGTGCTTGGCCCCGGCGCCCTTCTGGAAAAGACAAGCCCGGGGGAGGAGGTCATCGACATCTGGGAGAAAAGCGTGGCGGAGATGGACTTGAGGGGTATTATACTGATTATCGGCGTAATGGACGTGGGCAAGTCTACCTTGGCCGCTCTGTTGGGCAACAAGGCCCTGTCTCAGGGGCATAGGGTGGCCATAATAGACGCCGACGTTGGTCAAAACGACTTGGGCCCCCCGACCACGATATCTCTGGCGAGGCTCGACAAGTACATAACGCATTTGAGGCAGTTAACTGCTGAAAAGAGCATATTTCTACAGGCCACGAGTCTTGAGCGCATATGGCCTAGGGCCGTTAAACAGATCTACAAGGCCGCGAGGTATGCGCTAGAGGTCTGGAAGGCTGACACAGTGGTCATAAACACCGATGGGTGGATCTTAGACGAGGAGGCGGTGGCGTTTAAGCGTAGACTTATCGAGGAGATAAAGCCGTCGCTAATAGTGGGAATACAGGTGGAGAACGAGCTACTCCCCATTGTAAAAGGCTACTCAAACGTCTTGTTGCTACCGCCGCCTCCCCACGTCAGAGCCAAGTCTAGGGAGGATAGGAAGATACATAGGGAGATGGGGTACGGGAGGTACATCTTTCCCCCAGTAGAGCTGGCCGTGCCGCTGGATAAAATACCTATTTGCAACCTCCCCCTCTTCAAAGGCGTTGAGATAGGCGACGAGTTGAAGAGAATGCTTGCGAAAACCCTCGGCGTGCCGGTTGTCAGAGCCTATCAAGTGGGCGAGAGGGTCTACGCACTAGTTCAAAACGACGCGTGGCTTATGAAAAAGGTTGGCGGTTTTCACGTGGTCTGTATGCCGCTGGAGTTTGAAAAGGGCCTCTTAGTGGGGCTTGAAGACGGCGAAGGATTTCTAGTGGGGCTCGGCGTCATGAAAAAGATATACTACGACAAGAGAAAGGCTGTTCTATATACGTCAAGTGACGTAGAGAAGAGGCTAGGCGAGGTGAAGTGTATACGACTAGGCCTCATAAGGCTTGACGAGAACTTCAACGAAGTGGAGAAAGTCGCAAGCCTTCTCAAGGTCGAGCACGCACCGCACCTATAAGTATAAAAAGTGGCACTCCTCATTGGTCGATGTGCGGTGCGGGCAGCGCCTGAGCAGTGATGATCTCATCTCACGCGAATTATGGCGTTGCCTCTGTGATATCGGCAAGTGTCCCTAGGTAGGTCAAGTCTGATAGATATACCTCCACTTTCTCCGGGTTAAGCTCGACGTATTTTAGAAAAGTCCGGCCTTCAGACGCTAGGGTCTGTAGCTCTCTTACATCGACGCCGGTTATGAGGGGGTGGGCGGCGGGTAACACCACGATCTTCAGCTCTCCACGTCGTCTGCAAGGCTCGTCGTACAGAGCCTTGCAGAGCTTAGAGCGACGCGCATATATCTTCAGCACTGCGGGCTCCTTAGCCGCGTAGCCCACCTCGTCTCTTATAACCACGGCGGGGTGTGTATGCCCCATTACCACAACGTCCGCCCTTTCGAGGTCTGACTTAAGAGGTTTTACATGTCCATGGAATAGGAGAAATCTCCCAATTAAGACGCCGCGCGCAGACGCCACTTCAACGCCCTCTATTCCCGCCGCAATCTCCTGTAGCAGAGAATCGTGGTTGCCTGGGATAAGCAAAACGGGCACCTTCTTTGCCAAGGTCTTGAGAAAGGCCTTTACCTCATCCACACTCTCCCTAGGCACGGGGAGCTCGTGTTTAACGTCGCCAAGTATGGCGACCATAGTAGCGTTTTGCGAATCCACTAGCTCTAGCACAGAGTTGGCAAGCTTCGCGGTTTGGCTAACCACATTTATCCCCCTCTCCCTCCTTAGCTCAACCTCGTAGCCCACGTGAGTATCCGCTAGCAGCAATATCCTCTCGCCGCGGTGTTGTAGCAGAATTCCGCGCACTGAGAGGCATACGACTTCAGAATTTATTTTTTAGAAGCAGATCCACGGCGGCCTCCGCCATGGCGAGCGTGGCAGGCGACTTGACGCGGAAAGGCGGAACGCCCACCGCCCTGTGGACGGCCAACTTTTCGTCAAAAGGCACGACGTATACGTCCCCAAACCTCTTATACGCCTTTACAAAAACCTCGCCCGGCTTTCTAAATACTTTGTTCAAAATAACGCCATAGACCTCGCCCCTAACCGCGGCGTGGAGACGTTCCACAGATCCCAAGGTCTCAAAATCCTCATCTACGACGTAGATAAGCGCCTTGCATTTAGACAGAATTTTCACAAACAGCACGTCGTCGAGACGAAAGGCGGGCAAGTCAACGAGGTAGAAGCCGGCGGCGGAGGCCGTCTTGGCGACGCGCACAGGCACGCCAAGAGACCTCCACACATATGCGGCAACGGCGGCGAAGGTGGTCTTCCCAGTCCCACCTTTACTTCCCGACGTTATACAGATCACGTTAGGTGTGGCATATAAAGCTCCTATAGCGGCTTTTAATGGCACGGAGTTATGTGATAAAGAAAGCTTTCCTAAACGGCGAGATAGATCTCCGCGAATACGTTGCCCTATACCGCCTCAAGAGGAGAAACGTGGTGGCCTATTGGCTAAAGTTGGTGGTGTGGCTCCTTAGAGCAAAACTCCTGGGCTTTTCTCTTGTCGCGTAGCACCAATCTGTATCCGTCTTCTCCGTCGCTATAGTAGGCGGGTAGCCTCTCCTTGACTTCAAACCCGGCGCTTTTGTACAGACGGAGGGCTGGCTCGTTGGTTACTCTCACCTCTAGAAAGACCTCAGACACCTGCCCCTCCGTTAGCAGCTTCAGCGCTGTGCACAGCAATGCGGCTCCAACGCCCCTTTGCCGGTGTTCGGGGTGCACTGCGATGGATATCACATGTGCCGCGTTGCCCTCTATACATGTGATAATGTAGCCCACTACGTCTCCGTTTGACACGTACACATAGGAATGGTCGGAGCAAAATGAGCACAAGAATTTCAGTAGCTCAACGCTGTAGATATCGTCGGGCTTAAACGACAGTTTCTCTATGCCGTAGATCTCTTCCACGTCTGGGGGGGAGCACTTCCTAAGCACGCTGGTTTTATCTACTGTAAATAAATTGTCCACCTCCACGTTTTAACGTGTACGCCTTTGTGGACTTGCCGTTTAGCCCCAGTGGGGTTACTCACCTAGTTAGACTTCACAAGTCCACGGGCCTTGAGAGAGAGCTTAGGGAGGCCCTTGAGGTGTTGGAGGCGGCTAAGAGGGGCAATAACAATGTGTTGGCGGTGGTAGTCGCGCCGTATGGCTACGGCAAATCTGAGTTGTTGGACGAGCTTGAGGAGGTGGCCAAGAGGGAGGGGTTCAGAGTGGTGCGCACTGCGTTGACTCTTGATCAAGGCCTTGCCATAGACTTGGCGTCTAAAAAGCGCGACGAGCCCATGCTAGTCCTCATCGACGAGGCTGACGAGATTTCGCGCATGGCTATTGTCCACAAACTCGGCGCGCTTAGCGACGAGAGGTTTATGAAGATGGTTCAAAACGTGGCCACGCTTATAAGGGCGTTGCTAGAGCCGCGCTCCTACCGCCACATACTCGGCGAACCTGAGCGGTTTAACAAGGTCGCCATAATAATAGCGCTCACGCCCCAGCTATACTACACGATATTGAAAAACGTAGTTCCAGACGTCTTTGACTTAACCACAGGCCGTGTCTACAAAGAAATAGCGCTGGACACTAGATACCCATTTTGGCAATACGTTGAGACCGTTAGACAGAGGCTATACGCCTACTCTACGCCGGAGAGGAGGCGGAAGATAGAGTCAGGCGAGTTAAACCCGCTCAGTCCCTTCACTCTGGCCGAGCTGGCGGCGTTATACCACTTGGCGAAGAGGAAGGGGGAGACGGCGCCGCGCCACTTAATGAAGCTGACGGCCAGGCTTTTTCAATACAAGGCGGAGGGGCGCAGGCTTGCCCACCTCTTAAGAGAGGAGGGCATAAGCCCAGAGGTAGACGACAGAGTGCTAGAGCTGGCCTTCGCTGGAGTGCCTCACGACGATGAGACCCTTAGGGCCGCGTCTAGGGAGGTCTACGTGTACAAGATACCTTACGACGACAAAGAGGCCTTGGACATTGCTAGAGAGCAAATAGCCCTCAGAGGAGGCTCCCTAGACATAAAAGATGTAAAAAACATATCCTACGAGCCGTACCTCTACTACTCATTGGTAGAAGGGGGGAAGTTGTACATATATTTACTCTCAGACGAGGAAGTGGTTGAGTTAAATAGATATTTTATTGGTAAAAAACTTATTATATCAAGCGATGTTGCAAAAATTATAGTCGGCGAAGATCAACTGGCCTCAGCAGCTTTTGCCAAACAGTATATGCAGAAGTTGGAGAACCCGGCGTATCTCCTAGAGGAGGTAGAGCGCGCTCTTGAAATCTCCGGCATAAGACTGAGGAGCTGTTGCGGATACGCAGTCTGGGACAACAACATGGGCTTTAGAGAGGCGTACATCTTCATGTACATAAGCAGAGAAGATGAGTTGAGAAATGCGGCTAAGGCTCTGGCGGACGTCGTGGCGCAGGGGTCCATAGGCGGATACGTCGTGGACTACTTTGCCCTCTTCGTCGCCAGTCCAATACTGCTCACAGAAACCGTGGAGAGGGCCTTTGCCCCAATTTTCTCCGCGTATTGGAAGAGGTTCTACCCCGTCAAGGCGTTAGACTTTGCAATTGTTCAGGTATATGGGGCGGACAAGTTTGAGAAATTGAAGCAGGAGCTTGTGAGATATGCCGTAGACAAAGTCTTAAGGCGCGATGCCAAGCCGCCGAGCTTTGTAGACGCAGTGCGGCTTGGCAGAGAGAAGGCGCGTGAAAAGACGTTGAGGTATACGCTGGCCCTTAGGAAGGGCAAAGAGAAGAAGCTCGTTGTCTTGGTAAAAGTGGCTGAGGCCCTAGACGAGGGTCTAGAGGTTGAGGGCTTGAAGGCGTATCGCGAGATAGAGGAGATAATTCTCAAGGCATTTGACGCGTCTATTCACGAGAGGGAGCTTAAGTCGCTCATAGCTATGCTGTTTCCAACTAATTTGTGGAGAGAGATTAAGGAGGACGACGTCATTGAGTTAATGAAGCTGAGGGGCGTATTAGTCCCCGTAGGTGACCTCTTATACAAATATAGAGAGGACTTGGCCAAGCGCCACGTGCAAGAGCTTTTATCACAACTAGAGTCTCTGGGCGAGATATTCATTGAGAGACAGACGCCTCTTGGCCCCGTGAGAGTACGTAAGAGGCTCGACATCGGCAAGGGGGAATACAGCTTCCGCGACCAGAAGGAGTATGGCAAAGTCGTAAGAGAGCTCACTCTCAAGCTGGCCGCCGCGAGAGAAAGCTATGAAAAGATTAAAAGGGAGGCCGAGGCAGAGGTAGAAGAGAGGGTAAAACTTGTTAAAAGACTCGCCGCGGTTGTGGAAAAGTTCCCCATGAGGGCAAAGATGATAGAATTAGACAAGTTGGACGAGCAGATAGTCAAAAGAGAGGAGGCCATTCTTCAAAAGGCCAGTGAGATAATGAGGATTTGGGAGAGCGCTAGACACATAGCTCGTGCCGTTGGCTCCGCCCTAGACGTAGAGAGAGACCTCTCGCTTTTGTTAGAGCTTCCAGAGCCCTGGCTAGACGACTACGCCGCCCATTTGAAGCTCTATGTGGCCGAGCTAGAAAAGAAGTATGAAAAAATGCGGGAAGAGGAGAGGACAAGGAAGACGGTGCAGGAATGGCTGAGGGAAAAGTTCGGCGTCTCAGAGCTGGACTTGTTGCCAGAAGTTGCTAAAAGACTTGGTGTAGATGCAAGACTGTTGGAGGCTGTGGCCCGCAGAGGTAGAGGGGCGCATTTGACAATAGAGGAGTTGGCAGAGGAGACTGGGTTAGACAAGTCGCTGGTTGAAGAGGGTTTGGAGAAGTTGTATAGAGCGGGGGTTGTGGAGAAGAGGTATGTCGCTTAAAATAGTGGTGTTAAAAGAGGGCGGAGAGCCCCTCGGCGACGTGGTGATAGATGCACGCGGGCCTCCTGAGTTCTTCGACGCAGTGATACTAGGCGGGAGAGAGCTGAAATCTGTGGTGGCCATAGGGGCTGTAGAGGGCGGGGTTCCAATTGGAGTTGGTAAATACACGAAGAAGCCCGTGGCGGCCGTCGTAGAGGGCAGAGTCGTAATAAGGGGAATCCCCATATCTCTCTACTACGAGTTAGGAATACTTGAGCGGGAGATTGTGGAGGCGTTGGGCAGAGGCGTTACTACAGATGTGGCGTTGGAGAAACTGAAAGAGGTGGTAATAAGAGAGAGGCGTAGGTACAAGCGGTCGCAGACGCTGGCCATCTTGGCCAAATACGTAGAGGGCGAGGTGGCCGAGCTACCGCCGCATTTGATCGACATAGTGGGCAACTTGAGTAGAGATGAGGCAAGGAAGCTGTTTGAAAAATTGTTAGAGGAGATATACTAATGGTATTTTCAGAGCTGTTGAGATTTGTAGAACTAGAGTTCTACCCCCACGAGGTGGAGATTCCTCCGTCGTTGAAAAGGCTTGTCAACTACTGCCGCGGGGGACGTCTCAGAGACTACTACGCGGTTGACTCAGGCTACGTGGTACAGGAGGTGGGCGACTACGACGTCTTAGTGCAACTGGTGGTGGGGGTGGGAAGAGAGGTGAAGAAGAGGTTCCTAGTGCAGAAGGCGTACGACGATGTGCACTATGTGGCGCGCATAAACGAGATAAAATTCGCCGAGGCCCTCCACGGAGGCCTTGTGCTTGTAGATGGGCCATTAACCCCATATGTAAACACGTCCAATGTTGTTGGAGTATCTAAAGACCCGCGCCTTGTGAGATATGGGCCGAGAATAGCGCAGGAGGACCTGCGGCACGAGTTTGTAAGCGTCGCTAAGAAGATTGGAGAAAAAGAGGTGGCCCGCCGCCTGCTCCAAGGCGAGCCCCCTGGCTCCTACCTAGAGCCCGTGGAAATAGGCGACTTCTACGGAACTTTTATCAAGTCTGACTGGGTTCTATATGTAGAATTTCCAAAGAGTATGAGGGCCGAGGAGATATGCGGAGTGTTAAGCCGCTACCCGATAAGACTTAGAGTGGCACACCACTTGGCCAAGCTAAATAGAAAATTTCTGAATTCAATATATTACTTGATGTTGAACATGGTTAAACCACAAAAAATAAACATTAGAGAATTATTATAGTCCTTTGTAAATGTATATAAGTCGTGCTAAGGCCATGTTAATGCAGTCATCAAGAGTTTCTAGGTTATATTTTTTGCAGATCTCATAGAGACTTTCTAGTTCGTCCTCAGAAACAGGAATAATTACACGCTCCATGAAGTTAACCAAGGACAGAGATTTATAGCCCCTTTACAAAAAACGTACACGTAAACATATATATAGCGAGGCCACTTGTCCAGCAATGCGTGGATTCTCGTCCAGAGTTGCCGCATTCCGCGAATCCCCCACGCGGAAGATCGATGAACTTAGAGAGAGACTGAGGCGTGAGAACCGCGATGTAATACTGCTCTCCACGGGGCAGCCCAGCGTCCCGCCTCCTAGAGAGGTAAGAGAGGCGCTGGGAGAGTTGTTGAAAGTCGACTCAATGGACCTATACGGCTATACCCCCTCCCAGGGGATATACGAGCTGAGAGCCGCTATTTCAGAAGACTTGAAAAAGCTCGGCGGCCTCGACGTGCCGCCGGATCAGATCGTCGTCACGGCCGGGGGGCAGGCCGCCATGTTTTCCACGCTGGCCACCGTGGTGGAGCCAGGCGACGAGGTCGTAGTCACAGACCCAACGTACTTCGGCTACCGGCCTCTGCTTGAATACTTTGGCGCAGTGGTGAAGCCTCTGAGGACGCGGATAGAGGAGGGCTTTCAGCCAGACCCAGAGCGGCTTAAAACGCTAGTTGGGAGAAAGACAAAGGCGGTGGTCCTAGTATCGCCAGACAATCCCACTGGCCGAATTTTAAACAGGGAGGTAGCCAAGGCGGTGGCCGACTTGGCCCAAGACTACGACTTCTGGATTATTACAGATGAGGCGTACAAGACGTTGATATACGAGGGAGAACACGTCTACTTCTACAAACTGGCCCCAGAGCACACAATTTCTATAAACACTTTCTCAAAGGACCCGGCCATCCCCGGCTGGCGCCTGGGCTATGTATACGGCCCCAAAGACGTTGTCCAAAAGGTAAAACTCGCCAACGAGGAGATGGTGTATTGCCCCCCGTCATTTGCCCAAAGAATGGTTGCAATCTACTTAAGATCTGAGGCGAGGACGAAGTACATAAGAGAAGTCGTGGAGATCTATCGCCACAAGCGCGACGTAGCACTGGCGGCAGTTAAGAGGTACATACCCGAGGCCAAGTTCGTACCCCCGTCTGGCTCCATGTTCATATTCGTAGACTTATCTAGGTATATAGCAGACGGCGAAGAATTTGCCAAAACCCTCCTCGAGAAACACGGCGTAGCCACAGTGCCCGGCTCGTACTTCAGCGAAGTATACAAGGCGGCTCTACGCATCTCCTTCGTCACCGAAACCACAGAGAGAATAGAGGAAGGAATTAGGCGGATAGGAGAAGCCCTCTCCGCAACCTAGCTAAAACAGCCGCGGCCTTGGCGTGGGCAAGTCCCCGCTAGGACTTTAGCAGGCTGGCTAGTTTTTCTCTTATTTGTGCCAACTCGCGCCTGAGTTGTTCTACCTCTTGCCTTAGCCGCGCGTTTTCCTCGGCAAGCTGTTCGCAACCCTTAGGCGCCGCTGGTTTACATTTGTCGCTTCTAACCCAGTAGTAGAACTCCGTCTTATCTTTCTGCCACTTCAACTCGCCGCTTGCCAAATCCACCTCCACCTCTGTTATAATCATAAATATGTCGCCTTTGTCGAGCCCGTAGCGTGGGGCGACTTCGTTGAAAAACCACTCCTTCAGTGCGTCAAACATCTCACGGCTACTCCTCCTAAAGCCCTCTGAGTCCCTTATCTTGCCAAAGATCTCCTCGCCCTGAGGCCCAAACTTCTCTCTAAGCGAGCCGGCAATTGCGCCAAAGAGAAGTCTAAAGAAGTCGGGCCTCCCGCCTACTCCGTATCTTCCAAAGAGCCGCCCTGCCGACGTCTTGCCAGTGTTCCACCTTATGATTAGTATCTGCCTACCTCCCCGCTCTTCTACGTGCGCCCGCTCCACCGTCCTCTCCTCCTCTGCCATATGTATAGTAAAGCTCATAAATAAAAATCCGAACGCTCTGTTGTGTATTACAACATAGCCAGAGGGCGTATAGCAACGGGATGTGAGTTGTGCCTACTGGGGGCGAAGAGCGTGATATTCATAACAGGCGTCTGCCCCCTGAACTGCTTCTACTGCCCGGTGGGGAGAGACCGCTTTGGGAGAGACGTAATTTTTGTAAACGACGTGCCCGTCGCCGACATTAGGCAGATTCCAGAAGTGGTGGCTCAGTTTGCCTCAGACGGGGCCGCGATAACCGGCGGCGATCCAGCCGTCGTCGCCGAGAGAGTTAGAGAGGTTAGCGAGTTGTTAAAAGAGTCGTTTGGCGAAAACTTCCACATCCACATGTACACCCACATACTCAACCTCGACGGGAGAAGAGTTGGCGTAATTGCCTCAAGCAGAGTAGACGAGGTGAGAATACACGTGACGTCGAAGGCCCAGCTGGAGGGGAGGGTCAAGTACGTAAAGGCGCTGGCGGCCGCTGGAAAAGACGTAGGCGTAGAAGTCCCCGCGTTGCCCGGACTTGAAAAACAGATAGCTGAGGCGATAAACGCGCTGGCGCCGTACATTAAGTTTGTAAACATAAACGAGCTAGACGTCTCTGAGTCAAACGTTGAAAGACTGAGAGAGGCGGGGTACCGCGTAGAAGGGCTTAACGTCCCCGGTAGCCTACAAGCGGCTCTCAAAATCGCAGAAATGGTCAAAGACGTTCCCGTCCACATATGCAGAGGCAAGACAAAGGACTTGGTACAAATAGGCGCCAGGCTGTTCAGACTGGCTATGACAACGGCGAAGCCAGGGGAATACGTGCAAGACGATGGCACAGTCATATACGACGAGGAAGGCCACCACCCCAGAAGCGCAAAGGCGAGAAACATCCGAGTAAAAATCAACACAGGCCCAAGAGAGCTAGAGGTGGTGTAGGTGCCTTTAAACGCCTAGATATACGTGAAAGTTGTAGTACTGGCCCTGGTCGCATCAGTCCTCGCATTCGCCGCTTCAAATTCCACAGACCCATTTGCAAAAATTGGGCAAATGGTAGACAACTTGCTAAACTCCATCGACAAGTTTCTACAAAATCTCAAAGACGTGCTCAAGGCTCACATGTCCTCAATATCCAGAACTCTCTCAGTGATCATGGGGCTAATAGGCGCAGTGCTGTACTTCTCTGGGATAAGCAAATACAGCGGGAGAAGCCTAATATTCGGCGCAATTCTACTCTACGTCTTGGCAGAGTTCATCTCTTCCTTCTAGGCTTATAAAGTAGCAACGTTGCGCCTCCATGGAGTACATAAGACTGGGTAAAACAGACATGAAAGTCTCCAGAATTGGGCTAGGCGCGTGGCAATTCTCAGGAGACGCCTGGGGCGCAATAGACTACCAAACCGCCAAAGAGGTAGTGGCCAAGGCGTATGAGGTAGGCATAAACTTCTTCGACACAGCCGCCGTGTACGGCAGAGGCAGAAGCGAGGAGTTCCTAGGCAGAGCCCTCAAAGAACTGGGCCTCAGAGGCCACGTCTACATTGCCACAAAGATACCAGGGGAGTGGCTACGCCGAGTGGACATTTTAACTGCGGTAGAGAATCAGAGGCGTAGGCTAGGCGTAGACGCAATAGACTTAATGCAAATACACTGGCCAGCCTGTTGGCACAACACCCCAATATGCGAAACTATGAAGACGCTTGAGGAACTGGTAGACAGAGGCGCCATTAGGTACATAGGAGTGAGCAACTTCCCACTCCAACTACTTGAACACGCCAGGAAGTGTCTATCGAAAATAGACATAGCGACGTCGCAAAACCGCTACAACCTGGTAGAACGAGAGGCAGACAAAGAACTCCTCCCATACCTAAGACGCGAAGGCATAGCACTAATCGCCTGGAGCCCCCTAGCCAAAGGCGTACTCACAGGAAAGTACACCCCAGACAACTTGCCCACATTTGAAGACGTGAGAAGAAACGACCCCCTCTTCACAAGAGATAACCTGGCGAGGGTACTGCCGCTACTAGACGAGTTAAAACGTCTCTCCGCCAAATATGGAAAAACCCCAGCACAGATAGCCCTAAACTGGCTCACGCGAGACCCGCTAATACTGCCAATACCAGGCGCCAAGCGGCCAGAGCAGGTCATTGAAAACGCCGGCTCAGTCGGCTGGAAATTAACAGACGACGACTGGAAGACGCTAGACAAGCTAGGCTGGGAGATCTCACAGAAGATAATATACGTCACATATTAGAAAACCGACGACGTGGCGGGCCCGGTGGGATTCGTAGGCGGCTCCGCCTGAACCCACGACCTACGGGTTAAAAGCCCGCCGCTCTAACCGGGCTGAGCTACGGGCCCCACCCGTGTCTAAACACGTGTTTAAAAAGTTTAGCGCCTTCACAGGGCCAAACCCACATGCCGAAGACGCACTGCACCCGCCGCAGACAAGGCGAGTTAAGTTTAAAAACGGTAGTTTAAGTAGGGGTCGGGGCCGGTAGTCTAGCGGAAGGATGCCCGCTTGGCGTGGTAGCCCCAGAATGCGGGAGATCCCGGGAGGGAGACCCCCGGGAATTCGAATCCCGGCCGGTCCACCATCTTTCTAGGTCTGGCGGAGGAAAGCCTCCGTAGCTCTGCTACTCCACGTGTCTACCCCCCTCTTATTATCGACTTGAATCTTCTCGCATCGTCAAACATGTAGACGTTGTTGAAGAGGACGTACGCCGCCTCCCCCTCCAGCGACTTGATAATTTCTGCCAGCTTCCGTAAATCGTCGTCGGTGTACTTATAGCGGTAGTTCACCTCTCCCGGGAGTCCGTGTAGCCTAAAGTAGTAAATCCCGCCCCGCAACGGCGCCCTCTTTAGGGGATCCACTACAATGACTACCCCGAGAGACGCCACTCTCTCAATGAGCGTGGGGTCTTTGTAAGTCTCGCCACGGGGCTCCCACGCGACTTTGAACCCGGCGCCAGCCACCGAGGCAAAGAAGTCGTATATGTAGGGCTCCGGCTTTAGGCTAGGCGGCGTCTGAAACACTAAGACCTCTGGGCGGAGAGGCGCCACGGAGTCTACAAACTCGTTCCACAGCTGGAAATTCTCCTCGGTGGGCTTCAGCAAGCCGTGTCTCTCAGTGGGCTTGAACCCCTTCGTCCTTTTATAAGTGGGGCTATCCGCCGGGTGCGTCAACCCCTGGAAGACTTTGACTGTGAAGTGGAAGCCCGGCGCCCCCTCCCGCAAGGCCTGCATCTTCCCTCTGTTTGGCATATTGTAGAACGTCTCTTGTAGCTCAACTACATCCAGCGTTGAGTATATCTGGCGGCGCGACTTGGGAAAGCCGCATGTACCCACTAACACCTCCACATGTCTACTACCTTTTTATTTTAAAAACGATTTGAGACGTGGAGCGCAGGTCCATCTACAGTGGTACAAGGTCATGCTATGCCGAGAAAGAGGGCGTATACGTGGAAAGCGGCGCGATGGATCTCGCAAAGGCCGCGGCGCACCTCTACTTGCACATGCTGGACCTGGAGAGGGGGTACACGTATGACCACGACTGTGCCAGAGTAAAGATGACGCCCGAGCTATTTGAGGCGAGGTCAAAGTACCTCGTCAAGCTGTGCAGAGAGCAGGGGGGCAGAGACTGCGACGAAATTGAAAAACTGGTCGACTACGTGCTTAAGAACTTCGAACTCCCGCCGTGGGCGATGGAGCTCGCGAAAAAGAAACTTGTAAGAATATCGCGCCTCCTGTAGCATCAAATTTTTATACCCCAACGCCTTTGGGCAAATGGAAGAGGACAAAAGACAAGGTGTAGAAGAGCGGCTGAGAAAGTTGCCGGTAGATTACACATACGACGAAGACGAGGTAGTGGTAAAAGTCGGAAAGGGGAAGAGACTCCCGGAGGACCAGTTTAGAGACACAATTAACCAGCTAAAGAAGATGGGGTTTAAGTTTGACCCAGACACAAAGACTTGGAGAAAGAAAGTTTAAAGCTCCGCCCGTACCTCCCCCGGTTTTCCCCACCCCCTCGCCATTGCCCTAGTGTTGTAGCTAAACGCGAAGCGCCCCCTGGCGTCTACGCCTATCAAGCCCGCCGTGTCTGGCCCAAATCTCCGAGTGACGTACTCCACGGCCTTCTCCACGGCCGCGCGTATGTCGCCCGTCTGCTCAAGCAAATCTCTAGCGCGTAGAGAAAGCGTGGAGAGTATAATTACCTCGCCTACGCCAGTCGCGCTAAAGGCGCCAACGCCGTTCTCAGCCCAAAAGCCCGCCCCAGGCAGTGGGCTATCTCCCACTCTGCCGGGTAGCTTCAGCCACACGCCCCCGGTGGACGTGGCGGCGGCTAAGTTCCCATCTTTGTCTAAAGCCACGGCGCCCACAGTGTCTGCAAAATCTAGAACCCTCTTGAAATGCCACTTGCCCTGCCTGGCCTCCTCAAGAACTTGGCTAAACTGCCTATTCTTCTCCTCGCTGTAAAACTTGTAAAAGGGAGCAGCTAGGCCAAGCCTCTTCGCCAAAAGCGTGGCCCCCTCCCCCGCCAAAATGACGTGGTCTGTCAACTCCATGACGGCGCGGGCAAGCCGCACAGCGCTTTTCACCCCTTCGACGGCGGCGACCGCCCCCGCTCTGCCAGTCTTGCCGTCCATAACGCCGGCATCCATGTAGACTCGCCCGTCCAGCGCATAGACAGAGCCGTAGCCCGCGTTGAACAAGCCGCTGGCCTCCATATACTCCACGGCCGCCACTACGCCGTCCACTGCACCGCCCCTTAGCATCGCCGCAAGGCCCTCCCTCACCGCGTCCTCCAACGCCCTCTTAACCGCCTGCCTCTTTTCTTCACTTACCGCCCACCGCCCGGCCCCTCCGTGGACAACTAACGTCGTCACTAGACAACGGTAATAGACTCTTTTAAGCTATTGTTCTATCGTGATTTTGTCCTCCAGCTCTCTGGGCACGAGGAAGCCCGGCGACGTAACCCGCCTCCCCGCGACTAACACGTGGCCGTGAACTACGAGCTGTCTCGCGTGGTGGATAGACTTGGCGAGGCCCATTCTAAACACCAGAGTCTGCAACCTCCTCTCCAATATGGCCCTCACGTCGAGAGAGAGTATTCTGTCCAACGGCACGTTGGGATCCTCGATGAAGCCCATCTTGTACAGCTTCTCCTTAAACGGCATCTCCAGCGGGGCCCTCTCCTCTGCGGTCATGGACAACAGGGCGCGGGCGCGCCTCACAATCCACTTAAGCCTAGCTCTAGCAAGCCAAAGCTCCTTCTTATTCCTCAGCCCATACTCGCCCATTAGCTGAAGCTCCTCTAGCAACAGCTGCTTATTCCAAATCTTCTTAGGCTTACCAGCGAGGTACTTCTTCTTAGGCTTCTTCAAACCGCCCATGGCCCACCCCCACAGGCCCCATTTTTAAACTTACTTGCCTCCAGCCGCCTTCTTCTTAGTGACGCCCGCAGTCGCGCCGAATCTGCCTGTGGTCACAGTCCTCTGGCCCCTCACCTTTAAGCCAAGAGAGTGGCGTATGCCCTTCCAACTCTTCAGCTTCTTCATCAAGTCGACGTCCCTCTTAGCCGCTAGGACAAGCTCCGAGCCTATCAAGTGGAGGTCTCGCCCAGTCTCGGGGTCCTTCCTCCTGTTCAAAAACCACGCCGGGGCAAGCTCGTGGAGATTTCTCACAGCCCAGTCCAACTTGTTTATCTGATCCTCCGGGAGCAGGCCCAGCGTTGCGTGGGGGTCAATCCCAAGCTTTCTACATATGGCATAGGCCGTGGCAATTCCAATGCCCCTAATCTTGGCCAAGGCATATGCCACAGTCTTATTCCCGTCCAAGTCCGTGTCCCCAATGCGGACAATGGCACGTATCTCTTGAGCCACGGCGCTTGCTAATTCGAGGTTTTTAAGCTTACTGCCTCCTCAGCCGCGGATTTACTATAGGCTCTAGGGCAAAGAAGACGAGCACAAACCCCACCGCAGTTATCACTATGAGTATGCCCGGGGGCAGTATCCACCACCAGGAGAAGTTCTGCAAGGCGCCGTTGTCAAAAGCCTGTTGCATAATCTGACCCCAAGTGGGTATAGAGGGATCGCCGAGGCCCAAGAAGCTCAAGCTAGCCTCAGACAGTATGGCGCCGGGGATGTTCAATATCATTAAGGCGAAGGAGTATGGGAGAACAGGCGGCAGTATGTGTTTCCACATAATCCACCAGCTAGAGGCGCCGGCCAGCTTAGCCGCCTCCACAAACTGGCTAGTCTTAATGCTCAAAACCATGGAGCGCACTATGATCGTGGTGCCAGCCCACCCAAAGACCACCAGCACGAAAATAATGTTAAACAGGCTCCTGCCTAGCACAAAGACGAAGAGAATAAGCAGAGGTAGCAGAGGCAGGTTGTTCATCACGTCGGCAAACCTCTGTATAGCCTCGTCGACTTTGCCTCCGACATAGCCGCTGAGTATGCCGAGCCCCATCCCAATGGCCGTGGCCAACACGGCCACCACGCCGCCTATGAAAAGCGCGACGGGGAACCCGAAGAGAAGTCCCTGCGCCAAGTCGCGTCCCAAGTAGTCTGTGCCCATCATGCCGTAGACGGCGCCTTGGACAATAAGTCTAACATAGTCAACGCGGTCTCTAGGGTCGCCCACGAGCTCTACCTCGAAGATGTACGTGCCTTTTAGAGGCTTGAAAGACTCGGCGCTACACCTACTACCCTGGGGTACGCCAAAGACAATATACGGCAGTAAGACCGCCTCTCTTACCTCAGTCACAGTACAGTTAACGCCTTGAGATCTCGCAAACTCCGCGGCTCTACGCACAACTCCGGGCTCCACAGACAAGACAATAGACCTAGGATTCTCCACAAATCTTACATACGGCGGGCTTTCGCCAGGACGAGGCGATGGAATGCCAGAGTCAAAGTCCATTAATACGACCTCTAGCCCATCCGGCCTCTTTACCTTTATAGAAATTATTGGAAGAGATTCATAAAAAGTTAAATTTGCATATTTTAAAATAACGCCAGTGGGAAACTTATCAGCGTCAAAGTTATAAGAAAAGACCCACCTCTTCACATTATCCTCCGTCGCAGTCGGCGCCCTCAACTCCGATATATAGTGCTGCGGCAACTTCTCTGGCACAAAGTAGTTGTACCAGACAGGCGGCACAAGCTTGGGGTACTCCTCCCAATACTTAGGATTTGACCAATACCGTGTACCATAATCCAAGGGAAACGTGGCAACTACGTAAATAGCGATGATGGAGAACAGCAGTATTATGGCAAACCCAGCCACGCCAGATGCGCTTCTGAAAAACTCCCTAATCATGCCAACCTAATCCTTGGATCTACAATTACGTACAATATCTCGAGGATGAACCTAGCTACCACATAAACGAGAGTGAACACATACGTCAAGGCAAAAATCACAGGCTCGTCGAGGGCCGTAATCGCGGCGTAGTAGAGAGACCCCATGCCAGGCCAGTTAAACACACGCTCCGTAATTATGTAGCCGGATATCGAGAACGCCAAGCTAAGCACAAAATTTGTCAATATAGGCGGCAGAGACGGCCGTAGTATATACCGCCGCCTCACTAGTCCCTCAGGCAACCCCTTGGCCCTTGCAAAATTGACAAAATCCTCCTGCGACACGTTAAAGACTATATTCCGCGTTGTGTATGCCCAACTGCCAAAAAAGACAATAAAAGAGGCTAAAAGAGGCAGAGCCAAGTGCCACAGCAAGTCTAGGAAATAGGCCAGCGGCTCGCTAGGCGGCGGCGTAGAGACCATGCCGCCTGGAGGGAATATTTGAATCCCCCAAAGAATCCTAGGCGCATACGCCAAGACAAAGACTAGCACTAGTCCCATGAACCACAAAGGCAACGCGTAAGAGATGGCAGACAACACAGACACAACTCTGTCGGCCCTACTTCCAATCTTTGAGCCAATGTAAATTCCCGTCCAAATACCCACGAGCGCCGTGAATACAATTCCCGTCGTCGTCAAAATTATTGTATTAGGCAAGCGGTCAAGTATCAAGTCCGAGATTTTCCTAGACCCCCATGAGGACTGCAACGTCCGCGACTCCCCCAAGTCGAGGGTCAACAAGCGCCAAATCATTTGAGGCATTCTAAAATACCACGGCTGATTAATGCCGAGTTGCTCCGCCAAAGTCTTGTTGTATTCCTCGACCGCTTTCTTCACTTGCTCCAAGGGAAGTCTCTGCTGAATCAACTGCTGTTGATAAGCCCTGACCTGCTCATTTAAAATCGACATTAGTAACCTATCGGAAAGACCAGTAGCCCCCATCAACACAGCTAATAGTACCAACACGCCGAGAAGGACTAGGAAGAGTGTAACCGCCTTAATGGCCAAAGTCTTAGCGAGAGAAGCCATAAGGAGGGTAAAAAGCCAGAATTAAAAAACTATACTGCCAGAGATATATAGGACTATCTAGTCTTTGTAGCCCCGCCCCTCCTCATCAGCGCAAACGCCGCAGCCGCTATAACCACGATGAGCCCAACCACAGCCGCTATCATGGCCTCGGTGCCGCCGGCCGTAGGCGCCGTTGTCACTGTGACTGTGGGAGAGGGCGGCGGCGCTGGCGTAGTTGTGGCTGGTGTTGTAGCCGGCGTAGTGGGCGGCGGCGTGGGTGTCGGGGTTGGGGTAGCGGCTCTTGGTACAAATACTTGGGTGGCTTCGGCGACTATGGGCACGTTTTCTGCGTATGTGAGTAGCCACAGCTGGTAAGCCCTATTAGGCGTCAGCTTGGCGGTGACGTCGGCGGGCATGTTTATGGTAATGGTGTTGCCCGTGGTTGCCTCCTCCTTAGAGATGTAGAGGAATTTGCCAGTGGCTGGGTCTATGATGCCCCACTTGTAGAAAATGCGCCCAGCCCCCGCCGGCACGCTCAGAGTGACTGTGGCCGTGCCGCCTTGGCCCACCGCTATGGTGGGTATACTCACTGCGCTAATCTCCACGGGGGACGCCACGCCGAAGTAGAAGTTGCCCGGCTTATACGGGTAGGCGGGGTCTCTATAAGCCCTAAGCTCGATATACTGCTTAGCGGTGTCAATAGCGTATAGGTAGAAGGGACCATTAGAGATAATGAGGTGGTTGTACTTGTTAAACCAGTCAACAGCCGCCCTATACCTAGCCAACGCCTCATCTTTGGTCAACAACACTTTGCCCCCAACGGTAAACCACTTCTCAGGATAGGCACCGGCCGAAAAGGCCTCTTGAAGCACGTCAGCCGCCGCCTTAGCGTGATCTCTCAAAATAAGCGAAAGCCACGGCACATTATACTTAGTAGCGCCAGCTCTAGACGCGGCGTAGGTCTGTTTCACATATACAAGCTGGTCAACTGCGTAGTACACCTCCCAAGGCATATCTGGCGTAATAACGGCCATTGAGGCGATGTAGTTGGGGTCAAAGTGCCAGTAGTCTACATACACCTCAATGGCCGTGTCGTTGACAATTCTTATGCCCTTAATAAGGGCCATTGTGGAGTTTACATAGGAGGCAACGCCAGACTCCCTCGCCACCTTACTTGGATCATTGGCAATATCCCAAAGGAAGGCGTATATGAATAACACGTCGGCTAGCTTAATGGGCTGGCCGTGGTGCCACTTGGCGCTTGTGTACTTGGCGTAGTTAAACACCACCTTAGACTTGGCCTTCTCGCCCCCGGCGCTCACCCAAGCCTTCTGCCTAGCATTCCACCTATAGGCGTCCGCCGGCACGTCAAAGGCGCCGTCTGGGCCTTTGGTCTCTACGACGTAGCTGGCTCTAAACGGCATAGGCTCGCCTGTAAACGGATGATTCCACATGGCCGGGTCGTACATCATCCTAAACCAATCAACTGAATAGACGTCAGTGAATCCGCCCTGGGGTACTGGGTTCCACGCAGATGAGGCAGTCCATATGTATAGGTGTCCTACGTTTATCACGTCGCGGCCTGGTATATACCAGTTGCGGGCGTTAAATACAGAGGCCCTAAGCCCGGCACCGAGGTCTGCGGTAACTCCCTGCAACTTCGGCGTAGCTATATACACGTTAAGGTTAGTATTAACAAATACCCTAATAGACTCCTGTAGACACATCAGAGTGGCTTCTCTATACGTGTTCACATACTCGTCGAAAGACTTAAACAAACCCTTGTACAATTTCTCCGTCAATTTGTCTATTGTCTCATTGGCGAAGTTATACCACCCTTCTGTGCCCCAGCCGGGCATATAGCCGAACCAAGAAGCGCAGTACTGGGCGATAGAGCTGGTGTCCCACCTATCTAAGGCGCCCTTGCCCCACCCCTCTGTGTAGAAGTGCCACTGGAACTGCGCCGGGTCTGTCCCGTACACGGTTTGTATAGCCACGTCAAATGTTACATATTTTCTGTCTACAGTGAAGCCTAGCTGTTCTAGCGCTGAGGCAAAGGCGTCTCCAATGTCTTTGCGCTCGTCCTCAATACGGATGAGGCCTATTATAGTCACAGGCTTGCCTTGGCAATACCACTTGCCGTCAGCACCCTTAGTGGCGCCCAGCTTAGGCATCTCTCTATCAATAACAGAGCGGGCGTAGTCGAGGTCGTAGCGTATGCCCAACTGCGAAATAATGTCGGCGACGACGGAGTACGTTGGGTCGTACCTAGACAGCCAGAGGTACATAGGCACGGCGAAGCCCTTGAAAATCTCATTGGCCACGTAATCTCTATCAATGACGTACTGCATCGCCTGCCTAATAGCTCTATTCGAGAACGGGTTAGCACACGGCGGGTTAGAAGGCGCGGGGTTTAGGATAATATCGTTGAAGCCGGCGGCTGCCACGTAGAAGGCCACGTTGGGGTTGCCTTTAAGGGCCGCCGCCTGCGATGCCCTCATGCCGAAGATGTAAACGTCTATGTCGCCTGCAATTACTGCAGGGCCGGCTTGAGCCAGTGGGACAGACTTGCCCACAATTCTCTCGGCAGCTGGGCCTGGGTTTGTATGCGGAGGCGTGTACTGCGCGAGGAGCACTGTTGCTAGTAGTATTGTTGCCAATATGATAGACCTCTTCATAGAGTCTTAGTTCTCTAGATTTTTTAAATTTTCCTCATGCTTTACACGTATAAAGAGAGTTACACCAACAAGTAAGACGAGGGCCCCCACGATGAGAAAAATAAGAGCTATGAAAATAAACAACGGGTCTATACACCGCTGATATCCGCACTGAGACTGCGCATAAGACTGTTGAAACGCTATTAAAAAAGAGAGTGCGAGAAGCAAAAAACCAGATATTAACAATAGCCTTGCCCTACTTCCGCCTGGCTGCTGCAATGGCACCGACAAGGCCTGCCACAACGCCTATCCCCATCACCACGTAGCTCATCGGATCCACCACAGGCTGAATAACCTGCTGTGTCTGAGTCACATACTGCGTCTGAGTCACAGTTCTGTACGCCGTCTCAGTTCTTGTGACAAAGGAAGTCTCGGTAATAGTCAAGGTGGCGGTCTTGGTTGCAGTTACTGGCAGGATTCTGTTAACTGTGGTAGTTGTAACTGCGAGTGGGAAGTTGCCCCAGGTGAGTGTGGTGGAGGGTAGCGTTGCTGTGGTGTCGCGTGTAAATGTGGCAAGCGGCGTGTTGGGGCCCAGTACGTCTAATACTCTGGGCACTGTCCCAGCGAGCACTGAGGAGGCGTTCGCTGTGCCCACGCCTATCACCCACTCCTGCGCCATGGGTCCAAAGGGCCTAATGCGGCCGGGGCCAAATCCGTCGTACGACGTGACTAACACGTAGTAGCGCCAATTGGGCTGTGGGAAGTTGCTCATGAGCCTAGTGGTGGGTGGTATGGCGCTTCTTGGGACAACAGCCACTATGGCGTTTCCACTGGCGTATACCCGCTGCAACGGCGCCACGGAGATTGTGCCTCCAGCCACGTCGGCCACGGCCACATAGTTGACAGATTCATTGCCCCACTTAGGCCCTATGAATATGGCCACGTCCCAAGGCGCGTCGTTGGAGAACTTCACGCCTGGGGTGTACTTAAACTGTGTCAAATTGGCGGGGTCTGGACAGAAGAACCTAGTGGCCTCGTCGAAAAACGCGTTGCCGGCGGCCACGTCGCCGTCGTCAGGTCTCAGGATGGTGCACGAGACAGTGCCCCACGGGTTGCCTGGGAATCCTCTGTGGATATATATCTGTATATACTGCACAGAGAAGCCAGTCTCAGAGCCCCACGGGTTGTCTCCCAAGTCGGCGAAAGTCAGCCTAAAGACCAACGCGTCTGCCGTGGCGTTGTACAAAACTTCGAACCTTGTGAGATCAAACACTGTGCCGTTTTTAAACACGGGGTTTTGAGGCGGAAGGAACCAGCCTGGGCCTTTGTAGTCGCCAGTGGGGTCTGTTGCCGATTGTACAACAAATACGCCCTGGGCATACAACAACACAGCCGACAGCACCACTAGGAGAAGTGGCAACTTCTTGCTCATAAATCTCAGATATTTGAGGATATTTATAGATTGCCACGGCTTTTACTAAGGCGTCAAATTTACGCAACTCACACGCCTCTACGTGGACGTGTCAAACCCAGCGCCGCCCCCAATTTAGCCCAATGAAAAAATAGCCGAAAAAGTTCCCCGCTGTCAAAACTGCTGTAAAACTGAATTTGGCGCATTTTTGGTGCAAGAATTGGTGGGCCCGCCGGGATTTGAATTCCCGGGTCGGCTCGTGGCGCCGCCCTCCCGGGATCACCCGCGTTCCAAGTGTCCTCGTCAGGCGGGCATCCTACCGCTAGACTACGGGCCCCTTGAGTTCTAATCCCCCGGTTTTAAAAGATTTTGTGGCACAAGGGTTTTTAACTAGTGGCGTCTCGCCTTTGGTGTTTGAGGTGTTGTCTGTGCGGTTTTTGGTGAAGGGGCGCGGCTTCTCTTGTCTCACCTCTATCGGCGATTTTCATGTGGTGGTGACTGAGCGGGGCGCCGTGTACGCGATGAAGTGTGGCGAGGGAGATCGGTGTGTAGACTGCGTTGAGTTTTCTCTCGACGACGGGGTGTCGGTTTTTATCCCCCGCCTCTTCTACCACTGTCTGGCCTGCCTCCTCGCCGAGTTCTACAACGCTGGTCTTTTCAACTTGTCTGTCGGCGGGGTCGTTGTGGCGCAGAGGGGGGCATATTATGTCCCCGCCATGGCCAAGGAGAGGGATAGCCCAGATAGGCTTGTGAAAAGGGCCCGCGGCATTTTTGAGAGCCGCGTTTTGAGGCTTTTGGCAGAGGCCCTCGGGCCATGTTGCATGTGGGGGAGGTAGACACTCCTGTCTCAACAGTCCCCGGGCCGGCATCAGCAGACGTAACGTCCACGTCATTAATCCACAACAGTGTGTAATACGAGGGGCCCGTTGTGCTTGAGGCTGAGCGTAGAGCCAGTGTCTCTGGCTCGACGTGCGGGGGTTGTGCAGTAGAGATTTAAATTGTTGTTTAGTTGTGTATGTGTTTCAGATTCAGGACGTGGTGTCTAGGGGTTTTACTGTGATTTACGGCCCGCCTGGGTCTGGTAAGACGAGCGTGGCTGCGAAGATTGCGGACAAGGTGGCTAACAGGGTGATGTGGATTAGCACTAATGAGACGCAGGGCGCGTTGAAGGAGGTGCTTATGCGGGTTGGTGCAAAGGTGGACAAGTTCTACATCTTTGACTTCCCCCGCGCGTTTAGGGGGAACATCGCCAAGTTTATAGCTGACCACATCTACGAGTACGAGGCGTTGGTGGTGGACGCTGTGAATGGTATTGCGCCTAGGGAGGAGAAGTTGGAGGAGCTTGTGCATGGCTTTCTCTACCAGCTCTCAAAGGATATGCCCATCGTTGCTGTGGTGGAGGGCCGGCCTCTAAAGATCTTCTACCTCGCTGACAACTTGGTGAGAGTTGGGTATAGGGAAAACGCGCTGGGCCACACGGTTAGGTACATCAAGCTTGTGAAATCGCGTTTTTCTCCTCCCAGCGAGCGCCTCCTCTTCGACTTTGTGGAGGGGGTGGGCTTGGTGTACATATATCCGAATAAGAAGCCTCAAGCGGCCAAGGTGCCTCTGCCCGAAGACGCGGCGCTACTGGGGGTGGAAGAGCTCTACAAATCCAGCGTAGTGGGCATATACGGCTCGGATAAGAAGAAGTTGGCCAAGAGGTTGGAGGAGATTGCGGCCAAGCGCGACGTCTTTTACCTCTCCCTCTTCCCGCCCACCACGCTCCCCGTAGAGATAGAGGAGGAGAAGATGCTGGTCGCCACGACGTTTAAAGACATTGTGGAAGTCGCGTACAACATCTACTCTGGGCGTATAAAGGCCAGGGTCTTGGCGGTGTCGGGCTTGAGAGATGTGGAGAGAATGGTGGGGAACGACGTCGTGGACTACATAACTGTCGTTAGTAGCGTGGCGCGCTACGTAGACTACGTGGTGGACTTCGAAATAGGAGAGGGGGTTGGCCGCCTCTCTGAGATTTTCCTAGACGCAAAAATCACAGCTTAAAAAACCCCCAGCGAGGCTATTACAAACCTCTTTCTTATCTTCTCCATGTAAAGTGGTCTACCGCTATTTTTATCGCCGTCGGCTAAGAGGAGGTGTTATTTAAATAGTTCTTGTATAGCACCGTGCTCGGCGCTCTTGAGGCCATTGCGGCAAGGGCTGGTCAATACCTCTTGGAGAGTTTTAGGGCTAGGAGGGGTCTCGACGTGGTTTTAAACAAGGGCGACGACGTGACGCGGGAGGTTGACCTAGCTCTGGAGGAGATGGTTTACAAGATGCTTAGGGATAACTTTAGGGAGGGCGGCGTCCTCTACGCGGAGGAGCGGGGCTTCTACCGGTGGGGCGACGAGCGCTACATCTTTGTCTTAGACCCGCTAGACGGCTCCTACAACTACGCCGTGGGCATACCCATGTTCTCAATATCTCTCGCGGCGGGCGCCTATAGGGAGGGCACTTTGTCAGACTTGGAGTACGCCGTAGTGGTCGTACCCCCAACTGGCGAAGTCTACACGGCGTCTCCCGCGCTCGGCGCGAGGAAGAACGGGGCTCCTCTAACGCGCCGCGGCGGTAGTAGAATAGTCTTTGTGGCCATAAGCAACGGGTTCCCTGAGTTCACGTGTGAGGTAGTTAAGAGGAGGGGCTACAAGGGCCGGAGCCTCGGCAGCTCGGCGGTTGAGCTCGCCTACACGGTGGAGGGTGTGGCCAGGGGGTTTGTGGACCTCCGGGGTAGGCTTAGGGTGTTAGATGTGGCGGGCGCCTTGACTGTGGGGAAGTACGTCCCCGGGTTTAAGTACGTATTATACGGGGACGGCGCCGTGGATGCAAAAATATCTATAATAGCTGGTGACGAGGATTTTGTGAATGAGGCAGCAGCCTATCGACGAGGAGATTAGGCAGTTTCTCCTGTCTTTAGCCAAGGCGCTGGGCATGAGAGTTGAGGACGTTCTAGACCTCTACTTCTACGTCTCGCCGGCCACCGTAAGGCTTGTGGAAGTGGTGGAGCAGGGCGGGGAGATCGTCGGCGTTAGGCTGGCCGTGAAGTCTAGGAAGAGGCCCGACGTGTGGTACTACACCTCGGTGGGCCTATACGGCGCCAAGTGCACATGTAGAGGCAACGCCGTGGGGGGGAAGATATGCCGCCACATAATAATTGGGCTAATTACGTGGCATATGTCTTCTCTCTTGAAGAAAGGCCGCGGGGTAGACCTCTCGAGGCTGGCGTGGCTGAAGTCGTAAAAGTTTATAAAACTGCGCCTCCACTGTGTTAGGTGACGACAGGCAGACGGCGAAAGGTGAGCGGGGATTTGAACGCTGATGTTTGACGCCGAGCTCGAGGTTCTGATTTCTCCCACTAGGGTTTTGTACGTGGACAGGGGAGGACTTCGGCTAGGCGGCTCCAGGGCCGTGGGGGAGGTGGAGGTGAGAGACGACGGCTTATACGTCGGGGGGAAGCTGGTGGTGTTTAGGAGGGCGTTGAAGTGCCCGGTGAAAGTGGGTGGTCTCTACCTCTGTGGAGGACCGGCCGAGGTCCCCCGGTTTTTCTACCGTGACGTCTTTGTGGAGGGGCTTGGCCCAAGGCTTAGGCTCGCCGAGCTCTACGCAACGTCCCGCCTAAATGGCGGCGACTGTCTCGCGGAGTACCTCCACTGGCTTGTGAGAGGGGCCGCCTTCCTGTGGGATATATACAAGAGGAGGGAGCCTACGCCGCCCCGTGGGTGTAGGGAGTTTGCCGAGTTTTTAATTGCCCGGGGCCTCAGAGAGCGTCGCCCATACTCGCCGCCTGCGGCAGATGTGTGGACTGCGGGCTTTCTCGGCCTTCTGCGGTTTGGCGACGCACTTAACTTAGTCGAGAGGAGTTGGCCAGGGCTTGTGGTGGCCTTGAGGTACGGCATCTACGGCGCCTTGAGGTGGGACTTGCCCCCCGGCCCAGACAGCTGGCTCTTGCTCCTCGGCTTATACTCCGCGCTTGACCCAGTGGCCGTGCCAGGGGGAGTCGCCGTGGACTTAGGACTCCTGAGGGCTGTGCCGTACGTAGTTGCCCGAGTCTTGGGCAGGTGGCTCGTGGCATTCAACGTGGCCGGCCTCTACATGGCCGCTGGGAATTTTAACATGATGGTGGATGGGGGCCGGCGGAGGGACTCCTACGCGTCGTGCGACGGCGCTAGGTGTAGAGTAGGCGCTCTGCTTTTCAACGAATGTGTGGAGTTAGACTGCGGCGTGGTGCGTACCTGGGACTTTGAGTTTAAGGGAGTGGTTAAATGTAGAGACTGGGGGTCTCCCTTTGTAGCCGTTGAGCCTTGTAAGTAACGTATATAAAAGTCCTAGTTCAGTTGTGTAAGTGCCCAAGGTGCCAGTTAAGGTGGTGTCCTTCGACGAAATAGTGGAGTGGAGCAGGTTGTTGGCTGAAAAGATCAGGGGGAGTGGGTGGTCGCCAGACGTCATTGTGGCAATTGCCAGAGGCGGCTATGTGCCAGCCCGCTTGCTCTGTGATTGGCTGGGCGTAACCGACTTGGTCAGTATACAAATAGTGCACTGGCCCGTTGCGGCGCAGGTGGCCGAGAAGGCGTATGTGAAATATCCCGTAAACGTGGATCTCTCGGGCAAACGCGTACTTATAGTGGACGACATAGTGGACACGGGGGACAGCGTGGAGCTGGCGAAGAGGAGCATCGAGGGGTGTTGTAGGCCGGCTGAGGTGAAGACGGCGGCGCTACAGTTAATCACAAGCGTGGCCAAGTTTGTGCCCGACTTCTACGCGGTGGAGGTGAAGGAGTGGGCCTGGTTTGCCTACCCGTGGAACGCAGTGGAAGACGCCGTCGGCTTCATTATGAAGATTGTTAGAGAGACTGGCATGTCTGAGTGGTGTCTCGACGAGATGTTACAGGCACACTTGGAGTGGTACGGCCGGGAGTATGTGGAAAAGCGCTTTGGCCACATACTCTACGCTTTGGACATGTTGGCGAGCAGAGGGGCTATAAGGCTAGCCAAGTGTAGGGCCTAGCCGCCTCACGTCTCTATAGGCAAGCACGGCAACAACGTCGCCCTTTTTCACGCCGCCGGGAGGAATCAGCGCTACGCCGCAGGCGTCCACCTCTGTAAAGCTGTGGTGGTGCACTTTTATAGGCGTGGCGTAGAGGCCGCCCTCTCCCAGCTCTAGCCTCACTCTAACGATTTGCGCCATCTCGCCCCTCACGTCTTGGGTAATTGTGGCGTAGGTCCAGCCCTGGCCCATTCCCCGGGTCACATTTGCCATGTGGCGTAGCACTGGCTCCACGATTCGAACTACGCCGTGTAACGCGCTTATGGGGTACCCAGAGAGGCCGAAGATGGGCTTGCCCTCTACTACGGCGACGCTGGTGGGGCGGCCAGGCTTCATGCGGAACCCCCTCAGCCCCTGGTAGCCCAACTTGTAGAAGTGGTCTATCTCGCTGGGCCCGGCCCCCCCGGTTATAATCACGGCGTCGTACTGAGCCAAGAAGCGGTCAACGGCGGCTCTAACTTCCTCATGTTTATCGCCAGTAACCACCTTCTCTCTGACCTCTACATAGGGCATAAACGTCCTTATGTACCACTCTACCAAAGTCGCCGTAGACTCAATGACTTTTCCCCTCATCACAAGCTCAGCCGCCACCTCTGGGTCTATGGGGGGAACCACTAGCTCGTCCCCAGTGGCCACTATGCCCACAGTAGCCTTTCTATACACTGGCACAGTGGTCACGCCTACGTCTAAGAGGCCGACGACGTCAAAGGGCGTAATTACCTGGCCTTGTTTAACTAGAAGCGCCCCCCTCTGCACGTAGGAGCCAGGCGGGTCCACGTTGGCGTATTTCTCATACCTCCTCTCCACCTCTACGTAGTCCCCCTCTCTTTTAACAGCCTCCTCTGGCACAACCGCGTCTGCCCCCTCTGGCAGAAAGGCGCCCACTGTTACATACACCGTCTCCCCCGGCTTGAGGGAGAGATCTCTCCTGAACTGCCCCACCAAGACTCTCCCAACCACTTTAAATCTGCCGGGGGTGGCCTCGGAGCTGACGGCGTACCCGTCGTAGGCGGCTCTGGGGTATGGGGGATAGTCGTGCGGTGCCGCGACGTCGCGAGCTGTCACATAGCCAACGGCGTCCCAGGTTGCGATCTTCTTCACATCGCCGATCTTCTTAACGAGGGGCAGTATCTCTGCCACTTTCGCCAGCGGATTAAGCCCGGCGAGGTAGCGCATGTATGTCGCCCAGGCTCTGTATATAAAGTTTTTATACCAAGCCGTAGGAGACGTCGGTGATGGAGTCAGGGTTACGGCGATAGATGACCGGAGGCGCTATCGCTGATATATTTATATACAGGGCTGTGGAAGTCGTCGATGGGCAAGCGTAGGAAGAGGAGGAAAATTCTTCTCAAGCCTAAGAAGACGTTGCCCAAGATCTTCACTTGTCCACACTGCGGCGCTCAGCTGGTAACTGTGAAGAAGACGAAGAACGGCTACCTAGTGATCTGCGGAAGCTGCGGCCTTAGCCACGAGTTTGAAGAAAGGGCCGGGTGGATGCCCGTGGACTACTACAACGCCTTTGTCGACTTATACCTAGAGGGCAAGATCCAGCCCCCCCAGCCTAGCCACGCGCATTCCGAGGGCGGGGGAGATGAAGCTAGTTGACTACCTACTGGAGGGCAGCGTTAAACACTTCACGCTGATAGACCCCGACAAGTCGGTGGACTATTTGAAGATAGTGAAATACGCACTTGACGCGGGTACAGACGGAATCTTGGTGGGCGGCTCTTTGGGCATTAGAGAGACGCAGATGACGCAAGTGGTGAAGGATATCAAGTCTGTGGCACACGTCCCCGTGGTCTTATTCCCCGGCTCTCCGAGCCAGCTCACGGAGGAGGCCGACGGAGTTTTGTTCCTCAGCGTATTAAACTCCCTAGACCCCTACTTCATAATTGGGGCGCAGGTGCAAGGCGCCGTGCTAATAGCAAAGCACTTCCCAAGGCTAGAGGTGATATCCACCGCATACGTCATCGTGGGCGACGGAGGAGCGGCAGGGTTTGTCTCCATGAGCAAGCCAATTCCCTACGCCCGGTGGGACTTGGCCGCGGCTTACGCACTCGCCGCCTACTACATAGGCTTCGGCGCGGTGTACCTAGAGGCCGGGAGCGGGGCTCCGCAGCCGGTGCCGCCGGAGATGGTGAGGGCGGTGAGAAAAGTCTTCCCAAGAGTTTTAATAGTGGGCGGAGGGATAAGAAGCGGCGAGGCGGCGCGTCAATTGGCGCGAGAGAGGCCTAATGTAATTGTGACGGGGACCTTAGCCGAGGAGCAACCCGAGAAGCTTGCCGAAGTCGTCAGAGCTATAAAATCAAGCCTTTAACTTCTGCCTTCTCCAGTGCCGCCTCGCGGGGGAACGCGTAACACGCCTCTTCGTCTTGGCGACGACCCACAGGGGAGGGTTTCTGTTGCTGTTTAAAGCCGCGGCGAGCCTAAGCTTCTTGCCCAGCGGCTTGTTTCTAGCCATGGCCGCCTAAAATGTCGAAGTTTTAAATTTTTCAGAGTCGGAATCTGTACTCTTGCCGGGTTTGGCTGTACACAGTCTCTAGGATCTTCTTCAAAGTCTCGTCGTCTATTGGCACTTTTACTCTTCCAGAGGAGGCCAGGGAGATCAATTGTTGCTCCAGCGCCTCCACGATGTCCGGCCTTACGACTCTAATGTTGTCTAGCCTCGCCAAGGCCTCCGGCGTTAGTATCCTCTTGAGCACCGCCCTCCTCTGGGCCGCCGCTATTTGCGCCTGACGCTCTGCCTCTGCCCTCTTTTGCAACTCCTCGAGCTTTTTCCTCCTAAGTTCCTCAAGCTCTCTATCCTCGGCCTCTGCCATTACTCCTTGGGCGGCGCGACGTATTTGGCGAGCTCAGGCCTCTGCTTCACCAATTCTTTTGCAATACGGGCGGCGACTCTGTCCACAAGAGACTTGCCCTCTGGCGTCAACACGCGCCCCCTCTTGGTCTTTGCCACAAAACCCGCCTGTTCTAGCTGTTGTAGAATCTTCCTAATTATTGCGCCGCCGGCCTTTCTAGTTCTCTCGGGCCTAGTCTTATCGCCTACCTTGGCCCTGTAGCCATAGGCGGTCCTAAGAGAGCCGACGCCGACGGGTCCATATATGTAAAGCTTTCTCATGATAGAGGCGGCGCGTATGTACCACCAGTCCTCGCTCATGGGCGGCCTCTCCTTATTGGCCCCAGTTTTTACAAAAGGCGCCCACACAGGCGGCTTGACCTGCGGCACGTTATCCTTTATGTACTTAGCCAACTCCGCTATTAACAAGTCTGCGGGCACGTCTTTCACCGAAGTCACGTGCCCCACACCCCCCGGGTTTATAAGTTTTCGCGGGCAAAAAGAATTTAAAGGGCAGGGGCAGGGGGACCTCTGTGAGATTTTGCCCAAACGACAAGAGTTTGTTGATCCCAGTAAAGAAGGGCGATCGCACAGTGCTTAGATGTCCCAAATGCGGCTACGAGGAGGAGGTGTCTCAAGAGGTTAGAGGCAGGTACCAGAGCAAATCCGCAGTAGAAAACAAAAACCAACTCATAGTAGTTACAGATAACGCAGTTAATTTGCCCAAGGTAAAGACGCGGGGTTGCCCAAAGTGCGGCCACGACGAGGCCTACTTCTGGGTCCAGCAGACGAGAGCTGCCGACGAGCCTCCCACCAGATTCTACAAGTGTACAAAGTGCGGCCACGTGTGGCGGGAATACGAATAGCCCATCTTTTCTATCGCGGTCAGAGAAGGCGTTGGCGGCGGGCCGCCTGCATAGGCGCTTAGGGGTACCTTAGGGTGGGGTGTATTATGGGTTCAATTTTTTAAAAAGTGTGCCACCTTATGTCATGCCTAAGTATGTTCTAACGTATATGGACGCCAAGGAGTTCGCGTACATAATAGATTCCATATCGGTGTTGGTGGAGGAGGCAAGCTTCGTGCTTAGGAGCGACGGCCTTTTTCTCCGCGCGTTAGACGCATCCAGGACGGCCATGGTGGACCTCTCTATGCCTAAGGAGGCCTTTGAGGAATTCCCAGAGGTTGAGGAGGAGGTAAAGCTCGGCTTCAATTTTAAAGATCTTAAGAAGCTGCTGCGGCGGGTAAAGAAGGGCGACAAGATAAGCCTTGAAATTGAGGAGTCCAGAGTCAAGGTGAAGCTGGTGGGCAAGTCTGTCAGATCTATAACTCTCCCCATGATTGAGGTGGTGTCTGAGGAGCTCCCAACGCCCAAGGTGGTCTTCACGGCGCTTGTTAAAACTAGTAGCGACGTCTTGGCCTCTGCAGTGAAAGACGCAGACGCTGTAGCAGACGAGGTGAAGTTTGAGGCAAATGAGGACGCCTTTGTAATAAGCGCGGCCAGCGACAAGGGCGAGGTGGAAGTGCGGCTAGACAAGGGTAGCGAGCTTGTCTATGAGTTCGACGTAAAGGAGCCGGCCTCGGCCCGCTATTCGCTGGAGTACCTCGTAGACATCGTGAGCAAGGCGTCTAAAATAAGCGACATAGCCACTGTGGAGTTGGCCACCGCAAAGCCTGTCTTGCTCACCTTCGACATACCGGCCGGCGGCCGAATTGCCTACTACGTGGCGCCTAGAGTAGAGTGATTGTAGAAGTATTTTTCCGCAACTACTACAGGAACTACGCAAAGCTGGAAGTAGACGAGGTAGAAAAGAGGGAGTTCGCCTTCCAGCCCTTCGCCGGCGGCATGGTTAGGCACAAGGCCTTTAAAAACCTCGAAGAGCTGAAGAGGCACTTGGTTGAGAAGACGCCGCGGCACATCTACTACTCCACCGCCCGGTACGAGAGGCCTTGGGAGGAGGACATGGAGCGAAAGGGCTGGCTAGGCGCCGACTTAGTATTTGACATAGATGGAGACCACCTCGACACTGAGGCGTGTAGAGAGAGCAAGGTGGTGTCTTTGGCGTGTCTAGAGGACGCCAAGGAGGAGACCAACAAGCTCATAGACGTGTTGACAGAGGAGCTAGGCCTTAAGCCGACTAAGGTCGTATTCTCCGGCAACAGGGGGTTCCACGTGCACGTGGCCGATGAAGAGGTGTTGGCCCTTGGGCAAAAGGAGCGTAGAGAGCTTGTGAACTACCTAAAGGCCGTCGGGTTTGACCCCTCTAAGTTCCACATGAAGGTGGGGAGGCGGAAGGTCGTGTTGTACGAGGAGGAAGCCGTGGGCAACCTCTTGCGCATTAGGAGAGGCGTAGAGGACCCCAAGGCGTTGAAAGTGGAGGTAGACGAAGTGGTGACACAGGACGTACATAGGCTCATAAGGGCCCCCGGCTCGCTCAACGGGAAGACGGGCCTCGTGGCATTGCCTCTCTCAGTGAGAGACTTGGAAAAAGAAGTGGCGCACATAGTCGAGAGGGCTATCGCCTTTAGAAAGGGGAATTTGAGGCTGAGGTTCGAAAAGTCGTTCCAGGGCACTGTACTGTTTGAAAAAGTGGAGGCGAGAGAAGGCGACGTTAAGACGCTGCCCGCATACGTGGCCATATATTTAGAACTACAAGAATTCGGCAAAATATATGATTGAAAAGTTGAGGCTCTGGCTTGCCGCTGAGACTAACTCGCGTCTTCTCACAGAGCCGCCGTACGGCTCGTACGCAGAGGCGGCTGAGCAGTTTGTCAGAGATTTGCAGAACTCGCCGTTGCCGCAGAGCATAGCGGAGCAAGTTAAAGCTCACGTCTACTCCACGTTGGTCACAATAGTGGAACTTAGAACGCGGAAAATACTGTGGGAGCTGAGCCAAGGCCGCGAGCCTAAGAATACGACGGCAGAGGAGGAGAGGCTCATACGGCCGTTGTTGAAAATCCTCCGCGCCAGACCCCACCGGAGAGAGGCGCAGGAGTATGTGATTGTACAATTCATAACTCCCCATCCTGCCATAATAACTGAGGACTTTAAACAGATAGGCCCCTTTAACAAGGGCGACTTGGCTAAACTGCCTCCCCGCGACGCGAAAGACCTAGAGGAAAGGGGCGTTGCCAGGCTCCTCCGGCTTGAAGACTAACTGAGGTCCGATCCCCTGCGGGGCGTGGTGAGAGTAAAATTTATTTTGTCCCTCTTTTTGCCCCTTCGTGAAGTTTCCCAAGAGCGTAAATATGTACTGTCCACGGTGTAACACATATACGCAGCATAGCGTGTCTAACTACCACGGAGGTCAGAGGAGGTCGCTGGCTGAGGGCCAGAGGAGGTATGAGAGAAAGTTGAAGGGGTACGGCTCCACTCCTAAGCCTAAGCAGAAGAGGTTTGCCAAGGTCAATAAAAAGGTGACCTTAGTATTTACCTGCACTAAGTGCGGCTACAAAATTGTGAAGAGCTTAGGCAGGATGAAGAAGGTGGAGCTGGTGTAGGCTCATGCCCCAGAGGTTCAGCAGAGTCCTAATCCCACAGCCTCGGTCTAGGTTTGTTAGACTTAGGTGCCCCGACTGTGGAAACGAGCAGGTAACCTTTAGCCACGCCGCGATGGTGGTGCGCTGCCTCGTGTGCGGCAGAGTTTTAGCTCAACCCACCGGTGGGAAGGCGATTTTCGCAGGCCACGTCGTAAAAGTTTTAGAATAGCCCCAAACCCCTCCCCTCAATGAAGTTAGTGAAAAAGGATTTTCCAGACGTAGGCGAGTTAGTCATAGGCACAGTCAAAAAGATCGCGGAGCATGGGGCGTACGTGTACCTAGACGAATACGACTTGGAGGCCTTTGCGCCGACGCAAGAGGTGGTCCAGTCTTGGTTTCACAGCATTAGGGATTACATAAAGGAGGGCAATAAGACGGTGTTTAAGGTGATAAGCGTAAACCCCAAGATGCGCGTGGTAGAGGTTTCTCTCAAGAGAGTTAGAGTAGACGAGAAGGAGAAGAAGCTCCTCCTCTACCGCCACAGAGTCAGAGTGTTGAAGCTCTTGGAAATCGCCATGAAGAGGCTGAACAGGCCGCCACAAGAGGCTTTAAACGTCTTGTGGTATCTAGAGGAGCAGTTCGGCGACCCCTTCAAAGTCTTCGAAGAAATTGTGAAAACGGGGCCGCAGGTGTTAGACGGATTAGACCTAGACGACAAGTTGAAGGAGCTCCTCGTAGAGCTGGCCCGGCAACAGGTGGAAATCCCACCCACGAAGATCTCCGGCGTAATTAAGGCCGTGAGCGTGGAGGGCGACGGCGTTGAGAAAATAAAGGCCGCGTTGACGGAGTTGCTCAAGGCTCTGGAGGCAAAATATCCACAGGTCTCGGCCAAAATCTACGTGATAGGCCCGCCGCGGTATAGGATAGACTTGGTGGGCAAAATGCCGAAGCAGGTAGAGGCCGCGTTTAACGAAGTCTCAACCCTCCTACAGTCTCTACAGAAGAAGTACAAGGTAATTGCAAGCGTCCAGAGAATAGAGCAGAGTTAGCCGCCTCCCTCCACCACGGCGGTGAATTCCTCCAAGATCTTCCTCCTAGTTTCCTCTTTTACGGGGAGTGTCCCGAGCAACGCCTTTTGTAGAATTCTATACCGCTGGTACTTGTCCTCGGGGGAAAACTTAGGCGGGTGAGGCACCTCGACCTCGCCGCCGCACTTCGGGCACTTGGTCTTCGAAAGCGTGTACCAGCCGCAGTTTTTACAACGCCTCAGAAGCGACTTCACGGCCCCACTTCGTACAAAACAACCCACCCATAGGGCCTAGAGACGTAGACGAGCCTCAGAGGCTCCGTCGCCGTTGTAATAAACGGCACCTGCTCCTTTGCGCCAGTAAGTGGGTCGGCCACCACCTCCACGCTCCCGGAGGTCCACCCCTGTATTGTGTACTGGAGAGCCCCCGCCAGCCTTGGCGCATACCCGGGCAAGTACACGTTGCCCCCCGTCAGCTTGAGGTCTCTAAACGTGGTGAAGACGCCTTGTTGATACACGCCCTCGAACATCCACGCGTACTGCTCGGTGGCGTTGCCGTAGGCGGGGACAAGCCTAACCTTGCTGAACAACATAGCGTAAAGCGTCCTATTTAAGCTGAGGGGAACCGGGTAGTAGCTCCCCTGTATTGTGAAATAGGCGTACGTGGCGCTGGGCGGCGGGCCTGGGTAGCTCATGACCTTTGTGTAGAAGAAGTCTTCGAAGTTCGTCGACGTGGCGCCCAGTATCTTGGCCGCATCGCCGAGGTTTTCAAGCGCTATACGCGCCATCCAGTAGGACTTTAAAAAGTCGCCGCCGGGCGGGTATTCGTGAATAAGCAGATAGCCCGCAGACAGTGGAGTGGCTATGTATGGCATTATCGCCAAGACGTACTTCGTGCGAAAGTCCTTGGTAAATATTTCTGCGCCTACCTGCGGCGGGGCCATAAGCGCGAGGCCTATCTTCCCAATCTGCGTCGCATTTATTGTGGAATTGTCGGCGAGGCTTGTCTTATTGCCTATTATTGAGATCCAGTAGCCGTAGTCCCACCAAGACGCCACAGGCTCGTAGACCGGTAGCCTCGTCTTCATCCACATCAACATGTCGAGGAAGTCTTCACTTACAACGCCGACGGCCGATGTGGCAATCTGCGTAGGCTGTCTTGCGAGCCCCTCGCCGTAGTTAAGTCTCTGGGCATTGAGGGCGGGCATCACTGAGGACAACAACATGGCCACGGATACAATAGCCGCGAGAGCCACCAGTAGGCCCAGCCTCTTGTTTTCCATTGCCTTGGCAATGCCCACAGCAGCCACAACAGTGGCTATGGGGGCCAGCAGCACGAGGAGGCGGACCATCGTCGCTGCGGCGTAGCCCGCCGTGGCTAAGTAGGACAGCGCCAAAAGGCCGCCGGGCGTGAAGAGGTAGGGCACCCCCGCGAGTATAAACGGCAACACTGGGCCATACCTAGCCACAATTTGTGCAAAGGAGGTTGTGCTGTGCTCCGCCACGCTGGCCACAATGGCGGAGCGGCCAACGGGGAAAAGAGTGGCGAGGTACTTCCCCCCTATGGCGCCTGTGGCCAGCGCCGCTATGAATACGCCGATGCCGGCGAGGACCACGGCCACGATGAGCCACATATACCTCCTCAAGAGCTCCACGGTCCTCGTAACGCCGAGCTTTGAGTCTAAAAGCCATGTAGCTAAGGCGGCGGCTAAGCCAAAGGTCGGGATAATGTTAAAGGCACTTATGAGCGTATTTACGCCGTATCTAGGTATTGTGGCCACGAAGACACCGTACACCAAGTAGAAGAGGAGGTAGGAGAGGAAGAAGTTCCTGGCGTCAAAGGGGAGCTGGGCCGCGGGAGGCGCCTGCCCCCTCTTCGCCTTAGAAGGCGCCGCCGGCGTAAACGCGAGCTTTAGGAAGTAGTAAGTAGGCAAGAGGAGCGCGTAGAGGCCCACCAAGTTCCACACGTAGAAGTGTGCGCCCCACGTCCACGCCACATAGCCAAGCGCCGCGCCGGCGAGAGCCCCCATCCAAGGCCTCCTCAGCCCGTCTAACAAGAGGGCTAGGCCCAGGGGTATTAGAAAGAGGCTTATAGGCTCGTCGTCGAACCACGCGGCAAAGCCGCGCTCAATGAAGGCGGGCATAATAGCGGTGAGTATGGCAGAGATAAGCCCCACTCTGAGGCCCCCCTCCCCCAGCTCTTGGCCCACTTTGTACCCAAGGTAGAACATGGAGAAGACGGCGAGAGAGTTCATAATCGCCGGCGCCGCTATTACGGCGTGCCACAGATCGACGCCGAATGGGCGTAAGAGCGCGTAGACAAACAAGCCGTAGAAAGAGGTGCCCGGCAGAAGAATTTTGCCCCAGTCAACGCCGTAGGGATACCAGAACTGTAAAAACTGTGCGCCGCTCCACCACCACCCAGCGCCGTGCTCCAACGTGTACTTGGCCAAGTAGTAGCGGACGTATGGGTCAAACTCGTCGAGCCACCACCCCCATAGGAAGACGCGGTACATTCTCGCATACAGAGCTATGGCGAACGCGGCAAGCAAAGACGACGTGACGAGGAGAAGCTTCTCTTTCCTCTCCATCAAGCGCGAAAACAGGCCCAAATATATTTCTTAACCCCTACCCCTCCTAAAGCCCAGCCTCTCTCAAGCCCTAAGGCCCTCTTTTGTGAGCAGAGTACGAGGCACGTCTCTGCGCCTGCTCCGTCCTTGCTTGCGCCATCTTGCAGTAGATGTCGCGGCGTTTGTGAAAGCGTAGCCTAATCGCTACTGCCGTGCCCTCTACCCATCCTAAGCCCAACCGCAATCTTGATGGGCCGCCTCTCTAGGGGCGAGAGGCACTTAGGGCACACGCCGCCCCACATCTTTAGCACCGCCTCCACTGTCTTAGGTTCTTTGTCGCTGTAAAGGACGAAGCCGCAGGAGTCGCACTTTACGACAAACACGGCCAAGGTGTATAATGGTCTTTTAAAAGTGTGAGATAGTACCCAGCTATTACACGCAAGTCCTCACGCCGACGCCTTCGCGGAAGGTGAAGGTCAAGGCGTCTAGCTCGTCTTCCTCAAGCTCGGGGTACCGCCTCTTGAGCCACGGCCTAGAGGAGCCGGCGTCTAGCTCATCTACGAGGCGGACTTCGCGGCACCCCAGCGTGGAGAGGGCCCTTTTCATGTCCACGTATGGGGAAGAGCCCATGTGTATTTGGACAGACTCGGCGCTTTTCAACACGGCCTCCACCGTGGCCCAGTCCAACACGGCGTGTAGGACCAGCTCCCCCCTCCACACGTAGACCACCCCGTTCTTTGCAGTGCCCAGGTCGACCCCCAACTTCCCCCCGCCTAGGATCTTCGGCAGAGAGGCGAAAAGCTCCTTCGCCACACACCTATAGTCGCTACACGGCAACACTACGTCGCCGCCAGCTCTGTACCTTCCATCTACTATGACTACGTCGCCGTCGCCGAATAGAGACACGCCGTACGCTATCTTCCGCACCACGTCGTATATACTCCGCCGCCCGACATAGGCCAGCTTCAACGTGTCAATAAACTTAAAGAAATTTATAAAATCTGCGCCTTGTGGACGCGTTAAGGGTACTCGCGGCTAAGCTACAGAAGAGGCCGGTGGCACTCTGCGACTCAAACGACGTCGACGGCATAGCGTCGGCCGCGTTGTTCAAGCGCAAGTATCCAGAGGGAGTGGTGGTCCTAGCGGGGCCCTCCGAGGTCAAGAAGTGGTGGATTAAGGCCTTTACGTGGGATTTCGTCGCAGACCTCCCCTGCCCCGGCAAGGCCAAGGTTAGGGCAGACCACCACAAGACAAATGCCCCCTGCGCCGAAGTCGAGTTCTACGACCCCGAGGCCCCCGCCGCGGCTGTACTAGCCGCCAAGGCCCTAGGCCTTGAAGAAGACCCAGTGGCGCGGGAGCTCGTGGAGGCGGCAGTGCAGACGGACACCGCAGATGTGAGAGATCCCACGGTGAAGAAGCTCGACTTAGCCGTGAGGTACGGCTTTGCCGGGGAGAAGCTTGCGGCAATCGAGATGCTGGCCAAGAAGGGACTAGCCGCGTTGGACGAAGAGCCCTTAAAGACCATGGCCGCCAGAGGAGAGGAGAAGGAGAAGCTGGTCTTAGCCATAGCGGAGAAGGTGCCGCCGAGAGAGACACTGTTTATATACAGCCCGGTCCACCTAGGGATCTCCTACAGGGCCCTCACCATAGAGTTGCAGAAGAGGGGCGCCAAATTCGTAAACATACTCGTAAGGCGGGCCAGGCGGCGCTATAGGCTCTACTGCGGAGCGCATAGAGACAGCGAATACGACTGCACAAAAGTGGCATTGCCCCTAGGCGGGGGAGGCCACAAGTTCGCCGCGGGCGCGCAGATTAAGGCGCCGTTGCTGGACGCAGAAAGGCCGTTGCGCACACTCGTGGAAATGCTCAAGCCCGACGTTGTATACGTCCTTGGGCCCTGTAATAATATTGGGCCTAGGTGTGAAGAAATAAAATTGCCCGAGTCACTGGATGCGTTGATGAGAAGTGGTTCAGGCGAGCGGTGAACGACCTTCAGCGGCGCTGACCGCTATTTTTTTATAATGGGGTACGTATTGTGCCGTGTGCGGCATCTTTGGCATCGTCTTTGCTGAAAGGCCGCGGAGGCCTCTTGGGGAGATTCTGAGGAGGGCTCTGGAGCGGCTTGAGTACAGGGGCTACGACTCCGCCGGCGTCGCCGTGGTGGACAAGGGCCTTGTGGTTAGGAAAGACGCTGGGAAAGTGGCCGAGGTGGCGTCTCGCTACGGCTTCGACGCCTTACAGGGCACAGTCGGCATTGCGCATACGCGTTGGGCAACCCACGGGAAGCCTGACCAGAGCAACGCCCACCCGCATACGGACTGCCGCGGCGTCGTCGCAGTTGTACATAACGGCATAATTGAAAACTACGCCGAGCTGAAGAGGGAGCTCTTGGCGAAGGGCCACGTGTTTAAGTCTGAGACTGACACCGAGGTCGTGGCGCATCTTGTGGAGGAGTACAAGAGGCAGGGCCTTGACACTTTTACAGCGTTTAAGAAGGCGCTGGCGAGGATTAGGGGGGCCTACGCCATAGCGTTGATAGACGCTGAGAATCCCAATGCCATATACTTCGCCAGGAATTTGTCCCCTCTCATAATAGGGGTCGGCGACGGCTTCAACATAGTTGCAAGCGACATACCCACGGTGTTGGACTACACCAAGAGGATAGTCGCGGTGAGGGACGGGGAATACGGCTACATAACCCCCACGGAGGTCTACATAGAGGCGGATGGAGTGCCCCAGCCCGTGTACGAGCGGGTGGAGGAGATCCCCTGGAGCGCCGAGATGGCGACAAAGGGGGGCTACCCCCACTTCATGCTCAAGGAGATATATGAGCAGCCGGAGTCTCTCGCGAGCACTGTGGCAGGCCTCGAGTGGGCTCAGCTCAGCGCCGTGGCCGACATGCTTTTGTCAGCTAGAAACATCTACGTCCTGGGGGCCGGCTCCTCCTACCACGCCGGCCTCACCTTGGCGGCGCGGCTCCCACGGCTGAGGCTCACCCCCGTGCCCATAATCGCCTCTGAGTATTACACATATGAGCGGCTGTTTGACAGAGACGACGTGGCGATAGCCATATCGCAGTCTGGGGAGACCATAGACACCATCAGGGCCGCCAGGGCCATGAGGGAGAGGGGGGTAAAGGTCGTCGCGGTGACAAACGTCGTGGGGAGCACTCTTGCCAGGGAAAGCGACGTGGTAATATATACGCGGGCTGGCCCCGAGATAGGCGTCGCCGCCACTAAGACCTTCACTACGCAAGTGGCCACCCTCTCAGCGCTTTACTTAGCGGTGCTGAAGGCGGTGGGCGTAGATACGTCGGAGCTGGAGAGGGAGCTCAAGGCGTTGCCCGAGGCGGTTAGAAAGACTATTGAAAACACGGCCGGCACAGCCAAGGACTTGGCCAAGAGGATGAAGGAGAAGCGGAGCGCGTACTACCTAGGCCGCGGGCTCTCTCTGCCCGTCGCCATGGAGGGGGCCCTAAAGCTGAAGGAGGTGGCGTACATACACGCGGAGGCATATCCAGCGGGTGAGTCTAAACATGGGCCAATCGCGTTGGTGGAGGAGGGGTTCCCAGTCGTCTTCGTGTTTTCAGACCCCGACACTAGGGAGAAGACGCTTAGCAATGTGGCAGAGATGAAGGCGAGGGGCGCATACGCCATCGGCGTCGTGCCTGCAAAAAGCGACTTGGCAAAGAAGCTTGACTTCCCCGTGGAGGTGCCCGAGTCGGGGGAGCTCACGGCCCCCGTGACCTACGTAGTGCCTCTACAGCTCCTCGCCTACTTCGCCGCCGTTGAGAGAGGGTACGACCCAGACAAGCCGAGGAACTTGGCAAAAACTGTGACAGTGGAATAATGAAGATCGCCCCAGTAGTCCTAGCCGGCGGCCGCCCCGGCGTCTTTGAAAAAATAACGGGAGGCCTGCCGAAGACCTACGTCAAGATAGGAGGCAAGAGGCTTTTTCAGTACGCCGCAGACGCACTCCTATCCCTCTTCGGAAGAGTGTACGTAGTTGCCCCGCGCCCCGTGGGCGGGGGCTACACCTACGTCGAAGAGAGAGGCGAGGGCATAGAAGGCGCGCTGGCGTCGGCGGAGGCATATTTGGGGTCTGAGAGCCACGTCATGTTCACATACGGCGATGTGTACGTGGAGTCCTCTGCGTACAGAGCCCTTGTGGAAGCAACTGCATCGATGGGCGCCGACGGCGCCGTCTTAGCAGTGCCAAGGAGAATTACAAAGGGGTACGGCGTGTTGGAGGCAAGGGTGGGAGGCCTCTTGGCGAAAGTTGGCGGAGAAGGCCAGTGGATTTTCGGCGGCGTGGCTCTCCTCCCCCGTGACGTTGTGAAAAAAGTAGCCTCGGCCGCTCTCTACGAGGTGTTAAACGAGGCGGCGCAGTTGAGGAAAATAGCCGTGGTCCCGTGGAGCGGCGTCTGGCACGACGTGAACTACCCAGAGGACTTGTTACAACTGCTGGAGTACACGGCGCCAACTTACACCCGCATATCGAGCAAGGCCAGGGTAAGCCCCACCGCCGTTTTAGAGGGCCCAGTGGTAGTGGAGGACGGCGCCGAGATAGACCACTACGCAGTGGTAAAGGGCCCGGTCTACATTGGTAGCGGAGCATTCATAGGGGCGCACACGCTAATACGCAATTACACAGACATAGAAGACGAGGCGCTTGTCGGCAGCTCCGCCGAGGTGAGCCACAGCCTCCTCTGCGAAAAGGCCACGATAGGCCGCGCCTCGTATATATCATACAGCGTCGTTGGCCCAGAGGCCGTGGTGGAGCCCAACACAGTCACCATGTCAGTCCTGAGAGAGGGGAGAGACAGACTAGAGCCCGTCGAGGTGAGGGGCAGAAAGTTTTACAAACTCGGCGCATTGATAGAGGCAAGGACAAGAATCCCAGCGGGAAGCGTGTTGCCCCCAGGCAGGGGGTTTGTGTAAAAAAGGAGGGGTTTACCGGATCTGAAGCGTGGCTGTGCCGTTAAATCTCTCGTAGCTGGATTTCCCAAGCGGCTTTACTACCGCGTAGTACTGCCCGTTTTTGTAGAGTAGCGATATTATGGCGTCTCCCGTGTATATGGTCAAGTGCGCCGCGTTGTTCCCAACGACGCCGTACACGGTCTTGGCGTTGTACGTCGCGCCGCCCAGCGTCACTGTGCCCGTGCCGTAGATCACTCGGCCGGCAGTAGACGTCGTATTCCTATTCACAATGTCTACGGTCAGCTGTGCCGATATGCCGTCCCCCGAGATAGTCACCTGCCGAGTGGAGACGTAGAGAGTGGCGTTGGCCAGGCCGCCGTGTATTTTGCCGCGCCCCCATGCGATTGGCATCCCATGCGCGGTAGCCCGCCCGCCGTGCCCCCACGCGGCCGGCGGATGCCACGCGGTAGAGTTGCCGCACCAATTTACATTAGTAGCATTGACGGTGTTCCACTTCGCCTTGGCTCCACTGGCGTGCCACCCAGCTGCGTACACCGCCGCGGCCAGCGCCAGCGCCACGCCTATCGCTATCAGCACCTTCTTCATGGCCTACCTATCTGCCGCGGAATATAAACAAAACTCACTAGAGGTGAATACGGCTGTAGAGAAGTCTGAGGATCGTTAGCGAGGCTGTTGAGGAGAGCAGGGCCACTGCCACTATGTAGTTCTCTAGCCCTATGTCGAGGTAGTATCCGTACAAGATTCCGCCGAGCATGAGCCCCAGCCCCCACAGCGAGTTTACGACTCCCAGCGACGTAGCGCCGCCGAGCTTGGAGGCGTATGCCTTAGCCACTATGTCGGCGTATGCTGTGAGAGAGGCGTAGAGCACCGCGCCCACGAAGTAGTAGGCGCCGCCTTGGATAAAGCAGAGGGCTAGTAGCGCGGCCAGAAGCGGCCCGGCGTAGACCACGCGGCTGGAGCGGTCGTAGAGGTGCCCCAGCGCCACTGAGAGCGGGATCTCTGCCACCATGGCCACTAAGTAGAGTAGAGAGGCGACCCAGGCCACGTCGGCGGTCTTGTACATGAAGAGCGATATGTGGACCAGCGAGAGGCCTAGGAAGAACTGCGCGGCTCCAAATGCCAACGCGTTGGCCAACTCCCCCCGCATCGGGGCTCTCCTAGTCGGCTTCACGTTGCCCACCTTATACGCCAAGTACAACACGCCTAGGGCAACGACGCCGGGTATTAGGACTACGGCGAAGACGTCCCTAGGCGTGTGGCCGAGGTAGAGCAATGTGGTTGCGGTGACCGCGCCAGCCACTGCGCCTATTTGGTCAAGCGCGGCGTGTATCCCAAACGCCCTACCCCTAGCCCCTTTGCCGCCGGCGGACGCAATAATAACATCGCGGGCGGGGGTTCTAAGCGCCTTGCTGAAACGCTCTAGAAATATCAACGCGGCTACGTGCCACACGTCTCTGGCGAATACTAGCCCCGCCACTGCTCCCACTTGTAGCCCATAGCCTAGAAAAGTCTCGAGCCAGTAGCCGCCTCTCTTGTCCGCGAGAGGGCCTGTTACAAACCGCGCCGCATATCCCAACGCGTCGCCTAGCCCAAACACAAAGCCGACGAAGGCGGCCGAGGCACCGAGGTATGCCAGGTACTGCGGCGCCGCGGCGCGCATGCCCTCGTAAAGCCAGTCTGCAAAAAGGGACACTAGGCCCAGAAGCAATATGAGGCGGATGTTAAGCCCCTCCACCCCTTCCCAACACTTCTTTGGATAAAAGTATTGGTACTAGCGTGATTAAAAACATGGCGGTGGCTATGTCGATGTTTATTACGTATGCGTCTTTTGAGGGCACAGAAAAGTACATGGGTCCCATGGGCGTGTTAAACGCTATGTACGTGCTGTAGTTTGTCAAAACGCTTCCAGCCACGGAGGGGGCGATGGCGGAGCCGAAGTTTCTGAAGACTGTGTTGAGCCCCGTGGCTGAGCCCAGCCTGTGTCTGGGCACTGAGAATGTGAGCAGGTTTATCAGTGAGACGTTTAAGAGGGCTAGGCCCGTAAACGCGATTGTCAAGTATCCTATGAGCGTCCACACTCCGCTGTATAAGTGGCTGACTGCCAGTTGGTAGCCCACCACTGCGAAGACTACGCCGGCTACTGCCACGGCCTTTGCGCCAAGTCTCCACACGAGTCTCCCCGAGAGCGGCGCCACGACTATCTGTACGGCGGCTGTTGGAAGCATGTAGAGCCCTGTCTGCAACACCGTAAGCCCGTACCCGTATGGAGGAGGCATTTGGAAGAGGTACGTCATGTTTTGAGAGTTCATTTGAAAGGCGTAGGCCACTATCATAATCGCGATAGTGCTGGCCACGACGTTCCTATTCAATATATCCCTCGGGAGAAACGGCTCGTCTGCGGTCAACTGGCGCAGGATAAAAACGGCCCACGCAACCACGGAGAGCAGAAACAGCGTAATAACCCTGGGGGAGGTCCACCCCCAGTCTGGGCCCTTGGATATGGCCAGAAGCATTGAAGCTGCGGCAGTTCCAAAGAGGGAGATCCCCAGGTAGTCTATCTTCCTCGGAGTCTTGTACGGGCTTTCTCTTACGTAGATCCAGATTACCATTGCCAAAAACACGGCCAAGGGCGTCGCCGTGTGGAATGTAGCTCTCCAGCCGAAGTTCTGCGCAATGTACCCCCCTGTCGGCAGCGCTATTATAATGCCTGCGCCAAACATGGCGCTTACGACGCCTTGGGCGGTGGGGACAAGCTGTGGAGGAAACTGCTCTCTTATGAGAGAAAAGGCTAGTGGGAACATGGCCATGCCCAGGCCTTGCACTGCCCTAGCCACTAGGAGAGTCTCAAACGTGGGGGCGTAGCCTGTGAACGTTACCGCGGCGGCGTACAGCGAAATTATGATGGACAAAATTCTCTTTTTGCCGTAGATGTCTCCCAAGCTTCCGAAGAGCGCCGCGCTTATGGTGCCCACTATGAGGTATAAGGTTAAGACCCAGGAGACGTCTGCGGGAGTTACGTTGAACTACGACTGTATCTTCGGCAGACTCGGCAATAGCATTGCCTCTGTGTACAACACAAGCAGGGCTACAGATCCCAAAATTGGCGTTACTCTCCACGCGTATTTTACGTCGTAGTTATCCACGGCGCCTCCTCCTCAGAGCTATGGTGATTCCAACTAGGATTAAAACAACGGTGAGGGCCGCCGGCACTACTACGAAGAGGTCGAGGCTGCCTCTGACATCCACTGGCACAGTGATGTACTGAACCGCGGGGCCAAACGCGTTGGTCTGATTCCACGTCACTACGAAGGTTATGTAATACCTCCCCGGCGCCGCTTTGTCAGACACGTCGAGTAAAAATGCGGTGGAGGCAGAGGAGCCGGGCTCCAAGTCGCCGATGACTCTCGAAGTGGCGGTGGCGACGTCAGCTATGTTGGAGGCGTGGGGCTCAAACACTTGGGAGGGCGTCATGAGGAGTCTCACGTTCTTAGCCTCGTAGGGCCCCACGTTGGTCAAGTTGAGCAGGAGAGTGGCCGTGGACCCCGGCTGGGCGTTTAATACCACGTACTCAACCTTAAACGTAGACTTCTCCACTACCTCAAAGCTCCCGCTCCCGCGGGTCTCACCGCCGCTCCACTTGACGTCGACAACGGCGCTGTAGAGGCCGGGCTGTAGCTTTGAGGCGTCGAGGAGGAAGGTGAGCGTGGTGGGGGATCCCGGCGGCAGGTAGTCGATTCTAAACTCCCGCGGCCCCACCGTGCCGTTTAACAGTTGTACAACCACGCCCCTGGCGGCCACAGGCCCAGTGTTTATCAACTGCACAGCTACTTGGACAACGGGCATGCCCTTTAAAACCCTTGGCGGCGTTGCCAAGACGTTTTGCACAGCCACAGTCGGCGCGCCAACGGTTAAGTAAAAGGTGTAGTTGGCGTCGCCCACGGCCACGGCCACTGGGTACTCTCCCGGCTGTGCATCTTCTGGGATTTGGAAGACGCATGGGATAGTAAACGGCTGGCCCTGAGGTAGCACTGGCGCATTAACCTCTGCGTTGCAGAGGGGCTTAAGCGGAGTCGAAATACGGATGGTCAAGTTAGACGCAGTAAACGGCGAGACGACCGTCGCCGTCCCAGTAACTAACCCACCGGGGTAGGAGATCGGCGGGTTGAACGCCATAGACACAGTAAATTCCTGCGGCTTAACCTCGTAGTAGAAGGTGTAGTTGGCATTCCCCACCCTTATAGCGACTGGGTAAAGCCCCGGCCTTGTGGAAGGCGGTATTTCAAACGCCGCAGTTATAGTGGCGGGGCTTTGCGGAGTGAGGAATGGGATCCGCGTGGGGGTAAGCGAGATGAGCTTAAAGGGCGCATGCACCTCCACGGCCACGTCGGAGGCCGTGTAGTTAGAGGCGGCGATAAAGGTGGCTTGCACAATAGAGCCAGGGTACCCCCTCGGAGGATTGAACACCGCGTTGACCACCACCTGGGGAGTTGGCACGTACACTGAGACGAGTCTCGTAATACACGTGCCAGAGTAGAGACAGATCTCCACAGGCAGAGGGACGTTGCCATACCTGTAAAAAACCACTTGTACAGGCAATTGCAGTTGCGTAAGCATGGGCGCCACTGCGAACCCCCCAGAAAGCACTCTTACCCCCTCCCCATCGACCACTCTCACCGTCACGTTCTGAAGAACGCCCGCGCTCCCCGGCGTTACGTATAAGGTCAACACAGTGGGCGTGCCAGCCACAGGCGGCTGGGCTGGGGTTGCTACGATATTTACATCGGGGGCGCTGACCACGGGGAGTTGAACGACTTTTTTAACGCTTACAGAGCCCGCGTATCCAGACAGACTCCTCAACTGTGCTGACAGCGTAACGTTGTAAAAGCCGGGCCTGGCCCCGCCCGCCACTTTAAACACTATAAAACACGTGGCATTCCCCCTCGGCGCCACAGTGACGTCGCATGTGGTCGAGCGGTTTAGGTAGTTCTCCACCACGCCCCCCGTCGCGTTGATATTCACCTTCAAGAAGTCCAGGGTGGGGTTTATCACGAGCACCGGGAGTTGCGCAGGTTGCCCAGCCACATAGCTACTGGGAACCGCCACGACTAGCGAGGAGAAGTCGAAGGGTAGCACCTCAAAGTCCACGGAGGCTTCGGCGGACGTGAACAGAGTATACGCCGTGACCTTCACCCTGTAGCTCCCCGGCTTGGCGTCTAGGGGGACTTGCACAACCGCCGTGAGAGTGGTGGGCGTGTTAGCCGCCAACTTGGGGATTTGCATCGTCGTCCCCGTGAGGACCTTGAAGGGGGAATCCACGTCGACGTAGACATAGGTGAGGCTCTGCGGCGAAAACACCGTGATGTACAGCTGAAGCACAGAGCCGGGGTAGACATAGGGCGGGGAGTACGACACGGACACGCTAATAGGGGCTTGAGGCGCCGACTGCGCAAATACGAGGGCCGCCAGCACCACGAGCGGAAGGACCCGATATATCGAAGACATAAGAGGCGCGGTGAAGGGGTTATAAATACTTTAAAACGGTGCGCCAGTGATGAAAACACACCAAGGAGAGATGTGAACGAAGTGGCCAGGGCTGACGAGACAAAACTTAAAAACACCCACACAGATAGAGGCGCCGGGGTGGCCGAGCGGCCCAAGGCGCGGGACTGGAGATGTCTACGAGATATCCCGTCCCCGTTCAGGGGGCGTGGGTTCAAATCCCACCCCCGGCGTGTCAAATCTTCTACCCTCGGGTTATGGCCAGGGAAGCGATGATCCTCTGATATCTTTGCTTTTGTACCATGCTATGAACTTAGCCAAGGGTCCAGTAGATTTAGCGTCTGCTGTGTTTTACAGGTCAGTTCTGAGACTTTACATCTGTGTCTCTTCGTGTTTGTAGTCATCACGGTTTCGGAATATGTGTCTAGAGCTGGGTCGTGGCATCTGCTCTGCGATGTGAAGAAGGGCTAGGGGGATCCAGACCCCCGCCCTTCTTAGGAGTTCTATGAAGTCCTCGAGGGGTAGGCCGGATATTCTCTGGGCCAACCTCAGGGCGCCTAGCTCTATTAACAACAGCACGGCAGCCCTCTGTCTTGGGGGTAGCGAGTTTATGAACTCCCAGTCTGTGTTCTCTCTACGTATCCGCCTTGCCTCCTCCTCTCTTGCCAGAGGCTCCTCTAGTACACCGCGTCAAGTTTTATAAAGCTTGCGCATATATGCACCCGGCGGGGGGCTGCGCGGCGCGCCGGCCGCGCTCCGCCGTTAGGCGGACCCAGGCTTGGGGGCCCGAAACCGGGGCCGGGCAGCGCCTCCTGCGGCGTTCCGCCCAGGCTTACCGAGGAGCCCCGGTCCAGCGGGGCGCCAGTCCCCGGCCAGCTCGGCCGTAGGGCCGAGTCAAGCCGGGCATGCGGGGAACCGGCGGAGGTCCGGGAGGGAGCACGCCTAACCCGCAGCTGGCGCGTTCGCTGGGGCGCCGGGGGGAGAGACGCCGAGGCGGGCGCCGCCTGGAGGCGCCGTCGGTCCCGGGTTGCCGCCGTTTCTCTCTACAAAGGAAGGAAGCAGAGCTATAGAATTTCCGCCTTTTCTCCCAGGTGTATGTCGATTTCGAGTCTTACTCCGAAGGTGTGGGGGATGTAGATGCCGGGCTCAACTGTGAACACCATGCCTCTCTCTAGCACGTCTTGCGAGCTGGGGGATATGTCTGGCGCCTCGTGGATTTCGAGGCCGAGTCCGTGTCCGGTCCTGTGTATAAAGTAGGGGCCGTAGCCTGCCGCCTCTATGGTGGACCTAGCCGCCTTGTCTACTTCAGAGGCCCGCACTCCTGGCGCGGCCGCCTTAATGGCCTTGGCCTGGGCCTTCTCCACGGTCTGGTACACCTCTAGGTACTTTCTGGGGGGCTCGCCGTAGAAGAAGGAGTTCGTCAAGTCGGCGTAGTACCCCTCGTAGGCGGCTGAGACGTCTATTACCACCGCGTCGCCGCGCCGTAGCTTCTTCTCCGTGGGCTCTTGGTGGGGGAGCGCCGTGTTGGAGCCGAATTGGACGAGGATGGGGCCGGGGCGTAGCCCCGCCTCGTACAGGGCGAGGTATATCCTCGCCGCAGTCTGCCTCTCTGTGGCGTCTTGGGCCAGCTCTAACGCGTCGAGGACTCTGCGTATGCGCCTCGCCGCCTCTCTAATCTTCGCCGCCTCGTCTTCCCTTTTCACAGCTCTCCACTTCTTGAACAGCTCATCCGCAAGTTTAAATGTGGCGCGTGGAAATGCGCGTTTGACCACCTCGAAGTGCAACAGCGTGGTGCCGCCGTCTATGTACACTTCGCCGCTGTCACAGGGAGAGGCGGCTGCCCTCAACGCCTCGGCGGGGTCCTCCCCGTCTCTATAGGAGAAGACATTACCCCTTACCCTCTCCGCATCTAGCGCTGGGACGACGTACGCCGTATAGTCGCCACACTTCACCGCGGCCTTAAACCTTTCGTACGTCTCAAGCCAGACCCCCGACAGGTATGCAAAATTTACAGTGGTAGTCGCGACGATCATATGTACTCAACGGGCACTCGCTCTACGCCGCTTTTGAGGATCCACGCGGCGGTCTCCCAAGTGTACACGTTGGCTATGAGCCACACGACGCGCCACACGGCCATGTACCTCACGTCCAGGGGGCTGGGATCCGGGGGCCCTGGATGCGTGTGAAAGATCGCCACGAGCTCTCTCCCCGCCCCCTCGGCCTCGGCCAAGGCCTTGTACATCTCCTCTGCGTCGAACCTAAACGCCGCTGGGCTGTTTAACACATTGCGCATCCACCGCCAAGCCTCCACAACGTCTCCTCTGCCGAACAACAACGCGGCACATTCGGCCCCGGGGGTGCACCTCGCCATGGCCTCCTCTAGGAAGGCTCTTGGGATTTTCACTGTAGCGGCACGTACCGCGCCGTGTGGCTCCTCTTGGCCACCTCCATGGAGAGCCTCTCCACCTGGGGACCATCGCCTCTCACCACGAAGATTGTTAGACACTTTCCCTCAACGTGGAGGTGGGTATACGCCAAGATGGCCTCCTTGTGCCTCTCTACCACGTCGCTTAAGTCGGAGAAGCTGTTGGACAACGCCATTAAGACGCCTAGGCATTGGTGAGACGGCTCTGCGTGTCCCCGCCTAGACTCTAAATAGGCCTGCACCGCGTTTGCCACGACCTCGCTACGCGTCACGCCGAGCTCTGCCGCTATGCTCTCAACGGCCTCAGCTACCTCCTTCGGCAGAGACACGCCAAAGCGTTTCACACATAGAGTGGGGTACACGTATATATACTCAACCCCTGGGCTCCACGTGGCGTGTATAGGCGTCGTAGACACCACCTTCGCCCGCGTCGACATGGGGTCGCTTGCGGTGGACGAGTTGCGCAACCTAATGCCCGACGCAGTAGTTAAGCGTCTCACCGTGCCCGGGATTAAGAACGCGGTCTGGGGCGCCCTCAAGCTGATAAAAGAGGGGTGCGACGCGGTTATTGTACTAGGCTGGGTGGGGCCCACTCAGACCGACAAGTACAGCTACTTGGCCACCTCTATAGGCCTTATGCAGTTGCAGATACAGACGGGCGTCTTGGTGCTAGACGTCACAGTTCACGAGGACGAGGCAGGCGGCGACGAGAAGCGGCTGAGGGAAATAGCTGTGGATAGGACAAAGAAGCATGTGTGGAACCTATACCAGCTTCTGAGGGGCGACTTGTCCCCGTACGCCGGGAAGGGGCTTAGGCAGGGGTATCCACACGCAGGTGAAATTGTATAAAGCGTATAAGAAACAAATTATATAAAGCGCCTAAGTAAAAGTAAAGAGAATAGTCCGCTTATCATAGATTTATATGTAATTGTGTATAATATATGTCTCGCAAGATTTTCATTTTTATATTTCTAGAGAAACCTATTTAAAGCTCCACGAGTTTTAGAACGGCGGCTACGGCAACTGCGCACGCCCCCCACGCCCCGCCGCAGGTTGCCGTGGTCCGCCTTCTCTTTACAGCAGTGCCGAGAGCGCTACCGCCAGCGCCCCGCTTAGAAATATGCCGTCAAAGACCCCGGCGCCTCCAATTGACACAAGCGGCGGCATATCCCTAAGCACTTTCCCCATGTTCAACAGATCTGCCCCTATTATTGTCCCATATACGGCCGTTACGTACGTGGCCACGGGCCCTCCGCCAGCTATAAGCGCCGAGAGCACCGCGATGAGGGGAGGGGCAAACGCAGGCGTGACGACGCCCACCCCCCTCACCACTCTGCTCACTGCGTTGACCAAGAGGGAGGCCACGGCTATTGACGCCAGGAGAGCCGCGCTGGGAGCCTTGGCGAAGAGATATGTGGCAACAGCGAGTGGTATGACTGCTCCGCCCACGTTCACAGCGACGTATGACTTCTCCTCATGCACAGCCACGCGGGGCACAGGAAAGGGTATTCCAAACACGACCACTGTGTCTACCACTGGGACGTAGTGGCGTCTAGACGCCGTGTACACGACGACGTTTATGGGGCTTGTGAGCAAGCTTAGAAACGTGATGGAGAGGGCCAGGACAACCGCCGCAATGGGATGGACGCCGACAGATGACAGCACTTTGGCGAAAGAGGCGGCGAAGAAGGGCATCATCAGCACGGCGAGTAGTGCGTAGAAGATGCCTAGCGGGCCGTAGAAAGGCAGTGCGATTACTATCTTCATTTTCTAACGGCTTTTGAATACGCCGCCTCGGCGATGTCGGCGGCGAATCCCACTACGGAGGCGGCCTCGTGCATGACTGGAGTGGCCTCGGGGCACGTCAGCTTCACAGTCTCCTTCTCCAACGCGGCCCGCCGTAGCAACACGCCTAGGGCCTTCTCTGCGTCTGTGGCGTAAAAGGCGTCGAAGGCGTCTTGCAGATATTTGTGAACCTTTTTGAATATGTCTAGGACCTCTTCGACACATCCAACGCCGTTTTTTAGGTAGTAGTTCGTGGCCCGATCTATGGCGTCTCCCACGTGTTCCAAGTTTTTGACGACTATTACGTAGTCTACGTAGTGTTCTGGCCTCTGGATAATGTTCTTCTTTATTGTCCTCAGCGAGAAGAAGTAGAGCTTGTCTAACTGGTCGTCCAACTTCAAGATCTCCTCGGCAACCCCCTTCTCGCCTTTGCTCAACATCTGTATAAATAGGGTGAACATGGCGTCTACAGTGGTGTACATGCTGCGGACGGCCTCGTCTATGTCCACGTCCTCCCGCGTGACGATCTTCAGCTTTAACACGCCGCCCACCTCCATGAGGACGACTCCTGGGAGCTTCCCCTCCACCTTTGTCACAACGGAGGAGACCTGCCTCGTGGCTATCTCCACCTCCTCTACCCCCTCTATGTAGTATGCGATTATGTCTCTCACGAGCTTTTCTACGTCGTCTCCCGTCAGCTTGATGCGTTTAGCGCCTTTGTCCTCCGTTGCTGGTAAGATAGTAATCTTGTCCTTGTCTATGAACACTCTCAGGGGGGATCCCACGCCTAGCCCATGCGCCTCGGCCCACTCCTTTGGAATAGTTATGCCGAGCGACCTCTCTCCAACCCTGATCAACCTCCGGAGCTCCACGTTATACCCTAGGTGTAATATATATTACCACGTCGCCATCAGACTGGGACGGCTTTGTCACCAATCGACATCGGATGTGGTCATCACCTGGCAGTATCTAGAAGCGCCTTTAAAAACTTAGCAAGGGGGTAGAGCGTCTCGGCGCGAATCACTGCCTTGGCGGCCCTGGCCACTTCCTCGTTCACTGGGTTGAAGGCGATGGAGTAGCCGGCCTTCTTAAACATGGGCAAGTCAGCCTCGCCGTCGCCCACGGCCACGGCCTCCTCCCACCTAAGCCCAAGCAAGTCCAGTATTGCCTCGGCTATCTCCGCCTTGTTTCTGTCGCTCACAGAGACAGCCACTGTGGCCACCTCTCCGTCTTTGTATATGAGGTCGTTTACCACGTAGAAGTGGAAGCAGTGCGAGACGGCCCTTGTGTAGCCGACCCCGGCCGATATGGCTACGGCATATACGCCCACCTCCTTCAACGTATTACATAAGGTGTCTAAGCCGCGGGTGGTCTGGAAGCGGGCTTCTACAAACCTCCGCGGGGCGCCGCGCCAGAGCAGTACGTCTAAGAGTGCCCACTCGTAGTAGTCGATTAGGCCGAGTTTGTACAACTTCCTGTTCAACCCTGCGTCTACTCCAAATACCGCGTGTAGCCTCTGCCAGGCAGAGGTAAACGGGGTCACGACGCCGTCGACGTCTAATATTACCGCCTTATAGGCAGGGGCGCTGGGCATCTACTCCCGGTACACCTTAATTGCCCTAGAGGGGCAGTGCCTCTCAGCCTCTTTAACTTGCTCGTACAACTCGTCTGGCACCACGCCCTCTGAGACGCCGTTGACGGCGTACTCGGGCGAAATAACCGGCTTTCCCCCCTCCCCTGGGATAAACACTGTCGCCGCGTAGAAGAAACAGAAGTGGGCAACTACACACCTCTCTCTATCAATCTTGACTCGCACAGGCACAAGGCCCACGCGTCTCCCCTATTTATCTCTTCATCACGCATCTGCGGAGGCTCCGAGCCCTGCAGGTAACGGGAAGCTCTTCCAGGACTTAGGTCGGCGAAGTGGTTGACAGCCCCAGGCTTTTCATAACGGCGGACACAACGTCGTCTACGTCGTGGGGTTTCACGATTCTACACGGTTTGCCGCCGCAGAGGGCGCCCTCGTATTCTAACAGCTCTCTCTTCACCTCTACGCCGCCGCCTGAATAGCCCCCGAGCCCGCCGTTGTTGTACACTACTCTGTGGCAGGGGAGGAGGACTGGGTAGGGGTTTGACGCCATGAGGCGGCCCACCTGCCTGGGGCTTACGCCAACGGCCTCGGCGTATAGGCTGTAGGTGGTCACGGCCCCCCTCGGCACGCTTAGCAGATACAAGAGCCTCTTGTCCGCCTTCTCGATTGGCACGGCGTTGACAAGTCTCTCCAGAGTTGTCCAGCTGGTGCACCGCGGATTTACGTACAGCCTCTCGCCGTCGAATCCAACAGCGACGGGTCCGTAGGAGGCGCAGAGCACGTAAAAATTTCTGCACATTCTAAAAAGTGCCGCGCGTAAAACTGGCCGGAGTCCTCGTGGCGCTTGCGGGGGGCAGATCTGAGCTCGAGGTAGAGGGGGCCACTGTGAGAGAGGTCTTGGAAAATTTGGCGTCAGTGTCTAAGAGGCTGTATGAGCGGGTGGTGGAACCTGGGGGCAGACTGCGGCCCGATATATACATCGCCGTAAACGATGTGGACATTAGGCTCTTGTCAGGGCTTGCGACCAGGGTCGAAAAAGACGACGTTGTGCTTATCCTGGCGTATATACACCCGGGCTAGTCCCTCTTCTTTTTTCTATTGTCGACAACTACGGCGGGGATTTTCTGCGTAGCTTTCTCATCGGCGGCCGCCTCGGGGCTCGCTATTACGACCTCTTGTCTGTAGTAGACCAGTCCCTTTGGCCACTCCTCCTTTGCGAAGATGGCCCTCAGCAGTAGAGTGGAGCCGAAGAAGAGGAACGTGGCCATGCCCGTCAAGACGGCGCCCCACACAGTGGCGTACTCCAAGTACGCCTCCAGCGGCGAGAAGGGTATTATCAGCCTCATGTTGAGCACCTCTCTTATCGCCCATATGCCGTTTATCACAAACCACACGAGAATTCCTGCGAGGCCCCACCTTATGAAGAAGTCACCCATCCACCCGGACAGAGGCCTCCTGGGGGGTAGCGAGGCTATAAACGCGAGGGCCAGCGCAATTATCATGAACCACACCCAGCCGCCGAAGACGGGGTGGCTGAGGTAGCGGCTCGCCTCATTTACAAGATCTCCTATGTTCATTGCACATCTCGCGGCGCCGGAATATAAGCCTAATGCGCAGGATGTTCAAGTATACTTACATAACGCGGCGTCTCTTAAAAACGTGGTGGCGCATGAGTTTATGATACTGTCAAACGACGAGTTGAAAAAGCTCATCTCCTTGGGCAAACTGAAGGTAGACCCCCTCTACCCCGATGCGGTGAGAGAGAATGGCCTCGACCTCCGCATCGGCGGAGAGTACGCCATATACGCCTACGAGGGGGCTGTGGTTAGGCCGTGCGACTTAGACGACGCTAAGCCGCTCTTCCGCGTGGTTAAGGCGGACGAGGTGGTTATACCGCCGCGGAACTTCGTGCTTCTGACGACTGAGGAGTACGTGAAAATGCCCGAGGACGTGGCTGGCTTGGCAAACCTCCGCTCCACTCTCGCCCGCTACGGCCTCTCTATACCGCCGACGGTGGTAGACGTGGGGTTCGAGGGCAATATAACCATCGAGGTGGTGAACAACAGCCCAAACACCATTGTGCTCAAGAGGGGGATGCGCTTCCTCCACCTAGTGCTAATAAAGGCCGAGGGGCGCGCCGCCTACCGCGGCGCCTACCAAGGACAGAGGGGGGTCACCCCGCCCAAGGGCCTCAGGGGAGAGTGTTAATCGTTTTAGAGACCCGCGTGGCCGCTTAGAGGGGCGGAAGGCTATAGAAAGGCTTCATAGCCTGTTGAAATTTCGGTGGGTTGTGATAGAGACGCGTTCAGATTTTACCGCTTGAGTAATGAAGTCACCTATAACGTGGCACGTTGGCACTGCGGGCGCCGCCGGCTTGGTGAAACTTTTGAAAAGTTACAGCAGTAGGTCCACGTCCTCTGGACAGACGGCCCGATTCTTTGTATATAGGTCAAATACCTCTACGCCGTCGCTGACGACGGCTATTTTAGGCTTTGTCTTCCTGTAGGGGCCCGCGGTGGAGCTGAACACGGTCACCACAGAGCCCCCGTGGTGGGTGGCGCACCCCGCCGAGACGTAGGTGTGTCCCCTCACCACCACTCTGGTGCTGTGCAACGCGTGGAACGTCTTTGTGACTTCTCTGCCAAATAGCCAAGCCCCGGGCCCTCTGGGGCTTGGGAGATAGTCGTCGCAGTTGCATGGGTCATTCCAGAGGATTTGAAACGCCAGGGGGTCCCCTGGGATTGTTAAATCTCCCTCCAGCGTAGCCAAGCGGTCGAGTGGGGCTGGCCTCATGTCTTCGCCGAGCGGTATACCGCCGTGTAGCGCCACCACTTTGCCGTTTACCACGGCCGCCAAGGGGAGCGCGGCGAAGGTTTTTTCAAACTCCCTGTACACCGCGCCGCAGCCTCTGCCCAACTTTTCGCACAGCTCGTCGAGGAACCCCCCGTCCACGTTCATCGCAGGCGACTCGTGGTTCCCCCTCAACACCACCGCCTTCCCCTCTAGGAATAGGCGGAAGACCTCTTCAACAACCTCAAGCCCCTTGTCGCCCCTGTCTACATAGTCGCCGAGGAATAGGTACGGGGGCGGCCACTCGTTCAACACTTTTTGAAGCGTGGCGTAGTCCCCATGGAGATCCCCCACGGCGGTGTACCTCCCCTCGAGCCGCAACAAAAGCCCCCTGCTCCTTTCGCGGACTTTGGCCAAGAGGTCTACCAAAGCCTCCGCCATAGCCTCTTGGCGTTCTCCTCAACGACTTCTCTCACATAGTCGGGCGTGGTGGACCAGAGCTCCGCCAGCTTCTCCACAGTCTTCTCGATCAGCGGGGGCACGAGCCTCAGCCCCCTATACTCGTAGGGCCCGTCGCTTTCCACAAGGACAATCCTCCTATCGGCCGCAGCCGCGACCTCTTGGTGCTTCCTTTGAATAGTCACGGCTGGGTTTATTGAAATGTAGTACCCCAAGTCCCTTATAGTGTCCAAAAGCTGTAGGGGTCCCGTATACCAGTGGATTAACGCTCTATCCACGTCGGAGCGCCTAAGCTCCTCCACCACGTCGGCCCACGCGTCTGGGGCGTGGACGTTGACCACTAGGTCTAGCTCGCGAGCCGCGCGTAGGAAGGCTCTGAAGTACTCTCTCTGTTTGTCAAAGCTGTGGGGGACAAACCTCTTGTCTAACCCCACCTCTCCCACGCAGGGGACCTCCCGCCTCTCCAGGAGCTTAAGCACTGTGGACAAGTCCCCGGGCTCTGCCTTTTCCACCTGCCAGGGGTGTATACCCAGACACTTCACCACGCCCTCCATCTCCAGTGTCTTTTTAGAAGTGGCTAAGTCGTCTGAGACGCATACCAGCGTCCACTTCTGTTTATACTCCTCCAACTCCTCAGCCGGTAACTCGTGGCAGTGTATGTGGTTGTCGAACACGTGTTATCTTAGCCCCGTATAAAAACACCTTGCCCTGGGCAGGGGGCCGGCCTCATTTTGACGTAGGTGGTGTAGAGTCTCGGCGTTCCGCCGTACGGCCCCGGCTCCCCCCTGGCGATCGCGTTAATAGGCTCCCCCCTCAGCCCCCTCCCTATGCCCCAGTATGCCACGACGCCCTTGGGCACGGCCGAATCGGCTATCGCCCTCACTAACGCCTCTCCATACTCGTTGTACAGGTACACGCAGGGAGATACATAGTCCTCAGGGTTTACAGCTACGGCGGCGTCGGGGTCGCCGTATATGTCTCTGAACTGGCTATTGGTGTAGAGCGGGCTGGGGGGAAAGGTCAACACGAGCCACCCCTCTCTGGGCTTGGCGTATGTGGGCAGGGGCGGGAGCCCCCTCTCCTCCGCCGTGACGCTATAGAACTCGACTTTGCTCGTCTTTGTCGGGTAGCGGTAGTAGTTTGGAGCGGTCAGCTTGACCACGCCCCGCCGCCTGAGTTCGTCTAGTGTAACCCCAGTGCCTCGTATTGCCACATCTACGGCGTCCCAGGGGTCCTCCCGCAACAGGGGGTGACTCTCCAGCCCCAGCCGCTTCGCCAGCTCCTGCATAACCCAGGTCTCCCTCCTCGCCTCGCCTGGGGGATCGGCCACGGCCTTGTTGTACACCAAGTAGTTGTGCCAGTAGGAGTACACCACGTCGTCTTTCTCCAAGTACAGGGGCGCGGGGAGGACGAGGTGGGCCGCCTCAGCTGTCTCGTCCATCAGAGGGGTGTGGACCGCGAGGAAGATGTCCCCCCTCTCAGCGGCCTCGGCGATGCGGTTTCCCTGGGGCAGAGTTAAGACGGGGTTTGCGTTCCACACGTAAACTACGTCGAAGTTGCCTATCTCAGAGCCGACGAGCCCCATGGACACCACGCGGCTTGGGGACGAGAGGTGTAGCCCCCTTAGATACCTAAAGTCGATGCCCCAGGCCCCGGAGTTGCTGTAGTAAAAGCCCGCAGGGTCGCCGAGGAGCGCGTGGAGCAGAGATATGGCCCTGGCGGCCTCTCCCCCGTTCTCAGTTCTGCCAATGGCAAAGCCTATCACTGTCACAGGCTTTTCTAAGTAGAATTCCACAAGTCTTTCAAAAGTCTCGCGGGGAACGCCCGTCTCTGCGGCGACGAACTCCGGCGTAAATCTTTTGACATATTCGGCAAATTTGTCAAACCCGTAGGTATACTTCTCCACGAAGTCTTTATCGTAGGCTCCCCTCTCTATGATCTCTCTCGCCACGCCCAGCGCGAGCACTACGTCTGTGCCCGGGCTCACGAGCACGGGCAAGTCCACGCTCTTCATAGTGCGAGTCCACAACACGTCCACCGCGGCCAGCGGCCTCCGCCCCCTTTTGGCAATTGCGAAGCCGTGTATAAAAGACGTGGCGGCGTCTAGGGCCCAGAAGACCACAGGCCTGCCCTGGAGGTGCTCGGGCAACGCCCCCCACGCCCTGCCCCAGTGTAGCTTAATGGCCTCTGCCCCCTCGGACGAGCAGATGCTGTAGTCTGTCGAGGCGGCGCCCATGGCGTTGAAAAGCCTCGCGGGGAGGTACCAAGTGAGCAGGCCCTGGTTTCCGTCGTAGTCTATGTGGAGAATTCTTCTAGGCTCCGCCTCCTTCATCCTCTCTGCCAGCTCAGAGAGCGCCCGGTCCCACCCCACTTCCACGGTCTGTCTCTCTTTTTTCAAACGCGGCGTTTTTACCCGGCGGGGCGAGCTGAGCCGTTTTACATCGGCCGCGCCTCTTGCACATGTAAAGCCGAGCGTTGGAAAATCTGGGCGCGGCCGTAGCCTTAGTAGCCCGCCCTCTGTCACTGGGTCAAATAGGCATGTGTCATAACAGTCTCGGGTACAGGCTAACACCATGGCTCGCCCGCCGATTTGGGTTAAAAATCAAATCCTCCGGTGTAGTCTCCTTAAAAACTGCCTGAGCCTCTCTGTGCGGGGGTTGTACAAAATCTCTGGCGGCCCCTCCTCCACTATTTTCCCGTTTTCGAAGAACACCACCCTATCTGCTACATCTTCTGCAAAGTCTACCTCGTGTGTGACTATCAACATCGTGGTGCCGCGCCTGGCGATGTCCTCAAGCACTTGTAGCACCTCCTCCACCAGCTCTGGGTCTAGGGCAGAGGTCGGCTCGTCTAACATCAGAACCGAGGGCCTAATGGCGAGTGCCCGGGCTATTGCCACCCTCTGTTGCTGGCCGCCTGAGAGTTGTAGCGGATATGCATTCGCCTTGTCTAACAGTCCCACTAGTTGTAGCGCCTCCATTGCCCTCTCCCTCGCCTCGCTGAGCGGTAGCTTGTGCACTTTGACGAGCGGGAGGACGATGTTGTCTATTACGCGTAGGTGTGGGAATAGGTTGTAGCTCTGGAAGACGAAGCCCACCCTAGTCCTCACCTTGGCCAACGTGGCCGGACCTACTTCGACGCCGTCTATCACTATTCTGCCCTGCTTAGGCTTGACGAGCCAAATCAGCGACCTTAGGAAAGTGGACTTGCCAGACCCAGAGGGGCCCATTATCACCACTTTCTCCCCCTTTCGCACGTTGAGGCTGACCCCCTTCACCACCTCGTGGTCGCCGTATGCGACCACTAGGTTTTCTACGACTACGGCGGACATGGCCTACAATATGCCCCTCCTCAAGTAGCCGGGTATGGCGTATCTCCTCTCTATCCAGTGGCTTATCTTAACCATTGTGTAACAGAGGATGAAGTATACAGTTGCGGCGGCCATGTACGCCTCGAAGTACATAAACCGCGATGCTGAGAAGTAGTCGGCCCTTCTAAAGACGTCAGGCGGGAAGACCCCTATGACTGCCACCAGCGAGGAGTCTTTGATGAGTAGGACGAGCTCGTTCATGAGGGCGGGCAGGGCAATTCTTAGAGCCTGGGGCAGAATTATGTACCTAAAGGTCTGGGCCTTGGTAAAGGCGTAGGCCTCCGCAGTGAGGTACTGCTCCACGGGGATTGCCTGAACGGCGGCTCGGAAGATCTCGGCCTGGTAGGCCGCGCTGTTGAGGCCCAGCGCGATGACCCCTGCCGTGAACGGGTCTAGGTTGACTCCGTAGGCCTTTAAGTAGCCGCCTACTCCGAAGTAGATTATAAATATCTGCACGAGCAGGGGAGTCCCTCTAAAGGCCTCGACGTACGCCATGGCGATCCACGGCAACGGCTTTGGCAAGAAGAACCTTGTCAACAGCAAGAGAGAGCCCAGCACTATGCCTATTGAGAACGCCAGAGCCGCGAGAGACATGGTTGTGGGAATTCCCATTGATACATAGAGAAGCGCGTCTATGTAGTCTTGGAACGCCATTGGCGCCATAAAGTCTAAAATTTTTATCCTTGTCCAACGGCGTGATTCGGTTAGAGGAGATTGAGCGAGACATAAAAGCGTGGGCGAGGGCCCGGGGCTTGCGCCACTTGGCAGATGTGGAGATCGCAGTGGTTTACAACCCTAGGTCTAGGTCTAGGGCAGTGGCGCGGATGTGGGGGCTAAACAGAGTTTTCCAACTTGCATACGGCATGCCCCCGCTGTACGTATTAGAGCTTTTAGAGGCCTTTTTCCACATGTCTTGCCAGGGGAGGGCCAGAGTCCTCGCCCACGAGCTCGCCCACGTGCCGTCTACGGCAAGCGGCGCGTTGAGGCCGCACAACAAGGCCTTTTGGAGAGACTACAGGAGATATGCGGGTATGATGACTTGCGACGATTTTCCATCTCTCAAGCTTATAAGCCCTAGAGGAATATAGGGCGTGTACTACCTAGCCGACCAACGGCTTAAAGTAGCCTCTGAGAAATATGGAGTAGCCCTGGCGTTGAAGTGTAGAACTCTCTACCAATTGTACAAACTGTACAAACAGGGATTAGTAACACAGGCGGTTGGAAAAGAGGCCGAGGAAACCCTTGCGCGGGAATGCCCAAAAGAGTTAATCGAATTAATCGCCCCGACGGTAGACTAGATCCACCCCCTTGTCTTCATGGCGTTGTATATTCTTTCTAGGGCTGTGACTACTGCTGCGTCTCTCATGGTCCAGCTCTTCTCCTTCTCCCACCTGGCGTATACTCTGGCCACGTTGTTGGACATTATGGCCTCAAGCCTCCTCCTAGTCTCCTCCTCGTCCCAAAACAGCCACTGCAAATTCTCCACCCACTCCAGATAAGACATGACGACCCCACCGGCGTTAGCCAAGATATCCGGCACCACCACAACCCCCCTCTCATACAGCCTCCTCTCAGCCCCAGGGGTGGTGGGCCCATTAGCCCCCTCCACCACCAACCTAGCCCTAACCCCATCCACATTGTCCTCCCTAATCACATTCTCAATAGCGGCAGGCACCAAGATGTCCACGTCTAGGGAGAAGATCTGGTCTGGGTTTTTCACAATTTCAACGCCGTTTTTCTGGCTTATCATTTCGAGTAGCTGCGGGCCTTTTGCCTTTGTTTCTCTAATGAGATCCACGTCTAACCCCCTCTCTCTGTATACCACGCCGTTGACGTCCGAAACTGCCACGACTTTGGCGCCCATTTTCTCAAGCCAATAGGCGGCCCATCTGCCCACATTGCCTAAGCCTTGCACAGCCGCGGTTTTTCCCTCTATTCCTCCCCATAGCCTTTTTGCCACTTCTCTTGCCGCTACTGCCACGCCGAAGCCTGTGGAGTATTCTCTGACTGGGTTTCCCCAGAGCTCTGGCGGTTTTGATGTAAAGACTGCTGGGGCGTTTCTTCCCACAAGCCTTGAGTACTCGTCTACCATCCAGGCCATTACCTGGGAGTCTGTGCCCACGTCTGGGGCTGGGATGTCCAACTGCTCGCCTATGAGAGGCGCTATGGCTCTCGCATAGCCCCTAGCCAACTCCTCAAGCTCCCGCCTAGAGAGCCTCCGCGGGTCCACTCTAACAGCCCCCTTAGCCCCGCCATACGGCAAGCCGGCAAGGCTATTCTTAAGCGTCATAAGCATGGCAAGAGCAATATCATCAGCCAAAGTCACCTCCGGGTGAAAACGAATACCACCCTTAAAAGGACCAAGAGCGTCGTTGTGTTGAACACGGTAGCCCTCAAAGTACTTTATCTTTCCGTCGTCCATTTTCACCGGTATGTTTACCACTAGTATTCTCTTTGGCTTTTCTAGTGCTTCGTAGAATTCTGGCGGTAGTCCGGCCAGTTCTACTCCTCGCTTAATTGTCAGTAGCGTGTTGATTAGGAAGTCTGATACTATGTAGGTTGTGCTCACTAGATTTTGAGCCACCGTGTCTCGTCATGTGAGAATTTATAAATTTTCGTTTACATAGGCACACTATAGAGGTATATAGTTTGGCTTTTTAAAACTGTGCCGCCTCTCCTACCATGGCGAAGTACTTGGGGATAGATGTGGGGGCGACGTGGACTAGGGCCATTTTAGTTGATGAGGGCGGCTCCGTTTTGTCAAGGGCGAAGATTAGGACTGGCGTGAGCCCCGTTGCTGAAATCGCCGAGGTTGTCGCTGGTTGGGATTTCGACGCGGTGGGGGTGGGGTCCATTGGTCCAATGGATCTCAAAACGGGGGTGGTCGTAAATTCTCCGAACTCTCCCTCTAGGCGGTTTCCACTTGTGGAGCCTCTGAAGAGGTTCAAAAGGCCTGTGGTAGTTGCTAACGACTGCGTGGCGGCGGTGTGGGGCGAGTACGTGTTTAAATACCACGTGGACAACATGGCGTACTTGACTTTGTCCACTGGCGTTGGGGTTGGGGCAATTGTAAACGGAGTCCTGCTGTTGGGCAAAGACGGCAACGCCCACGAGCTCGGCCACGCCGTGATAGACTTCAAGTCGCCTAGGCGGTGCGGTTGCGGCGGCCTCGGCCACTTCGAGGCCTTCGTCGGCGGCGCCAACATGCCCAGCTTCTACCAAGAGGTCGCCGGGGAAGGGCCCCTCCTGCCCGAGGAGATATTTAAGCGGGCTAGAGAGGGCTACCGCAAGGCAGTGGAGTTCTTAGACGTGTGGTTGGACGCACTTGCGGCGGGGGTAGCCACCATCCTTGCAGCATATGACCCAGAGCTTTTGATAGTGGGGGGATCTATAGCCTTGAACAACTGGGACATTGTGGGCCGGGAGTTGCCCAAGAGGCTTGTAAAATACCTGGGCGTAAGAGGGGCGGAGATTAGGCCGGCGTCTTTCGGCGACGACGAGGTGGCCATCGGGGCCGCCGCTCTGGCGTATAAGACGCCTGAGACATTGAAGAAGTTTGGATATCCCCGATCGCCGTAGTGAAAAAGTTTAAAATATAGGGGATTGAGGCGGCTACATGGTTAGACGTTTTAAGCGCGCTACTAAGTATAGGAGGGGGAGCAGGACGCATGGCTGGGGGCGAGTGGGCCAGCATAGGAAGAGCGGCGGCTCTGGCGGCAAGGGCATGGTTGGCTTTCACAAGCATAAGTGGTCTCTCGTCATGAAGTACGGCGAGAGCGGCACCGGCTGGCCCTTCTACGGAAAACACGGGTTTAAACAACCCGAAACTATCTCCGTCGAGTGGCGCCCCATAAACGTGGGCAGACTGGCCGAGCTGGTTAAAGAGCTTAGGGAGAGGGGCGAGGTGAGGGAGGAGGGGGGACGCCTAGTGGTAGACTTGTTAAAACTTGGCTACAACAAGCTGTTGGGCGGAGGGCACGTGGACGTGCCCCTAGTGGTCTACACGCCTGTGGCCAGCAAAGCCGCTGTTGAGAAAATAGCGAAGGCCGGAGGGGAGGTGCGCATTGTGAGCCTAGTCCACAGGTGATGGATTTTCTAACCTTCATACCCACGGTCCCGAGGCCGCCTAGGCGGTTGTCGATATCTAGGAGGCTGTTTTGGACGGCCGTAGTAGCAACTATCTACATACTTATGACGATAACGCCGCTCTACGGGATTCCACATACCCAAGCAGCGCAGGGAAATCCTCAGCTTCAGCAACTCCTCTCCATAATCTTCGGCACGGCGTCGGGCACGCTTGCCCACCTCGGCATAGGTCCCATCGTCATAGCCGGTATCTTGATGGAGGTTTTCGCGTTCTCCGGCGTATTGAACCTAGATTTAAACAAGCGGGAGGATAGGCTCAAGTTTACGTTGATGCTGAAGTGGGCGGCCCTGGGAATAGCGGCTTTAGAGGCGGTCGCTTATGTGTTGGGTGGCCAATTCGGCACTGTTTCGCCTCTCGGCGGAGTGTTAATAGTCCTCCAACTGTTGCTGGCCACAGTCATAATACTGCTCCTAGACGACTTGATGTCTAAGGGCTGGGGTATCGGTAGCGCTATTAGTCTAATAATATTCTTGGGAGTGTCTAGGCAGATATTCCTAAGCCTATTCTCCTGGGACACAGTCCAAGACTCTAACGGCAATACGCAAGTCTTCGGTCTTCTCCCCGCGCTTGGAGTAGCCTTGTACGACCTCTTTACCTCTGGGAACGCAAACACCTTGCTGGGGCTTGTAAACCGCCCACTAACCGTCAACACCTACCTCCCCGACTTCGTAGGGCTTGTCGCCACAATCCTCCTAGGCTACATAATACTCTACCTAGAAATGATGAAAGTGAACATACCCGTCGCCTCTGCGCAGTACCGTGGAATTAAGTTCACAATACCTCTGCGCTTCGTCTACGTGTCGGTACTGCCAATAATATTCACCACCTACTCGCTACTGCTGGTGGGGCAACTCTTGCAACCACTTGCCGCAAACAACCCGGCGCTAATTACGGTCCTCAATGTGATATTTCTGCCGCATAGATATTTCGACCCGCTTCTCATAATACTCAACTTCGTCCTGTACGTGGCCCTCGCCATAGCCTTTGCTTGGATTTGGGTGCAGTTGGCTGGGCTAAGCGCCGAGGATCAAGCAAGGCAGTTTACGCAGTCACAGCTACACGTCCCAGGGTTTAGGCAGAGCGAGCGCGTGTTGGCCAAAATCTTGGAGAGGCCTATAAACGCGTTGACTATCATAAGCGGATTTATAGCAGGCGCCTTTGCGTCTCTTGGAAACGTGCTAGGCGTTTGGGGCGGCGGCGTGGGGCTAATACTGCTCGTCGAAATTGCCCTACAGTACTACGCCTTGGTGATGCGGGAGCAGTTGCTCGAGATGTACCCAGGCCTTAAGGAGGTTCTAAGCAGGTAGGCGCGTTAAAAATTTAAAGCAGGTCCTATTGGTCGCTCATGGGCGGTAGGCAGAGGACTTCGCTGTTTATGACTACAGAGGAGGAGGCAAAGAAGCTTGGGCTAGAGACTGAGGAGGAGAAGAAAGAGAAGAAGGAGAAGAGCAAGGAAAAGGAAAAAGAGAAGGGGAAGAAGTAGGTGTTTTCTATTGCAATTCCACACGATTTTCTTTCTGAGTCTCCAGATGAGGCTAGCAAGGTGAGGAAGATTGGCTTCTTGGCTAGGGCGGCGGCGATTTTCAAGGCCCCCCTAATCGTAATTTACCACTACGGGAAGCCGCTTAGAGAAGAGATAGACTTCATGAAGACGTTGTTAGAGTACTTGGCCACGCCCCCCTACCTTAGGAAAAAGGTGTATAAGCTAGACAAGAGGCTTAAGCTAGCTGGGCTCCTCCCCCCACTTAAGATTCCCAGCCACGTTGTGCCAGAAGAGCCGCGAGTTGGCGAAGTGCGCGAGGGGGTGGTGGAGCGGTGGGACGGCTACTACTCCCTCGTCTACATCGGCGGGGGCAGATACGCCAAGGTGCCAAAGCCGTATCCAATAGGGACACGCCTCCTCGTGAAAATAGAGGCGCCCACCCAGAGGTCTGACACGTTCAGAGCTTCGGTGTTCAAGGGGCCTCCGCCCGCGTATTGGGGCTACCGCGTCGAGGTAAGACCCCTGGAGACTCTGACAGAGGGTTTCGACACTGTGGTACTCACGGGCAAGGAGGGAAAGTCTATATGCGAAACGAACATTAGACTGGGAGAAAAGACGCTTATAGTTTTTGGCAGTCCGCGCAAGGGTGTTGACGAAATATACAGAGAGGCGGGGCTGAAGCCCCCCGGCGATCTGGTGAACTTTGTGCCTGGGCAGGGAGTTGAGACTATTAGGACAGAAGAAGCCGCCTTTATTGTCTTAGGCGTGTTGCACTACTTAGCCAATTGCGGCGCTAGACGAGGTTGTAGTCCTCGAGCTTAACTCCTCTCTCCAACGTCTTGTGAGGCCACACCTTCACGCGCCTCAGCACAGCCCCATCGCCAACTGTCGCATCGTCGGCGATCACGGAGTCTTCTATCACGGCCCCCTCTCCCACGTAGACATGCCGCCCTATGATGGATCTCCTAATCACGGCCCCCCTGCCCACGTAGGACCTATCCATTATCACTGAGTCTTCGACGGTGGCCCCTTCTCTCAATACAACGTAGTTGTCTATCACAGAGGACTTGATGTAGCTGTTTGCACCAATGTGCACATGCCGCCCTATTAATATGTGGCCCTCTATTTTTACCGCCCCGCTGGCGATGTCGGCACGTATCTTCTCCTTCAGCGCCTTTGACTGTCTGCTTGTCCCCTGGGCGTATACAGACGGCGCTATCTCCTCAGCCTCTAGCTCCTGCGGCGTCAAATTTTCCAAGAGGTACTGCACAGCCTTTAGATACCGGCCGGGAGTCCCCACGTCGAACCAATAGCCGCGGGTGACATAGCCGTACACCGGCAGGCCGGCCGCCACCACCGCTGGTATTACGTCGCCGCCGAAGTCCAGCCTGCCCTCCATGTACAGCTTTTGCCCAAGCTCGCCCTCGAAGAAGTCTCTGAAGTCCTCCGAGAGGAGGTATATCCCAGTATTCACCAAGTTGCTGGGCGCGTCCTCCCGCCTCTTCGGCTTCTCCACGAACTTCAATATGCGCATCTCTTCGTCGACGGCGGCCACGCCGAACTCGCTTAAGTCGCCCTCCTCCTCCTTGAGGGCAATGGTGATAAAGGCCCTCTTCTCACTATGTACTTTATACATCTCCTCCAAGTCCAGTTTAAACACGTTGTCCCCCTGCACCACGAGCACAGGCTCCTTGATGTCGTAGTACTCCATGGTGGCCAACACAGCCTCGGCGTTGCCCCGAGTCTCTACACGGGGCATGTACCTAATGCGGACTTTTCTCCCATACCGCGCATAGAACCACGCGCCCTCCCTAAAGTAGTCGTATATGTCGCGGTAGTTGTAGTAACCCCTCACGCCGAAGTACACCTCCTCTACGCCCTGCTGAGCCAGTTGTAATATCGTCAGCTCAACTAGGGGCCTGTTGAGAAACCTCACCATCGCCTTCGACGTCTCAACCGTGAGAGGACGAAGACGCACAGCCTCGCCGCCAACTGGGATGATGGCAACTCTAACGCCCATACTACTTACTACATGCGTATATAACTATTTTCCACGTCTATCTCACAGTCACAGCCCTGTAGTAGGCAAAGGTCCTGGCCCTCTCGTAGCACTTCTCCAACATATCGACAGTATGTACAAGCCGAAATCTGCTATCCACGTACTTAACGATCTCGTGACGCGGAGGGGTCTTGTAGACGCCTGTGGCCAGCGCCTCAAGCACCCTGCCAAGTCCCTCTACATCTTCTGGCTCCACTAAGACGCCGTAGCCGTCTACTACTTCAGGCAGGCCGCCGACTCTGGCGGCCACCACGGGGGTTCCGAGGGCCATGGCCTCTATCGCCGATATGCCGAAGGGCTCCCACCGCGAGGGCATCACCAAGGCCTTTGCCACATAGTGAAGCGCCTTGTACAGTCTGGGAGGGACCCTAGAGGTCACCAACGCCGCCTTACCCCACCGCTCGGCCACAAGACGCTTCACGTACTCCTCGTAGCCGGGCTCTCCCGCGGGCATCCCCAAGATGAGCAGGCGGGCCGAGGAGCTGAAGTCAAGCGCCTTGACGGCCAGATCTATGCCCTTCTGCCACGAGAGTCTGCCAACCGCGAGAAAAAGCGCCCCTCCAGGCTCTACGTGTCCCACGGCGCCCAGCCCCTCGGCCTCTTTCACAAGCTTCCACACGTCGCCCTCTGAAACGCCAGCCACCTCGTCTATAGACCAATCGGTGGAGTTATACACAACACAAGACTTATCCCTCAGCCACTGCCCATGTTTATTCAACAGCTCCTCGAGGTAGCCGTAGCTCACTGTGGAGACGGCGTCGGCCTCCAGCACCCCGAACTTCTCCACGTTTCCCCACGCCTCGTTCCACACGGCGTCGTAGTACTCATAGCGATGGCAACATACCCGCCACACTGGGTGTGGCCTATTCACAAGTCCGGCCCACTCCGCGTAGTGCCAAGGAAAGGCGTAGTCCCACGACAAGTGGATGGTGTAGAGCAGAGGCAGGGCGACCCCCCTCCTCTCGCCTAAGTCTTTTAAGGCGACGCCCGCCAAGACTGTGGGCCAGTCGTTCACGTGCACCAAGTCAGGGAGGCCGAACCTCTCGGCGAAGGCCACCGCCGCCCTTGCGAGAAGGGCAGACTTCTCCTCAGCGTATTCATAGACGCCCCATCTGTCAAAGACGTGGCCCGTGGCGTAGTCGAGGCCCTTAAACATGACGACCTTGACGCCCTGCACCCACGTGATCTCTGCCCCCAGGCAGTACGGATAAGCCCTGCCGTCCACGCCCCATCTCTCTCCACACGCGCGGAAGTCGAGGGGAAATAGGTCAAAGCCCCTGTTGGGGTCGAGATGCCTCCCGTGGCTGGGCATGAGCACCGTTACGTCGTACCCCCTCTTGGCCAACCCCACAGCGTACTGGCGCACTGCCTCGGCAAGACCCCCCACCTTCACGAGGCCAGCAAATTCAAACGTGAGTATGTACACCCGGCGAATTCTCTCAGGAGCGTACATACCGCTCTGCGGCTGGGAGGGGTAACAGAAAGACGTCGGTGAGCCACTTCAACAGCTCTTCCCTGTGTCTCTCCTTGAAGGAGCGGTCGGCGCCCTTGAGGTCTCTCAGGGAGCAAAGCCGGAGGCCCTCGGCCCAGAAGCACCTCTCGTCTTTGAACGCTAGCCGCTCGGCGGCCTCCGTTGTCCACTTCTCCCGTATGTGGAACAGAAGCGCAGTCAACGCAGCCATATACACGTCGTGCGCCTTGTAGGCGGAGCCGTAGGGGCTGAAGTATGAGTGCACCTCCCCCGCGGGCCCCATCTTAGTGGCTTGGTAGTAGAAGTGGTCGCTTGTGGAGAGGAGGCGCCAGAGCCTTAGCACATCGCCGTCAAGGGCCTTGGCGTATGGATATAGCCACGCGAGTAGGGAGAAGGCCTCTCTCTGGAGCTCGTTGCCGAGCCATGCCGATAGGTCGCGCTCGTCGGCCCAGCTGATGGTGCTCCAGGGCGGCACGTCGTAGACGTCGCGCGGCGGGTGGCGTTGCGCCGCCTCAGACACTGTGGCAAAGGAGAGCCTAGGCCTTTTCGCGACCTCCCGGGGGAGCCACTTCAAGAACTCGTGTATCCCCGACTCCGGCCAGTGATGTTCGCCGAAGGTCTCGTAGTCCACGGCGATAAGCACTAAGTCACCCGGCGTCGCCTCAAGCCAGGCGGCGTATTTGTCGGCGGTCAAGGGCCACTGGTCCCACCACCTGGCCCCAAACCTAAAGCCGATGTCGTCGCTGAGCCTGTAGTTCCTTGTTAAAACTCTGGCGTCGCACCCCCACGCCTTGTAGACGTAGTTGGGCGACCGCCAGCCCAGAACCCACTCCACTCCCTCGGTCACCACTGTGGAAAAGCCCATTTCCCAGAGGGCGCACGCCACGTCGTTGTTGTATATAAACTCGGTGTTCTCCGCGGCCCTCGGCCTATAGCCGACTAGCTCTTCCACAGCCTTAGCCTGCTCCTCTACCTGCTCCTTGAACTCTTCTCTGTCTATAAACCACGCGAGGCTGTGGTAGTAGGTCTGCGCCGTGAACTCAGAGCCGAGGGCCGCGAGCTCTTGAAACATGGTCAACACGTCGGGCGCCCACTTGCGCATCTGCTCTAGGGCAAGGCCGCTGACGCTGAAGGTGACGCGGAAGCCCGGAACCTCCCTTGCCGCGTCTAAGATTATGCGCGTCGCGGGCCTGTAGACCTTCTCCACGACCCTCTTGAAAATGGAGGAGTTGAGCTCGTCGTAAAACACCTCGTGCTCGTTTGGCGTACGAGGGAACACTCGGCGTAGGTCTGGGCGTATACGCCTCGGCTGGTGTACTTCGAAAAATAGCACTATATCCACAGACGCAGATAGGGCCTTGAATATACATTTAACGGATATCTCACGCGGGTGGCATAGTTTATATAGAAGTATAGACTTGTGGCATATGGCTGGGTGGCAGGGAAGAGTTCTTCGGGTGGACTTAACCAGGAAGAAGGTCGTGGTGCAAGAGCTAGACGCCTCTGTGGCGCGTCAGTTTATTGGGGGCAGGGGACTCGCCGCAAAAATCTTGTGGGACGAGCTTCCCCCTGGCGTAGACCCCCTCTCTCCATACAACAAGTTGATCTTCGCGGCGGGCCCCCTCACCGGCCTCCCTGGTCCCAACTTTGGGAAATTGGTAGTGGCTGCTAAGAGCCCCCTCACCGGGGGCTATGGCGACGGCAACATTGGGACGTGGGTTGCCGTCAATTTGCGCAAGGCGGGGTACGACGCGCTTGTGGTAGAGGGGAAGGCCGAGAAGCCCTCCTATATCTACATAGAGGGCGACAAGGTGGAGATCTACGACGCGCGGGACCTCTGGGGGCTAAACGCGTGGGCTACTGAGGAGAAGCTCCAGAAGATACACGGGCGAGATGCCGCAGTTGTGACAATAGGCCCCGCCGGCGAGAACTTGGTGCGGTTTGCCACAGTGGTGTCTCAAAAGGGCCGCTCTGGGGGGAGGCCGGGGATGGGGGCGGTCATGGGGTCTAAGCTGTTGAAGGCGGTGGTGGTCAAGGGCAAGGGCGAAATTCCCATAGCTGACAAATCTGCCTACCAGAAGCTTGCCGTGGAGGCGGTTAAGGAGGGCTCCTCTAGCCCAAGCTACGGCTTCTGGATGCGGCAGGGCACAACTTCGACGGTGGAGTGGGCGCAGGAGGCCAGCGTGCTTCCCACGTACAACTTCTCGGAGGGGCAGTTCGAGGAGTTTGAGAAAATTGGGGGCGCCGCCGTGGAGAAGTTTGAGACAGACCTCAAGTCGTGTCCCCTGTGCTTCATGGCGTGTGGCCACTGGGTCCCCGCGGTGGAGGGCACGGCGGAGGTGGACTACGAGAACATAGCCATGTTGGGATCCAACCTGGGGATAGGCGACTTGCAGAAGGTAGCCGAGTTGAACAAAATCGCCGACGTAATGGGCATGGACACCATATCGCTCGGCAACGTGCTCGGCTACGCCATGGAGGCGTCCGAGAGAGGGCTTGGGGACAAGCTCGGCTTTGTGGTAGAGTGGGGCGACTTCGAGGCGGCTAGGCAACTGGCCCTAGATATTGCGCATAGGAGGGGATTCGGCGACCTCTTGGCCGAGGGGGTCAAGAGAGTGGCGGAGAGGATCGGGGGCACCGACTTTGCGATACACGTCAAGGGGCTCGAGGTCTCTGCCTACGACTGCCACGCCGCGCCGGCCATGGCGCTTGCGTATGCCACATCGCCGATTGGGGCCCACCACAAGGATGCCTGGGTAATATCCTGGGAGGTTAAGACAGACCGCTTCGGCTACACGAGGGAGAAGGCCGCCAAGGTGGTGGAGTTGCAGAGGATTAGGGGCGGGTGGTTTGAAACCTTTGTGGGCTGCCGCTTCCCCTGGGTCGAGGTGGGCCTGCCGCTTGACTGGTACGCCAAGTTGTTCAAGGCCGCCACGGGGGTAGACGCAACCCCCGACTACTTCAACGAGGTGGGAGACAGGATATACGCCCTGATAAGGGCCTTCTGGATAAGAGAGTACGGGCAGTGGAGCAGGGAGATGGACATGCCGCCGGCTAAGTGGTTTAAACAACCGCTGACGCGCGGCCCACTGAAGGGGGCGCGGCTCGACTACGACGGTTACAACCAGCTCCTGGACTACTACTACGAGATCAGGGGGTGGGACAGGCGCGGCGTGCCGACGCGCGAGACGCTGAGAAAGCTCGGCCTAGACTACGTAATCCCCACCCTCGAGAAAGTGGTAGAGCTGGCCTAGGCCCCCTCCAAGCGTCAATTTTTAAAAGGGAGTACGGCCCCTGCGCCGTGATTGTCAGTGTTACCCCAGAGCTGGGCATCGACGTTGGGAGAAATTTTGCTGGCGGCCTCGGCGTGCTTGAGGGGGATAAGTTCTACGCCGCGGCTAGACTGGGGGTAGCCTACACGGTGATTACTCTGTGGTACCCCGGCGGCTACGTGGCTTACAGGTTCGAAAACGGCGAGGCCGTGCCGGTGGAGGAGGGCAACGTAGAGGAGGGCCTCGAGGTCGTGGGCGAGGGGGAGGTGGCGGTGAGGGGTGAGAAGGTGGCCGTGGCGTATCTGGCATATAGGCTTAACACGGCCACTGCGGTTTTTGTAAAAGTGAAGGCTCCCGAGTGGGCCGTGAGAGCTGTGCGGCAGCTCTACATCTCTGAGAAGGAGGCGGACCGCTTCTACAGATACGTTATTTTGGCTAAGGCGGCTGTGGACTACGTGGAGAGGTACATTGGGTGGGACAACGTGCGCTACTTGGACTTGCAGGAGGCCTACACTGCCCTAGTGCCGCTTGTGAAACGCCACGCGAGGGCTAGAATTGTAATTCACACGCCTGCGCCGTGGGGCCACCCCGCCTTCTCTAAGCGGTTTTTCAAAGAGGAATTCGGCTTCGACATGGCCATGGACCCCGTGGTGCTGACAGAGGTGGGTCTCGCCGCGTCTGTGGAGGGGATAGTCGTGTCGAAGAAAATGGTTGGGCTAGTGTGCAACGCCTTTCCCCACTTCTGCCACAAGATTAGGCCTGTGACAAACGCCGTGGAGGTGCCCCGCTGGGAGCACCCCAAGGTGGCCGGCGTTAAAAGCCCCGAGGAGCTTCGGAAGGCTAGAGAGGAGGTGAAGAGAGAGGCGCTGAGGGCCCTCGGCGTCGAGGCAGAGGGCAAGGTTGTGATATCGTGGGCGCGCCGCATTACACACTACAAGAGGCCCCACTTCGTCCTTCAGCTGATAGAGGACGTGGACAGAGATGTGGTGTTTATCCTAGGCGGCAGGGCCCATCCCCAGGACGGCTACGGCGTAGAGATGATGAAGAAGTTCAAGGAGGTGGCCAACGCCGCGGCCAACGTGTACTACTTCCCCCAGCTCGACATAGGCACCATGAGGAAGATCATCTGGGCGACGGACATATGGCTCTTCACCCCCTTCAGCGGCTGGGAGGCCAGCGGCACGTCTTTTATGAAGGCTGGCATAAACGGCGTGCCCTCGGTCGCCTCTAGAGATGGGGCAGTGGTCGAAGCCGTCCGCGACGGCTACAACGGGTGGCTCTTCGGCGAAGACCGCCCCGTCCTACTGCCGCTGGACAGCAGAGACGTAGACGAGCGCGAATACGCCGAGTTTAAGAAAAAGGTGGAAGAGGCCTTGAACAGCTACTACGGCGGCGAGTATTGGCAAGTGGCGTACAACGCCTATGTCACATTCCGCCAGTACTTTTCCATGGACCGGCTCTTCCGCGACTATGGCTACAAAGAATAAAAGCGGCACTCACACTTCTCTGTGATACTGATAATTAGACCGGGGGAGCTCACAGTCAAGCGGGGGGCCACTAGGCTTGAGATGGAGAGACTGCTCCTGAGGGCGGCGAGGGAGGCCGCTGGTGAGTGTGGAGGAGCTAGGTTTCGCAGAGAGCCGGGAAGGATATATGCCGAGGGCGACGTCGAGTGCCTAAAGAGGGCTTTGTCGAGAGTTTTCGGCGTAAAGTCGGTGAGCCCAGCCCACGTGGTGACGTTCAAAGAGGTGGGGGACATAGCGTCTGCCGCGGCGGCGTTGTGGTCAAATGCGGCGGCTGGGAGAAAATTCGCAGTGAGGGTGCACAGGGTGGGCGACCATCCTTTTACGTCGCGGGACGTGGCGGCGGCTGTGGGGGCCGCGCTTGTGGCCGCCGGGGGGACAGTGGACTTGGAGAACCCCGAGGTGGAGTTCTTTGTGGAGGTGAGGGGCGACAAGGCCCACCTATACACCGAGGTGGTGGAGGGGCCCGGCGGCCTCCCGCTGGGCTCCGAGGGCAAGGTGCTCGCGCTGGTCTCCGGCGGCATTGACTCCCCCGTGGCCGCGTGGATGTTGATGAGGCGGGGGGCCCACGTAGACGTCTTCCACTGCGCCCTTGGGGGCACCCCCACTCTGAAGAGGTCGCTGGAGGTCATAAGGCAGCTCCTCTCATGGTCCTACGGCTACAACGCCCGGGTAATTGTGGCAGACTGCTCGCCAGTGGCAAAGGCCATTAGGGCCAAGGTGAGGGAGGAGCTGTGGAACATAGCCTTCAAGAGGGCCTTGTACCTTGCGGCGGCCGAGGCGGCGCGGAGAGTCAAAGCCTTAGCGCTGGCAACTGGCGAGTTGCTGGGGCAAGTCTCGTCTCAGACGTTGCAAGCCCTCGCCGCGGTCGAGAAGGGCCTCGACATGCCGGTGTTGAGGCCCCTCATCGGCATGGACAAGGAGGAAATTGTACAACTGGCGAAGAGGATAGGGACCTACGACCTGTCGGCCCACATGCCGGAGTTTTGCGCCATCTTCAGCAGGAGGCCAAAGAAGTGGGCTACCCGTGAGGAGGTAGAGGAGATAGACCTGGCGGTGGGGGACGTGGCTAGAGAAGTCGCGTCGGCGGCCAAGGTGCTTCGGAAGAGGGAGCTCGCGGATTACATATCTACGTTGTCGCCGCCGGCGGACCTCGAGGTGGAGGAGCCGCCCCCGGACGCGGTGGTGGTGGACCTACGCGACGAGGAGTCGTACAAGAGGTGGCACTACCCCGGCGCGGTGAGAGCCGACGTAGAGGACGTGGCGAAGCTGGTGGACAAGCTGGGGAGAGACAAGACCTACGTCTTTTACTGCTACAGCGGGGGCCTAAGCATCGACGTCGCCGAGGCGCTGAGAAAACAGGGAATAAGGGCGTACTCGCTAAGGCTAAGGCTCGACCGTGAGTGAAGACAGACACACTTGAACGAGTCCTCGTCTGACTCTCTCCCCTCTTTTGCTACGGCGTGTGTTCTATCATAGCAGGGAGGCTAGCTTCCTATGGAAGTCCCAACGCCGTATTGGCGACGTCGGCTCCTAGACGCCGTGTGGAAGGACGGTTCAGCCTGTGGCGTAACTCGTCACTGGTCTGCTAAGGGACAGCTCATCACATATCACCGGAGGCCCCATCCTTAAAAACTGTGTAGATGCGCCAGTGCGTGAATATATACTGGAACCGCGGCATATATGTCGAGGGCAGGAGGGCGAGGTTTGTTGTCGATCCCGTGGGTCCGGTGGAGGGGCCTGTGGACTTTGTCCTCGTGACCCACGGCCACAGCGACCACGTCTCTCGGTACATGTTTAAACACTTGGTGGTCGCCACGGCGGAGACGTTTAAGGCCATTGAGGTTAAATTTGGCGGCGTGCCCCCGAGGCGGCTCGTGACGGCGCCCGGCAGAGTCTTTGAGGTAGGCGGCGTGGAGGTGGCCGTGCTTGACGCAGGGCACATCGTGGGTAGCGTGATGTACTTAGTGGAGCTGGACGGGGTTCAGATCTTAATTACGGGCGACTACAGCGTCTACGGCTCAATACTCACAGACGGGGCAGAGCCCGTGGAAAAGCCCGACATACTCATCACAGAGGCCACCTATGGGGACCCGGCCTACGTATTCCCCAACAAGGCCGATGTGTACAACGAACTCCTCGACCTAGTGGAGAGACATGCGGGGGAGAGGGGCGTGGCCATTGCGGCATATCCCCTGGGCAAGGCACAGGAGGTCTCTGCACTGCTCGGGAGCAGGGCCAAGGCCCACCCCCTCGTGGCGCGTTACAACAGGGCCTTGGGCATTAGGAGCGGCACCGACGGCGACGTGGTCGTAGTGCCCAGCCTCAAGGCGGCGCCTCCAGGCTTTGTCAAAGTGGAGGCGACGGGGTGGTACTCCGACGAAGAGTACAGAAGAAGGAGCGCCGAGAGGGGGATATATGGCGTGCCCCTCAGCGACCACAGCGATTATGTGGGTCTTATAGAGTTTGTCAACGCGTCGGCGCCTAAGCTTGTGTACACTGTATACGGCTTTTCAGAGCGCCTTGCCCGTAGCCTTAGGCGGCTTGGGCACAGGGCTTACACAATACCAGGCGCCGCTGGGCTGTCCAGATTTCTGAAATAGTTATATACTCCGCGCGCCGTCTAACACGGTGATGTGAGTCATGCCCGTATGACCGGTGATTTTTCCAGGGGTAGCTGATTAACACCTTGCTTAAATTTGGCAACGGTCCTAAGGATAAGATTTATATTGATGTTTAATTCTTCACTTCATGTCGGCAAGTAGGAGGGAGTGGCTTAAGGCCGTTGCCTCCTTTGCCGTAGGCGCAATTGTGGGTAGCGGCGCCACGTACGCCGCCTTGCAGAGTATAGGGCGAGCAGTGGAGAAGGTGGCCACCACCTCGCCCACAGCCACGGTTGCGCCCTCGCAAGCGGGCTTGCCCAAGATGAAGGCCTACTTCATCTACGTGGGGCCAGTCGGCGACTACGGCTGGACGTATGCCCACGACAGAGGGCGGCGGTTTGCCGAACGTGCCCTCTGCCCCAGCGAGAGGTGGTGTATTGTAGAGACGAAGTACGTGGAGAGCGTGCCCGAGGACCAGGCCTACACTTACGTGAAGAGGGCTGTCCAAGAGGGGGCTCACATAGTGTTTACAACGTCGTATGGCTTTATGGATGGCACAAAGCAGGCGGCGAAGGAGTTCTCAGATAGGTTCTTTGCCCACTGCTCCGGCTATTTTGCGAGCCCGGAGGAGTGGGCCCAGCTGAAGAACTTCGCCGAGTATTTCATTGACCTCTACGAGGCTTATTACCTCAACGGCATTGTGGCCGGGAAGATGACTAAGACTAACAAGCTTGGGTATGTCGCAGCGTTTCCAAAGTTGCCCGAGATTATACGCCACATGAACGCCTTCCTAATAGGCGCGCGGGAGGTGAATCCCAAAGTGGAAATGGACGTGGTAGAGCTCGGCGCGTGGTACGCCCCAGACAAGGCCAGGTCCGCCGCAGTGAATTTAGTAGAGGCCGGTGCCGACGTCCTCGCCTTCACTGAGGATAGCCCCACCGTGTTGCAGGTGGCAGATGAGTATCAGCAGAGGGGCAAGGCCGTGTGGTCCTTCTCCCACTACTCGGATATGAGCAAGTATGGGCCGAGGGCCCACTTGACTGGGCAAGTGGTGAACTGGGGGCCGTTGTACGTGGAGATGTTGATTAGGGCCTACTTGGCGTGGGTCTCTGGCGATATAACGTTGTGGAGCGAGTGGCCGCCAGAGAGGCCCCGGGACTACTGGTGGAGCATGAAAAACGCCTACGCGGGATATGGACATGACAAGAATCCCGCCGACATAATTCTGCCGCTTAACTCAGCTGTGCCAGAGGAGGTGAGGAGGTACGTAGATCAGAGGAGGAGGGAGATCATTGAGGGCGTGTGGGACCCATTCACTGGGCCAATTAGGGATAGAGAGGGGAGGCTGAAGGTGCCGGAGAGAAGGCGCCTTAGCAAGGACGAGTTGTACAACATGGACTGGTACGTGGAGGGCTACGGGAAGCTTCCGGCGTAATGCCATTCCTCCGCGCGGTCGGAATTAGGAAGTTTTTTCCAGGCGTTGTCGCTCTCGACGGAGTAGACTTTGAGGTGGAGAGAGGCGAGGTCCACGCCCTCTTGGGGGAGAACGGGGCTGGGAAATCTACCCTGGTTTCAATTATCTACGGGGTATATCTCCCAGACGGCGGCGAGATCTACATAGAGGGGAAGAGGGTTGAAATTACGTCGCCACGCCGCGCGGCGCAGATGGGGATCTCGCTTATATCGCAACACTTCGCCCTAGTGGAGACGCTGACGGTCGAGGAGAACTTAAAACTGGCCGGCGTGGAGGTAAAACGCGCTCTAGAGATGGCGGACATGCTTGGGGTAGAGCTACCTCTGGACAAGTACGTCGCTGAGCTCACCGTGGGCGAGAGGCAGAGGGTGGAGATAGTGAAGGCGCTTGCGAAGGAGAGCGTGCTCTTCCTGATGGACGAGCCCACGGCCCTCCTCTCTCCAAGGGAGTCGAAGGCTCTCCTCTCCACGGCTAAGAGGCTGGCTGAGCTGGGGAAGGCGGTGGTGTTGGTGACACATAAGATTAGGGAGGCGGTGGAGGTGGCCGATAGGATAACTGTGCTTAGGAGGGGGGTCAGAGTGGGCGTGTTTAAAAAGCCGTTTGACGAGGGCGAGTTGTTGGAGGCGATGTTTGGCAAAGTGATTCAGAGGAGCGTCTACAAGTCGGCGGCAGGCGGCGAGGTGATATACCGCGCCGAGGGGCTAACGGGCGAGAGAGTTCGCGACATGTCTATTGAGCTGAGGCGCGGCGAGCTTGTCGCAGTTTTGGGAGTTGCAGGGAATGGGCAAGAGGAGCTTATGGAGCTCCTCGCGGGCTTCAAGAGGCCGCAGAGGGGCAGAATTGTGCTAGACGGCGTAGATATGACGGGCCGGCCCTTCGCAGAGTTTTTAAGACGCGGCGTCGTCTATTTACCAGAGGATAGAGGCCGCGCCTTAGCGAGAGATTTAAGCGTAATCGACAACTTTAAGATGCGTTGTTTCAAGGACTGCGTGAAAAAACTTGAAGAGTTTAGGGAGCTACTTGACATAGACATACCGAGCTTGTCCACAAGGGTAAGCGCGTTGTCGGGCGGAAATCAGCAGAAGCTCCTCCTGGCCAGAGAGCTGCTCCTCCGCGACCCCTACATAGTCGTGGCCTCCTACCCCACCCGCGGCCTCGACTTAGAAACCAGCGAGAAGTTCTATGCCATTGTTAGAAAGGTGGTCAAGGGCGCGGCTGTGGTGAGTTTGGAAGACGTGGAGGAGGCCGTGGAAAAGGCCGATAGGATATACGTGCTCTCCAGAGGCCGCGTTGTTGCCTCATTCACGCCGCCCTACGATGTTGATCAAATCGCAGAGGCCATGGCCTCATGAGGCTCGTCCAGAGAAGAGAGCCGTACCCCCTCGGCTACGCAGTGGCCTTGGCCGGCTCTTTAGCCACGACGCTCGCCGCAGTGTTGCTGGCCACAAACCGACTAGACTCAGCCTTGGCTGTGCTGGCTGTCACAGATTGGGGATTCTACCTAAGGGTATTCGCAGTGGTGGGCATTGTGGCCATGTCGGGGGTTGTGTCGTATAGGGCTGGGCTTTGGAACATCGGCCAAGAGGGCCAAGCAGTGGTAGGCGCACTCGCCGCCTTGGCGTCCACCGACCCGCTAAAGGCCCTCCTCGCCGGTTTCTTGATCGGCCTAGCCTGGGCTCTGCCCCCGGCTTTGCTGAGGGCCTTCCTCGGCGTAAATGAGGCAGTTACCACATTCCTCCTAACCTTTGTCGCAGTCTACACCGCCCGCTACTTCATAGAGGGCCCCCTGAGAGACCCGGCCAAGAGGGGCTTTGTGGCATCGGTTGAGGCCCCCCACCTAGGCCTAGCCGCCGCTGTGGGAGCACTGGCTGTTGTGGCTATCGGCGTATTAGTGCTGTACAAGACGCGGCGCGGCTTATACCTCCGCCTACTGGCCTCCGGCGAAGAGGTAGTAAGGTACGCCGGCGCATCGCCCACTGTGTATATCCTGTTGGGGCTGGCGCTGAGCGGCGCGTTGGCGGGCCTGGGGGGCGCGGTGGAGATTTCGAGCAGAGAGGCGGGCAGATATATGACGCTCCAGCAAGTGTCAACGGGGTTTGGGCTATACGGCATATCGGCCGCCTGGCTGGGCGGGCTGAGCCCCCTGGGCGCCTTAGCCGCCTCGGCCTATGTGGCCTGGCTCTACCAAGTGGGCGTAAACCTCAAAGTCCTCGGCCTACCGGCGCTTGTGGCAAACGCTCTCGTGGGAAGCGCCATGGCGTGGGGCCTCGCCGGCTACGTCCTCTACAAGTATAGAGTCGTATGGCGGTAGAGCTCGGCGTACTCTTCGAGGTCTTCAAGGCGGCTACGCCTATACTGCTGGCGACGCTGGGAGCGGCGGTGGGGCAAAGAGCGGGCGTGCTCAATTTAGGCATTGAGGGCACCGTCTACTTATCCGCCGCAGTGGCCGCCCTCTTGGGCCCCCCTTGGGGCCTTCTACTCGCAGTGGCGGTGGGCACCTTATACAACCTCCTCTACTACTTCCTTGCAAACGACTTTGCGCTCAACCAAGTCCTACTAGGCTTTGCCTTCACTATGGTGGCATACGGCGTGGGCTCCCAAGTGGCGCAGAGCAGAGTTGGCGTGCCGTTGCAGAAGCCGGCGCTGTACGGCCCCGAGGCCTTCGCCGCGGCGGTTGTATTGGCGGTAGTGGTGCATGTTCTCCTAAGGACGAGGCTCGGCGTGGCGATAAAGGCCTCCGGCGACGACCCGGCATCGCTTGACCTAATGGGGATTGACGTATACCGCGTTAGAAAAATTGCAGGCGCAGTGGAGGGCCTTTTGGCATCGGCGGCCGGCGCATACTTGGTGTTGGCATACTACGGTAGCTGGAGCGACCAACTGGTCATGGGCTGGGGCTTTCTTGCAGTTGTCACAGCAATGATAGCCCTATGGCGGCCCCTACTCGCAATAGCCGCCTCACTTGTGCCATCCACGTTTATATCTCTCTCATACACACTCCAACGGTATCTACAGATCTCTCCCCACCTCTTAAACACAACGCCATACCTAGCCTCCATAGCCGTTTTGGTAATCCTATACATTGCGGCGAGACGCGGAGCATTTAAGACATCGGCGCCCCGATGGCTCGCCAAGCCCTACATCCGCGAAGAGCGGTAACAAGGCGCACTAAAGCGCCGATAAGGCGACGCCCTCTACACACGACCAAGGAAGGGAGTAGGGTTGTACAAGGCGCTGAGTTGAGACGCATTCAAGCTTACCTCCGCAACGACGCCAATATAAAACGGTGGAGCCCCGGCCGGGATTTGAATTCCCGGGGTGTCCCCTCCCGGGGCCGCCCGCTGTCTCGGCGGCCCGCCTACAAGGCGGGCGCTTTGGCCCAGCTACCGCTGTCTGACCGGGCTGAGCTACCGGGGCCGTGTCTATGTTTAGGTGTCTTAATAAGTTTTAAGGGGCTGTTTACGGCGCAGTAGCGCCGACTACAGCGGCAAGCGCATCGAAGAGGGTGTACTGTGTCTCGCTAGCGGTCGGGGTGAGGCCGCCGGGGAGTTGGGGCTTGTGTTGTCTAACCATTGTCGGCTACCAGAGGAGGAGCCTAATTACTCGTCTGGCGCGAGCTCTCTGCCATTGGAGTAGGTATAGGGCGAGGGCTGCGGTAAATGTGATATTTATCGCCCAAGACGCCGTGCGGAGGAGCGTGTACACAAGCCCTAGGTCTACGTGGAGGGAATTTGACAGAGCCCGTAGCGCCACCTCGTATATGAGGGGCCCCGCCGCTGGTATCACTGAGAGAATTAGTGCTATGGAGAGCATGGCGCCTACTACCCCGTTCCACAGGACCGCGTATGGGTCTGTGGCCGGCGTGATGGCTGCCGCGTATACGGCAGTTAGCGCGGCTAGGGCGAAGTAGAGCTTCATATCTCCTCCAATTTTCTGATTAACCACTCCACTATGTGCGCATGAGCTGTGCCCCTCCGCCGCGGTAGCTCTTCTAGGCACTTCTTGTCGGCCATACCTTTTAATTAGACCTGTATTTAACTGTGTGAGGTTTTGGCCTTTAGACGCCACGTACTCTGTGGTTGGCGGGGTGCCTGAGGTGAGGGTCTTCGGCGTCGACGGCGAGGGTCGGAGGGTCGTTCTCGTCGATAGGCGTTTTAGGCCGTACTTCTACGCCAAGTGTGACAAGTGCGACGCTTCTTTGGCCAAGTCGTATCTTTCCCGTGTGGCTCCTGTGGAGGCCGTGGAGGTGGTGGAGCGGCGGTTTTTCGGCAGGCCCACGATCTTTCTAAAGGTGGTGGCTAAGGTGCCTGAGGATGTGCGGAAGTTGCGGGAGGCGGCCTTGGGAGCCCCCGGCGTCGTAGACGTGTACGAGGCCGATATTAGGTACTACATGCGTTACATGATAGATAAGGGAGTTGTCCCCTGCGCTTGGAACGTGGTAGAGGCGAGAGAGGCGGGCAAGCTCGGCCCTCTGCCGTTGTACGAAGTTGTGGAGTGGGCCGGCGTTGAGGAGGGCTTTCCGCCCCCTCTTCGCGTCTTGGCCTTCGACATAGAGGTGTACAACGAGAGGGGGAGCCCAGACCCGCTTCGCGATCCCGTGGTGATGCTCGCTGTCAAGACCAGCGACGGCCATGAGGAGGTCTTCGAGGCGGAGGGCAGAGACGACAGGAGGGTCATTAGGGGGTTTGTGGATTTTGTAAAAGAGTTTGACCCCGACGTAATAGTTGGCTACAACTCCAACGGCTTTGACTGGCCTTACCTCTCCGAGAGGGCTAAGGCGTTGGGTGTTCCGCTGAGGGTGGATAGGCTGGGCGGCGTGCCTCAGCAGAGTGTCTACGGCCACTGGTCTGTGGTAGGCAGGGCGAACGTCGACTTGTACAACATAGTGGACGAGTTTCCAGAGATTAAGGTGAAGACTCTGGACCGCGTGGCTGAGTACTTCGGCGTCATGAAGAGGAGTGAGCGCGTGTTAATACCTGGCCACAAGGTGTATGAGTATTGGAACGACCCTGCGAAGAGGCCCACGCTTAGGCGCTACGTCCTCGACGACGTTAGATCCACTCTGGGCCTCGCCGAGAAGCTTCTCCCGTTCCTAATCCAGCTCTCCTCCGTGTCTGGACTGCCGCTCGACCAAGTGGCCGCGGCCAGCGTTGGGAATAGAGTGGAGTGGATGCTTTTGCGCTACGCCTACCGCATGGGCGAGGTGGCGCCGAATAGGGAGGAGAGGGAGTACGAGCCTTACAAGGGGGCGATTGTGCTAGAGCCAAAGCCCGGGCTGTACAGCGACGTGCTTGTGTTAGACTTCTCCTCAATGTACCCCAACATAATGATGAAGTACAACCTCTCGCCCGATACTTACTTGGAGCCGCATGAGCCAGATCCCCCGGAGGGGGTAGTGGTGGCGCCCGAGGTGGGGCACCGCTTTAGAAAGGCTCCAACCGGCTTTATCCCCGCCGTGTTGAAGCACTTAGTGGAGCTTAGAAGGGCGGTTAGAGAGGAGGCGAAGAAGTATCCCCCCGACTCGCCTGAGTACCGACTCTTGGACGAGAGGCAGAGGGCTCTCAAGGTCATGGCAAACGCCATGTACGGCTACTTAGGCTGGGTTGGTGCGCGGTGGTACAAGAAAGAGGTCGCGGAGTCCGTTACGGCGTTTGCGCGGGCCATTCTACTCGACGTGGTGGAGTATGCGAAGAGGCTTGGCATAGAGGTGATATACGGCGACACGGACAGCCTCTTCGTTAAGAAGAGCGGGGCGGTGGACAGGCTGGTGAAATATGTGGAAGAGCGGCACGGCATTGAGATTAAGGTGGATAAGGACTATGAGAGAGTGTTGTTTACTGAGGCTAAGAAGAGGTACGCCGGGTTGTTGAGAGATGGGAGAATAGACATCGTGGGGTTTGAAGTAGTTAGGGGGGACTGGTGCGAGTTGGCCAAGGAGGTCCAGCTGAACGTGGTGGAACTTATTCTTAAGTCGAAGAGCGTGGGCGAGGCCAGGGAGCGGGTTGTGAAATATGTCCGCGAAGTAGTTGAGCGCCTAAAGGCGTATAAATTCGACTTAGACGACTTGATCATCTGGAAGACGTTGGACAAGGAGCTGGATGAGTATAAGGCCTATGGCCCCCACGTCCACGCCGCGTTGGAGCTTAAGAGGAGGGGCTACAAAGTGGGTAAGGGGACCACTGTGGGGTATGTGATAGTGAGGGGGCCCGGCAAGGTTTCTGAACGCGCCATGCCCTACATATTCGTCGACGACGCGAGTAAAGTGGACGTGGACTACTACATTGAGAAGCAGGTTATCCCAGCCGCGCTCAGAATAGCAGAGGTCCTCGGCGTAAAGGAGAGCGACTTGAAGACAGGCAGAGTGGAAAAATCACTCTTGGACTTCCTAGGCTAGTTTTTGCAGTTGTTCAAAGGTTACAATTTTCAGGTCTTCTGGCACCTTTGTCAGCGGGCCCACTCTCGCCGTTATTATGATCTTTACGCCCTTCTTTGCTGCTAAGTCTACTATCCTCTGGGTTACAATGCCGTCCATTAATATGGCGTAGATAGAGTCTGTGGAGTTTGCCAGCTCGTCGGGCAGCTCTCTCACGGCTATGCGCTTTATTAGAGACCAGTTGGCGTCGTAGAGCTCGGCTTCGAGCGTGCCTTGCATGTCGCCTAGCCGTTTTACAATCTCCTGAGGCACCTCTGCAATGGGCTGTTGCGAGGGGGCCGCTGGAGGGGCTGTCGGCTGTTGCGGCGGGGGAGCGGAGGCCTCGGCCTTCTCAGCTCCCGCCTTCTGTTGCGCCAACCACTCTTCCAGTGTTACCTTATTCCTCAGCGCCTTTGCTATCTCCTTAGCGGTCAGTTGTTCTACTTCTTTGCCGGGCGGGGCGCGGGCTACGTAGTCGATGTGTGCAACCTTCATTAACTCCTTTAACACCATCTCGCCTCCCTTATCGCCGTCTATGAATAATGTTATGGACTTTCTCTTGCTTAAATCAATGATGGTTTGAGGAACGCCGCGGCTAATCCCCTCTAGCGCTATTACGTTTCTATAGCCGTGTTTTACAAGGTTTACGACGTCTGCCCTCCCCTCGACTACGATGATCCAATCCGACTTATCAACGTCTGGGCCTGCCGGCAGTTTTTCTGGCCCATATTCCACAACCTCTGCCTTTGCCACATCCTCTTTCAACTTTTCAATTATCTCCTTGGTGTCTGGCAGTATCTCCTCCTCTATCATCTTAATCAGCTCCTTGGCTCTCTCAACGATTTTCTTCCTCTTTTCCTCTCTCAAGTCTCTGATTTCTAGCACCTTTACGGTGGCGGGGTAGGGCCCCACTCTTTCTATGCTCTCGATTAAAGCGGCCACCAGCGCGGTCTCGTAGCGGTCTAAGTTACTCGGTATGTATATCTTCGCCTTTGTCTTCCCGTCCTTCTCCTGTATGTCCACCTCTATTCTCCCTATGCGCCCCATCATTTGTAGCTCTCTGAGGTCCATGTCCTTCCCCAGTAGGCCTTCGGTCTGAGAAAACAGCGCACCTATGATATCTGACTTATCCACTCCGCCGTTTACCTCTATCTGCGCCACTATCATGTACTTGGCCACTATGGTTAAAGCGCCCATGTGGGCTGTTGGGGCTTTATGTTTTAAATGTTTTCACAAGGATTTAAACCCCCATCAACGGGCTGTCGTGTTGCAGATTTTGCGCCATGTGGGCGATGTAGTGCACAAGGCGCTCAAGTACGCGCTTGACTTAGCCCAGCCCGGGGTCCCGGTTCTTGAGCTTTGTGAGAAAGTGGAGGGGTTTATTAGGGCTAACGGGGCAAAGCCGGCGTTCCCCGTCAACGTGAGCATAAACGAGGTTGCCGCCCACTACACCGCCAAACGTAGAGACACTCTTGAAATTCCGAAGAGCGGAGTGGTGAAAATAGACGTTGGCGCACATCGGGACGGCTACATAGTCGACGCCGCCGTCTCCATAGCGTTTGGCTCAGCGTTTGAGAGCTTAGTCAAGGCGGCGCGCGGCGCATTGGAGGCGGCGTTGAGCTTGGCGAAGCCCGGGGTAAGGGCGTGGCAGATAGGCGAGGCGGTGGAGAGGGTGGCCAAGGGCTATGGGTTTAGGCCTATCTACAACTTGACGGGGCACAAGATAGAGCGGTACATCTTACACGCGGGGCACGTGGTGCCCAACTACCCAGACAAAACCGCCTCGCAGCAGTTGATGCCCGGAGACGTGTACGCCATAGAGCCGTTTGTCACCAATGGAGAGGGGCAGGTGGTTGATGGGAGGGAGGTAACTATTTTCAGGCTACTGAAGATGAGGCACAAGTCTCTACAGCGGTTCATAGACGTCGTCAGCGCCGAGGTGGGGCCTCTCCCGTTTACTCCGCGTTGGTTTCCTCAGCTAGACGAGTCGGTGTTTACCCAGGCACTTAAATTGGGCGTAATCCACGGCTATGAGGTGCTCATGGAGCGGAGTAGGGGATACGTGGCCCAGTTTGAGGACACCGTTTACATAGGCGAGGAGGGGGGCGTGCCGCTGGCCCGCACGCTCGAGTTATTGTAGGGCGAAAAGTTTTTATATACGCGAAATTTGTCAAACCCATGAGCCAGGCAGTGTTGACTCAGATAGGTGGAGTTCCAGTGCTGGTGCTCAAGGAGGGCACACAACGGGCGTTTGGGAAAGAGGCGCTTAGGCTCAATATAATGATTGCGAGGGCAATTGCCGAGGTCATGAGGACTACGCTTGGGCCAAAGGGGATGGACAAGATGCTCATAGACTCGCTTGGCGATATAACTATCACAAACGACGGCGCCACGATCCTAGACGAGATGGATGTACAACACCCCATCGCCAAGCTCCTTGTGGAGATTTCTAAGTCGCAGGAGGAGGAGGCGGGAGACGGCACTACGACCGCGGTGGTGCTCGCCGGCGCGCTTCTTGAGGAGGCTGAGAAGCTTCTAGAGAAGAACATCCACCCGACGGTAATTGTAAGCGGCTACAAGAAGGCGCTTGACGTAGCCACTGAGCATTTGAGAAAAGTGGCCGTGCCGGTGAATAGGAGCGACGTAGATACGCTAAAGAAGATCGCCATGACTTCCATGGGCGGCAAGATAAGCGAGACCGTGAAGGAGTACTTCGCCGACTTGGCCGTGAGGGCCGTACTGCAAGTTGCCGAGGAGAGAAATGGGAAGTGGTACGTGGACTTGGACAACATCCAAATTGTGAAGAAGCACGGGGCCTCCCTCCTTGACACACAGCTAGTGTACGGCATTGTGATAGACAAGGAGGTTGTACACGCCGCTATGCCGAAGCGCGTGGTAAACGCCAAGATAGCCCTCTTAGACGCGCCTCTTGAGGTGGAGAAGCCCGAGATAGATGCGGAGATCAGAATCAACGACCCGACGCAGATGAGGGCCTTCTTGGAGGAGGAGGAGAAGATACTGAAGGGCTATGTCGACAAGCTGAAGTCCCTCGGCGTAACTGCCCTGTTTACCACAAAGGGAATTGACGACATAGCGCAGTACTACTTGGCCAAGGCCGGGATCTTGGCCGTGAGGAGAGTGAAGCGTAGCGACATTGAGAAACTGGTGAGGGCCACCGGCGCCCGCCTTGTCACAAGCCTCGAAGACCTCACAGAGGCAGATCTAGGCTTCGCCGGCTTGGTGGAAGAGCGCCGCGTGGGAGATGAGAAGATGGTGTTCGTGGAGCAGTGTAAGAACCCGCGCGCTGTGTCCATATTGGTGCGCGGCGGCTTTGAGAGGCTCGTGGACGAGGCTGAGAGAAATCTCGACGACGCCCTATCTGTAGTTGCCGACGTCGTAGAAGAGCCGTACATACTGCCCGCAGGAGGCGCAGCGGAGATCGAGGCCGCCAAGGCTGTTAGAGCGTTTGCCCCCAAGGTAGGCGGCAGAGAGCAGTACGCAGTTGAGGCCTTCGCAAGAGCCCTAGAGGCAATACCCAAGGCACTTGCAGAAAACGCCGGCCTCGACCCCATCGACATATTGACAGAGCTGACTCACAAGCACGAGCAGCCAGACGGATGGAGATACGGCCTAGACGTCTACCAAGGCAAAGTCGTGGACATGATGAGCCTTGGCCTAATCGAGCCGCTTACGGTAAAGATAAACGCGCTTAAAGTGGCCGTCGAGGCCGCCAGCATGATCCTGAGAATAGACGAGATAATCGCGGCCTCTAAGCTGGAGAAAGAAGAGAAAGAAAAGAAGGAGGAGAAGAAGGAGGAATTCGACTAATTTTTTAATAGCAAAACGATTAACAACATAACCATAACAACCCCCACGTCTTTTACCACAATTAAGTGAGGCAGAGCTGCGGCTATCGCCGTGGATAGCAACACCACTCTCACCCTGGCCTTCAACGCGGCGTACCTCCCCCGTATGAAGAACCTCGCGGCCTCTAGAGGCTTTTTCTCGCGCCTGGCGAGGGGGTCTTCCACTTTCGGCTCTGTGGCCAGTCGGCGGAGGAGCTCTTCCTCGTCGTACTCGTCCTTAAGCGCCGCTAAGTACTTTTTTGCATATATCTCCTTCTCCGGCTTTGCCAAAAGCAACCTAATCTTTCTCTCGGTCTTTTTCAACACGGCCTTGGCGGCAAGGGCGCCCACGAGTAGTACAACGTAGGCGAGGTACTTCGTCGGGGAGTTGAAGATAAGCGAGACGCCGCTGATTAAGACGCTCCCAAGCGAACTCGCGGCGAGTATCAAGACGAGCTTATTATAGGCCTTTTCCTGCAGAGTCTGTATCTTGTGGACAATGTAGTCAGCTAACATAGACGTCGGCTACCCTCCTCTCTACTACATCCCCGTACTTCTTTTCCACAAGCACAACCGCCATGTTCTTCACTTCTACGTATTTCGCCAGTCTTTTTAACGCGTCCTCTATAGTGGCGGCGTGCATTGTGGCAAAGGTCTGTAGCCCTATCTCAGTGGCTGTTTTAAAGGCGTTGAAGTGATCCTCATCCTGTAACTCGCCTATGAAAACCACGTCAATATTCCTATTCAGCGATGCGTAGATTTCCCTACTTTTGTTTACATCGGCGATCTTTATTTGGTTTTTGTCAGGGTCTTCGTCAAATTCGTCAGCCTCGTCTATGTACACCCTCTGCCACGTTGGTGGAATTAGCTCGTCAATTGCCACGAGCAGAGTGGTCTTGCCAGCGCCGGGAGGGCCGGCGACTACTAGGTGCTTTCCCCCTTTAACGGCGGCATAGATAGTCTTCAGCTGTTCTACGCTTAGAAAACCGCTAGAGAGGAGGTGGCTGAGCCTCAACTTTCTCCTGTGTATTCTCACATATACATGGGGGTAGGGGACTATTGGAGGCAGATCAAGCGAAATCCTAAGCCTATACACGCCGAAGCGTAGCCCAAATCTGAGAGAAGGCCTTGCATATGTCAACTCCACCCCTTTCAAATGTGCAAGACGCAAAAAGTTCTTTATCATTTCTGCTGTGGCAGTGGTATTAGTCTTTAACTTGCCGCGCCTAGTGGCAATGTATATAGGTCGGTTGGGTATGAGGACTAGGTCTTCGACCTCTTCATCCCTGATATATGGGGCGAGCTTGGCTAGGCCAACTGTGGCCAAGGTCGCCTCCAAGGCGAGGTCCTTGTTTATCTTCTTTAGCAAGTTGTACCTAATCTCTAGGGTTTTGTCGAGATCCGAGGCGTATATTCGCGACACTACTTTTATTACAGCGGCCAGCTCTTCTTCCTTAAAGTTGCATATTTGTTTTTCGGCGCAGGCATATCTACACTCTAGGCATTCGAGGACTCTTAAAACTACATCATACATACTTTCGGAGTTTAACCACGGTGTCTCTTATGCTGAATTTGCTGACTTTTACAATCTCGCCTATTTGCCTCTTGTGAAAGTGGTAGTTGAGACGTTCTGCGGCAAGGTATACCAGAGAGGCCGCAATGACGCGGGGACTCTTTCCCTGCCACACCCTTTTGTCTATCGTGGAAAGAAGCTCTAGTGCCTCTCTTTCTAGCTCTGGGCTTCCAAGCTCGCGGCAAATCTTGGCTATGTAGTATTTAACTATGTCACTATACTTAGTCTTTATTATTTCTCTCTTTTCTTTTTCTAATATCATAAGTATCTGCTTAATCTTTTTAATTGGTTGAACTTTTGTAACTATAGGCGGCAGAGCTTCATATCCCACCACTGTGCCGCACTCAGTGCACACGTATTCACCATCCACTAGTATAACTTTGTCAGAGTTACAATACGTACATTTCATGTGCCCCATTTCTTCCAATTCTTTTAAATTTACTATTTACAATTTTTTACACTAAGAGAGTTAACTAAAAGTTTAGATCAGCTCCTGAGAAAATTTTAATAGCTGGGGCGGGCGAGGCTCCTATGGAGTTTTCCCTCTCAGTAGTCGACATCACAAGCGACTTTCCCAACGTAATAAAGCTCAGCGGAGATGTGGAGGCCACTGTAGAGCTACCTCTGGAGAAGTTAGGCGTTACACTTAAGAAAGGCGATAAGATACGCCTAGTACTAAGCAAAGAAAAAGATGGAGACCTCTCCAAATACAAGGTGTACATGTGGGGCATTGTCTACCACGTCGCAGAGGAACTCACGCGAATATCCATTGGCGGGTTGCAACTGGACATTAAGAAGAAGCTCCCCCTAGCAATAGGCGAAAAGGTATACATAGGAATTCTCTAAAACTTTTATACACCCCTATAGGCACAGCCATGGCCACAACTCTTGCAGAGGCAAACAAGAGATTCGTGGCAGAGTTAAACAGCCTAATTGGAAGAGAGGTGCAGGTGGTATTATCAAACGGCGAAGTGTACAAGGGCGTTCTACACGCCGTGGACAGCCAGCTCAACATACTCCTGGCAAACGCCACGGCGAAGTCCGGGGATAAGTACAACCGGGTCTTCATAATGTATAGATACATTGTACACATAGACAGCGTCGAGAAGAGAATAGACCTAAGAGAATTCGCAAAATACGCCGAAAAGGTGTTCCCAGGCATGGTGAAGTACGTAGAAGAGACAAACACAGTCCTAATAGGGGATAAGGTACGCGTAAGCGAAATTGGAGTCGAGGGAGTAGGCCCAGTAGCAGAGAGAGCAAAAAGACTCTTCGACGAATTTCTAAAGATGCGGGGAGAGGGGGCCTAACAGTCTCTGGCGCATCTTCTCAACTCTCTTTACACCGAAAAGGCTCGCCCTTTAGGGCGGGGAGGAGGTCAGAGACCCAGATTTCCCATAGTGATTGCTTCTACGTCAAAGGCTCAAGATATCTCCTGGCGATAGCCTATTTGCGTCGAAACAAGGAAATTTACGGAAAAGGCTAGTCCCAAAAAGCCTTGGTAGAAGCGTACTGCCTTTCTGCTTCCAAGACGGCGCTCCAGAGATCTCCCCCCTCTACGACCTTGTTGAGTATCTTAACGGCGGTCTTTGGCCCCACTCCATGGGCCAGTTGAACCAACACGCCAAGTTTGCCATGTTGGAGAACAATGGAGGCGCTCTGTTGCAAATACTCCGCCACCTTCCTCTCCTCAGGCGACAGCCTCTGGCGTATCTTAAGCTTGCTTAATACTTGCCTAGCCTTGGCCAAGTCAATTCCCTTAACCACAGCCAAGACCCTCATGCCGCAGTTTTGGCAAAACACGTCCTCTGGGAGGGCAACTGCCTTAGTCGTAAGAGTCCAGCCGCAGTTTATGCAAAGAAGTGTCACAGGTTTGTTCAAAATCCTCTTCCGCACTAGGTCTGCCAGTGTCTCCCTTGAGAGTCCTCTAAACGAGAAATCCAGACGCAACGCCTCTTCCAGTATTGGCTTCTCCAGGGCAGTGGGCTTGGCCAGCCTCTTAACCACGTAGCCCCCCTCCGTAGCCCTCTCTAGGAAGGAAAACAAGGCCCTCACGTCGAGCCGCTCCACAAATATCTCGTTAACGGCCTCTATTCCCGGCAAGTCGTCTACATATACGTCCACGAGCCTCTGCGGAATCTCCTCGGCGTCTTTAGAAATAACACTGGCCCGCTTAGCCACCTGGAGAAACCTATATCTAAACAGCTTAGAGCTCTTCACAGCGTTTTGCAACGTCTTATAGACAAAGCTATGGGGCTTTCTTAAAACCTCGTCAAATGACTGCGCTGGGAAGAAGTCCCTAAAAATCAAGAGCACCCTATACGCATCTGCCCTATAGCCCACTGGTCCCACATAGCCAGACAAGGCATGGGAGAGGTAGAGCCCCAATGCCTCGTTACCCTTATGGCCCAGGCAACTATGTACAACTACATACCTGCCACTAACTACGTGCACATGCACCGGGCTGAGCCCCGGCACGAGCTCTATGTCTAAACCCTCCAAGTCTATGGGCAAGTCCACCTCGCCGCGGAGCGCAGATATAACGAGCTCCCTCCTACGCTCACAAGCCCTCTGGGCAACCTCGAAGGGCACAGGTATCTGCTCCCCCACCCAGGCGGGGAGAGCCCCCGCCACGTCGTAGTCCGGGTATAGATAGACCGCATCGCCCTCCTTCTTGGCGAAAACCCACACTCTGCCAGAGAGGACAATCTTAGTCCCGGGCTCGATTGAGTAGACAAACTCTCTGTCAAGTTCGCCGACAGTTCTCCCCGTAGTCTCGTCGACGGCCTTGTAGCTCTTTTCGTCGGGTATTGTGGACACGTTTTCAAAGTAGTACTTGACGCTCCCCTTCCTAGGCCTCAGCCCCCTCAGTAGCCCATGGCGTTCGGCAAAATCTAAGACAAGGCGGAGATCACCCTCCGTGAGATTTCTGTATGGGTGAGCCCTCTTCAAAACCCCCATCAAATACTCAAAGCCGATCTCTCGCCCATCTATCCTAGCCTCAAGGGCTATGCCCACCACTTGGTGTAGAAGCACGTCGAGGGCGCTTTCGTGATACTCTACCTCTCCCTCCAGCTCCCCCCGAAGAGCCCTCTCCACAATCTCCTCAGACTCCACCAAGTCCTCCACATCTGCCGCCACGACAATCCCCCTAGAGACGAGGCCAAGCCTATGGCCACTACGCCCAACTCTCTGCACCAGCTTAGAGACTTGCCTAGGCGATCCATACTGGACCACCAGCTCCACTTCGCCTATGTCAATCCCCAGCTCCAAGCTGGAGGTAGCTACGACCGCCTTGAGCTCCCCCTTCTTGAACTTCTCCTCCACGGCTACTCTATGCTCTCTGGCAAGAGAGGAGTGGTGCACCTCCACATCTACGCCGAGCGACTTCAGCCTAGAGGCGAGGAACTCTGCCCCATCTCTAGTGTTTGTAAAAACGAGAACTCTGCCCCTCGCCGACTTAATATACTCCGCCACCTTCTTAATCCTGGCCACAGCCTCTGGCGTGGCGTCGAGCCGCTCTGCGTCGAGGTAGTCCTCCTCAGAGGGAGTAGGCAGAACTACGTCCACCTCGTACTTCTTCTCCCCAGACACGTCCACCACCTCCACTGGCCTCCCCCCGCCCAAGTACTCAGCAACCAGCCGGGGCGAGCCCACCGTGGCGGAGAGGCCCACACGCTGAAACTCCCCCGCAAGTTCCACAAGTCTCTCGAGCCCAACGGCGAGCTGGATCCCCCTCTTGCTGTTCACAAGCTCATGAACTTCGTCGACCACCACGTATCGGACCTCCCTCAGCGCGGGCCTAAGCCGCTTGTTAAGCAAGAGAATTTGAAGAGACTCAGGCGTGGTGATGAGGACGTCAGGCGGCCTAGAGGCTATGATCCGCCTCTCCCGCTCCGGCGTATCGCTGTGCCGAACAGCTATGGAAAACCCCAACTCCGCGGCCAAACTCTCCAACCGCTTAAGCAAGTCCCTGTTAAGAGACCTGAGAGGAGTAATGTAGAGACAACGAAGCCCAGACCCCCCGCCCTCCACCATCTTAGAGAAGATGGGAAAAAGCGCCGCCTCCGTCTTCCCATAACCCGTGGGGGCAATCAACAATACGTGGCGCCCCTCCAAGACCTTGGGGATAGCCTCCCTCTGCGCAGGCGTCGGCTCAACATAGCCCAACTTGTAGATAGCCTCTCTAACACGGGGGTGGAGCTTAGCAAAAACGTCCGAGCCCCTATCCACGTCGCTACATCTTCAGCCCCTTCTTAACCTTTAGCCCACCGCTGGCAGACGCTTTGCCTAACTCAAGCTGAGCGCTTACGCCCCGCGCTTTTGGCCACTAATCGGCTAATGGCCCCACTCAATCTCCTTAAGTATCTCTGGGATACGCCTCTTGGCGTCCTCCCGCAACTCGTCGTAGAAGTTCCTCCCAGTGGAGTCAATCATCACGGTCAGGGGCCCGAAATCCTCCACCTCCAGCACCCACATGGCCTCTGCGACGCCCAAGTCAAGCCAGTGAACATCTATGACTCTCTTTATCGCCCTCGCCGCCAGTACCCCAGCCCCTCCGGTGAAAATGGCATACGCCGCCGTGTACTTCTTCATCGCCTCCGCAGTCCTCTTGCCCATGCCCCCCTTCCCCACCACAAGTTTCACGCCGGCTTTTTCAATAACCTCCGCCTCAAACGCCTCCATCCTGGCGCTGGTGGTGGGCCCCATGCTGATGATGCGCCACCCGCCGTCCACCCGCTGGGCTACGGGCCCCGCGTGGTAAATAACGCCTCCGCGTAGATCAACGGGCAAGGGCTCCCCCTTTTGCAAAAGCTCCACCATCCGCTTGTGGGCAGAATCCCTCGCGCTCACCACTACGCCGGAGATGTAGATCGTGTCTCCAACCCTGAGCTTAGCCACGTCGCTGTCTGAAAGAGGAGTCTTCAACCGATACACTGCCATGGCACAAACTACGCCCAGTATTAAAAGCATTAATAAAACAAGTAACGACACATTTGCCGCAGGTCGGCATAAGAACACATATTAAGAGATTTAGGGGCCATCTATATGCTAGAGCAAGTAATTCTAAAAGTGGCCAAAGAAGTGGTAACACGCGCAAGCGTGGGCCCCGCCTTCGACGTCTCTACAGCCCTTAAACGGGCATTAGGCGAAGAGAGAAGCGACACGGCGAAGACGCAACTGGAGGCAATATTGAAGAATATCGAGCTCGCCGAGAGGGAGAAGGCCGCCGTGTGTCAAGACACCGGCTTCCCAAACTTCTACATAAAACTGGGAGACCGCTTCCCAATAAGAAGCAGGCTATACGACATACTTACACAAGCCGTGCGCGAGGTGACCAAGGAACTGCCACTTAGGCCAAACACGGCCCACCCCTTTACCGAGAAAAACCCCGGCGACAACACAGGCGTGTACGCCCCGTGGTTTGAAGTAGAGCTATTCGACGGAGACTACCTAGAGTTCCACTATGTCCCAAAGGGCGGCGGCACCGAGCTCCCCAGCAAAGCTCTAACCCTCCCGCCGGGGATAGCCATGAGGGAGTTGCCCAGACTCGTGCTAGAGGCCGTGGTAGAGGCAGGCCCCATGCCCTGTCCCCCGGTGATCGTGGGCGTGGGCATAGGCCCCTCTGTGGACATAGCGGCAAAGCTCGCGAAGAAGGCCGCTGTACTGCGGCCAGTGGGCTCCCGCCACCCAGAGCCAGAGATCGCCAAGATGGAGACAGAGCTTCTAAAGGCAATAAACAAGCTCGGCATAGGGACCCACGGCGTCGGAGGCAACGTGACCGCGCTAGACGTACACATAGAGTACGCATATAGGCACCCAGCTACCTTCTCCATAGGCATAGTGTTCAGCTGCTGGGCCACGAGGAGGGCAGGCGCCAGAGTATACCCCGACGGGAAGTACGAATTCCTCTAATGTGCGAAAAATCGCCAATACCCACGCCGGTTTTAGTAGTGGTAGTAGACAGCCACGGGGCAGTGGTCGGCTGGCCCCTAGTAATACCAGGCGAACCCACTCTGCTGGCCCTTCCTCTGCACAAGACGCGGAGGACCCTGGCGCTCATAAGAGAGAAGAAGGCCTTCTCCATAAACTTTGTAAGAGACGCCGAGAGGGCCTTTGAAATATTTGGAAAGCCAGGCGAAGACAAACTATCCAAATGGGGCGCCGCGTCCAAATGCAAGACGTTGCCGTGCAACACGCTTGGAGACGCAAGCCGCGTCGTAGAGTGCCTATACGAAGGAGAGGTAGAGGTGGGAGAACACGTCCTCGTCTTCTGCCAAGTCAAAGCCGCCTACGGGTGCGGCGACTACGCTGTATGGGATCCCTGCACTATCAACCGCCAGCGGCAGGCGGAATAAAGACAACCTCGTCCCCATCCTTCAGCCTTGTCTCTAGGCCATTCAACCACTCCACGGCTCTCCCATTGACCAATATGTTGTACATAGGCTTGAGCTTGTCGCCCTCAAGGATCTCCGCCTTCAACTTTCCAAACTTTTGATCCAACACGTCTATCAACTCTCTCACAGTGATGCCGTCGGGGACTTCTACCTCAGTCTTCAAGACCCCCGTCAAGTCGTACAACGTAGCCAAAAACTTCACCCGCAATCTCACTGGTGTGTACGGCTCTGAGTTTATAAGATTACCCGCGCTTAACTCTTGCTGAAGTAGAAGCAGGGCCCCCCTAGCGAGGACTCGCACACTCTCACCCAAGCGGCGCCTACTAGGTCTGCGATGTGTTTAGCGAGGCACTCCCCGCTGACGCCGGGCAGATTACACGGCACCACGTATATCTCTCCGGCGTCTAAGGCCACCTTCTCCTGGGGAGAGGCGAGATATTTGCCGTCCATACGCGCAAGGGCCTCTCTAAACTTTTTCGAGGCCTCGTCGGCGTCTACCACTAGGTCTCTATACCCCTCGACGCATATGCCCACTGTGATGAAGTAGTCATGGCCGTGGACCCTTGCCCACCCCGGCGAAAAAGAGGGCTTATGAGCAACCGAGATAGAGCCCCTCAATTCTACACACGTCCGCATAGGGGGCAATCACAGCTTTATAAATAAAGTATTTGGCAACGGCGTGATAGCCATCGATGTAGACAAGGCGGAGGAAGTCGCCAGCCGCCTAAGGGAGTTGCGCATAGAACGCGACAGGTACGAAAACCCCCGGCTCTATCCCCCCGTGGGAGACCCCCGGGAGGATCAACTGGCCTTCTTCACCGCTATGGTGGCGGTGGACCACAGGACGTCCACCCCCTGGGAATCCTTTGAGGGGTACATAGGCGGCGAGTTTTACCACGGCGCAGACGTGCTCTACAGGCTTGGCCGACTGGCCTACGACGAGGGGCTCTTTAAGGTGGAGAGGTTGGCCAACCTCACGCCGAGGGAGGCCCTTAAGCTGTTTTCAGTGGGGGGAAAGACCGTGTGGGACTTCTACACGAGGCTCTACCTCCTGAGAGACTTGGGCAAGAAGGCCCTGGCGCAGGGGGGCTTCGAGGGACTCGTGTCCGTGGACACGATAAAAGAGCTCAAGGAGAGACTCGCCAAAGTTAGGGCGTATGAAGACCCAGTGGCCAAGAAGACCCTCCTCTTGGCAAAATTCCTCGACGGGAGAAGGCTGGCCGACTTCAAGGACGTAAATGAGGCAGACGTGCCCGTCGACAACCACCTCTCCCGCATTTCCTACCGGCTGGGCATAGTGGAAGTGGACTACGACTTTCTAGAAAGCGGCGTAGAGACGAGCCGCGAGGAGGATATAAGGCTCAGGGAAACTGTAAAAACGGCGTGGAGAATAGTGGCCAAATTCGCAGACCTTCACCCATTCGCGTTAGACGACTTCCTGTGGAACTTCGGCAGGACCGTCTGCACTAGGGAGAGGCCCAACTGCGGCCAATGCCCCCTAAGAGAGGTGTGCAAGGCGCACAAGCTGGGCCGCTACCCCCCAGAGCACCTCCACTTAGTCACATGGTACTATTAATAGATGTGAGGTTTAGAGGGGCATGAGGATAAGGTCTATTACGCTCCACCTCCCCTGGGACGACGACTACTCCATAGTGGCCAAGTTTAAACAAGCCGCCGAGGAGTTAAACCCGGCCACTGTGAGAGTCTCAATCTCGCCCCCTCCGCAGAAAGCCGCCGAGAGGGCTGTGGCAAAGCTGAGAGACATGGGCATAAACTACATATCCGTGCTCCACCTCTACTACAGCGCCGAGGAGGTGTACAAATACGTCGCGGAATACGGAGTCTTTGCGTCATTTACAGACGTGGGAGAGTACCTCAAATTCCTAAAGACAATATACGACAAGGGGGAGGCCCACCTCTCGAGATACGTCTCACTGCTGGCGGGGGGCCTGGTCTTCAACTCCCCATACTTCCCCGCCTCTATAACCACCAGGAGGGGAATCTCGCTCTCACTGCTCTACCCCAACGACATAAAGACGCTAAGCGACGTAGAAGAGGCGTTAAAGAAGGGAGAGCAGTTGGGCATGTACATCTCTTCCGCCTTGGGCTTAGAATTCCTAGGCGTAGATGGCTCGCTTTCGCCGTGGGGCGAGGAGTCTGTGGCAAAGGCCGTGGAGCGCCTCTTTGGCATAAGGCTGGGCACGCCGGGCTCCCACTACGCGATCTGGCAGTTGAACAAAGCCATCAAAAGCGCAGAGGTAAAGAAGGTCGGCTTCAACGAGGTCATGCTACCGCTGGCAGAAGACGAAGAGTTAAAACGCTTGGTAAGAGCGGGGGTCCTCACGCTTAGGGACTTTGTAAGCTATACAGCCGTATGCGTCCCAGGCCTAGACATGGCTCCCATAAGAGTCAAAGACTGGAACTCGCTAAAACGCTTGTTGTACGACCTAGTGGCAATAGCTGAGGCGAAGGGGCGGCCAATAGGCGTTAGAATCTTCCCAGTAGACGAAGAGGAATACGACGTGGCAGGATTCGGTAAAACCCCCGCACTGGAAATCTAAGACGTAGGAGTAAGGGAGTCGCTAGCGGTATAGCTTGTTTAAACAGCTCCGCATAGCAGCTCATATTAAACGGCATACAAAGCCTTGCCACGGGCTCTTTGGTTGAGACGTGTAACTCCTCTGGAAAGATATATATTGGCGGCGGTCTGAGTTGGCGTGATTAGGCACCTCATGATGTCTCGCAAATATGTAAAATTGCTCCTCAGTGGGAAGAAGAGGAGCACTATTAGGCCTGGCGTGTTAAAAGTGGCGGAGAAGGTGTATATACACAGCCAGGGGCGCATTGTGGCAGTAGCCGAGGTGGAGGAGGTTGTATACAAGAGGGTGGGCGAGCTCACTGACGAGGATGCGCAGATAGACGGCTTCAGCAGCAGAGATGAGCTTGTGGCCTTTTTAAAGAGGCGCTACCCAGGGCTGAAGGACAGCTCCGTCGTCACAGTGATAAAATTTGGCAAGGTAGAGGAAGTAGACATGCCCGAGGACGCCCACTACGGCGGATTAACGCCGGTTGAAATAGCGACGTTGGCGTTGAACAAGCTGGAACTCAGCAGGCGGGAAAGAGAGATCCTCAAGGCAGTGGTAGAGACCAAGAGCTTGAGGAAGGCCGCCCTAAAGCTCTTTGGAACAATAGAGAAACGGGGGGTTATCCGGAAAGTGCTAAGAAAGGCCGCGGCCAAGTTGTTGATCAATGGAAGCCTGGAGGAGAAAAATAGAGACAATTAAGCGGCTGGAGGCCCTCCTCTCTCCCGAGGAGCGGAGAGAGGCCCTCCGCGACCACCACGCGAAGCGCCCGCCCAGGCCCTGCGGCATCACTATTCACACAGGCATAGGATGCCCGCTCGGCTGTGCCTACTGTTACATATACGACATGGGCTTCCCAGGCCGCGTCACGCCGTATCCGCTAAGCCCGCTCCAGATGGCTTTCGCCATAGCCTCAAATCCGCATGTGGCAGTAGGCGAGTGGGGCTCGCTAGTAGCCGTCGGGTCAGTCACAGAGCCGTTTCTGCCAGAGACCAGGGACTTGGCTCTGTCCTACATGGAGGCAATAGCCAAGTGGCTCGGCAACCCCATACAAGTCGCCACGAAGATGTCGCCCCCTCTAAAGCTGGCGGATATTCAGAAGGGGCTAGACGTCCTCATAAGCATCACAGACTTAAGCGGGAGGCTTGAGCCCAGGGCCCCGCCGCCTCTGGAGAGGCTGAGGGCAGGCGCAGAGCTTATAAGACGCGGGGCGCACGCCACGCTGTTTGTACGGCCGATCGTCCCTGGCGTCACGGACAGGGAAATAGAGAGGCTGTTAATAACGGCGAGGGAGCTGGGCTATCGGAGGGTCGTGTTTGGGACTCTGCGGGTCACCACTGGAATAGTGCGCCGGCTTAGGGCCTTCGGCGTAGACGTGACGCCGTACGTCAAAAGACTTGACGAAAAGAGGCAGACGCCAATAAGGTTCCCCAAGGAGAAATTCGTGGCCATGGCGAGGGACTTGGGCTTTGAAGTCCTCCCCGCCTCCTGTGCGGCCAACGTGGCCGCACACGGCCAAGCATGTGTCCTCTGCCACTGGGGCCCCTGCGGAGACGTGAAGAAGCTGAAGGTGGAACAGAGAGAGGTGGAGGAGTACCTTGAGGCGAGGGGGTACAAGGCTAGGGTACATGTGGACGATGTCATACGTGTATCCATCAAGCTCTCAAAGGCGGACAAGACCTTTCTAGAACAGGCCACCCGCCTTAGGGTAGTGGAGGACAAGCGGCGTTAAAATCTGCCCGACAGCCTTTTCTGGGGGTTCGTGGGCCACAGGGTGAATGCCAGCTCTCCCGGCGCCTTCAGCATTAAGCTCGTCAAGACGGCCTCCACGAGCTCCGGCGAGACTCTCACATACTGGTCCACCGAGTCCAGCAGCTGGGGGTACCCCGTAACCGTGGAGGCGGTCGAGGCCAGGTAGCCCACCACGTTTTCTAAGCCGAGGTTTCCCAAGTCCAGCACCTCGGCCCGCACGGCCGTCCTACTGCCGGGGGGCTTGTAGTAAACCACCTCGACGTCGCCTAACAGGCGGAGGTGTGGGTACGCGGAGTTGGTTAACACCTTGTTGAAGTTTTCGTAGAACTCCCTCAGCCGCCTGCAGAGCCTCTCGGCCTTCTCCCCCCGCGCAGGCGCCTCGCTCCTGTAACACCTTAGAACCTCGTCGCGTAGCGCGCCCCCTTCACACTCTGCGTAGTGTATGGGGGCCCACTTGGGCAAGAGGTCGCGGAGTTTCCCAAGGGAGAAGTACTCCCCGGGGCTTAGCACAACTGACGCGGCCACTTTGTCGTTTACGGGGAGGCAGCGCCCGGCGGCCACGGACAAGTACTTAGACCTCACCCTCTTGGCCACGCCGACGACCGTCGCCCTACCCGCCTCGGCGGCGGCCAGCATGCGGTCTACAACTCGGTTTACCTCCTCGTACTTCCCGCCCCTGACGGCTAAATTGTACGGCAGGGGGTGAATGGCAATGTCTCCGTCGAGGAGGAGGACGTCGAAGTTCTTTTTCCCCCTTGCCCTAGCCTCCAAGAGGCGTGCGGCAAGTCTTCTCTCCAGCAGTGAGGCAAATCGAGATATGTCCCCCTCCCTAGAGTCGCTGAAGTAGAGCGTGCCCGAGAGAAAGCGGTCTTGCGCCCCATTCACCACGCCCACATATCCATATGCCACCACGGTGAAGACCCCGCCCACGAGCTCCAGAGGCGGCGAGCCGTAGGAGGAGTCCACCGCATACGCGGAGAACTGCTTGCCGCCGCTTATGGCCCTTATCTCAAGCGCCTGCCTCAGCGCCTTTAGCTCCTCCGCGACGCGCTCCAGCTTGGCGATCTTCTCGACGTACTTCTCCATGTCGTGTCTAAGCGCTGCCAGTAGATCGGGCTCAAGCCAGTAGTCAAGGGTGTCCGGCCCCTCGTACATGTCACAAGCCAAGTAGTGCGTTTATATAGCGCATAGCTACGCCACCTCTTTTACTCTCAGTAGCACAGGTCTTCTGAGGGGGTTCATGAGACCAGCCACAAAGAAGTCGCGGGGCTGCAGCTGTGTGAGAACGCTCTCGTTTACGTCGGCGATGTCTAAGTACGTGGAGATCTCTCTCACGTCTGTGGGGGCGGTGAGGCGGGAGAAGAATATTGTGCCCAAGTTGGCCCTTATGGACGGATCAATGTCGCCCACGATCCTCTGGCTAGCCAAAACCACCGAGAGGCCCCACTTCCTGCCCTCCCTCACCGTGGTCTCAATGACGTCCTTAGAAAGCGTCCACGTCTGCGGGGCGTAGTTCTGAGCCTCGTCAATTACAAACACCGTGTTGGCAGGGGCCTTCTCCCTCTTCACTCTCTCCCACGCCGCCTCCATAACGGAGGCCACAATCGCCTGCTTCACCGATATGTCTGTGTCATAGCTCAAGTCCACCACCACCGGGTTTGCACCCAGGCCCAGGACCTCCCCCGGCTCCTTAACCCTGGCGTTAAGCTCCTCGAAGAAGATGCTGTCTACCAGTTGCCTCAGATAGAGCTCCGCCTTCTCCACCGTGGAGTCCCGCGCGTTCAGCCTCTTCATAGTCCGCTTGAGGTGGGCAATAAAGGCGTCTTTCCCCCACCGGCCCTCATATGTCATCGCGGCAATCTCTATATACTCGCCGTAGGTCTGCCAGGGCAATTGCGCAACCTTCGCGATCACAGACGCCAAGATGTTGGCAGGTATCTTGACCTCAGACGACTTAACCACTGTCTCGTAGTAGGGGGCATAGTCCACCCCCGTGTGGTCGAAAATCACGACGCGGTAGCCTTTGCCCACCAGCTCGTTCACAAGCGCCCGCACAAGCCTCGACTTCCCCATGCCAGTGGCTCCAAACACCCCCACGTGGTGCGTTATATACCTAGCGTCGAGGGGGAGGGGCCACCCAGAGTACTTATGGTGGCCAACGTAGATGTAGTCGCCCTTAAACACATCGCCGAGAGCCGAGGCGTCTAGCACATACACCTTCGAGCCAGGCGTGACCACGTGAGACACCTCGCCCACGGCGCCCCCCCTAATGGTGACGTAGGGCTTGACGATGGCCGTGGTGTAGGGGAGGAGGATCCCATAGTCCACCATCTCAGGCCGGTCCACATAGGGCGTCCGCACCCTATCCCTCACCACGGGCTCCAGCTTGGTAATCCTCCTGAGAAACCCCACCACAAGCTCGCCCGGATTCTCTCTGTCTACCACGCCGACGAGCTGCTCCTCAACCGCGTAACGCTCTGCGGCGCGGTAGATTTGAACAGGGATCGAGCCGACGGTGGCGCCGCTTACCACAAACCCAATCTCGATCATAGGTACACCTCCAACTCCACTCGGTCGCCATCTTTCAACCCTAGCACGTCCCGGACGCGGACAGGCGCTATGAACTCGATCACGTCGACGGGGTGGTGAGTACGCTCTGGCATCACCACTGCGCCCTCCACGTCCGCCAGCCTAGCCCTAAACGCCTTCACAGCGCCGTACGTCCTCATGCCGTTTGTAAACCCAGGTATGTGAATGCCGGGGAGGCCGTCGAGGTACCTCCTATGCGCCAGAGACTGGGGCTCCAGCTTTATGTTCAAAGTGCCGGGGTATGGGGTAAATCCAAGCTCTCTCTCAATCGCTTTCTTGTAGCCCTCCAGCGACATGTAGAAAGCCCCCTCGCCAAGCCCCGTCACCACTCTTCCCACAAGCTTAATAGAGGCTATGTCAAAATAGCGGAGAAGGTCGCGCAAGACCATGCTTAACGCGTCGCGGCCCTTCTGAGTAAGCTTTATGACAGGCCCCTCCGACAAATAGCCGGCTTCCCTTAGCGCTTTCACGGCCTTATACGCGCCCTGCCTAGACATACAGAGCCTCTTCGCCGCCTCCCCCACAGGCAAGCCCTCCACAGAGGCGAAAGCTATGAGGTCGGCCAGCGTCTTTCTCTCACAGTAGAGCTCTGTCACAGCGCATACTTCTCCACTATTTTTAAAATAGTCGTGTACAACGTTGCCTTAGCCAAGTCCGCCAACACCTCCACCCTATTCACAGCCTCGGCCAAGTCTCTCCCCACGGCCACCACGCCGTGTCTCTTCAACACAGCCACGTTGCTGTGGACAAGCGCCTCGGCCGCCGCCTCCGCGAGCTCCCTCGTGCCCGGCTTTATATACGGCACAACCGCCACGCCCGAGCCCAGATAGGCCTCGGCCTCCGACAAGGCAGAGGCGTCTATCCTCTCGGCCAACACGGTGGGCAACACGTCGTGTGTATGAACTACAGCCCCCACGTCCTGCCGCCTCTTGTACACCTCCACGTGGAGCCTCCACTCGCTAGTGGGCCTCAGCCTGCCCTTCACAACTTCGCCGGAGAGGTTTATCCACACCAAGTCCTGGGGCGTCAAGAAGGGCTTCGGCCAGCTGGTCGGCGTAATGAGGATTAGCTCCCCGCTCTTGGCCGAGACGTTGCCGGACAAAAGCGTTATGTGCCCCCTATCGTACAACAGCCTTACGTATCGCAAAAACTCCTCCTCCATTAGGGCAGAGGGCCGAGGCCGATCTTCTCCCGATACTCGTTGTATTTGGCCACCACTTCGGCGTGCCACCTCTCGATGTCTGCCTTGCTCTCCGGGTAGCGTAAGTACAAGTCGCCTATCTCCTTTGCGTACTGGATAGAGGTGGAGAGCTTCTTGAGGAGGCCGGGCCTGCCGATGAACTGCATCATAATCTTAAACTTGTCCAAGAGGGAGAGGTCTGTCCCCTTCGCGGCCAGGTGGTATATCTCATCCTCGTTCAAAATCTTCCTCGACAAGCCGAAGTTCAAGTCGTCGTTGTCCAACGTCTGTAGCATTAGCCTCAACACGTCCAACTGAGCCTGCCTATACCCCCACTCCCTCATATACGCCACGTTGTACTCCCACAGCGAGTCCTCCGAGAAGTCGCCTCTGGCGAAGGCTCTCTCAATGGCCCTCGAAGCGAGCTCCGCAGTTAGAAGGGCCTGCCCAATGCCCCCGCCGTGGATGGGGTTGACGGCGGCCGCGGCGTCGCCTAGGGCAACTATGCCGTTGCCCACGAGGGACTTAAGCGGCCTCCTCGTGGGTATGAAGCCTCCCCCAATGTGGTACTTCCCCCTCACCTTGAACCTGGGCAGTATGTACTTCTCGTAGTGGGCCCTGGGGTTGAGCTTTAGGACGCCCCATATGCCAAGCCCCACGTTCAACATGGTGCTACTCCTCGGGAAAATCCACCAGTAGCCGCCGGGCGCCACCACCATGTCGAGGTATATCTTGATGTACTGAGGCCGCTCGTGCTCGTCCTCTGTGTATATAATCTCTCTGTAGGCGTGGGACACGTCCTCTGGGTGTAGTGGCTCTGAGATAAGCCACCCACCCAGCTTCGTCCTAAGCACCGCCGCAGAGCCCGTGGAGTCCACCACCACCCTCGCCCTAAACTCCTTGGTCGAGCCCGTCCTCCTCTCCACCGCCTTGACCCCCACGACGCTTCCGTTTTCCACGATCGGCGCAGTGGCCGTGTGGCCCTCGAACAAAGTCGCCCCCGCCCTCACGGCCTCCTCTATGAGCCACTTGCCCCAGGCGAAGCGATCTAACACGTAGCCCTCCCCTCTTATCAAAAGCCTAGTCCTCTCGTCGGGGCTTATGAGCTCCACGCCCTCTATCTTGTTCTGAAACACCCTGGGGTTGGGCGTTAGGTACCTAGACATGCGCTCCACGTGGTGTAGCCCAAGCCCATCGCCGCAGGTCTTCACGCCCAGCTCGTTGCCACTCTTAGACTCGAGGAGCGCCACCCTGAACCCCGCCTTGGCCAAGAGATAGGAGATGTAGGAGCCGGCAGTGCCCGCCCCAGCCACCACTACGTCGAAATTTTCACTGGACATGCGGAGTAAAGACCTTGGTATATAAAAAACTTAGAGTTTCAACACGTCGCCAGGCTTCATTACGTACACCTTGGCCCGCGTCACAGCCTCCACCCGCGCCTTGAAGTCCTCTGGGTCTTGTCTTATGAGCGGGAAGGTGTTGTAGTGCATGGGCACGACCCTCCTCGGCCTCAACAGCTGCACCGCAATGGCCGCCTCGCGGGGCCCCATGGTAAAGACACTGCCAATGGGGAGAAGCGCCACATCTATGTCATACAACTCTCCTATCAGCTCCATGTCTCTAAACAGCGCCGTGTCCCCCGCGTGGTAGACCGTGCCCTCCGGCGTAGCTATCACGAAGCCAGACGGCGCGCCCCTATTCGCAGTGTGAAGCGCCGGCGTCATGTAGACCTCCACGCCGTCGCCGAGCTTAATAGTGCCCCCAATATTCATGGGCATAGTCTGCGCCTCGGGTATCCCCTTCTCGGCCACCTCGAGGGTAAGCTCGTAAGTCCCCACAACGGGGGCCCCAGTCGCCTTGGCAATATCCACAGACTCGCCCAAGTGGTCAAAGTGGTCGTGGGTAATCAAGATATGCGTCGGCTTTGCCGCGATTACCTCTTGGGGAGAGGCGGGGGACAGAGGGTTAGAGACCCAGGGATCTATCAACAACTTAAGCGACGCGGCTTCTACCATAAACGCCGCATGCCCAAACCACTTGATCTGCATAACCATAGAACTGTGCGGGTTATTAATTCTTCTGCGCTAGCGCAATAACGACGAGAATACAGTTGTTGCGCAACGACGTTTACCCCCTCTTCTGAAGATCTAGCCTAATGGCGCCTCTGTGAGGGGCGAAAATTTTCACAGAGAAGTGCCTCTCAAGCTCTCTCACCACCTCCACAAGCGCTCTAAACTCCATGGGCTTTACCAGGTAGATCTTTAGGTGGTATAGGCCTGTGGCAGGCGCGTAGCTGTACTTGACATATTTCACATAGCCAGCCCCCACCTTTTTCACCACCTCAACAGCCCTCTCCAGCTCTTTCACAAGACAGAAACATTGCAGTGTTTAAAAATACTGGTCAATCCTCGCGGCGAATATAGACTCCAGGAAGGCCCTCAGCTCCACCGCACCCTCGTACTCCTCCTTCCCCACCCTAGCCGTGGGCTTCACCACCTTCCAAGGGCCACGGCCAAACTTCACAAGGATAAACGCCTCACCCCCCGCCCTCTCTGCAAACTTGACAAGCTTCTCCAACTTCTCCTCCTCAATCCTAACCGCCGTATACTTAGACCGATACTTCACTTCAAACACCAAGACCCTCCCCTTGCAGATGGCCACTATGTCGGGGACATACCTCTTCCTAACCCCCGCCCCCGAAGAACAGCCACGCAACACAGCGCACCCCCGCTCCCAGAGGTAATTCGCCAGCTCTCTCTCCTTCGCCGAGCCCTTACGCTTGACACTCATAAAACCTCAACCTCTTTATACACCTCACAGGCCAGCCTCTCCACTAGGCCGCACTTTTCACAGTCGCACCGCACCTTCCCCCTGACGATGAGTTCCACAAGGCGCGGGTCAAAGCCGCGGGCATCTAACACCACGCCGTCGACGGCGTACCCCCTCAGCCTCTCCAGCTCACCCCGGTTTCTCACATAGTACAGCCCCGGCCCCCTGTACTCAGGACCTATGTATATAGGCACAAGCCCCCGCCCGCGGAGCGGCAACCCCCAGAGATATATGACGAGGTCGGGCCTTAGCTCTCTCGCAAGCGCAATCCAAAGCCGGCCCCTAGACTTTACAACGACGCCGCGCGTCGCAGTTCTAAGGGCCATGTAGAGACAACGCAAGTCTTCTCCCACGAGCGGCAGTATCCTGCCGTCAAAAGCCTCACAAGTGGGGACGATCTGGGGGATTTCTACATCTAGCAACTTGTCCGTGTAAAGCAGGATCACATCTCCTCCTCTTCCACTTCTTCCTCCTCCCCTCTGCCTTCCTCTATGTACAATACGCCGAGCTCCTTCAGCTGGTTATACAACTTCTGCACCGCTGTGGCCACATCCTTCTCAGACTTGGCGCCCGTACAGACGATTTTGCCAGACCCAAATATCAAAATCACCACCCTAGGCGACGACATTCTATAAATAAGTCCAGGGAACTGCTCTGGCTCGTACATGGCATTTTCAAGCATAAACACAGCCTGTTCCAAGTCCACCTCGGCGTGCAAGTTTCCACTTGCCACAATGTTCTGAATCTGGACCTCAGGGTCAAAGGGGACCTCGGCCCCGTGGTCATTCAAAAGCTTCACCAAAGCCCTAACGGCGTTTTTCAAATCCTCCTCGTTTTTCGCCCCCGTACACACCATTTTCCCAGTGCGAAAAATCAAAGCGGAGATTCTAGGCTTGGTGAGTCTGAGGATTAACCCGGGGAATTGGTCGGGGTTATATTCGGCCATGGGAAGTCTCTCTGCCAAGCTCTCTAGGTCTAGCTCTACGCCTAGGTTAACCGTCGCCACTATGTTCTCAATGCGGTAAGAAGGGCCCTTAGAAGACATACGTGGATTTAAATACCTCTATTTAAATATGCACCACTGAGAATAGCAAGTATTTAAACACGTGAGAAACGACACTCGATGGGTGGGAAGAAGAGGCCTACTCTAAGCCAGTTGGCTAAGAAGGCTGAGAAAGAGAAGGCTCAGCCGCAGCAGCAGAAAGGTAAGAAGGAGGTGAAGAAGGAGGAGGCGCCTGCTAAGAGGACTATACAGACGTTAGACGAGAAGGTGTTCCAGACCATTGCCAAGGAGGTGCAGTCTCTCAAGGCGGTGACTCCCTACGAGATTGCCACCAAGTATGGCATAAAGATGTCGCTTGCATTCAAAGTACTGCGGGCTTTGAGAGACAGGGGGGACCTAGTCCTAGTGGCCAAGGGGCACCGCACAGAGGTGTACGTGCCGAAGAGGAGCTAAAGCGGAGTCCCCCCTCTTTTCACCAACTTCTTCAAATTGACTACCCCCTCCTCTTTCACCTCAACCACGTCTACACCCCTCAAGATTTCAAGTGCGGTTCTAACGACGCGGGGATCTGCCTTGGCTTTTCTAGCCACGTCTTCTATAAGTCTTAAGACTCCGACGCTTGGATATACAGAGAGGTAGTCTAAAATGCCTGCCAACACGGCGTCGGCTTTCTCTCCGTCTACCTTGGCCTCTCGGGCCAGTATAGACACTAACTCCTCCCACTTCACCCCAGGCCTTGTCTCACCCGTTGGTGGCTTCCTTGTCTCAGTCTGAGGCGGTGGCTCTTTTGTCTCTTTCTTTTCTGTCTCAACTTTTGCAACGGGGGGCGGCGCGGCGGTGGCGGGCTTTTGTTCTTTCTGCTCCGCCTTGGTGGCGGCAGGCCTCTGCGCTCTTTGCTCCGTCTTGGCGGTGGGCCTCTGCTTTGCGCTGGCGCCTGTCTGCGGCTTGGGGGCGAGGATTATTGCCTCTGCTAGTTGTAAGACAACATTTCCAAACACAACCTCGGGGCCTGTTGCCAAGCATCCGGTCTTTGCGCATATTATGGTCTTTGCCAATGTGCCGAGTAGGTCTTCTTTGACTTTTCCCGCCTTGTACAGCTCAGAGATCACAACTATTTCTACGCGTTAAAAATTAAGCCTCTTTAACTTCTACAAGTTTCCAGTAGGCAATCTTGCCCCTCTTTACCTCTTTTACTACGTTTTCTCTTTCAAGTAGCTTGAGTATGTAAAAGATCTGGGAGTGCGTCAGCCCCGTGAGTTGGATGAGGCGGCTGGTGGTGAGTTCGCCGTACGTCTTGAGAAGCTCGACTACCTGCTCTTTGCGTTCATGCACCTTGTCTGTCTGCCTCCGCGGCATGTAAAAACGTGCGGAGGTATTTTTTTGCCTACGCTAAAAAAAGGTATTACTCGAATAGTTTAATCATTTTACGCATCTTTAGATACTGGGCGTAGTCCACGAGTATTTTGTCTTGGAGCATTTCCTCAACCGTTGGCACGCCCGCCTTCTGTCTGTCTTTAACCACGTCGGTTACTGTGAAGACGAAGGCGTTGGACCCCGCGCCGCTGCCGAATGGCACGAGCAAGATCTTGTCGCCAGGTTTGGCTATGTCGAGGACTTTTGCGAATCCCATCAACGCCGAGGCGTTGTAGGTGTTGCCAATGTGCGTCACCACTATGCCTGGCTTAACCTTGTCCAGGGGGATGTTGAGCATAGACGCCGCACGGACGGGGAATCTGCCGTTGGGCTGGTGGAATACGACGTATGTGAAATCCGACGGCTTGTAGCCGTATTTCTCCATCAAGCCCTTCGCCGCCCCGATCACGTGCCTAAAGTAGGCGGGCTCGCCCGTGAAGCCCTCGCCGTGCATGGGATACGGCGAACCCTCCCTCCTCCAGAAGTCCGGCGTGTCGGATACAAACGCGTACATGGCCTCGAGCTCGGCCGCCACGCCGTCTTTGCCCACTATAAGCGCCACGCCGCCGCTGCTGGCCGAGTACTCCAAGTGCTCGCCTGGCTCTCCCTGCGACGTGTCTGTGCCCACGGTCATGCCGTACTCCACGCGCCCGGCCTCCACTAGGCCTATGGCGGCCACTAGCCCGTCGCTCCCTGCCTTACAGGCGAACTCCATGTCGACGGCGAAGACGTTGTTGGTCAGCCCGAGCGCGTCTATGAGGATGGAGGAAATGGGCTTAACCGCGTAGGGCTTAGACTCCGTGCCCACGTAGACGGCCCCAATCCTCCGGGGGTCGATGCCGCCCCTCCTTATGGCCCTTCTGGCCGCCTCCACGGCTATGGTCACGGCATCCTCGTCTATTCCCTCCACGCTTTTCTCATCGACGAGATACATGTCTACAATTCGCAACGGGTCATCGCCCCAGATCCTCGACACCTCCTCAGTCCGTATTCTATACCTCGGTATATACGCGCCCCAGCTTACTACTCCGAGCTTGCTCATAGCCTCTCCACTGGCCTAAACTTGTAGCCGTACATGACGAGGCCGTGCTTCCCGTCGACTACGACGCGTCTAAATACCACCTCCACTTTGACCCCCGGCTTAAGCCTCTCGGGCCGCGCGTCCACGATCTGTCCGCTGACCTTCACGCCTCCGTCTAGCTCCACTAGGCCTAACACAAGCGGCTTCTGTTTCAAGAAGTCTGTCCCCACTTGGTACAAGACGGTGTATTCCAAGAGCCGGCCCTCGCGTGGAAGCTCGTAGTCCTCCAGCTCTACGGATCCGCACTTGCACTTCGCCACCGGCGGGAAGTATATAGTGCCGCACTTTTTGCACCTCTTGGCGACAAGGCGGTAGTACTGGGGGATATTCCTCCAGTAGATTGGCACAGATTCGTGCTTCATTACCCCTCACTATTTCGACATTTTTATACTTTTGCTACAGTCCCATTAGGACAATAGTCGAAATTTTATCCACGCCGCCCATGGAGTGGACGAGGCCGTAGCTCCCGTCTACGCGCTTGAACTCTCTCCCCTGTAGTTGCCAAGCCACTTCCACCAGTTGGTACACTCCGGTGGCCCCCAGTATGTTCCCCCTTGCCTTAAACCCACCGCTATAATTTACAGGGGCGTTGCCCTCTTTTACGACGAGGGGGGCTGTGCCCCGCCTAGCTAGTCCAAGGGCCTCAAGTGCCAAGATGCCGAAGATGGAGAATGAGTCGTGTACCTCGGCCGTTGCCACGTCTCTGGGGGCTATCTTCGCCTTGGTGTATGCCTGCTCAGCCGCCTTCTCCAGGCTGACCAGCCTGTCGTAGTCTTGGCGTAGGTTGAAGGGCGTGGGGTTGGTAGCCGTGGCCACGTGGAGTATGCGCACTCCGTCTCGCCTGTTGTTGCACAGCACGGCCGCGGCGGCGCCGTCTGCGAGTGGTCCGACGTCGTATAGCCGGAGGGGCTCGCTGACGTACTCGCTGTTGACGGCGTCTTCTAGCTTTATGGGTTTTCTAAAGTAGGCGTAGGGGTTCGCCGCGCCGCGGTTGTGCATGAGCACGGCCCACTGGGCCAAGTCCTCGTACCTGTACTCGTACTTCTTCAGGTACATCTTGGCCATGAGGGCCGCCTGGGAGAGGGGCGTGAATCCGAAGTATCTCTCAAAGTACGTATCCAACGTGGTGGCGTATATGTCCTGTTGCTGGTTGCTTAAGACGTCGTTGGGCTTATCTACGCCGACTACTGCGACACAGTTGTACTCCTCGGCCCTCAGCGCGTGGTATGCCGCCGCCACTGCGGAGCCCCCGGACCCGTCGCCGTTTTCTACTCTGTACACGGGGATTCCGTCTAGCCCCAGTGCCTCTAGGATGTAGACGCCGAGTAGTTGTTGCTTGTTTGCCAACTCAGTGGTGGAGGAGGCCACGTATAGGGCCTCTATGTCGGCCTTCGCGTCCGCAATGGCTTTGTCTAACACTGCGGCGGCCATGTCGTCGATGTTTTTAGAGTAGTGGCGGCCCACTGGGTGAAGGGCTGCGCCTACGACGTATACGTCTTTCATCGAAGAGATTTAAAGGCAATTGTATTAAAATGTTTCATGGAGGTAAAGCTTCACGAGTTTGAGAAAATATACGGCGACGCCAACAAGGCGGCGGAGGAGCGGAGGAAGTACCTGGAGAGAGTGACCGGGGCCAAGCTTGAGAACATAGGCAAGACTGTCATAGACCTAAACACCGTGGTTGGGCGCAACATTGAAAATGTGATAGGCGCGGTGCAAGTCCCCGTGGGCGTGGCGGGGCCCCTCCTCGTGAGGGGGGACTACGCCAACGGCCACTTCTACGTACCTCTTGCCACAACCGAGGGGGCTCTCGTGGCGTCGGTAAACAGGGGGGCTAAGCTTGTGACAGAGTCGGGCGGGGCGAGGGCCAAGGTGTTGAAGGACGGCATGGCGAGGGCCCCCCTCTTCCGCTTGCCCTCCCTCGTGGAGGCGGTGGAGTTCGTCAACTGGGTTCTTCAAAACTTCGAGGAGGTGAAAAAGGTTGCCGAGTCTACCACTAGGCACGGGAGGCTGAAGGAGATTCAGCCCTTCATAGTGGGGAACTACGTCTGGCTGAGGCTTGTCTTCTCCACGGGAGACGCCATGGGCATGAATATGGTCACCGTGGCCTCCGATGCCGTGGCCAAGTATCTACAGGAGAGGTTCCCAAACGCGCGGCTGGTGGCCCTCAGTGGAAACATGTGTGTGGACAAGAAGCCAAACGCGGTGAACTTCTTGTTGGGCAGAGGCAAGACGGTGGTGGCGGAGGCTGTGATCAAGAGGGAGGTTCTGGGGCGGCTGGGGGTGACTCCCGAGGCAGTCCACGAGGTCAACGTGAGGAAGAACCTCATGGGATCCGCCTTGGCCCACTCCTACGGCTTCAATGCCCATTTTGCAAACATAATCACGGCTCTGTTTATAGCCACGGGGCAAGACGTGGCGCAGGTGGTGGAGTCTAGTATGGGCATCACTACCACGGAGCCGAGGGAGGAGGGGCTTTACATCTCTGTGTTTCTCCCAAGCCTAGAGGTGGGCACGGTGGGCGGGGGTACGGGATTGCCCACTCAGAGGGAGGCGCTTGCGCTATTAGGCGTCGCCGGGCCGGGGGACCCGCCTGGTACAAATGCCTTGAAGTTTGCCGAGATCGCCGCCGCGGCGGTGTTGGCTGGGGAGCTTAACCTGCTAGTGGCTCTTGCTAGAAATGAGCTTGCCACTGCCCACGAGCGGCTGGGCCGCGCGAGGCCTCAGGAAAGGGCTTGAGAGATTCTGTGGGCAAATTGCCGGATTTTTGGCATGAGGTTTTCCACGTGCCACAGTGGGTTTACGAAGACTATTAGCCATCCCTTCCCGTTGGGTATTTCAAATATTCCAACTTTGTAGTTTGTGTATTTTACCACGACGTAGTTAAACTCGCCTAGACTCTCGTCTTGGTTCTGCTTGATGATGTTGATTACTTCCACGAGGTTTGTCACTTGTCGAAGCGTCTTCGCGGTGAGGGTGTTGGGGAGGTGGTGAATCACTGGCACGCCTCGCTGGTCTAGTATAGTCACGCCGTGGATGGCGTCGTTTATAATTTCCGATATGATAATTCGCTTCAAGTCTGTGGCGGCCGACGGCTTGTTGTCTGATTTATGCGGCGAAACATAAATTACCACGACAAATCCTTTGGAGTAGTATTTAAGCTTTTAAGCTCCTTAAGAGGGGGTAATACGGCGGTTTGTTTTTAACCCACAGGTTGTAGAGGGCGTGGAGAACGAGTTTGAGTTTGAAGAATTTGAAGAAGAGGTTCAGGAGTACGAGGGGGAGGCCATCGAGGAGAGTAAGCTAAAGGGCGTTGTCTCAGTTACAGTCCCCCCCTCGCTGGTTCTCGCCGTGGTCTACGATGGGGCGGAGGGGAAGGCCTTGGTGAAGTTCTACGACCCCGTCGGCGACGTGGTTTACTACTGGTACGACAACACTGGCCATAGGCCGTACCTAATCGTAAAAATGTCGCCGGAGGAGCTCGTGGAGAAGTTTCCAGACTTGTTAAAACACCCTGGCTTTAGCCACATAGACGTAGAGGAGAAATACGACGCGTTGCACGACGAGAGGATTGTTGTGACAAAGGTCTACGCGAAGGACCCCCTCACCGTGGGAGGGGGGAAGAAGTCCTTTAGGGACATGCTGGGGGCCACTTGGGAGTCGCGGATAAAGTACCACCACAGCTACCTCTTCGACCGGGGCATAATCCCCGGCATGTGGTATAGGTCCAACGGCTCTGGCCTTGTCCCAGTGGAGATATTCATACCTCCCGAGGTTAAGTCCTCCCTGGGTAAGGTGTTTAAGCAGGAGCACGCCAAGGTGGCCGAGGAGTGGATGCCCCTCTTCCAGGCGCCAATACCCCACCTGAGGAGGGTGGCAATAGACGTGGAGGTCTACACGCCGCAGGAGAACAAGATCCCTGACCCAAAGGAGGCCCTCTACGAGGTAATCTCCGTGGCCGTGGTGGGCAGCGACGGGCTTAAGCGCGTCTTTGTCCTGAAGAGACCCGGCGCCGAGGCGGAACTCAGGTATAGGCCGGACTACGAGGTGTTTTTCTTTGACAGCGAGTATGACCTTATTAGAGAGGTCTTGAAGGTCATTGTCCAGTACCCCGTGGTGATAACGTTCAACGGGGACAACTTCGACCTCCCATATCTCTACAACCGCGCCTTGGCACTCGGCATCCCCAAGGAGGAGTTGCCGATAGCGGCTAAGCGGGACTACGTAAGCGTGGTCCCCGGAATACACATAGACCTCTTCAAATTTTTCGCAATCAAGGCGGTTGAGGCCTACGCCTTCGGCGGAGTGTATAGGGGGGAGAGGGGGCTCGACGGCATTGCCTACGCCATCTTGGGAGTGGGGAAGGTGGAGAGGCAGAAGAACGTGTCTAAGATGGGCTACTGGGAGCTCGCCGAGTACAACTACAGAGACGCCTTGATAACCCTCTACTTCACTCTCTACAACAACGAGCTTGTAATGAAGCTAATACTCTTGCTGTCTAGAATTGCGAAGATGCCCATTGAGGACATCACTAGGTCGCAGGTGTCGGCCTGGATCCGCAACATGTTGTACTACGAGCACAGGAGGAGGGGCTGGCTTATACCAAACAAGGAGGACATACTGGCAGAGAAGGGCCAAGTCTACACCAAGGCCATTATCAAGGGTAAGAAGTACGCCGGCGCCGTGGTGCTGGACCCGCCTCTCGGCGTGTTTTTCAACGTGTATGTGCTAGACTTCGCCTCTCTGTACCCCTCCATAATCAGCAAGTGGAACCTCTCCTACGAGACTGTCAACTGCAAGGGCGGCGGGGAGAGGCCAATCCCGGAGCTCCCCCACACTGTGTGCCGCGATAGGCCGGGCATGACAAGCACACTGGTCGGCGTCCTTAGAGACTTGAGAGTCCACGTGTATAAGAAGTTGGCCAAGTCGGCGCCTACGCCCGCCGAGAGGCAGCTATACGACGTCGTCCAAAGCGCCATGAAGGTCTTCATAAACGCGTCCTACGGCGTCTTCGGGGCGGAGAACTTCCCGCTGTATTGCCCGCCGGTTGCCGAGTTGACCACCGCCCTCGCCAGGTACGTCATGACGAGCACTGTGCTAAAGGCCACGCAGCTGGGGCTAATCCCCCTGTACGGAGACACGGACTCTCTCTTCCTATGGGACGTCTCCGAGGACAAGCTCAAGAAGCTTATTGAGTACACAGAGGAGTTGGGCATAGACATAGAGTTAGACAAAGTGTATAGATTCGTCATGTTCAGCGGCAGGAAGAAGAACTACCTAGGCGTGACCACAGACGGAGGCGTCGTAGTGAAAGGCATAGTGGCCAAGAAGCGCAACGCCCCGCCGCTGGTGAAAGAGCTCGTGGAAGAGATAATCGAGCGGCTTAAGAACGTGGCGACGGTGGATGACATGCTCAAAATCAGGGAGGAGGTAATAGCCATGGTGAAGGAGGCCGAGGCCAAGATTAGGGAGAAGAAGGTTACGCTGGACAAGCTGGGGATAAAGATCGTGCTCAACAAGAACCTCAACGAGTACACTAAGAACAAGCCGCAGCATGTGAAGGCGGCAGAGCAGTTGCTGAAGTACGGGATTCAGGTGGGGCGCGGCGACGCCATTGTGCTCATAAAGACCAAAGACGCCATAGGCGTAAAGCCGATACAGTTGGCGCGCATAGACGAAATAGACGAGAAGAAGTACCTAGAGTACATTAGCACGTCTCTAGAACAAGTACTAGAGGCGATGGGAGTCTCGATGGAAGAGCTGAGAGGGGCAATGCGCCTATTCTAGTTCTAGCTCCTCCTCTTCGGGGGCCGCGGAGAACCCCTCCACAACTCCTCTGAGAACCTTCTCGGTTGTCTCCTCGTCGATGTAGGGGAAGACCACGGTGGCGTCCTCCACTTGTACATTATCCCCAGACCACTGCGCCCCGTACACAATTTCAAATATTGGCAGAGACACTTCGACGCTGTTTTCCACGCGCTTAGGCGAAAACCTCCTAATTTTCTCAAGTAGCTCCCTGCTGACGGGGATGGGGTATTGTACAGTGTAGAAGTCTCTGAGGATTATGAAGTCGGAGGCCGACGGCTCCCACTTCTTCAAAAGCTCAGACGCCACGCTTTTAACTACCTCATATACATCCCCATTGACGACTTCCTTCTTCACCACAGTGCTCTTGGATATTGTGGCTACGACACTCATTGCCGAGGTGTGACACTGCCTATTTAAGCTTTTTAAACACGGCGAATCCCCGGTACAGCGCCGCGGTGTTTACCAATACCGCATACGCCGCCAGGAGCCACGGCAAGACGTCTCCGCTGAAAAAGCTGGCGACGAAGAGGTACGCCACTCTCTCCCCCCTCTCCATGAACCCGACCCCCCTCACCTCGGCCCCAAGAGTCTCGCCTCTACACCTCGCGTAGCTTATGGCGAAGGTGCCCACCATGGCCACGAGCAGAATCAGCGGGTCTACTTGGCGCCAGAAGTACAAGAGGTAAGCAGCGTCGGTGTATCTGTCTGCGAACGAGTCTAGGAAGGCCCCCCTCTTAGATGCAAGCCCCCGCGCCCTAGCCACAGCCCCATCTACGGCGTCTAAGACCCCAGACGCGGCGATGAAGAGCCAAGGGGGGACGCCGTGGAGGAGGACAAGGGGGACTCCTAGCCACGCCACGACGGCTGATAGAAGAGTTAAGACGTTGGGGTCCACGGGTATCAGCCTGCCCAAGCCCTCCAGCCTTACATATCTTCTAAGTCTCTCGGAGACCACGGCCTCGACCAACTATAGCTTATTAAGTCTCCTTAAGAGGAAGGCCACGTAGGCCGCCGCCTGCCAAGACATGTAGGGCACTGGGCTCAGGGAGAGCCACTGCGCCCTCTTGGCGAGGACTTCCTCGTCCTCCTTAGACAAGCCGTCGTGGTCGCCGAAGACGTACAAGGCGTCTCCAGACAAGTCGGCGTTCAAGATGTCCACCCCCCTCTCGTGTAGGTAGTAGACGCGGCGGTAGTTGGCGAGGATTGCCTCGAGAGAGGCCTTAAAACTCGGCTGTGAGAGAAGCCAAGAGGCGATCTCCGCGGCGGGGCCGCTTGGCACAGACGATACACGATACGTGGTCCCGTCGCAGAGCACTATGTAGACCTCCCGGGCCCCGCCCCGGATGGACTCCGCGGCGAAGTCCACCAAGACGTCGAAACGCCCCTTTACCAGGGTCTTGACGTCTATAGTCCAGGGACAGACAGTGTCGCTTTTTATCAGGAAGCTCAAATAACCTGCTGAAGCGGAACTCTCTTCTTCCTCTCCTCTCTAGGCCTCACCTTTATAATGCCGAAAAACACGGCGCAGTTTATACAATACGTCTTAGTCACAAGGTACCTCGATATTATTGCACCCTGCTTCTCCAACTCTCTGGCGAGGTCGGGAGGCACCGGGGAGTAGGGCACCGTGAGTCTAACAGCCTTAGACCTAGGCACAACCTTGCCGCAGTTGTCACAGTACACATACGGCTCACGGCCCTTATCCCCCTTCTTACGGCCTCGGTTCTTCCTCTTCTTAGGCATCGCCACTCTTAAATGCGCCCTTTTTAAACTTTTCAATAACGCTCGGCAAGCCTAAGCCAGACCTCCGCCCTTTTGCCACACGCGGGGTCCCGCAAGTCGAAGCCGCCCACGGAGGCCTCGGAGTCCATAGGAACGCCCAAGGCGTCGGCCCCCACGAGCTCTTGAAGCTTTAGCCCACAGTCGTTGTCCCCACTCCACGGCAGCTCCACCACCTTCCCCTCCCTAATCGCCGCCCTAGCCGCCTCAACGCTCTCAACGCGCACAATCCTGCCCCTCAGCTCCTCCACGGCCCTCCTCCTAAGATTTGCCTCCACCTCGCTAAGGAGCGCCTTCACGGCGTCTACCAACTCGTCGACGGCCACGGCGTACTTGGCCAAAGTGTCGCGGCGCGCCACCACCACCTGCCTCCCCTCCACGTCCCTCTTCCCCACTTCCACCCGAAGCGGCACCCCCCTCAGCTCCCAGTAGTAGAACTTCCACCCAGGAGTCTTGTCGTCTCTCCCATCCACATGCACTCTGAACCCCGCCTCTCTGAGGGCCTTTGCGGCCTGCTCCGCCGCCGGCATGACGACCCCCTTCTCCTCTTCGCCGTAGAAGATGGGCACCACCACCACTTGTATGGGCGCCAGCTTAGGCGGAATCACAGTGCCAGCGTCGTCGCCATGGGTGATGAGCATGGCCGCGATGCTCCTCTCCGAAATGCCGTACGAAGTGGTGTGGGCCAGCCTCCTACTCCCGTCAGGCGCCAGATACGTGACCTCAAAAACCTCGGTAAACTTAGTCCCCAGGTAGTGCACTGTTCCTATCTGAAGCGCCCTGCCGTCCGGGAGCACTGTGTCAAAGGCGATGGTGTAGACGGCGCCGGCGAACTTGTCCCAGTCGGGCCTCCTATTGATCATATAGGCGAGGCACATCTCGTCAAAGATCCTCTTGTAGATCTCCACGGCCTCTCTCACCTGCCTCTCCGCGTCCTCCCTATCCACATGCACCGTGTGAGCCTCCTTAAACATGCTGATCTCCCTAAGCCTAATCATGGGATGCGTCATCTTAGTCTCAGCCCTAAACACGCTCACAATCTGGTAAAGCCTAAGCGGCAGATCCTTGTAGTCCTGCACCCACAACTTCACCATGGGCATAATAGCGGTCTCAGACGTAGGCCTAAGCACAAGCCGCTCGCCTCCCTCCCCGCCCTTAGACACCCAAAACACCTCCTTCTCAAACCCCCGTATGTGCTCAGACTCTTTCCCAAAAAACTCGTAGGGGATAAACACGGGGAACAACACCTCCTCGTGTCCCGTCTCGTCGTGCAGCCGCCTGATCAACGCTTCAACGTTACGCCTAATCTTCATTCCATAAGGACGCCACACATACGCCCCCTTCACAGGATAACGCACGTCGTAGATCTCCGCCTCCCTCAAAAGCCAGTGAAACCACTCCATCAAATTAGACCGCAACTTCTCACGGCCATGAGGCCTAGCCTCCCTCACAAGCCGCATGCCGACAAATCACCACCAACTAAAAAACTTAACCCCACGCCCAGAGACAAACCCAAACACGCTCAAACAAGTATAAAACTGCGTAAAAATTTAAGCACAAGATGACGGCAATGGCGGCGGAATCGCACTAGCACATCCCTAGGTTGCACAAACATCGTATGAAATAACGCACGCGCTCGAGCTGTGCCCTATCTAGGAGTAGGCCAAGCCTAGGCGCCGCACTATAGACGCAGGTCGCGGTCGCAGAAAGCCCCGTGGCCGTCACCAGCCATTAAAAGGCTCTTAAAATTTAAAACCCCATGCGTATTTTCTAGCGGCGGGGGTGCCCGAGCCAGGTCAAAGGGGCAGGGTTGAGGTCCCTGTGGCGTAGGCCTGCGTGGGTTCAAATCCCACCCCCCGCATGACTAATTCTACGAATTAACTTTCTCTCTACTAAGCGGCGCCCTAGTCGTGTGGCCGCAGTCCAACCCCTACGTATAGACAAGGCCCCTTGGGCCATTGCCCCACCTAGGGCGGCAAAGACCCCCACGAGGTATGCCCACCAGCGTTCCACCACGACGTCGCGCCACCGCCATCCCTTGTTGCCCACTTCTGACACTTGCTAAAACTTTTTAAGACTGCCAAAATGTTCAGACGGCCCCGGTAGCTCAGCCTGGTGGAGCGCCTCACTGGTAACGGCGCATCCGTCGAGTGAGGAGGTCCCGGGTTCGAATCCCGGCCGGGGCTCCACTCTTCTGTCCTCTATTATTCGTCTTTAGAGGAGGTAGAGGTGCTTAGAGCGACGCGTTTAGGCGGACGAGCCGCTGGTCAAGCTGTGGTATGCCTGAGGCCAGCCCTCTCTCACTATTTTGAAGTAGGCCTCGTCTATCCCCGTGCTTTCCACTATCGCCGTTATGAATTTGACGATCCAACGGGCGAGTTCCAGCCTTTGGCGGGGGCTTAGCGTGTTCCACAGCTCGTGGGCTGTCTCCACTGGGTTGGGCGGGTGGGCGCCGCAGATTATGTACTCCCTCCTCGGGACTGCGCCGATGGCCAGCGCGGGGGTCGGCGGCGGGGCGGGGGGCGGCGCGGAGAAGTATCTGTCCCACTCGGCTAAGTCGATCTTCCCGTACACCCTCGCCTTTATCACTAGCGCCGCCAGCTTCACCGCGGCGAGTTCCCGCCTCTTGAGCTCCTCGGCTGTTCCATAACAGCGCCACCGCCCCCGCACCTCGTGGTAGAGGGAGAGGAGGGGCTCCAAGTACCTCTCCAGGGGGCCTAGGTCCACATGCTCCCCCCTGCACACCTCCACGGGGAGGGGGAGCCATGCCTCCTTCAGCCTAGGCGACACGGCCTCGAGGAAGTCTGTGCACGCCTCTATGCCTGCAAGAGTGAGAGCAGTTGTGGCTATGAACACGGCTCTTCTACGCAGGGGCGCTCGGAGCAGAGGGGGTGGCCCGGCGGGGCCACCACTACGGCGTGGGGCAGGTGGGGCAACAGCTCTGCAAAGTCTGGAAACACGTAGACTGCCTCAGCTACGTCAAGGAAGAGGAGGGCCTGTTGCCTGTCCTCCACGTGTATCTGCACGCCGCCCTCCACCTCGGCCGGGTCTACCTCGGCGTAGTAGTCGACGTGGATGCCCCCGCACTTCTTTGCCAGCGCCAGCCCCCTCTTGCCGCCGCCGAGGATAAAGACCTTTCTCACAACGCCCCCCAGTTGGGGGTCATAACCCAGTTCCTCGTCACCGGTCAGCGCTGCGAGGCCTTAATCATCCCCTCGCCGCTATTACCGCTATCTCTACGAGGACATCTCTCGGCAGTCTCGCCGCCTGCACTGTGACTCTGGCGGGCGGCTTCTCCTTGAAGTACTGGGCGTAAACTTCGTTGAAGGCCGGGAAGTGCCCCATGTCTGCTAGAAATACGAAGGCCATTGCCACGTCGTCGAGGGTGTACCCCGCCGCCTCTAGCACGGCCTTTATGTTCTCTAACACTTGCCTAGTCTGTTCCCTTATGTCCTTCCCCACCACCTCTCCCGTCTTGGGGTCCACCGGTATTTGCCCAGACACGAAGAGTAGGTTTCCCACTCTCACCGCTTGGGAGTAGGGGCCGATGGGCTTTGGAGCCGCCTCAGTGTATATCACCTCCTTCATGTGGGAGGCCTGGGGCCGGGTTTTAATACTTAGCCCTCCGCGTAGCCGCGTAGTAGGCCAGCGGCGGCACCAGGGAAAACGCCAGCGGCCACAGATAGCGAGGCGAGGCGCCGAGGACAACCGCGGAGCCTGCCTCGGCCACCACCAGCGCGAGAGCGACGGCGTAGGGAACTAGGAAGTGCCCCCGGAGGCTCCACCTGCCGAGAGCCCACGCGCCGAATATGCCCAGGGACGAGAAGGCTAAGAGGAAGGCGGATAGCGTGAAGAGGGACGTGTACACAACTCTAAGCCCGTCCACCGCCACTTCGCCGCTCCACGGCGGGACGTTTAAAAACAGGACGGGAACCCAGCTCTCCACTCTTACCTCGTAGATGCCGAGCTCCTTCAACGCAGACAGCAACCTCGCGTCTTGAGTCACATCGCCGCAGACTCTGTAGTCGGTGGCCACGTAGCCCAACTGCCGGATTTTCCACACGTCGGCGCCAAGGGGGACATATGTGGCCGCGCCCCCCTCGCAGGCGGGCAAAGCCAGCAGAAACGGGACCAGGAGAAGCGAGGCCACGCCTACGAAGACGAGGGAGGCTAAAAACGTCGCTGCGGCCCTCCTTGTCCAGCGCCCCTCTGCTGCAGCGGCTGGGCGCCAAGTGCCGGCTATATAGAGGGCGAGCGGGGCGGCCGCGAGCAGTAGCCCCAGGGGGCTCGCCCAAGCGGCGGCGGACGCCAGAGCCAATAGGTAGGGCGCGAGGAAGTGGCCGTGGAGCCTGAGCCTGCCCAGGGTCCACGCGGCGTATAGCCCCAGCGCCGCCACTAAGCCGCCCACAACGGCGAATATGGCGATGCCGACCTCGCTTAAGTGGCCGATGAGGGCGGGCGCCGCGGCAATGACTATAGCCCCTAGGAAGACCCAGACCGCGGCGGCGAAGGCCCAGGCCCTGGAGACGGCTTGAAAGACCGCGTCGCCCATGTACGCCTCTGCGGGCGTGTATAAAGCCTTTTCTGTGGAAGCTGGCGTGGGGCTGAGCGTGCAATTTTTATAACTGGTGGTCGTATTCTCCATGCTTCCGGCCACGGTCTCTGTGCCCAAGGTGACGGTGGTGGACAAGGTTGTCCTCCCGGCGGATAAGACCGCCGTGGTTGTAGTAGACATGCAGAACGACTTCGCCCACCCCAACGGGAGGCTGTATTCTCCCTCCTCGCGGGAGATTATCCCGAGGATTGCCAAGCTCTTGGCCAAGGCCAGGGAGAAGAAGGTGAGGATCATATACACCCAAGACACTCACTACCCCGACGACCCGGTGGAGTTTCCCATATGGGGGCCTCACGTGGTTAAGGGCTCCTGGGGATGGCAGATAGTAGACGAGCTTAAGCCAGCCGAGGGCGACATCGTTATCGAGAAGATGCGCTACGACGCCTTCTTCGGCACGCCGCTTGACCACATACTCCGCATGTACGGCGTGAGGCACCTAGTGGTGACGGGCACCGTGGCCAACATATGCGTCCTCCACACGGTGGCCAGCGCCAGGCTTAGGCTCTACGACGTGGTAGTCCCCATAGACGCAGTAGCGGCGCTCAACGAGTTCGACTACGCCGCCGCGCTCCGGCAGATGGACTTCCTCTACAAGGTCACGTTGACCACGACGGAGGGGGTGGAGTTCCAGTGACAGACATCTGGCTTGCTCTCGGGCTCGGCGCTTGGATTCTCTTCGTAGTCTTGATCTTGACTAGGTGGACGTACGGGCCTTTGGCGGCCCGTTTTGGCCACATGAGGGCTGTCTACTTCAATAGGAAGATTATCCACGTGTTAGCCGGCGGCGTCGCCGCAGTGTGCGTGCCGTTTTTCTCAAGCTGGGTTGTCCCCACGGCGTCTGCTCTTGTTCTAGCCGCGTTTCTCTACTTGGTGAGGAGGCGCTGGCTCCTCTGGTGGTTTCAAGACCCGGGGAACATGTACGAGGTCTCGTTTGCTATTGCCTGGGGGGTCGTGGTGGCGCTGGGCTGGGGCCTACTCGGCGACTGGAGGCTCGGCGTAGTGCCGACGCTTTTCATGGCCGTCGGAGACTCGGCGACGGGTGTGGTGAGAAATCTGCTCTTTAAGAGGCGGACTAAGCACTGGGCTGGCAACGTGGCCATGGCCGCCGTCTCTCTGCCCATTGGGTGGCTCTACATGGGGCCGATTGGCGCAGTTGCGGGGCTCCTCGCCAGCGTTGTGGAGAGGCTCGAGTTCCCCCCTATCGACGACAACGTGCTCGTGCCGCTAACCTCCTTCCTCTTCTTAGCCGCGGCGTCTCTCCTATAGCTTCCCCATTATTATGTGGCTGTAGAGGCCCCCCTGGTAGATCACTCTGCGGAAGAGCACCTGTCCCCCTACCTGGCTTATGAACGTCTTGTAGCGGGGGGTTATGGCCACGTAGAGCGCCTCTGGGCCCCGCGCCAGTCTTCTCATGGCCTCGCCGAGGAGTTTATACAGCCTGCCGACGCGGCCCGGGATTCTAAAGCCGTAGGGCGGGTTGAATATATACTTGTCGCAGACCGGCCTCATGGCCCGGTGTAGCTTCGTTGAGTCAAACCACAGCACGTCCACCTGGGGGTACCGCCTCGTGTTAGCCACGGCGCCTTTGACGTGTTTTAGCGAGACGTCGACGCAGATGTAGCGCGCCCAGGGCGCGACCTCAGCGGCCTCGGCGGGTATTGTGCCCCCGCCGCAGGTCAAGTCGCAGACGGTCTCCCCCGGCCTCGGCTTGGCCAACATGGCCATGGCGTAGGCAATTATGGGGTTTAGGCTGGCGTAGTGCTCGTAAACGCGCCACGGCCTATCCTTCAAGCTCCTCTTCGCCACCGTGATCCACACCACCACGTACTTCTCTACCACGTCCACGTTTATCTCCACGTCTGGGTCCACCAGGCTTATGACGTAGCCGCGCCGCTTTAGCCACTTGCCCACCTCTCTCTCCACGTCGCGCGACGTAAAGGGATGCGCGCCCACTCTCTCCGTACGTATGCCCACAGTGGTGTTCTTCGTTAAATACCGCACGGCCTGCGGGAGGTGCGCCTCCGCCACCGCGACCACCTCGTCCAGCGTCTCCGCGTAGCCGTCGCCGAGGAATATGCCAAACTTCTCCACGGTCCTGAGAGAGAAGAGGGAGGGGGGCTCCGCCTCTACCTCAGCGGCGACGCGCCCAGTGAGATACGTAGCGCGGCTCCACCTCAACGCAAAGCGGCGCATCAGCTCCTCAACGACGAAGTCCTCGAGCCCAGGCACCGTTGTTAACAAGTAGCGCACGGGGGCTAATTGACAAAAGATTTATACCTAGGCCTACTCAGAGGCGGTGGATAAATACGTGGCAGACAGCTCCGTGATCTTGGACGGCTCGCTGAAGGAGGCGGTGGTAGGGGGCAAAATACGCGGCACCCTCTTCCTCCTCTCGGAGTTGGTGGAGCACTTCGCTTCCCTGGCGCGCCAGGGGGACGGCATAGGCATTGTGGCTATGGAGGAGCTGAGGGACATACACGAGGTGGTGGAGAAGCTGGGCCTCTCCGACTTCCTCCGCGTGGAGTCCGTCGCGGCCGGGAGGAGGGTGGAGGGGGACCTCGACGCCTATGTGAGGAGGTTTGCCAAGGAGAACGGCTGCATATACGTGACCAGCGACGAGCTCGCCAGAGACGCGGCCAAGGCCCAGGGGATAGAGGTCCTGTACCTGGGCAAGCCCCGCGACGTCTTGACAATAGAGAAGTTCTTCGACAGAGACGTCATGTCTGTTCACTTGAAGGAGGGCCTCCCGCCGTTTGGCAAAGTGGGCAGGCCTGGCAACTGGAAGATGGTGCAGCTCTCCCAGGAGCCGCTCAGCAGGAAGCAGCTGGAGACCATTGTGCGAGAGCTGGTGTCGGAGGCCTCTAGGCTCACCCCGAGGACTAAGATAGAGATTAGGAGGCCCCACTCCCTCATCATTCAGCACAAGGAGTACAGAATCGTCGTCGTGTTCCCGCCGGTCAGTGAGCGGCTGGAGATAACGGCGACGAGGCCGGTGGTGCGCAAGAGGATTGAGGACTACGGCCTAGACCCCAAGGTGTTGGAGCGGCTGGAGAAAAGCGCGGAGGGTATCCTAATAGCGGGGGCCCCCGGCGCTGGGAAGACCACCTTTGCCCAAGCCCTCGCCGAGTTCTACCTCTCCCGGGGCAAGGTGGTGAAGACTCTGGAGTCGCCCAGGGACATGGTGTTGCCGCCTCCCATAACTCAGCTCTCCAAGAACTTGGCCACGTCGGAGGAGGTCCACGACATACTCCTCCTCTCCCGCCCCGACTACACTATCTTCGACGAGATGAGAGACACGGCGGACTTCCAGCTCTACGTAGACCTAAGGCTCGCCGGCGTGGGCATGGTGGGCGTGGTGCACGCCACGTCCCCCATCGACGCCATACAGAGGTTCATACGGAGAGTGGAGCTAGGCATGATCCCCTCCATAATCGACACCGTCATCTTCATGAAAGACGGCGAGGTGAGGAAGGTTTACGCCCTCTCCATGGTGGTGAAGGTGCCCGCGGGCATGAGAGAGGAGGACTTGGCCCGCCCCGTCATCCTCGTGAAAGACTTCCTCACTGGCGATGTGGAGTACGAGATCTACGTATTCGGCGAGGAGACCTTTGTGGTGCCCGTCAAGCGGGGCGAGGAGGGCAGGGCGCCGAGCAGGAAGGTGTACTCCATGGTGATATCTGCCCTGAAGCGCTACGTGCCGCCCAGCGAGATAAAGCTGGAGGAGCGGGACGGCGTAGTCGTGGTGAAGGTCCCCGAGGAGTATCTCGGGGTCGTCTTGTCCCGGGGAGTCACCAAGCTGGAGAAGCTCAGGAGGAAGCTGGCGTTGGACTTTCGCATTGAGCCGCGCTAGGCGGTGCTCAAGGCAGTAGCGGCGTACTACGACGCCGCCGCCAAGAGGTACGGCGACAAGTACCTCAAAATGGAGTACTACAGGACCTTGTACAGGAAGGTGGGCGAGGTCCTCGACAAATACGTCAAGCCGGGGATGTCTGTTCTAGACGTGGGGGCTGGGACTGGGTTCTGGACGGCCTACATGGCCGCCAAGGGGGCCCACGTAATTGCTCTGGACATATCCGCCAAGTCGCTCCGCGAGTGCAAATGCGGCGACCGGGTGGCCGCCGACGGCGAGTTGTTGCCAGCGAGGAGAAGCCGCTTTGACGCAGTGACGGCGCTGGGAAGCGTGCTCAACCATATGCCAGATGCCGCGCGCGCCGTGAGAGAGGCATCGCGGGCCCTCAGGCCGGGTGGCGTCCTAATAGCCGACGTAGACAACGCCCTCTGCCTAGACATGTTGTACGAATACGCCCTCTTCCAAGGCCTTGGAAAACTCGTCGAAGCCCTCAGGCGCGGAGCGGTGAGAGGCGTATGGGAATCCGCAGACGGCGAAATACCCTTCACCTACTACACCTACTACTACGTAAAAAAGGTCCTACACAGCGCCGGGCTCAAGCTGGTCGAAGCGCGCCCCATCTACCTCCTCCCCCTGCTCCCCAGCCGCGTGCTACAGCGCGACTTCAAGACAAAGCCCCTGGAGAAGCTAGACCTACTAAAGCCCCTCGCCCCCCTAGCCACCACCGTGATATACGTGGCCAAGAAGCCCTAGCCCCCGCGCGCAGTCAAAGTTGTACGAGCAAAGTGTCAAAGTCATCGGGCACATAGACGTGGGGCGGGGGCGTCACTTGTGCGGCCAGTTGCCTGTGGCGGCTCTTGTCGGGGTACCTAGCGCTTATGTGCGTCAAGATTAGGACCTTTGCCCTGAGGGCCCTTGCCGCCTCTAGGGCGTCTGCGAAAGTGGAGTGTCCCTCCTCGTGCGCCTTCTGGGGCTCTACGTCGTCGGCAAAAGTGGCCTCGTGAATCAACACGTCGACTTCGCCTACCGTCTCCCACATGCGGGGGCAGGGCCCTGTGTCGCCGGTGTACAACAGCCTCCTAAACCGCCTGTGGGCCGGGTCGGCCACCTCCTCCGGCCTAATTACCCTCCCCTCTACCTCTACGGGGTGGCCCTTTATTAGGCTGGTGAGAGCCCACTTGGGGAGCCCCGCCGCCTTCTGCAAGTCGAGCTTGTACCCCACGTCCCACTCAAAGAGCCATCCACACGCGTCCACTGTGTGGCACACCTCCACACATGTGATCTTCAGCCTCTCTGCGGCGTAGCTGTCTGACACCTCTACTCCCAGCCTCTCCAGTGCCTTGTGCATTGAGCGGGGGGCGAGCACTCGCACCTTGCCTCCCAGGAAGCGGCTTGTAATCACTAGGCCGGGAAGGCCCAACACGTGGTCTTCGTGGCCGTGGGTAACTGCCACCAGTGTGAGAGAGGCCGGGGACACCCCTGCCTGTAACAGTCTGTACTGTGCCCCCTCGCCGGCGTCGAGGAGCACTCTGTGCCCTAGCCAGTCCTCCAAGTATATGGCCGGGAGCATCCTATCAGCCTTAGGCACAGCGCCTCCGGTGCCTAGAAAGACCAGCTTCAGGAGAGGCACGGCAAAACCACCCGGCTTATATAAACGTGTTCAAGGTGGGCCGTGGGGCGGCGGAGGTTCAGCCAGCACTTCCTCAAGAGCAGGGAGGTGGCTGAGTTCATAGTGGGCCTAGTGCCGCCGGGCCTAGACGTGCTAGAGGTGGGGCCCGGCCTTGGCGCACTCACCATCCCCCTCGCCGAGAAGTCCCGCGTGGTGTACGCCATAGAGATCGACAGGGGGCTCGCGGAGGAGCTCAGGCGGGCGGCTCCGCCCAACGTGGTGGTCATCGTGGGCGACGCGCTCGAGGTGGAGTGGCCGCCCGCCCAGTACTTCGTCTCCAACGTCCCCTACGAGATTACCTCCCCCCTCTTGCTCAAGCTGGCCAGGCACAGGCTCCCCGCCGTGGTCACAGTCCAAAAGGAGGTGGCAGACCGCCTCGCGGCCGAGCCGGGCACTGAGGAGTACGGGAGGCTTACCGTGGCGGTGCGTTGCCACTACGACGTTGAGGTGGTGAGGGTCCTCCCCCCACACGTGTTCTCTCCCCCGCCGAAGGTGTACTCCGCCGTCGTGAGGCTGACGCCGAGGCCCCCCTGCGTAGAGGACTTCGAGGGCTTCCAGCGCTTCACCGCGGCGCTCTTCTCCGCGAGGCGTAAGACGCTGCGCCGGCTCAAGCTCGCGGACTCCGAGAAGAGGGTCTTCCAGCTCTCCCTCGAGGAGATCGTGGAGTTGTACAAGAGGACGAGGGGGCCTTAACGGATTTAAACGGCCTTGTAGTCCCACGCATGGACTATAAGGCGCTGGGCCTCAAGGTCGGCCTCGAGATTCACATTCAGTTGAACACGAGGCGGAAGCTCTTCTGCCACTGTCCCCCCGTGCTCCGAGACGACGAGCCTCACTTTAGGCTGGAGAGGCGGCTTCACATATCGCTCAGCGAGCTGGGCGCCGTGGATCCGGCGGTGGTTTGGGAGGTGAGGAAGAGGCGCCGGTACGTGTACGAGGGGTACCGGGATACCACGTGCCTTGTGGAGCTAGACGAGGAGCCGCCCCACCTGCCCGACGAGGAGGCCTTGGTCACTGCGCTTGGGGTTGCGAAGATGTTCAATGCGAAGCCTTTCGACGAGTTGCACGTGATGCGCAAGATAGTCGTCGACGGGAGCAACGTCTCCGGCTTCCAGAGGACGATCTTAGTGGCCTATGGGGGGAGGGCCAAGATCTTGGGCTACGACATTGGGGTGGAAACAATTGCGCTTGAGGAAGACGCGGCGCGGAAGATGGGCGAGGAGGGGAAGGCCGTGATCTATAGGCTGGACAGGCTGGGGATCCCCCTGATCGAGATTGCGACGGAGCCCATGTCCTACTCCCCCCAGCAGGTGGAAGAGGTGGCGTGGATCATCGGCTACAGCGTGAAGATCACTGGGAGGGCCAAGCGTGGGGTGGGCACAGTGAGGCAGGACGTAAACGTGTCCATCGCGGGGGGCGCCAAGACCGAGATAAAGGGCGTGCCGGACCTCTCCCTAATTCCAAAGGTTATTGAGTACGAGGCGCAGAGGCAGGTAAACCTGTTGAAGATAGCGGAGGAGTTGAAAAAGAGGGGTGTCGCCTCCGTCGAGCTGTCCACTGTGGACGTGACAGACGTCTTCTCCAACACGAAGTCTAAGCTGGTGAAGAGGGTCCTAGAGGCGGGGGGCCGAGTCGTCGCAGTTAAGGCGCCTGGGTTTAGGAAGTTGTTGGGGTTTGAAGTTCAGCCGGGGAGGCGGTTTGGGACTGAGCTGGCGGACTACGTCAGGGCGTGGACTGAGCTCGGCGGCTTGCTCCACAGCGACGAGTTGCCGGGCTATGGCATTTCGGCAGATGAGGTGAGGGCCGTGGAGCAGAGGGTGGGCGTGGACTCCTACGTCTTGCTCATGGGCGTCGAGGAGGCTGAGCTGGAGGAGGCGGCTAGAGTCGTGGTGGACCGGCTTAACGCGGCTCTGAGGGGGGTGCCCGAGGAGACTAGGGGGGCCAACCCCGACGGCACGACTCGGTTCCTCCGCCCGAGGCCGGGGGCGGCGAGGATGTACCCGGAGACCGACCTGCCACCCATCAAGGTGACTTTCGAGCTTTTGAAGAAGGCTGAGGAGGTGGCCAAGGTTAGCCTGGAGGGCAAAATCGCCGAGCTCATGTCCATGGGCTTAAGCAAGGACTTGGCCCTCAAGCTGGTGAAGTCTCCACATTTGGAGAAGTTCGAGGAGTTTGTGGCTAGGTTTAAGTCTCTGCCGCCTCATCTCATTGCATCAATTATGTTAAACACGGCTAAGGCCCTCGCCAGGGAGGGGGTGGAGGTGACTGAGGAGAAGTTGGCCTCCGTTTTCGAGGCCCTTGAGAACAAGGTGATTACGAAGGAGGCTGTGGAAGACGTGTTGAGGGCTATGAAGCCCGGCGAGTCGGCCGCCGAAGTTGCGAAGAGACTCGGGCTAGTTAGACTGCCGTTTGAGGAAGTGCGGAAGATTGTGGAAGAGGTGGCCAGGGAGGTGGGGAAGGAGAAGGCCTTGGGCGAGGTCATGCGAAGGTACAGGGGGCGGGTGGACGCAGAGGACGTAAGGCGGGCTCTCTCTGAGTTACATTTTTAAGTATAGTATTTGGGGGGCCTAATGGCGAAAGTTTACATACTGACGGACGTCCTGGGCTTCCTCGCAGTAGACGAGAACGGCAGGGTGGTAGATAAGGAGCTGTTTGAGCGAAACCTAGACGCCGTTGCAGCCAAGCTCTTGGAGCTAGAAAAGTCTAACCCAGTCCCCGAGTTGCTTAAGCTGGTGGAGCGCGTGGGGAAGATGGGCACAGTGGTGGTCGAGGACCCGGAGCTGGCTAGGAAGCTGGTCATGGCGACGAAGCTTGAGGTAGTGGCCGAGAGTCCCGCCCCCCTGTTAGTAGAGGTGAGACGCAACTTCTGGGATAAGTATCTGCCAGAGCTGGGCCTCTCCGGGGAGGAGTACAGGAAGTTCTTGTTCGAGGTAAGCGACTTGGTCACTAGGCTTAAGCTTAGGCAAGCCGTGGAGAAGAGAGACCTCTTCATAGCGCAAGCCATAAGCGCGCTCGACGACGTGGACAAGATTCTGAACCTCATCGCGTCGAGGATCAGGGAGTGGTATGGGCTCCACTTCCCAGAGCTTGAGGAGCTGGTGAGAGACAACAAGGAGTACGTCAAAATCGTCTACCACATCGGCCACAGATCTAAGATCAGCGAAGAGGTCTTGAGAAAGGTACTACCTGACTTACCCGAGGAGAGAGTTAAAAAAATTGTAGAGGCGGCCAAGAAGAGCATTGGTGCCGAGATGTCGGAGTGGGACTTGGACCAAATCAAGGCCTACGCCGAGGTGTTTCTAAAACTAGACGCTTACCGCGAAAGCTTGGCCACCTACATCGACGAGGCTATGAAGGACGTAGCCCCCAACATTAGAGAGCTCGTGGGCCCCCTGCTCGGCGCGAGGCTGATAAAGCTGGCCGGCGGCCTAACGCGTATGGCCTTTCTGCCCGCCTCAACGATACAAGTCCTCGGAGCGGAGAAGGCCCTATTCCGCGCCTTAAGGACTGGGGGCAAGCCGCCAAAACACGGCGTAATATTCCAGTACCCTGAGATATTTAGGGCACCTCGCTGGCAGAGAGGGAAGATAGCGAGGGCTCTTGCGGCTAAGCTGGCAATAGCGGCTAAGGCAGACGCCTTCACAGGGAACTTCATAGCGCCGAGACTAAAGGAGGAGTTAATGAAGAGAATACAGGAGATAAAGACGCTATACGCCAAGCCTCCCCCCAAGACGCCACAGCCCCAGGCCAAGGCGCCCCCGCCTCCTCCCAAGGGCGGCGAGAGGCGCCAGCCCCCGCCTCCACCGTCGCGCAGACGGCGTTAAGTATTTAAACGAGGGCGTTGGGCTTGCCGATGTCAATCGAGGTTGTCGAAGTTAGACCACACGAGCTTCACTACGGCGTGTACGTGGTAAGGTTCGAGGACGGAACTGAGCGGCTTGCCACAAAAAATCTCACTCCGGGTAAGCGGGTCTACGGGGAGCGTTTGATAAAGTGGGAGGGGGTAGAGTACAGGGAGTGGAACCCCTACCGCTCCAAGCTCGCTGCGGCGATTTTAAACGGCCTAAAACTTGTCCCAATTAGGGAGGGGACACATATGCTGTACCTAGGCGCCGCCTCTGGTACTACGCCAAGCCACATAAGCGACATAGTTGGAGAGAGGGGGCTGATATACTCCGTGGAGTTCTCCCCCCGCGTATTCCGAGAGTTTATGGAAAAGCTGGTGGACCAGGGGAGGAGAAACGTCGTGCCAATTCTCGGAGACGCCAGATTCCCCTACCAATATGCCCACTACGTCAAGGGAGTCGACGTCGTCTACATCGACGTGGCGCAGCCAGCCCAGGCCAAGATCCTGGCCGACAACGCAGACTACTTCCTAAAGCCAGGTGGCTACGTCATGTTGGTGATAAAGGCCATGAGCATCGACGTGACTGCGCCTGCCACTGAGACGTTTAAACAGGAGATTAACACCCTCAAGGAGAGAGGCTTCGACGTGTTGGAGACCGTGCACCTAGAGCCCTACGACACGGCACACGCGATGGTTATCGCGCGGAAGTAGATCTTAGATACTCGTCTATAAAGGCTGCGGCGCGCATCCCAGAGCCCAGCGCTCTTCCGATAAGCGACGGCCCAGTCACCACGTCTCCCGCGGCGAATACGCCCTTGCGTGTTGTTTGCATTTTTTCGTCTACTTTTATAGTGCCGTCTGGGTTAAACTCGATGCCAAGGCACTTCCCCGGCGGCGTCGGCTCCTCCCCCGCCGCTATGAGCACGGTGTCGAACTCTTCCTCAAACTCACTACCCGGCACAGGCTCCGGCCTCGGCCTCCCCGACTTGTCAGGCGCCCCCAGCCTCATCCTAATGAACCTGACCTTTTCCAGCTTCCCAGAGCCGAGAAACGCCACTGGGTTTATCAACTCTCTGAACTCTATGCCCTTGGCGATGAGCTCCGTCTCTATTGTCTTTCTCCCCGCGGGCGCCTCGTTTATAGTGCGCCTATACGCCACAACCACCTTCTCGGCGCCCTGTAGCTTGGCCTCCAAGGCGGCGTCCACTGCCGTAAGCCCTCCGCCTACAACCAGCACCTTTTTACCAGTTGGATACACCTTTTCCTTGGGCAAGTAGCCTAACTGGTGCGCGTAGATTCTAAATAGGTAGTCCAAGGCCTTGTAGACGCCCGGCAAGTCTTCGCCAGGCACGTTGAGCGACCTACTCCTCCAAGTCCCCGTGGTTATCAACACTGCGTCGTACTTCTGTACAAGCTCCTCCAAGCTTATGTACTGTTTCACTAAGAGGAGGGCCTCGTGTTCGCGGGGCTTCTCGCCGCAGTAGACGAAGGTAGATGTGAAAAACACGGCGCCGGCCTCTGCTAGCTCTCTCACGCCCTCTCTCACGCCTTCGCGGGGCACTCTAAAGGGCGGTATTCCAAACATGAGCAAGCCCCCGGGCTCTGGCAGGGCGTCGTATATGTGGACCTCGTGGCCGTTGCACAGCAACACGCCAGCGGCGCCTAGGCCGGCAGGCCCTGCGCCAATGATTGCCACCTTCTTCCCCGTTGGGGGCTTCTTTGTCTCCGGCCTACACCTCAGTAGGAACTTCATGTGAGACTCGAACTGGGCTATTTATATCGCTATATTCTACTTTTGTCGAATTAACAGAAGTTTTTCATGTACTTTGAATTTAATGAAGTACATATAAAGTCTAGGCTTATCCTGACAGTATCATTAATAGATAGATAAGATGTGTCTAAAACTAAGTCAAAAATAGATAGGTTATCAATGTCTATTTCGTATATCGCCAAATACCTCTTCTTGTTCAGTCTCTCCCTCTCCTCTATCTCCCTCAACGCTGCGTCAAAGCTTACGCCGTCTCTCATGGCCACTCGCCTGGCCCTAACCTCTTTAGACGCCTTGAGGTATATACATACGTCTGCGTAGGGTCTGACAATCCACGCCGTTAAGTGGCCCTCTAGCACCACGTTGCCGGCCTTGGCCTTCTCCAAGGCAATGGAGTCCACCATTTTATCTATCTCAGTGTTCTGCTCGGCATATTTGTGAAACTCCAGCAGATCCATGCCGTATTTCGCCGCAAGCTCTCGAAAAATAGACCCCGAAGACACCATGGGCAATTTTAAAACCCGGGCCACCTCCCGCGCCACAGTGGTCTTGCCGCTACCCGGCTGTCCAGATATAGCTACAACTACCATCAGCGGCGTACTGCGTACCTAATGGCCCTGGCTAATACCTTATGAGAAACAACGCCGCCGAAGGGCCTGCTTGGGGCCCGTATGGGAATGCCAAATCTATAGACTTTGGAGTTCATCCCGCCGAGAGGTTGCCTAGTCACGGCGCACTTCGGCACGCCCTTTGCGCGCTTCTCGTAATGCACCACTGTGCGGCCCCCAGGCGTCTTCACTTTTACTCTCCTTAGGCTCCGGGAGCGGTAGGCTGGCCTGGGCATGACCGGTGGAATTTACCAATTTTTAAGTTTCTAGGCACGGCTCGAAAAATTTATAAGACTGCGGATAAACGACGCCTATGCCGTCTATAATACTGCCACCAAAACCCACGGCACTACAGAAGCCGCACTTAAACCTAGCAGTGGTAGGCCACGTGGACAACGGCAAGTCTACGCTTGTCGGCCGCCTGCTCTATGAGACTGGGTACGTGGACGAGAAGGCGTTTAAGGAGATTGAGGAAATGGCTAAGAAGATGGGTAAGGAGGACTTCGCATTTGCTTGGATTCTAGACAGATTCAAAGAGGAGAGAGAGCGCGGCGTGACGATAGAGGCCACTCACGTGGGCTTCGAGACGCAGAAGCTCTTTATCACAATTATCGACCTGCCGGGGCACAGAGACTTCATAAAGAACATGATCGTCGGCGCCAGCCAAGCCGACGCGGCCCTTTTCGTAATCTCGGCGAGACCGGGCGAGTTTGAGACAGCAATTGGCCCGCAGGGACAGGGGAGAGAGCACTTATTCTTGATAAGGACGCTGGGTATACAGCAGCTGGTTGTGGCTGTCAACAAGATGGACGTGGTTAACTACGATCAGAAGAGGTATGAGCAGGTGAAGGCTGAGGTGTCTAAGCTCCTCAAGCTCCTCGGCTACGACCCCAGCAAGATCCACTTTGTGCCCGTCAGCGCTGTTAAGGGGGACAACATAAAGACAAAGTCTCCCAACATGCCCTGGTACCAGGGGCCGACGCTTTTGGAGGTCCTCGACACATTCCAGCCGCCTCCCAGGCCTGTGGACAAGCCGCTTAGAATGCCTATACAAGACGTGTTCTCCATCACTGGTGCTGGGACTGTGGTAGTGGGCAGAGTGGAGACTGGGGTGCTTAAGGTGGGCGACAAGGTGGTAATAGTCCCGCCGGCCAAGGTGGGCGACGTCAGATCTATTGAGACTCACCACATGAAGCTTGAGCAGGCGCAGCCGGGCGACAACGTTGGCGTAAACGTAAGGGGCATTAACAAGGAGGATGTGAAGCGCGGCGACGTGTTGGGCAAGGTTGACAATATCCCAACTGTGGCTGAGGAGATCGTGGCCCGTATTGTAGTTCTCTGGCACCCCACGGCGATTGGGCCTGGATATGCGCCAGTGATGCACATACACACGGCCACTGTGCCGGTTCAGATAGTGGAGCTGGTGTCTAAGCTTGACCCACGTACTGGCCAGGCCGTGGAGCAGAAGCCTCAGTTCATTAAGCAGGGCGACGTGGCCATTGTGAAAATCAAGCCGCTTAAGCCTGTGGTGGCTGAGAAATTCAGCGACTTCCCGCCGCTTGGCCGCTTCGCGCTCCGCGATATGGGTAGGACAATCGCCGCTGGCCAAGTACTAGAGGTTAAGCCGGCGCAGGTCCAGATTAAGTAAACTCTTTTCTCAACCTCGGCGTTATACCCCCGTGGTTTGTCCATCTTTCTCCCACTGTGATTAACAGGGGCGCCGGGACGGATACCCCCACTACCACCGCGTCGTCTTCGTTTAAGGTTTTTAGTAGCCGTGGGTCTTCCAGTTGCTCGGCGACGTTGGCCACGTACTTTAGGTCGTTGGGGTTTATCATGCGTTTAAAGATCTGGGTCATGGCCTGCGAGGCCACGTCTTGGTCTAGCTTTGCTGGCCTCTGTGTTATTAGGCAGAGCCCGAGGCCGAACTTTCTCCCCTCTCTCGCTATTCTCGCCAAGTAGCTCCTGCTGACCGACTGCGTGGAGCTGGGGGCGAAGATGTGTGCCTCTTCTACTACTATGAAGGTGGTGGCTATTCTGCGCTTGGTGGCGAGTCTGTACAACTGGTCTAGGAGCACGGCGAGGAAGATCTGTTGGTCTAGGCTGTCTAGCCCAGAGAGGTCGAAGACGTGTATATTGGGCGAGGTGGCGTAGGCCTGAGGGTCTATCAACTTCAGTGGCTCTCCCTGGTAGGTCTCTCCGTATCTGGTTATGAAGATTGGGCTGTTGTAGAAGAGGGATTTTAGTCTGCCCTCCAGCCCTCTTAGGGCCATCTCTCCCGCGTATCCAGGCGGCGCCACGTGTCTGCCGCCGTCGAGTACCTCTTTTACGAGCTCCTCCACCGAGGTTAGGGGCTGTCTCTCGCCGTAGCTTGTCGCTTGTTGCCATCCCTCCTCCAGTATCCGCCTCTGAGCGTCTGTGAGGCCGTACAAGTCGGCGAGGATCTTTTCCAAGGTCCTTAGCGGCAGACTGCGGGGGTTTATCCCCACCCTGGTATATACACGTGGGTGGCCGTACCGCTGGGCGAAGGCCTCGTCGACGTGTTTGACGTCTACCTTCCCCACTACGTATATCCGCACTTTTTCAGATACCTGCTTCCCCTTGTCTGTGGCGGGGATAGACATGGCGGAGTATTCCCCGTGGGGGTCCACAATTATTATTGGTATGTCTAATAGGCACAGTCTCTCCACTATGACTCCCGCGAGCCAGCTCTTCCCCGCCCCGGTGCTTGCCAGTATTGCGCAGTGGTGGGTGACGAGTCTCTCTGCGTCTATGCGCACTGGTATGTCTGTGCCCTTTACCGTGCCCACTGTTATATACACGCCGTCGCTTCTCGGGGCGAAGAACTCCTCAAGCTCAGACTTCGACGCCTTGTAGACGTAGGAGAGGGGCTTGACCGGCTTCTGAGGCCTGTAGATCCTCCCTCCTCTGCGGGCGCCCAGGACCACTGCCTTTGCCTCTGTGTAGTAGAGGGCGTCTTCTATGCCCAACGTCTCTTTCACCGTGTCTACGGTCTCGACGTCGTCGAAGTGGGCTATGAGCCGTGGGTCTGTGGCAGTGTTTCTGTGCCTAACCGCCGTCACCTTCGATAAGACGCGGGCCCCGTCCACCTCCACGGCGACGAAAGTCCCCACGTCTATTTCCACACCTCTAAAGGGTCTGAATATGTAGTAGTATATAGAGGGCGACCGTATGACGACGCCGATCTTTTCCACAAATGTAGGGCCCTCCGCCAATTTAAGGCCGTTATATATTACAAGACTCCCTCCTCTCTAATCTCAACTCCCCCCTCGTACACGTACAGCGTGTACTTAGGCGGATCTACTACCACGAAGTACTCCACGGGGGCCGCTCTCCTCACTACGCCTTGCCTATCTATGAAGACCTTTAGCCAGTGGTTTCTGTGTTGTATCACTATCTCGTAGAGGCCGCCCACGGGCTCTCTACCGCCTTTGAAGTTGAAGGCTATCTCCTCGCCGCAGACTGGGCACCTCAGCCGAATCACATATGGAAATATACAGGTTTTAAAGAAGTCTCGCCGCGGCCCTGGGGTCGAGCCCCTCTTTGTACTCGTAGTAGTTGAGTATGGGGGTTTTTACGCGGTCTAGGTCGTCTAGCCCAATGCGGGGACACGCCGTGTTTATTACCAAGTCGAGCTGCAAATCGTCTATATACTCGGGGGTCACCTCGTCTAAGACGATGAGGAGGAAGCCCCTCTCTGCGAGCTCGCGTGCCTTCTCCTCCTGCCTCTGGCCGGGCTTTGTGGTCAAAATCACGCCGACTCTCTTCGCCTCGGCGATGTGGGCCCTGGCCTTCAGCTTCATAAGCCGTGCAAACTCGCTCTCGACGTCTTTGACCTCGCCTCTGAACGGGTCTATTTGGTACACTCTTGTGTGCGGGTAGAAGAGCTTGACTGTGAGGGGGTAGAAGGAGCCTGTGGCAACTACGTAGGCCACCTCGCCTGGGGGCTCGCCTACCCAGCAGCCTGTGATGGGCTCCTTGGCCATTGGGAACCCCGTCTCTCTCTGGACTACTTCGGCGATTCTCCTGTAGGGGAGTGGGTAGTATATCTTTCCCTCGACCTCTGGCCGGGGGAGGCGCGGCGGGGGCTTGTAGTAGACGGGGAGGAAGTAGACCTCCACGTCTCCGGCAACTAGTCGGTAGACGTCTTCCTCGACTTTTTCCAGGGACGCGCCCAGATTCTTCTTGAGCAAATGCGCCACGTTGAGCGGAACGCCGTGGCCGAGGTGGAAGATTCGCCTGTAACGTGGGTCAATTCTCACGTCGCAGCTGCCCCAGACGGGCCTTCCGGAGACGGCGGCGCCGGTTTTCTCTGCGATCTTTAGCGCAAGCCACTTAAAGCCGGGCGGCGCCTCGATCAAAGTGTCGCGGTCGGCCTCCCACGCCTTTGGGTGCACTTCTACGTGTTCCACCGCCCCTCATGGACTAGAGTTTAAAGCTTTTTCAAGGGCTTCTTTTATCTCCCTCCGATGCTGCTGTAGTTTTTCAAAGTATTTGGCGAACTCTGCCTTTACCTCAGCCGCCAGCTTTGCCGGGGGCACTCCGTCTCGGACTATCGAGTTCAGCGCGCGCTCTATCTTGGCCCTGACGGTCGGCTCAATGAGCTCTGGGACGTATTGGAAGAGGGCTGTGGCCAGGGCCATCCCCAGCGGCGTTGGCGTACACTTGCCCTTCTGCAACTTCATGTAGCCCCTCTTGACGTTTGTGTGAATGTGGTCTTGCATTGTGGCATCTGTGCCTATGCCGTACTTCTTCATGAGCGCGAGGAGCTCGGACTCTGTCATTGGAGGCGGAGGCTGGGTTTCTCTCTCCACTACGGAGACCTTAACTGCGTACGCCGCCTCGCCTGGCTTTACCACTGGAAGCGGCTTTTCTGCCTGCCTCTCCCAGGGGTAGATGCGCCAGTACCCCTCGTCCAGCGTCCTCTGCCCCTCTGCCTCTAGCTCAATTTTGCCAAAGGAGACCACTATCTTCTGTTTTTCTACCACGGCGGGGGGGCTTAGGGTGGCTAGGAAGTGGCGGACTACGAAGTCGTATATGGGCCACGCGTATGCCGCGGCTTTTCCAAACCGTCTGTACAATTCGTCTTTGGTGGCCCCCTTGGTGGGGTATATGGGCGGGTGGGCGCCGTCGTCTGAGTCGCCCCTCGTGGGCCTAAACCCGGCCTTGAGTAGCCCCCTGGCGTACTCCCCGTGTTCTCCCTTGGCGAGCTCTTGTAGGACCTCCCGCAGGTCTAGGCTTGGGGGGTATATGGTCGTCTCAGTTCTTGGGTATGAGATATAGCCGGCGCGGTAGAGCTCCTCGGCCACGTCAAGCGTCTTTTTCGAGTTTATTCCAAGCCACCGGCTGGCCCTCCGTTCCAGCTCCACAGTCTCCAGAGGCTCTGGGGGCTCCACCTTGTGGGGCTTGTACACCGCCGCTTTTACGACGCCGCGCTTAATTAGAGAGGCGGCGGCCTCTGCCTCAGCCCTAGTCTTATACCTAACTTCTGAGCCCATTTCCACCCGGTGGCCCCCTATGTCCACTACGGCTTTTATTACGTAGTACTTCTCCGGCTTGAAGTTTATCCGCTCTAGCTCTCTGTTGACCACAATGCCGAGCACCGGCGTCTGGCAGGGGCCGTAGCTTAGAAACTGCCCCCTCTCCAGCGAGTTTCTCACGGAGAGCGTCAGCGCCCTTGTGAAGACGGCGCCTAGGGTGAGGTCTATCTGCATCCTGGTAAATACCTTCTCCACTAGCTTGAGGTTTAGTGTGTCGGGCTTTTGAAAGGCGGCTCTTATGTCCCTCGGCGTAACTGCGTTAAATCTCACTCGGTACAGCCTGGCTCTCCTGTTGACTGCCCTCACGGCGATGGCGGCCTCGTAGGCTATAGCCTCTCCCTCCACGTCGGCGTCTAGGGCGAGGTAAACCTCGTCTGCCCTCCGGGCGAGGGACTGAAGCGCCTTGACATACTGCGCCGCCTCATCGCGTATGACGAGTAGGGGAGTGGCGTGGAAGAGCTGCTCGGGGGGTATCCAAGTCCACACGTTTTCACGCGCCGCGAAGTCAAAGTCCATGATGTGGCCCATGAGGCCCAGGCTGACGGCCTCGCCGCCGTAGTTGAAGAAGTACGCTGAGACGCCGTATACCCTTTGGGCTCTGTAGCTCCCGCCGAGGAACTGAGCTATTGCCTTAGCCACCGACCGCTTCTCGGCGACGATGAGTTTCACATATCGGTTTCCACGGCCGTATAAAAGTCAACTTAGAAACCTTTATATAAGAGGGGGTGGATGTCTCCTATGGCATCTGAAGACAGGGAGGAGAAGCCGCTGAAGAGGCCTCCCCCGCCTAGGCAGGCCCCGCCGCCTCCTCCGCCTCAGTTTCAACAGCCAATGCCGCCTCCTCCGCCACAGCCGCCGCCAATTCCGCCGCTCACTGCGCCTTACCCCCCGCCGCCGGGAACTATTAGGACTCAGAGGGCGCCTCCGCCCCAGTTCCCACAGCCTCTTCCACAACAGCCACTTCCGCCCCCGCCCCAGCCGACGGCCCCTCAGGAGGTTGCGCCGCCTAGGAGGCCAGCTAAGCCCGTAGGCGGGGAAAAGGCGCATTCACTGCCCCTCTTCGGAATTGTCGTCGCCCTCATAGCGGCGCTCATGGGCATTGTGACCTCCATCGTCTCCATATTCAACGCTGAGTTGAGCATCTCTCTGCTCGCGGTGGCTATAGCGGGGACAAACGCCGCTTTGATCATAGTCGCCATTGCCCTCTGGCGGCTTCTCTCGAAGAGGTGAAAAAGGCCTCTAACGCGTCGGCCGCCTCCTCTACGTTGTTGACGATGAGGGATCCCTCGAGGATGTCCCTCAAGTTGTTCCAAACCTCCGGCTCGGCGTAGCGTCTGTCTAAGAAGATCAAGGCGCCTCGGTCGTTCGGGCCTCGGAAAAGTCTGCCTACTGCTTGCCGCACGCTTACCAAGGCTTGGTAGAGGTAGACGGCGCTCCACGCCAATTCGCCCATGCGGGGCCGCAGGGCTTCAACTCTTCTATCCAGGTAGGGGGAAGGCTCTGGGTAGGGGACCCCTACCACGACTACTGTGGTTAAGTAGTTTTTGCCGCCTGCCGTGTACTCGACGCCCTCTGTGTACCTCCCCCTCGCCACGGCGCCGATGAAAAACTTCTCGGGGAGAGACCCCCAGTTCACTCCGTCGCTTCCCTCGTACCAGTGGGGTATGGAGAAGCGGAGGTACTTTCTAACGGCTTTCATCACCTCGTACGAGGGGAATACGGCCAATACGCCGCCTGGGGAAAGGTTTACCACGGCCGCTATTCTCTCCGCTAGCTTGAGGTACATCTCCTCTCCCCTCTCTTGATACCTCGTGGTGACGCCTATGTCGATTACCGAGATGTAGTTCTCCCGCGGTATGTACTGCCTAAAGCTTATGTCTAGGGAGTAGTAGTCCCTAAGGCCCAGCATTTCGGAGAACAGCTTGATGGGCAAAGTGCCGCTTATGTATATAGTGTTCACGGCCTCTTCTACGGCTTTTTTGACTATCGAGACGGGGTCTATGGGGGTTAAGACCAGAGCCTTTGAGGAGTCAACTGTCCTCACCTCGGCTATGTACCCCAGCCTGCTCTTCAGCGCGTTTCTCAGCTCTCTCACTAATAGTAGCGGAGTGTACGGGCTCTTGCCCTCCTCCGCCTTTCTCTTAACGATTTCTCTCACTGCGGCGTCTAAGTTCACGGCCTCTAGCTCGCCGAGTAGGTCGGGCACTTCGCCCGACGTCTTTCTGACCAGGGTCAAGAGGCGGTATATGGCGCCGGCCTCTTCTACAAGGCCGTACTTCCTGCACTCTCTATAGGCGGCTCTCAAGTCTTGTTCTGTGGCTGTGAGCGTGTAGATGCTTGTCACAGAGTCGAAGAGGGCGTGTGCCTCGTCCACGATTACCACCTTGCCCTTTAGATTTCTCTCCCAGCCAAATACGTAGTAGTACGTGGAGACGGCTACCGTTGCCTTGTCTAACCTCTCTTTTGCATATTCATAGGGGCAGGTGCGCAGAGCGCAGAGGTATTTCACGTAGGTGTTCACATCGCGGAGAGGCACGTCCGCCTCTTTCGGGGGGTAGTACTCGCATTTGCCCATGGCCTTTAGGAGATTGCACTCGGCGAGGAAGGCCAGGTACTCCATCTTCTTCATCTGGGCGTAGCAACACATGTCCTGCCTGCTCTTGATCACTACGTAGTCCACCTCGACGCCCCTCTCCCTCAGTCTGGCGAGCTCGCGCAGGGGGGCTGCAAGCTCGTTTCTTGTCCTCACGGCGTAGTGTATCTTTACGCCTGTCTCAAGGGCGTATTTCACAGCCGCGCTCAACACTGCCGCCGTCTTGCCGAGGCCAGTGGGCGCGTTTATTAACGCCGGCCGCCCCCTCCTCAGCGCCTCGTATACGGTTAAGTAGATCTCTCTCTGGAAAGGCCGCGGCTCTTGGTAGGGGAAAATGTCCACAAGCTTTTTTACGATAATGTTTTATCTACTTATGTTCTACACAGCGTCGCCGCAGGAGATTTTGGAGGGAAGGACGACGGACGTCTACTTCACGCGTACGGTGGAAGTGTTGAAAAACGCCGGTTTAGACAAGGTGAGAGTGCGGGCGGAGTTTCACGTGGCGTCGCTTCCCAGGGAGTACAAGTGGGCCGTCTTCACGGGGTTGAGGGAGGTGGTGGAGCTTTTGAAGGGGCGCAACGTGACGCTTTACGCGTTGCCGGAGGGGACTCTCTTCTATGAAAACGAGCCTCTGATGGTCATCGAGGGGCCGTACGTGGAGTTTGCGGTGTTGGAGACGGCCATATTGGGCATCGTGCGCCACTACTCGTCGATTTCCACTAAGGCGGCTCGGATAAAGAAGCTAGTCGGAGACAAGGTCTGTCTGTTTTTTGGGGCGCGGGCCCTTCATCCCACCATTCAGCCGATGGCAGACCGCGCGGCTTACTTGGGCGGGTGCGACGGCGTGAGCACCGTGCTTGGGGCAGAGAAGCTGGGGGTAAGGCCGACGGGCACAATGCCGCATGCCCTAATGATAATATTCAAGGCTGCCATGGGCGACCACACCCTCGCCTGGGTGTGGTTTGACAAGACTGTGCCGCAGGACGTGCCGAGGATTATCCTCGCCGACACATTCTTAGACGAGCGGGAAGAGGCCTTAATGGCCGCCAAGCTCCTCGGCGAGAGGCTATACGGCGTGAGGCTCGACACACCCGGCAGCAGGCGCGGCAACATGAGAAAGATAGTGGAGGAGGTTAGGTGGACTCTAGACCTCCACGGGTATAGGCACGTGAAAATATTTGTCAGCGGCGGCGTGGACGAGCAACAGATTGCGGCGTTGAGAGACGTGGCGGACGGCTTCGGCGTCGGGACCTCTATAGCATTTCCACCCTCGGTAGACGTTTCAATGGACATCGTAGAGGTGGAGGTGGAGGGCAAGTGGGTCCCCATCACCAAGCGGGGGAAGCTCCCCGGGTTTAAGCAACTCTACGACTGCGGCGGGAGACGCGTGATAACCCCTTGGAACGCCGAGAGGCCCTGCGGCGAGCCCCTTCTTGTCAAGTGGCTAGACAACGGCGTACCTGTGAGAGATTTGCCCAGCGACAGAGAGATAAGAGAGTATGTGCTGAGACAACTCGGCTCAGTTCAGCTCTAGCTACTTGGGTACGGGCTTTAGTAGGAGGCTGTAGGTGGCTTCTCCTGTGTAAACCGCTGTGTAGAGCTTGAGGAGTCTTCTGCCGATCAGCTTGACGACAGTCCTGCTCTTTGACAAGTAGTTGGCGGCTCGGGAGAGTACCCTGGTCTTTTTCACTTCTTCTACATACGGCTTTACAAGCTCCTCATATACCTGGCTCGCGTACTTCCCCTTGCCGTAGATCTTCAACGCGGCGTAGGCCGCCAGCGCCGCCAAGGCGCCTGAGGCAACGGCGTAGTATATGCCTTCCCCCGTGGTGGCGTCTACAAGGCCCGCCGCCTCGCCGGCCAGTATTACGTTTCCTCTGCCCACGCCCTCGACGTGGCCCAGGGAGAGGGGGTGGCCGAGGATTTGGCCTGGCTTATACCCCGCGGATTCTGCATATTTTGCGACGAGTTCCCTCAAGTCGAGCCACTTGCCCCACCCAGTTCCAGCGCCTATGTTGGCCCCGCCTTTTAGGGGGAAGATCCACGCGTATCCCACTTTTCCCACTGTGTTTATCACTGCGTCGAAGTCTATTATGCATGTGTCTCGTGGGGGGCCGCTGGCGATGGTCATGTAGGCTATGCCATGGCTTTTGTGGCCCTTGTAGTTGTACACCCCTATGGAGCGGGCCACGGCGCTGGTGGCGCCGTCTGCCCCAATGATCACCTCTCCGGCGTATTCGCCGGCTCTCCCCACCGCGGTGTTGCCTCTGACCTCAACCACTTGGTCTTTTACGTACTCTACCCCGCTCTGTTTTAAGAGGGCGTAGTCGAAGTCGGGCCTCCTCGTGACTAATATGGGCTCTCTCCTCATCTCGTACCTATACCCCGCGGCTTGTACCACTATGGTGTCACACCGCCCATACACGGGGTACTCTACCCCCAAGGCATTTAACAAGCGCTGTGTCCTGGGCGTGAGGCCGCCGCCGCACGGCTTCTCCCTAGGCGGCTGTAGTCTGTCGACTACCACTGCCTTGAGGCCGAGCCTGTCCGCCACAATGGCGGCGGTGGAGCCGGCGGGGCCGGCTCCCACTATTACGACGTCGTACATCGGGGCTTTGTATAAGCTCAAATAAATCATTTATCTGGTGACACGTGTGGGACGATTTGAGGTGGTTTGAGGTGAAGTTCAAGTGTATAAAGTGTGGCATATGTTGCATAGGCACGGAGATGGAGCTCACGGCTGAGGACATAAGGCGAATCGAGGCCGCGGGGTACAAGATGGAGGATTTCGTGGTGGAGAAAGACGGCGTGTATAGGCTGAAGAACGTCGATGGGCACTGCGTCTTTTACGACCCGGCAACTAGGACATGCAAGATATACGACATAAGGCCCATAGGGTGCCGCCTGTACCCCCTCGTGTTCAACGGAGTCAGCGTAGAGGTGGACAAGACTTGTCCCACTTGGCACACAGTGCCGAAGAGCGAAGTAGCCCGCCTAGGCCCCTACGTGGTTGAGTTTTTGAAGGAGGTCGAGCGCGCCAAGGTGAAAATTAAGCTAAGGCTTTGACCTCCTCGCCGGTGAGGAGAGGTATGCCCAACGCGTCGGCAAGTCTCTTGGCCTCGGCAAGGGACATGGCCTCTCTACTGTCGCCGAGCGCCTCAATTATGACCACCGCTGGGGGGAGGCCGGCCGCCTGTGCGAGAATTAGGGAGAGCTCCGTGTGGCCCCACCTGGCGCCTATTCTGCCGCCTAGGACTGGGACGTGGCCTGGGAGGTAGAAGTTGTTTACAAACTCCTCCCTCGCCCTCTCTGGGTCTTTCAACGCGAGCGACACCACTCTCGCCAGCTCGTTTATAGTCACCGCCTTGTCCACGTCTCTAACTCCCGTCTTGGTCTTCACGTGGTTTACATATCCCATAAAAGCGGGGTCGTCTCCATACGGCGCCTTTGTCTGAAAGCCCTTGGCCTTGTACAAGTCGCTTAAGAAGTCTAGGCCAAGCGCCTTTCCCACCTGGTACGTAGTGGCAAAGCATAGGAGCCCCCCGGCGTTTTTTCTAAGCCAGTGCACGAGGTCTGGAGTGACGGCGTCTGCCCTAACCACGTAGTCCACCTCAGCCTCTCTTCCATCGCCGTCGTAGATCATGACGAGCCGCCCCTGTCTAAGCGCCTTTAAGGCCTCTTCGATCATCTGTCAACTCTAGGTGAGGTGTTAAATACTTTGTGTAAACTATTTTTTACACTGGACGCGGTACGTCAGCACTACCTCCTGTCCGCATTCGCAGGTTTTCACAGACTGGAGGACCAGCGAGTAGGGCATGTCCTCCTTAGTGGGGTACCCCTCTCCCTCTACGAGGGACACTCCTCTGCCGAATATATACGGCGTGATTGTCAACACCACCTCGTCCACGAGACATCTGTGTAAAAACTCCCAGTTTGTCCTCCCCCCGCCCTCGAGGAGGACCTTCCTCACGCCCCTCTGGTAAAGCGTAGAGAGAACCCACGCGGGGTCCACTTTTTCGCCGTCTGCCACGTACACCTCCACGCCCTTTGCCCTAAGCTCGGCTATCTTCTCCGCCGGCGCCTTCGCCGTAGTGAAGATGAGGGTTGGGGCCGAGCTGTCGAACATGCGGAGGCTGGTGGGCACCTTAAGCGCGCCGTCGATAAGGACGCGCATTGGGTTGCGCCCCTCCACGTACCTCACTGTGAGCCTGGGGTTGTCTACAATGGCCGTGTTGGCCCCGACGATTACCGCATCTACACTCGCCCTGAGCTCGTGGAGGCGCCTTAGGTCAATGGGGCAGGAGAGGCGCGAGTAGCCGGTGGCGCTGGCAATTCGCCCGTCCAGCGTCGTTGCGGCAGCCAAGTAGACGTACGGCCTCATTTGACTACTTTCACTCCCACTACGCCGCGGCTTCTCAAGTAGTCCAGCGCCTTTGTGGCTTTCACAAACGCCGTGTAGGGCCTCTTAGCTACGCCGACTCCAACACGCACAGGCACTGGGACTCTTTCGACTATTTCATACGCCGCCTTGGGCTCGGGGAGGAGAACTGCCACGTTGTCCCCGCCTAAGTACAGGGCTATACACCCAAGCCTCTTGCACAAATCGCCGAGGTCGCTGATTATGTGGAGAATTTGTAGGTAGACGTGGAGGGGGCCATTTGCCCTAGTTACGTGTGTGCTGTCCACCATGTCCATATGCGCCAACACGGCGTAGTCGTCGCCTTCTCCCGCGGCTTCTCCACAGCTCAAATACGCCTCATATGGGGTGGGGCCAGTGCCAATGCAGTACTCCACGGGGACGGGAGACGCCTTTTTCAACTTATCAACCGCCTTCTCTACAAGCGTCGTTGGTATGTTGTTCACGAGGGCCACGGCGGCGTCGTAGCGGGTGTGGTGGGGAAAGGCGCCGATAGAGGTAAAGTGCCTCCACAGGGCCATGTGTAGCCCGGCTTGCACCCTCTGTATTATGTGCTCTCGGCGCGGCCCCAAGCTCTCAGTCCACTCTCTATAGCCTCGCAGAGTTACAACAACCACTCTGTGCACAGCCGGTCAACTCCAGTTTTTTAAATATATTGAAAATGTAAACTCTTGGAGACTGTGGAGATATATAGGCGCTGGGAATCGTCCACATGCTTTGTCTACTTCCTGTGGGCTCCTACGAACAACACGGCCCCCACCTGCCCCCCACCGTAGACGCCGAGGTCGCCCTGTATGTGGCAAAGAGGCTTGCGGAAGTTACAAACGGCGTGGTACTGCCGGCGGTGTACTACACCTGTAGCGCAGAGCACCAAGGCTTCCCCCGCACAATTTCAGTCAAGTGCGCGACCTTTATCCAGTACCTCGAGGATCTGTTGAGGTCCGCCGCCGGCATGTGCGAGAAAGTGGTTGTCGTGGTGGGCCACGGAGGAGTGGCGGAGGCCGTCACGCTCGTGACTCAGCAGCTAAACTACAAGCTTGGGCCAAGGTTTCTCCCCCTGCCAGTGTGGCGCTATGTAAAAGTCCGCGACCACGCGGGCACAGACGAGACCAGCGTGTATTTGGCGATAGGCGGCGCTGTTGGCAAAATGGAGGATGTGTGCGAGGGGGACGTGTCCCTATTCGGCGTTATGAGGGTCTCCGCGTTCTCTAAGACGGGGGTTGTGGGGTGCCTCCGCCCGGCAGAGGTCTCCGCCGAGCGAGGCAGGGCTTTGCTGGAGGAGGGGATAAGCGAAATGGCCAAAAAAATTGCCGAGTTTATTCGCATTTCTTCACAGCCTCCACGAGCTCCCTAATGGCCTTGACGAGGTCGTTTAACCCAGCGATTTGTATTGTCACCACGGCGGCGCCCCTTGCGCCTTCCTCTTCGTCTTTGATTTGAGAGAGGATTTTCTCAAGCTCGTCGTCGCCCTCCTCGTCTTCCTTTTTCTTCTTCTTGAGTATTGACATGTCTACTATCAACTTTTAAGCCTACTATATGGAGGTGGATATGAAGGTGGTGTTCTCCCCCGTGTTTAAGTTGCACAAGCCGCCGTACAGCCACCCCGAGGCTCCCGACAGGCTCGACGCTGTGTTAAAAGGCGCCGAAGAGGCCGGCGCCGCCGTCCAAGCGCCAAGGGCCAGAGAGGACGTGTGGAACCTCGTGTCGCTGGCCCACGAGAGGGGGTACATAGAGTTTGTGAGAAGGCTGTGTAAAGAGGACTACGCTCAAATCGACGGCGACACGTACATCTCCTCTGGCACATGCGAGGCAGCAGCCTTGGCAGTAAGCGCAATGGCAGACGCCGTGGACACAGGCGAGACGGCTTTGCTCGCAGTTAGGCCGCCCGGCCACCACGCGGGGTTTGTGGGGAGGGCGCTGACGGCCCCAACACAGGGCTTCTGCATCTTCAATACGGCGGCAATCGGCGCATTGTACAGGGGAGAGGGCGTCGCCGTGGTAGACATCGACGTACACCACGGAAACGGCACACAAGAAATTCTCTACGACAAGGACCTACTATACATCTCTACACATCAACACCCAGCCACGCTGTACCCCGGCACGGGCTACCCAGACGAAGTGGGCACAGGCAGGGGGGAAGGCTTCAACGTCAATATACCGCTACCGCCCCTCACTGGAGACGACGCGTACGCCGAGGCCGTAGAGGAAGTGGTGGAGCCGATCTTGCGGCAGTACGGCCCCAAGGTCATAATCGTGTCCTTGGGATGGGATGCGCACAGAGACGACCCCTTGGCCAACATGGGGCTGACAATAAACGGCTACCTACGCGCAATTTCCACTATCCTCAGACTCCAAAAGCCCACAATCTTCTTACTCGAGGGAGGCTACAACAGAGACGTGTTGAAGAGAGGCACTGCGGCGCTGATAAGGCTGGTGGACAAGGGCGAAGAAGCCGCCGGAGAGACGCCTTCGAAGACAGACGCCAAGGTGTACGAGAGATTTAGGAGAGAGCTCAGCGAAGTAAAGAGGCACGTCTCAAAATACTGGCGCCTATAACAATTTTTCTACCTCTCTGCGAAGGAGCGGGCCTACCTTAACTTCGGCAAACTCGTTCAAGATGGTGTCTGTGCAAACCAGCCTATCGACGCAACTCTTCACCTTCTCCCTCGCGTCTTTTAACAACTGGCAGTGGGTAACTGCGGCGTAGACCTCAGACGCCCCGAGAGTCCTCGCCGCCTTGCACGCGTCCACGAGAGTTCCGCCTGTCGACAAAATGTCGTCGACAATGGCCACCCTGGCCCCCCTCAGCTCCAAGTCCCTACGGGGCATGAGGGTGATGGCCCCAGTCTCCCTATCCCGGTACTTCTCAAAGTACGTATAAGGCACGCCGAGGATGCGGGCGACGGCCTCCGCCCTGTGAAGCGAGCCGAAGTCTGGGCTTACCACGGCATCGATGCCCTTCAGCCTCTCCGCGAACTCCTCGGCGGGGTACACATTCCTCACGGCGACACGCGGCACATAGTCGGCAATATACGGCTTGTGGAGGTCCACAGCCACTAAGGCCCCCACCGAGAGATTCGCCAAAGTCTTCAACAACGCCTTGGCGCTTATGGGCTCGCCCGGCCTAAACCGCCTATCTTGCCGCGCGTAGGGGAGGTACGGCGCCACGACGACGATCCTCCCCACCCCCATGTCGTTCAACGCGTCGAGGGCCAAGAAGAGCTTAAACACGCTGTCATTTACGCCGGGGTACAGCCTAGCGATGAGAACAACCACAGGCCCAGCCTCGGGCACTCTCACCAAAACCTCCCCATCGGGAAAAGTCCTCTCATCCACCTGCACAACTTTCCCCAGTCCCTCAAAATGCTCAGCTATGTCGAGGGCGTTCTGGAACGTAAGTATGTGCATAGGCGTGTACAAAGCACTGCTATTTATTTTGTCCACTTTACGGCCTCTTCCAATGCTTTAGACACGCCGCTTGTCTTCACGGCAACGACTATGAGGCGGTCTGACCCCCTTCTGTACTCTTCTCCGGTGAAGTCTCCGTAGGCGGCCTCTACGACGAAACCCACCGTGGACAACATAATGCGCAACTCTCCCAAGCCGTATAGAGTCAGTTCTAGGACGCGCTCTCCCAAGTACTTCCCAGCCTTGTATATCTGCCTCACTTCTCTAATCTTGGAGTGGAGGGGGTTGTAGTGCGCCATGGACAAGACCCGGTAAGGCCCCGCGGATATCCAGAAGTTCCACGTCTCTCCCAGCGCCGCGTATATATCCTCTATCTTGGCCTTGTTAGCCACGTCCACTAGGAGCCTGCCCCCCGGCTTAATTATGCCAGAGAGCCATGTCAAAATCTCGAGGTCTGCCTCTGGGCCAAACATCCCCAGCGTGGAGTGCATTATATACGCCCCATGGAAGGCCCCCCTCCTAAACGGCGGATTTCTCACATCGCCAGCAACTACATCGCCAAACCTCTTGGCATACTTCAAGTACCTGATATTAACGTCGATGCCCACGACGCTGTCCCTCGGCATGTGGGCCATGTGCCGCCCGTGGCCGCAGGCAACGTCGAGGACGCGTTTACCCGGCGATATGCCCAAAGCCTTTTGAATAAACAAGGCCTCCTGCCTAGACGCCTCCTCGCCTCTGTAGTACTGCATAAAGTCGAGGTAGACGTCGTCGAAGAACTCTGCAATCCAATCCACGGAGGCGAGGCGGAACAACTACTTAACAATTGCCGCGAGGTCCTCGGGACGGCGCGCCTCTCTGTGGCCAGAGGCCTTCCTAAGCCTGTTCATAATGGCAAGGCCGATCCCCCTCTCCTCTACAGCGGGCACTACGCCGATGTCGACGCCCAATTTGTCCAACCGCCGAAGAGCGTCGTATAAATTCTTCGCCGCCTCGTATAAATCGCCGCCGAGCGGAATCGTGTGTTTCGCCTTGGGGCACTTCCCCACGCACAACACAGCCACCCTAAGCCCCCTGGCCTCAAGCAATCTCACGGCCTCCTCTAAGTCGAAGTGGACTATCACAAGCGGCGTCTCGGGGGCGTAGTGCCTATACTTCATCCCAGGGGCCAGCGCCACGTCGGCCTCGGCCAGCCCGCGGGCCACCGGGGGCACCTCTATTCTGCCAAAGAACTTCTCAAGTTCTTCCACTGTGAAGGGGCCAGGCCGCAGTAAAATCGGCGGAGTCCTCGTGACGTCCACTATGGTTGACTCAACGCCGAAGAAGGTGGGCCCCCCATCCACAATTAAGTCAACCTCGTCGCCCAAGTCCTCTAAGACGTGCTCAGCCGTGGTGGGGCTGGGCCTGCCCGCCCTATTGGCGCTGGGGCCGGCGATGGGCACCCCCAGCTCTCTTATAATTGCAAGAGGGATGGGGTGGGCAGGCGCCCTCACGGCGACGGTGTCTAAGCCAGCTGTGACACACCTAGGGAGGACCCCCCTGGACTTAACCACCACGGTGATGGGGCCAGGCCAAACTCGCCGAAGGATATCCCTCAACTCCGGCGGGATATACGCCACAGACTCAGCCATCTCCACAGAGTCCACGTGGACAATGAGGGGGTTGTCCATGGGCCGCCTCTTCACTTGGAAAACCTTCCTACACCCCGCCTCGCTGTAGGCATGGGCAAAGAGGCCATACACAGTCTCGGTAGGCGCCGCCACTACGCCGCCTCTCCTAAGCACCTCGGCGGCCCTCTTCACAACGTCTGGGTCCGGCCTAAGAGGATCGCACTTAACTAGCACAGTGGAGTCACGGCGGGTTTATAAAAGCAAAGCGGCAAGGGGCTGTGTTCAGCCTAAGCACAATCGTTGTGCCGTTACCAGGTTTTTTACGCCGTAGTTACTAATTTAAATATTGTGCTAATTCCCCTCCATGGACGTAACCGTGGTTGGCATGGGCAACATGGGATTTGCATTTGCGAGAAGGGCGCACGCCCAGGGATTCTCTGTCTACTGGTGGAATAGGACTAGGGAGAAGGTGAAGGGCGCGCCCGGCGTTGAGCTAAAGAGGCTTGAGGAGGCGAGGGGCCTTGTGGTTGTGTTTGTGGCAGACGACCAAGCCCTCTACTCCGTGGTGGACAAACTGGGCGGTGAGTACGTGGCTCTGGCTGGCACATACTCAGTCGAAGCAGTTAGGAGGGCCGTAGACGCGCTGGAGTCGAAGGGCAAGAGGGCCTTTGCAATGCCTGTGGTGGGTAGCCCCAGGAACGTGGAAAACGGCGACGCTATATACCTAGTGGGGGCCTCCGAGGAGGTGTATACGCAGCTGAGGCCCCACCTCGAGAAGTTTGGCGTCTTGTTCTACGTTGGGGACAGCGTAAAGGCGGCTGCGCTTAAGTTGGCGTACAACGCGCTCTTGATATCCACGGTGGCCGCGCTGGGGGAGTCTCTGTCTCTGGCGCTAAAGTACGGCATATCGGCGGACGCGTTTAGAGAGCTTCTTTCGCACACGGTGTTTAAGGAAGTGGCGGCGCGCTACGTGGAGAGAATGTTGGGCAAGACGGCACCAACCTTCACCGTCAGAAACGCGGCTAAGGACATGCGCTACGCCTCCGCCGCCGCGGGGGAGGCCGGCGTGGGGAACGTGGCCATAAGCGGCGTTAAGGCCTTGTATGAGGTCCTAACGGCGCTGGGGCTCGGCGACGAGGACTACGTGAAGGCTGGGTTGCTGGAGACGAAATGACGCCGGTGGAGTACCTCGTCCTTCTTTTAGGCTCCTTTCTCATGCTCCTCCTCTTTTTCTATATGTTTTGGAGAGAGACTGCGGCGAGGGGCAGGGAGAGGCCGGCCGAGACGTACACAGTGGTTAAATGTGGAGATGGGACGGAGCGGAGGCGGAAGTACCAGGAGGGAGACTTCGTTGGGAAGCCCGTGGAGGATTGCCCAGGGGGAGTGGTGGTGGGTATATATAAGGAGGTGCAACAAGAGCGTTGATGTTGCCCTACAAGTCGGCTATCCCCATAGCTGAGGCGTTGCGGAGGGGCGAGGGCAGGGCCACGGTTAGGGGGTGGGTTTATAGGAAGAGGGCGCTTAAGGAAAAGGTCTTCCTCCTCTTGAGAGACGCCACGGGGGTTATCCAGCTCGTTGTTCCCAGGGCTAAGTTCCCGGAGGCCGAGTCGTTGAACTTGGAGTCGTCTCTGGTGGCCACTGGGGTGCTTGTCAGAGAGCCCAGGGCGCCGGGCGGCGTTGAGCTACATGTGGAAAGCATAGACTGGGTCTACGTGGGCGAGCCTTATCCAATAAATGAAGACGCCGCGGTCTCAGACAGCGAGTACCTCCTCGACGTTAGACACCTCTGGTTGAGGAGTAGGAAGATGCAGGCCATATTGAAGATTAGGCACACCGTCTTTGGGGCAATACATGATTACTTTAGGCGGAGTGGCTTCTACGAGGTGCACCCGCCGATGTTTATAACGGCGGCTGTGGAAGGCGGGGCCACTCTATTCAAGGTGGAGTACTTCGACCGCATTGTATATCTCACGCAGAGCTCGCAGTTCTACCTAGAGGCGTTGATCTATAGCCTAGAGAAGGTCTACACAGTGGCTCCCAGCTTTAGGGCGGAGCCATCTAGGACTAGGCGCCACCTCACCGAGTTTTGGCACGCAGAGATGGAAATGGCGTGGGCGCACATGGACGACGCGGCTAAAGTCGGCGAGGAGGTGATAAGCTACGTGGTGGAGAGGGTGCTGGATGAGAGGCAGGATGAGTTAAAGCTCTTGGGCAGGAAGGTGGAGGCTCTGGAGAGGGCGAGGCCGCCCTTCCACTGGCTCAGCTACGACGAGGCTATAGAGGTGCTGAGGAAGAAGGGCTTTGCGCTGAGCTGGGGCGACGACATAGGCGCAGATGAGGAGAGGGCCCTCACTCTCGAGTTCGACAAGCCCATAATCCTCCACGGGTTCCCCGAGAAGCTCAAGGCCTTCTACCACAGGAACAACCCCCAGAGACCGGAGGTCACGTTGAGCTTCGACGTACTTCTCCCAGAGGGATACGGCGAAGTTATAGGCGGGGGAGAGAGGATATACGATGCCAAGGAGCTCGTGGAGAAGATAATCCGCTTTGGGCTAAACCCAGAGGACTACCAGTGGTACATCGACTTGAGGCGGTACGGCTCAGTGCCCCACGCCGGTTTTGGCCTCGGCGTAGACAGACTCGTCATGTGGATAGTCGGCGCAGACCACATAAGAGACGTGGTCCCATTCCCCCGTGACATTAGGAGGACAAGGCCCTAGAGTGTTTATAACGGGGACGCCGGGAGTTGGGAAAACCACACAATGTAAAAAGCTGGCCCCCCTCTTGCGCACAGAGTGTATATCCCTTGGCGAAGCCCTCCTCTCCTCGCCCTACGTTAGATACGTCCCCCACCTCGACACTTACGAGATAGTGGACATGGAGAAGGCTAAGAGGTATGTGAAGCCTCTACTGTCGAAGGGCAGAGTCTTAGAGACCCACGTCGTCGAACTAGTGGATGACGTAGACGTCGTGTTTGTGCTAAGGAAAGCCCCCGACGTGTTATACGCTGAGTTGGCCAAGAGGGGGTGGCCCATTAGGAAGGTCGTGGAGAACGTGTGGGCAGAGATACTAGACGTGGTATACGTGGCCGCCAGGGAGAGGTGGGACAAGGTGTTTCAGATAGATGTCACGCGTAGGAGCCCCGAGGAGACCTCTGCCCTCTTGATGAAGTGCCTCTCCGGCGAGTGTGTAGACGAGGAGGTGGACTGGCTGTCCTACGCCGAGAGGAGCGGGTTTCTCGACTTTATTGAACGTCTGTCTCGCTCGGAGGGCTTGTCTTAAGGCTTTTCTTCTCCACGAGCACGAGCAGGGCCCAGCCCTGCGCCATCAGCCTCTTCAACACCCCCCTGAGGCTGTTCTTAGGAGATGTGAGCACGACGTAGTGCACAATGCCGTCGCTGACTAGCAGTCTTGCAAAATACCTACGGCCGACGGCGTCTTCCAAGGCTATGTCTAACGCGTATAAGCCGCCGAGGTGCGGCAATGCCTCTGCTACGTCCGTCTGAATTGAGTCGAGGACTTGGCGGTATTTGTCAACTCTTCCCTCCACTTCTCTCAACCCGGCGATTTTTAGATCTAGAAGAGCTACGCCGTAGTCGCGGCCGACCTTTAGAACTGCAACAGACCTCACACTCACAACAAACACCACGAGTTAAAAAGCTTATCTCACAACATCTTTCACTACCTCGAAGATGAGGCCCGTCGGGTCTTCCAACCTAAGCGGCGCGGTTCTCCCGCTTTCCAGCGCATTTCTCAACGCCTTTACGCAACCTTCCTCGTCTTTGCACCGGAACAGGGGGGCACCCCTTTCCTGGAGGTACCGGTCAATGTAGTAGTCCTCTGGGAAGTAAGAAAGCGCTGGGACTCCCAGGAGGGCGGCCTCCGTTGCCATGGTCGCGCCCCCAGAGACCACCGCCGCGGCGAAGTACGCCAAGTCTAAGTGGTCCACGGCGCGTGTGAGATTTACCACGCCCTCCTCCACTTGGTCATCGTACCGCGGCACGTTGACCACCTGGTACCCCATTTCGACGGCGAGCTTCATAAGCCTCCTGCGGAGCGACGCAGAATCCCACCGGTAGTACGCCGCGTGGCTCTCCTCAGGCCTAAAAACCACGTACCGCCCTGGGGTTAGGCCGAGGCTCTCCACTGTAGAGGCGTTGGGCTTAAACCTCGAAATCCACATGTACTCAAACACCCCGTCGAAGGTCACCACGCGCCGAGGACAATACCTAGCCCACTCCTCTGTGGGTATTGCCGAGGGGGCTATAAGCACGTCGGAGAGGGGCAAGACAAGCCTGTTTACGTGCATCGCGTGGGGAGTGTCGTTTAACACCACGAGGGGCTTCCCGAGGCCGAAGACGACCCTCGCCGCGTCAGGCGAGGGGAAGCTCAACATGCCCTCCACGCCCTTGGCCACCTCCACTAGCCCCAGTTGTCTCTCCAAGCCGAACACCAGCTTCTCGTACGCGTTCTTGCCGTATTTCCCAACGCAGAGGTACGGCACGTTGTACATATTCAACATGTCTTCCACATGCATATACTCTCTACACGTCACCACCACCTCCACGCCCCTCCGCTGCCCCTCTATGTGGAGCACTGCGGCTATACGCGCTTGCTTGGGGGTCAACGCGTCGAAGAGCAACTTAGTCATGTACGTAGATAAAGACGTCGGGGCCAATCTTTTTCACAAACCCATACCTAAAGAACTGCGCATAGGCGCCGACCTCTACGCCCTTTAGCACAGCCTCGCCGAGGCCAACCTCCTCCACCTTTCGGCCGGGGGCCAACGGCCGCACCACTCTGACCTCCACGGGGTCAACAACCCATTGGATAATCGGCGCGCCTATCTTCCTAGCCTCCTCGAGGCTGAGGCTGTGCAAGCGGCCGTAAGCCTCGCCGCCTTCAACCCTCTCAATCTCCACGTTGGCCAACTCCATGAGTCTAACCACTGCCCCCTCCTTCACGTCTTGGCGTTGTACAAATACCTCGACCCTGCCCGGCCCCAGCCTATACACCCGCTCTCCCCGCTCCCTGAAGCTGGGGTGATAGGGCACCTTTGCCACAAGCTCTCTCTCAGCTTCAAAGACGAGCTTCACGGGGTCGGCCACGTACATGTAGCGGTTTGCCATAGGCTCTATTCTCTTCCTATTTAGGGCAAAGAGGTTGGAAAGGGCGACGGTGGAGTCAGACGGCTTTATGCCAACGGTGAGAATGAGCTCCCATATGGCCTCTGGGAGTATCCCCCTGGCTCTAAGCCCGGCCAGCGTGGGCAAAGTGGGGTCATCGTACCTCACCTTGAGGGCCTTGAGCTTAGACTTGCTGAGGGTGGCGCCCTCGATCTTAAGTCTGCCAAAGTGGATAGTGACAGGCTGCTCCCAGCCGAAGTGCTTAAAGACGTAGGACTGCTTCACGGTGTTGACGCTGTGCTCCTGCGCCCTCAGCACGTGGGTGACGCCCATCAAGTGGTCGTCGATAGAGACGGCAAAATTGTACGTAGGCCAGACGATGTACTTATCCCCCACAAGGGGGTGAGGAGTCTTAGACGTGTCAATGATTCTAAAGGCCACCCAATCTCTCACGCTTGGGTCTGGGTGCGACAAGTCAGTCTTTATCCTCACTACGGCCTCCCCCTCCTTAAACCGGCCCTCCAACATCTTATCCCAAAGCTCTAGGTTCTCCTCGGGGCTCTGCGACCTGTGGGGACAAGCCCTCCCCTCGTTTCTCAGCCTCCTCCACTCCTCCGGCTTGCACAAGTCCACGTAGGCGGCTCCCATGGCCAAGAGCCTCTTGGCGTAGTCGTAGTACACCTCCATGCGCCTCGACTGTATATACTCCTCGTCCCAAGAGACGCCGAGCCACCTCAGATCCTCTCTAATGGCATCGTAGGCGTTTACCTCCTCAGTCACAAGAGGCCTCTTAGTCCTGGGATCTGTGTCCTCGAACCTGAGGATAAACCGCCCCCCGTACTTGAGCTTATAGGCGTAGTTCAAAATCGCCGGCCTGGCGCTGCCCAAGTGGAGTACAAAGTCCGGATTGGGGGCAAATCGCACCACCACGCCGCCTTTAACCTTCGGCAGATCGGGAAGCGCCTCGATACCCGCCCTCCTCTGCTCCGGCCTCTTCTCCTCCAGGGCCTCTGGCCACTTCTCCTCGAGAAGCCTCCTCTGCTCTTCTAAAGACATGGCGTTTACCCGCGCCACTACCGCCTCTACAACCTCCTTCACCTCCCTAGCCCTAGGCCTAAGCTCGGGGACTTCGGCCATTATCTTGGCCATAACTGCCTTTACGTCGGCCTTTCCGCCGTATTTAACGGCATTGGCTAAGGCGTATTTAAGCGCGACTTCTTCAATGTTCATTGGCGTAGTACCTGTCCACCTCCTCTAAGTCCTTGAGACTGTCCACAGAGCGCCAAAACACGTCTTTAAACACCACGGCCCTCAGCCGCCTCTCCTTCGCCAGCTTCGGGAAAAGCGTCTCCTCAATGTTACCGCGCTCTGGCAACTCCTCCAGCACCTTGCGCCGAAGTACATACACCCCGGCATTTATGAAGAACCCGTCTAGTAGCGGCTTTTCGCGAAATCTAACAACGTACCCCTTTTCGTCGAACTCCACTATGCCGTAGGGGCTCCTAAGCGGGACTAGGGCGATGGCGCCGTCTGCTTCGCCAAGCGACTCAGCCAAGACGTCCACGGGCAAGTTCGTCAACACGTCTCCGTTTACTACTACAAAGACGTCGCTGTTTATGAAAAGTGAGGCGTTTCTAATTGCCCCGCCTGTCCCCAGCGGCTCCTCTTCTACGCTGTAGAAGATCCTCACTCCGTAGCGCCTCCCGTCGCCCAAGGCCTCGAATATCTTATGCCTCAGATACCCCACGGCGAGGATTATGTCGCCTATGCCGAAGCTCTTAAGCCACTCAATCTGCCTCACCAGGATGGGCTTCCCGCCCACGGGAAGCAGAGGCTTTGGCGTCTCCGAGGTCAGAGGGGCGAGGCGCTTGCCGAAGCCGCCTGCCAAAATCACGGCTTGCATAACCGCAGTCACGCCCCCTTATTTATATTTAAATGAGCCACAACTTAGGGGCATGATATTTCACACATCTCAACTGCCGGCGATTGAGGAGGTGGAGGAGATCTTGAGGCGGTACCGAGTGAAGCCTCTGGTGGTGAAGGGGTCGCTGGTAAACTTCGTATGGCCGCCGCAGCCGACCGGGGTGCCGCTTGACTTGCTTAGGCGGTTTCCCCGCGACGTCTACGTCGTGTTTAGGGGGAAGACACTGATAATTGTGCCATGATGCGGAAGATGAAGGTGGAGGATCTGCCAATCGAGCCCAGGGTGAAGGAGGTCTTGTTAAAAGTGCTGGGGCCGGGGGAGGAGGTATACGTCGAGCAGGTTGGGGGCAGAGTAAGGATCATCATATGATAGTGGTCAAGTCGTCTAATGTGGAGAAGTTCGCCTGGCACGTGAGATCTCTTTTGCCCCAGCTTGAGTCTACGCCGATGCTTCTCGCAAAGCGGCAGGTGGGGAACTACGTCATTGGGCTCGGCACCTTGGGCTACTTATATACGACGCTGTCCTACGTTCTAGAGGTGTTGATAGAGGCGGATAAAATGGCGGACGACTTGAAGCTGAGAGACTACACTCTCGTGATAGGCCCCGAGTCCAGCTACATCACCATAACGCCGTTGCCCGAGGTGTTGCCGCCGTTGCCCCAGCCGCGCGAGGTGCCCCCAGTGCCGAGGGAAGAGGTGGCCATAAACACCTTCGGCTGCAGAGAGACGCCGCGCGGCATGGTCAGCTTCTGCATAGGCGACGTGGAAATCGCGTACTACCTACCACAATGATATACTTGAGTCTGTCTGAGCTAGAATCGCTTCTTACATCGATTAGGGACTACGCAGAGAAGTACAGGACGACTAGGCCTGTGCTTGAGGCAGTGGAGGAGCGGTGGAAGAAGTTCGAAGAGCTTGCCTTCGCCTTCGGCGTCGAGCTAAAGCCCGCCGAGGGGGTCGAGTTCTACTCCGGCGGCCCTCTCCCGGACAACACAGAGTTTGTCAGACGCCTAGATAGGCTAATAAGCACTATTAAAAAAATTAGGGAGATTTATGGAGATGTAAAAGTTATCGTAGACGTTGATATAAATATCAAAAAAGTCACAATCAAAATTTAAATAGACAGGAAAAAGACATCATATGCCTCTGATAAGGCGTAGGGAAATACCCCTAAGAGTATCTGACATAATGGTAAAAGACGTGGTGACCGCCAAGCAAGACGAGAAGATAAGAGACGTGGCCATCCGGATGTATGAAAAGAAGGTTGGCAGCGTCGTTGTTGTAGACGAGGAGGGCAAGCCAGTGGGCATAATCACTGAGCGCGACATGGTCTACGTATGTGCCCGCGGACTCTCCCCCGACACGCCCGCGTGGATGGTTATGACAGAGAACCCTATTACAATTAGCGAAAACGCGTTAGTGACAGAGGCCATGGAGAAGATGCGACAACTCGACATACGCCACCTCCCAGTGGTAGACTCCACGGGCAAGCTCGTTGGCATCATATCCTTTAGAGACGTGTTAGACACCGCGCTGCTGTTGACGTCCATTAGATGAGGTATTTGCTCATAGTGGAGAACCCCGGCTACACAGTCAAAAATAGGCCGCATTTGTTAAAGGAACTCAGGGCGCACCTCCCAGTCATAGCCCTCAGAATCGCCACTCGGCACATAGAAGTAGATGTGAAAGGCGCCGACCCCCAAGAGGCCAGGAAAATTGTCGAGAGGATTTTGGGAGGATCTGTGGTAGAGGTAGTGGACATAACCTTTGAAGAGGTCAAGAGCGGGGTAGAGGACTACGTCCGGCTCTTTAACCAAGAGAGGTTTTGGGAGGCCCACAACGCCCTCGAGGGGCTTTGGAGATCCACCAGAAACCCCACGTTGCAGGGGCTGATCATGCTCGCCGCTGCGTTCGTAAAACTGCAGGAGGGGCAGTTGGACAAGTTTGAAACACTGATAAAAGAGGCGGTGGGCCTAATAACAGAGGACGTGGGGTGTATAAGGGCCAAGGAGCTGAGGGAGAAGGCCTTGGCCGCGTTGGTGCAGAAGGCGCCTTTTAGAATAGAATGCTCTTGACTTTCTCAACGAGTCTGGGCAATATCTCCTCCACTCTCCCCCGCAGTATGTAGTCGGCGAAAAAGTCGTAGTACGTCTCATCTGCGTTTATTATGACGAGCTTTGCCCCCCTTTTCTTTGCCACCACGGGTAGCTGGTTGGCTGGATATACGGCGAGGGACGTCCCCACGGCCAAGAAGACCTCTGCCATTTCCGCGAGCATAAAGGCCTCCCGCAACGCGTCTTGCGGCAGAGGCTCGCCGAAGAAGACCACGTCTGGCTTTAAAACTCCGCCGCACCTGGGGCACCTGGGCGCCCCAGCCGTGCGCCACTTCAACGCCTCGCGTAGTGGATACCTCGCTCCACATTTTGTACAAACGGCGTCTCGCAACGCGCCGTGGAGCTCTACCACGTTTTTACTGCCGGCGGCTTGGTGCAACATGTCCACATTCTGCGTAATTACGGCGCAGAGCTTTCCCACCCGCTCCAGCTCTGCCAACGCGTAGTGGGCTGGGTTCGGCTTTACGTCAAAGGCGGGCAGTAGGTATTGCACAAAGAGATCCCACACCTCGTCTGGGTGTTGGTGGAAGTAGGAAATCTCGAACTTCTCGGGGTCTACAAACCGCCACACGCCTTGGGGCCCTCTAAAGTCGGGAATGCCGCTTGCTGTAGAAACTCCAGCGCCGGTGAGGGCCACAGTGCACCCAGACCTAGCTATGAGGGAGGCGACTTCATCAATTTCTCCAGCTGAGACATCCACCTCCATACTATGTACAGCCAGTAGAAGTATAAAAGCCCTAACGTGATTAGTCCAAGCACTACATAAAACGTAGCACTATGTGGGCGAAAAACCACAAGGCCCTTGGCAACTTGGAGTATGTACAAGTCCCTCGTAAACACCTCCACTAGGTAGACCCATGCGACGAATCCCACCACCGCCAGTAACGCGACGTCGAGGACGAAGAGCGCGAGCCCGGCTATTTTCTCCACGTCAACCGTTGGCTGTAGCTGTGGGATCTGGGAGGCTAGGAAGAACCCAGCCGCTTGTAAAAACACGCCAGATACCACGTAGAGGAGTATGGCGGCGTCGTAAGAGTCTGTAGGCAAAAACTTGGCGGCCTCGCCAGCCGCCGACTTTAGGCTGTTAAGCCCCCGGCGGAGTTGCATCAGCACGGCCCCCACCGCCACTACATACGCGGCGCCCGCCAGAGAGGAGAGCAGTAGCTGGCCGACCACGCCGGCGGCTAAGGAGACTATGTACAACGCCAAGGCGGCCACGATTAGCCGCATGTTTATAAAACGCGGCGTTGCTATTTATAGGTGACGAAGATGAACCCCCCTGACTAGTGAAGAAGTCGTTGCTCGCCGATTATTACAACCCTCGGCGTGGGGATGTCCGGCCTCAGCTCCACCACCTTGTCGCCGTAGCCGCAGCGGGGCGTCACGTCCAGCGGCTCTGCGTACACCCACCCCGTGGTCTCCGTGCCGCTCACCCACACAATTTTGAGAGGCAGGTAGGTGTTCTTCATCCAAAAACACCAGGTTGCGTTTCTCGGGAATAGAAACGCCATGCCCACTGCGCCGGCGCCGCGGGGGTCGTACGACGTCACGTTCATGTAGCCTACCGTCCACCTCGCCGCGTGATCAGCCACGTAGAGCTGGTAGGTCCCCCCGTCCAACTGCGCCGTGGCCACAAGCGCGAAGGGCGATATGAGGAGAAGCGCTATCCATACAGCCATTTCTCCACCCAGCTATTTATCAGCCTCTCCATCTCCCCGCTTTGAAGCATGTCGTAAATCACCTTGTCCACCACGAGCTTTAGGTCGTGTGCGCAGAGGGGCATGGCGGCCGCGCTGTAGCGCACGCCCACGGAGAAGGCCTGCCTCAGCTCTGGGAACTTGGCGACAAGAGCCCGCCCAACCACGCCGCCCACCACAATGGCGTCTAAGTCGCCCTTCTTCAACGCCTCAACCATGTAGGGGTAAACCTTGTCATATCTCACAATCTTTGAAGAGTTGCCGAGAGTTTTCACAGCCCAATCCTCTTGCACCGTGCCTATCTGCACGCCTACTGCCTTGCCCCTCAAGTCGTCTACGCTAGCGACCTTCCCGGACCCCAGGGTAATAACCACGGAGCTGTCCACTTGGTACGGAATTGAGAAAAGCACCTGTGCCTCCCTCTCGGGGGTTATGGCCATGTCGGCTAACACGAGGTCGACTTCGCCTCTTTTAACTGCCTCTATCAGCCCTGAAAACTTCATGTCGCGTATCTCAAGCTGGACCCCAAGCGCGTTGGCGATCCTTTTGGCAATTTCAACGTCTATGCCCACGATCTGTCCCCCCTCGACGTACTCGTAGGGGGGCCAATCCGCCGAAGTGCCAAGGATGAGCTTCCCCCTCTTCTTTATTGCGTCCACAGACGTGGGGCATGTGGGCGGGGCGGCTTGTTGCTGCTGAGCGCCCCAATTGGCCAAGGCGCCTAAGACAACTCCGATGACTAGCCCCAGCGCGAGTCCTACTATGACCTTGTAATCCATAAATAGTGAAATGTTGAGGGTTTTAATGTTGAAGCTCGGTCGGCTTGACTTGTGAAGAGGCTAGACGACACTGAAACTTTCAATTGACGCTGTGCACCGAAATTTACACGTGGGCTATAAAAATGGGGATACACATGCCGTTGTGAAAGCCTTCTTAGTGACCAAGAACCCGCCCACCCCCCTCCCAGAGGGCGTAAAAGTGGTGTACATACCCTTTGTAGAAGAAGACGTGTTGTATATATTCGACGAGAGATTTGGATTCCTAGAAATCACTGGGAGAGAAAAAATCGGCGAGTTTATTGCCCAGAGAAGCGCGCAGAGAAGCTCTCAATAGAGGCAAAGAGGGCCTCTAGGTCCTCGTCAACAACGCCCACTCCTGGGTCAAATGGCGAGTCCATCCCCGCCACTCTGTCCTCGGGGGGCATGTATATGAAGAGCCTCTTGTGCGCAGTATTTGAGGCATACATAATTTCGCTAAACACGCCCCTGTGAAACATCCCCCTCATAAACGGCCTATATACAACCACTGCGTCTGACTGAAGAATGTATCTAAAGTCCTTGTACCTAATTATGTTGTCGATGTCTCCCAACACCTCCTCCACCTGCTCCATGGGGATCTCCATGGGGTAGAGCTCTGCCTCGTCCTCTACGGCCGGCTTTATCCCAGCTGGGAGAAGCCACCTATCCTCGGCGTGTACAACAACGACGTTTCCCCGCCTCTCTCCAGTTCTCAATATGCGCTCGTCCATGGTAAGAGGGTCGAAGGCAACCAGCCTCATATGCGCCTTGGCCCTAAACGAGTCTATCTCTTTCCTGGCCTCGGGATCCCGCCGCACGTTTGTTATAGGGAAGGAGAGGTAGAACCTGGGCCTCCTCCCGCCGATGGACACGCCGTATATGGTCTTGGCCGGGTGCTTCACGGCTATGACCACGTTGGGTATTCCCAGGGCTTTTGCGATGATGTCGCCTATGAGAATAGACGCCGTCCGCCAAGCGAAGACGTCTTTCAGCCGTAGCGCGGCGCCGGTCCTCTCCTTCGCCTCCCTGAGCTGTATCCGCCGCCAGATCACGTGCGCCTCCTCTATGAGAGTTAAAACGACGTCGGGCTTAAACGCCCTTAGCAGAGATATGTCTACGGCTGGGAAAAACCTGCTTTTGCGGAAGTACGGGAGATTCATGAAGATCGCGGCGTGGTCTATCCCCTCCTCCTCTGTCCTGGCGATGGCTCTTGCCGTCGCCTCCCGCCAGACCCTGTCCTGCCAGTAGTAGTCGTCGCTGTCGAGGAATATAAGCCAGTCCACCTCCCTCTTCAGCTCATCTTCGACGAAGTACATGCCGAGCCTCCCCCTGCCCTCTGCCTTGTGGCATTCCTCGAGCTCTCTTGCCACCTCGCGCATTTTTATACCAGTGGTCCCAATGGCGAGTACTCGCACGTACTTGGGATGTAACGTATATATATTTAGTACGCATCTACGCCTGTGAGAATGTGTGAAATACTGGCTAAATACCTAATCGAGTTAGTGGAGGGGGCAAAGGGGAATGTGGTATCATTTGTAGTGGGGGACGTGGCCAGGTGGGCTGAGACTAAGGTGAGGCCGACGCGCTCTGTGGTGTTTAAAATTACTAACATGGCGGAGGCCCTACTCGCGGCTGGGCTGTTGGAGAAAATTGGTAAGAAATATATATTGAAGAGGGACTCCCCCCTGTGGGTCAAGGCCAAGGCAGGCGACGTGGAGGGTATGTGCGAAATTGTTGAAAACGCTCTTTTCAACTACTCCAAGGTAGTCAAGTAGTCGTTAGAGATAAATAAAAACTCTCTCTTTGCCACGTGAAGACTATAATCGGCTTAGTGGTCAACGCCGCCGCGTTTTTGCTCATCGGCATCGGCCTCCTCTACGTAGCCGTGCCGCTGTACGTTGCCAGCGTCGTAATTCTGCTGTGGCCAAAGAGGAGGCAAGTTGAAGAGAGGAAAGAGGCGGCCAGGGAGTTGACGCCCGACGAGATTAAGAGGCGGCCCGTGTCCGCGCCTGAGGTATGAAGAGCTTAATCTTCTTCTCTGGAACAAAGGGGGGCACTGGCAAGACTACGCTGGCGTTAAACACAGCAGTGGTGCTCGCCTATGCCTGGCGCAACGACGCCCAGTACCCAGTGGTATTGCTAGACCTCACCCCTGGGCTTGGCACAGCCTCCCTAATCCTCCTCGGGGACTACCTAGCCGCGTGGGGCCGCCCCTCGCTTTCCGACTACTTCGCCGGCAAGATCTCAGACCCCCTCCGCGCCTTCTACCTAAAGAGGTGGACCACAGACAGGGGGGATTTTCAACTTGTCTTCGCCTACTTGACTCAAGATGTCAATGTGTCTAGGCGCTACTTGGAGTACTTGGTGCAAAACGTAGAGACGCGGCTTAGGCCCAAGCTTCTGGTGATAGACGCGCCTCCCATGGCTCAATCTCCCCACCTCTCGGGCCTGGTGAACTTCGTGGCGCCGGTGGTTACGCCGGACATATCCGCGATAGAGGCCACGAAGTACTACCTTGGCTCAATGGGGGGGACGCGGCTTAAGCCCGTCTTGAATATGTACATGCCCGAGTACCAAATAAGCGCCGTATATCTAGCCCACTGGGAGCGCGTAGTGGAGCGCTCGCTGGGCGAGCCGCCTCACATAGTCCCCTACGACAAGGCGATACAGGCGGCTAGGCAGGCCCTCGAGATAGAGGTTTTGAAGCTTAGGCCGAGCGAGTCGCCGGGGGTCAGGGCGATACTGGAATACGCGAAGTACCTCAGCGCGAAGCTTCTTTAACGCAACTCTCCGCCGCGTGTAACACAAGCGGGAGAGTCTTCAAGCTACGCACAATGTACGCCCTGCAGGGTATAGACTCCACAAACTCCTTTTTCACGTAGACACCCTGTCTATCCACGAGCACGGCGCCGTAGCTTGCCATCAAGGCGCCTAGGAAGTCTTCGTACATGTCGTCGCCTATGTGGAGATATACGTCGGGGACCACGTCTCCCAGCAGTATCTGCCGAGCCGCCTCAAATATCTGCACAGAGGGCTTGACGTAGCCAACGTCGTCTGCGTACAGTTGCAAGTCCACCAGCTGGGCTATGCCCAAGCTCTCCAACAACCTCTTAGTCGCCCTAGACCGCCAGAAGAGGACATTTGAAATAATGCCTATCTTATACCCCTCGTCTTTTGCCAACTTAATAGCCTCAACGGCGTCGCCCTCTGGGGCAATTTCCAAGCTCCCAACCGCCTGGTCTATGGCCTCTTGCACTTGGTATACGTCGAAGGCGGCGTTTATGCCCCTACTGCGGAGCTGCCTCTGCATGTCGAGCAGTACGTAGACCGGCGGCACTACCTCGTGTTTCTCTCTCCTAGCCAGCTTAATCTTCCTCCTCTCCTCGTTTACCAGCGCCTGAAGCGTCTGAAAAGGCGCCCTGCCCCCTAGGCTTTTGTAAATTACGTCCACAACAGTTTTTAAGGCAGGCTCCACTGGCAGAATTGTGCCCCAAACGTCTAGAGTTATCATCTTAATCACGGTGTTTATATTACCCGCTTTTATAAATCTAAACGCCGCGGCGCCTCAGATAGAGCCGAGGTATGTAAACGCATACACATACACAAACCTCACGATATATACCAACGCCAGCGTCACAGTGGAACGGGCAGTGGTAGACTTCCAAATAGCCCTACGCGACAGAGTCATAATAGGCCTAAAGCCCACTGCCAGCGACTACGTACTGCTGAAAATTGGAAACACGACGCATCAGCTCCGAGTACGAGCCGAGTGCAATATCACAATAGAGGCGGCCAATTTGACGAGCAGGTTAGCCGTGGCGGCCAATGCCACTTGCTCCGGCCCCCTCTCGATATACGTGAACGGGACTTGGGCGGGTAGAGGGAGGGTGGACTATGTGCCAGAGTACGCGGGTGTTTACGTCGTAACGGCGTCAAACGGCGTTTTCTACGAAAAGGCGAGGGTAGTGGTGTTGCCAAACGCCACGGTGAGAGGGAACGTCTTCGGCGAAGTAATGGAAATTAGGCTCAGCCCCCCGCCGCGTGCCGGCCTTCTGCGGCTGGGCCCGGCGACTGTCCAGGCCGCCTCGTCTGTCTCAATAGACACTTGGGGCCTCGGGGCGGGGAACTACACCCTAGCCCTCTACATGGGTGCCTGGTACAACCTCACCACGGTCACGGTAAAAAAGGCGGTGCCCAACCTCGAGCTCGACTACAAGCCGGAGTACATATACGGCGAGCCCATATCTATATCGGCGAGGGTATACGTGGGCAAGAGGGAGTACAGGGGAGTGGTGCAACTCTCCGTCGGAGGCCGGTTGCTGACCGGCTTCTCCCCCGCCAGTTTTACACTGCCCCTGCTCGACGCCGGAGTTTACCAACTGGTTGCGGCGGTGCAGGGGGATAGGAACGTTACCTCTCTATCGAGGACCTTTCAGCTCAGGATAGCGCCTGCACCCGTCTCCATTGAGTTGAGGATCAATGGGACGTACCTAAGCCCCTACGTGGTCAACTATGGGAAAATTCTAGCCGTAGACGCGTTGGCCCGCTCCCTGGTGAAGCCCTTGGGTACAGTGGAGCTGTATTTAAACGGGACACCCGTCAAGCCCCTGGTAGATACTCTGAGGCTGAGGCCCGGGGTTTACAACCTCACCGCGGTGTTTAAGCCCGCCACGGGGAACTTCCGGCCGGCCTCTGCGTCGGCTCAAATATTGGTGATACCCTCGCCCCCCGAGGTCTCTATAAATCGGACGTTTTCCACAGTCTTCGGCCAGCCCCTGGCCATAGCCTTCTCCGTGTCTCTCTACGGCAGGCCTATAAACGCCACGGCGTATGTGGAAGTGTCTGGAAGGAACTACTATGCGAATTTCACAGTGGCCGTGGTAAACGGCTTGGGCAAGGTGGTGTTGAGGGACATCCCAGCTGGGGTGTACTCGGGCTTAGTGACAGTGGCCGGGATCGGCTTGTCTCCCCAGTCTAAGCCCTTTACCGTGTTTGTCTCATCTGCCCTTGTGAAAGTGGCCTTAACCGCGCCCACTAGGGGGGTCTACGGAGAGGCCGTGCCCATACGCGCATCTATTTACCCGCCGTGGGTGCGTGGCGTGTTGTACGTCGAGGTCAACAAGACAGTGGTATACGCGGGCAACTCCTCGGCGTACAGCGGGCTTTGGCTTCCGCCGCGCGGCGGCGTCTACCAAATCTCGGCGAGGTTCGAAAGCCTAGACCCCAACTACTCTGGGGCCGAGAACGTCACCTACATCTTCATCGACAGGGCGCAGTGCACCATACGCTTCTCTCTACGCGGCCCCTTCTCTCCAGAAGGAGCCGCCTACGTCCTAAGGCGGTATGTAGTGGAGGTGGGCACAGATCTGCCGGCCAAGATATACGTCAACGGCACAGCCGCGGGCGCGGCGGTGTTGTTCAACAGGACTGGGGTCTACAACGTGACTGTGTACTTCCCAGGGGACGCCAGGTACTACCCGTGCTCCTCCTCAGAGGCGGTGGTGGTGGTGAAGAACCCCTCCTCCGTGGAGATCTCTTCGCCGCGTAGAATATCTACAGTAGACGCCTCTCTCCCTATCTCAATCACTGTCTCAAGCCCGGTGGGCCAGCGGTACGGAGACGTGGTAGTGTACAAGGTAAACAAGTCGGCGAACACAACCGAGGTGGAGACGGTGTTTGTCAACGGTAGCGCCTACGTGTACTTGAGGTTCCAAGCCCCCGGGGTCTACGAAATCGCGGCCGAATATTTGGGCAACGAGTTCAACATGCCGAGTAGGTCAAACGTAGTGGTGGTCACAGTGGAGAGGAGCGTTTTGGGAATTCCCATCTTCCTCCTCTCAATCTACTTGGGAAGCCTCGGCGCAGGCATCGCCGCCGCCGCCGTCGTGAGGTGGTTTTTCAGGAAGTCTGTTTAGCACTGTAAAGAATTTAAAGAGGGTCGTGCGGGAGCGTGTGATCACCGCTCCGCCGGCCATCATAGTCGTCCCACTTGCCTCAAAGGAGCAGGTGGGGCAAACGGTCAACTACGTGGTGTCAAAGGTGAAGCAGATCGGCGCGCCCATTAGACACGTACACTCAGACGGCCCCATCTACCTCCCCTGCCGAACTACTCGGGACGGCCTCTTCGAGCGAGTGGACGTCTACTTGGCCACGTCGGCTGGGGACTTCGCCAACGTGTTGCCCGCGAGAGAGGAGATCAAGGAGGGGTTCGTGGAGAGAGTGGGATATGTGCACTTGGTGCAGGGGGTGGCCATTTTGTTTAAATACCACGCCGCGGGGGATGTTAGGCTTGAGGAAGTGGTGGTCTACACCGTGGGCGCGGCCTATAGAGATTTTAAGCTTAACCTTTAAATACATGGACCGAGAAGGCGGCATGGCCATTACCATCGACGACTTTAAGCGCGTCGAGCTCCGCGTGGGGAAAGTGGTCGAGGCCTCGCGGGTGGAGGGGTCAAAAAAGCTGTTAAAGCTGGTGGTAGACATCGGCACTGAGAAGAGGCAGATAGTGGCCGGCCTCGCGGAGTACTACAAGCCGGAGGAGATCGTGGGGAAGTATGTGATAGTTGTGGCAAATCTCCAGCCCCGGAAGATCATGGGCATCGAGAGCCAGGGCATGTTGCTGGCCACCTGCGACAAGCCGGTCCTCTTGACCATTGAGAGAGGCGGTGACGAGCACGTGGGGGAGCATGTATGTTAAAATCCCCACGCACATCGCAGTAATACCCGACGGCAATAGGAGATACGCCAAGAAGGTCGGACTAGACTTCTACCACGCCTACAAGAGGGGCGTGGAGAAGGTGAGGTCGTTCCTGCTTTGGGCCCTTGAGTATCGGGAGATTAAGAACGTCACCTTCTTCGCCCTCTCAACCGAGAACCTCCAGAGAAGCCGCCTAGAGCTCGAGATCCTCTTTAGAATATTCGAGGAGGAGCTTCGGAAGACTCTGGAGGACCCCCTCATCCATGAGAACAGAGTAAGAGTCAGATTCATTGGAGACATGTCGCTTTTGCCCAGTAGAGTTGTAAAGTGGGCCGAGGAGCTGGAGGCTGCCACAAAGAACTACGGCAACTACCACTTGACCCTCGCCCTGGGCTACGGGGGCCGCGCCGAGATTGTGAGATGTGTGAAAAGGCTTTTATCTGGCGAAGTGAAGCTGGCCGAGGTAACTGAGGAGTCTCTCTTCCAGTGTTTAGACACGAGGGATTTGCCCAACCCAGAGCCCGACGTGGTGGTGAGGACAGGCGGGGAGAAGAGGCTCAGCAACTTCCTCCTCTATCAGACGGCGTACTCGGAGCTGGTGTTTTTAGACAAGCTCTGGCCCGAGGTGGAGAGAGAGGACTTGGCCTACATTGTGGAGGAGTACTCGAGGAGGCAGAGGCGGTTCGGCAGGTGATCCACTGCCCGCTCTGGGGGCTGTTCCTCGCGGTGTTTATATCTCACGCTGTGCCCCTGGCCCACTTGCCCGGCTACACCTTCGTGGCCCTGTGCGCGGCGGCGGACCACGGGCTGGCCGATTTAGCGGCGGCCGCCTTGGCGGTGGCGCTGGGCGCTGCCCTGGGGAAAGTCGTGGTGTTTTTTACAAGTCGTAAGATAGGCGAGGCGGTCATGGGCAGAGAGGCGGAGTACGCCAAGAGGTTGTTTGAGAAAATTTCGAAGTGGGGAATAGACTTGGCGGTCGTGGCCTTTGCCGCATCTCCACTGCCAGATGACGTCTTGTACATACCGCTGGGCATGGCCGGGTACAGCCTAAAGCGCTTCTTTGTTGCCGTGTTGGCTGGAAAGGCCGTCTTGGCCGTAATCCTGGTGTTCTTCTTCGGAGAGCTGGGCAGCCTCTTTTTAGACACGCTGGGTGTCGCTGGGGTGGCGCTGACCATTGGGCTGGCGGTCTTAGGCTCTGTGCTAGTGGCGAGGGTAAAGTGGTCCGCGGTGCTCCAGGCGTACGAGGCCGAGGGGGCCAAGGCGGCTCTAAAAGCCGCGTTTAAGTCGGCGTTCTCAAGAAAATAATTTAATACCACAGTTGCCCACCTCCGTGGCTAAGTACGTCATAGGCTCGGCTTGGCCATATGTACAAACAGTGCCCCACCTCGGCAACATGATAGGCTCTGTCCTCTCCGCCGACGTATATGCCAGGTACCTACGGCTGAGGGGCCACGACGTAGTCTTTGTCTCTGGCAGCGACATGCACGGCACGCCGATTGAGGTTGAGGCAATTCAACTCGGCGTCGACCCCGCGGAGTACGCCTTCAAAATGCACGGGGTGGTGGCAGAGCTCTTCAAGAGGTGGAACATATCCTTCGACCTCTACACCCACACCCACTCGGAGACCCACATTGCGTTTGTCCAAGAGTTCTTCAAGCGGATATACGAGAACGGGTACATATTCACCAAAGACGAGGAGATGCCCTACTGCCCCAGAGACAAGATCTTCCTCCCCGACAGATTCATCATTGGGAAGTGCCCCTACTGCGGCTACGAGAGGGCGAGGGGAGACCAGTGCGAGAACTGCGGCCGCCTCCTAGACCCAAAGCAGCTGGTAGAGCCCCGCTGCGCCATATGCGGCTCTAAGCCTGAGTGGCGGCTCACGAGGCACTGGTACCTAGACCTAAGGAGGCTGGAGGACAAGATTAGGAAATACGTGGAGGAGAACCCCCACCTCCCCCAAAACGCCAAGGAGATGTCCCTGGCGATGCTGAAGGAGGGCCTCAAGCCCAGGGCAGTCACTAGGGACAACAAGTGGGGCATCCCCGCGCCGTTCCCGGGGGCAGAGGGCAAGACTATCTACGTCTGGTTTGAAGCCGTGCTGGGCTACATATCGGCCGTGGTCGAGCACTTCAAGAGGCTGGGGAAGAAGTCCGAGTGGGAGAAGTACTGGCGCGACCCCGACACGAAGATAATCTTCTTCGTGGGCAAGGACAATATCCCATTCCACGTGATTATACTCCCAGCCCTGCTCTTGGCCAACGGCGGCGGGTACACTCTGCCCACCACCACGGCCTCCACTGAGTACCTCCTCTACGAGGGCGACAAGTTTTCGAAAAGCAGGAGGTGGGGCATATGGATAGACGAGGCCCTCCACCTACTCCCAGCGGACTATTGGAGGTTCATCTTAGTCTACATAAGGCCGGAGAATAGAGACACGAGTTTCACCTGGGCCCAGGCCCTTGAAATTGTAAACAAGGTCTTAAACGACGACGTGGGGAACTACGTCAATAGAGTCTTGTCGTTTATAAAGAGCAGGATGGGCGGCGTCGTTCCTCCGCCTGGCACGCCGCAGGAGGAGGACAAGAGCTTTCTCCAAGCGGCGCTCCAGCTGTTTAAGAAGGCCGAGCGGCACTACGAGGCCGTGGAGCTAAAAGACGCACTCCACACCGTCGTCGAAATTGCGAGAGAGGGCAATAGGTACCTCAACGCGAGGGCGCCGTGGGACTTGCTAAAGACGCGGCCGGAGGAGGCAAACGCGGTGATGTACCACGCCTACTGGTCGCTGAAGATGCTCGCCGCGGGCTTGGCGCCAGTGATCCCGGAGAGCGTTGAAAAGATGTGGGAAATGATGGGGAGGCCGGCCTCCCTCACGTGGGACGAGGCGCTGAGGGAGCCGGCGCCAGGGGTCAAGCTGGGGGAGGTAAAGCCCCTGTTCAGAAAAGTGGGAGAGGACGAGGTTAAGAAGATGTTGCAAACTCTTGAACAAATGAGGAGAGAGAAGGCGTCGAAGAAGTATCCCTGGGAACAAGTTCTCCTATGACGTCGCCATATAGGTAGACGGGCCCAGCCCCGGCCACCACCACTTCGACGAACTGGCCCAAGAGCCCGTCGCCGGGCCCCCTCTTAACCACCACTAGCCTATAGTCGCTGGCCCTACCCACCACTAGGCCGTGGTCCACCTCGTTTATCAGCACTACATCGCGGGAGCCCACCCTCGCGCCGTTTCTGAGGTGGGCCACTCTGAGGGCGACCTCTGAGAGGATTTTGCTACGCCGCTTCTTCTCCGCGTCTGGCACTTGGCGCGGCATAACAGCAGCCTCTGTGAAAGGCCTAGGGCTAAACCGAGCCACGTGGACTTTGTCAAACTGCAACTCCTCCACCAGCTTCACCGTGGCCAAGAAGTCCTCCCACTCCTCGCCCGGGAATCCCACAATTATGTCTGTGGCTATGAAGACCGGCTCGCCCAAGACGCGCCTAATCTTGCGTATAAGCTCCTTGTACTCGTCCACCGTGTAGCGCCTCCCCATGGCCCTGAGCACTCTGTCGCTGCCAGACTGGACGGGGAGGTGGAAGTACCGATACACCCGCCGGTCGCGCTTCACGATGTCCAATATCTGGTCTGCAAACCGCTCAAAGACCCACGGCTCAGACATGCCAATGCGCACTCTGTACTCCCCGTCCACCTCTCTCAACAGCCGCTCCAAGAGGTCGGGCAGAGTCCACCCACTCCTCCACCTTGCGTCAAAGCCGTACGTAATTACGTCTTGCCCCGTGAGGTAGATCTCCCTGGCGCCCCCCTCCACGGCCTTTTTCACGTGGCGTATCACCTCGTCGGGGTCTGCGCTTTTGACATACCCAGCGCCGCCCCTCGTGTACTTCGTAGCGCAGAAGGTGCAGTTCCCCAGACAGCCCACTTGGAGGGGGACAACGTAGACGAGGCCTCCCTCAAACCGTGGGAGGACTCTCATCTCCCTCTCCCTCCCGCCCTCCACCTGCGAGGGGTAGATCAACTCGGCGCGTGGCGCAAGGCTCTTCACAGTGTGAGGCCTCAGGCGGGCGAGGCACCCAGCCACAATCATCTGTCTCCCAAGGCCCGCCAACTCCCTTATCCTGGCCAACTGTCTAACTTCGCCGTCCTCTCTCACGGCGCATGTGTAGACAAGTATAACGTCGGCGTCCTCCGGCCTTGCCACAGGGACGAGGCCGAGTCTCTGCCTAATTACCTCTGCGTCAGCCTTCGCAAGCCAGCAGCCAAAGGCCTCGACGTACGCCTTAGCCACAGTTGCACTGCGACTTGTTGATTTAAGTCTGATGCTCCGGACACAGCCTCTTCTTCGCCAGGGAGTAGCGGACTTGCCCCCCCTCGAAGTCTCTCACCTCGTCCAACTCCACGAGGCACCCACACCCTGGGCTTATGTACAACCGCCTCACCACCTTCGCCGGGTCTTCTGCCACTTTCTTCACCTTAACCTCTCCGCTGTCCATGGAATACACGGCGACCTCCCCCCTCTTGACCAGCCGGCCCCACTTCTCCAGCAGAGCAACCACCTCCTCCGGCAACTCGCCTTCAAACACGTACGCCCTACTACGTACAACTTTCATCAACGTTATATACGCGGTTAATAAAAACGTTGTTATGGAAATAAGGGGGGTTCTGGGGAGAGTAGAGGTGGGGGACGGGCTCCCCGTGAGGATAATGGCCGTGTTAAACCTGTCCCCCGAGTCGTTTTACAAGGGGTCAGTGGCTGTGGAAAACGCCGTGGAGAGGGCGCTGGGGCTCGAGAAGTATGCCGACATTATAGACGTAGGCGCCATGTCCACAGCCCCCTACCTAGAGACCTGGATACCGCCGGAGAAGGAGCTGGAGAGGCTAAAGGCAGTGCTCCCCGACATTGTAAAATCTGTAAAAGCCACAGTGAGCGTGGACACCTACAGGCCAGAGGTGGCGCGCTACGCGCTTAAGGTCGGCGCAGAGGTGATAAACGACGTCACAGGCGGCAAGCTGTACCCGGACATGTGCCGCGTCGTCGCCGAGCACGACGCCTCAGTGGTGTTGTTGGCCAGGGAGAGGGAGGCGAGGAGGGGCGTGGCCCCCATCCAGAGGGTTTTAGACGCGCTTAGAGAGTCGGTGGAGCACTTCCAGCGCTGTGGAGTAGACCCCAGGAAGATAGCGGTGGACCCCGGCGTGGGCTTCCCCCTACTGCCCCCGAGGGACGAGCCCTACGTGGTAAAAGGCGAGTATAGGCACGGGGACGAGGAGTGGCCCTGGTGGAAGTGGGACCTCCACATACTCGCCAACTTGAGAGAGCTGAGGAGGCTCGGCAAGCCCATCTTGATAGGCGTGTCGCGTAAGTCTTTCCTAAGGCGAATCGTCGGCGCGGAGAGCCCCGACGAAGTGCTCCCAGCCTCGCTGGCCGCAGAGGCCGTCGCAGTGCTACACGGGGCACACGTGGTGAGGACACACAACCCGAAGGAGACTAGGCAGGCTGCCGCTTTCGCAAAGGCGCTAGTAGACCTTTTCCAAAAACTTGACCACTAGTGAGACAAACTCCTCCGGCTTGTCCAAATAAGCGGCGTGGCCCGCCCCCTTAATCACCGCCTTCTCCACCCGCCTCCCCCTCAACAGCTCTGCGTTGGACGGAGGCGAAATCTCGTCCCGCTCCCCCCATATGGCCAATATGGGCGTGTCCACCTCGGCGAGCTTCTCCAAGAGCTCCCCCCTAAGCCCCACGGGCCCCACCACCACCGCGGCCCTAGTGGGCAGGCCCATGGCCACGTACCACAGCACCACTTCCCCCGACGCGCTGGGCCCCACAAGCGGCGGATCCACAAGTCCTAACGCATCTAAGACCCGCCTCAGAAACTTGGCGTACTCCGGCCTAGGCGCCTGAAACCGCTCGCTCTTGGTCTTAACGCCGTAGGGCATATCCACGGCGTAGACCTCGTAGGAGGCGGCCAGCCTCGCAAAAATGCCGCTGTTGACCCAGTCGTCTGCGTTAAAAGACCACCCATGGAGAAGCACAAGGGGTTTCCCAGAGCCCCCCTGCACCACGCGCACCTGTCTCCCCTCAACCGTTATATACCGCTCATTCATGCGCCGCCCGGGCCTTCATCAGCGAGAAGTTCTCGCTCTCCCGAATCACAGAGACGCCAGTGCGCGAGGGGAACATCTCCACCCACACCACCTTGTCCGGGCTGGTGAGGTTGACCTTCCTATTCACCGCCTTAGCCACATACTCAATTACGGCCATCCGGTCGAACTTTACCCCCCGCTTCTTCAACTCAATTTTAAAAGTCTCGCCAGGCGCTATAAACCGCTCCGCCAGCTCCCCCACCACCTTCTGTATCTCATCCAAGTCGGTCTTCACCACGGCCATGATAGGCGTCGCCCGGAGGATATACCTAGGGACATAGTACCCCGCCTGAACCACGTCGATTAACAGCTTCACAAACTCCACGGAGTCCCCGTCCACCCTCGCCGTCAGCAGACCGTCAAACCCAGTAAACCACACCTCCTCTACCCTCCTCCCAACTACGTCCCCCACCCTGTACAACTCCTCCATGCAGAGTCTCTCCTGCCGCCACCCAGTGGCTACAACTAAGTTCCAACTCACGGCAAACCACACGGGCGATGTAATAAACTTTTTTATACGGCAAGTAAGTAACATGGACTTTGTAACAGCCGCCCTAGCCGCAGTGGCCATAGCCGTGGCGCTACTGGGAGTGGTGGTGTACAGGCTAATAAAGTCCCTAGAGGTGTACCTCATACCCCTCTACGCCGAAGTCATAAGAAAGAGGGAGAGAGACTACGTGCTAGTAGAATTCCTCACCTCCCTCCTAGTATCCAAAGGGCTTATAACGGAGGTGGAGGCCGCGGCCCTGAAAAATGTGTCAATCCCAGGCCCCCTCACCGCCGAGGACTTAGACAGAGTAGACGAACTATTGGACAAAGACCCACGCCAGCTCACCTACGAAGACTTGATAGACCTCAAAAAAGTGGCCTACAAGCTACTAGGCCGGCTAGACAAGAGGTCGGTGAGACTAGGCCTAAGACTCCTCCGATACGCCTCCCGTGTCGAAGAAGCCATAACCTCAACCCTCAAAGCCGCCATCTTCCAAAACGCAGACAAGGTAGAAGTCTCATACGACGAGACCACATGCACAGTACACATGGCCAGCTACAGGAAAGGCGGCGAAGTAGACAGATCCGAAGGCCCAGACCCAGACTGTGTGGCAGAGACCGTCAAAACGCTGAAGGCCCTCGCCAGGAGAGAAGAGCCTCCAGACAGCGAAAAAGCCAAAGCAGCGCTAGGCAGATACGAGAAGTGTAAACAAAGCCAAGCCGCCGGCTGCAAAGCCATCAACGAAAACCTCTCCACCCTAGAAAAGAAGTCCCTCGACATCCTCCTAAGCCAAAAAAAGACAGGCTGACCTCGGTTGGCGCTACTAGAAGCACAAACAAGCATAGGCATCTGCCACATTAGTTATTCTCTTCTCCATGTAAATTTTCTGTTATACAATTTTAGGACCACAATTTTCAAAGACTAAAATTCTTACAACTGTAAAATGGAGATTGATAATAAAAATATGGCGCCGCCGCCGGGAGTCTCAGGGGTTTCCCTTTTGAACCCGGGACTTCCGCGCCGTTGGCTCTACGGGTTAACAGCCCGCCGCTCTGACCGGGCTGAGCTACGGCGGCTGGGTTTGGGTATGTATGTGTTTTTAAACTTTGAGCATCGGCTTGGCGTGGGGTGTAAGGTGCTTGTTGTAGACCTGGATGGGACTCTTACCCTGAGCCGTAACACCTATGAGTTGTCTGTGGAGGCTCTCTTGGCGCTGAGGAGGGCGCGTGACGCGGGGCTTCGGGTTGTGTTGGCTACGGCGAACGGCCTGGACTTCGCCCTCACTGTGGCTAGGTATCTTGGGGTGAGGGACGTCATTGCAGAAAACGGCTGCCTTGTCCACGTCGATGGTGTGACTTATGAGCTGTGTAGTGGGGACATGTCTGCTGTGGATAGGGCGGTGTTGGCCACGGGGGCTGTTGAGCCGAGTCCTCAGAACAAGTGTAGGAAGTACGACTTGGCCTATGTGCCCAAGGCGGCAAATGCCGTGGAGCTCGTGAGGGCGGCAGTTGGGCCGGGGTACGTGGTGGAGTCGAGTGGGTACGCCATCCATGTGAGGCCCGCCGGCGTTGACAAGGGCACCGCGGTGAGGTGGCTCTGCGAGAGGTTTGGGGTGCCTTGCCACCAAGTGGCGGCGGTGGGGGACAGCGACGTGGATGTGGGCATGTTGGAGGTGGGGTGGGGCATCGCGGTGGGCAACGCCACGCCGGCCGCCAAGCGCGCGGCGAGGTACGTGGCGGAGGGCCCAAGCGGGCTGGGGTTTAAAGAGGCTGTGGAGTTGATCTTGTCGGGGGAGGCATGTACGCCCTAGTCGCCGTCATCGTTGGAACGCCGTGTTAGCGTCCTCTACCATATGTATATTTCAAAGCCGTCTAGGTTGCCTCTTCTAGGCGCCTTTGGCGCCTCGTCGGTGGGCGGCTGGAGGCCTAGACTTTTTAGCACGAGGCTGTTTAAAGTGCTGAGGGCCTTGTCGCCTATGTGTATGTAGTAGACCTCCTCTGCGGCTCTCCTCACGGCGTCTATGTCTACGCCTCTTCCGCATACAATGGCTGTGTCGAATTTTCCATACTTATCGACGAGTTGGGACACCTCGCCCAGCGGCATTACCTCGAAGGAGTAGAAGCTCGCCGGGGCCAAGCCCTCCTCGACCGGGGCCGCGGCTAGTGGGAGTAGGGAGAGCCTGTCTATCTCGAGGGTTAGTAGATCTTCCCGCTCCTCTACTATCACCACGTCTCTCCCCGAGATGGACATGAGCTCGGAGGAGAAGCCGCAGGGGAACCATCCCGCGACGAGCGTCAGTCCGCCGTACCTCAGTAGCTCTTGCGCCGCGACGATTCTCAACGTCTGGAATATGGACGTGTAGATGTACAAACTCTGCTTAAGCTCAGGAGTCAGCCTAGTAGCGGTTGCCCCAGAGGCGAGGTGTGGGACTACGAGCTGGTGTAGCACTACGCCTATGGCCTCAGACAGCGCGCTTTTCTCGCCTGTGGGAGGCCTCGCATCGGCTTTAACGTAGGCGTCTCCCCTCTTGGCTAAGACGCCGAGTTCTGCCAGTAGCTCTAGGAGGGGCCTCAGCTTTGGGGAAGGCTTGAGCTCCTCGAATTCGAGGAGGAGGGCCACCAGTGGCGTATCTCTTACACCCCGTAGAATGTCGCCGCGTGGTATCATGGCAGGACTTCCTCTACGGGCTTGTATAAGGCGGATATGTGGTCTTTTAGGGCCGATATGTAGTATATCTTCTGCGCGCCTATTGCTGTGGCGATTTCGTCTCCTTCTATGAAGATGCCGAGCTCTTCGGCTAAGTCGCGCTTGTTTCCCACTAAGACGACGTTTTTGTAGGGCTGGATGCCTCTGTCGAGCAGGGCGCTGTGGATTTCGGCTATTGCGTAGAGCGTTGCTTGGTCAGTGAGGTCGTACATGTAGATCATGAGGTCCACGTAGAAGGTCCACGTCCGCGCGAAGTTTCTCGCCACCTCCAGCGCAGCTTGGCCTGGCACGTCCACGAGGTCTATCTCTCTGTCGTTTAAGTAGAGCCTGTAGAGGCCTGGGCGCAGGGTAGTCCTCGGCCTCAGCGAGAGGCCCAACAGCCTGTATATATACGTGGTCTTGCCCACGCCGCCTACGCCGAGCACAGCCGCCGAGTACCTCTTCATATATTCTCCAACAAGCCAGCTATCCTCGACTCCAGTCTAGCCACCTCTGCCCTCAAGCGCCTCGCCCGTGTGCAAAAATCCCACTCCTCAGCACCGGCGATGCACTTCAACGTCTCAATGTCCTCTTTTGCAAGTGCCACGTATTACCACCAATGCGGAGGTATAAATAGCAAACCCGTATACAAGAACGGCGGCCACTAGCACGAGGTCGCCTAGAGTCAGCCCGTCCACGAGCCTCGCCCTGAGGAGCCTCAGAAGGGAGGACCCCAGCGCCAGTAGGGCCAGGAGAGCCGCGTAGGACCACAGCGTGTAGGCCAGTAGCCTCTTCATACCGGTAGCGAGTATGCACGTAGCATAAACGCCAGCGCCGCCGTTAGGAGGGAAGTGGTCAACACAGCCAGAGTCAGGGCCTTAAATATCTCATACTCCGACATGGCCCTCTCCGAGACTGCCAGCCTAACCAGAGAGACTATGGGGGAGGAGCAGTCTTGTTGCACCACCCCGCCCTCCACCCTTGTGGGCCTCTGGATTTTCTCACGCCCCTTTATGCCGCCCGAGGAGAAGATTATCAACACGCCGTTTGTAATAAACGGGAGAGCCGCGAGCACTAGGTAGGCCACTAGGTCGTACACCACGGCTACCGTGGAAATGCTGGCGCCCAGGAAGTAGCTACCCACGTTGCCGTTGAAGGTCTTGGCGGGGTACCTGTTGTAGACGTAGAGCGCCGCCGCGGCCGCTGCGTGGACTAACAACAGCATTACGGCGCCTAAGTCGCCTCTGACATACGCCACGGCGGCTAAGGCGAGGGCCACCGCCACGTTTGCCATGGGCAAAAAGCCGTTTACTGGGTCCAACATGTTGAAGGCATTTGTCACCACCGGGATCGCCAACACTGAAAACCAGCCGGTGGCGCCGTAGAACAGCCCCACCAGGGGGAGGGTGAGTCTCACCTCGCCAAGGGCCCTGGCCACTACAAGCGCCACGAGGAGCGGCACAAACACTCTCACGTACTCGCTGACCCCCCTCAAGTCGTCCCAGAGGCCCAACATGCCGATTATAAACGCCGCGACGAAGACGAGCAGAGCCTCTGGGATCTGGGGGGCAAGCGCCAAGTAGCCCAGGGCGGCCCCCACCACTGCCATAAGCCCCCCCGCCTTCGGCACGCCGTCTATGCCCTTATAGACGTCGCGGGAGGTGATGCCCGCCGCCCTCTGGTATTTAACCCACCACCACCCAAAGGCCACTCCCCCAAAGAAGGCCAGGGCTATTTGCCACATAGCGCCTTTAGAAGTATGGGCAGTACGAGGGTCGCATCGGCGTAGACGTACACGCTCTTAGCCGTGGGCTTGACCTTCCCCCAGCTCACCGCCTCCCTCGGCCGGGCGCCGCTTAGAGAGCCGTCGTATTCAACAGCCGTGGAGATGTAAACAACGTAGTCGAGGCCGCCCTTGAACTGTGCCCACCAAATTACGTGGTGTTTACTGATGCCCCCGCCGACGATGAGCGCGGCCAGCCTCTTGCCCCCGTGCACAATCTCCCTGAGGGCCTCCTCGTCCTTTAACACGTCTACCACAAGCCTCGCCCCGCCTCTCCTGACCCTCGCCAAGTCGTTGCAAGTGAGCAAGGCGGTCCCCACGGCGCCGTCGACGATGCCGGGGACAAAGACCTTTACCCCCGCCCTGGCCGCCGCGCCGAGTATGGAGTCCTCTGGGAGATCTCTCCCAAACTCCTCGGCCAGCTCGTAGGTGGCCATCGACCTCCCCCACAGCCTTTCGCACCTCTGAAGCACGAACTTCTCCACGTACGGGCCGTACTCCTCTCTGCTAATCACCACGTTTCCAAGCCTGTGAAGCCCCTTCTCGGCCAGCTCGTAGTCGTCTAAGTCAAAGGAGCCGGGCCTGTAGGAGGCCCCCATCGCCTTGGCTATGTCGTGGTCTAAGGCGCCGGCGGTGGTGACGACCACGTTGAAGAGCCTCTCCCTCAAGGCCCCGGCTATAATCTCCCTAAGCCCCGTGGCCACTAGGTTGCCCGTGAAGGAGAAAAAACGCACGTCTGCCTCGCCCAGCGCCTCCTTTAGAACTTCGTAGGCTTGGGCGACGTGTAGCGCCTGAAACCCCCCTATCCTCTTGTACAACTCGACGACTTCCCTCATTTAATTATCTTCACCTCATCAACAACGCCGAGCTTCCTCAACTCCTCCACGGCCTCTCTCACGCGCCTAATCGTCACCCCGAGCTTTGCCGCGATTTCCTCAAGCGACCTGGACCCGTCCACTAGCTCGGCCACCTGCCTAAGCCACTTGTCCTCCAAGGCCACGGCCTTGCCAGGGATCGGCACCTCTTTCCCCGGCACCTTGTACAAGAACAGCTTGTGGCTCCTCCACTCCTCGTATATCTCCTCCACTACCACGGGCCGCCAGCCCGGCACCTCGAAGTCGTGGGAGACCACCCGCGTGGCGGGCCGGAGCTCCCTCTCCAACTTCGGCTTGAGCCTCTCGTTTACGCTGGTGAGGAGGTACATGGTGACCACATCTGCGTTTGACAAATCTACATCGAAGAAGCTCGCGTTTATTATAGTGGCTCTGTCGGCCAAGCCCAAGTCCTTGATCCTGGCCATTGACTGCTCGTAGAGGTCCTTCCTAATCTCCACGCCGAAGGCCCGCGCGCCGAACTCCTTCGCCGCCATTATGACAATTCTCCCGTCCCCAGACCCCAGGTCGTAGAGGATCTCGCCGGGCTGGACCCGGGCGAGCTGGAGCATCCTCCTGACCACCACCTCGGGAGTCGCCACGAAGGGCACGTCGTACATGAACCCCACAATGTCTGTACTATATAAGTTTACAAGAGGTAGGTCCCACATCCAGGGAGGGGGCTCTGCCACGGCGGCTCCATGTAAAAAGTTTATAAATAGTGTAGTTTCGCCCAATGTGCCTCATAGGTCGCGTCACAAGAAGGGGCGCTCCAGCTCGGTGAGGCCTCCCCACCCCACAGTGCCAACTTGGATACAGTACACGCCGGAGGAGGTGGAACAGCTCGCAGTGGAGCTCGCCAGACGCGGATTTCCCCCGTCGCAGATAGGCATAATTCTGAGAGACCAGTACGGGATACCCCTAGTAAAGCCCATCACTGGCAAAAAGCTCACGAAAATACTGGAGGAGCATGGGATAAAGCAGGAGTTGCCCGAGGACTTGCTCAACTTGATTAGGCGCGCTTTGAGAATTAGGAAGCACCTAGAGGAGCACCCCAAGGACATGGCGTCTCGCAGAGGGTTGCAGCTGGTAGAGTCGAAAATACACCGCCTGATAAAGTATTACAAGAGGGTGGGGAAGATCCCACAGGACTTTGTATACAACCCAGAGGCCCTCTCCCACTTAGCAACTTAAATTTTTGACCCATCTACCACGTGGAGTCGTTTAAGAACTTCATAATCGACCACATAGACCGGGTCCTCGAGTACTTGAAGCAAAACCCCTTGACCATATTCGTCAGGAGGAGCGTCGACGCGTATATGGCCGCCTACGCGCTCGCCGCCGCCCTAGGTGAGACCACCCACGTGGCGGTGGCAGACTGGCCACCCCAGAGAGGCGTCTGCGTAGGGTTTAGGTGCGACGGGTTCTACATAGCCGAGGGCGAGGCGGGAGTAGACGACGCGAAGCTGGCCGTGGAGCCCACCTCCCTAAGCCACATGGTCTCACTCATAATCCTCTCCCTGTCCCCCCTCGAGCGGCACGTGCACAAGGCGCTGTACGTTGGACACTACTCGTGGAGCGTCGACGTCTGTGAGCGCAACTGCCAAGTGCCCAAGGAGCTCGCCGTGGGGGACGAGAGGCTCGCCGTGGTGTTTCCCGGCCTCAAGAGGGGAGTGAAGAGGGCGCTGTCCCTCTCCACGTTGCCCATCGTGCCCGGGGTATTTGGCAAAGCAGTGGAAGAGGACAAGCGGCTGGAGGAGATGACGCGGGACGAGGCCATATCGCTCCTCGACTGGGCCCTGGGCGCCGTGGCCGCAGAGGGCTTTCACACCGCGGTGTTAGACAAGGCCGTGAGGCCCTACTCGCCGACTCTCAACCCCGCCGACGTGGCGCAGAGAATAGAGGCAGACCTCGCAGGCTTTGTGGACAAAGGCGTGGAGGACTACGTGCTCAACCTGGCCGAAGCTTTCTACAACGTCGTCAAGAGGGCCAGAGAGGGCGTGGTCACGCTCCGCAACCCCTTCTACCTCCACAAGATAGCCCCATACCTCTCCTACTTTGCCAAGTCCTCTCAATGGGCGGCGCTGAGATATGAAACCCCCAGCGGGTCTGTCGTGGCAGTGGTCCCACCGCACGGCCTCAAAGGCCGGCTGAAGGCTGTCGCGCCCCTCTTCGCCGAGGTGGGACAAGTCTTCGAATTCCCCACGCACCTCCTCCTCTACGTGGAGGCGGGGCGGTGGGGAGATTTCTTAAAGGCGTATGAGAAGGCTAAGGAGTAGGATCGAGACTCCGCTCCCCTGCGAGTACATAGACGCGGTGAGGCCAGACGACGTGGAGTTGCCAAGGGGCATGGAGATTAGGCACCTCTGCGTCGACGGGAGGTGGCATATAGAAGTGGTATACGTAGTGGAGTCGCCGGAGGACATACTCACGTTGAAAAATACCTTGGACGACGTGGTGAGGGCCCTCCAGCTTGTGGAAAAGATTAATCTTCAGTGACCTTCCCCTCCGGTGGCGGGATATACTTGCGTATGTCCTCGGCGTATTTTTCCAAGTTGTCTGCCACGTATATGGGCGCGTTTACTCTCACGGCGAGGGCGACGGCGTCGCTTGGCCGGGCGTCGAAGGTGTGTATTTTCCCCTCTCTGTCTTTTACATACACGGTGGCCGTATAGGTGCTCGCCACCAGCGCGTCTATGGTGACCTTCTCCACAGTGGCGCCGAGCGCCTCAAGGATCTCGGCAAGGAGGTCGTGGCTCAGCGGGCGGGGGAAGTCCACCTCGCCCAGCCCCTTTTTAATGGACAGAGTCTCCGCGGCGCCGATCACAATGGGGAGGGCCTTGTCTCCCCACTCCTCTGCCCCCACTAACATGATGCCCGCCACTTGCCCAAAGGAGTCCACGGTCTCAACGACGTCTATGAGCTCAGCCTTTAAATACTTAGCCATTGTTGATAAATATCTAGGTGCTTAAAATCTTTCGTGATGAGGCACGGCTGAGGATAGGTGACAGGTCCTAAACCAGGCTGAGCTAGTCGCTCTCCCTCTCGCTCTCCTGCAAGTTTTCCAAGAGGAGCCTCCTCATCTCCTCCATCTCCTCCTGGTCGTACTCCTGTCTTCTCTCCTCGGCAACCATTACCCCCCGCTTCTTCTCCTCAGAGACTTCAGACCTCTGGCGGTACCCCTCCTTCGCCTTCTCAGTCAGCTTTACCTCGTAGCCGCACTTGGGGCACTTAAGCACAGTGGTCCCATCCTTCTTCACTGGCACCATCAACGTGCCGTCCTTGGGACAAAACCGCATTCTACTTCAACAAGTCTACCGTATTTAAGCCTTTTGCGCGGTATAGAAAGCTTTATAAGATATATACATCTATATTTGTGAAACTCCTAATGTTGGGGAACGAGGCAATTGCCTACGGGGCGCTCAGCGGAGGCCTAGCCGTAGCCACGGCATATCCAGGCACGCCCTCTACAGAGGTGTTAGAGACAATAGAGGAGTTTAAGGACCGCTATACACACTGGGCGGCCAATGAGAAGACGGCGTTTGAAATAGCCTACGGAGCCGCCCTAGCTGGGGCAAGGGCCCTGGTGGCTATGAAGCACGTGGGGCTGAACGTGGCCGCAGACCCCCTCCACAGCGCGGCTTACACAGGCGTGGAGGGGGGCCTCCTAGTGGTGTCGGCAGACGACCCGTGGATGTACTCTTCTCAGAATGAGCAAGACACCAGGTGGTACGGCGTGCAGGCATACGTGCCCGTCCTCGAGCCCTCTAGCCCGGCCGAGGCCTACGCCTACGCCAAGGCGGGGCTAGAGCTCAGCGAGAGGGTCAAGCATCCCGTCTTGCTTAGGAGCGTGACGAGGGTGAGCCACGTGAGAGCGCCCGTGGAGGTGGAGCCCCCGGCGCCTCCCAAGTGGGGCAACTTCGTCAGAGACGTAAAGCGCCTCACGCTTGTGCCAGCCCATGCGCGGGAGAGGAGGAGGGAGCTGGTGGAGAAGTGGGAGAAAGTGCGGGAGTGGGCCGACCAGTACATGACTGTGGAAGACGGCTGCGATAAGGCCGTGGTGGTGACAGCGGGGGTAGCTTATACATATGTAAAAGAGGCGTTGAAGAGGCTGGGCACCTGCGCCACTGTGGTGAAGCTGGGGATGTCTGTGCCGCTCCCCCGGAGGATCTCCGAGGTGGTGAAGGGAGAGGCCATAGTGGTAGAGGAGGGGGACCCAGTGGTGGAGACTCAGCTCAGGGCACTCGGCGTATCCACCAGGGGGAAGCTGGACGGCTATTTTCCGCGGTACGGCGAATTGACCACGGGGAAGGTGGCCGCCGGCATAGCCAAGGCGCTTGGCCTCCCCTACTCCCCGCCCGCGGTCTACAAGTCGCCCATGGCGCCTCCCCCAAGGCCGCCGTCTCTATGCCCAGGCTGCCCCCACATGGCCACCTTCTACGCGCTTAAGATAGCCACGGCTGGGCTAAACCCAGTCTGGTCTGGAGACATAGGCTGCTACTCGCTGGGCATAAACACGGGCCAGCAGGACATATTAACGCACATGGGCTCCTCCGTGGGCCTTGGCCACGGCGTTGCCGTAGCGGCAAAGCGGTTTGTAGTAGCCACAGTGGGCGACTCCACCTTCTACCACGCTGTCCTCCCCCAGCTTGTGGACGTAGCCGCCAAATCTGTCCCCATGTTGATAGTGGTCATGGACAACGCCTACACGTCCATGACGGGCGGCCAGCCGAGCCCAAGCAGGATTCTGCCCGTGGAGAAGATAACCGAGGCCTTTGGCATACCCACCTTCGTAATAGACCCCGTGTATGTCAAGGCGTCTATTGAGACTGTGAAAAATGCGGTGGAGGTGGTGAAGAGCGGCAGGCCAGCGGTCGTCGTCTCAAGGAGGCCCTGCACTCTCATGGCGGTGAGGAAGGCGCGCCGTAGCGGCGTAAAGCTCCCGAGGTACTTCGTCGACGTGGACAAGTGCGTCTCTTGTGGAATTTGCTACAACGTGTTGAAGTGTAGCGCCATTTCCAAGGCGTCTGGCGGAAAGGCGTATATAGACCCCGCTCTCTGCGTCGGATGCGGAGTCTGCGCCGAGGTGTGCCCCGTGGGGGCAATAAAGGGAGAGGGAGACAGGGCGAAGTGGCTGGAGGTATGGAGACAGGCATAGTCATCGTAGGCGTGGGAGGACAAGGCGTGTTAACGCTGGCCAGATGGCTGGGAGAGGCCGCCCTCTCCGCCGGCTACGACGTAAGAGTGGCAGAGGTCCACGGCTTAAGCCAGCGGGGTGGGGCTGTGGAAGTCCACGTGCGATTTGGGAAAGAGGTCTACGCCCCCGTAGTAGACGAGGGCGAGGCCGACGTCGTGGTTGCCCTCGAGGCGTTGGAGGCCCTGCGGGGCCTTAGGTACCTCAGGCAGGGCGGGGTGCTGGTGGTAAATAGGAGGATAATCCAGCCGCCAGGCGCGTGGTACGACATAGGCCAAGTGTTAGACGCGTTGAAGAAGTCCGGCGTGCGCCACTACGTAGTCCCCTGCTACGAAGAGGCGCTGAAGCTGGGCTCCCCAGTCTATGAAAACTCGGTAATGCTGGGCTTCGTATCGGCGTTGCTAAGCCTCCCAGCCCCGCCCAGCCTAGACGAGGCCAATAAAAAGGCCTTTCAAAGAGGCGCCGCCCTACTCCAAAATCCTCCTTCCCCCGACCAGTAGCCACCCCTCTTCGTCCACTTCGATTTTCCCTTTGGCGCTCCCCCGCTCCACCAGCCGCTTGAAGAGGTGAGACGGGTCCACTGGATTTCCAAAAAACTCCAACACTCTCTCCACGTCGCGGCGCAGTAGCTCAAGCTCCCTCGGGTGGCCCCTCCTGACCGCTGAGCCCCAGTCAATTATCCAAGGGGCCTCCCCGTCGTAGAGGATATTGAAGGGGCTTAAGTCGCCGTGTACAAGCCCCGCGGCGATGTACGTCTTCTCGAGGTTCTTAACCACCTCTAAAAACACGGCCTCGGGGTCGTCCAACCCCTCTAGCCCAACCTCGTGGAGCAGGGGGGCCGGCGTGTTGCCCTCGCCTATGAAGTCCATGACGAGGACATTTCGCAGAAACCCCCTCGGCCTCGGCACGCGGACCCCCGCCTCATACGCCCTAGCGAGGTTGCCGAACTCCTTTCGACACCACAATTCGACCAAGTGGAGCTGGTCGCTGATCTTCACCCCCCTAAACCGCGGGTCGCCCAAGATGTAGCCATGCCTACTTTTCACAAACCTGACGGGGACTGGGTAGAATATCTTAAGCGCTATGTACCTCCCCTCTCTGTCCTTGGCTAAGACGAGCTTCGCCTCCTTGCCCTGGCCCACCGGCCCCAGCACGTCACCCACGACCCCCCTCTCCTGTAGCTTCACCACGGCGGCCCAGGTGTAGGCGTTTATCGCATCGTCTACCACTTTGAAGTAGTCGTGATCTTTCTCAGTCCTAAAACGCCCCACGTCTAGGGGGGAGAAGCGATTTAAAACCTTTCACAGAAGACGTCGTGGCGTCTGAATATCTGCGCGGGGCCATTGTAGAGCCGATAGAGGCCAAGAGGGCGAGGGCCGCGCGGGAGTTCGTCAAACTGGTGGACGGCAAATACGGCGCCAGGGCGGAGTTCGACGAGAGGGAGATGGCCATCAAAATAACGCCTGGCCAAGGCACGGAGGTAGACGCTGTGTTGAAGCTGAGGGAGATGGCAAGAGCCGTGGCGCTCGGATTTACTCCACAACAAGCGCTCATGCTAGAAGACGACGAGTACGTCTTAGCCGTGGTGGACTTAAAGGAGTACACAGACAAGCCTAACCACCTCAGGAGGATAAAAGGCCGCATAATAGGCGAAGAGGGGAGGGCTAAACACACCATTGAGCAATTGGCCGAGGTGTCAATGGTGGTGGGAGACCACTACGTGGCGATCCTCGGCAAGCTAGGCGACGTAGAGATAGCGAAAAGAGCGGTGGAGATGTTAATAGAGGGGAAGAAACACAGCACCGTGTATAAGTATATCCAGGAGGCTAAAAGAGGCTAAGACGAGGCGGCGGCCTCCGCCGCTACCTCCTTCACCGCGACGCGCTCCTCCTCCGGCGGATATTTCAACACCTTGATTTTAGCCACCTCCACCTTCCTCATGGGGGCAATCTTCTTCCCAGCTATGAACAAGTCGGCGGCCAGAGTCCCCTCAAGCACCTCCTTTAAAAACTGCCCAATGTCCGCCTCCGCGGCCTTCTTTGTTACCACCTCGATGAACCGCTTCCGAATTGCCGACTTCTGCGCAGTGCCTACCCTGTGGGTGGTCACGCCCAGAACGGCGACTCTCATGACCCACCCGTCCTTAGTCTTGACATCTGTTATAGCCATAATCTTGCTGGTGCCCCGCCTAATGAGAGACCTGAGGTAGTCCCTAGTCAGCTCGAGGCCCTTAAACCTCGTCGACGCGTTTAGCCCATCCACCCTATGTATTTGAAACCTCAGCTTAATGGGGAGGTGGGAAATGTCCTTGGTAATGTCGTAGAGCGTGACCTCGAGAGTCCTTTTCACAAGCTTCTGGGCCTCAGCCGCGGGCACCTCTGCGAGGAAAACTCCGCCGAGGTATGGAGGGGCATACACGCTGAACCACTTCTTCAACGCCCAGGGGTCCCTCTTGGAGATGGCGACCTTCTCCTGCGCGGCAACAGCCTTCTGCTTCTCTGCCATCGCCGCCAAGTATCACGGTAAATATAAACTTTGCCCCCGCCCACTGCGTGAAACATTTTTTTACGCCTCGCAGTACTGCCAATGGACGACGTAGACAGAAAGATATTGATGGCCCTTCAGGCTGACGGCAAGAAGACTCTGCAGGAGCTAAGCGAGGAGCTGGGTAGGCCTAAGACCACCCTGGCGGCGAGAATTAAGAAGCTGGAGGAGGAAGGCGTAATACTGGGCTACAAGGCGGTGGTCAACCCCTTCGCCCTCGGCTACAAGCTACTCGCCTTCGTCCTAGTCAGCGTTAGAAGAGGCGCCTCCGCCGAGTCAAAACCTCTCCAACAGGCAGTGGCGGAGAAGGTCTTACAGGAGTGCAACGGCGAAGGAGGCATGCCCTTCGTAGAAGAGGCCTACATAATAACGGGGCCCTACGACCTCTTATTCAAAGTCTGGGCGAGGGACGTGAAACAGCTCTCCACGTTCCTAGTGGCGTATCTGGCCTCCAACCCCGACATACAGCGCACCGAGACGCTGATCGTGCTAGAGATCGTGGACGACTGGCGTAGGCGCGTAATGCCGCCCTCACAGCCTGCCTAAGTGCGACAAATATATAAAGGGGGGGTTGTAAATCCACGTGAGCAGAAGGCGTAAGATGTACTACTACGAGGAAACCCCCATAGGCCCCATCAGCAGAACCCCGGCGGAGGCCAAGGTATACAAATACATAGACTGCTCAATAGTGGAGAAGACCCCCACCACGATCACCGCCATGTGCAAGCCCAACACTCTCATAAAGGTTTACAAAGGCGAGGGGGAGGGCGCCGAATTCGTCGTAGAGTTCACAGACACAGACACGGGGCTGAGCGAGAAGCACAGAGTAGACCTCTCCACAGCTGTGGTCATTAGGAGGTACCTAGAGTCTAGAAGTAGATAAATTTTAAAACCGAGGAGATTGGTATGGTTATGGAGGCCGTGGTGTTTTTAAACGTTGACATAGGGTCTGAGGATAGGGTAATGGAACAGCTCGCCGCAATACCGGAGGTCAAGGCGGTGTACTTCGTCTACGGGCCATACGACCTAGTGGTAAAAATTGAGGCTCCCGACATAGAGAAGATAAGGGCGGTGGTGAGAGAAAAGGTGAGGAAAATAGACGGCATTAGGTCCACCACAACCTTGATTGTGGCCAAGTCCCACGCGAAGTAGTGTGTAGATTTTACATAGCCAAAGGGCCGGTAGACCTCTCCCGCGCGTTGAGGCTGGCGGCTAAGTACGACCCCTACGCCCCTGGTGAGCGGAAACAACATGGCGACGGCTGGGGATACGTGGCTGTGTTGGGCAGGGGCTACCTGTACTATAGGTCTGAGGCTCCCATATGGGAAGACCCAACCCCCATACCCATGGGAGAGGTGGTGCTAGCCCACGCCCGCGCCGCGTCGCCCGGCGAGCCCCTAGGCGTACAACATGCACACCCCTACATGGCGTATACGCCCGACGGGAGGCTCATCTTCCTCGCCCACAACGGGTCAGTGGACAAAAAGGCCATAGCACAACAACTAGGCCTAGACCCAGCCCCCTACACCGACAGCCACGTCTTGGCCCTATACTTGGCCAAGCACTGGGACAATCCACAGGCCGCCGTGGAGAAGGCCCTGCCCTACGTAAAAACGGCGCTTAACATCGCCGTGGTAGAGCTCCCAGGCCCCAAGGCCTACGCCTACACCTACTACAAGGGGGAGGGGGAGTACTACCCGCTGTACTTGCTAAGGCTGGGAGTGGGGAAGGCGGTGGCGTCTTCCACACTACTCAGACATGTAGACGCCGACGCCACAAAGCTAGAGAAGGGCACATTTCTACAACTCTAACTTTTTAACACCTTCCAACTTTCCATTATGGAGTCGCCGGAGTTGGAGGGCTTGAAAAAACTGCGCACAGGCTTCCTAATCTTCATAGCGCTTGAGGTAGTGGCGGTGGCCTTGGTCTTTACAACAGTAGGCGCTGCCATCGGCGTATTAGGCAGGGGAATAGACGCCCTCTCTGCCCTCATGGCGTTGCTGTGGGTCATAGTGGCGGCCGTGGTGGCTCTGGCTGTCGTGGGCCTCGTTGCCTTCCTCATATACATCAGAGGCGGCTATGGAAAACTGGCCCAGGTAGACCGCGGCTTTGGCATATGCCGCACGGGCGTCACCATATTAATCGCTGGCGTTGTAGTGGCCCTGGCGGGGCTCCTCTCCATAGTTCCGTGGGCTGTGGACCTTGCGCGGACGGCGACCTCACACCCCGGGCAGTGGAGAGGCTGGCCGCCCGACTTTCTGCTGTCCCCTCTGCTCGCGGCGGTGGGCGTGGCGGTCGTCGGCGGAATTTTGGCCCTAGTGGGCTGGATACTGGTGTTCATCGTCGGCGCGTTTAAACTGAGCGATAAGTACAAAGAGTCGCTGTTCCAAGCGGCGGGCATCCTCTACATCGTCGACATCGTCCTGCTCTTCTTGGGACTAGGCGGCCTCCTCACCCTGGTGGGCCACATACTAATGTACATAGGCCTTGGGTCAGCCATAAATAAGGCCGTGGCGTCTGCCCAGCCTCAAGCGCCCTCCTCGGCCACGGAGAAGCCCACGCTGTAGAGCACGTCTACCACGTACTCAAAGAGGCGGCTTGGCTCGCGCGGCTTCAGAACCTTCGCCTCTCCCCCCCTCACGTATATTACGCCGAACCAGGGCCGCTCTACGCCAGGCGGCGGCTCTCCCTCAAGCACTAGGACCATGTTGCGCGTCCTCCGCCAAAGCTTCCTCGAGTAGGAGGCCCAGGGGCAGATGGCCACCACTCCGCTCTTCTCGGCTGTGCCGTCTACTGAGATGTACTGAAGGCCGCATCTGTGGTCAAGGCTGAACTCGTACTCGCCGTGTAGAGAAAGCGCCTTGGCCAAGGCGTCGGCCCTAGACCGCTTCACCCGGAGAAGCTCTTCCAAAAGCTCCCCTGCGGAGAGGACTGGGTTGACCACCAGCCCCACCTCCGGCCTGTAGAGGGCCGCCCTCCCCAGTCTGACGGTGCGCGGCACCTCCCCGTAGAGGGCCCGGTGCAACCTCTCGTCAAACTCCTCCGCCAGCAAGCCCTCTACAAAGGCCATTAGCCCCCCGTCGCGAAGGTAGGGGCCCAGCTCCTCGTCCAAGTTCACCCGTGGCCGAGACGCCTCGCCCCCCAGCTTTATGAGGAGCTTGGCCAAATAGGGAGGCGCCGCCACTACGTCCTCGGAGAAGTGCATGACGAGGCCCCACCTCAAGAGTCTCTCAAGCCCCCCGGCCCTCCCCAAGAGCTCAAGCCCAGCCTCGACCTCCCCCTCCAGGGACAGACTTCTCCCATACGCCGCGTACAACGCCGCAAGCTCTCTGTCGTCAATGCGGGACTCCACTAATCTACAGAGCTCGTCCGAGTGCTCGTCGGCGCGCCTCACGTCCTCTTCGCCGGCCCCCTCCGCGGCGGCCCACAGCTCGGCCCACCTCTCCCCATACCTAAGCCGGAAGTCCCCCTCCAGTACGCCCACGTCGCCCTTGTACACAGCCCTCTGAAACCTCGCCTCTAAGACGAGCGGATCCACGTCAATACTAAGGCCAATATTTAAATGCGGAAAAGAGGGTATGGGCGTGCGCGGCTTCAAGCAGCTCACCCCCATACCAGAGGCCCAAAGGGCCGTGCTGGCCGCCCTGACCCACGTCCCCAGAGCCGCCGCCGTGCCGACCCCCACCGCCGTGGGCAAATACGCCGCCGCAGACGTGGTGGCACCGGCGGACGTGCCCCCCTTTGACAGAGCTGCCTTCGACGGCTACGCGGTGAGGTCCATCGACACCCTAAGCGCGTCTAGGACAAACCCCGTTATGTTGAAGCTGGTGGGCAAGGCACTTCCGGGGCGCCCCCACCAAGGCGCATTGGGCCCCGGCGAGGCCGTAGAAGTGGCGACTGGCGCCCCCCTCCCTCCAGGCGCAGACGCCGTTGTGCCATACGAAGAGGCCGCCGCCAGGGAGGGATACGTGGAGGTGTACAGACCGGTCCCCCAGTACTACTACGTCTCGCGGCGGGGAGAAGACGTGGTGGCAGGCGAAGTGGTCATACGCAGAGGCCGGCTCATAAAGCCGTGGGACATCGGCGTGTTGGCCTCCCTAGGCATAAAAGAGGTGCCGGTCTACAAAATAACCGCGGCCATTATTTCCACAGGCAACGAGCTCGTGGAGTTGGACGACGCCCCGCCGCCCCCCGGTAAGATCATAAACAGCACCCGCCACGTGCTAGAGGCCATGTTGAGGGAGGTGGGGGTGGAGCCCCACTACATGGGCATAGTCCCAGACGACGAAGACGTGATATACGAGAGAGTCAGAGAGGCGCTGAGGGAGCACGACATGGTCATAACCACGGGCGGCGTCTCCGTGGGAGAGCCAGACCACGTAGTCTCCGCGGTGTCGAGGCTGAGGCCCAGCGTCCTCGTCCACGGCATAGCGGCGAGGCCCGGGAGGCCCAACAGCGCCGCGGTAGTGGAGGGAAAGCTTATCGCAATGCTCTCGGGCTTCCCCGTGGCCTCCATCGTCGGGTTCGAGGTCTTTGTAAAACCCGCCGTCCTAAAAATGGCGGGGGCGGCGGAGGAGCCCCGCCCAGTAGTCAAGGCGGTTTTGACCAGGAGAGTCACCACCCCCATCAACGTGAGGAGCTTCGTCAGAGTCCGCGTCTATAGACAGGGCGGAAGACTCTACGCAGAGCCCCTAGCCGTGACTGGTAGCGGCATACTCTCCACATTGACGAGGGGAAACGGCCTCTTAATCATACCCGAAAACAGAGAGGGATACGACGAGGGCGACGAGGTGGAGGTAGTACTGTTGGGACCCATAGAGTAGATCTCCCGAGTAGTCTGGGTTGCCCATCGGTTGAGACTTGTGGGGCTGTACGTCTCTTCAGCGCCGTTCTTCGTGGTGTCCATTGTTAGGCCTTGTGCTTAATGCGTCCGGAGTACTCGTAGCGGGAGTAGCCGGGGGGTAGCTCACGCAAGGCCTCTTCGGCTAATTTGAGGGCCTTGTCTAATACTTCTAGCCTTGCCACTAGGTCATACTCCTCCCACCCCACTAGTATAAAGTCGAGGTTGTACATCTCGGCGGCGTATCTTACGCCGAGGCCCACGTCTGCCCTGCCCTGGGCCACCGCGGCGGCCACCGCCGTGTGCGTCTTCACCTCGTGGGTGTAGCCCCTTATCCTCTTCACCAGTTCCTCGAAGGGCTGGCCGAGCCTCTCGGCCGCTTGCCTAAGGTAGAGGTCGAGGAGGGCCCTCGTCCCCGTCCCCCTCGGCCTATTGACAATGACTACGTCTGGTCTCAAGAGGTCTTCCACGGAGGTGACCCCCTTGGGGTTGCCCCTTTGCACAATTAGGCCCTGTTCCCTCTTGTATAGACCCACCACCGCGACCCCCCTAATGCCCAGCTTTTCCACGAAGGGGACGTTGTAGGCCCCCGTGTCGGGGTCTAGCATGTGGACTCCGGCGATGTCGGCCTCTCCGCGCTTCACCGCCATGAGGCCGCCCATGGACCCCACGTACACGGCTTTCACATTCCACTTGGCCATTACTAAGTCTAAGTGCGGGTCGTGGCTACCTATGAAGTAGAGCTCGGCCGGCCTATACCGCTCGAAGAGGTGCACCTCCACCTCCTCCCCCTCTGTCATGAACTCAACGGTCTCGGGGACTACGAAGTAGCCGTCTGCTCTGGCGAGGACGGAGATGGCCCCCGACTCGGCGTACAGTGGATATGCCACATATCCCCCTCCCCTCGCAATGAGCACGGCCGGGTAGAGGGCTCGCCTCCCCTTGGCCCCCTCCACAGACACGGCAAGCCTCGCCTTGTACACGGCGGGGGGCTCCGGCTCTCTGCACTGTAACTTCAGCAGGAAGGGCCTGACCACCGTGTGGAAGATCATGAGCGCGGAGGACGGGTACCCCGGCAGCCCCACCACGACCTTGCCCCCCACCACCGCGGCGAGGGTGGGCTTGCCCGGCTTGACCATTACGCCGTGGAAGAGGACGTCCCCCAACTCGCCCAACACTCTGTAGGTCAAGTCCGCCACGCCCGCCGAGGTGCCTCCGCTGATTAACACCACGTCGGCCTTAGAGAGGGCGGCCTCTATGGCCCCCCTGTACTCCTCAGCCACGTCTCGCACGACGCCGAAGAGCAGTGGGACGCCCCCCGCCTCGGCCACAGCGGCGGCGAGAGAGTAGCTATTCACGTCGTACAGCTTCCCCGGGCCGAGGGGCTCCCCCGGCGACACGAGCTCGTCCCCCGTGGAGATGATGGCCACAACCGGCCTCTTCACCACGGCCACCTTCCTCATGCCGACGGCGGCGAGGACGCCGACCTCCCTAGCGGTGAGCCTAGTGCACCGCCTCAGCACCACCTCGCCCGCAGAGATGTCGGAGCCCGCCGTCATCACGTTCTCCCCCGGCGCCACGGGGCGGAACACTCTCACCACGCCGCCCCTCTCCTGGGTGTATTCCACCATGACCACCGCGTTGGCGCCCCTGGGAAGGGGGGCTCCCGTGGCCACTTCATAAGCCTCGCCAGGCCCCACCTCGCCCCGCGGCCACCCTCCCGCCTCCACTCTCCCCACGACCCTCAGTTCCACTGGCGTAAGCTCTGAGGCGCCGTAGGTGGACTCGGCCACTACCGCGTATCCGTCCACTGTGGAGCGGTCAAACGGCGGGACGTCCACAGGCGACACCACGTCTTTGGCCAACACCCGGCCGTAGGCCTCCTCAAGCGGGACCTCCTCCTCCCCAAGCGGCGCCGCGAACTTTGTCAAAGCCTCAACCGCCTGCTCCAGGGTGACTAAGTCGTGGAATATTACCCGCTTCACGCCCTCACGACGCCGCCCAGCTCCCTCTCGAGGAGCGCCGCCACGCTCTCCTCGACGTAGCTCTTCACCTTTTCCCAAATCTCCGGTGGCAGCTTCTCAAGGGCGACGCCCTTGCAGTCCACATAGGCCAGCTTCACGAAGACCGCGAATTCACCCTCCTTAAACTTCGTTTTTACAAAGCCGAAGAGCCAGTCGTCTCCCACGCGGATCTTAAACTGGGCTATTGAGCGGCGGAGGGACCCCAGCCTGCCCAAGGCCTTCCGCCTGGCCGCCTTCTCTGCAGCCTGTTCATCTACACACTGCATGTGGCATGGGGCGGGGAAGTTTAAATATTTGTGGGAGCGAAGTGGCGTGGTGAAAGCTCCCGTGTCTGACTTGTGACGACTTCACGTACCGGCTGACGTGGGGAAAAGCTTTTAAGCGGATTCATAAACGCCGAACATGATACCGGTGTTTGACCCAGTGGCCCTCGGCTTATACATGCTGGGCTACCTGTTCATGTTCGTAATAGCCGCCACAGTGGCGCCCAGGGTGGCCGGCGCAGTGTCTGGGCGCCTCACCTTGTACGGCGCCATGGCGCTCACCGGCGTAATGATCGTTCTCACAACAGCCTTCGTCATCTACCTCTTCGTACTAGTGGCGGCGCCGACCTTGGCCACCGTCTCCTTCTTAGTGGGCCTAATAGCGTTCGTGGTGCTGATGAACTTGCTCACCTACGTCGCCTCGCCGTATATCATAAATGCCTCCTACGGCGCCAGGCCCGACCCCAGGCTTCAGCAGATAGTGGACGAGGTGGCGGCGAGGCTCGGCGCCCCATTTAAGCTAAAGGCCGTGGTGGTAGACGGGCCTCCCAACGCCTTTGCCTACGGCAACTTCTTGACCGGCCGCTATGTGGCAGTCACCAGCGGCATGCTCTCCCTCGTCGATAGGAGGGAGCTAGAGGCCGTCATTGGCCACGAGATCGGCCACCACCTCCATAGAGACAACGCCATAATGCTCCTATTCGGCGTACTGCCCTCCGTGGTTTACTACCTCGGCGTCTCGGCGGTCCACATGGGCCTCGGCAGCGGCAACAACAGAGGTGGCAACGCCGCGCTCCTCGCCGTTGGCGTAGTCGCCGTCTTGGCGTCCTTCTTGATACAGCTCTTGGTGCTGGCTTTCAGCCGCCTTCGCGAGTACTACGCAGACACCGCGGGGGCCAAGGCCGCTGGGAAAGAGGCCATGCAGTTCGCCCTGGCGAAGATACACAAGTTCTACTTCATGGCCCCCGAGGCGAAGCAGGCGGTGTCGGAAAGCCCATTCCGCGCTCTCTTCATATACGCGCTGGTCAACGCGGTGGCCGACCCATTTGTGACCATTACGAGGGCAGAGGTGGAGCAGATAAAGAGGGCCAGCTACTCGCCGCTTGAAGAGGTCTTCTCAACGCACCCGCCGATACCTAAGCGGCTTAGATTCCTAGACCAGCTACCCCTCTAATCAGACCTTTTTCCCTACAGAACTACAACCCTCTTAAAGAGGTCCGCCTTGTCTACCCTCACTCCCCCGAACCTCGACTCCATTATGTACACTCTGCCCCCAACCTCCGCGCCTGAGAGGTCGAGCCTGTCCCCCACCGCCTCTACGATGAAGACGTCGCCTTCTACAACTACGTTTGACAAGTCGACGACTCCGCCCGCCCTGTATACTGTGAGCGAATAGGCCCTGGCCCCCGCTGCGGCAACGCCGCCCTTGGCCCTCTCTACGACGAGCTCCCCCGCCACGCTGGCCCCCCTGGCGCTTAGGGAGGAGGCCCAGCCCACGTATACGTGGCCCCCAGCGCGCACTCCGTCCAAGTTCACGCCCCCCAGCACGTCGACCACCACGGCGCTTTCCACTCTGGCGCCGGCCATCTCCACGCCGCCGACCACTCCGTCCACGTAGACGTGGCGAAACTTGGCCCCCTTCATGTTCACGACCCCCCTCACGCTGTATATGTACACGTCCACCCCCCTCGCCCCCTCCAGCTCCACGTCCCCCACCACGGTCTCTACCACAAGGGGCCCGTGGATGTGGGCTTCCCTGAGCCTCGGCGCAATCCCCGAGGCCTCGCCCCCCGGCAGGTGGCACCTCTCGCAGCTGGGTGTGAAGACCAGCTTGGCTCTGCACTTGGGGTCTCTCACGCACTGGGGGTCGTGGTACTCGCAGAAGCCGGACTCCCTAGCCGGCCGCCCGCAGAAGCAGTACACGGGTAGAGATAAAACCCGCTATTTAAGCAAAGGTGTGCACTACCTAATGTCCATAAAGCCAAAGTTCGGCTGGGCCATCCTCCACGGGGAGAAGAGGTACGAGCTTAGGAGGCTCGTTGGGAGACTCATAGAGCCCGGCGACGTGGTCTACCTATACTTAACCAAGCCGGTCGGCGCAGTACAAGGCCTCTTTGAGGCAGGCGTGGTCTTCCTAACGCCGGTGGAAAATCTCGCCGCCCTCCTCGCAGAGCTGGGAGACACAGGCGTAGGCGAAGAGGACTTGAAATACGTCGAGGGGGCCCGATACGCCATGCTCATCGAGGTGAAGAACCCGCGGCAGTGTGCCAAGCCAGTCCCGCCAGCCGAGGCAGGGCTAAGGCCCCCGCCCAGCTACATGAGGATAGGGAAGAGGGAAGCAGAGGCCCTTGCAGAGCTGTGCGAGGGCGCTAGGCCCTGGGCTGAAGTTTAGGCGGCTACGCATATAAACGGTGTTGAAAGTATCGCGTGTGGGGAGAAGACCCGGGCTGATGTATGAAGATGGCGTCCTGCACCGACGTCTTGGGCTGATGAGCCGCCAGTGGGCGAGATAAGTGAGCGTCTCACCCTTTGCTGACCGCCTTATAGCGATGATGTAAACTTGTGGCCCCCTCAGCGAGTGGATGAGCTGGGGTTGGGGGTGCTGAGCTCCTTTAGCAACTTCCTCAGCGCTATGTGTTTGTCGAAGTTTCCCGACCGGATCCACACGCCGCAGTTTGGCTTAAAGGGTGCTATCACATACGCGCCGGTCTCACACGCCGCTTCCTCTACTGCGGTGTAGTACGGCTTAGAGAGGACGAGGACTAGGGTGGACGCCTCTGCCAGCTTCTTAAGCCTCTCCAACACGCCGCGCTCCGCGGCCCACCTTTTCAGCTCCTCTCTCGGCCTCCCGGACAGCGTCTCGTCGTATGGCTCCACCACGTCGTACTCTCCCAGCAGGCCGTATTTGGCTGAGATTATGTACAGAGCCACGGGGGCGCCCCAGGCCCTGGCCTCGTCCACGGCCTTGACCACCCGCGCCACAGAGGGCCCGAGGTACAGCTCCCGGGCAGGGGCCGGCCTGCCCAGCTTCTTTGCTGTGCAGTTCGTCACGACGGAGATCATGCGAAAGGTCTTTAATGGGGGGATTTATACGTGCATGGATTGGCTCGCCGGGCTTGTCCTAGGCGTGGTGCAGGGGGTAGCCGAGTGGTTGCCCATCAGTAGCAAGACCCAGGTGATGTTCGCCTCCATGTGGCTACTCGGCCTAGACCCCGGCGTCGCATACTCGCTGGGGCTCTTCCTAGAGGCCGCGTCGGTGCTAGCCGCGTTGATATACTTCCGGCACATCTACGCAACAGCGCTTAGGGGCTTTCTGGGCCATCCAGAGGGAAGGCGCTGGCTTACTTACTTCGTGGTGACCACCGCGGTGACGGGGGCCGTGGGAGTCCCGCTGTACGTGGCTGTTAGAAAGTCCATGCCCGCGGGGGCCGCCGGGTGGCTCATGGCCGCACTGGGGGTCGCCGTCATGTTAAACGCCTTTCTCCTATCAAGGGCGAAGAGGGCCGCCGGGCTGAAGGACTTTCGGGAGATTACTCTTAGAGACATGGCCCTAGTCGGCCTCGCCCAGGCAATCGCCGTCCTCCCCGGGGTGAGCAGATCTGGCGCAACCACTACCACGCTACTCCTCCTCGGCTACAAGCCGGAAGAGGCGTTCAAGGCCTCCTTCGCCCTAGTCCCCATAGCCGGGTTAGGCGCAGCGGTGCTCTCATACGCCGCCGAGGGAGGCGCAGTGGCCACTGCCACTGCGGCGCTGGCCATGGCGGTGGGCGTGGCGGTTAGCCTAGCCACGATAGAGGCCTTACTCAGATTTGCAAAAAGCGGGAGAGCCGCGCTGGTGAACGCCGTGGTGGGGCTCCTCGCCGTGGCAGGCGGCTTAGCCGCGTTAATTAGACCAGTCTAAAAAACTGCATGAACAATTAAACCCTTGTGACGCCGAATTTTTAGACTGGGCAAAGTTTTTATCTAGAAGTCGGCTCTTCTTCAATGGGTTGGAACGTCTTGGGGCCCGCCACCGTCGTCTCCGTGGCTTATGTAGATCCGGGGAACTTTGGTGCCAACATAGAGGCTGGGATGAGGTTTGGCCTCTCTCTGCTCTGGGTGGTGTGGCTCAGCGGCGCGTTGAGCGTGGTTGTGCAGTACGCCGCGGGCATGGTGGGGGTTAAGAGGGGGGCGGGGATCTTCGACCTAGTGGGGAGGAGGTGGGTCGCGGCGCCGGTGGGGGTGGCCGTGGTCTTGGCCACGGACATGGCCGAGTACATGGGGGTGGTCCTGGGGTTGCACTTCCTATTCGGCCTGCCCTACGAGGCCGCCGCCGTGGTGGGTTTTGCCGATGTGGCTCTGCTCGCCGCGCTCGCCGACAGGAGGAGCCTCTTCGTGAAAGTGATAGGTGCCATGGTGGCGGCCATCGCCGTGAGCTTCCTCGTAGAGCTCTACTTGGTCAAGCCCGACTGGGCCGCCGTCCTGCGGTACTCGGTGACTCCAACGCTCAGCGGCGAGGAGGCGCTGGTGGCCGCCGCCATCGTCGGCGCGACCATCATGCCGCACGCAGTTGTGCTCCACAGCCACTTGGCAGTGGGCCAGAGGCGTGAGGAACACCTGCGGCAGACCGTGGTCAACCTGCTCGGGGTCGCCGCCATAAACGCCTCAATCCTAATCTCCAGCGCGTACATGCTACACGGCGCCAACGCCGACGTAACCGACGTGCCCAAGTTGCTCGAGCCGCTCTACGGCCCCCTATCCGCCTACCTCTTCTCCCTAGCCATGTTGCTCTCCGGGCTCTCCTCCTCCGCCGTGTCTGTGGAGTTCGGCCTAATCACAGCCCGCCTCCTCCTGGGGAGGCCGGTGTCGGCTTGGAAGGCCAGGCTGGCGGCCAGGGCCGTAAACGTGGCGCCGGCGGTGCTCGCCCTCACGGCGCTCGGCATGACCCCCCTATCCGTGCTTGTGTACACCCAGTTCGTCCTCGCCGCGGCGCTGCCAGCGGTGTTGGCAATGCTCTGGGCCTGCTCCAAGGGCGCGGTCGGCGGAGCCGTCAGGGCCGTGGTAGGCGCCACTGCCCTCTACGCCGCGGCTCTAACCGCGTTAACTATTTTAGCTGGCGTACGGGTTGGGCCGTGAAGGGCCACGAGTACCTGAGGTACAGGCCCGAGCACTACCTAGAGGCCATACACCAGCTGGGGCCCCAGGCCACTCTCACCAACGTCTCCAAGGCGCTGGGGGTCAAGCCCAGCACGGCTAGGAAGATGCTGCTGGCACTGGAGAGGCAGGGCCTCGTCAAGTACCAAGGCCGCGGAGGCATCACCCTCACCGAGGAGGGGCTTCGGCGCATAAGAGAGCTGGACGAGGTGCACAGGGCGCTGGCAGAGTTCTTCAAGGCCATAGGAGTGGAGGAAGACCTCGCCGAGGCCGAGGCGGAGAAGCTTGAACACATGATAGACCGCAGAGTCGTGGAGAAGATGGCCAAGGCCGCCGCTCTGCTAAAGGCGCTTAGGGAACTCGCCTGCTCCCCTGCCCAGCGCCCTTAGGAGCGCAGCCACCTTCCCCAAGTCCTTTACCCCAGGCGCCGACTCTACGCCGCTGGCCACGTCCACCATGTAGGGCCTAAGCCCCGCCACGAGGTGGGCATTCTCGGGGGTAACCCCGCCCGCCACCGCTACCTTGCCCATGTGCACAACCCGCCTAAGCTCTGAGAGGGGCACCTTGAGCCCCCCCTCATAGCGCGGCGCCGCACCCTTCTCCCCGTCCACAAGGACGTACTCGTGGGGCAGGGCCAAAAGCCTGGCCACAGCCTCGGCCAAGTCGACGCCCGGCCTGTACACAGCCACGGGGGCAAGCCGCACCCCCCGCGAAACCGCGTAGTCGACGTCAGCCGCGGTGAGGCCGCCGTGGTGCTGCACAACCGGGATCTCAAACTCCGCTGCCAAGTCCACCGCCTCCCTAGGGGGCAGACTCGCCGTGACGAGCACAGACGTGCTCTTATGCACGACGCCCCTAAGCGGCCCAAGCGCCTCCCGCCACACCGACCGCGGGCTCGTAGGCTCCACGATAAACCCCACGTACTCCACCAAGCCGTCCAACGCCTCTGCATCCTCCACCCTGGCGACGCCGCAGATCTTCACCAAAACCACAAGACGCAAAAAGACGCCATTTAAATACGTCCAAAGGAGGCGCGGCTACACGGTTGACCCGCCTTCGCCGCTCTGTTGCTTCTGGCGGGAGTACGCCCACTCGTATACCGCCTCCTCTCCCCGCGAGGCGGCCATGTACAACAGTATCAACATTACGAGGCCTAGCAGGCCGGGGTCCACTGGCGAGAGTAGGCCAGACAACAGCGCCACCACCCCCACCACCTTGAATAAGTCAACGCCAGAGTCTTCGGCCAGCTTGAGGAAAACCCGCATGTAGAACCCGCCGACAAGGACGCCCACAGGCCACGCGAACAACCTCAGCGGAGATAGATCCGGCGGCCTGCTCCCCGCCTCGGCCAGAGACACGACCCACCACCCCAGCGCGGGCGCCGCCACTGCAGCCGCCACAGCCCCGCCCAGCGTCAGCCAAGCCGCATAGCGGTACAGCTTCTCGCCGTAGAACTCACCAAGGCCCAAAAATCCCCGGAACATGAAGTATGCTGGCACGACGGTGAGCGCGAGGGCCACGGCCAGCGCGGCGACAAACGGCGTTACGCTCTGCGACGAGGCGGCAATAGATATGCCGACTAAGACGGCGAGAATCCCAACCAAGACAAGCACTATACCATACACAACCCCCTTCTTCAAGTGCTCAAACGCCTCCGCCGCCTTCCCCAAGTCCTCGCCCATGGGTCATAGATCTCGATAAAGATATAAACCTGCAGGAGGGATAGGTCGTAAGAGGAGGGAGGCCCTAATCTCAAAGGAGCTGTTAAAGCTTGTGGCAGAGGGGAAGGTCAAGGTAACGTTAAGCAGATTAGGATAGGCAAGTGGATTAATAGAAAAACAATGTCGGTCCTAGTGAGGGTGAGGTCGCTGGGCTGGGAGTTCCATTACGTTTGTCGTATTAGTGAACGAGGGCGTAGATAGCCAACGACTGTGCTAGGCAGAGGAGGCTAGAGAGCTTGGCCTCTACCCCCGCCTTCCCACTCGGAGATATATGAAGCAGTTAAGGCCTCTTGAGTTCGACACGTGTACGTAGTTCCAGACGCCGTTGAAGTGGAACCGCTGGGCGACGGAGGCGAGGCGTTAAGCAGAGTTGTAGCTGACGTGGCAGTCGAGGAGGAGATAAGAGAGCCGCTGATAACCGGTGTTACAATAGACGCACTTGGGGTACAAGTGTGAACTTCGGCAAGGGGCTTTGGAGACACGTAAATAACCCCGAGGGAGAGATGAGAGGTTCAGCCATGTAGTTATGCAAAGTCCCATTTGGCGTGGTGCAACACAAATAAAGGGTGTGTCGAACCTTGCTGTGGCTTATAGCGTCGCCGTAGGTGGCGGTGCACCGTTATTGCTGAGGGTAATCGCAGTGGACTTCTCATATTACAGAGGCGCCGTGGGCATAGGCGTGGCTGTGTATGAGGGAGACTTGCGGCATGTTCTACGCCAGTCTTTCATTTTGTCGTGGGCTAGCCACAAAATTGCGGCGACGTGCGCGTCTAGGAGGTGTTTGATAAGGGCAGTAGAAACGGCGCTCAGAGGCTTCCACGTCAGGGAGAGATTAGAACAAGGACAGATACGCAGTTTCCTTAGACTGCTCAGGGGAAGGGGGCTAAGAGTCTCCTACTTACTTGCAACTAAGTACACAAGTGTAGTAATTAGCCGTATAGCACAGCGTGGTTTTCACGGCATAAACGTAATGGTCTACGACGAACCAAGCGGCGACGAGGCAAGGCGAGTGGAGGAGATAAGGAGGGGGCTTGAGGAAAGGAGACTTAGCATAATCGGCGTAATTCGTGGTAAAAACTATCTCGTTGCCCTTAGCGATATTGCCGCATATCTAGCCGCTTTAGACAACTACCTGAGTAAATATCCTCCTGACGATGAAGAAGGCAGGAGAGTGGAGGAGATGAAAGAAGAGCTAATTGAGTTATTAAAGCCGTATAACCTTGAATTACTGTGATTGCGATAACCGCGTACGAGGCGCTTGAGGAGATATGCTCCGAGATTAGGCAGTTTGGGGAACCTGCTAATCCTGCGCTGGGCACACAGCTGAAAAACGCCTATTCAGCTCTAAGGGCGGGGGGCGCCGTAGTGGGTTTCTACGGGCAGGGAAAGAGCTTGCTGGCCAATTTGACCGCTTTGGCGGAGCTCCTCCAGGGGAGGCGGGCAGTGGTGATAAGGGCTAATCAAGTGCTAGCAGGCGAGACGGAGTTGGAGGACGTGTCAACTTGCGGAATGTTGAACGACGTCGTAAAAGAGTGCGGTGAAACGTACCGCGACTGGTTTAGAAAAGTCATAAAACTAGATGAGGGGGGTGCGATGCGTTTAAACTGTAGGGAAAAGCTCGAGGTAGGAGGGGAAAGGCTTAGTAAACTGGACTCAATAATCGTCGACTTGAGGTCAAGGGGTTTTACTGTTATAGTAGACGAGCTAGAGAGACTAGTGGAACAGCCGACGGCCTACGGCTTTAGAGACCTCCTAGACCTCCGCGAGCAGTTCTTCAACTTGGTGGATAGGCGTAGCGGCGCCGCCGGCTTTGCAATACCTGTGTCGCTTTGGGCAACATTTGACATACAGATAAAGTCGCGTATAGCCCCAGTCTACTTCATCTCAGGCGACGTAAGGCCGGAGGACATGCGTGAGTTTATGAGGAGGAAGCTTGGGCAGACGCCGAGGGAGTTTGAGCCCGTCGAATTTAGAAACCCGCGAGTCGTAGCCGCTATATTGCGAGAGCTCGCTTCTGGTAAGAGCCCAGCCGACGTAGTTAAGTTGAGGCTTGAGGTGCTTAGAGCTCTCGCAGACCTCTTGGCCAAGGGGCCTAAGGTTAAGAAGGCCCTCTTCATAGCGTTGACGGCGGCGTGGCTAAGGCAGAGCGTCTACATGGAGTTTGACAAATCGATTTTTCAAAAGGCGACGTCTCTTGCCAAGGAGTACCTCGGGGCAGATGTGGACATGGGTGTTGACGAGGCGGTCAAAGTACTAAGGCGCAACAGAAAAGTACGGAGGGGCGTCGCCGGTTATTACCTCTCTCCCCTCGTGGTACATGAGTTAGAGGAGCTGGCGAGAGGTGGCGGCTATCAGAAGAGGCTTCTGGCGCTCTTTGGGGAGGACGTAGTGCAGAGGATATCCACAGAGCTTGGCGTTGTATGACGGCTCTTGTGGAAAGGCTTGGCACACTGCACAAGGGGGGTAGGGGTAGCTGGGTGTATCAATCCCCGCGGGTGCTATTCCTGCTCTTATACGCCGAGGTCAAGGGGCTGGACCCAGGCGACCTCCTGCAACGCCATTTGGCGTATGTCAAGAGGATTGGGCCCCAGATGGCGTGGCTCGCCGAGCGGCTGAGGTGGCTTGGTTACGAGACGCGGGGCGGGCGGGAGCCCGACCCCCACAAGTCGATGGAGTACGCCAAGCGCCTAGGCCTAGACCCCGGGGAAGTCGCCGCCACCGTCGAGGCCTTGCTCAAGGTGCTCAAGGCCAGAGGCCCAGAGGACGCCGCCTATCTGCCCCCGGCCCTCGCCCTCCCCGAGAAGGCCCTGCTCCTAGACGCCGTGGCCCAGTCCCAAGCCTTCAATCTCCGCGGGACGCTCAGCCTGCTGGCCAAGCTGGCGCAGGGCGAGGAGGTGGATGTGGGCGACCCAGACAGCTTTAGGAGAGAGCTCCGCTTTAGACACGCCTACCTCTACGCCCTCCACTTAGCCGCGGCGGAGAGGAGGCCCACGTGCCTTGGCTACGCCCTTGCCCTCCACCTCGGCATGAGCCATCCCCCGCTCGCCACATACTTCAAACTGCTCCGGGCCACGGGCCGGCTGAGATATGTCGTGGCCCTGGAGGCGTTGGCGCTGGGGGTGGGGACGAGGGAGGATCTCGACGCGTTGTTAGACGTCTACGAAAAGTTGCTCAACAAACGGGGCGTGGCGCTTCCGCCCCGCGAGGAGATCTACACGGCGTTTGTGGGCATGAGGAGTGACATAGGCGTAGGCATGATAGCCCCAGCAAAGCCCTTAGAGGACTTGTTGATGCTAATCGAGACCTAGGCATTACAGATCGTGCTTTGAAATATGTTATCGCCTTCTGCAGAAATTATAAATATGAATCACATTATGTGTAGATATGGGAGTCTCCCAGAGTGGGCCGAAGAGCAGTATAGTGGCGGCGTATGCGTTAATAAGTAGTATAACTATACTAAATTATCTAGTAACATTATTATCTCTATCTCCAATTTTAATCTATATTATGATTATAGACATTTTGCTTGTTATAATATTTCCTTTGCTCTTCCGGAGAGTAGCCGCGGTTGTCGCTACAGTCTCTTACTTGACTGGCTTCTATTTGCTCTTGATGGCTGTTTGGCCAAGTTCTCCGGAGGCTGGGCTTATGGCTATACAGCTGTTGGCTATCCCATACGTCTTACAAGCTGTTGCGCTTTTCGCCTTTGGCCGTGTTCTTTCTAGTGTGAGCAGAGTTACTGGAGTTATTTTCTACGGCGTAGCCGCCGTCACCGGGATCTTTGCCTTGTTGTACGTCGTAGCTCCGCGCTTTTATGTGTTTTACTTTCTCACAGGCATAGTCCTCAACCTCTTATTGGCCGTAGCGTGGCTGATAGTGGCTGTTGAAGTCGTTAAAAGGCGCGGCTAAGGCTTAGCTTTGCCCTGGGTATGGCCGATCCCCGTAGCCGTCACTGGGCCTAGATAGCTTATTAGTGTCAAGCTAAAAGAGTCATTTCTTGGCGACGTCTATCGCCATGAGCGTAAGTGTCCCCTCGTGTAGCTTTGAGAAAGAGTTTTATATTCGGGCTTTTGTGGGGGGCATGTCCTCGGGGTGGATAGGTGGTACAATATAGCGGCCGACTTGCCGGCGCCTTTGGCGCCCCCCAGGGATCCAGACGAGGGGGAGAGCAGGATTGCCCTCTTGACGAGGATTCTCCCCTCGGCGCTTATCGACCAGGAGTTCACCGCAGAGAGATGGGTCGCCATCCCGGAGGAGGTTAGGGCGGTCTACGCCAGGCTGGGGAGGCCTACTCCCCTCCTCCGTGCCGAGGGTCTGGAGAGGGCCCTTGGGGTCAAGGTGAGGATTTACTACAAGTACGAGGGCGTTCTGCCAGTGGGTAGCCATAAGGTCAACACGGCGGTGGCCCAGGCCTACTACGCCAAGGCTGACGGCGCAGTGGAAGTGGCCACGGAGACTGGGGCGGGGCAGTGGGGCATGGCGGTCTCGCTCGCCGCGGCTCTCTTTGGCCTCAGGGCGGTGGTGTTTATGACTAGGTCCTCCTACAACTCCAAGCGGCAGAGGCTCGCCTTTATGAGGGCCTACGGCGCCACGGTGTACCCCAGCCCAAGCGACGTCACTGAGGCGGGGAGGAGGCACTACAGGCCGGACCACCCCGGCTCCCTTGGCATAGCCATATCGGAAGCTGTGGAGTACGTCCTCTCGGGGGAGAGGAGGCGCTACCTGCCGGGCAGCGTGATGGAGTTCGTCCTCTTGCACCAGACGGTGATTGGGCTAGAGGCCGTGAGGCAGTTGCCCGAGGAGCCCGACGTCGCCGTGGCCTGCGTGGGTGGGGGGTCCAACTTCGCCGGCTTTACCTACCCAATGATAGGGGCCAAGCTGAGGGGGGAGGGGTTTGAGAAAACCCGCTTCATAGCCGCAGAGTCCGCCGCCGCCCCCAAGTTGACCAAGGGAGAGTACAGATACGACTTCCCCGACGCGGTGGGCACCTTGCCCATGATCAAGATGTACACCCTGGGCCACGACTACGTCCCGCCCCCCGTCCACGCCGCGGGGCTCCGCTACCACGGAGCGGCGCCGAGCCTATCCCTCCTACGCCGCCTCGGCTACATAGAGGCCGTGGCCTACACCCAGGAGGAGGTGATGCAAGCCGCCCTATTATTCGCCCGAACAGAGGGCGTAATCCCAGCCCCCGAGTCGGCCCACGCCATAAAAGCCGCAATAGACATAGCCAAGAAGTTGCCCCCAGGCTCCGTCATCGCCATAAACGTCTCCGGCCACGGCCTCCTAGACGTAGACGCCTACGAAAAATTCCTAGACATAAAACAGCCCTAGAGCGACGGCTCTTAGGCCCTGAGCCTATAGTTGTTTTACCTGCGTCTCTACTTTGGCCGCCTCTACTTCTGGCACTTCTAGGCGGTACTTCACGCCTCCGGCGAAGAACTGGAAGTGGAGGACGGCTTGTATCCTCTTGCCGCAGAGCTCTAGGGAGAGCTCCGCCCTCCCGCCTCTAGCCGCCTGGGGGCCGTACTGCTTTATCAAGCGGTACATGTCTATCACGTCGCCGCAGTCTAGGACGGCTACTTGGTATATGGCCGTCCACTGGGCGGGGCCCCTCTTGACTAGGGTGGCCTCAAGTTGCACATAGGGGTGGGGCTTGGGGTTTATGAAGGTGGTGGAAAATATTTAAAGGGGGCGTTTGTAGTGCTCATGGCTTCGGGGTGGACGTCCAACCTTTGCTGAAGAAGCTGGGCGAGGGCAAGACTCTAACGGTGGACGAGGCCTATAGGCTTGCCCGGGGCATTCTCCTCGGCGAGTTGGGGGAGGTGGAGGTGGCGGCGGCTTTGACGGCCATGAGGGTGAGGGGGGAGACGGGGGAGGAGGTCTTGGGGTTTGTAAAAATGGCCAGGGAGGCGGCTGTCAGAGTCCCCCTGGAGGTAGACGCGATTGACACGGCGGGGACTGGGGGCGACGGCGCTGGGACTATAAACTTGTCCACGGCGGCGGCCATAGTCGCCGCGGCGGCTGGGGCCAAGGTTCTTAAGCACGGGAACAGATCCGCCTCTGGCCTCATTGGAAGCGCGGACTTCATGGAGGCGGTGGGGTACAACCTCGACCTCCCGCCCGAAAAGGCGGCTAGGCTCGTGGCGACTGTGGGCTTCGCCTTTGTCTTTGCCCCAAAGTACCACCCAGCCTTTGCCAAAGTGGCGCCGGTGAGGAGGAGGCTCCCGTTTAGGACCATATTCAACGTGGTGGGGCCTTTGGCAAACCCGGGCTGTGTGAAGAGGCAACTGGTGGGCGTGGCTGAGCCAAGGCTGTTGGAGGTGGTGGGGGAGGCCCTGGCCGGAATGGGCCACGTCAAGGCGCTCGTGGTACACGGGGGTGGGGTAGACGAGGTGTCTACGGAGGGCCCTACTACTGTGGTGGAGGTGAGGGGGTTTAAGCTGGAGCGGTACGTGGTGTCGCCGGGGGACTTTGGGGCGCCGGTTACCCCCCTGCCCAGGGCTAGGTCTAGGGAGGAGGCGGTGGCCAGGGCCTTGGCTGGGCTGAGGGGGGAGGACAGAGAGGCGGCGGTGGCCATTGCCGCAAACGCCGGCTTTGCCCTATACGTCGCCGACGTGGTTAAGGACTTTAGAGACGGGTTTGAGCTGGCGTTGAAGGCGATAGAGGAGGGGGCGGCGTATAGAAAGCTGGTGGAGGCTGTGGAGGCGTCGCGATGAAGATCCCGCTGTCTAAGCTCCCGCCTCCCAGGGACCTCGCCCACGGCCTCTACCTGGGGGGCGAGGAGTTTGTGGCGCTCCTGGAGTCTGGGCAGGGGTTTGTGGAGAGGTCTAGGTACACGCTGGTGGCGTGGGGGGTGGAGAGGGAGTACGTGGCCCACGGCGGGGAGCTGTACAACGTATTGGACTCGGCCTACCGGGGCCTTGCGAGGGGGGAGGGCCCCTTCGGCGGCGAGGTGGCAATAGGCGTGGTGGCTTACGACGCCGCGGCCTACGTGGAGCCGGTGCTGCTTAAGTACGGGAAGGTACGGCGCCCCGTGGCCTTCTTCGTGAAGCCCAGGGGGTTTGTGCTATACGACAAGGCCCTTGGGAGGGCGTATGTGTATGGCGAAGTGCCGCCGATCCGCGGCGTGGGCGACGGCGGAGAGCTAGAAGTGAGGGGGCCCGTGGGCCAGACGGACTCTGCGTCGTTTAAGAGGTGGGTGGCGGAGGCCAAGAGGAGGATTGAGGCTGGGGAGGCCTTCCAGGTGGTGCTCTCCCGCTTTGTGGACTTCGCCGCGCGGGGCGACTTGTTCAAGCTGTACCAGTCGCTGGCGGAGCTCAACCCCTCGCCGTATATGTATTTCCTCAAGTGGAGAGACGTGGCGGTGTTGGGCACCTCGCCGGAGCTCTTGGTGAAGGTGCAGGGAGACAGGGCCGAGACGCACCCCATCGCCGGCACTAGGCCCAGGGGGGCCACCGAGGAGGAGGACATAGCGCTGGAGGAAGAGATGCTGAGGGATGAGAAGGAGCTAGCCGAGCACTCCATGTTGGTGGACTTGGCGCGTAACGACTTGGGCCGCGTCTGCCGGCCGGGCACCGTGCGCGTAGACGAGCTGTTTGCGGTGGAGAAGTACAGCAGAGTTCAACACATCGTGTCCCGCGTCTCGTGCGTCGTGGAGAAGAAGTACAGCCCAGTGGACGTCCTACTCGCCGCGCACCCCGCCGGCACAGTCTCGGGGGCACCGAAGGTGAGGGCCATGGAGATAATAGCGGAGCTCGAGGAAGAGCCGCGTTGGATATACGCAGGCGCCCTGGGCTTCTTCTCCCCTGCCCTCTCAGAGTTCGCCATCGTCATAAGGTCCGCCGTATTCCACGAGGGCCTCCTCCGCATTCAGGCAGGCGCCGGGGTGGTATACGACTCGACGCCGGAGCGGGAGTTCAACGAGACTGAGGCCAAGCTCAAGGCGCTGAGGGAGGCGCTGGGGCTATGGACCTGACGCTAATAGTAGACAACTACGACAGCTTCGTCTACAACATAGCCCACTACGTGGCAGAGCTCGGCAGCAGGCCCCTAGTCCTCCGCAACGACGAGGTAACTGTGAAAATGGTAGAGAGGATTAGGCCAGACCGCATAATCATCTCGCCGGGGCCGGGCCACCCCGCGGACCCAAGAGACGTGGGCAACTCCCCCGACATAGTCAGAGAGTTCGCCCCCAGAGTCCCCCTGCTGGGGGTCTGCCTCGGCCACCAGATAATTGGACACGTCTTCGGCGCCTCGATTAGGAGGGCGAGGACCATAAAGCATGGGAAGACTAGCCAGATAAGACACTACGGGGGCTCCCTCTACCTGGGAGTCCCTGAGGTGTTCACAGCCATGAGGTACCACAGCCTAGTGGTGGACAACCTCCCCGACGTCTTGGCCGTTGAGGCAGTCTCCCTTGACGACGGCGAAATCATGGGCATTCGCCACGTGGAGTATCCCACATACGGCGTCCAATTCCACCCAGAGTCGGTGGGAACCCCCCTAGGCAAGAGGATAATAAAGAACTTCTTAGACCTCGTATGAGGTTAAAAACTGGTGCTTGCAAGGGCACATGATTAAGAGGCCCGCCCTAGGCGTGTACATCGTGGCTGGTTGGCCCAGCGCCGAGGTATACAGGGAGGCCGTGGCTAGACTCTCCGGTCTCGTGGACTTCTTCGAGCTGGGTGTCCCCACGAAGAATCCCAAGTACGACGGGCCCTACATCCGCGCGGCTCATAGGGAGGTCGCGGCGCCGGTTTGGGACAAGCCTGCGGCGCCGACTTACTTGATGGCGTATTGGGAGGACTACGCGGCGCGGCCCGCGGAGTTGTTCAAGCTGGCTTCTGAGGTTGGCGCGCGGGGGGTCCTGGCGCCGGATCTCCTCGTGGACTACCCGGGGGACTTGGAGCAGTACTTGGCCTTGTCCAAGGAGTTTGGCCTAGCCCCCGTCTTCTTCCTCCCCTCGAAGTTCCCTCACAGCCTCGCCAGGCGGATCGCAGCGGCGGGGCCGGACTTCATATACCTCGGACTCTACGCGGCCACGGGGATAGAGCTCCCCGTCTACGTGGAGCGCAACATCTCCATCGTCAAGGGGCTGGCGCCTGAGGTCCCCCTCGTGGCTGGCTTTGCAATAGACAGGCCGGAGAAGGCTGTCAAGGCGGTGAAGGCGGGGGCAGACGGCGTCGTGGTAGGCACGGCGTTTATGAGGAGGCTGAAAAGCTCCGTGGAGGAGGGGCTCCGCTTCCTGTGGGAGATTAAGCAGGCGCTTGTTGAGCTACAATAGCCCTCACGTACCGCCGGACCCCGTATATCAACACCGCCTCCAAGGGGATTTGGGCCCACTTGACCAAGATCTGTCCCGTTATTACCGAGGCCTCGGGGCCAAAGGCGAGGGATATGAACACCAAGCTGTCCACCACCTGGGCCACGAGGGAGGAGGAGTAGACTCTGGCCAAGATGTGTAGCCGGGGCCACTTGGTGACAATGTACACGTCCACGGTCGAGGAGATGAGGTAGGCCGTGAGCGAGGCCGCGGCTATCCTCGCCGACGGCGCCAAGACGCTATCTACCACGGCCGCCCTCTCGGCGAACCAGGCGGGAGGCGGGAGGGTGGAGGCCGCCCAGGCGGCGAAGGCCACTGCGGCTTGGAAGAAGAAGCCGAGCCTCACGGCTCTTAGGGCGAAGCTCCTCCCGTAGAATACCGCCATGGCGTCTAACACGGCCACGTTGGTCATGAAGATGACTGTGCCCGCCGGGGCGACGCCTATTCCATAGTCCACCAGCTTATTGGCTATAAACTGCGCAGCGGAGAGAGTGCCGAAGAACAGCCCCACAAGCACCAAGTCCGCCCTGTCCCTCCAAAGGCGGATCAAGAGGAGGTATATTGCGTAGAGGGCGAGGCCGTAGGCCCACGCCATCGCCAAGGCGAGCATGGGGGCTTGAGGCGCCAACTTTAAAAATGTACAGGCGTAGAGCACAGCCATGGACTTCTTGGCCGCGGTCAAGCGGGCTGTTGAGCTTAGGCTGGCCACGGAGCCCCCGCCGCCTCCCCGCACGGCGCCGCTGGTGGACTTCGCCAAGGGGCTCGGGGAGTTTGGGATAATTGCCGAGTACAAACGCGCCTCGCCACGGGGCGTGGTGAGGCTAGACCTACCCCCCTGGGCCTACTTCGCCGAGGTATACCCCCACGTCTCCGCCTTCTCGGTACTTACAGAGCCCTTCTGGTTCCTAGGCGACTACCGCTTCCTGCCCCTGGCCAAGGCCTTTAAGCCCGTCTTAATGAAGGACTTTGTAATAGACAGGAGGCAGATAGACGCCGCCTACGGCTATGGCGCAGACGCCGTGCTTATAATATACAAGCTTGTCGGGCGGGAGAAGGCAATGGAGCTAGCCGAGTACGCCCAGCGCCTAGGCCTAACCCCAGTGGTGGAGGTAGACAACGTCCAAGACGCCAAGGAGGTGGCCACCTGGGGCGGAAAAGTGGTGCTGGGAATAAACGCGAGAGACCTGCGAACCCTCGAGGTAAGCCTCCCCAGGGCCTTTGAGATGGCCAAGGCGCTGAGAGGAGACGTGGACTACATAATTGAAAGCGGCATCTCCAAGCCGGAGGAGGTGGAGAGGGCCTGCGAGGTCTACGCAAGAGGCGTGTTGGTGGGGACGGCCCTGATGAAAAACCCGCAGTTGGCCAAGGAGCTTGCCCACGCCGCTGAGAAGTGTAGACAGAGGCGGTGAAGCGGCGCCGCGGCGCATATGCATATAAATGTCTGAGTGCCCGCCGCCGTGGATAAGCTGAGGGCTGCACTCACCTCGCTTCTGGCCGGGGTTGCAGTCACGGCTCTCAAGGCGGTTGCCTGGGCTCTCAGCGGCTCTGTCGCAGTGCTTGCAGACGCGGTGCACTCGGCCGTTGATTTGCTGGCTGTCACTATTACATACCTCGCGGTTAGGGCCAGCCTAAAGCCCCCAGACGAGGAGCACCCATACGGACACCAAAAGGCGGAGTTGCTTGGAGGCGTCGGGGGCTCGCTTGCAGTAATGGCGTCGGCGGCCTTTGTGGCATACGAGGCCGTGCAGAAGCTCATCCACTGGGAGATCTACACGCCGACCCTCATAGGGCTCGCCGTGGTGGCCGTCGCAATCTTCGTAGACTTCAACAGAGTGATGGTGCTGAGGAGGTTTAAGGGCTTGTCCAGGGCCCTTGAGGCAGACGCCCTCCACTTCTCCACAGACCTGGCCTCCTCCACGGCCATAGCCGCGGTGCTGGCCTTTGGACTAATTGCCTCGGCCCAACTGCCCCACCTCTTTGCGACGTGGGGGCCACTGATAGACGCCGCAGTGGCGCTGGCGATAGTGGCGTATTTCACAAAGCTGAGCCTCTCGCTCCTCAAGACGTCGGTGGTTGAGCTACTCGACTACGCCCCCCCAGACGTGGTGGCCCGGGCCAGGTCCAGCGCCGCGGCTGTGGAAGGCGTCAGAGCCGTGTCGGCTGTGAAAGTGCGCAAGGCAGGCTCAGTGTACCACGCAGAGGTCACAATAGCCGTAGACGAGAACTTGACAGTGGCCGCCGCACACGAGATAGCGGACAGAGTGGAGAAGGTGCTCAAGGGCGAGCTAGGCGGAGACGTGACTGTACACGTGGAGCCCTACAAAGAGCGGCGCTCAGAAACAAGCACCGCCTAGGGTATAGCAGTAGGCGTAGTATACGTAGCTGGCCAGGCCTAGGGGTGCTGAGAGGCCGAAGTAGCCAAAGCGCCATACAATCGCTATTTCCACAATGGAGACAAAAATCGCAATCACAAGGGCCGTTATCGCAGCTGGCTCTAGAGTGTAGATCCCTAACGCCATGGCAAGGCCTGGGTAAAACGTGCTGTACAACGCCTTCTCCCCTACCACCGCGCTGACCCCCTCGTCATCTTTGCCCTTAGCTATGAAGATAAGCGCTACTATTGACTCAGGAACCACGGTGGCTATGGGTATTAATATGACAGAAAGCGCCAGCTTGTCTAACCCAAGAGCCGCGCCAATCTCCCTTATTCCACTCACCATCCACTCGGCGCCAAAATACATCGCCGCTATAGCGGCAGCTACCTGTAGGGCGGGGTGGCGTAGCCACAGCTTGGCCTCCCCTCCTCCTGCCTCCTCTTCCTTAAGCATATACCTGGCGTAGAGCACGTATAGCGCGAGTAGGACAAGGCCGTAGAGTTGGCCATATGCCCCGTACTTCTCGGGGTGAAGGATGAGGATAGGGGCCAGGGGAATTGTAAAGACGAGAAGCGGAATGGCTACCCCCCTATGCACATGGAGAAGCATATATCTCCTCCGCTTAAAAGCCCACGAGACAAGCGCAACAGCCAACAGCACGGGGTATATGATAGTGGAGGCCATAAAGGGCTGAGCCACGATGGAGCCCCAAGCGATCTCCGCCTGGCCTTGTGCCAGCGCCACTGTGAAGATCGCCAGCTCGGGGCTGGAGGTTATGATAGGGGCAAAGATGGCCGCAACCCCCGTGGCGGCCCTTTTGTAACGCCAGGAGATAAAGTGGACAAGTTGCTCTATGAGGAGGCCGGCCAACACTGTGAGCAAAACCCCCGCGGCCACTCCAAGGGGCCCTATGGAGGGCACAACCCCCTCGCCAGCCATGCCCCGCGGCGAGGCGGGGGTTTATATCGTTGATCCCCCTCTTACCTCTGGGCGACTCGTCTGTAGTACAAGGCCTTGAAGCTACGTATCACCTCGGCAATCCGTATCCCCGCGGGGCACTGGAAGTCGCACGCCCTGCAGTGTAGACAAGTTGCCACTCCACGGAGCGCCTCTTTTCCAACTCCGCCGTTTGTAAGCGCCATGAGGATGAGGTTGATCCTGCCCCTGGGGCCGTAGTGCCTCTCCCGCGTTGCCACATATGTGGGACAGACGTGTTCACAAAACCCGCAGAATTGGCACCGCCGAACTTCCTCAAGAATCTCTCTTTCGCTGAGCATTAGTCCACGATTTTGCCAGGGTTAAATACGCCATAGGGGTCAAACACCCTCTTCAGCTCTTTCATAAGCTTTAACACGACGTCGCTGCCCCCGTTCTTCGCCAGCGCGGCTTCCCTCAAGAGGGGCTTCTTGTGTATTCCAATGCCGTGCTCGGCGCTTACAGTTCCGCCGAGCTTCACGGCGAGTCTCGCCACCTCGAGGAAGAACTCCATCAGCCGCTCCATCTCCTCTGGGTCGCTCCGCCGGGCCCACGCCGCGGGGTGCAAATTGCCGTCGCCGATGTGGCCCCCCATGTTGTACCTCAGCCCCCTCCTCCTCGCAGCCTCTTCCACAGCCCTAATGGCCTCTGGCACACGGCTCAGCGGCACAGCCACGTCTTCGAAGTAGAGGAAGGCCTCGTCGCCGTAGTCGTTAAATGCGGCCTTAAGCTGCGCCGAGTACAGCCGCCTCCTAGGCTCCAGCAGTTTATTGAATTCACCAAGCGACTCCGCAGTTGCCTCCACTATGCCGCCGGCCGAGGCCACCTCCACTAGCTTAGCCAACACAGTCTTCTCTCCGCCAGGGGACGTGTCTACGCCGAGCCACAGGTAGTACCCATCGCCAAGGCCGATGAGTCTGGCCACCTCCCTGTCCACAAACTCGGCGACGATGGGCCACAGGCCCGCCCGCCTGGCCTCAACCACGGTGGCTACTAAGGGCTCGGGCGAGTTGAACCTGGCGACTATGCCGACGAAGTGCCGCGGCAGAGGGGCCAGCCTAAGCACAGCCTCGGTAATAATGCCGAGAGTCCCCTCGCTACCAACGAAGAGCTGGAGGAGGTTGTACCCCTCTCTGCACTTGACCGTGAGACACCCAAGCCTCACCACCTCACCCGTCCCAATCACGGCCTCTAGGGCGAGGACCCAGTGCGACGCCGGGCCGTACCTAGCCCCCCTCAGCCCAGACCCCCCGTTGGCCAACACGCCGCCCACGGTGGCCACTCTGGCGGAGGCCGGGTCCACGGGCCACTGGAGGCCGTACCTCGCCAGCTCCAGGTTGAGCTCCTCCACCCTAACCCCCGGCTGCGCTCTGGCGTACCAATCCACCTCCGACACCTCGACCACCTTGTTCATCTTCTCCATAGACACCACCACGGCCCTCTCCCACTTAACCACGGCGTTGCCCGAGAGGCTGGTGGAAGAGCCCACGGGCACAAGCTTTAAGCCGTGGCGGACGGCCACTTTTACCAGCTCAACCATCTCTCCCACGGATGTAGGCTGTACCACGGCCATTGGGAGAACCCCCTCCTCAGAAGAGGCGTCTCTCCCGTAGAGAGCCAAAACCTGCGGCTCTGTATATAACCGATCCCCGAAAATTGACTCAAGTTCTTTGAGAACGGTCTTCACACTATAGACGTGCGTTTTGATATAAAAGCTTTAAATAAAACTCAGAGACGTTGTAGTGGATCTTAGCTTTATAAAGAGGCTGGAGGAGGTTGTAGGGAGAGGAGGCGTCTTATATCGTGAGGTCGATTTGTTGGTGTACGAATCAGACGGAACCCTAGCGCTTAGGGGGCGGGCAGACGCCGTGGTATTTCCACGTAGCGTGGAGGAGATGGCCAAGGTGGTGGAGTTGGCGTACAGCCATGGGGTCCCCATCGTGGGCCGCGGCTCTGGGACAAGTCTAAGCGGCGGAGCCGTCGCAGTAAAAGGCGGCATCGTGATAAGCACGGCGCGTATGAACAAGATCATAGAGGTGGACCTGGCCAACGAGGTGGCCGTCGTGCAAGCCGGCGTGATAAACGACTGGATAAACGCCTACCTCTCCCGCCTGGGCTACCAATACCCAATAGACCTCGGCTACCAGTACATGGCCGACCCGGGGTCTCAGAGGGTGTCCACCATAGGGGGCAACATAGCCCACAACTCCGGCGGCGTCAAGTGTTTTAAATACGGCGTAACTGTGAACCAGCTGAGGGGTCTCACCGTCGTTATCCCGCCGGGCGAGGTGAGGAGAATCGGCGGCAAAGAGTTCGAGCAGCCTGGATACGACCTAATAGGCCTAGTGGCAGGCTCCGAGGGCACTCTGGCCCTAGTGGCAGAGGCCGTGGTGAGGATAACCCCCCTCTACGAGGCCACGCTCACAATACTGGCATCGTTCAAAGACCTCTACACCGCGGGCAGAGCAGTTTCCGCCGTCATAGCCTCAGGCGCCATGCCAGTGGCGATGGAGCTCATGGACAAGCTCGCCGTGGAGGCGGTGGAGTCTGGGCCATACGCCGCCGGGCTCCCCAGAGACGCCGAGGCCGTCCTCCTCATACAGGTAGAAGGCTCGCCCCCCGGCGCCGCGGCTGAGGCGGACAAGGTGGCTAAAGTCCTCAGAGAGGCCGGGGCCGCCCAAGTAGAAATCGTAGACGACCCCAACAGGGCGGCGCGGCTTTGGGCCGCGCGTAAGCAGGCGTTCGGAGCCATGGGATTTGTGGGGCCTAACTACGTCGTGGAAGACGGCACTATTCCCAGGAAGCGCCTGGCCGAGGCCTTGGCCATTGCCAGAAGCGCCGCGGCGAAGAGGGGCCTCCGCGTGGCCAACGTGTTCCACGCCGGCGACGGGAACTTGCACCCCCTCATCCTCTACGACGAGAGAAAGCCCGGGGAGAGGGAGAAGGCGATAGAGGCGGGAGAAGAGATCTTAGAGGCATGCGTAGAGCTCGGCGGCACCATCACCGGGGAGCACGGCGTGGGCTACATGAAAAAGAGACTTTTGGCGAAGATGTACGGCGAGGCTGAGATAGGCATCATGAAGGCCATAAAGGCGTCCTTTGACCCAAGGGGTCTCCTAAACCCGGGCAAGATATTCCCATGAGGCCCAAGTCCGTGGAGGAGCTCGTCGGCGCCGTGGTCGAGGCAAATAGGCTGAGGGCCAGGCTCTTTCCCACTTGCCTAGGCTCCAAGGCCGGGATGGGCCCCCCGGCGGCCTACGACGAGTTGCTCGAGCTTACGTCAATGCCTAGGGTTGTCGAGGTGGACGAGGAGGAGATGGTAGTCAAAGTCTCTGCCTGCTACCCAGCGGCCTCTCTCCAGGAGGAGCTCGCGAAGAGGGGGAGGAGGCTCGCGATGGACCCGCCCCTCTTCACTAGGTCGTCCATAGGCGGCATAATAGCCACAAACTTCTACGGGCCTATGGCGTATCGCTACATGACGCCCAGAGACCAACTGTTGAGCGTCCGGGCGGTGACTGGGGGCGGGCAGCTGGTTAAGTTCGGGGCTCCGGTGATGAAAGACGTGGCGGGGTACAACTTGAAGCGCTTGTTGGCAGGCTCGTGGGGCACTCTCGCCGTAATAGTTGAGGTTTTCCTAAGGATATACGCCCTGCCGGAAGCCGTGGCCGTGGTAGAGACAGACCCCAAGCCCCTAGGCGATGTGCGCAAGTTGCTCCCAACGGCGGCGCTTGAGAAGGACGGGAGGCTCTACTTGAGGTTCGAGGGAACGGCGGCTGAGGTGGAGTACCGCGTCGCGAAGGCGGGCAGAGGCGAGGTTTACTATGGCGCAGACGCCGAGGCCCTTTGGCGAAGTGCCACAGAGGCCATAGACGTCTTCTCCTCAGACGTGGTGTATAGAGTGGTGGCGCCCCCAGCCCAGTTGCCCCCGCCGCCGAGCGGCGCTAGGTATGTGAAATACCCACTGTTGGGCGTTATGTACGTGGGCGGTGAGGCGGGGGTTGGCTATAGGCTCAAGCCGCCTCAAAAGTGGCAACTCCCAAACGCAGACCTCATGGCCAGAATAAAACAGGTATTTGACCCAAACGGAGTGCTGGCGCCCGGGCGGCTTCCATGACGGCGGCGTACGACGAGGTGTACAGATGCGTCCACTGCGGCTTCTGCCTCCCCACGTGTCCCACATACCTCGCCACCGGCGTGGAGGGGATGAGCCCCCGCGGCAGGCTGTACCTCATCAGAGCGGTGTTAGAAGGCCGGGCGAGGCCCACCAAAGACCTCCTCGAATACCTAGACGCCTGCGTCTACTGCCTCCGTTGTGAAACCGCCTGCCCCTCAGGGGTGAAATACGGCGCGGTTTACGAACAGTTCTTCAAAGAGCATAGGAAAGAGCTCCAGTCCATCACTTACAGCCGCTACCTGCCCCTCTTCAATGCCCTAAACACGGGCCCCGGCCTTGCCCTGGCCCGCGTAGGTAGTAGCTTTGTAAAAGAACTTGGGGCCTTGGTGGCTGGCAGGGACGTAAGAATGTACGTGGGGAAGGAGTTTAAGGCCAAGGGGGAGAGAGTCGGCAGAGTGGCCCTCTTCGTTGCCCCAGACTGTGTGGCGTGGCGCTACCGGGGGGAGGTGGTGGAGGCCGCCGTCCGCGTATTGACGTGGAACGGCTACGACGTGGTAGTGCCGCGCTTCCGTTGCTGCGGCGCGCCTTATAGACACAGCGGCCAGTTTGAAAAAAGCGAAGAACTGGCCAAGTACAATAAGGCCGTGGTCGGGCAACTTGGCCGCGTAGACTACGTCGTAGTCGCAAACTCTGGAGGTTGCCAAGCCGAATTGACGAGATATCTCGACAACGTCGTCGATGTATTTCAGCTGTTGGCCAAAAACGGCGTGAGGGAGAGATTGGGGCCTGTCAAACTTAGACTGGCGTTGCAATACAGTTGCCATCTCATGAACGTGGCCAAGGCCCACATGCACACTGTCGCTATACTGTCAAAAGTGCCAGAGCTCAAAGTCGTCCCCTTGCCAAGCGCCGACGTCTGTTGCGGAGGTGGCGCATTTTACCCCCTGCGCCATAGAGATGTTGCAAATAAGATCTTGGAAATAAAAAGTCGTGAGATTTCCGAGATAAAACCCGATGGAATATTAGTGGAAAGTCCTTCGTGTTTACAACAATTGTCGAAGCTAGGCGTGCCCATTTATACCCCTATCGAAATCTTAGATTTGTCGTATAAAAATGCAAATAATCTAAAGTATCTCGATTTAAAGACTACATAAAACATTGTTTTTAACTTGGATTATCCCCCTAGCCTGGGTTTCTGCGGCGACATTTGTAGCTCTGATTCTCAGTTAATACGGCTGCCGCAATATGTTTGATATTTTCGGTGAGTGGAGTTCTGGAAGAAGATTTTAAATACGCCGCTTTTGTATTCCATATGATAGAAATTAATCCTAAGGTGCTTCAGTTATACCGAGATCTCTTTGGCGAGAAGGTTGTTAATGGGAGGAGGGTGGTCGTGGAACAACTTATCGAGGATTTGACCAGGGAGTTTCGGGATGAGATAGACAGAGTCATCAGGGCGAGGCGGGAGTGGCTTGAGAAGAGGGAGCCCGTGAGAGTTAAGGCGGCGTTTCCCAAGTGGGACGACAAGTTTGTAGACGCAGATGGGAACGTCCGCACGTTTAGGGAAATTGTGCAGGGGCTTATTGACAACTTCCTCGGCAGAGACACGCCTCTGCGGTGGGGGCTGAACTGGAACACGCCCGTGCCAGACGACTTGCACCCGTTGAAGAACCCAGGGCTGGAGATTACTGGGCCTTGGTTCCCCATGTCCCGCGCTATTCACCAGATTAACGCAGACGTGGCATCCATGATGGAGGACGAGGAGGACGCATCGCCTGCATGGTACGTGCCCTGGGGCTCTGGGAGAGAGGTGGCGGCGGTGTGGGAGGCGCGGCGGATTGTGAAGCGGGTCTTGTCGGGGGATGTGCCAGACCCCTACTACGAGGGGGGCAAGGTGTACCGCATACAAAAGCCCAGGGAGAGGTGGCCCACCCTCATACACAGAGTGCCGGGCCTCCACATCCTCGACTTCGACGTGAGAGTTGACGGGAGGCCCGTCCCGGCCATAATCACCTCCATCGTGATCTACACAGTTAACAACTACGACGCGTTGAAGAGGGCTGGCTCGGGGGTGTACTTCTATGTGCCCAAGGTGCAGACGCCCGAGGAGGCCCTCGTGGTGGAGAAGATCTTGCGGCGGGTGGAGGACGCGTTGGGGCTTAGGCGGGGCGAGTTGAAGATAGCCATGTTGTACGAGGAGGCCAGGGCGGGCTTGTACCTCCCCGTCATCTTCTGGATTTGGAGGGAGAGGCTTGTCAAGTCTAACAACGGGAGGTGGGACTACTTGGGCTCGTTGATTGAGATGTGGAAAGACGAGGCGGTTTACCCAGACCCGCAGAACATTACGATGACTCACCCCATAATGATGGCGTACCAGAAGTACAACGCGTTGATGTGTCTAATGGCTGGGCTTGGGAGAGACGGGAGTCTAAACGCCGCGCCGGTTGGGGGCATGGCCGCGGTGATGCTCTACCGCCCCGACGACCCGTACCAGCGCTATAGGTACAACGCCAGAGCGTTGAGGGCCATATGGCTGGACAAGCTCAGGGAGAGGCTAATTGGGCTCATCTTTGTGACTGAGGAGCCGGTGAAGAAGGTGACGCTTAGGGAGGTCCTGGAGGGGAGGGTTAGGGGGAGGCTGTACGACTTGTTTAGGCAGAGCTGGGTGGCCACGCCGGAGGAGTCGTATGTGAAGGCGGGCAACGAGCCGCTTAGGGCGGGGCTGGAGGAGCTGGAGAAGCTGATTAACCGCTCCGTCAAATACGTGGAGGTGGAAGGGGCTAGGATACCGGCGGTGGACAGCGGCCTCACGGAGCAGGAGAGGCAGCTCTTCATAAGGCTCGGCCTAATAGACGAGGCGGGAAACATCACGCCGTGGGTCATAAGGCCGGATATGGTGGACACCCCGGAGAAGCTGTTCACAAACCCAGAGCTGTGGGGAGGCACAGACCTCTGGACCGCGCTCTACCAGCCGCCGAAGGGCGACATCACGGCGGAGCACATACAACACGCCTTCTACATGGCCGCCAACTACGGCTTCCAGCTCCTCAACGGCAATCTGGCCGCGGCCATCGACGACTACGAGCTGGGCCAGCGCTTTATGAACGACTTGGCCACCTACCGCATATTCTCCACCTGGCTCTGGACGCTACTGCGCCACAAGGCCCCCATTACGAGAGACGGGGCGTTTAAGGGGCCCGCCAAGACGGCGCTCGGGGTAATCCCAGCCGAAGACAGAGTCAAGGTGGCGGCTGGCACCCCCTTCACCGAGGAGCTCTTTGACAAGCTCTGGGAGTTGCACATGGAGTGGGTCTATGCATTTTACGACGACTTGGACAGAATAGCGGCGGAGAGGATACTCCGCCGGTTCGTAGATGCCGTGAAGGAGGCCATACGCGACGCCTACGCGGCTGGCCCGTTTAGGCGCGTGAAGCCAGGCGACGCGGCGAGGCGGGTGCTCTCCGCCATAAGGGCCGAGGAGGTGGAGAAGGCCGTCGTCGAAAACGCGCCGCGCTTCGACAGAGCCTTCGCGCCCGTCATAATGGAGATACTACGCGCAAAGCTCAAGTCGCCCATGTACCTCCAACACGGCGGCAGACTCATCATGGCCCTAGCCCCTCTGCCAGACGAGGTTAGAGACGCGGCGCTCAAGGCGGTCTTCATGCCCAGGGAAGAGGTGGAGAGGCTTGTGGCCTCCGGCAGACTCGGCAAAGAGGTATTGGAGATATACGACTATGTCCACGACATAAGATGATCGAATGGCTGTCGGCCCTCCGAGGCCTCCTAGTGGACAACCTAGAGCGGTCTTACCTCCCCCTCCCGGTTGACCCTGGGGTTTGTAAGAGGTGGAGGGAGGGGCTGTCCTTCGGCGGGAGGGAGAGGGTGTTGTACACCTCCTGCATGTACCAAATGGCGCCGCTGATTCACAGAGCTGTGGAGCTGTTGGAGAAGTACGGCGCCCACCGGGGCGGGCTGAGGACCCGCGTGGCGGCTCTAGGCGCTAGGCTCTTCGGAGGCGTCTTGCTGAAGCCCAGCGAGGAAGAGGAGCGGCGCGCCGCCGCCATACTCCGCTCCATCTACTCCCTCTTGAAGAAGCATGGTGTAGAATTCGGCGTGTTGGAGGAGGAGCCCTACTCAGGCGCCTTGTTGTACGAGCTGGGCCTCGTAGACGACTTCGCCGAATACGCCAGGAAGGTGTACATGCGGTTCAGGGAGGAGGGGGTGAGGGAGGTGATAACGGTGGACCCCCACACCCAGTACATCCTGGAGAAGGTCTACCCGCAGTTCGTGGAGGGGTTCGACCTCTCTGTGAGAAGCTACCTCGACTTCCTAGACCCCTCCAAGGTCAAGGTAAAGATCAGCGGCTTCGCAATACACGACTCGTGCCTCTACGCCCGGTACCTAGGCCGCTACGACACGGTAAGAAAGCTACTGGCCGCTGGGAGGCCCGTGGAGGATCCGTTTATAACTGGGAGAGAGACCTCGGGCTGTTGTGGAGGGCCCGCGGAGTCCATAATGCCAGAGCTCACGAGGAAAATCGCCATGGACAGGGCGGCCAAGCTCTCAAGGCTTTCTCATACCGCCGTGGTGGCTTGCCCAATATGTTTCGTAAACCTCTCCCGCACTGGGGCAATTGAGGTGAGAGACATGGCCGAGGTGTTGGAATGAGTTGGCAGGAGGCCGTAGAGAGGGCCAGGGCGCACATTGTGCCTAGGACGTACGAGGTGTTGCAGAGGTTTGAATACGTCAGAGAGTTGGCCAAGGAGGTGAGAAAGGCGCGGGAGGAGGTGGTCAAGAACTTAGACTACTACATTGAGGAGGCGAGGAGGGCCGTGGAGCGGATAGGCGGGCGCTTCTACCTAGCCGCCACGGGGGAGGAGGCCGTTGAGACTGTGGCAAAGATCGTGGGGAGGGGCAAGGTGGTGGTAATGGGCAAGAACAACGTGGCCACGGAGACTGGGCTTAGGCAGAGGCTTGAGGCGGCGGGCAACGAGGTGTGGGAGACGGACTTGGGCGAGTTCTTGATACAGCTGGCCGGCGATGAGCCAAGCCACATACTCGCCCCCGCCCTCCACATAACCAAGGAGAGGGCGGCCGAGGTGCTTAGGCAGAGGCTGGGAATCGCCGTTCCCCCAGAGGCGGAAGCCATTGCGCAGAGGGCCAGGGAGTTTCTGAGGGAGAAGTTCCTAAGGGCAGACGTGGGGATCACAGGCGCAAACGCCATAGCCGCAGACACAGGGGCCGTGGTGCTCGTGGAAAACGAGGGCAACATCAGGCTGACCACGGCGCTGCCGCCGGTCCACATCGTCTACGACGGCGTGGAGAAGATAGTCCCAAAGGTATATCATGCCTTCATGACCGCCATGGTTCAGTCCGCCTACGCCGGCCTTTACCCGCCCACCTACGTAAACCTATCCGCTGGCCCGAGCTCCACGGCCGACGTGGAAATGCGCCGGGTGTCCCCCGCCCAAGGGCCGCGCGAATTCCACGTAGTTCTTGTAGACAACGGAAGGAGGAAGGCCGCCAAAGACCCAGACCTATGGGAGGCGCTCCTCTGCATAAGGTGCGGCCGTTGCCACCTCCACTGCCCAGTCTACCTGACGCTGGGCAGAGAGTTTGGGAGGCCCCCCTACACGGGGCCCATGGGCGTGATGTGGACGGCGGTTACGCGGGGCATAGAGGAGGCCGGCCCACACGCGCTCAAGTGCGTGCACGCGGGGAACTGCAGAGAGGTGTGCCCAATGTCAATAGACATCCCCAAGGTGATACACGCAATAAGGGCCAGATACCTAAGGTCGCGTTAGCTCTTCCACCTCTTGCCCAAGAGGTTCTTCAACGCGTCTAAGAGGAGGTAGGCGGCGTCGTTCACGTCGAGGCCAAACCTCTTTGCAAACTCCGCCACGGCCTCCCCGGCGGCCATCTGCATCTGTCTCCTCTTCTCCACGGCGTCTGTCATGCACCTGGCATACTCAAACTCCACGAGGGGGCCAACTGTGGCAAATCGCCTCTTTACAGGGCCGGGGCGCCTAGACCTGCCGACGTAGAGAATAGGCTTGTACTTCTCCAGCCGCCACCCGTCATCGGTGAAGTCCTCAGATGCGTATGCGGCAACTACGCGCCCTACAAATATGTCGTGGTCTCCGCCCACGTCTACCACTTGCTTAAGCTCGCACTCAATGACGGCGACGGCCTCGCCCACAGCCACGCTGGGGATCCTCCGCGCCGGCACTAAGGTAAGCCCAGCCCGCTCGACCTTGTCTTTTACAACGCGGCCAGAGACGTCGCCTACAAAGGCCAGGGCATCTGCCCTAGAGAAGTCGAGGATATTTACAGTGAAGTAGCCGCTCTCTCTTATCAGCCTATACGTGCGCCGCTCTGGGGCAATGGCCGTCATCAAGAGAGGTGGCGACATGGAGATAGACGTAGTCCACACGGCGGGCATGGCGCCTGCCTCTTCCCCAGCCTTAGCCGCTATAATGGGGACCGTGGCTGGGTAGAGCAGGTAGTGGAAAAGCTCTACATCAATTTCTCTGAGCATGCCGCTAGCCGGAGAGGTATTTGGCTAAGTTATAGGCGGCTTCTGTTGCCATAGACCTCAGCGCGCTTTTTACAATGCTCGGCGCCAGAGAGGCGGCTAGGCCCCGCGCGCCTCCTTCAAAGCGCCACTTCACGAGGGACCCGCCGCCGCTGGGCTCTACACGGGCCGAGATTTTGAAGTCGGCGGTAGTCTGGAGGCCGGTCGCCCTCCCCGCCACATCTACGCCGTCGTCTCCCACGTAGGTGTACCGGAAGCGGACTGCCATTTTGCCCGAGAGGTGTCCCAGCTTAACCGTGGCCTCCCCCACATACTCGTCGCCGGACTTCTCCACCTTGGTGACCCCAGGTATCAGCTTGGCCACAGCCTCGGGGTTTTTCAACAGTTCTACAACCTGAGCGGGGGGCTTGGGGACGGCGAATTGTCCAGACTCCTCTACGCGCATGTGTCAGCGTAGCTGGCGGTTTATAAGTCTGCCACTAGGGCAATGAAGACGTCGTTTACGTTGGTCCCAGTGTAGCCCGTGTATATGGCCCTCCCCAGCGCCTTGAAGAAGGTGTAGCTGTCGTTGTTGGCGAGGTGCGCGTAGGGGTCGAGGCCGGCCTTCTCAGCCTCCTCCGCCGTCAACCCGTCCACCACTGCGCCTGCTGCCGGGCTGTTTCCATCTACCCCGTCGGTGCCCATGCAGGCGGCAACTACGTCGCGGCTCCCCCGCACCGCTATTGCAAAAGAGAGGCAGAGCTCTTGGTTTCTCCCGCCCACTCCGTTGCCTCTTACAGTTACCACGGTCTCTCCCCCGGCGAGCACGGCGGCCGGCTTTGGCGCAGGTAGGGCGTGGGCCAAGGCGCTCTTAGCCACAGAGGCCAAGACGCGCCCCACCTCTCTCGCCTCGCCCTCGAGCATGGCGGTTAGGACCACGGCGTTGAACCCCTTAGCCGAGAGGAATTGTGCGGCGCGGCGTAGGGACTGGACGTTGCTGGCCACTACCACGTTGACGACATTATCCAACAGCGGGTCGCCCCGCCTCACCGTGTCCGCCCCGCTCTCCACCGCCCGCCTAACGCCCGGCGGGAGCCCGTCCCAGAGGCCGTACTTCTTGAGGACGCGTATGGCGTCTTCGCGGGTTGACTCGTCGGGCGCAGTGGGGCCAGACGCAATGACGTCTAGCCTGTCGCCCACCACGTCGCTTATGATGAGAGATACCACTCTCTGCGCCTTTATGAGCTTGAGGAGCTTGCCGCCCTTGACCCGGGAGAGGCGCTTCCTCACGGCGTTGAGCTCCACTATGTCGGCTCCCCGGCGCATGAGCTCCTGCGTCAAGCGGCTAATATCGTCAAGCGACACGCCGTCCTCCGGCACTTCAAAGAGCGACGAGCCCCCGCCAGACACCAGCACCACCAGCGAATCCTCGCGTCCCACCGAGGCTAAGTACTCCAACAGCTCCTGGGAAGCCCTCACGGTGTTAGGCCCGGGCGTTGGGTGGTCTCCCCTCACCACTTTTACGGGGCCTACTTGCCCCTCCACGGCGGGGTCTATGACCACTCCCCCGGCCACTAAGTCCCCCAGCGCCTCCACTAGGGCCTCCGCCATGGCCCTCGACGCCTTTCCAAAGCCCACCACGTGTACCCTCCCCCGCAACTCTACCCCAGCCACCTCAGCCACGCCTCCCCGCCTCTTGACGACGCCGAGGACCGCCCGGCGGGGGTCGGCCGCCGCCAGCACCTCCTCTAAGGCGTCTAGGAGGAGGGCGTGGCGCCAGTCCTTTGCCAACTCCTCCCTATTCTTAATCACGCCCTGTCGCCTCTGCCTCTATTTAACCATTAGGTGGAGGGCCACTAGGGCGGCCAGCGCAGGCAGGGCGGTGGCATACATTACCAGCGCCGTATAGCCGGTGAGCTTCGCCGCCACGGCTGGGGGGTATATGGAGGCGTAGAACTGGACGGCGGAGCGGGGGAACTCGTAGATGGTCATGTAGGCCACTCTCCCGGCGACTAGTGCGATGAGGACTTCCAGGGGCGTCAGCCTCCCTGCGTGGTATAACGGCGCGGCGGCCATTATGCCGTATGTGGGCCTCACCGCGGAGATGGAGGCGACGAGTGCCGCCTCTGGGCTTATGGGCAGCCACCCCATGGGCACAGCCACGCCGAGGGCCTCAAGCGCCATGAACACTGCCTCAAAGACGGCGTACCGCGCCGTAATTGAGGCAGCTTGTCTAAGGATTTTTACAGTGGGCGTCTTTGCAACGTCTGCGGCGACGTCGGGCCACTTGACGCGGATCCTCGTCGCCAGGAGGAAGCCCAGCGCCGAGGAGAGGTACACAACGGCCAAGTAGGCCGCCCCCAGGAGGCCGAGGGCCCCCAGGGCAATGGGGATGACGCCTATACGGAGGTGGAGGAGGACCACTCTGATGGGCCAAGTGGCGAAGGTGTATTGCACAATGTGCCTCATGTCTACCCTCCCTTCGCCAAGGGCGCGGGCAAGTATTGCGTGGGGCGTGCGGGCGTCTGCCACGGCCAGGGCCACTAGGCCGGCGGGCACACCCGTGCGGCGCGAAATGGGGGCGGCCACCCTCTCTAAGTGGCGGAATAGGTACTTAGCCGCGAGGAGGCCCACGGCCACGGATATGAAGACCATGGCGGCTCTATACGCGGCGTCAAGTGGCGACACATTGACGAATTAGTAGACGTATAAAAATGCAAATGTTGCACAGAAAGCCTTATAGGGGGTCGCCATGGCTCCTTTGTGCAGTTTCTCCCCTCGTTGGCAGGCTTAGTGGCTGGGATCGCCCTGGCCCTACTGGGCCTAGGGCAAGCCGCGCTTTGGGTACTGGCGGCCACTGGTGTCTTCCACGCCTTGTTTCAAAAGCCGCAGGCGCTGTGTACGAAGGGCGGGGGTTGTGAGAGAGTTCTCTCATCTCCATACGCGAGGCCCTTCGGCGTGCCCATGGAGGCGCTTGGCGCGGCGTGGTTCATAGGCGTGTTGCCGGCGTACTACCTCGGCGTTGGGCAACTCTGGGCGCTTATCGGCATAGCAGGCGTGGCTGTGCTTGTGGCCATTGAGGCAAAGCTGAGGGCCTTCTGCGCCTACTGCACAGTGGCCCACCTAATAGGCCTAGCCGCAGCCGCCGTACTGCTGTCGGCGTAATGGTTTTAAATCAAAGCCCCAACCTCCACATGGCCTTGGTCGAGGTGGTCCTCTTGGCCTTCGCCCTTATTGTGGCAGGGTTTTTGCTAATGGTCATTTCGCTCCTCCTAGCCGCGAGGGGAGGCGAGGCCAAGAGCGAGGCTGGCGGGGTGATTATGATAGGCCCAGTCCCAATAGTGTTTGGCACTAGCAAAAACGCGGCGCTGGCGGCCGCCGTGGCGGCGCTAATGGTGTTAGGCCTTCTCCTCTTCTTGGCGGTACTTCTTCCAAAGTAGCCACTGGACTAGCGCGAGGACAAACAGCAGAGCTGCCACCGCAGTTAAGCCCCATGTGAGCGCTGGCGGCGTTCCTGCGCCGAAGCAGATGGGGAAGAACAACACTACGACGCATCCCACGGCGGCTGTGCTCACCTCTGCGTGGTACGTCATTGCGATAAACGGCAGTGAAACAAGGAGGAAAACTCCAAGCAGTATAAGGGCGAGGCCGACAGTAAATAAGAGGTTCATAGGCGGGAGTGACCTCAAGCTTATAAGCTTTTTTATCCCATTTTGAAGCTTGGCGCCAGACATGCTAAATACCGTGTAGACATCGCGGAAATTGTCCGTTTCCTCAGCTTTTAGGCGCTTGTTGAACAGGTGGAGAAGTACGTCTACGTCGGCGCTGGATCCTCCCAGCTACAGGAGACTCCGACGACCGAAAGTAGAGTCGCTTAGCGGCGGCTCTTTCAGTATACTCGTTCATTCTCTTAACAAGAAAGAGGTGAGAGTTTCTTCTGCCAGGAGAGGCGGTAGCCTTATGTGTAAGCTAGCGAAATAGAAAGACGCATTTTCGTCAGCCTTCTGCCCCCCGGTAGCTATAAAGCTTGGCGTGTTTTATAGATGGTTGAAGGAAGGAGGCGGAATACAACAACCTGGGGTCTGGCGAAAATTCTAAAGTCTATTTGTCTCGATCTCGCTGAGAGGTCTTGCGACGCGGCGGTCTCCAAGATGAAGAGAGTCGTTGGAGAGGTGAACTGCGTGGCGTCGAGATCCCCTATAGCCCCGGTGAGAAGCCTAGGCCAGGTGACTTACGCTTTGGACCTCCGCAGCCTTTTTGAGAGACTGAAGCTGTAGCGCAAAGTCGTAGGCGTCTACTATTGCCTTTATGGAGGCGTCTACCACGTTGCTGGAGACGCCCACTGTCCTCCAGACGCGTTCGCCGTCTGTGAACTCCACTGTGACTCTCACGACGCTCTCTGTGCTCTTCACCGTGGTGGGCAAGACGACGCGGTAGTCCCGCAGGGTGACGTTTAGAAGCTCTGGGAACGCAGCAGTGAAAGCCCTCCGTAGCGCCACGTCCACGGCGTGCACGGGGCCCACGCCCTCTCCAGCCTCGAGCATCTCTCTGCCGCCCACCTTGACCTTGACCACGGCGAATGCGGCAGGGGTGGGGCCGGTCACCACCCGCCACTCCACTAGCCTAAACCTCTCCTGGTAGAGGCCGAGGTGTTTTAACAGTATCAAAAGCGCCGAGGCTGGGGCCTCGTCGAAGGAGTAGCCCTCTCTCTCAAGCCGCTTCACCTCCTCAAGCGCCCTCCTAACCGCCTGGTGGCGCTTGTCGAGGGGGATGCCCAGCTCCTCCGCCGCCTTCAGCGCCACGCTGGCGCCCCCAGCCATCTCGGACACCACTATGACGCGCCTATTCCCCACCAGCGCTGGGTCAATGTGCTCGTAGGCCCTCGGCACCTTCATTACTGCGTCTGCGTGGACTCCGCCCTTGTGGGCAAAGGCGAAGTCTCCCACGTAGGGCTGGTAGGGGTTTGGCTGTCTGCCAAGCGCCTCATACACCATCTGCGAAAGCTCCCTCAGCCGTCCAAACTTCACGGGGGGCGGCTCGTTTCTAAGCACGCGGAAGCCCATCTTCAGCTCCAGGGTGGGCAACACGGCGGTTAAGTCCGCGTTTCCCGTTCTCTCCCCCACCCCGTTTATAGTCCCCTGCACGTGTCTAGCCCCCGCTACCACGGCCATTAGAGTGTTGGCCACGGCGCAGCCGATGTCGTTGTGCATGTGGGCCCCCAGCGCCATGGCTGGGAACCTCCTCTTCACCTCTGCTGTAATTCTGTACACCTCGTGCGGCGGAGTGCCCCCGTTGGTGTCTGCCAGCACCACCACCCTGGCCCCCGCCCTCCAGGCAGTCTCTATAGACTCAAGGGCCCTCTCTGGGTCCTCTATGTAGCCTTGGTAGAAGTGCTCAGCGTCGTATATCACCTCCATGCCGTGCTCTCTGAGGTATTCCACGCTCTCGGCTATCATGGCCAAGTTCTCCTCCCACGTGGTCTCCAACACCTTCTCCACGTGGAGAGTCCAGCTCTTCCCAAAGATCACCGCCACTGGGACGTCGGCCTTCACTATGGCGTTTAGACTCTCGTCGTCCCTCGGCCTAACCCCCTTGCGCCTAGTGCTTCCAAACGCCGCGAGCCTCGCCCTAGTGAGAGAGTACTCCTTCATGGCCTTGAAGAAGTCCAAGTCCTTGGGGTTGGAGTAGGGCCAGCCCCCCTCGATGTAGTCCACGCCGACCTCGTCCAGCTTTAGGGCAATCCTCACCTTGTCCTCAAGCGTGAAGGAGACGCCCGCGCCCTGTGCGCCGTCTCTCAGGGTTGTGTCTAATGTTTCTACATAATCCCCGGCATGCCTATTTAGGAAATGTGGTACATATAAACTTATCTCAGATCGACGCGGAGAAGCGCGGCGTAAAGACGGGGGAGATCCTGCATAGCGTGTCACGTGAGGGAATTGTAATAGTGAGGCCCTCTCCTGTGGATGCAGTGCTGATGTAACCTCTGGGGTATTGTGGTGTTTTGAAGAGGGGTCGAAAAACAGGGGCTTATAAACTCCGCTGTAAAAGCCCGTCGAAGAGTTTGACCGTGTTAAACGAGCCCGGCGGCGGTGCAGAGCATGTGGAGCAGCCCCGTTGGGCCGGCCTCTTCTTAACTCGGCGAGCCGTTTAGCCATTAGTACAAGTTCTACCTAGGCGGGGGAGGCCGTTTACCCCATTTGAGCTGTGAGCAACCACCTCCAGAGCGGGATGTAGGCGACGCCGCCGCGCTCCTCCTCGTAGTCCCAAGTGACAACCACGGCCCTGGCCCCCGTGAAGACTGTCTTGGCCCTTTCAAGCGCCTTAACCTCTCTCCTGTCTACCTCGTCTGGCGCAGAGGCGTATGTCACCTGGATCAACGTCGGCGGGTCGCCAGGCACTACGAAGTCTACCTCGTGCCCCTCGCCGCGCCAGTAGCGCAGGGGGAGGCCCCGCCTGGCCAGCTCAGCCGCCACCACTGCCTCCATCCTGGCGCCCATGTCGAGCCTCTTCCTGAGGTTGAAGTAGGCGGGGTCCACCGGGTATATCTTCCTCGGCTGCTGGTGCACCTCTCTGGCGCCCCCCAGCTTATGCGCCGAGAGGACGTAGTACGCCTCCTCGAGGTACCTCAAGTAGGCGGCTAGCGTCTTCTTGCTCACGCGGTATCCGAGGCCCCTTAGGTAGCGGTGCGCGGCGCTGATGGAGAAGTAGCGGCCAAACCCCTCCTCCACCAGGGAGAGAAACACCTCGAAGACTGGGGCGGGGGATATCCTGTGCCGCTCCACCACGTCTCGGAGAACCACCGTGTCCCTGTACACTCTCACAAGCTCGCCGCGGAGCTCGGGCCTGGCCACCAGCTCCGGGAAGCCGCCCCACTCCACGTACTCCCTGAGAAGCGCCAGCAGAGTGCCCCTGGCCGTCGGCGCGTAGAGGTGCGCCGGGGCCGCGCCCCTCGCCTTGAGAAACTCCCGGAAGGAGAAGGGGAACATCACGCGGCTGATGTACCTCCCCCTAAGCTCGGTTGACACCGCGCGGGCGTCCAGCTGAGAAGAAGAGCCCGCCAGGGCTACTCTAAATCTGCCAGAGTCGAGGAGGGTCCTAACCCACCTCCCCCACATGGGGATGTTTTGCACCTCGTCTAGCAACAGATAGATAACGTCGCCATGCGGCTTCGCCAGCTCAACCACTGTTTTTACAAAGGCGCTGAAGTGCTCCGGCCTAACCCCGGCGAGTCTCACATCCTCAAAATTCACATAGACCACGGACTCCCGCGGAGCGCCGCCTTTCACAAGCTCATCGGCGATTTGGAACAAGAAATACGTCTTCCCAGCCCTCCTTGGCCCCACCACAGCCAGCGCAAAATCCCCCAACACATACTCCACCTCCCTCGGCACATACCTAGGCAGAGGCCTCGCAAACCACTCGTCAACAACCTCCCTAAACACGCGTTCCACGTAGGAAACACACTCCCCAGATAAATGTTTCCTATAGGAAACAGTCTACGCTGCGCGTTTCAGCTTAGCCGCGTTGCCAGACACGGCATCACTGGCGAACTGCCAACGTTTGTCCTTATGCCTTGGCTTTACCGCGCTGGAGAGCAGGGGCGACGATTAAAATAGAGATAATAATTGTTGCAACTATGCACAATGCCGTTTGCTCCAATGCAGACGACTTGGCGCCGCTTGGAACGACGTGGGGCTCCGTGTGGGGGATTGGACGTGGTTTTGGCGAACTCCTCTGCGGCGATTCTGAGGAGCCTAGCGGCTGGGGGTGGATCGGTGGAGGGAGCGGCGTGGTGTCCGTAGAGGCGCCCTGCCCAGTTTGACATGGCTCTCGTCTCTCTCAGGCTAGTTGCGCTGAGCGTGGCGATAGGCGCGTTGACGGGGCTGGCGGCGTTGGCCATGGTGTACGGCATCAAGGCTGTCGAGCTCGTGCTCTTAAGGGGGGCTGTGGGCGTGGTGCTCCCCTCTTCTTATGCCGAGGGAATGGAGCCCTACTCGCCTCCAGAGAGGCCTTGGCTCTTGCCCCTCGCTATGGCGTTGGCCGGCTTAGTGGGGGCGGTGCTGGTGGGCGTAATCGCGCCGGCGGAGTGTAGAGGCACCGACGCGGCTATTAGGGCCTACCACACCCGCGGCGGCGTTGTAAAACTCTCGCAGTCTCTGCTGAGCCTGGCGGCGACCGGCTTCAACTTAGGCGCCGGCGGCCCGGCGGGGCGGGAGGGCGCCATAACCTTCGCTGGCGCCGGCATTGGGTCGGCGGTAGCCCGGCTATTCTCCCTCTCGCCCGAGGAGAAGCGCGTGGCCCTAGTGGCCGGGCTGGGGGCAGGCATGGCCGCAATCTTCAGGGCGTCCATCGGCGGCGCCCTCTTTGCCCTCGAGGTGTTGTACATGAGAGACATCGAGGCAAGTGCGCTTATTCCAACTCTCGTGGCGTCCTCTGTGAGCTACGTGGTGTTCGCCTCCGCGGTCGGGTGGAAGAGAGAGCTGTATCTGCCCGGAGCATGGGAACACATGGCGCCTGCGTCTCTCCCATACTACGTGTTTCTAGGCGCCGTGGCGGGGGCCGTGGGGGTCTTCTACGCCGTGGTGCTCCACCTTGTTTCCGAGGCGTTGCACGGCGTCCGCGCGCCTCCCCTCGTAAAGCCTACCTTGGCCATGGCGGCGGTGGGGGTTCTTGGCGTGTTTTTCCCACAGATATTGACCCCCGGCTATGGGTGGATGCAACAGGTAGTCCTCGGCGTGGTGTACCCCTGGTGGTTCTTCTTCCTCTTAGCCTTGTTGAAGATCTTGGTCGTGGCCTTGGTGCTCGGCAGCGGCGGTGTGGGCGGCGTCTTCTCCCCAGGCCTCTTCATAGGCGGAATGGTGGGGGCCGGCCTTTGGGAGCTGTTGAGCCACGTGCCGGGCTTCGGCGAGCCGCTCTACGCGTTTGTGGTAGTAGGAGCCGCCTCGCTCTTCGCCGCGGCTGGCAAGACGCCTCTCTCGGTCACAGTAATGGCAATTGAGATGACAGGCGCCTTCACCGTGACCCCCGCCGCCGCGGTGGCGGTGGCAACAGCGTACCTCATATCGGGCCGCTATACTGTGTACAGCGGCAAGAAAGAGGCGAGGCAGTAGCGGCCAGCGGTTTTTCGTCACAGCTCAGCCGTCTCTCCCATCGCCACCACTACCCCACCGAGGACAGCCTTAAAAAATTAAGCCCCTCAAGTCGTGCGTATGGGGATAATGCCCGTAGTCGCGCGCTAGGAGGTACTTCAAGGCAAGCTGAAGAGCCTGCTCGGCGTGGAAAGCCGCCAGGTCAACTGCCTTTTTCAACGTCGTCCCGCGCCGCCTCCAATAACTCAAAAGCCCGCCTCTTGAGATGCTCCACTTCGCGCCTGCCCACATGAAAATGTCAAGGTGGAATTAAGTCTATCTCCGCGAAGAGCGGCACTATACGGGTTGCGGGGTGGGGGTTTGCGCAGGGGCGGCGGTGGGCTGTTTCAACTCGAAGGCCCCTATTATTGCGAATATCTGCCCTATCAACGAGATTACGAGACCTACAAGAATGACAAAAGTCAGCGCCCCAATCCAAACGAGGGTCGCGGCCGTCTTAAAATGCCCAACGCCGCCAGCCTCCGCGAGGCCCATGTACGCCCTACGCAGAAAATAGGCGGAAAAGACCACCACAACCCACAACACGATCCATATGGGGAGAAAGGCCAGAAGTATAGACAGGAAGTCAAACGGAGGGAGAACTAGCTTGGCCAACGAAAAGAAGTAGGCCACAACGAAGCCGAATAGCACTAGCGCCCCAACAAGCGCCGCTATGAAGGAGTAGAGGTAGTTCCGGAAGACGTCGGGTCGCCCAAAGTGTTTTGAGAGGTAGTAAATCCCCACTAGCGACAAGACAAGGCCAAGCAGAGCCACAAGCCCCCCATCGGCCCCAACCGCAAACCCACCCACGAGCTCAAGAATAAGCCCAACCGCAAACAGAACCTTAGCAGTTTCAAACTCCATACCCCTCAATACAGCGTATATTTAAAGCTTGTGAGCCGCCCGGGCGAACAGGGGGCACAACATTTTAATGGGGGGCTAGGTGTGTATATGGGAGTCAACCTCCTCGGAGTCGGGGTGTTGCTTCTAGGCGTGGCCGCCGTGGTGGCAGTCGGCATAGCTCTACACGCATACTTCACGATGCAGATGTCCTACCGTCCCCCGCCTCCCTCGCCGTTTACAGCCTACTGCCGCAACTCGGTCGTGGTGATAAGCGCCTACGAAGATTTGATAAATGTCCAAGTGCTAGACGTCAACGGCACTGCGGTGTGCACCTTTGACAAAATAGGGAGGGGCTCCGACGAGGTATGCAGAGCCAGGGGACCGGGCATCTACTTGATAGTAGCCGGCGGATTTAAGAAGGCGGTGGACTGCGTGCCTCCGCCAGCGCCGAGCCCGGCGGATTGACGCCACGAGCGGGGGCATGACCTGTGCCGAGCGCCTGTTTTTGGCCGAGGTTAGACTGCGCATGGGGTGCCAAGAGGGCAAGCCCCTCGACTTGGGCTTCGTCCAAGTTAAGCCCGACCTCGACTGCGGCGGGGTGCCAGTGGAGGTTGAATGCGTCGAGAGGGCCCACTACGGCCTAGGCCAAGCCCTCGCCTACAAATACGCCGTGGGGAAGGCCGCCCTGGTTGTGATCGCGGAGGAGGTGTCGAACCCCCTGCGCAACTTCCTCGCCTGGGCCTCCCAGCTGGGGATAGACGTATACGTCTACGTAGGCGGAGAAGTCATTCAACTCTTCTATAAGGCGCCGTCGACTCAATAAACCTATTAAGAGCCTTGAAGTAGGCCTCAAACTGTAGCTTGTCCTCCCCCTTGTCCCTCTTTAGCACATGGCCCTTTTCGCGGTACTCCTCTATCCCGAGCCCGTTCTTGAGCTTGAAGCCGTAGAATTCGCTCTCCACTTTATCGCTGTAGTACTTGGCTCTCTCCTCCCACTTAATGACTGTAATATTGGGAAACGCCTTAGTTATCGTGTTGCGCGTCTCTTCCCACGCCTCTGCTATTTTATCCACCCTGTTATCCCTAATCTGGTTTAACAACACTGAAATGTACAAGTCGGGGCTGTCTATGCCGAATTGGTTCCTCATGACTGCGTATACGCGCTGGAGGAAGACAGCGGTCTTCTTGACCTCGGCCTCGCCCGGCCGGGTAATAGCCACGTAGAAGGAGGAGAGGGGGATCGTCATGGGGAAAGACCAGTAAACCCAGTTAGGCGAGTCGAGGATTACGATGTCGTGTGTATCCACGAGAGGCCCCAGCAGGTCCACGAGGAGGTCGCTCCACTTGGGGAGGTTCTTCACTTCGCCAGCCACATCGTCTAGATTCCCGCCCGGCAGAAGGTGAAACTCCGAATGAGTGCCCACCACCCTAACCCTCCTCACACACTCCCCCGCGTCCGGCGGCCTGCCCACGCGCCCCGTCTTAAAATCCACCAGCCTCTGGAGGAGAGTCTTCAAGTTGCAGTCCTCGGCGTGGTCTCCCACCGTCCACATAGTGGCCGTGGCCGATGAGTCTAAGTCAACAAGCAACACCCTCTTACCGTGCAATGCGTAGGCACCCGCGGTGAGCAGAGAAAGCGTGGTTTTCCCCACGCCGCCGCTGGCAGAGATGAAACTAACCACATGCATAAGCACTCGTCTACGTGTAAATATAATACTTTCCGTTATAAACAGAGGATATACAAGAAGTAAAGTAAAGCAGACAGGGGACGTATGAGGTAGACTGAACCTACTTGCGTGGGCTATGGCAAGGCTGGGAGTAGTAGAAGGTGCGGAAAGTAGCTTTCGGGCTAGGCTGAGGGTGCAAAAGGTCGTCTACCTACTGAAACCCTCGACTTCCCCACAGGCTACAAGTTCAACATGTACATATGGGGCCCCTACAGCCCCTAGCTAAACTTCTTCCGCCTCTTCTGCGGCACGTGCATGCTCAGTCTGGGCTTTAAGCTTACCAGCTTTGTTAACGTGGACAAGGAGAGGTGGGAACCATTGACAAGCTTGAATGATGCACTCATCCTCAAAATGGTGGCCACGTTGTAGAACCTCCTCGTCGCCGGGTGGCCTCTGGAGGAGGCAAAGGAGAGGGTGACGTAGCTCAAGCCCTACGTCACTGAGCGGTTGGTGGAGGCAGGCACGCGGCTGTTGAAGAGCCGGGCCTATCATTATGCCCACGTGTTGGCGCCTGTCGCTGCCTGCGGGAACGTGTATGGTCCACGCTAGCAGTTAAGTCTTTGTTTGAGCGACTTCCAGACTCTAAGAGCTACATCTTGGGGCGTGGGGTAGCGCTTTCTTACCAACAGGTAGTGGTGGCTTTGCCAAAAATCTGCGGCAACTTGCGCTGTCTGTCTAATCGCGGCTTCTACGGCCCTACACTCTGCGCCTTCGCGTAAGTTGTACCAGTCCACGGCCCTCAAGTCGAGCAAGGCCTTAACCATGTCGTGGGCCTCCGCGACCACTCTCCCCTCGGCCACCGGTCTCAGAAGCTTCTCCCTAAGCTTCAAGGACAGTTGCCAAGAGATGTCGGACACCGGGAGGCCCCTCAGCTCTGTCACTGGGGGCTCCAGCGCTATGGAGACCCACGCTCTTAGGTACTCCACCTTGGGCTCGTCTACGCCCAGCGTCTCCACCGCGGCCCTCTCCGCCTCCTCAATGTCGCTGTATCGCACTTCTACGCCCCGCGACGCTAAGAAGCGCCAGAGAGGCACGCCGGACCACCTGGACACGACGGGTATGCGCAGGGGGAGGAGGAAGGGGAGGACGTCCCGCTCTATGTCGTGTTCAAGGAGGCCCAAGTAGATGCGCCTACCCCCGACCTCTAAGGAGGCGGCAAGTCCGGACTCTATGAGTGCTTGATTTAGCGAAGCCACTTGCTTAAGAGCCTCGGCCTTAGTTGTAGCGCGCCGGGTCGCCGTGTCTATGTCGAAGGTAAGCCGCGGCGGCTCGCCTACCTCTGGGAGCACCAAGAAGTTTATCACATAGCCCCCGCCGAGGACAAGCCCGCCGCGTCCAAGCACGGCCGCGTAGCGGTGCATATAGGCTACGCGCTCAAAGTCCATCCTCATCTGCGCCAACTCGTGCGGTGCCAGGGGGACCCCCAGCGCCTCTATAGCGCCGTCGATTTCGCCGAGGGTAGGCGCCGTGGAGAAGAGGCGCCTAAATTGAGAGGCGGTCGACTCCGCCATCGTCCAATATTGCCCAAGTGGCCCACTTTGCCACGTAGTCCAGCCACTCCTCGAACTCCTCGCGGTAGGGGTCAAAGCGGCCCCAGGAGACGGAGCGCCCCGTCAACACCATGTCCCACACCACCAACGCGGCGAGTATCCGCCGCCCCCTCTCCCCAGCCAGCTCGTACACCTTGTCCACGTCGTAGAGCCCCCTAGACCACACCAAATCCACGAGATACGGCCCAGGCTCCCCAAAAGTCAAAACGTCGGCGTAGCACTGCTCCACCGAGCACACAGAGAAGCCCAGGTAGGGAGAGTAGTAGAACTCCCTCTCCCCCAAGTCGGAGACGTACACCGCCTCTACCTCAAGGCGCCCCTTCAGCCTCGCGTCTGCCACAGCCAGCGGAGGCGACGCGCCGAGTGCCTTCTTAAGCCACGGCACAACCACGTACCCCATATGCGCCGGGGGTAAGACAAGCCGCCCCCCACCCCCTCTACACGCCAGAGGCTTGACGACCCCACCCTCCACGGCGACAAGGCCGGCGGAGGCCAGCCTCTCCAGCGCCTCCCTAGAAAACACTCTCTCCACCAGCCGCACCTCCGCCGGCGTGCCCCCGCGGCAGAGCTCCAAAAGCAAGTCCACGCGCCAATCCATTTATAGGAATATATGGTTTACGCCGTGGAGCTTGAGGAGAGATTCGTCATACGGGTAGAGAAGGGCGACGTGGACTTCCACTTGACAGCCGCCGTCTACAACTTCAAATGGTACTACGACGGGGAGAGGCTTGTCCTCGTGGAGGACAGAGACGCGGCGCTCGTGGTCGAGGAGGAGGGGACGTGGCTGAGAGTGACGGGTTATGGGGAGGTGGAAAAGGGTGAGGCGGCGGAGCTCGTGGCCAAGAGGCTCGGCCTGGGCGAGGACTACTCCGACTTCTTCCGCCGGGCGGCGGAGGACCCCGTCCTCAGAGAGGCGCCGCGGATATTTGCAAAGTGGAGGCTCAGATCCGCCACGCCCTGGTACGCCTTCCTAGTCGCAGTGCTACAGCAAAACGCCAGCTTCCTCCAGGGCTGGAGGGGGCTCTGCTGTATAATAAAGCGGTTTGGCACGCCGATGAGGCTGGGGCAGATGTACACCATCGCCCCGCCGACCCCACGCGAGGTCCTCGACCTGGGAGACAAGCTGAGGAGTTGCCCCATCGGATACCGCGCCGCCACCATAGCCGCCGTGGCCGAGACCTTTGCAAAAGGCGGAGACCCCTTCAAGGCGAGAGGCGTAGGGCCCTACACGAGGAGCCTCGTGGAGCTACTCGCCCACCGGAGATACGACGCAGCCCCCGTAGACAGGTGGGTCAAGCGGCTCGTCCAAGAGGCCGTGGGCCAAGACGCAGAGCAATACCTCCGAGAGAAGTTCGGCCAATGGGCAGGCCTCGCAGTCTACCTCTACACCGTGGCCCTAGACGCGGCCCCCCTACGGAAGGCCCTCGAAAGGCTGAAGAAAGGCCAAGTGACACCGGTGGAAGAGGTCTCGCCAATGGGCATGTGGAAGACAGAGATGTGCCACTAATCGGCCACACGCCGCCCACGCGGACCTCTCCTCACAAGTCAGAGGTACTCCGGCTCCTCACACCAAGAGAAACATACAGTTAAATAAAGATGTTCAGCCCCAGTAAAGCCTCTTCACCCATCGGAAAACCCCGCCATCTTCACACAGAGATATTCAACACACGAAAGTTAAAAACGTAAAACTAGCGGTGGGCATACCGTTCAAGGGTTTCTGTCTCTTTTAGAGGTGGCTTCCTTGGGAAGTTGACGGATAAGTGAGTCAGGCTCGCGAGGGGGAGGGCCACGTACACGCTTGTGGTACAGCCACGTCTAGATAGAGGCGTCTCTCTAATACGAGAGTCCCAAAAAACGTTAGGATTGACTAGTCTTAGCCCTTAGGAGAGAGGCTCCCCACCACAGAAAGCCTAGCCCCATGAGCACTGTAAACAACGCGCCCACTGTTCTCCATGGCACTACCAAGCCGAGCAACAGCGCAATTCCAATTGCCGTGAAGATTACGCCGAGTCCAAGCAGGAAGACGGCACCAAACCGGCCGCCGGCGGGAAGAGGCGGCGGGCAAGGCGTTGCCTCGGCGCTCTTTTCTTCGTCGACTACTCTGAGAAGCGCCATTGCTATAAATCCCAGCCCCATCCCTATCGAACCCCACGCGATAACGTTACCCACTAGGAGGCCCACCCCAGCCCCTAGAAACATCAGTCCAACAAACACGAGGCGCCCAACTCTACGTCGCGAATCCATAAAAAACCTTCCACCTTAAAATATTGTACCTACACGCTGTAGAAGACCTTGGCTATGAGGGCGGCTATCTTGTCCGTTACCTCGGCGAACTTCGGCCGGGGCGACACGTCGCACGGCAACTTCCCTTGAGCAACGACCACCTCCACCACGGTCCCGACCTCGACGATAAACCATGCAAAGCCCTGCCTCGACCTCCCCGACGCCCTAAAGATGGCGGCCACGAGCTGGCACGAGCCCGGCAAGGCGGTGGCGGAGCTCATTAAGGCAGGCGTGCTGGGGTCTCCTCTTCGTAGACCCGGCGAGATTCGCCAAACTGGTGTCGGTGTACGAGAAAACTGGCGTAATGAGCTGGCTAGGATAAAGGCCGTTGACGTCGTCCCCACGCCGGTGGTGCCCCCCTCCGTGGCTTTGTTAATCTCGGCGTCTCCGCGGACCCTCGAGCTCGTAATAGGCGCAGACACAGAGGTGGAGTAACTCGGCCCAGAAGATGGGAGACACCTCCTCCGCCTCTGGGAAGCCATAGCCGTCAGAGTGAGGCAGGAAAAAGGCGTGGCAGTGCTAAGAGAGGCCTAATCCCCGCCTCACACCTTCCCTCCCTCAGCCCGCCGACGCGGCCGTTGGCTAGTACACTTCCACCTCTGTGGCGGCCCACTCCACGATTTCTCTGAACCAAGCCTCCACCTCGCCCCTCGCCTTTTTGTCTTTGACGTAGGCCATCTCGGGGACGCGGGAGTAGGCCACTCTGTCCCCAATCACCGTCTTAAACACTGGGATAGCCGCCTGGGCGAGCCGCTCTCTCCACGCCTTGCCCTCTCTGTCGTTGCCAACCTTGTTTACCAAGAGGCGCGTCTTCATGTCCAGAGGCGTGGTTTGCAGGACTTGGGCAAATTTGGCGAACATCCGCCTAAGCCTAGCCGGCTCTGCGCCGTAGGGATGCGCCACGACGACCACCTTCTCCGCGGCGAAAAACGCAGACATGGAGTACCGCCGCTCGTAGAAGGGGATGGTGTCGAGGATGACAACCTCGTAGGCGACGAAGACGGGGCCCAGCAGGCGCCCAAGCACAGACTCCGGGCTGGGCCACGTGGCGGAGAACCATATGGAGCCCATGACGTCGCTGAGCTCCTCGCCCCCCGCCAAGAGGTCCACCCCGAGGCCCCCCAGCCGCGGCCTGGCCACGTACCCCGCCCAGTCCACGGGCGCCCCCTTCAAAAGCCTCCACAGGAGGTGCCCCACGGTCAGGCCGGACTCCTCGGCCCTAGCCGCCCCCTCTTCCCCCAGTAGGGCGGTGGACAAGCCCGCGCTCGGGTCCAAGTCCACGAGGAGGACCCGCCGCCCCTCGAGCAAGAAGCGGTGCGCCAAGTGCAGAGCCATGGTGGTCTTGCCCACCCCGCCCCCCGCGGAGAGAAAGGCAAACACTGTCACACTTGTCGCGGCCCCCAGCTTTATAACAGTCTCTGGAGGGCAAACGTTTTATAGCACGGCTTCTACGCGAGCGTAGGCGGCGTTGATTGTAGACCTACTGCCTGAGCCAATGCCCGCGTCATACTCTTTGGCTCTAGGGCCAGGGGCGGGGCGCCTATCAGACGCCGGCCTCATAGTGGCGTCCAAGGTGTTTAGAGGTATACTTCGCCGACTGTGTCTCCCGCGTCCTTGGGGGGGGGGGGGGAGGCGGCCCAGAGTAGACATTCCCTACTGCACTTACGAGGGGGAAGGGGGAGAAGTGGGGTGGTGGGGGAGGTTTTAAAAAGGGGGTTGTATTGTGTGGAGGCGGCTTATGCCTTGCCTAAAAGCCTGTAGACCTTAATCCCGGTGTACGGCGATGTGGCGACGGCAAATTTCATCTTGCCCCTCGCTGTGTCTTTTTCAATTATCTCGTATTTGTCTGTCTCAAATGCCTGTTTTGCTTTTATGTCGTAGAACTTTAACTTCTGCTTCGCCATGCCCCACAACTCGCCTCAGTATAAATCTCCAACGTCTAAGAATTAGTAATACGGAGCTGGGGCGTGGCGGGGATGGGCCGACTCGACGGGGCAGAGCCCGCCGCGGCCGACCTTGACCTCCACCGCCCCGTCGCCTGTGATCAGCCTAACCCGCCTCGGCTCAGCCACAATGGGCACGTAGAGTGCGGCTGTGGACCCCTTGGGCACCACGAGGCGGCCGCCCTCCCGCCTGACGTCGCCCCGCGCTCCCACGGAGGAGGGGTGGACGTAGTGCCCCTCCACGTCCACTGCCTCCACCGCCAACTCACTAGGCGCCCTAGCCACGCACACCACCAGCCTGCCCCCGTCTAGGTAGGCGGAGAAGTGCTTCTCCTTGGCCAGGGGGAGGTCTAGGAGGAGGGCGAGAAGGTGGATGAGCCACTGTATAGACTCCACATGTGTAGATGGTCCCCCTTTTAATTCTTTATCTCAGCTCTTCCACGGCCATCTTAAGCGCCGCGGCGGCTGTCTCCACTTGGCGTATGTCGATGTGTTCGTCCTCTGTGTGGGCGTACTTGGGGTCGCCGGGGCCGAAGGCGGCTATGCTCTTGGTGAGAGAGATGAGGAGGTTGAAGTCGGCGGTGCCCCACTTCCTGCTCAACTTGGGCTCTATGCCCAGCCTCAGCAACGCCCTTACCAGGGCCCGGGCGGCGGGGGACGTGGGAGAGGCGGCGGCGGGGTTTGTGCAAGTGGCCAGCCTAGCCGCGGGGGGGAGGGCCGCCGCCAGGTCGGCGCAAGTCTTGTCCAGGGGGATGCGGATGTCGAGGATCATGACGCACCTTGTGGGCACCTTGTTGGGCGCGTCGCCGCACTGCACCACGGTGGGAGTCACTGTGAAGGAGTCGAACTTCTCCGCGTGGCCGAGCCTCTGCTTGACCTCTTGGTACACGCCGAAGAGCTCCTCCACAATGTTGCCGTAGATGGGCGAGCTCGCGTGGCCCCCCCTCGACGTCAGCTCAATGTACACCTTGGCACCGCCTCTGTAGGCGTAAGCCACGTGGAGGTCCGTGGGCTCACCCACGTAGACGTGGGCGGGCCTCGGGGGTCCCCCCCTGAGGAGTGCCTCTGTGCCCGCGCTGTCGTCCTCCTCCGCCGTCACGAGGGCGAGGACGAGGGTGCCCCGGGGCTCGGTCTCTAGGAAGGCCTTGACGTAGGAGACTAGGGGGCCCTTGTCGTCCACCGCCCCCCGCCCCCACAGCACGGAGCCCTCCCGCCTCACCGGGAGCGGGCCGGGCACCGTGTCCATGTGGGCGTGTAGCCACACCACCGGCTCCCCCCGCCCCTTGACAGCCACCACGTTGCCAGCCTCGTCGATCCACACGTCGGCCACGTACTGCCTCAAGAAGCTGTGCAAAAACTTGGCCATCTCCCCCTCCCCATGCGGCGGGCTATATATCTTAAGCAACTCCTCCAAAAGCCACCCTGCGTCCATGGCGGTGGGATATGGAGAGTATATAACTATAGCTCCACCTCCCGCCCCGCTCTCCACACAGTGACGGCAGGCTCTCTGCCTTGAGCCACGGCCTCGGCGAGGAAGAGCCTGAGCTCAAAGACGTTGGACACGGCGCGGCCGTCCACCTTGACGATGACGTCGCCGGGCCTTATGCCCAACCTCTCCGCAGGCGAGCCGGGGTAGACCCCAGCCACGAGCAGGCCCCTGGCTATGGGGAGGCCGTAGGCCGCCGCGAGGGCCTTGTTCAACGCCGCCACGTAGACCCCCAGCCTCGGCCTCACGTAGCGCCCAAACCGCCTCAACATCTCCAGCATAACCTTCACGAGGTCTATGGGGACTGCGAAGCCTATGCCCTGCGCCCCCGCAATGACGGCCGAGTTCACCCCCACCGCCCTGCCCCCCATGTCCACAAGAGGCCCACCCGAGTTGCCCGGGTTAATAGCCGCGTCGGTCTGGATAAGAAACTCGAACACCCTGTCCCCAGCCCTCAGCGCTCTCCCAACCGCGCTCACAATGCCAAACGTGGCCGTGGGCTTGTCCAACAGGGCCAAGGGGTACCCCACAGCCACGACCCCCTGCCCCACCTTGAGCTCCAAGGCGCTCCCCAGGGGCAGAGGAGGGGCGGCCAGGGAGGAGTAGAGGAGGGCGAGGTCCTCCTCGGGGTCGACGGCCGCCACCTCAGCCGCGCCCCTCTCCCCCTCGGGGGTCACCAAGGCCACCTCCCCGGCGGCGGACACAACGTGGTAGGCAGTGGCGTAGAACCCCCCGCCCACGGAGAAGGCTGAGCCGAATCCCTCCCCCCAGAGCTCCACCCCCCTAGCCACCACAGCCACCACGGACTTGGACACCCCCCTCCACGAGGCCGCTCAAGTCCACGTCTCCGCCACCCTCCGGGCTTAAAAATATATACTCCCAACACGCGGCCCACATGCGAGGCTGGATAGCAATAGCGGTGATCCCAGCCATAGCCGTGGCGGCCATACTCGCCTACCTAGCCCTCCACCCGCCAGCCCCAGCGCCGCCGCCCAAGATCGTGGTGGCCACCCTGGACTTCGTCATACAGAGCCCAGACGCTGGCGCCCTGGCGCAGAGGCTAGTGGAGCTCTCCCAGAGGGGAGACGTGGCGGGGGTAGTGCTCGTGATCAACTCGCCGGGCGGCACTGTCTCAGACACAGAGGCCCTCTACGCCACTCTGCGCGGCCTCGGCAAGCCCAAGTACGCGGTGGTTTACGGCCTAGCCGCGTCGGGGGCCTACTACGTGGCCGCCGCGGCGGACAGAATATACGCCACGCCCTCCAGCTGGGTGGGGAGCATAGGGGTAATAGCCATCATATGGCCCGACGAGTACCTCTACGACGCCCCAGACTACGTATACACTACCGGGCCCCTGAAGTACTACGGGATGGACCTCACCTCCTTCTACAACGCGGTGGAGGAGGTGCGGAACAACTTCGTAAAGGCAGTCGCCGAGGGGAGGAGGGGGAGGCTGAGGGTAAACGCCACGGAGCTGGAGACCGCCGCCCTCTACACCGCCAGCCAGGCCCTCGAAATGGGGCTAGTGGACAAGATAGGCGGTGTCCCCGACGCGGTGAGAGACATGGCACAGGAGCTCGGCCTAAGAGAGTACCAAGTGGAGTACCTCAAGCCCCTAAACGCCACGCAGGGGCCCGCCTCCCAGAGGGCCTCCCTATCCGCCCTCCTAAACTCCACCCCGCTCCCCATCTTCTACATGTGGCCCCCCGCCCTGCAGATCGACATTAGGCAACAGCAGACACCCCCGCTCGCCGCCTCCGAGGTCCCCGCCGGCAGGCGCTACGTGGTGCTAGACGCCGCGCACAGCAACGTGGTGCCCAAGGGCTTCCTAGAAGTCCTCCGCGCAGAGTTGGCCAAGAGGGGCTACGCCCTAGTCGCCGCAGCCACAGAGGACAGACTCGCCGCCCTCCTCTCCAACGCCACCGCCCTAGTGGTGATAAACCCCGCAACGCCCTTCTCGCCCACCGCCGTCAAGGTCGTCCTCAACGCCACGAAGAGAGGCGTCAAAGTGGCCTACTTCTACGACGTGAGGGCAAGCGGCATAGTCACAGTGGGGGGAACGACCTACATTGCCCCATACGGCGCAGTGGCGGCCCCCGACACGTTGCCCATGTACTTCAACATGTCGGGACTCCGCGCCGTCTACAACTACACCACCGGCGCGGCTGCCTTCGACCAAAACTGGCAGATAGTGGCCGTGGAGGCCAGAGGCAACTGGACGCTGCTCAGTGGGGCGGCGCGGCTAGTCCTCTTCAGCCCCTCCGCCGTCGCCACAAGCGCCCCCAACAGGCTTGAGGCGTGGGCATACGCCTTCGGCTACGGGTGGGGCAACTACACAATTGCGGCGCAGGTGGGCAACTTCCTCTTCGTCGGCGCAGTGAGGTCCTTCACCCCCTACTTCATACAGCTGGGAGACAACCACAAGTTCTTCTCCAACGTAGTGGACTGGCTGACGTCGCAGTGAAGGGCCTCGCCCTAGCCCTCTTCTCAGTGGCCGCGTGGAGCACCAACTACGTGGCGGGGCGGCGCCTCGCCGCGGCGGGGGCAGACCCCCTCGCCCTATCCCTCGTAAGATTTGCAATGGCCACCCCAATCATATTCGCCCTAGCCCGGGCGCCCCCCTACCGAGGAGCCCTAGCCCAGCTCGCCGTGGCAGGGCTGTTGGGGATAGCCGCCTTCAACGTCCTCCTCTACACCGCCCTCCACTACATGACGGCGGCCGCCGCGGCCCTCTTCGTAGTCCTAGCCGGCCCAGCCACAAGCCTAATCGAGGCCGCCGCAGGCAGGAGGAGGCCCAACCCCCACGTCTTGGCGGGAGGCGCCGCCGCCGTGGCCGGGGCCTACCTAGTCCTGGCCCCCCAGGCCCAAGTTAGGGCCATCGAGGGCCCGCTACTGGCCGCCGCGGCCACCCTCTCCTGGTCTCTCTACACGGTGTACGTGAGGCGGGTATACGCCAGGTACAGCCCCGCAGAGGCCTCCGCTTGGATAAGCCTGGTGGGCACCGCCGAGCTGGCGCCGCTGGCCCCCCTGGCCCACTACGGCTGGCTAGCCCACTGGGAAACCGCGGCGTGGGTCCTATACGTGGCGGCGGTCCCCGGGGCCCTTGCCTACACCGCGTGGAACACCGCGGTCAGAGAGATAGGCCCACAACGCGCCGCCGCCGTCCTCCCCCTAATGCCAGTGATCACCACAGCCATATCGGCCACGGCGCTGGGCGAGGCGGTGACCCCCGTACAGGCCGTCGGCATGGCCCTGGCGGTGGCCGGCGTCTACTATGCTCAGAATCCCACCCTTCTCCCCCGCATCGCCGGGCGGCCGAAGTCGAACCGCTCCTCGCGCCAGGGGTCGCCGTTAAGCGAGTAGCCCAAGGCCTCCCAGTACCCCGGCACCGGCTCCTCCAACACCTCGATGGCAGTGAAGTACTTCACGCTCTTCCACCCATAGCGGGTCGGCACCACCAGCCTCGCCGGCGCACCGTGCTTCTTGGGAAGAGGCTCCCCATTCAAAGCCCAGGCGATGATCGTGGACTCCTCCCAGAGGGCCTCCACGGGGAGAGTGGCGCTGTACCCATCCACCCCCCACGCCAAGGCGTAGCCCCCATACGGCCTAGCCTCCTCCAGCAAGGCCCGGACCTGCACCCCCCTCCACCTCACCCCCTCCACAGACCACCCCGTGACGCAGTGAAACGGCGCCACCACCTCCACACAGGGATACCTACGCTGAAGCTCCACAAGCGGAACCTCCACCGGCCTCTCCACAGCCCCCACCACCCTGACCACGTGCCTCTCAGGCGGCACGTCAGGCGGGTCAAACACGTCGTAAACCACAAACCGCCTCACCCGGGACTGGTTAGGCGGCCAAGGCCTATCCACCCTAATCTCCCTACACTCCACGCCACACCCCCGAACTGCATTTATTAGCACTTTCCCACCAATGTTTATTAATGCCCATCGAGAAGGGCACATGAGAATAGCAGTGGCATCAACCCCAGAGGGGCAGGTATACGACGGGCACTTCGCCCACGCCCCCATCTTCAAGATCTACGAATACACCCCAGGAGGCGGGCTAAGGCCCGTAGAAGAGCGGAAAAACCCCCTAGGCAACGTCCCAGACCTAGACGCCCAGCCCCACCACCACGCCCACCACCATCACCACCACGGCGTGTCCAAATACGCCTGGCTCAGAGAGAAGGTCCTCCCAGACGTCGACGCTGTGATAGCCGCCGGGGCCTGCCAGACCAGCCACAACTACTTCACAAGCCAAGGCGTGAAAATGCTCTACACAGACCCCGTCCCCATTGACCTCCTCGAGCAGTACATCAGAGAGAACCCAGAGGAGTTCGAACGCGCCCTCGGAGATGCGGCTGAGGGGTAGGAACGTAGTAGTGGCAGGCGCCGGCCCCGGCCTAGGCACAGCGGTAGTGCGCCTAGCCATCGCAGAGGGCGCCTCGGTATACGCCTTCGCCAGAACGCCCAAGCCCCACCTAGCCAAGCTCGGGGCACGCGTGGGGACACGCGACTTCTCCAAGCCCGAAGAGGCCAAGGCCGCCGCCGAGGAGGCCGCCAAGGCCTTCAACGCCGTACACGGCCTAGTAGTGACGGCGGGGGGATACGCCGCGGGGGGAGTGGAAGAGGTGGGAGAGGCCGAGCTAGAGGACATGCTCGCCAGAAACCTAAAAGCCCACATATACGCCGTCAAGGCCTTCCTACCCCTAATGCCCCCCGGCTCCTCCATAGTCCTCACCTCCTCCATAGGCGGGACATACGCCGCGTGGCCCAGACACGTGGCCTACGTAGCCGCCAAAGCCGCCCTGGCCAAGGCAACTGAGTCCATAGCCGCGGAGCTCCTCGACAGAGGTATACGGGTAAACGCCGTGGCCCCCGGCGGAATGGCCAAAGAAGACAACCCAGACGCCCAGCCCCCACCCCTAGGAGCCCCCCAGGCACCCCCCGCCGAGGTGGCCAAGGTAATAATCTGGCTCCTCACAGACGAAGCCAGGTGGGTAACCGGAGCCGTCATACCCGTCGACGGAGGCAGAAGACTGAGAGGATAGCAACCGGCTCCCCTACAGAAATAGACCCCCTCAAAAACAATCATCAACACTGGCGCCAGATAGTACACCCACCCAGTCACCTCCAGCACCGACACAGACCTGCCCCTCGCCGCTATTAAGTACAAGCGGATAGTCTAACAGAGGAAGTACGCCGCGCTAGTGCACAGCCATCGCTTGAAGCGGCTACCAATACGCTGGTAAACGTTCAAGGTCATGCAGAGAAAACCTTAAAAATTAAACTGTATAGAGACACGGGGAGGGGGAAGGTCAGTGGGCCAGGCCAACGGGCATCTGTCCCCTCAATACCCTCTCATCATCCCCTCCCCCGATGAGTCTTCCCAAGAAACACAGGGCACTTGCACTTGTAGTCAGCCTCTCTCCATGGAAAACCTGGCCAACTAGGCACAGATGATGCCACTAACAGCAAGCGGCAGTTTAAAAGCAAGTGTAGACAGTGTGGAAGTGGGAGTCGCTGAAGCATACCTCAAGCCCAACGGCCACCGGTGGGCAAACGGAGACGGCGGTGGCTGCGTCCATTTTCGTACCGCCTTTAAAACCGCGCTTTAACCACGGTACGCCGACAAAAGGGCGCCCCACCTCCCGGGAGCGCGGCGTAGAGAGGGCAAAGGCGGCTTAAAGGCGTACCCCCACGCGAATTGGACGCTGCCAACACAAGCGTAGCCTCCACGCCGGCCGAAAGGGGAAGAGATATAAAAATGAGAAAAGTAATTCACATGATCTTGGGTGGCGAGGTTCTGTTAATCGCCGTCCTTGCCGTCATCGTCGTTGCGGCCGTTGTATACGGCTTGGCCAGGCCCCGGGTGCCTGTGGCCTGCCCGCCGAGTCCCGACGCCCTACGCCGCGTGCTGGAGACAGTCCTAGACGACGTCTACGTGGATAGGATAGGCGACATCATGGTGGTAAAGACCAAGGCACTCTTCTTCACTTACACCATGCATATAAGGTGCTCCCAGCAGACCTACCAGCTATCCTGGCCATGGCCCTGGGCGGTGGCCCTACTCCTACTCGTCCCCCAGCTCGCCTGGCTCGCCGTCGTCCTCCTCCTCTGGATGCTCTACAAGGCCCACCAGCTAGAACGCGCCGTGGCCCAGGCAGGCAGAGAGCTGGCTACACCTTGATCAACACGCCGAAGAGTCTCCGCCGCTCCTCAAAAGTTCTCCTAGACACCACATGCACGCCGTAGCCGCAATAGCAGTCGCGGTTGCAACGGCAGTTGCGCTCCTCAAGAAGCGACGCTAGTTCCCCAATCCCCTCTTTTCCGCCTATTTAGTCAATCCTTCCCGCCGTTTTGTGATACTTCGACGGGTTACCGCTTATGCTAGCTCTTTAGTAGAGCTTGCTGATGTGGTCTCTTTGCATCGATTTTTCTTGGCGGTCTCTATATCGCACTTATTTAACACGCCCAATATCGCCGAAATTGCGCTGGCTAGTCTCGGCGGTGTTTTACTCAGACTATTTACGATGTTGTCGAAACACAAGTTCTCGGTGCCCTCTTCTAATGCGGCAATGACTGCCCCCTTCATTGATGCGCCGAGCGGCGTGTGGGGAGACCACTTCTTGATAGCGTGTACGGGATCGCCGCACCTGGCCTTAAAGCTGGACGCGCCGGCCTTTGGGGCCTTGTGGGAGTAGTGGTGCAGAGCTATCGCGGCAAGCACTGCCTTACAGATTCCACTGATCCCACTTTCCCCGTTTAGGCGGCAGTTCTCCACCAAGCCCAGCCGCTTCATAGCCTTGTATGCCACGGCTGTTGATTTAACCTCGTGGCGGGGGTAGTAGCCGCTCTCATCGTTGTACTCGACGTCGGCCTTCCCAACGTCGTGAAGAAGAGCCGCAAAGACTACCAAGTCAAGCGCCTCCTCGGTGCCCACTGAGAAAACCCTGGCCAACTTATGGGCCACAAGCGCGCCTTCCCTGGCCACGCACTCGGCCACCTCTAAGAGGTGGCGGTCAAGCGGCTCGCAGGGCCCTGCCAGACACGTCATAGAGGCCCCACGCCTGGCACATACTTCTTCGCATAGAGAATGGGAAACTCGCCGTGGTTCTCTACCCACTCCATTAGCCACCTCTCGTCTACCTTCTCCACCTCCTGCATCTTCCCATCTACTACCACGCCCACGGGGAAGTTGACTCTGTCTATCGATGTTGAGAAACACTTCTCAGGGCTGTATTCAACGGAGGTACAAACCTCAAGCAAGCCGTATTCTCTAACGTAGGTGTATCCAAAATCTTTAAAGGCCTTAGACAAGCTACCTGGGTCAACGTAGAGCAGGCGGTATAGTTGGCGCAAAAACCACTCCAGCCTCCTGTCCGACTCCAAGTTTTTCGACAATAGAGGCACGTAGCTACCCTCCTTGTAGGGGAGGCGCCACTCCTTAACGCCTAGGTACTTCTCTGCGTCTTTGCCAAAGATGTATATCCGCCCCTCGCACTTCCCGCCGCGCCTGCACACTCTGCCAACCCTCTGCGCCACGGACTCAGGCGAGTCGGCAGATGTGATAAGTGTGTCAAAGCTGACGTCTACGCCAGCCTCTATAGCGCTTGTCCCTACCACAATCCTAGCCCCCTGAGCTTCACATTTGTCCGGAACGGGGCACAACGCCTCCTCTGCCTTCCGCCTGTCCTCCCTAGTCAGGAGAGAGTGGATAAGCACGGCGCCGTAGTCGCTCAGCTCTTGGTACCACTTAACCACCTTAGATATGTTGTTTACAACTATGAGCACCCTCCTCCCGCTCTTCACCTCCTCCTGCGCTACCGCGAGCACGTCTTCTTCACGTATCACCTTTGTCACATACCTTGTCTCCTCAAGCTCGGCCTCAAAATCTGGGTCGTAGCCAGCGGTGCCCTTAGGCCCCAGCGTCACAAACTCAAAGCCCTTGAAAACCTCCCACTTCCACTCCCCCAGCGTGGCGGACATTACAACCACTGGAATCTCGGCGTCGACGAGGGCCTCCACAGTGACCCTCAACGCCGCGGCCGCCTTCTGTCCCCCCTCAGCCATAATATGCGCCTCGTCAAAAAATACGCAAGCCGGATAGATGTAGGCAAAGGGGACGTGGTAGTGCACCGACCTCCCCCGCAACAGCCGGGGCAACTCGGCCACCGGCGCCTTGAAGAGGTTGTGAACAAACGAATCAATCGTAGTGAGGACATACTCGCCGGTGAAGTAGGGGTCCTTAACGTACCCGCTCTTGACGAGGGAGATGTCGCCGTCCTGATACGTGAAAGAGATGTCGCCGTACTTCTTGGAGTACTTCTCAAGCGTCTTGTGCAAAAGCGTCCTCAGGGGAAAAACGTGGATAGCCTTCCAACACACCCCCCGCTCCCTAAACGCCTTGTAAATCACAGGCGCGGCCTCCGTCTTGCCATAACCAGTGGGCAACTCCAACACCAACTTGTCAACACCACGCCTTACTAGTTCAACAGCCCTCAAAATAGCGCGTCTCATATACGCGCCACCAGCCTCGACACTGCATCACGCTCCGCCGAAGTAAGCCTCCTACTCTGCGTCATATTACGCACAACGGCATAAAGCTCCCCAACGTCCCCCGTCTGCAAATACCGCAAAAGCGCAGAAGCCACATACGAGGTATAGCCAGACCTCGCCCGCACCAAATCCAAGTAAAACTGCGCAAACTCCTTCTCTCTGCACAGAGACGAGGCGGAGAGAGGCAGAGAGGTGTAGTACGGGTCCCTTATTAACACAAGGCGGGCTGGAACATTACAGTTGCCCCCCAACGTCTGCGCCAAAAGAGCATTCGCCAAGACAAACAGCTCAGTAAACCCCAAATCACCTCTCGCCATTTCAAAAAACCTCCTATTAACCTCCGCCATCCTCATTCGCTCGTGGATCTTCTCAGGCGGAACCTCAATCACCATGACATAATTCACATCGCCTATCCTCACCCGCATAATCCTATCCGCCGCCTCCGCCAGCTTAGCAATACCACACGACGTCTTAAAAACCTCACTCGTCTTAAGCTTATACGGCCTAGAAGACCACTTCAAATACTCCTTCATCTCCACCAGCTCATCAGAAGAGAGCCATTTACCACACACCTCAAAGTCCTTCGGATCTAGGCTCTGCCAATCACCACACTCCCCCTCCCTCCGCGACTTGCCCCCCTTGACCTTCAACCCACTCACATAGCTATTAAAGAGCTCTGCGAGACTCCCCACATCTGCACCAGCCAATTCGCGGCCGCTGACGAGAATAGAGACGGCATTCGCCTTATAGAAATACACAAAATTCAGAAACCTCTCTACATTTTCCAAGTTTACACACACCTCGGCCGAGCTTGCCTCTTGGGACTTACGGCGCGGCATAGCTAGGCAACACAGCCTTGAGTTCAACCCCCTCGCCAACAATCCTCACAGCCCTCCAGCCTTTCCCAACCTCAACCTCCATGTCGTTAAGCGGCTCAGGCACGCAGTAGCGCTTCAAATCTGCAAGAGGATTTTTGCTCGGGCGCTCAAGCAGGTAGACGTTGACACACTTGCTCCACTGACTCCCAGCCTCCTCAGGCGCGTAAAAGCGCGTCTTGACCACCTCGCTCTCTAACGGCTCAACCCTAACCTCAATCGGCGTAGCCGCCACAAGAGACTCCTTAGGCCCAATCCTAAACACCCTCTTAGCAACCTCAGCCAACTTATCCTCTACCACGTACAACACGTACCCCGACTCCGCAAAATACGTCTCCAGCCTAGTGGCAGGCTGAAGAAGAACTTGAACGGCCATCCTAGCCACATCATAACGGCCAAATCTCTCCAACTCCTCTACACTCTGCCTAACGTTTGCATAGTTCTTTAAATCATCGTAGACATCCGCGACTCTCCCCCCTCCGACCAGCCTCATCGCGGCACCGATAACCTTGGCACGTTGCTTCCTCTGACTGAAAATAGAGAAGTGGCGAGAAATGTTTTCAACCACGGCGTAGGGAGGGACCCAGAAGGTGACATACTTAACCAAGTCGAGCAAATCCGCCTCCAGCTCCCACTTCTCCTCAGGGTGGTACAAAGGCGCGGCCAAGGCGCCTATTAGAGTTGAAGGCGGCGGGACAGGGGGGCCTCTGCCATGTTCAGCAAAGACTTGGACAGAGGTGTAAGGAGAGTAAAAATCCACCTTTAGCAAGACGTAACGCATTACAAGGCTTTGAGGACGCTCTCCTTCACAAGATCTATAAAGCCCTCAAGGGAGTCGGCGGCTTTTACATCTTTACGAGACCCACAGCTGGTGATGCCCTCCCGGTCGAAGCAGAAGAGCTCCACCTTGCCCAAGTACGACGCCGCGCGCCTAGCGTTGTAGTCGACATAGTCGTAGAAACGCGGCGGCGACACTGTGAAGTGTTTGTCGGACACCGCGGCCACCCCGCCCAGAGCCTCAAATATGGGCAAATACCGCGCCTTCTTGGCGCCAAACAACAAGCCGCCGTAGAGGAGCTTGAGGGCGTCAAAGGCCGCCTCAACCCTCTTCGCCCTGTCCGACACGTATGAGCCGTCGGAGAGTCTACCTATTCTGTCCACATCTATTGCAACGCCGTGGACATACACCGCAGTCCCCGCCTCAATCTGGAACGGAACTTGCTGTTCGGGGTTCTGCAAGTTGTACCTCACGTGTAGCTGAGGCATAACGACCCCCCTCACAGTTGTGCCATCTGGCACAAGGTAGCTGAACATGACGGGGGAGGTCCTCCTCACGGCGACGTTGCCCTCGCCAGCCGCCATAAAACCGGTTAAATCCTCGATTATGCACGTCTTCACCCTATCATCGTACGACAGCCTCGCGTCGTCCGCCCTCTTAAAGAACCCGCCAATGTTCTCGTAGCTCTTGGCCTGGTCGCTCACTGGCAGGCCGCGCTCTAGCGCGAGTTTTACCAAAGCGGCCATGTAGCCGTAGGCAATGGACTGCCCAGAGACGGCGGGGGCCATAGTCACCTTATACTCCTTTATTGACCCGTCCTCGCCCCTTCTGACGAGGATTATCGGCGCCAAGCGGTGCCGCGCATAGTTGCCCACAGACTCAGCCATGTTCAACGCCTCGACCTCAGCCCTAAACCTGAGACCTATTGAGACAAACATACTACCCACTCATCGCCTTTGCCAAGGCCTTTAGCGCAAGCTCTTTCGCAAAGTAGGGCCTCTTTTCAATCACCCTCAACGCGAGCTCTACCGATTTCTCAAGCTCAGGCACATTCCTCCTCTCAGTGGATAGATACCTGAGGGCCGAGTAGAGGGCCTCCCGCGCCAGCCTCATGTAAAACTCGTCGTTGTCCTCCACCCTGCTCAACAGGTCTAGCGGGCCGTAGACCTTCTCCTGCGCCAACTGAGCCAAAAGCTCAACCACCGGCTCGACGTTGAACTCCCGCTCACTCATAGGAGCGCAATATGCCCCAAATATAAATATACCACCCTGCAGTTTGTTAACCAGAATTTTGCAGAAATAAAGAGGCAAGCGCAACAACAAGAGGATCTACGCTATACTTCTTCTTCCTACCGCCCACCCCCCTGACCAGCCCAGCCTCCTCCAAAGAAGAAAGATGCCTATACGCAGTTGAAACATCAATCCCCACGGCCCCAGCCACCTCCTCCACCTCAGCCTCCGAATTTAAGGCAGCCAAGATCTCCAACTTCTTCCTAGAAACACGGCCAAGAGCAACAAGTGAGACAAACCCAGACACGTCGACAGGATGCGGCGAATACTCAGGCACCAAGAAGAGCCCCGCCCTCTTCACCACGGCGGCCACGAAGGCTACAATCACAAGAGCCCGCGGCCCCCCAGCCAAGGCCACGGCGTCAAAGGGAATCTGAGCCATCTGCCTCAGCCCAGTAGGCAAATCCCGCAGATCAACCACCCGCTCCTCCCCCCTCCTCAACGCCTTCAAAATACTACGCACCGTGACCTCAGACTTGGCGTCGCCCTCGCCGCCTGTCACCCCCCTCACCAGGTATATCTCATCAGCATTAATATTAGCCAAGGCCCTAACCACTAGATCTGCGTCAAACCCCACCGTCACCGCGAGCCGCATTGAAGTGCAGGCGCCTGCAATTTAAACCTTTCACCACTGCAGAAGTATAAGGATAATACCACGGGAAATTGAAAGTTTGTGTTAACCCTCCTAGAGATAGCAAGGCTCCTCAAGAGGGCCAAGGTAGTGGCGGGGGGAGCCGAGGTGTCGCCGGACCTTAGGGGGTGGAGCTACGACAAGCCACCCGTCAAGCCCCCGGCATACCTTTCCCTGGCGTTGTCCGACTTCGCCTACGGCTACTGCCCCACGGGGAGGAGCCTATACCTAAAATACGTCGCGGGGGAGCGCGGCGCCGCCAACAGGGCCCTCCTCGAGGGGCAGGTACTACACTCCGTCCTCTTCCGCGCCGTCGAGGACTACAAGCGGTATGTATATTCGGGCCAGCCCATGTCGCCGCCCACAGAGGGAGTCCCAGAGGAGCTGAAGCCCAAGGCCGAGGCGCTCTACAAGTACATAGCCGCCAGACTACTCGGGGAGCACCACTACGTCTACGCCTCCCGCACCGCGAGGGGGAGAGACTCCGCCGCCTTCTACGTCGCCCCACTCGCCACCCAAGTGGCAGTAGACGGCGCACCCCTCGGCCTATCCACAGTGGTGGCAGACGCCGTGGCCCTAGGCGTGGTTGTGGAGTTCAAATTCGGCCCAGCCCCCAACGTGGAGGCCGCCCTGGCGGGATACGCTATGGCCATAGAGGCGGAGTGGGGAGTCCCAATAGACTACGGCATCCACGTCCAAATCTCGGTAAACGCCACCGTGGAGTACAGAGCCACGGCCCACTTCCTCGGAGACGACGCCCGCTCCAAGTTCCTAGAGCTCAGAGACGAGGCCATAGACGTCGTAGCCTCGGGAAGAGACCCCGGCCCAGCCCCCCAGTGCAACAAGGCCTGCCCCTTCTACCACGTCTGCCATGCAGATCGCAGTGGCTAGCTACGGGGCGAGGATAAGGACGAGGAAGGGCCTCCTCGTGGTGGAGAGGGGAGGAGAGAGGCGGGAGTACCCCCTGCACCAGGTAGACGAGGTGTTCATCCTCACCGGGGGCGTCTCCATAACCTCCAGAGCCCTGCGGGCCCTCCTCCGCGCCGGGGCAGTGGTGGCGGTCTTCGACCAGCGGGGCGAGCCCCTGGGCATCTTCATGAGGCCCGTGGGAGACGCCACAGGCGAAAAGAGGAGGTGCCAATACGCCGCGGCGGTAGGTGGGAGAGGCCTCCAGTGGGCCAGAGAGTGGGTGTGGAAGAAGATTAGGGGCCAGCTCCAAAACGTCAAGGCGTGGAGGAGGAGGCTGGCCCACTACGGCGACTACGTGGAACAGATAGGCAGAGCCCTGGAGGCACTGAGGGCCGCCGCGTCGCCAGGCGAGGTGATGGAGGCGGAGGCTGTGGCCGCAGAGGCCTACTGGAGGGCCTACCGGGAGGTGACGGGCTTCCCAGGCCGCGACCAGGAGGGAGGAGACCCGGTAAACGCCGCGTTGAACTACGGCTACGGCGTGTTGAAGGCCCTCTGCTTCAAGTCCATACTCCTCGCAGGACTGGACCCATACGTTGGGTTCCTCCACGTGGACAAGTCGGGGAGGCCATCCCTAGTCCTCGACTTCATGGAACAGTGGCGCCCCCGGGTAGACGCAGTGGTGGCCAAAATCGCCGGAGACCTCGCCACAGAGAACGGCCTCCTAGACCACAAGTCCAGGCTGAGAGTCGCCGCTGCGGTGCTGGAGGAGCTGGGCGCCGGGGCGAGGCCAGTGTCGGCGGAGATACACAGAGAGGCCAGGGCACTCGCCAGGGCCATATGTACATAGTGGTGGCCTACGACGTGTCAGAAGACAACGTGCGCAACAAGGTAGCCGAGACCCTAGCCGCCTACGGCCTCCAGAGAATACAGCGCTCAGTCTTCGCAGGCCGCCTACCCCCAGCCCTGGTAAAAGACCTGGCCGAGAAGCTACGCCGAATCACACGGGGAGCAAACGCCGACGTGATAATCATAAGAGTAGACAAGAGGGCCCTAGACTCGGCAGTGAGGATAGGCCCCGCTCTGCCAAGAGAGGGAAATGTCCACCTGCATTAACCCATCCCTAATCCGGCAGTACCTCTACTGCCCAGCCGCCGCCTACTACATCGCCACAGGCCTAGCCGAGCCCCCCACCGAGCGGATGCGCCGAGGAAAGGAGATCCAGCGAGAAGCCATAGAGGCCATAGCCAAGGCCCTACAAGCCGAGAAGGTAGAACACAGCCCACGCCTAGAGGGCTGGGGAATATGCGGAGTGGTAGACGCCGTCCTCTGGATACGCGGCAGGCCCGCCCCCCTCGAAGTGAAGTACACCACCCCACCCCCCAAAACCCCACTACCCCACAAAGCGCAGGCCGCCGCCTACGCCCTCGCCGCCCAAGCCACCTACCGCAAAGCCGCAACACACGCCTACATATACTACGCCGAGGCCGGAGAGGTAAGGACAGTACAACTCACCCAAGACCTAACCCACCTCGTCCTCCACGCCGCCGCCCAAGTAGCCAAAATACTAAAGGGCTGGACCCCACACCCCCAGCCCACCCCCAAATGCCAAGGCTGCTGGTACAAAAAATACTGCGGCCACACCCAGACACAAGTAGACACAATATAACACCCAAACACCTGGAACCTCACCACATCCCCAAGCAAGCCTCTTTGTTCTTCAATTGCTCTCTCAGATTTTTACATATCGTACCTAGTCGTGTCCCAGCGTGATTACATATCTTTATTACATATCTTTGCAACTTCCTTTTGAGGTTCGCGCACTCTGTTGCAGTGAAGGTGGCCTGCGGTACGTCGAACTTATTTCAATCCTCTTCTTGAGATTCCCACGCGGTGCCCTTGACAGTCCGCTCGACTCTAACCCCCACAAGCTTTCAATCCTCTTCTTGAGATTCGGCATAACCCGTGGTCTCTAGCGCTGGGTCTAACGCTCTTTCAATCCTCTTCTTGAGATTCCAAACACAGCCGCCGTTGTGGGCGGGCCCATAATCGGTGGGTCTTTCAATCCTCTTCTTGAGATTCCAACTTGGTCTACGCCAGGTGGTGCTACTACTACCTCAAGATTCTTTCAATCCTCTTCTTGAGATTCCCACACATGGCAGGTGAAAACTCCACCCCCGCCGGGGCCACCTTTCAATCCTCTTCTTGAGATTCTAAATTAGTGCGCATATACTGGCACACATGCCGTTTCTCCAGAACCTTTCAATCCTCTTCTTGAGATTCCCAGTGGTGCAATATGAAGTATATCCACCGCCCCAGCAAAAGCACTTTCAATCCTCTTCTTGAGATTCCGGGACGACGGCGATGGCCACGGCGTGTGGGTAGGGCTTTCAATCCTCTTCTTGAGATTCCGCATATGAAAAACTAATACCACCCGCTAAGCGCATGGAACTGCCTTTCAATCCTCTTCTTGAGATTCTTCCTGCCGCTCATATTGGGCACGCACGTGA